>VOFE01001034.1_pt1 | contig 211243 bp, 245 predicted proteins | sample 5384071 | NCBI WGS metagenome assembly VOFE01 (sample SAMN12384724, study PRJNA508395) | human gut metagenome | isolation source: healthy gut D | host: Homo sapiens
GGAACTCTTTTTTGGCTTCTACCTCCCCAAACTGTTCCAGTAATCTCGAAGGGGATATTTCATCCAAAGTCAGTTCCGGATTCAGGCGGGCATACTTTTTCAACAACGTTTCATCAAACGTATAAGCGGCATTAACCACCAACCTTCCTTGTGCTCCGGCAATACGGCGTACCTGCCTGAAATCCTCCAGATTCCTGGTATAACAGATCACATTGTCCGTCGAACGGATACCCCGAAGCTCCGTACCCCTTATTCGTCTCAAAAGGAAGATAATCCATAAACAAACGAAGCAACTCATTATCTTCCGAAGCAATCGCCTTGATGTGAAAATGATGCACGTCCAGTATCTTATTAAACATAGCCCGGTTGTTCTGCACCAGTCCCCGCAAATACTCCTTTGATAGCCATACCTATCTCCTTGCGGGCATCCTTCAGCAAATCATTGCTTACCAGAGACTCGCGTGAAGCGGTAGACAACAACCCATCCGCATTCACCAGACAACGGATAAAGAAAGCCCACTGCGGCAACAGGTTACAATCATCCTCACTCAACAGCATACGCTTCAAATACACTTTGTGAGAGTTACGCACAGAGAACTGCGTCCGGAAAGGCAACACATAAAGCACTCCCTCCACCCGGCCGCTTTCAGTCCGTATCCGAAAAACATCAAGCGCAGATGATTGAAAAACTTTCGCCCCGTAATCAAGGAGTTCCTTGCGGGTTGCCTTCGGGTCAAGCCATACAGGCGAAGGCGTATTCACCAACTCTTCCTCATCCTGATGATGCAGATAGACAGGATATGGCAACACCTCTCCATAGCCGACCAATATCTTCTTAAATGTATCATATTCAAAAAGATGCATCCAGTCATTCTTGGGATGCAATACCACCTGCGAGCCGATAGGACGTTCTTCGGCGGGTGACGTCAGTTCATACGTACCGTCCACCTTACCACACCAACAGACAGCCTGCCCACCCATTGCCGACCGGCTCTCCACCTTGATCTCATCCGTCACTACAAAACAAGACAGCAAACCAATACCAAACCTTCCGATAAAGTCATCCGCATCGGGCGTATCCCGTTTCGAGCTTTCCCCGATAACGGTAAGGGAAACGATATACCTCCTCCTCTTTCAGCCCGATTCCATTGTCGCGGAATATCACCGTTTTGTCATCATTCAGAAAGACATCAATACGTCCTGCATAATTCTCGTCAATATTGCGCAAAGCTGTAATAGCATCCACACAGTTCTGCAACAACTCACGGACAAAGGTATTCGGATTACTATAAATATGCTCTGACAACAAGGCAATCATTCCTTTGATATTGACTTGAAACAGATTATTCCCTTCTTTCTCCATGCCTACTTACTATTTTCTCCTCCTTCCGGTGATCTTAAGGGGCCTTTTCGTTACCATTTTCAGCAGCCTTCTCGAACCACTCCATTGCTATATCATCGTTTTCTTCCACACCATTTCCCGTCAGGTAAGCGTTTCCTAGTTCAAATTGAGCCTTATCATTATTCTTTTCGGCAGCTTTCAACAGCCATTGCACAGCCGCTTCCGGGTCAGGCGTACAGCCTTCGCCATACATTTGCATCTTACCCAGATAATATGCGGCACCGATATTCTCATTACCGGCTGCATCCGTAAACCAACGGTAAGCCTCCGCATAATTCTGCTTCACACCCACTCCGTTGTAATAGCAAAGCCCGGTACGATACATACTCGTCACATTACCGTTATCCGCAGCCAGTGTATAATATTTAAAGGCTTCCGTCTCATTATCCTCTACACCGATACCCATTTCGTAACAGATACCCAGTCCTTCGTTATACCATTCGTATTCGGCAGCCTTCTTAAAGTAAGCAAACGCCTTTTCCGACTCGTTCAGACTATCATAATCATACAAATAATAATCCCCCATGCGCAGCATCGCCATAGGAATCTCATTCGCAACAGCCTTTTCGTACCATTCCACGGCTTTCTTGTTATCTTCAAACAAGGACCGCACCCGAAGAAATAATAATCTCCCATTTTAAACTGGGCGTAACCATAATCCTGTTCCGCTGCCCGTGTCATATATTCCACAGCCTTTTGCGGGTTTTCCTCCACACCGTTACCGTTCTCATAAGCCAGCCCCAATTCAGTCAGACAGCGGGATTCGTTCTTCTCTGCCCCCTTTCCGAACCACTCGAGTGCCTTGTCCCAGTCCTCCTCCGTACCGATTCCCCTGTTTGTAACAACGTCCCAGAGCAAAAGATTCCTTCATTTTCATCCGCCATGGCAGCTTTTGTATACCAGGCAAATGCCTCCTCCGGCTTCGCCTCACCCAATACAGCTTTTTCCAGATAAAGACCTATGCGGAACATTGCATAAGGATAGCCTTCCTGTGCCGCTTTTTCACAGAGTTCAAAAGCCTTCTCATAGCTTCTTTCCACTCCGTTGCCATTCTCGTATAAGAATGACAGTTCTACCAATGCAAAACATGAACCCATTCCGGCCGCTTTCTCGTAATATTCTCTCGACTTCACCGCATCCGTCACACCGCTATATCCGTTAGCCAAGTAAAGCGCTGCACGGCAGTATCCGTCCACATTATCCAGTTCAGCTGCTTTCTCGTAATATTCCATAGCTTTCACATAATCCGGTTCTTCAGACAGAAAGCCACGTTCATACATCCAACCCAAACGATAGGCCGCATTTCCCGAACCCAGTTCGAGCGCCTTTTCCAGCAACTGTTTTGCACGACTCATGTCTTCTTCCACCAGATCACCGTTGAAATATACATTCGCCAGTCCTTCGATACCTTCTATATAATCACCTTCCACACAACGTTCGAGACACATCAGCCCACGTTCCACATTCTTATAATCATCATTGTACAAGTAAATCAATGCCAACTCATACGCACTATACAACTCGCAATAAAGCATTCCCTTCTCCAGCCATTCTATTGCTTTAGGCAGATCAAGCCATTCCTCCTCCTGATAATTGTATCCCAGGAAGTTGGCGGCAGACCATACTCCGGCATGCCAGGCTTTCTCCCAAATTTCGAAAGCCAGTTCTTTCGGTTTACCCAGTTCGGGATAACGGAAATAAAGAGTAGCGAGATTTTTCAGACTATATAGATTGGGAACGATTTCCAAAGACTTTTCATAACAGGCAGCTTCCTCGGCTATCTTGCCTTCTCCCCTGTCGAGTGCGTCTCCCATTGCCGCATACACATGAGCACGCAAACGGTCGCCTTCGGGCAGTTCGGCAAGCAAATCCTGCCGTATCTGCAACGCTTTCTCCTTGTTGCCCGTAAACTCTTCGGCAAAAGCGCGATAATGTTTCCCCCAAAGAATAGCTTCGGGTGAAGAAAGAGCCGCAAAACGTCGTTCTCCTTCTTCCTTATCCTGCTCACAATAAAACCCCATATACCGCCAATAGGCAACAGTCGCTTCCGCTTCACCCCAGCCCATATCGGCAGCCTTCTCGTAGCAAGGGAACAAATAGCTCATATCCCGCTTTCCATAGCGGGCCTCGGAGTACTGTGCACCTTTCTGCGCCCAGCCTGCTCCGCTGAACACAGCCACACGTTCGCACACCTGCATCACCTTCTCCCACCAGAACTCATATTCTTCTTCGCTGAGATCGACTTCGACATTACAGTCGAATGCACTGAATATCAATTCAAAGAAACCTTCCGTCAGTTTCTCATCCTCCCGGGTGTCCAACGCATATTCGCATACAGCCAATGCTTCCCACCAGTTATCAGCATTTAATAATGAAGTAGATGTATATTTCGGAAACCATGCCGCAGCAGGTTTCCCAGAGGCTTTAATCCCGGCGGACAACTCCTCGAATTTCTCTTTCAAAGTTCCCATAACAGTCTCTTTATCTTCTTTCTTGTGTTAATAGTCAATAGAAAAATCTCGTAACGAGCGCCAAGGTACAAATATTGACTGAATGAACAAAAAAGAGAACCCAAAAAGATAAAGAGCAGATAAAAAAGAAAAGGGAGAAACCATGTGGTTGACATGACTCGTGAAAGTAAAATAGCTTATAGTCCCAACAATTCCTGCAATCGTTGCACGGCTGTTTCGATCTGCCAGCGATCTTCCAGTTCGTCGGCATTGAAAATATATTGCGCCTGCGTGTAGAAAGGAGCCCGTTGTTCCAGTGCCCGGATGATAAACGCTTTCAATTCATCATCCTCTTTTCCCTGAAGTATGGGACGCTGTTGCTTGGCGATACGCAACCGTCTGAACAACACATCGGGATGAACATCCAGAAATACCGTCTTCCCCACCCGGTTCATAAATTCCATATTATCAAAAAAAACAAGGCGCCCCCCCGTAGAGATTACCACATTCTCGAACTCGGCCACCTCATGGAGCATATTCCTCTCCAATTCCCGGAATCCGGTTTCACCACGTTCGGTAAACAGCTCTCCAACAGTTTTGTGAAAACGCTCCTCAATATACCAATCGAGATCAACGAACGGTACATTCATCTTACGGGCAAATGCCTTACCCAATGTCGTTTTTCCGGCACCCATATAGCCGGTAAGGAAGATACGAACCATAAATGACTAATTTTGCTCACAAAATTAGTCATTTTATTAAAATCCAAGTATTAAAAACGAAGTTATTTGAATACCCTCACCCGTTCTTCGAGCGGTTGAAACTCTTTTCACCCGGTTTAGTCACAGGAAGTCCGAACGGCATTTCCGCAATCAGATGCCAATGTCCGGGCAGATTCCATGCACGACGCACCTCGTCGTCAATCAACGGATTATAGTGTTGCAGTGACGCTCCGAAACCGACATCTTCCAGCATGACCCATATAGCCAGCTGATGCATGGCCGAAGTTTGCAGCGACCAGCCGGGGAAGTTATCCTGATAGGATGGGAAAGCCTCCTGAAGTCCTTTCACTACCTTTTGGTCTTCAAAGAAAAGCACAGTCCCATATCCGCAAGCGAACGAGTTATCTATTTTTTCTTCCGTCTTTACGAAAGCCTCCGCGGGCACAATTTTCTTCAACGCATCTTTCACAATCTTCCACAGTTTCTTGTGTGATTCCCCTAACAAAAGTACCACCCGCGTAGACTGCGAATTAAATGCAGACGGCACGTGGCGTACGGTCATATTGACGATACACTCAATCTCCTGATCCGGGATAGGCGACTGATTAGTAATTGAATAGTAAGTCCGGCGATGTTTCAAAGCTTCACTAAAAGATCTTTCCATAATAGCTCCTTTCTAAATGTTATATTCTTAAACTCTCTTATTTTTATAACAAGTAGCTCTGTTGACTTGTTCAGTTAGAGAATATATTTGTACCTTCGCGCTGTCAATATACAGACATCAATTCATTGTAAAAAGGAAAAATGGCTAAACAGAAATTTACGTTGTATGGGAAGGCGTGACGCCCGGGGTTTACACATCCTGGACGGACTGCCAGCTTCAAATCAAAGGATACGAAGGCGCCAAATACAAATCATTCGACACCCGCGAAGAAGCGGAACGCGCACTGGCCACCTCCCCTTACGCCTATATCGGAAAAAACGCCAAGAAGAAAAGCGAGAAAGTTTCTTCGGAAACATTGCCCGCCTGCGTGATTGACAACAGTCTGGCGGTGGACGCTGCCTGCAGCGGCAACCCCGGTCCTATGGAATATCGCGGAGTCCACATAGCCAGCCGCCAGGAAGTCTTCCACTTTGGCCCGACGAAGGGAACGAATAATATCGGCGAATTCCTCGCCATTGTCCACGGACTTGCCTTGTTGAAACAGAAAGGTTTCGACATGCCCATCTATAGTGACAGCGTCAATGCAATCAGTTGGGTGCGGCAAAAGAAATGTAAGACCAAGCTTCCGCGTACCGCAGAAACAGAGGAACTGTTCAAACTGATAGAACGTGCGGAGAAGTGGTTGCGCGAAAACACCTACACCACCCGTATTCTGAAATGGGAAACCAAAGAATGGGGAGAGATTCCGGCAGATTTTGGCAGAAAATAAGACAAAAAAGACCAAACACCCCAAAATATATTTTTATCTTTGAACCCAAGATAGCATTTTTGTATCCAAACACATCAATAAATGTATGAAAATAAGCAATTTATTATTTTAGCGGTCGTTTGCGTCGTTACTCTTCTCCCTTTTATGGGATTAACGGATTTCCATACCAAAGGGGAACCCCGCGAAGCAATCGTTGCATACCCATGATTGAAACCGGTCACTGGACGCTTCCCGTCAACAACGGCGGGGACATCGCCTACAAGCCGCCCTTGTTTCACTGGTGTATTGCCGCCCTTTCCTCTATTGCCGGGAAAGTAACGGAATACACTTCACGTATGCCCTCTGCATTGGCACTGATAGCTATGGTGTTAGGCGGATTCTTATTCTACGCCAAACGCAGGGGAGCTTCAGTCGCCCTCCTTATGGGCTTAATTACCCTGTCTAATTTTGAAGTCCACCGTGCCGGTATGAACTGCCGCGTTGACATGATGCTGACCGCCTTTATCGTACTCGCGCTCTACCAACTCTACCGTTGGTGTGAGAAAGGGCAAAAAGGATTCCCCTGGATAGCCACCTTGTTTATGGGATGTGCCACACTAACCAAAGGTCCCGTAGGTATCCTCCTGCCTTGCATGGTCACCGGGGTCTTTCTGCTGAGCCGGGGTACCAGTTTCTTCAAAGCCTTTTTCTCGATGGCGCTGGTAGCCATTACGTCCTGTATCCTGCCCGCCCTTTGGTACATCGCTGCCTACCAACAGGGAGGAGATAATTTCATCTCACTGGTTATGGAGGAGAATTTCGGTCGTTTCATGGGAAAAATGAGCTACGAATCCCATGAGAATCCTGCTTACTACAATATCATTACAGTCGTATCCGGCTATGCCCCTTACACATTGTTGGTTCTGCTTTCCTTATTCAGCCTTACATACGGGAAAATAACCGGAAAAACCCCGCGAATGGTGGCAGAGGTTCACAACATATATCCGCGAAATGGACAGCACCCGCTTGTTCTCTTTATTGAGCATTGTTCTCATTTTCGTTTTTACTGTATCCCAAAGAGCAAGCGCAGTGTTTACCTGTTACCCATTTATCCGTTCATCGCCTATTTCCTTGCCGAATATATCATGTATCTGGTCCGAAAAACTCAAAAGCAGTTAAGATATACGGCGGATTTCTCTCCGTCGCCGCTATTCTTCTCCTTGTCACGTTTATAGCCGTGCGGTTAGGATTAGTGCCCGACAGTATTTTCCACGGAAGACACGCCGCCGAGAATATAGCCTTCATGAACGCGTTGGCAAATATCTCACTCAACGCAGGCCACATCATCGTCATCTGCCTGCCATTAATTGCAGCCATCTATTTCTTCCGGACAATCGGGAAAAAAGAACCGGGAATGAACGTAGTGTATGCCACTCTTTTCGTTACATTCTCGCTTTTCATGTCATTGATGGTGCTTACCAGCCCGCCATACTGAACACCAAATCGGACAAAGGAATGGCGGAAGATATCCGGGAAATAGCTTCGGGCAGCAAGATCTATTCTTATGTAGCTGTCGATATGCTCCGTTTCTACACGGTCAATTTCTATCACAACGACCAGATAGGATTGTTTGAAAAGGATATGCCGGCCGAAGGCTATCTATTGGTAGGACGACGCGATTTTGAAGGTTTCAAGCCCAAATATGAATCCGAATATACTTTTGAAGAAGTATATCAGAGCACGAAAAGAGGATGTGACATCCGTGACATTATTTACCTGTATCGTTTCAAGAGAAAATAGCCATAGGATCAGCATAGAATAACAGAAAAGAAGTAAACCCGTTACAGGTTTACTTCTTTTTCTATCAGATAACGCGGACGGCGTTTCACCTCCTTATATATTTTACCGATATATTCACCGATCACCCGACGGCAGTCAGGATAGCGCCGCCGATAAACCAGACAGAAATGAGTAGCGAAGTCCAGCCTCGGATTACGTCTCCGCCAATAAACTCCACCAAAGCATAGATAATGGCCAGGAAAGAAACCAGCATAAAGATAAGCCCGGATGTGGTAATCAGGCGTAATGGTTTGACAGAGAAAGAAGTGATTCCGTCCAGGGCGAAGTTCAACATCTTCGTGAACGGATATTTCGATTCACCGGCAAAACGTTCTTTGCGGTCGTAATAGACAGAAGCGGTAGGATATCCGAGCATACACACCATGCCCCGGAGGAAAAGATTACGTTCGGGGAAAGACACCAATGCCTTCAGGGAGCGCTTGCTCATCAGACGGAAATCCGCATGATTGTAAACAATCTCCCCGCCCATTGTCCGCATCAGTTTGTAGAACATCTGCGCGGTATGTTTCTTGAAGAACGTGTCCGTTTTACGTTCCCGCCGTACACCGAACACCACAGCGGCCCCCTGATTATAATAATCCACCATTTCCACAATAGCATTCACATCATCCTGCAAATCAGCGTCGATAGATACAGCCGCATCATAATCGCCGGCCGCCACAAAATCCAATCCCGCCCAGAGAGCCTGCTGATGCCCGACATTATGCGCCAGTTTCAAGCCTGCCACACACCTATGAGATTCAGACAATTGCTCTATCAGTTTCCAGGTAGTATCCTTGCTTCCGTCGTCCACATACAAAATCTTTCCTTCGGCCACCTTCCCTTCCTGCTCCATTCGGGCAAGCACATCAGATAGCTGACGAGTCGTTTCTTTCAATACTTCTTCCTCATTATAACAAGGAACTACAATCACAAGTCTCACGCCGTTCATAGCTTTTTATGTTTAAAGACAAACCGAACAAATAAGAAATTCACAGGAATCGCTATCGCAAACACCGGCACAGGTGCCCATGCTTTAGAAACTCCCAGATAGAGGAATACATTCAACAGAATGATATGCAACAAATAATTAACCAGATGCGCCCCTCCCATACCAACCAACTTTTTCCATGACGGAGTGGTTCCGAACGTAAAATAAGAAGTCAGATAGAAGTTGACAATAAAACTGATTACATATCCCGTCGTATAGGCTACATTGACGTTGATAAAAGATTGCAGGAAATAATAAATCCCATAATGCAATGCCGTAGCCAGCACGCAGACCACGCCAAAACGTATAAACTCTTTCACCAACGGCTTTGTTTTCATAAAGCACTTACTTCTTGACGGATACTTTATCTAATGTCTTGTGTTCTTTTACCAGGGATTCCGTACTTTGCAGCATAGAGAAGCAATAATCCTTCAAGTTCCGGAAAGCCTCCTCATCAGTACCAGTGGCAGCGTGGAGCTTACCTTCCTCCAGTTTGTACTTGAATTCCTGTTGGCTGTCCGGCGAATAGATAAACATATTCACCGAGTCTCTTGCCCCGATCAGATTATCCGCCGTAAAGAACATACAAGGACGTTCTTCTTCCAACAGATTGACACCGAAATTGTTTTGCAGGTAACTTATGTTAAGCAGCCCCAACAACGTAGGAGATACATCCACCTGCCCACCAAAACCGTCGTATACCCCCGGCTTGATATCTTTCCCGTAAATCATCAGAGGGATATGGTTATAAGACTGGGGCATTTCACATTCAGGTGTTCCCACCATTTTGCCATGATCGCCCAGAAAAACGAAAATCGTATTGTCAAACCACGGCTGTTTTTCCGCAGCCTGCATAAACTGCCGGATAGACCAGTCGGCATATTCTACAATCTGTTCTTCGAGCACATCACTATGCGGGTGAAAATAGGGCGGAATCACATAAGGGGGATGATTGCTGATAGACAGCAATACGCTGAAGAACGGATTCCCCTGTCCCGGCCCTTTCATTCAAAATAGGAAGTGCATACTGATACATGAAGTCATCCTGCACACCGAAGCTGTTCACTACTTTTTCCGAAGGATAATTCTCCTGAGCGTAGATTTCGTCGAAGCCGTTCGTGCGAAGGAAAGCATTCATATTGTCGTACTGCGATTCGTGAGTCATAAAGAACAGGTTACAGTATCCGTTCTCCTGCAATACGGTAGGCAGTCCCGAATAGACAGGAATCACAGAACCTTTCATGGCATTCCGTTTCATGATAGCCGGAAAAGAATAAAGCGTGGAATAAATACCATGATTGGTATGAATACCGGAGGAGTAGAAATGACTGAAACTCAAAGATTGCTGATAAAGGCTATCCAGATAGGGAGTCAGTTTCTTATCCGATCCAAAAGTCCCCATTAGATTGGCGGACATAGACTCCATAAAGACCAGAACTACGTTCCTGCGATTAGGCGTACCTTCCCGTTCTACTTTCCGTGCGATCGGAGACAACCGGTCAATTCCTTGCCTATGCAAATATTTCTGTACTTTTGATAAAGCGTCTTCCTCAGACATCAGATGCAGAGTCCGGTTTTCTTCCCGGTTATCATCCAGTGTACTTGTCAGCAGATTAAAGACGGATTCACTCCCAACTGATTCAGGAACGGGTCTTCACAATAATATGCCTGACTTACTTTTATCGGGTTATATCCCATACGCCCACGAATGCCGAACAGGCAAAGCCCGATACAAATTGCACCTGCTACCAACACAGCTACCCGGCTCAACAGACTTATCTGTGGTGCAGCCTTTTCTGCCCTACGATAGAAATAGGATGTAAGGGAAGAAGCTCCCAAACAAATACCACGATAGACAGGAGTCCGAGGAATATCGGAAAATAGTAAGAAGACTCCCCAAACATCAGACCAGCTGTTGTACCGCCATAGCCGAACCAATTATAAATAGAAGAATTAATCGTTTTGAAGAAATATTCAAAATATGGAATATTGGCAGCAGCGATAACAAAAGATACCGAATAAAAACAACTAAAATAAACCGTTGTAGACCTAAACAGCCATTTAGCGGTGTAGTTACAAAGAGCGGCTATCCACAAAACAACCAGAGGGAGCAACAGGATATAACAAGCTATTACATTGTCAAACCAGAGTCCGCGGAGGAAAGCACCGGACTGCAAAAGAACATCTCCCTTTATTTCTGCCGGGAATTGATAGTCAATGGAACAGAACAGTGTGAACCGGAAAATAAAGAAAATGAAGAGAGCTACCACGTGTATGGATAACAGATATAAGAGGTAGCACTCAAAACGTTTTATAGAGATTCCTTTCATTAGATTCAACTTAAAAAGTTCCATTATAATTATTCCGTTACAGTTGCTGCATATCGTGTAAGCGTTTGTAATAGCCGTTTAATTCTATAAGTTCTTCATGCTTACCACGTTCCACAATCTCACCCTCATACAGTACACAGATTTCATCTGCATTCTTAATCGTAGAAAGACGGTGGGCAATAGCAATCGTCGTACGTGTTTTCATCAAACGTTCCAACGCTTCCTGTACAAGACGTTCTGATTCGGTATCCAAAGCAGAAGTAGCCTCATCAAGAATCAGAATCGGAGGATTCTTCAAAATAGCACGCGCAATACTGATACGCTGACGCTGACCACCGGACAATTTTCCGCCACGGTCACCGATATTCATATTATATCCTTCCGGTTTCTCCATAATGAAATCATGCGCATTGGCAATCTTCGCCGCCTCTACTACTTGTTCCATTGTTGCATTTTTCCACACCAAAAGCGATGTTGTTGAAGAATGTGTCATTAAACAAGATTGCTTCCTGATTCACGTTACCGATCAAACTGCGCAAATCGGCAATACGAACATCACGAATACTTGTTCCGTCAATGGTAATATCACCTTCCTGCACATCGTGATAGCGTGGCAGCAAATCCACCAACGTCGATTTGCCCGACCCCGACTGTCCTACCAGTGCGATCGTCTGACCTTTAGGAACTGTCAGGTTCACATGCTTCAACACTTCCCGTTTACCGTCATAACTGAAAGTGATATCCTTAAACTCAATTTTGTCATTCAGTCCCTTCAACGGTTTCGGATTCGAAATTTCTTTGATCTTATTCTCAGCTTTCAGAATCTTGTCTACACGCTCCATTGAAGCCAGACCTTTCGGGATGTTGTATCCTGCCTTCGCAAAATCTTTCAACGGATTGATTACGCTATACAAGATCACCATATAAAAGATAAATGTCGGAGCGTCAATCGATGCGTTTTGTCCCAGAATCAATGTACCGCCGAACCATAACACAGCTACAATCAGAATCGTTCCTAAGAATTCACTCATAGGATGCGCCATAGCCTGACGTATGGCAACCTTATTTGTCGCGTCACGAAGTTCGTTGCTGCATTTGGTGAAACGGTTAATCATTTTGTCTTCCGCAATAAAAGCTTTGATAATGCGCAAGCCACCCAACGTTTCTTCCAGTTGCGACATCGTATCGCTCCACTTGCTCTGCGCCTCCAAAGACTGGCGTTTCAGTTTTCGTCCTACCACACCCATCAGCCAGCCCATTCCCGGCAACACAACGATCGTAAAGAGAGTCAACTGCCAGCTGGTGATGACCAGTGTCGCAAAATAAAGAAGAATCAGAATCGGACTCTTCATCAACATATCCAGCGAACTAGTAATAGAATTTTCTACCTCACCAACATCTCCACTCATACGTGCAATAATATCTCCTTTCTCTCTTCCGAGAAGAATGACATCGGCAGACGCATCACCTTGGCATACACCATAATACGGATATCACGCACCACTCCTGTACGCAATGGAATCATTACAGCCGAAGAAGCGAAATAACAACCGGTTTTAAACAATGTCATAATCATCAGGAACAGTCCCAAAAAGATAAGCGCCATAGTAGGTCCATTATCTATTATTATCTGACTGATATAATAATAGAAGTTATTCTTAGCAACATCGGCCAAATCACCACTTCCCCATTCCATAAAATGATAGACCTTATCAGCCCCTTCCGTCTTGAACAGGATACTCAGAATAGGAATCAAAAAGTGAATGAAAACACATTGAATACAGCAGATAAAATATTCAGCAAAACAGCCCAGCCGATATACTTCTTATAAGGCGACACAAAACGTCGCATCAATTGTAGAAATTCCTTCATTACTTGCCATTAAATAAGTTAAGACCGCAAAGATACAATAAAACCGATTAACAGACAGCAGTTTCACCGAATTATTAACGCGATTTATCGAAAAGAGCTTGTAAGAAAGCGATCATATATCCGACAAACTCTCATTTCCCGAGTCATAAAGTCTTCCTTCCGGTAAGTCTTTCGCAATTGCCCTGTATCTCTTTTTTGAGCGACAGCCACCACATGATAATAAACTCCGCGCGTTTTCCTGTACGATTTCACTCCCAACCGTTGCAGAATACGTCCGAAATAGTTCACCTGACCGGAAGAGAATTTCATTTTACTCGCCTTTTGTATCCGTTGCAATATATCGGCAGCAAGTATCCACTCTCCTTCTTCCTCATCGTCCGCAACGCGGTAATACACAAGAAACAGCTGTTCGATAAGCGGTGACTGTTCAAACTCCTGATTGGCTTCCGTCATAATGGCTTCTTCCTTTTCGTCAAACCAATACCGTTCATTGTGATAGAGCGCCGCCATTGCCTGCGCATAAAGCTGTTCATAATCAACAGGACGAACCACATCAATCACTCCCGTAACCTCCACACCTATATAACGACGGCTACCGGAAGTATCCGTCAGCAAATCCCGATGATTGCTGGTTCCGATGAAAGAAGCGTAGCGGCGAAGTTCTTCTACCGCCGAAGCATTCGGGCGCCGTGTATTAACGACCGGCTTTTTGCATGATATGTTTAAGGAAAGGTTGCTGATTGATACCTATCTGGTCGAACTCATCCATATTAATAAGCAAAAAGCGATTCAGATACAACTCCGCATCCCGTTTCCGACTGAAATCAATGCTATCCGTATAGTACGCCTGCAAACACGGCGGTAGAATCAGGCGGCAAAACGTAGATTTCCTGTAAGCCTGCGGACCGACTAATATAGGCGAAGTGCTGTTTGCATGATTTTTACCCAGTCCACGCCAATGAGCTATCATGCTGAGAAACCAACGACGGAACAACTGTGCCCAATGGGGATTATTGCAAGGAACCCGCTTTGCCAGATCTCCGATGTGATCTTTGCCGTCCCAACGGGGGAGATCATAAAGGAACTCTTCAATAGGCTGATAAACCGGTACATGATCTGAGTTCAGATAACGCACCACGTCTTTGTCCCACAATTTAAGCCCTTCGTATTGCGCATTCATGGTAATACTTGCCATCAGCCTCTTATTTACCGGACGAAAATAAAAATCAAAACTGTTCCGTTGCCGGCATTCCACTTGCGAGGTCAACTGATTGAAACGAAACTCATAACGACGTTTCATAAACTCATCCATTTGCATCACAAACAGTTGTTCCGGCAGCAGACTGCTTTTATCCGCAAACCCTTTACAAGTGCGATATACATTCTGCACTGTCTCACGGATCAGAAATTCATCATCCGGCAAGCGGTAATGGGCACGAGTCCACCGCACTGTATCCTCTGCGGGAATACCGGCACGAAAACAATGTCCGGCCAGACAAACCAGCAAGGAATGTATATCATCTCCCGGCTGATAGCCATGCTGCTCATCCAAAGCCCGCGCAAAAGCCGCCTCAAAAAAAGTACGGAAAGAGCTTTATAACTCTCATATCCCGGTACAAGCCGTTGCAAAGGCGAGGTTTCCGCCTTCCCCTGTTCGCGATAGGTCGTTTCTCCCGGCATAGCCATAGGCTGTTTCATATAGACAGGCATCGCTTCGGGATTAAAATACAGTTCGGGGTCGAAGGTCAGACGACAATATTGTTCCAGTGAAGGTTCTTTCAAGTCGATATCGAAAGGAAGCTGCGGTTGATAAAATTTCACGGCGAGCCGGTAAGCGTGCGCATGGAAAAGTTCCGCTTGCTCACGGTTGCCCGGCAAAAGATCGTCAGGATAAGTAAAGCGCGCCCATATCTTTACCGACTTTCCGGAAGAACCGGTAAAAGCAAGATAGGTCTGCGGAAACTCCTTCACACGTTCTTTCACCTCATCCGCTTCCATAGGTCCGGAGAGATTGTTCACTTGAAGCATCACCACTCCGTTGTACTCGTCCATTGTCATTACCCCATTCTTACGGACAAAGGCAGCCGCAGGAAGTAACTTCGGCACTTTCTGTACATAGTCATTTTATCACCCGGAAGCATAAAAGGCAGGACTTCTCTCATTTTTGAGACAGGCTGTGCTTTGGTTTCCACTTTCATTTGCTCTACGAGCTGTTCAATTCTCAACGTACGCATAGTGTTCACCTTGCCATCGTCTCTTACCAGTGTTATTCTCATTACTTATTTAGTTTGTCCTGCATGTTTGTGTAGGGCGATTATTACCGGAGACAAAAGTACTGTAAATATTCCATACAAACAAATTTTAAAAGCGCTGGTTCTTCTTTCTACCAGAAAAGATTTTTCAATTTCATTTCTCATATTCTCATACTTTTCAGTTAAAGTGTAGTCAATCAAATAGATGTACTATGAGAAATACTTTTCAAACAGGCATTTCTCATAGTTTATTCCACATTTCGGCTCAAAATTTGGGTATTTCTCATTGTTTTTCAGAGTATTTCTCATAGTCAGCACAACTCTGCTTGCCTAATGCCGGATAACCTTATCCAATATGAAATTAAACTATTATTTACGTATAAACAACTAAGCATTTACTCGTTTTCCGCCCAATATTGTTGTATCTTTGAAGGAACATTCCAACCGTTCCACTCCAGTGCACAGGCCTGTCTACTCCAGTAAAAAAGTTCTGTCTACTGAAGTGCAAAGAACCGTCTACCGGAGTGGAACGATAGAAGCATCGGTAGGAAAAGAAAGGAATGAAGGCAAGATATAGCAACAGCCTAAGTAACATAATATATAAATCACCATTAAATTGAAACAGCAATGGCAATACAATTCGAGTTTTATAAGAATCCCCAACCGGAAAAAGAAGGGGAAGAACCAAGCTACCACCCTCGCGTAGTTAATTTTCAACATGTCACTACTCAGCGACTAGCAAAAAGAAATCCACATGGCAACTACTTTCGGAAAAGCAGAAGTAGAGGCAATGTTAATGGAACTGAGCAGATGCATGGGCAATCATCTGCGCGAAGGAGAAAGAGTGCATCTGGACGGGATCGGGTATTTTCAAATCACATTGCAAGCCGCCGAACCCATACACTCACTTACTACCCGTGCCGACAAAGTGAAACTAAAATCCATCAACTTCCAGGCCGACAGAGACTTGAAAAGTTTGTGTATGACCACACACCTGCGGCGTTCGAAATATAAACCGCATTCCGCCTCTCTTTCAGAAGAAGAAATTGACCGGAAACTCACGGAATATTTTGCAACGCATCCTGTCTTGACTCGTACTAATATGCAGTCTCTTTGCAGCTTCACTCAAAGTATGGCCAGCCGGCAAATACGCAGGCTAAAGGCAGAAGGTAAGCTGCAAAATATTGGGAAGCCTACGCAACCTATCTATGTTGCAGGGACGGGATACTATGAGAAATGAGCAAAATCAGGGTCGTTTTGCAAAAAAACTATGAGAAATACAAGTTCTAAAAGTATTTCTCATAGTCTACTTTACTAATTATCTGCGATTTATAGCGAGCTTATGAGAATATGAGAAATGAAAATCAAAAATACGCGTCAGAGGATCGAGCTAATATAGAAAACCAACAACCCAAATAGGCAACTTACACCTGTAAGGTGTTTCTATCCCATCAGCTAAAATATAGGAATCAGGCACATCCGCTATCTGATTATACGTTTTACCTTCACCGCCAACTTCCAAAGTATATTTCCCATTAACTTTAAAATCTCCTGTCTTCTTTCCATATTCTATTTCATGATCACAAGAAAGTTGATTCACTACAAAAGTTTCACGTGCTGTTCCTATTTTCACAGGATGAGAAGCCAAAGCATACAACAGATTAGGATTATCCAAATAAATCTTATCCGGCTTTTGCATCTTCTTGACAGATAATAAATCCGCATATAAGAGATGCAGTAGTTTTGCTTTTTCCAGACTATTCAGGTATTCTATAACCGTGTTACGATGAATACCGATAGTTGTCGCCAATTTGGATATATCCACTTCAAAAGGAACAGAGGACGCAAGAATACCCAACAAGGCTTTTATCTTACGCACATTACCCACATCAATTCCACACAACTGAGGTAATTCCGTTTCTACAATAAAATTAACAACCTGTTCTATGCTTGTGTAATAGTCTATCTGATTTTTCAAATAAAACGGATAATATCCATACTGCAAATATTCTCTAAAAAGAGGCAAAGGACGACACACTTTGTTCACCTCCGAGCAGATATTTCCAGGAGAAGTCAGAACCTCTTCCAAAGTACATATAGGTAAATCCAACTGTTTATAAAACAATAAAAATTCCCGAAAGGAAAGTCCCTGCATTTCATAAGGGATACAACGCCGGGATAAGTCAGCGTCAGCATTCAATATATTAAGTAAAGAGGATGCACTGAACACAACTTTCAAATCGGGATACATATCATATACTTCTTTTATCTCCTTGCTCCAAGTCGGATATTTATGTACCTCGTCCAAGAAGAGATGCTTCCCTCCATTTTTCACAAACACATCCACCAACTCCAACAAAGTATGATTGGAGAAATAAACAGAGTCCAGCGTACAATAGAGCACTTCCCTGCTATAAACCTCATAATGCTGCTTCATATACTGCAACATTAAAGTAGTCTTTCCCACTCCACGAGGCCCTTTAATAGCAACCAACTGGGCATCCCAATTGATCTGATACATCAATGTCCTTATTATCTCGGTTGATGTCAACGACAACAAACGATCTTGTTTCGCAAAAAAGAGTTTCCATAAATTTCTATATCTTAGTACTTTCAAATACAAAGATAACCATTTGCTGTTTGAAAACAGCATTTTTCCGCTACTTTTGCTGTTTGAAAACAGCAAACGAAAATTATTTCAATTTTAATCACCGGCACGTACCTCACGAACGAATTTTTGGATTTCAAAGGGAGATTCCACTTTATTGACGTTCGCATAATAAGGAAGCAGAAAACGGATAAATCCTTCCTCCACTTCACGATTAGGAAAACCTAAACGGTAAATACCAAATTCTTCATCATATCCCTTAATGGTAAGGTATCCGCTCTGATAAAGCACCGGACATCAAGATTATCGTATAACTCCTGTTCGCTGACACCACAAATATCTATCTACTTATTCCACATTGATATGTCATCCAGGTTATTCAAATCACTGAATACGCTAACTTTGCCGAACTTGGTAACCCCCGTCAACATAGTAAACAATACAACCATCCTAGCTTTTCAATGCGCCATAGAAAGCTTCTAATGTATTACGGAAACTTTTTTGCAAGGCATCATCACCAATAGCCTGTAGCATCGGTTTATCATACTCTTCCACAAGAATGACCACACGCTGCCCTTCCTGTCGACAAGCACGCTTGATAATACCCTCAAAACGCATCGCTAAGGATTTTCCCGAAGACTCCGCGCCATACATCTTCTCCCATTCTACTAACGCTCCGTTCAGCTTATTCTCCAAACTCTCCGGAATATCATATTTCTCTGTATTAAGATCAAGATGTAATACCGGATATTTTACCCAGTCTTTTTCCAACTTCTCCATAGCCAATCCAACAAATAGTTCACGCTTTCCTTGGAAATAGGCTTCAAGCGTAGAAATAAGCAAGCTTTTGCCAAAACGACCCGGACGGCTAAAAAATAGTAATTCCCAGTTTTTACCAATTGATGGATTAATGCTGTTTATCAATATAAAAATAACCTTCCTAGCGATTTTTTTCGAAGTTCTGCACGCTGATAGGATAAATTTTACTGCCCATATTTCACTCTGTTTAAGTTCACGCCATACAAATATACATAGAAATATCTGAAATAGATGCAAATTCTACCAAAACTGCCTAACAGAGGTATAAGACATGTAACAACATCTAATATTATCTACTCAAGAAAAGCAAATTCAGTAAAATATAATTGAAAAATCATGTTTATAAACATCCGCTTTATTTTGATATTTATGGATATTATTTTTACTTTAGGCAATTATAAATCCTAAAAAATAATATTATGAAAAAGATTCATTGGTTATTTGGCTTATTATTATCAATTTGCTATTCATGTTCAGAACTTGACGACTTCTCTGTCGAATCAACTTCTGAATCTCTGTCGACTCCAACGACTAGGTATGCTGGAGATGAAAAATATGACGTATTAGGCTATGGTTATGATGTAACAGGTGAATACTTGCATCCTTTATCCGTCCGGAATCCCGTTCTGAATATAGCAAAGTACGAACAAGAGCATTTCGATCGGCTGCAATATAACACTTCTTCCTATGGCTTTGATCAAATGTATTATGGATATTCTGCCTCTGATTACACAAAAAGATATTACAAAAAGAAACAAAAGTTACTACTAATATGAGTTATGGTAACGAAAAGGTGGATACTGTTCCCTATTTTTCAGGTAACATAACCAGTAATAATTATTTAAAAACAGAGTACGCTTATTCTGATAAATATTCATTTGCAAGCGTAGATGCCGTTAGAAATCGGAAACATATTTGGATTAACGACGAAATTAGTCTCCTCTCTAAGTATTTATCAGAAAGTTTTAAAGCAGATTTAGAAAGGCTATCTCCAAGCAGAATAGTAGAAAGATATGGGACTCATGTATTAACAGATTTCATTATCGGAGGACGTTACAAACTAGTGTACAGATCTGTTATTACACATTCAAAAGATGCAACTCATAAAAAAGAAGACTGTAGCATCCGGATTTAAGGCAGCGTTGTTCGGTATTGGTTTTTCCTTGAATATCTCAAGAACTATTCAAACAGATGAATCACTAGTTAAAGATAATCAGAATAAAGAACTTTTTGTTCAATTCTATGGTGGAAACGGTACAAGTTTGAGATACGATTTAGAGAAAAGGAATGCCAACAGGAGTAGATGTGCAGAGTTGGGAGAATAGCATAAATTTAGGCAATAGCTGTCTAAATGAAATAATGTGGAGGAAACTTATCCGATTTATGACTTTATTTCTGATCCAGTAAAAAAGGAAGAAATAAAGCAAGCTGTCATACAATATATAGAAAATTCAAAAAATTAATGAACTCAATTTACTTCCATTGTATACTTATTTATTAAAAGGTGATATATCAGACCATCTCGTCACAACACATCCTGCAATAGAAGAGTATTGGCCGGAATATGAGTTTGATCAAATAGAAGGATACATTTTAAAGAAACAGTTACCAGGAACAATTCCATTATATGAATATTACACCGATGCAGGCACAAATCATTATGCTACAGTTGTTTCTGATTTTGACAAAACATATCCCTTTTATGAGAAGAAAGGAATTATGGGTTATGTTTATCAAAACACAACAATGGAAACAGTTCCCTTATATGAATATTTCAGCGATGAATTGAATGATCATTATGCATCAACGATACCTAACATACCAACCCTTTTTCCAGGCTGGAGACGTGTTAATGTAGGTAATAATGGATATGTATATCCTCCTAATTAAAAAATTAACTTGAAGCCAGGCACTAAAAGCAATAAAAGAGGCTGTCTCAAAATAGAAAAATGAGGCAGCCTTACTTATAATCTGTAGGTTGAAGTATAAGAATCCCCTTATTTTAGCCTTATTTCCTTAATAAGAAAGGGCAAAATAAGGGATTTTTCTAAAGAGATTTCAATCTATAAGTTTTTCGTTCTTGAAATTCTATTTTGAGACAGCCTCTTTCTATTTACACAATCTTATAGATAGTCCCATTTATTAGAAACACGAACATTTACTGAATATCCTACATTACGGTCACGGGGAGTAGAAACGGTTACTTCACCCAACGAAATTTGGAGCTGTTTCTGCATCTTACTGTTACGACGATTACCCATCTGATTTCTTCTTCTGTAAGATATGCATCTTCTCGCCTTCCAAAGCTGCATTAAGGATACTTATCAACAACGGAGCAAAAGCATCGTCTTTACCTAACAAAGGCTTGCCTGCTTTTAGCTGTTCAATAGTCTTCTTCCTGATACTATCAAAATCAAATTCTTCTTTCATACAAAAAGCTGTATTAGCAAAGTTAATATTTTCTTCTTTGTTGACACAGTTTAATTTACATACTCTGATTTGTTGTCTGACAACTAAAAGACCAGACTTCCTGAAAATTACAATATTCTGCAAGACATCTCTGGAATGCTCACATAAATCCCCTAATTTATAAGAGAATATCAGAGACATCTTGCAGTAAAAAGGAAAGTATCAACTACTCATATCATACTATTTTGATAAGATATCATTCGGAGCGACACTGGTATTATGGAATATCCTGAATCAGACCTTCCCAACTTTTAATACCAATCCGTTCCAGATATTGTTTAAAGTAATCATCTTCTTCATCAGTACCCGCTTTCTGATAGGTAGTCCATACAGGTTTAGCTTCTCCCTTATATTCTTCATCGCTGTATTTACGTAATCCCAAAGGAACACCATCGCCTAAATGATCAAACCAGCTATGCCATTGGATTCCATTAATACCGTCCAAAGCATTAATTTTCTTCCATCCATAAGCAAATCCGGCCGCTTGATCCTGCAAATCTTTATCTTCATAGCTCGGAGAGCATGTTCCTGCTTCAGAAAGCCATACAGAACGCCTGATATTTCCCTTATACTGGTTCTGCGAAATACCAACCCATTTATCCAATACTTCAAGATTCTTCAGTGTCACATATTCCGTATCCATAGAGAAAGTCGCCTGAGCATCATCCCAAGTACAAGGATTTCCCAGCTGTGCCGGATAACTGTGGCATGCCAACGACCAGAAGAAATCACCTTCAGCCTTACTAAACAGATTCATCAGATCAAGCATATCCTCACTTTATACCAGCCACCGCCGGCGGCAATATTCCACCCATGCGAGAAAGAAATGAACACTTCTGAATGCTGGTCATACTGATGTACAATATTATAACACATACGCATTGAACGAAGATAAGTATCCATAAATGTGGCAATCGGCTTATCTCCCATATTTGTCCAATGAATTCCTCCATCTACCTCATTATGGATAATCCAATGTGCTATACGCATATCGGGATCACTATATCTTTGCGCTAAAAAGTCAAGTGCAGCAGCATAACATTGAGTAGACTCTACCGTAGTCATATTGGGCATCGTATAAGGAGCTACCCCGTTATAATCCGGATGCTTCAGGAGTTCACCTGCATCTCCGGAAGGAGCAATCAACAAAATGCCGGCTACAGAAATTCCACGTTGACTGGTCTGTTGCAATACTACATCAAATGAACTTATCAGATATTGTTCGTTAAAATAATATGTTTTTCCTCCATATGTATACGGTATGTCACCTGGCTGCTCAGAAAGATGCATAAAATTACTAATAGGAATATTGATAGTAGTACTGCTGATTCCCAACTCATCCAAATCATGTGTCAATAATCCATGATTAATAAGTCCGCCCAATCCTTTCTTCGATTTCAGAGGAACCGCTTCGACACTTTGTTTTGCATGAATTGCATCTACATTAGCATAACGTGCATGAGAAACAAGCTCATCCACATCCGCTCCTTCTTTAAACACGGCCCATTTGGACAATAGACGATCATATTTAAAATCTCCCACAGTAACATAGCGATCTAACTGTATGGAGAAAGAGTTTTCTGATAAAGGAATTTTAAACTCTATCTTCTCCGTTTTAAACATGTCCACAAAAGGAGGTATTTCGCCCAAGAAGAAAGTACCTTCGCCCGTATAATCTCCCTTGATCGTTACCGATGTTTCTCCAACCGTAACATCTGTGATATGGCAGGCATATTCTTTACTCAGATAATCTTTAATTCCTTGCTCATACTTCTCTTTATTCAAGGCTTCATTCTTTTCTTCCTCTTCTTCCTTTTTCTCTTCGTCGTTCATAACACGCAGGCGAATGTTACGCATCTGTATGGTATTATTAGGATCAGTTCCAAAGTCCATACGCAAGTTATCTCCTTTTTTACCCCAATTAAAATTCTTTCGATATTCTTTCAGACGAACACTAAAAAAGCCCATTCTTCAGAAGCCGGCACCTGCCCCTGCACTCATACTATGCGCCGGATCAATTCCCGTTTCTACATCCATAAAGAAAAGTTCGAGATTACTCATCCCCAACGTTGTCTGATATTCAAATTCAAGTACATTACATTCCTCAGGCACATCTTCCGCAAATACTCCGGTTGTCGCCCATGGATCACCATCAGTTGTTTCTATAGTACAAGTACTATCCTCATGTAAAGTCAAATTAACCCCCGACTTATACTTTCCATTCAATAACATATAAACAGGTGGAGTAACAGTCTCCTCAGGAGGAGTAACGGGAGGCTCTACATTTTCCTGAAAATCGTCCTGACAGGAAATTAAATTCACAATCAAAAATAGTACTCCCAACAATCCCACACATCGCCCTACAAAGCAACCCAGTTTTCTCGTGTAAAAAACTCTCAGCTTTCTCATAATTTCAGTTTTTAGTTAATTATAAACAATCAGAAATTTTCAATAATATTCCAATCAGAAATTCCAATTATAGGTAAAAATTGCTCAAAAAATTCATCTTCTTCGTGTGTGTTTGCTTTTTGGTAGACATACCATGCAGGTTTAGGTTCTCCATTATAAGATTCATCCAAATATTTACGTAACCCCAAACAAGCACCATCACCCGGATGATCAAACCAATTATGCCATTGCCAAGCATCAATGCCTTCTAAAGCATTAACCTTTTTCCAAGCATAAGCAACCCCTGCCGCCTGCTTTTGAAGTTCCTCATCCGAATACCCCCGCGAATTCACCCCTGCTTCCGAAAGCCATACAGAACGTTTAATAATTCCTTTATATTTATTTTCTTTATCCAAAGCCCACTTATTCAGAACTTCAAGATTCTTAAAAAGTAACAAATTGAGTATTCATAGAACAAGTAGCATTCGGATCATTCCAAGTACAAGGATTAGTCAAATCCTGTGCATAACTATGATAAGCCAGCCCCCACTGAAAATCCCCCCCTCCACTTTGCTATAAACGTTTAACAAATCAATCATTTCCTTACAGGTATACCATGTAGGGTTGGATTTTTCTGTCCATGAATGAGAAAAAAAAAGAAGCAAACACCTCTGCATTCTCATCATATTGTCGTACAATGTTATAACACATTCTCATAGACTTCACATAGGTATCAGTAAACACTGTTATTGGCTTTATTCCCATGTTAGTCCAATCTCTAGCTCCATCAACTTCATTATGCATAATCCAATGGCTAATTCTTCCATAGCGATTATCAGTAGTACAATACCTTTTCGCCAAAAAGTCAAGTGCCGCAGCATAACAATTAAGTCCCTCTAAGGTTGTCATATTAGGCATAGTATACACCCCACCATCATTATCTGGATGCTGCAATATTTCTCCCAGTTGTGAATCAATACACCTAGATGCTGGCTCTAATAGTATAATTGCTGCAACAGACATATTTCGCTCTTTCGTTGCTGCCAAAAGAGTCCTATCAATCGAATTCTCAAGATACCCCAAATCCATGTAATAGCTTTTTCCCCCATATACATATTCAACATCACCAGTTCTTGGAGTAAGATGCATAAAATGAGTTATACAAACATTGATAGTAGCGCTACTGATATTTAATGATGCAAAATCAGATATATATTGATTAGGAATAATGCCGCCCATTCCCTTCTTAGACACAATCTTAATAGGAGCCAAATGTTGAGTAGCGAAAATCTCATCTGCATAGCGAGCATGCGAAACTAGCAAATTTTGGCCTGCTTCTTCTTTAAAAATAGCCCACTTTGATAAAAAGCCTGTCATATAAAAAGCCTTCCCTCTCAACAAACCGTTCAAGTTCTATTTGAAATAATGAATTTACAAGTTTTACTTTATAAGGACTATTCTTCAACTCCGCTACATCCATACTAGGGTAATCTCACCTAGAAAAAATTGCCTTCGCCCGTATATTCACCTGTCACCTAACAGAAGATTCTGTTATAGACACAGAATGAATATGGCAAGTATAATCATTATATAAATAAAAGTTTAATTTTTCTTCATGTCGAACATCTTCCTCGCTAAAAAAAGGAGGTTCCGTTTCCATTCTATTATCACTTTCATTACAAGAAACTATAACTAAAAGATAACATATAAAAGAAAAAGCAAAAATCACTTGCTGCACAAAATTACAGTTCTTTGAATAAAACTGTCTCTTTAGATTTTTCATATATAAAAATTCTATATAGTTTAGGTTTAGGATGCACAAAATAGAATAATTATAGCATCATCTATAAACAATTGCTTTTTTTTAACAATAAAACATTTATAATGCTACAAGAATTTAGGATATCTCCAATATATTTTCAAATCTTTTTCTTCAATAAAACATTACAATCCGTCTAGCACAACCTCATTAAACTATATAAAAACCGGATTCTGGAGTAACATTTTCCAATATTGCTGTGTTTCATCATTATACAATACTACATACTTATCAGGGTTGTCTGCCAACAAAGCTCCAAATTTCCCCAAAGTTCCTTTCGTCGTTATTTGATGTTTACAATGAGCTAACAGATATAAATCCATATAACCTTTATCAGAGCCATTTATATCAACCACTTCTGCACAATCTTTCACAGAAAGCCTTGGCAACAAGTCCATTTTAACCCATTCTGGCTCATCTGAAAAAAAAATAAAAATAAGGTCTATACAATTTCTTTTTAAAGAAAGCCGTAGCATTTATAAAATAATCAAATGAAGCTGGCGCTCCATAAGAAGATACTTCTTCCTTTAAATCTCCTCTTCTGACATGAACTCCAACAGAATCTACACACTTATCTATTTCTAAACATTTTATCTGATTAACTTTATCGAGAACACCATCAACCATTCTATATAAAGATTGAAAAGTTTCAAGCCACTGCTTTGATGGGAAATGATAATATCCTCCTAAATATATAGGTGGAACCAAACTAAGAAATGACATATCATTAGTACGAATATCACCATCATTGCCCCCATAAAAGTATTCTCTTCTATATACATCCACTTCCAGTTTTGACGCTTCTTCAAACTCCAAATACGGGAAAGCCTTCAAAATATCAAAGTTCCTAACAAATTCATTGTTTATATCTAATCCCCATTCCTTATAAAATGTCAAATCATAACACACTGAAAAACCTCTTTTACGATATAAATTTCCCAATAAATATTGATGCATCTGCGAACAAATACCACCGTCCATCAATACAACAATTTTAGTTCGTAACAGTCCTCTATTCAGCAAATATTTATAGATATTTCTCTTCAAATCACCCAACATATTTTAAAAGCATTAACTTTAATTCGTATTAATGACAAATATATGTATATTTGCAGAATATACAGCCAACATAGCATATAATTTTATAAGATTAGAACATGATTGCTCCATTACTAAGCATAATTACCGTAAACTACAACAACAAAAGTGGACTTATCCGAACTTTAAATAGTATCAAAAATCAAGAAAGCGTTTTTTTTGAACATATCATCATTGATGCTAACTCCACAGATGGAAGTAAAGACGCAATCCTACTATATGAAAAAGAAATTACATTTCCACTTTATTGGGTATCAGAGCCTGATAATGGCATTTATGACGGAATGAACAAAGGTATAAAACAAGCGCATGGAGAGTATCTGTTTTTTCTAAATTCTGGAGATACCTTAATAAGCAATACCATACTACAGGAAATAGCTTTTAGATGGTAATAAATATATATATGGAAATATAAAATACATATTATCAGAAAAAGACTACAGATATATTACCCCCTCTGAAACATTAGATATCGTTTACCTTCTTAAAACAGCATTACCACATCAAGCTTGCTTCATTCACCATTCCCTATTTCAGAAACAATTATATAACACTGAATACAAAATCATATCAGACTGGATACATACAATGGAAAGTATTATTTTTAACGATTGCAGCTATAAATATATAGACATTGTAATAGCAGAAGTAGACGGGAATGGGATCAGTACCAATCAAGAAAAATTAATGGAAGAACGAATAAAATGGATCAAAAGCAAGTTTCCGAAAGCCATATTAGATGCATTATCTGAGCTATACGAGTATCGTATTTCCGAACTTGCTCCTTTCATACAGCCAATATCACAAACAAAAAAATTTAAGAAAAGGATTAGAAAATTAATATCATTTCTTTTAAAAATCAACAATATTATTTCTCACAAAAAAAGAATTGAACAGAAAAAAAAATGAGATATGGACCCCCTTCAATTAAGCAGCTAATCTCCTCCTTAAATCTAACCAATAAAAGCGTCAAATACACTAGCATTTACAAGTGCCACAATTCATAGTTCAAGCACCATAATAATATTTTAGTACACCTAAATTTTACCTTTTTTTTGAATATAGTACTTCAACCTTAAGTTCCCCCACAACATGGAAAATCGGAAAGCAGAAACCACCCTCAATTCACGCTTAGACATTGATTGCTTCAATTCAGGAAAGCATCTCAAATCCTGTATTATTCTATCCATGTCTTTTTTTCAAATTACGTATCTTCCTCCAAACAATTTTTTGGAAAGTATTTCTAATATGAAAAATGCCAAGTCTTTTTTCATAAAGTCTATCACTCCCTTTTGTGCAAGGTAAAGTTCCAACCAACTTCTATAAAATTCAAAATTCGCAAATTTGCCTTCATCAAAATTGCAAGAATGAGAAAGTGAAAGATTCCGAATATTATAATCTAAAATAACATATTCTATAGAAACAACTTTCTTTGAACGTAAAAGCAACTGCACACTCCAAATCACATCCTCCCCAAAACATATATTTGGATATATCTCCATTGGGTCATTCAACAACAATTCACGTTTATGAAATTTAGACCAAACACTCCAATAAGCCTTATTATTTAATATTTCTTTAAGGTAATCAATACCAGACATACTTGAGAAATTAAAAACGACGATTTATAAGAGGTACCATCTAAATAACAAAACTGGAAAGGGGCAACTACAATATCCGCATTGCTAGCTTCCGCTTTATCTAGCAAATATTCAATTGCTTTTTCATGCAGACAATCATCACTATCCAAATATTGCACATATTTCCCCTTAGCTATTTTCAAGCCTTTATTCCTAGCTAGGGCAGGTCCTCCATTTTTCTGTTCCAACCCGATTATACGCTTATCCAATTTTACATATCGATCTATTATCAATGATGTATTATCTATGCTTCCATCATTTACAACAATAATCTCAATATTTGTATAGCTCTGACATATTACACTTTGAAGGCATTTTTCTAGAAAAATTTCCCCATTGTAAACAGGAACAATAACAGACACAAGTGGTAGTAATTTATCCATATTACATTTATATTATCAACATTTAGGACATACAATTCGTCAGTTTTCCTCCGACTACATCGTCCAACCTCAATTTACATATATCAATACCTACATACTAGACCCTGCCAGTTGTTTCTAATCAGGAAAAATGTCGCCAATAATATATTGGCCAAAAATAGACAATTTTTCTTATTCGTTTGCGATAAAAAACTTCTAACTCTCGAGAAGGAAATTTTAATAATGTTTTAAATTTAGCTCTCATATGCTTTATTGGCTTCTGAAAACACCTCGGTTTCGTCAAAAGGACAAACTCCTCAAAAGTAAAAAAACATATACGAATAAGCCTATTCCTTACTTCCAATAATTCTTCTCCTTCAAACAATAAATGCTTCTCTATAAACTCTATCCGAGAAAATTCAGCCATAAAATAATGATATCTATTCAAAGGAGTAATTAAATGACAAATACTACTACTGCGTTCAACATAATGATAAAACACCTTATCAACCCAAGCTACCTGCTTACATTGCAATATCCACATATGCATCGCAATTCTATCTTCATAAATATTATTTTCTGGAAATTTATACTCTGAAAAGACTGTTCTTTTAAAAAGCTTTGTACAAGACGAACAATTCAATTTATCCCACATCATATCTCTTAATACATCCAACGATGAGCGTATATATATCTGTCCGGAGTTTTTATCACATCCTTCAATTCGACCATCCAAATATTCAGTCTGAAAATTAGAATAGACAATATCAACATCATGACATTTTATCACATCAAATAACTCCTCATACATATTATAATCGATATAATCATCACTATCAACAAAACCAACATAGGGAGCTGAAGCAATATCTAGTCCTGCATTACGAGCTATTGATGCATTGGCAACCGGAAGATGAAGTACTTTCACACGAGAATCAAAAGACATATATTCATCACACAATGCGGCAGAGCCTATCATTTGATTGATTTTCTACTAGAATTATTTCTATATCTTTCAAAGATTGATTACGTATCGAATCAATACACCTAGGCAAATACTCAACTGTGTTATGGACAGGGACAATTACACTTACTAAACAATCCATTCATTTATTATATAAATCGTTATATTCAGCAAATATACATAATTCCTCACTACCCCACACAACAAAAGTAACAAAAGCCCTCTTCCCTATTAAAAATAGCTAAAGCACTTCCAACAATTTTATCATATAACAAACCTACAAATTCAATTCATTATTATTATATTTGCAAACACATTTAAATAAATGATTATGACCCAACCCACATTAAGTATCATAACTGTAAATTTCAACAATAACAAAGGATTAATAGCAACTCTGAATAGCATAAAGAATCAGTCATTCACATCTTATGAACATATCATTATTGATGCGTGTTCAACAGATGGAAGCAAAGAAACAATTATAAAATACAGTAAAGAAACTTCTCATTTGGCCTACTGGGTATCAGAAAAAGACAATGGAATATACGATGGAATGAATAAAGGAATAGAACATGCTTCTGGAGAATATCTATATTTTCTCAACTCTGGAGATTGTCTTATAAAAGATGTTTTAAGACATATTCCTTTTGATGGCACCCAATACATATATGGCAATATAAAAAAATTATACCAACAAACGAAGATCCATGGATATGGAAATACCCAGATAGATTCGACACATTCTTTCTTGCAAATTCAAAAGGTTGGATTTCACAACAAGCTTGTTTTATCCACCATTCATTATTCATAGAACAAAAATATGATACTAACTATAAAATTATATCAGACTGGATACATGCAATCCACTCTATAATCTTAAAAGGATGTAGCTATAAACACATTCCAACAACTATCGTTGAATACGATGGTGGAGGTGCAAGTTCTAATTATGAGAAAACATGGGAAGAACGCAACAAATGGATAGAACAAAACATCAATAAAACCTTTTTCAAATCATTTTTAGAACTAGAGGCTTTCAGGGAAACAGGGCTTGGTAACTTAGTTCCGTTATTAAATAAAACTCACAAGTTCAAAAAACGTATAAGGAAAATCATCTTATTTTTATACTACATAAATTCATTTTTTCATTTCATAAACCAAAACAATAATGACTATGAAATCGCTTTTTATCATATATGACTATCAAATATTCGAAATGCAACGCTTTGGTGGTATTTCACGTTATTTCTGTGAGATAATTAAAAGAATTTCAGCAAAACATAAAATCACCGTGCGATATTCTATCAATTATTACCTCACAAGTTGGATGTTGGAAAAAAGCCTAATATTATTGCCAAGATTTATCTACAAACGATATCATTCCTTTTTTGAAAAAAAGAATCACGAAATAACAAAAAACTACTAAAAACAGGTGGACCATACTTATTACACCCTACATACTATGATCCATATTTTTTAGATTATATTGGAGAAAACCCATACATTATTACTGTACACGATATGATCCACGAAAAATTTCCACAATATGTAACAGATGCAAATATCACAATAGGTCATAAAAAAAGGTTATAACACGTGCCAATCGAATTATAGCTATTAGCGAAAACACCAAAAAGGATATCATTGAAATTTTCAATATTAATCCTCAAAAGATAGATGTTATTTACCACAGCACAAGCATGAAACACTTTTCGGGAAAACATAAATTACAAATACCCGAAAGATTTCTATTATTTGTTGGCGATCGTACCCCTATAAAAACTTCAAACGCTTTATGGAAACATTCGCTCAAATACATGAACAAGATAAAACACTATTTGCAATTTACACAGGAAGTAAACTAAAAAGACGAACAAGATATGCTTATTGGCATGGGTATATTCGAATATACGATTCATATAAAAGCTTCTGATCAAGCTCTTAGTGAATTATACTCCAGAGCTTTACTATTCGTATATCCTTCTCTTTATGAAGGCTTTGGAATTCCTATTTTAGAAGCCTATGCATGTCACTGCCCCGTAGCACTCAGCAACACTAGTTGTTTTCCCGAAATAGCAGGTGATGCTGCTGTATATTTTGATCCATACTCTATTAGTTCCATGTCTGAAGCTATCACAAAAGTAATATATAATGAAGAAAAACGTTCTCAATTAATCCGTTTAGGTAACGAACGTTTAAAACGATATTCATGGGAAAAAGCAGCCCAGAAAACAGAAGAGGCTTACCAAAAAGCCATACAATCATGAAAACAATGTAAAATCTTACATATATGAATGGACCAATACTTAGTATAATTACTGTAAACTTTAACAATAATCTTGGTTTACTCAAGACATTAGAGAGTGTAAGTTCACAATCATTTTCATCATATGAACACATTATCATTGATGCAGGCTCCACTGATGGTAGTAGAGAAACTATCATACAATATGAAAAAGAAAACCCTCATCTAAGTTTTTGGTCTTCAGAATCCGACAAAGGAATATATGATGGTATGAATAAAGGAATTGATCATGCAAAAGGACAATATCTATATTTCCTCAACTCTGGTGATTGCCTAAGCCAAGACATTCTCGCAAAAATACCATTTGATGGTACAGAATACCTATACGGAGACACTATCTTATTTTATAAAAGAAAAACTAAAAAAAGAGTATACCCAGACACATTGGATCTCATATATCTATCAGATAATTCACTACACCATCAATCATGTTTTATACATCATACCTTATTTAAAGATAAAAGATATGACATTAATTACAAAATCATATCTGATTGGGCACATTGTTTCCAGTGCCTTATAATTGAAAACCGCACTTATCGCCACTTACCATATATTATATCTGAATGCGATGGAAGAGGTATAAGTTCCAATGGGAAAGAACTTAATCAAGAACGTACATTATGGTTTCAAAACACTTTTCCTGCAACACAAAGTAAAGTATTTATAGACTGCGCTGCACTAGACCGTTCAGGGTTTAGAGACATCATTCATATTTTAGCAAATACACACAAATTTAAAAACGAATGAAAACTCTCATTCTATTTTTATATAAAATAAATAATCTATTCTCATATAAGCACAAACGTATTAAAAATTAAAGCTCTAAATAATTGCTATTCTGAGGATAGTAATGTATATTTGCATGTTTATTCTTCATAAAATATCTGGAATATGAAAAAGGGATCACAATATCGTTAATCATCGCTACATACAACTGGCCAGAGGCTTTGCGGCTCTGTTTGGATAGCATTTTAAGACAAACGATATTGCCTTCTGAAATCATCATTGCGGATGATGGGTCTGATGAAAGAACAACAAAACTCATACATGAGTTTACACAAAATGCTTCCTTTCCTATATTCCACGAATGGCATGAAGACAGAGGATTTCGTAAAACAATAGTATTGAATAAAGCTATAAGCAAAGCATCTTCCTCTTATATCATTCAAATAGATGGAGATATCATAGCTAGTCCAAATTTTATAGAAGACCATGTATATATGGCTGAGGAAGGGTGTTTTATTAGAGGAACCCGAGCAAACCTTAATGTAAGAGCGACCACATCTTTACTAGATAAAGGGAAACTATCAATAATAAATAAACTCCAGTTAATAATGAAGCAACCTACAAATGCTTTACGACTTTATCCCATGATTGCGAAGTTTGTCACTCGTAAAGAATTGTCAGGAAAAAGAGTAAAAGGATGTAATATGTCTTTCTGGAAAAAAAGACCTTATTGGTATTAACGGATATGACAACAATTTACAAGGATGGGGACATGAAGATGAAGAACTTAGTTGGAGACTAGTAAACTCAGGCATAGAAAAGAAAATTATTAAATTTTCAGCAATAGCCTATCACCTGTACCATAAGCAGCTCTCTCGCAAGGAAGAACCGCATCATAGAGAGTTTATGAAGACTATTAAAGAACAAAAAATAACCCGAACAAATAACGGAATTGAAGAAATCTAACAAACCAAACCTATGACAGTTTCATTGATTATCTCAACATACAACTCTCCCAAGGCACTAGACCTTTGCCTTATGAGTGTACTTCAACAATCAGTACTCCCTGACGAGGTACTGATCGCAGATGATGGTTCCAATGAAGAAACCAGGAAAATAGTGGAAGAATTCAAGAAACAATCTACTGTACCTGTTATACACGTATGGCATGAAGATAATGGCTTCCGCCTAACTGTTATCAGAAATAAGGCTATTGCAAAAGCCAGTATGGACTATATAATTCAAATTGATGGAGATATCATTTTGAATCATCATTTTATCAAAGACCACAAACGCTTTGCACGCAAAAACAGTTTTGTAAGTGGTAGCCGTCTCAATATACAATCTGAACTTTCTAAGAAATTAATAACAGAACGAAGCATACGTGTTTCAATCCGTAATAAAGGAGTACATAACCGGCTCAATGGAATACGTTGGCAACTATTGACATATCTCTTACAAAACTACCACCGGACAGATCTACTATATGTACGCGGCTGTAACATGGGTTTTTGGAGAAGTGATTTATTAATGGTCAATGGATATGATGAAAACATGATTGGCTGGGGACGAGAAGACAGCGAAATAGCCTGCAGACTAATTAATGCAGGTGTACGTAAACGTATCATCAAGAATGCCGGCATTGTGTTCCATTTATATCACCAAGATAATTCACGGGCACAATTTAATATTAATAACGAGATACTACAGAGAACTATTGATGAAAAGCGAATTTGGTGCTCCAAAGGAGTTAACCAGTATCTTACAGAGAAAAAAATAGAAAAATAAATATGAGACAAAAAGATTTAAACTTTTTTTTAGACAGAAACGAATTTAACTACAGCCCATCAAAAGAAGTAGTAGAAGCACTCAAAAACTTCGATATAAATAAACTTTGCTTTTATACCCGTATTTACGATGAAGGCAAAAAAGCATTTTATCCGTTTTCTTATCTGAATTATACGATATAGACGAGACGCAAGTTTTATTAGGGTACGGCGGAGAGGATATTCTGAAACAGGCCGTACATTATTTCCTCACAGAAGAAGACGGAAATAAAACGATGTTGATTCCTAAATTCTCATGGTGGTATTATAAGTCTATCGCAGATGAAGTGAACGGTCGCACTTTACAATATCCTCTTTATGAAGACGGAAACACGTTCAAGTACGACTTCGCCGCCATGAAAGATATGATACAAAAAAGAAAATCCGAAGATTTTACTGCTTGCATCGCCCAATAATCCTACCGGAAATGGTCTGACTCCGGAAGAACTGGATGAGTTGCTGGCTGAAGTTCCTGCCAAAACGAAGGTCTTGATTGACGAAGCATACGCCTCTTTTCGTCTCAACAGACACAAGATATATCAAGGAGTTGGTGAACAAATATCCGAATTTGATCATCTCCCGCACTTTATCCAAGTTTTACGGCTTGCCGGGGTTACGCATGGGATTCGGTTTCATGAGTAAAGAACTGGAAAAATTTAGCAAATACAGCAACAAATATCTGGGATACAACCGGATATCTGAAGACATAGCTATCGCAGCACTCAAATCGGATACACACTACCGTAACATCGCCAAACTGATGAATGAAGATCGTGCCCACTATGAAAAAGAAATCGGTGTGCTGCCCGGATTTAAGGTATACGAATCGGTAGCCAACTTTATTTTAATCAAATATCCGATTACATTAAAAGAGGCACTGCAAAAAGCGTTTGCCGAACAGAGTTATAAAGTGAAATTTATGAATGAACCGGATATCAACACTCATCTGCGCATCACGCTGGGACGCCCTGAGCAGAACCGGATCGTCATAGATACAATCAAAGAAATCGCATCCAAATGAAAGCTGTAATACTAGCCGCAGGAATAGCCTCACGTCTACGCCCACTGACCGACACAACTCCCAAATGCTTGCTCAAGATAGGAGAACGTTGTTTGTTGGAAAGGGCTTTTGACGCTTTAATACAAAAATGGTTTTAACGAATTTATCATTGTCACCGGATATCGCCAGCAACAAATAGTCGACTTTCTGCAAGCTCATTATCCGGCTCAAAGTATTACTTTCATCTACAATGATAAATATGAATCAACCAACAATATCTATTCTTTGTGGCTGACCCGCCCTTATACGGAAGGGGAAGAGGTATTACTTCTGGATAGTGACATCGTATTTGATCCCCAGATCGTAGAGAAGTTGCTCCGGTCGGACAAAGCCGATGTATTGGCACTCAACCGCCACGAACTTGGTGCCGAAGAAATTAAGGTTATTGTGGACAATGAACAAAAGGTAGTGGAAATCAGTAAGGTTTGCTCTATACCTGATGCAATCGGTGAATCAATAGGTATTGAAAAGATGTCGGCAGCATACACACAAGCGTTATTCCGTGAACTGGAGATGATGATCTTATCAGAAGGATTGGACAATATTTTCTATGAACGGGCGTTTGAAAGACTGATTCCACAAGGATATAGTTTCTACGTAATGGACACCACCGAATTCTTTTCGGCAGAGCTGGACACGGTAGAAGATTTCCAACAAGCACAGAAGCTGATTCCGGCTAGTCTTTACTAATATAAAATTTGAATAGAAATGGCCACTTACGATATTCGCCCCTTACAGCTTCGCATCTTAAAGAATTTACTAGCAATAGATAAAGTCTGTAAAGAACATAACCTGCGATATTATATCATGGCAGGTACGATGTTGGGAGCTGTACGCCACAAAGGATTTATCCCCTGGGATGATGATCTGGATATTGGTATGCCACGGGCAGACTATGATCTATTAATGACTAATGCCAAGGAATGGTTGCCGGAGCCATACGAAGCCGTATGCGCTGAGAATGACAAAGAATACCCGCTTCCGTTTGCCAAGATACAGGATGCCGACACAACATTAATTGAACGTATGCATCTTAAATATCTGGGAGGCGTATATATTGATGTATTCCCATTGGACGGTGTGCCGACAGGCCGTATGGCACAAAGAATGCATTTTGCCAAATATGAATTTTACAAACGGGTTCTTTACCTGATTCACCGCGACCCGTATAAGCATGGAAAGGGGCCAAGTTCATGGATACCATTACTATGCAGGAAGCTTTTCACACTCACCGAAGTACAGAAAAGCATCAGAGAGGTTATGACCAGATACGACTTTGACAAGAGTGATCTTATTTGTGACTATGACGACGGCATGAAAGGAATCATGCCAAAAAGATTTTGGGAGTTCCTACCCCTGTCTTGTTCGAGAACGAAGAAGTATGGGGCGTACAGGAATATGACACATATCTGTCTCAGAAATATGGGGATTATATGACGATTCCCAAACAGAGTGGACAAAGACAACATAATTTTCATTATTTGGACTTGAATAAACCTTATCGGGATTTTGAAGTCTAATTATAAACCATATAAGCAGTAGGTAACAACAGAGATGAGAATAGGTTTTGACGGAAAACGTGCAGTGCAGAATTTCACCGGGTTAGGTAATTATAGCCGCTATGTAGCGGATATTCTTTGCCACTTCTATCCGGAGAATGACTATGTCCTGTATGCACCTAAAAAACGGGAAAACAAAAAAGGATGAATCTATTAACCGGCCAATACCGGCAGCTCACTCTCGCCTATCCTGCTACTTCTTTTGGAAAAAACTAAGTTCATTATGGCGCGTATGGGGAATCACCTCTCAATTGGAGAAAGAAGGTATTGAGTTATTCCACGGACTCAGTAACGAGCTTCCTCTCAACATCCATAAAAGTCGCATTAAAAGTATTGTAACTATCCACGACCTGATATTTTTGAGGTATCCGCAATATTACCAATCTATTGACAGGAAAATATATACATACAAATTCCGTAAAGCGTGCGAAAATGCTGATAAGATAATTGCTATCAGTGAATGTACCAAACGGGATATTACCCGATACTTCAACATCCCTGATGATAAAATAGAAGTCGTTTATCAAGGATGCGACGTCTCATTTACTCATCCGGTGACGGAAGAAAAAAAGGAGGAGGTACGGAAAAAATACCAGTTGCCGGACCACTATATACTTAATGTAGCAGCATTGAAGAACGAAAAATATTCTTTGCAGCAGTACAGGCATTGCCTATGCTGCCGCAACATATTCATATCGTTATCGTAGGACGCCGTACAGGCTACACAAAAAAGGTTGAACAGTTTATCAAAGATAACGGTTTAGGCGAAAGAGTGCATATTATCAGTAATGTCCCTTTCAACGATTTGCCCGCTTTTTATCAATCAGCAGAGATTTTGTATATCCTTCCCGTTTTGAAGGTTTCGGTATCCCCATCATAGAGGCACTATATTCGGGTATTCCTGTGGTAGCCGCCACAGGCTCATGTCTGGAAGAAGCCGGAGGGCCCGACTCTATCTACGTAAACCCGGATGATATCACCGGACTGGCTGATGCATTTAAACAAATATATTCAAATTCCGATAAAAGGAAGAACATGGTGGAGAAAGGACGGGAATTCGCGAAACGGTTCTCTGAGAAACAACAATCGGAAGAAATTATTAACATCTACAAGAAACTAATACGATGAACATACTTAAACACTCAATAAAGAAATTTATATATGGTACGCTTCCATATTATTTTATGAAAGGGTATAAGCCGGATTCTCCTTATCTGAAGTATTATAAATACATCAGAAAACATGGATATTCAAGACACTTATACGAATTCAAAGATGAGTATTTGAGTATGCCTGTCGATGTACGGAAAGACGAAAATAGGAATTTGTATTATGTACTAAAGGAGGATGGTAAACGCCTGTACTTCCAAAGAACAACACCTCCCCATAAAATCCAGAAGTATTACAGGGCGTTGATGATAGAGCAAGACCAACGCTCCGCACACCATTATTTCAATAATAATAAGGACGTAACGGGAAAGGTTTTTGTTGACGTGGGATGTGCCGAAGGATATTCTTCGCTGGAGATTATCGAAGAAGCCAAACATGTTTATTTATTTGAGCAGAACGAATCGTGGCTGGAAGCTATCAGGGCCACTTTTGAGCCATGGAAAGACAAGGTAACCATTGTTCAGAAGTATGTGAGCAACCGTAATTCTCCCAAAGAACAGAAACTGGACGATTTCTTCAGAGACAAACCGGACGAGCATCTATTTATAAAAATGGATATAGAAGGGGCTGAGCGCCGTGCGCTGGCCGGATGTGAACAGCTTTTCCGGGATTGCAAGAAAATAGATTTCGCCATCTGTACTTATCACCTACATGATGACGAGGAGGTTATTTCTGCGTTTCTTGATAAACACAACTGCACATACAGAAATCAAAAAGGATTTTTCAGACACAAGATCAGGAGTGTTGTTCTTCGGGGCAACAAGAAAGTAAATTAACTACCGATAGTCAGAAGATAGCAAATCGCAATAATCATACTTACACAAGTAGGTATCATAAATATGTTTTCCTTCGCTAATAAATAATGCGAGAAGTGAGGCTCCCAGGAAAGGAACTTACGCGTAGAGCGACATAAGCGGAACAATAAAATATGCGAAACGATATGTTTTGACTTCTCTTTTCGGGCTGCACGACGGTAAATGTAGTGGGTAAAAGAACTGATCACTGTAATAAAGAGGAGCTTGACAGTAGCCGCCACATCCCAACCCCGCAAAGAAGCATATTCGGTCATTATATATGCCAGCACTTCCCGGGATATGCACAGACGGCACATATTACGGCAAACTTTATCACAATCTATTTCCGGTAATAACTGCATACGGTTCACATCAACCAAAGAGAAGCTATATTCATTTGCTCCATTCTGATGAATCAGAATATTGCCGGGAGAATAGTCCAAATGTAAAATACCCGCCTGATGTAATGCAAAAGTGTAACGCGCGAACGCCAGTAACTTGTCTTCATTTCCCTCAACCTTACCGTCCATCAAATAACGAACGGTTTCACCATTGTCATAGCTACAAACATAGTAGCTGTTTGTAAGAAGACCTTTCTGAAATTGTTCGATCATGGCAATCGGTTCCGGAGTATTGAAACCATGCTTCTGAAGTTCCATGGAATAGATATAGGAGCGGGCAGCTTTGGATTGGCGGAAATATGAATAGACAACACGATTAATGATGTGAGGCTTTTTAAAGCTTTTCACAACAACATCAACGTTATCCAGACTAATCCGTTTTAGAATATTACGCCCATCATACACCACCTTTCCTTCATCCGCAAAGAACTTGGGAATCTCCTCTATCTGTTTTTGCAAATGTGTGTACTTGGGATTTACAATCACTCTCATTACACTCTTCTATAAATCCTACTTACAAAGATTGTGCAAAGATAAAGAAATTAGGGCATATTCCGACTATATTTTTTCTTTTATCGCAAAACTAAGATAAAAGGGGACAATTTAGCCCTTTATTTCGACTCCCAAGTCTGCGCAGGCTTGCTTTATTGCCTTAAAGCAATAATATCCATGCGAAAGTTTATCGGCTATTTGCAATACATTTTTCTTCATTTCCATGTATTGTCCTGCACTTATTTTAGGTAAAATATCTTCAAGTTCCGTCAAAGAAGAGATACATATACCCACATTGTTCTTCTTCACAAAAAGGCGCCAGCCCGGCTTTCTCCCAAACGATAATCGGAAGACCGCAACGTATGTAGAGAGACATTTTATGAGGAGCGTTATATTGAAGATATTCTCCCAAAGCACCACTTCCTCCCTCTAAAGAAGATCCATACCAGGCAAGTCCATATTCGCCTTCTGCCGTCGCTATCAGCTCGTCCGAAGAGACAAAGCCTTTATAATCAACTTTTCCTTCCAGTTTTTCGGTTTCAAGACCACTTCCATAGAGCACTATATCATAAGAACGGGGAGAATTTGCCTGTTTATATAAGAAATCATTATGATAAGAAGACAAAGCACCGACAAACAGGATGCGGTTCGGTGATTTCGGCACATCATTGCCGGCAACAGGTTGGCTATCGGATAAATAATCAAATATCTCCAATATCTGCAGCTTGGCCTTAATTCCATGTTCAAGCAGCCAGTCCCTCATACGTTCACTATGTACTATCACACAGTCCGAGTGATCCAAGCGCGCTATTTCTTGGGGGATAGTCAGCTTCTTACGACGAAAACTACCCAAATCATGAATCAACGTCACCACCTTGCAGCCACGTAGATGAGCCATATTGCAGACAAATGCATAATATTTCTTCAAAGGATATTGCAGTACCAGCACATCGCCTTTACGCAAACAGAGAATACTCTTCAGCACACTGAATAAGGTACGACAAAAAGCTACAACGACATTTCTATACCGGGTTTGTTTCAGCCCGACATTCCGGAAGCCATGCGACTCCATTATCTGTTCAATGTCTGTTTTTGCTTTATTTCCGGCATTATCGACACCTCGGTAATTTCTTGATAGATAACAAATCATAGGAATGATATTTTATAGTTCATTTTGCGCCAAAACCAATGCGGCAGCCACTGTATCGTCCATATCAAAATAAGCGTATTGAGCTAAACGTCCGCCAAACAAGACTCCGGGAGTATGTATAGCCAACTCCTTGTATTTCTCGTACAATCGCATATTTCTCTCGTCATTCACCGGATAATAAGGTTCGTCCCCGGGAGTGAATGCAGAAGGATATTCGCGGGTGATCACCGTATGCGGCTGCTTACCAAATTCGAAATGTTTATGTTCGATAACACGGGTATAAGGAATCTCTCTTTCACAATAATTAATGACCGCATTCCCTGATAATTTTCCATTTCCAGACGTTCGTGTTCAAAACGAAGACTACGGTATTCCAAATGCCCGAAACGAAAATCGTAATACTCGTCAATACATCCGGTAAACAATACTTTATCCACCAGCGAATCCAGTTCTTCACGAGCAGAAAAATAATTCGTCCCCAAACGCACATCAGCTCCTTCAAACAAACTTTCAATCAGTTTATTGTATCCGCCTTTAGGAATGCCTTGATACTCGTCATTAAAATAATTATTATCATAAACGAAACGGAAAGGAAGTCGTTTTATAATAAAGGCCGGAAGCTCCGTTGCAGGACGCCCCCACTGTTTTTCCGTATATCCCTTGATTAGTTTCTGATAAATATCTTTTCCACAAAGCGTCAAAGCCTGTTCTTCCAGATTGGCAGGAGCCTGGATATGTGCATATTCGCTACGTTGTTCTTCAATCTTATCCTTAGCCTCTTTAGGAGTGTTAACTCCCCATAACTTATTAAAAGTATTCATGTTAAAAGGCAGATTATATAATATGCCTTCATAGTTAGCTAATGGAGAATTAGTGTAGCGATTAAATGTTACGAAACGGTTCACATAATCCCAGACTTCTTTATTGTCTGTATGAAAGATGTGCGCTCCGTAAAGATGTACATGAATGCCATCACATTCTCACAATAGATATTTCCGCCGATATGACTACGTTTATCTATAACAAGACAGCGCTTGCCCGCATCAATGGCTTGACGAACAAACACAGCCGCAAACAGCCCTGCTCCAACTACCAGATAGTCATATTCTTTCATATACATTCAAAAGCTATTTATGATTAATCAATGATTCCCTCAATCTTTGCAATCACCTGTTCGGGAGTTATATCCCTCAAGCAAGCATAGTCGCCCCGCCAGCAAGGCTTCTGTCCATAAACCGAACAAGGACGACAGGATAAATCGAGTTGTACTGTATTGACCGGTAATTGTTTCCACCCCATAAATCCGGCATAAGGATGAGTAGCTCCCCAAACGGAAACCACAGGTATATTCACCAGAGATGCCAAATGCATATTAGCAGAGTCCATAGACAACATCACATCCAGATGACTCATCAGATTCAGTTCCGTACGCATATTCAATTTACCGATCATAGAAACCACCGAAGGATATTTAGCAATCCAGGAGTCAAAGACTTCCTGTTCGCTTTTCCCACCGCCAAACAGAAAAACTTTCACCGCAGGATTAGCAGCAAAATGAGCAACAACCTGTTCCTGCAATTCTAACGGATAAATCTTGCCCTTATGCTTGGCAAAAGGAGCAATACCGATCCATTTTTGTTTTCCTTTCGGTCCTGTCATCGGTTCAATCTCTGCGAAATCACCCTTTCCTTCTCCATAAATAGAAGAAAAGTTCAATAAAACCGGCAGTCCCAACTTTTCTAACACATCAGCATAACGACGGAAAGAACTTTTCTGGCTCTCCAGCACTTTATGACGGCGGCGAACCAGTTTCTTTTTTCCGGCTCTCCCTTTACAAATGAAAGCAACCGGTATATTGGCAAGGCGAAACCGCAGACACAGATATTTCGAACGAAGTACGTGATGAAAGTCCGCCACGTAATCGAAATGCATTCTTTTCAGTTCCGAATAAAGGCTGTTCAATCCCCATAGCCCTTTATGCTTACCTGTCAGATCAGCTCCGACAAAATTCACATTTTCAGGCAAACTTTGAAAAAGAGGTTGCCATACGGCACGACTTAATACAGTGATTTCGTGCTGTGGATATTGCACAGCAAGCGAATGTATCACAGGTATTGTCATGGCTACATCGCCAAGGGCTGAAAAACGGATAATGAGAATACGCGCCATTCGTTATTTTTTTGCATAAAGCACCGGATTCAGCGCCGGGTCGTTATACATCTTCATCTGTTTATATACTTTCATATATTTTCTTCCGGCTTCAATGTCTGCCAACAACTGTTCGATAGCAGAAGAAAGGTCTTTCTGCTGTTCCAACAGAATATTCAGCTTGGTCCGGCATTGCTCACGATGTTCTTCGGTAGTATCCGTACGTTCCACCTCCTGCTTCATGTGGTAAATTTTCAACGCAAGAATAGAAAGCCGGTCAATTGCCCATGCAGGACTCTCTGTATTGATAGTTGCATCAGAAAGCGGTTTAACAGCTTTGTATTTGTCCAAAAAATAACTATCAATCAGTTCAACCAGATCAGTACGGTCTTGATTGGACTTATCAATTCTTCTTTTCAAAGCCAGTGCTTCTACAGGATCAATTTGAGGGTCACGGATAATATCTTCGAAATGCCATTGAACGGCATCGATCCAATTTTTCAAGTATAAATAATACTCAATCGTCTTCAACTCGTAAGGATTGTTCATCGGTGCATCTACACTGTCCGTTACGTGGTAATCAGTCGTCGATTTCCAAAAAATCTCGTTGCAAAGGTTACTAAATGTCATAATCTTAACTAGCTTATAGATATATAATAGGGCAAATCTATGTAATATTTTTCAGACAAGCAACCCTTTCTTACTTTTTTATTTCCTACCTTTGTGGGAACTAAATACAGATTGTATATGAAAATTATTATCGATAATAAGATACCTTATATAAAAGAGGCTGTCCAGACAATAGCCGACGAAATAATCTACGCCCCCGGAAAGGATTTTACCCGGAACTGGTACAAGACGCAGATGCGCTGATTATCCGGACCCGTACTCACTGCAATCAGGAATTACTGGAAGGCAGCCGGGTAAAGTTTATAGCTACGGCAACCATAGGGTTCGACCATATCGATACTGAATATTGTAAGCGGGCAGGTATCGAATGGACAAATGCACCCGGTTGCAACTCAGCTTCTGTTGCCCAATATATTCAATCTTCACTCCTGATATGGAAGTCTTTCAAAAATAAGAAACTGGACGAACTGACTATTGGAATCGTAGGAGTAGGAAATGTGGGGAGTAAAGTTGCCAAAGTCGCCGAAGACTTCGGCATACGCGTTCTACTGAACGATCTACCACGGGAAGAAAAAAGAAGGAAAAGAATCCTTTACCTCTTTAAATAAGATAGCGGAAGAATGTGACATCATCACTTTTCACGTACCTTTATATAAAGAAGGCAAATACAAAACATTCCACCTGGCAGATGAAGATTTCTTCAATTCGCTAAAACGCAAACCTGTTATCATTAATACTTCACGAGGAGAAGTTATCGACACGGGCACTCTCTTGAAGGCATTGAACAATGGTTCTATCTCAGACGCTATTATTGATGTATGGGAACACGAACCGGAAATCAATCGTGAATTATTAGAGAAAGTGATTATCGGCACTCCACACATTGCCGGATATTCCGCTGACGGCAAGGCTAACGCAACGCGAATGTCGCTGGATGCAATCTGTAAGTTCTTCCATATAGAGGGAAAGTATGAAATTAACGCTCCGCACCCACCTCTCCTATCATTCATGCACAAAGTCAGGAAGAAGCATTGCTCCAAATATATAACCCTGTCGAAGACAGCGACCGGCTGAAAGCTCAACCGGAACTGTTTGAAGAATTACGGGGGAACTATCCGTTACGAAGAGAAGAAAAAGCCTACATAATAAAAAAATCGAATAAAACAATTTCTCACATATATTTATAAAGTTCTTTTCAACTCACCTGCTATCTTCCGAGAATGCATCACCACACCTTCCCTAATCAGATGATAACGCGAGTCATAGAACATACTATCAGGATAAACACAACCGGAAGGTTCCAAATAATAAGGAAAGCCTATAGCCTTCAAACTCTCCGAGATACGGTTAATGGCCAAAGAATCATTTTGAAAAGAAGAACGACAATATGGAGGAGGCAAGAAGAAAATAGTCACCCCCGCTCACTTAAAATAGATATTTTCTCTTTTAAATCTATAAAAACTTTTTCATCGGGTGATACCATAGGTAATGGGGCACTGTCCCAATGTCCGGCAGAAGATAGATTATAATGTCCGGTATAATCACCATATTCATTATATTTGGTACGAACTTCCATATTCTCCGGTATATCTTCTATATCCATACCTATCCGTTTTACACGTTTACGAATCAAGCGATACATCGAAAAAAATTATGTGTATTTACCATATTATATAAGGCCTTTCCCCATTCATGCTTTATCAGATACATATCAGTCAGACCTTCATCCCCATAATAACTGCCCTCCTTAAGAAAATGATTATATTCTGCAGAAACGAGCAACACATCTCCTTTTCGTAAATGGTCGTAAACCTCCTCAAACATATAATTCAATCCCAACCCGATATGTATTCCCATATTCACAGGTTCCAGATGTAATGTATCTCTCAGAATGGAAGAATCAAAGCCAAAGCGGGCGTTAGAACCACCTATTATTAGCAAGCGGGACTGATTTCCCAATTCTTCCAAACGCTTTTCTTTATCCAGTGCAGACGCATAATTCACATATGTCAAATCATCTTGCCATGCTAAAAAGACCAACGTTCCCCAACACAATGCATTAATAACAGCTACGGGAATTAATGCTAAAAAGAAGATTTCTTAAGAACTTTCTCATATTCCTTATTTAGAATTGAAAATAAATGAACTCCGAGGACTTACCCATGGTTATCTCTATGAATAAGATTACAAACGTCAGGATAGCAACGCGCAATGATTTACTTTTTAGAAATTGAATCTGCAACGCATATGGCTTATCTCGCTGAAACCATTCCAGAATCCAGAAAAGCAGAATATACAATCCTACCTCCAAAGAGTGGGAAGGCATATTGCCGGTAGACTGTTGCATAGAAAAAAGTCGTCCGATATAGCCGATAGCTTGTTCCATATTTTCTGCCCGGAACAGTATCCAGCCGATTACTACCAGAAAAAATGTTGTTCCTATCTGAATAGCCTCCTTCCAGGAAGGAAGAAGTTTTCCTTCTGCCACAATGCCACGATATTTTCTATTGGAAGAAGTAAGTAATAAAGGCAGGAATAATAAAGCATGGAAAAGTCCCCAGCAAATAAATGTCCAATTAGCTCCATGCCAGAAGCCGCTTACGAGAAATATAATAAAAGTATTCCGCACACTTTTCCACTTCCCTACCCGGCTTCCGCCTAAAGGAATATAAATGTAATCTCTAAACCATGTCGTTAGCGAAATATGCCATCTTCTCCAAAACTCCGCTATATTACGCGAGATATACGGATAATCGAAATTCTTCATTAATTTAATCCCGAGCAACTTGGCTGTACCGATAGCTATATCCGAATAACCGGAAAAATCACAGTAGATTTGAAAGGCGAAGAAGACAGCTCCTAAAAATAGTTGTATGCTTCCCAACTGTTGGTAATTGCTAAAAACGATATCGACCAATCGGCTACAATTATCGGCTATCACCATTTTCTTAAATAACCCGTACAGTATCTGCTGCATTCCGTCTACTGCCTGTCCATAATCGAACGTGCGAACTTTCAAGAACTGCGGCAACAAGTTAGTAGCCCTTTCGATAGGACCTGCCACTAATTGAGGAAAGAAACTGATAAAAGCAAAAAATGCCACCATATCATGTGTAGGTTTCATTTTATGCTGATATATATCAATAGTATAGCTGAGAGCCTGAAAAGTGTAAAAGCTGATTCCAACAGGAAGCAGAATATCTAATGTTACCCAATCCAACTTAATCCCGAAAGTCTCAAATAAGGACACAAAGTTCTCAGAAAAGAAATTAAAGTACTTAAATATGCATAACACCAACAAATTCAATGTAATATTAGCCGCACATATCCATCGAAAGTTATGTCTGAAGTTGCTGAAAGAGTAAAAGCTATCATCGTTGACAAGTTAAGTGTTGAAGAAACAGAAGTTACAAACGAAGCAAGCTTTACTAACGATTTAGGAGCAGACTCTCTTGACACTGTAGAATTGATTATGGAATTCGAAAAAGAATTCGGTATCTCAATTCCTGACGATCAAGCAGAAAAGATTACAACTGTAGGTGACGCTATCGCTTACATCGAGGCTAACGCGAAGTAATCAATCCTTTTAACTAAAGGTATGGAATTAAAAAGAGTTGTAGTAACAGGTCTTGGAGCTATTACTCCTCTTGGTAATACCCTCCCCGAAACATGGGAAGGTATTATCAACGGAAAAAGTGGCGCTGGACCTATTACTCAGTTTGATGCATCCAAATTCAAGACACAATTTGCATGCGAAGTTAAAGGCTTCGATCCGTTGAAAGTTATGGATCGTAAGGAAGCCCGCAAGTGTGATCGTTATAGCTTATTCGCGATCGATGCGGCGAAACAAGCGATCGAGGACGCGGCAATGGACTTGGATAAAGAAGATAAGAACCGTATCGGCGTTATCTTTCGCTTCAGGTATCGGTGGTATCAAGACATTTGACGAGGAAGTATTGAGTTATGCGAAGATCAAGGATACGATCGGTCCGAAGTTTAACCCGTTCTTCATACCGAAGATGATTTCCGATATTGCAGCCGGACATATCTCCATGCTTTACGGATTCCATGGTCCCAACTTTGCGACAGTATCAGCTTGTGCATCTTCAACCAACGCGATCAGTGACGCGTTTAACTATATCCGTTTAGGAAAAGCTAACGTAATTATAACCGGTGGTGCCGAAGCTGCCGTTTCGGAATCTGGTGTCGGTGGGTTCAACTCGATGAACGCGCTGTCTACCCGCAACGATTCGCCCGAAACCGCTTCCCGTCCGTTCAGCGCAAGCCGTGACGGGTTTGTTATGGGAGAAGGTGCTGCCTGTCTGGTCCTGGAAGAAATGGAGCACGCATTGGCTCGTGGCGCTAAAATATATTGCGAGATTGCCGGAACCGGCATGTCTGCCGATGCTTACCACCTGACAGCTTCCCATCCGGACGGATTAGGAGCCAAGTTGGTTATGCGTAACGCACTGGAAGACGCAGAGATGACTCCGGAAGACATCGATTACATCAATGTTCACGGAACCTCTACGCCGGTAGGAGATATCTCAGAAGTAAAAGCGATCAAGGAAGTTTTCGGAGATCACGCTTACAACCTGAATATCAGTTCGACGAAATCAATGACCGGACACCTCTTGGGAGCGGCCGGAGCGATCGAGGCAATGTTCTGCATTAAGGCGATAAACGATGGTATCATTCCTCCGACAATCAACCATGCGGATGGTGATGATGATCCTGAAATAGATTATAAACTGAATTTCACATTCAATAAAGCTCAAAAAAGAGAAGTGCGGGCAGCACTCTCCAATACTTTCGGGTTTGGAGGTCACAACGCTTGTGCTATTGTTAAAAAATTTGTGAAGTAACGTGTTTACAAAGCTATACAAAAGAATAAGGCTCCTCAAGAACATGAACAAGGAGCCTTATTCTTCTTTATACAAGATACTCGGTTTTTATCCCGATAACATCCACCTTTATGAACAAGCCTTCCTCCATAAATCTTCTTCCGTAGAAAGCGGTGACGGCAGATGGCTGAACAATGAACGGTTGGAGTTTTTGGGTGATGCCGTATTGGATGCGGTCGTAGCCGATATCGTTTACAAACACTTTCAGAACAAGCGGGAAGGATTCCTGACCAACACTCGTTCCAAAATCGTACAGCGCGAGACGATGAACCGTGTTGCTGTCGAACTGGGACTCGACAAGATGGTCGTGTACTCCGCCAAACTAAGTTCCCATAACAACCACATGTATGGAAATGCCCTTGAAGCACTGATCGGTGCGATCTATCTGGACCAGGGCTACGAAGTCTGCTATAATTTCATCCAGAACGTGCTCATCAAAAAATATGTCAATCTGGAAACCATCGCCCGTAAAGAAGTCAATTTCAAATCGAGTCTGATCGAATGGAGCCAAAAGAGCAAACTGGAGGTTTCTTTTGAACTGATTGAGCAATTCCTTGATCAGGACAGCAATCCTGTTTTCCAGACAGAAGTACGCATTGAAGGACTTCCTGCCGGAACCGGAACCGGATATTCCAAGAAAGAATCCCAACAGAATGCCGCCCAGATGGCTATAAAGAAAGTAAAGGACCCGATTTTCATGGCAACCGTCAACGAAACCAAAATGCAGCAATCAGCAATGGCAGCCGAACCTGAACCCGAAATGGATGCAGACTCTGATATCGAATTACTGAATGACAATATATTGGAAGAAAATGAGTTCGACAATGAGATTACGGCAGAACCGATCGTGAAATCTATCCAAAGCAAATCCCCATGCGACGTCCCTGAATCACCAGATCGTGATCTTCACTAACCAACTTTAGTTTCCCAGCCACTTCTTCCAAAGGGATAGATTCAATAGTATCTCCTTTTAGTGCAACCATACGCCCGAATTCCCCGTTGGCAATCAGTTCCGTCGCGTGTCCGCCCATCCGGGTAGAGAGATTACGGTCATAAGGAGTAGGCGAACCACCACGTTGAATATACCCTAATACGGTTTCACGGGTTTCAATACCCGTCTCATACTCTATTTCCTGTGCAATGTATTCCGCAGCACGTTTACGGCCGTCCGTCCGAATGCCTTCAGCTACTACTACAATAGAATATGGTTTCCCCTTTTTCAATCTTTCCAGAATAGTGTTTCCTATGTTTTTAATGCTATAAGGTATTTCAGGCACAAGAATAACATCTCCCCCTCCTGCCATACCGGAATACAAAGCAATCCAACCCGCTTTATGTCCCATGACTTCAATCACCATCACCCTTTTATGAGAACTTGCGGTAGAATGCAACCGGTCGATAGCATCTGTAGCAATACTTACAGCCGAGTCGAAACCAAAAGAGATATCCGTCCCCCAGATATCGTTGTCAATGGTTTTAGGAACCGAAACGATATTTACACCCATGGCAGCAAATTTGGCAGCCGTCTTTTGCGTTCCGTTTCCACCGATACAGACAACACAATCCAATCCCATTTCCCGAATATTCTGAAAGATCAGTGCAGGTTTATCGACATCCGAAATAACACCTCCTTTTTTAAAAGGCTTCTCGCGGGAAGTCCCCAACATCGTTCCACCAAGATTCAGCAAACCCGATAAAGATTTATCGGTAAAGGATTCTACATCTTTTGTGAGCAACCCTGAAAGCCGCTATGAATACCTACCACTTCCATACCGTAGTAGTTAATGGCAGTTTTGCACACGCCACGAATAGTGGCATTTATACCGGGGCAATCTCCCCTGATGTTAAGATTCCGATTCTCATTGTCGCATTTTTTAGTCTAAAACTCGGAGATTATATGAAAGCCGTCAATTTTTAACGATTATTTCCGTCGTAAAGATAGAAAAAAAAGATAAATAAGTTACTTTTGCACGACTAAACATTATTATGTTAAAGCAGAAATGAATATTACAAAAATTATTAGTAAGACTTTTGACTCCCGTTTAAAACAAATAGACCTATATGCTACTCAGGCCAGTGAGATACAGCATAGTGTACTAAACCGCTTAGTACATCAGGCTGCTCAGACAGAATGGGGAAAAAAGTACGACTATTCCTCGATCCGCAGCTATGAAGACTTCAGAAAACGTGTTCCAATCCAGACTTATGAGGAAATCAAGCCGTATGTAGAACGTTTGCGGGCAGGAGAACAGAATCTGCTTTGGCCGTCGGAAATACGTTGGTTCGCCAAATCTTCCGGAACGACAAATGATAAAAAGTAAATTCCTCCCTGTCAGTAAGGAAGCACTGCAAGACATTCACTACCGCGGAGGAAAAGATGCAGCCGCCCTCTACTTCCGGATAAATCCGGATAGCCGTTTCTTTTCAGGCAAAGGATTAATCCTCGGTGGAAGCCATAGTCCGAATCTCAATTCTAATCATAGCCTGGTAGGAGATTTATCTGCTATTTTGATTCAAAATGTCAATCCGCTTATCAATTTTGTCCGTGTGCCCAGCAAGAAAATCGCACTAATGAGCGAATGGGAAGCCAAGATAGAGGCGATAGCCAACAGTACTATTCCGGTCAACGTCACAAGTTTATCCGGCGTACCGTCGTGGATGTTGGTGCTTATCAAACGGATCCTTGAAAAACAGGCAAACAGACGTTGGAAGAAGTATGGCCGAATCTGGAAGTTTTCTTCCACGGAGGAGTTGCATTTACTCCTTACCGTGAGCAATACAAGCAAGTGATTCATTCACCGAAGATGCACTATGTAGAGACCTACAATGCTTCTGTGGGTTATTTCGGCACACAGAACGATCTTTCAGATCCTGCAATGTTGCTGATGATCGACTACGGAATCTTCTACGAATTTGTTCCGTTGGAAGAAGTTGACAAAGAGAATCCACGTGCCTATTGCCTTGAGGAAGTGGAGCTTAACAAGAATTACGCAATGGTCATTTCGACCTCTTGCGGTTTGTGGAGGTATATGATTGGGGATACAGTGAAATTTACCGGCAAGAACCCTTATAAATTTGTCATTACCGGACGAACCAAACATTTCATCAATGCTTTTGGCGAGGAACTAATCGTAGATAATGCGGAAAAAGGACTGGCAAAGGCTTGTTCGGAAACAGGGGCGCAAGTGAGTGAATATTCTGCCGCACCGGTGTTTATGGACGAACATGCCAAATGCCGCCACCAATGGTTAATAGAGTTCGCTAAAATGCCGGATTCCGTTGAGAAGTTCGCAGCAATACTGGATGCAACATTAAAGGAAGTAAACTCCGACTATGAGGCGAAACGCTGGAAAGATATTGCATTGCAACCGTTGGAGGTGATCGTTGCCCGACCGGGACTATTCCATGACTGGCTGGCACAAAAAGGAAAGTTGGGTGGACAACACAAAGTCCCCAGACTCAGCAATACACGTGAATACATAGAGACAATGCTGGCGTTGAATTCCAGCCCTCAAATATAGAGAAACTTATCATATAGTTATTACAGGTTTTCTTTTTTGCAAAGATTACTTGCCTGAGACCCGGGTGTCGTGTAGACGGAATCCGGGTCTCAGCATGGATGAGACTTGGGTTCGCACAAGTTATTCCGGCTGTCGGATAGTTATCGGGCTTTTACTATAATCCCTCCCCCCAGCAGCAAATCATCTTTATAGAATGCGGCAGCTTGTCCCGGAGCAATAGCAGTCAACGGTTCATGAAGCTGTATATGCAATAAGTGTTCCGGGTAACAGTTACCGTACCGTGATTCTCCTGTTTGCGGTACCGTATCTTCACGATTATATCAGAACAACCGAGTACACGGTTTGCGTTTATCAAGTTCAATTCTCCAGCCACATTTCTGTTTTCTCTAGAGATTGAAGAGGGGCAAGTACTATCTCATTCTTTTCCGGAAATATATCTTTCACAAAAACAGGACGATTCAGATGTATCCCTAGCCCGCGTCTCTGTCCGATGGTATAAAAAGGATATCCTTCATGCCAAGCAATAAAATGCCCCGTTTCATCGACAAACCGCCCTCGTCTGACTATTTCTGACCATTTCTGACCATGTGCGGTAAAAAGCTGATCATTTTTATCCAACCAGTTTTTAAAAAACTCCGATAATCCATTGGACAGAAACAAACCCCTAAGCTGTCCTTTTTAGTAGCAACTTTCCGGAAGCCACGTTCAGCAGCCAATGCACGGGCTTCCACTTTCGTGATATCCCCCATTGGCAATAACATTCTACGGAGAATATCTTGTTTCAATCCCCATAAAAAGAACGTCTGATCCTTGTCCGAATCAGTCGCAGATGTGATATAATAGGTATCTTCCAACTTAACTTTCCGAACGTAATGCCCTGTGGCAATATAGAATATGCCCATTTCATCGGCAAGTTCCGCTAACAACGGCCATTTCAAATAATTATTGCATAAGGTACAGGGAACCGGCGTACGCCCCGCCATATATTCCTGCACGAAATACTCAATGATCTGCTTATTGAATACTTCACGGGCATCGTACGTTATATGACAGATTCCCAAATGCTCCGCCAAACTACGGGCATCTTCCAGATATTCGGTCGAGCCATTTAATTCATAAAAACGAAAAGTCACCCCGATCACCTCATATCCGGTCTCCAGCAGTCTCATAGCGGCAACGGAACTATCCGTACCGCCACTCATTCCTAACAATACTCGTTTGTTTTCTTCTATCATGCTGCAAAATTAAGGATTTTCCCGTATCTTTGTCAGTTAAAGCCCAAAGAGAATGAGAGAGAAAACAACTAACGGACAAGTCATCATCGTTTATACAGAGCATCCTGTGTTTGGTATACTACTGATCCCTTACATAGCAGAGCGACTGGAAGATGGCACGTTGCAGTTGATTGAACAGGCTTTTCACGCTTCTCCCGAAGCTATTGAACAAATGAATGAAGCAGAAAGACAAGCCATCGACATCGCTTCTCACTATACAGAGAAATATTTAATGGGAGCCTATTCCCGCGAAAAGACAGTATCACGCTTCCTGCATAAGTTATCTCAAGATCCTGAGAAAGTAAAGAATAACATTCGGCCATTTATTGAAGGCAAACTACTCGAGATGCTTACTCTCATACGGGAAAACGGGTTATCTTTTTATCAGAAACAGCCCGGAAGCAAAGTGTTGTACGCCCACCATGCTTATCACGTACATCCACATGACGCCGAAGTCCGCTTTACATTTCATGTCGACAGCAGTACTTTCCGCTATCAACTGCAATGTTATTATGAGAAGCAACCATTTTCATTGGACGACCAAAAACCCGTTATCGCATTAACTGCCTCACCGGCTACTCTATTGCTAGGGATGAATTTATACTTCTTTCCACACATAGATAGTGTCCGGCTCTTACCCTTTACCAAGAAAAAGGCAATTAGTGCAAGCGCCGCTCAACTCGAAAAGTATATCGACAATATTGTCATTCCGATTGCACGCTATCACGAAATCATAACCGAAGGGTGGGATATCCCTGAAGAAAGATGTGCCTGCGAAGCATTACTGTCACTTGAAGACATCACTCATAGCGAACAGTTGTTGCAGCTTGGTTTTCGTTATAGAGACCAGCTATTTACATCAGACAACGGAGCAGCAATGAAGAAAATCATTTATCGGAAAGACTCCGGTGAGGTATCCTTCTTCCGGCGGGATATTGTCGCCGAAAAAAAAGCGATTCAGCTTTTAGAAAGCTCCGGTCTGCAACGTATCGGTGATATCCATTTCAGGTTATCAGCCGGTTCTTCTGAGAAAACACTTGTTGAGTGGATCAATAAGCATCGGGAGATGTTACAATCGGACTTTCAACTGACCGGCCATATGGGAAACACTCCTTACTGCCTGGACGAAATACATATCGAACAGAGCTGTGACGATGAAGTAGTAGACTGGTTTGAGTTACATATCACCGTTGTTGTCGGCAACCTGCGCATTCCTTTCTCACGCTTCCGCAAGCATATCCTCGAAGAAAAGAGAGAATATCTGCTGCCGGACGGACGCATGATCCTTTTACCCGAGGAATGGTTCAGTAAGTATGCGAACTTGTTGGAAATGGGAGTTCAGACAGAGCAGGGAATACGATTGAAGCATACATTTATAGGCGCCGCGCAAGCTGCCTTGGGAGGAACAGGACTTAAAAAGTTCTCTGGCAAAAATCAGATTAAGAATGTTTCCGTCCCTAAAGCACTAAAAGCAACATTACGTCCTTACCAGCAGAAAGGATTCTCATGGATGATGCATCTGCATAAACTAGGATTCGGCGGATGTCTGGCAGACGATATGGGACTGGGGAAAACTCTCCAGACACTTACGTTGTTACAACATATATATAAATCGCCCGCCTCAAGGAAAGCAGCCACTCTCATCGTCGTTCCTACGTCGCTGTTGCACAACTGGCGACGGGAAGCGAAACGCTTTACAACGCTTTCAATGATTGAATATAACAGTAGCATCGTCGTGCCCCCAATCATCCCGGGAAGTTCTTCGGACGTTTCCAGTTGATATTCACAACGTATGGCATGATGCGCAACAACATCGACCTGCTTTCTTCTTACAAATTCGAATATATCGTACTCGATGAGAGCCAAAATATTAAGAACAGCGAATCGCTCACCTTCCGTTCTGCACTCCAACTGGAAAGCAAGTATCGGCTTGTACTTACGGGCACACCTATCGAAAATTCACTGAAAGACCTGTGGGCACAATTCCGTTTCATCCAACCGGACTTACTGGGAACTGAGAGTGCTTTTCAAAAACAATTCATGATTCCGATCCGCCAAGGCAATGCCCGTGTAGAAGCACAGTTACAACAACTGATATCCCCATTTATTCTTCGCAGAAGCAAAAGTGAAGTGGCTCCGGAACTTCCCCGCTTACCGAAGAAACGATCTATTGTGACATGCCCGAAGAACAAAATACTCTTTACGAACAAGAAAAAAATAGTTTGCGGAATATCCTGCTCCAACATCCTCAAAATATGGATAAACTTCATTCTTTCAGTATCTTGAACGGCATCCTGCGGCTACGCCAACTTGCCTGTCATCCGCAACTCATCTATCCGGACTTTAACGGTGCATCCGGCAAAGCGATACAAATAATAGAAATATTTGACACACTACGGAGTGAAGGACATAAAGTACTGATTTTCTCATCCTTCGTCAAACATCTGGAAGTCCTCGCCGAAGCGTTTCGCGAACGGGGCTGGAAATATGCACTACTGACAGGAGCAACCAACAACCGTCCGTCCGAAATTGCCCATTTCACCGAGCAGAAAGACGTACAAGCCTTCCTTATCTCTCTGAAAGCCGGAGGCGTAGGACTTAATCTGACGCAAGCCGACTATGTGTTTATTATCGATCCGTGGTGGAATCCCGCCGCCGAATCGCAGGCTATTGCCCGTGCCCACCGCATCGGACAGGACAAGCAGGTTATCGCCTATCGCTTCATTACCCAGAACAGTATTGAAGAAAAGATTCTCTATCTGCAAGATGAAAAACGAAAGTTAGCAGAAACATTTGTTACCGACAGCGAAACATTGCCTGCATTGAGCAATGAACAGTGGGTGGATTTGCTAAAATAAAACTGCATCTTTATATGGACTGTCTTGCAAGAATACTTTTTTTACTTTATCTTTGCCCGCAAAATGACACTGCATGAAATACAAACTTATCGTGCTCGATCTTGACGGCACACTCACCAACTCTAAAAAGAAATCACTCCCCGCAACCGGGAAATATTGATACGTGTACAAGAACAGGGCGTCCGTCTGGTTCTTGCTTCCGGTCGTCCGACTTATGGCATTGTGCCGTTGGCAAATGAATTGCGCATGAATGAATTCGGTGGATTCATCCTGTCCTATAACGGAGGGGAAATCATCAATTGGGGAACACAGGAAATGATCTATGAGAATGTATTGCCGAACGATGTCGTCCCCGTACTCTATGAGTGCGCCCGCAGCCACCAGTTAAGCATACTGACTTACGACGGAGCAGAAATCGTAACCGAAAACTCTCAGGACCCGTATGTTCAAAAAAGAGGCTTTCCTGAATAAAATGGCAGTTCGGGAAACAAACGACTTCCTGACAGACATCACGCTTCCGGTAGCTAAATGCTTGATTGTGGGAGATGCCGACAAGCTCATCCCCTTAGAAGCCGAACTTTGTCTTCGGTTGCAAGGGCGTATCAACATATTCCGTTCAGAACCCTATTTTCTCGAATTAGTCCCGCAAGGTATTGACAAGGCCCTTTCTTTGGCCGTCCTGTTAAAAGAAATAGGAGTAGAACACAAAGAAATGATAGCAATAGGCGACGGCTACAATGACTTGTCCATGATAAAGTTTGCAGGACTAGGCATTGCCATGGGCAACGCACAGGAACCGGTGAAGAAAGCGGCGGACTATATCACTCTGAGCAATGAAGAAGACGGAGTGGCGGAAGCACTGGAACACTTTTTACTATAAATTTACGTAGCATCATATGCTCACAATTCCTTTTTCAACCGTACCTTCATAACCTTTGACTGTATGTCTTATACTCTGTTTCAGCAGTATGCAGAGTAGCTATCGTATATCAATCTTACCATTATATAGCTCGTTGCACTAAAGTGAACAGTTCTTTCTACTAAAGTGATGAGATCTTTCCACTCCAGTACACAGGCCTCATCACTCTTGTGGAAAGAAGCGGATGTTTATTACATAACGCAGTGATGTCAGCAAGAGGATCTGCGAATATCGACTACTTAAGTTATCAGAACAGGGCCAGCAACATATAACCAAAGGTCATCCTACTTTACGTTTATCAATATGGTTCATATAAATAAGCAAATGGTTTCATTTCCAACTATCATGAGAACAATGATGAGAAATACCCCCCAAAAAGATGCATTATAGCCATTTTAAGTTAACGAACGTAAAAACGAATGAGAAATACCAATTTTGAAAGGCATTTCTCATTCGTCACATATCTGATTATAAAGGAATTGCCCAAAAATATGAGAACAATGAGAACAATATTAAAAAAATCCGTTCTAGGATGGGGATGCAAATTATAGATGTATGCTGTCTATATACTCATGATACGTACAGCAAGAAAAGCTGTACCAATAAGCGAACACACTCTTTACAACTATATAAGAAAGCTGCGTGAAGTATTGTCCAAAGACAAAGAGATCTCAATCACAACACAGAACAATGGCTATGAGTTACATATTTCAACTTGAATTATTGTAATATATCAAAGATTTATTCTAATTTTGTGGTTTTAAATCGAATAAATAGCAAACGTTATGGAACATCAACTGACAATTTACAACACCTTAGATAGAAAAAAAGAGTTATTCGTACCGCTGCACGCTCCACATGTAGGCATGTATGTGTGCGGACCGACTGTTTACGGAGATGCGCATCTGGGACATGCCCGCCCGGCTATCACATTCGATGTACTTTTCCGCTATCTGACTCACTTAGGATACAAAGTACGTTATGTACGCAATATTACCGATGTAGGCCATCTGGAACATGATGCCGACGACGGAGAAGACAAAATTGCCAAGAAAGCACGTCTGGAAGAACTGGAACCCATGGAAGTCGTTCAGTATTTCCTGAACCGTTACCACAAGGCAATGGAAGCACTCAACGTGATTATCACCAAGCATCGAACCGCATGCTTCGGGACATATCATCGAACAGATTCAGCTGGTACAGAAGATTCTGGACGCCGGATACGCTTACGAAAGCGAAGGCTCTGTTTACTTCGACGTAGCCAAATATAACAAGGATTATCACTACGGAAAACTTTCCGGTCGCAACCTCGACGACGTGCTGAATACAACCCGCGAACTCGACGGTCAAAGCGAGAAACGCAATCCTGCCGATTTCGCTCTGTGGAAGAGAGCACAACCCGAGCATATCATGCGCTGGCCGTCTCCATGGAGTGATGGTTTCCCCGGGATGGCACGCCGAATGTACTGCTATGGGACGTAAGTACCTGGGCGAACACTTCGATATTCACGGAGGGGGAATGGACTTGATTTTCCCTCACCACGAGTGCGAAATTGCACAAGTCGGTAGCTTCACAAGGGGACGACATGGTTCATTACTGGATGCACAACAACATGATTACCATCAACGGGCAGAAGATGGGCAAATCACTTGGCAACTTTATCACGCTGGACGAATTCTTTCACGGTACTCACAAGCTACTGGCACAAGCCTACAGCACCAATGACCATCCGCTTCTTCATCCTGCAAGCTCATTACCGCAGCACGGTAGATTTCAGCAATGAAGCACTGCAAGCTTCCGAAAAAGGCCTGCAGCGTCTGATAGAAGCTATCGATGGATTGGGAAAAGTTACTCCCGCATCGGCAACTTCAGAGGGTATCAATGTGAAAGAGCTGCGTGCCAAATGCTACGAAGCAATGAATGACGACTTAAATACTCCAATCGTTATTGCACAACTCTTCGAAGGCGCCCGCATTATAAACAATATCATCGCCGGTAATGCCACCATCTCCGCCGAAGACCTGAAAGACCTGAAAGAAACATTCCATCTGTTCAGCTTTGACATCATGGGATTGAAAGAAGAAAAAGGTTCTTCCGACAGTCGTGAAAATGCCTATGGTAAAGTGGTGGATATGTTACTGGAACAACGTATGAAAGCAAAAGCCAACAAAGACTGGGCTACTTCCGACAAAATCCGCAACGCACTGACAGCACTCGGATTTGAAATCAAAGATACTAAAGACGGTTTCGAATGGAGACTGAATAAATAAATATTAAACATCAGGGAGATAAATCCCTTCTACAGATACAAAAAAGACCGGCTCATTACGAACCGGTCTTTCTGTTTCATAGAAACATAGTAACTAATACCCCTCTTAAACTACAAATCTTATCATCTAATCACTTGTTTTCCATTAATCTCAACAGGTTGTCCGTGCTGGCAGGTTACCGTCAATTGTGTATCATTTCCTTGTCGCTCCAACCGGACATTTTCCATTGAATTCTTTTAGCGTCCAACGACCTTTGAGTAGTATTTTCTTATAAATAGGACGGCTAGGTTCTTTCGTCGTATACGCCTTTTCTTTTATATTCAAGTTTGGGTCACAAACACTCAAACGAACTCCTTTACCGGTTTCTTTCGCATACATCACCATTGTTTCCGCAGGAATAGCGACGACCACTTTATCAGTTACAGGCTGATAAGCTTCAAAAGCGGCATACGCCGTGATACCAGTTTTTTATCATAAACAACGTGAGCCGTTTGATCACGTTGCAGGACTTCATACGCAGGAGTTTGCCGAAGGTCGTCCAAGTCCGCTGCAGAAGGCTGTATCAATACCATATATTCATAAGTTCCGTTCTTCGGAGCTTTACCATGCTCTATCCATGCAGAGGAGAATTTTCCTTTAGTGACCGCACGGGTTTTTCATGACGTGATTCTTGTTCCGCGATCTGCGAACGAACTGTTCCGTCTACTACATGATAGTAATTGTCATAACCGTCATGTAACCAATAGCCGTCATTACCCACTTTCTGTTCTCCGCCGTTGTATTTTCGTCTGGAAAAGAGTCGTTTCCGTAGGATAATCCGCATTACTATTCGTTATGCCGGTTCCCAGACAAATCATCCGGTTGTCGAAGCAGAATACAGATTTACGGGCAACAAAATCAGGAGTGAAGTTTTCCAAATTACGCTCCATTAACTTCATAGCGAACATGCCATTCTTACCATCTAAGGAACTGCTTCCGGAGAAGTTCTCCTTGGAATGAGCCATGGTAGTACCCTTTAACGGACTATCCAGCAACTCGAAGGGCAAATGAATAGTAGTCGTACCCGGCAAACGGTTCCAGTCCCATCCCTCCTGCACAAAACCGCTTCCGGCACGTGACACGGGATTTCCTTTCCCCATAATCTGCACGGAGCCATAACTCTGATAACGTCCGTAACGGTTATCTTTCGTATAGATTTCAGCCCCCATACGTCAGTGGTATACCCTTTTAATGTCACCATCCAGTCCGCACGACGGAAAATGCCTGCCGAACCATAGTTGTAAACGAAGAATCCCTGTGGAGCCTGTGCCGGTTGAATACCTTCCTTCTTGAAGAAACGCGCATTCGGAGTATCACTATTGCGTATCAGACGTAGATAATCTGCAGCCAGACCACGATCAAACGTATTCCCTGACCGGACAAATCGCCGGATAAAGCGATATTGGCAAATGCTTCGATATCATCGCTTCCCATCTTCCCTCCGAAAGGATGACGTCCGCTGATACCAATTCCCCATTCATAAAGATTGCAATAATTGCGCATGGCAATAAATGCGGATTTTATATGCTGGCGGGCTTCTTCCGTCAGTTCAAAATCCGTATTGTTAGTAAAAGCAATGAATTGCCCTATTACGGCCAGCACTCCGGTCGTATATGCCGGATAGAAACCACCATGGTGAAAAGTTGTGCCATCTATCTTAATACCACCAATTGTTCCCGGTGAATAGTGTAAAGAAGAAGAAACCCAACGGGAGAGGCCCTCCAAAGCCTGCGCCTGCTCTCTTGCATCCGTGAACATCATAGCAGAGATAAATCTCGCCATTAAAAGCGTATGCCAAGTATCCAGCATTTCATCCCGTTCCAAAGGACACGGTTGACGAGTCTCCTGCAAAGCAGACCAGAAACGTAATGTCGACAAATAAGCATCCCTGTGGGGATGTTTATAGATCTCATCCCGCATCAACCATGCCGTCGTATATATCTTACGTATCTGATAACCATAATGATGATTGGTACCCATACCGCTACCGTATGCAAATCCCTGATCGATAGCATAATCAAACACCGTGAAGTAGTTTTTCTTTGATGTCTCGTTTCGATTGCAATAAACGTCATACGCAAAACCGGAAAGCATTGTTTCAATATCATTCCACGACATCTCTCCTATCTTCTTATTCTGTTCGTCCGGAGCTACAATAGGTGTTCCCGTAAATCCCGTACCTGCTGCCGACGGGCGGATATCCGCTTTTTAAATGTCTCGTAAGCGGCATCAACTTGCTTTTTAGGGGCTTTTTTCACTTCCAGAAAATCTGTCAAACGTTGTTCGATTGTTTTCAGGTCTTTCGCCTGTCGAGCAGTCAACTTGGATGCCAATGGAGTATCATACGACTGTTGTTCCCATTTCCACACGAGACACCAATGCCACAGGTCACGATTAGACAGCCCATTATTGGTAGGCAACTGTTGGTCGGGAGTGGTACGAAGATTCATTTTCTTTTCCGGAAAAATCAGACGGTCAAGAAAGATACGTCCTTTGCGTTGGGGGCAACTAACCTGTAAGCTACAATATCTTTGTCCTTCTTATCGCCTTGCATATACTCAAAAGAGATCCAGCAAGCCCGCCAACCTGCTGCCTGCAAACGATAAGAGAACCAGTAAAGAGACTTCTCCCTCCTTATTCAGAAACTCAAAACGAATAGAATCCTGCTGCGGTTTCTCATTATAAATCCACAAGGTAATGCCATACTGTCTCTCCGTTTTTCCTTTTAATGATAAAGGAGGTATCTGTACATTCAAAGTTGAACCGGATTGAAATCCCACTCCAAGCTACTTTTACCCTCTTTATAGAAAAGAGAAGAAATTTTCGCCTCTCCCTTTCCGGAAGTCTTAAATGCTTCGGGTACCTCACTACTCTCAAATCCTATGAGTTGTGCGAAAGCCGAAGAAGCTGTTACAAACAGAAACAGTAGTATAAAACAAATATCTTTCTTCATTGTGTCATTATTAAATGGTCAAACAGTAACCAACTACTGCTTAATAAGGTATTTTGTCCGATAAAATCTTCTCCGTATACCAAGGATCGTTAATTTCCTTCAACATAGCTCCCATTTCACCGCAAAGTTGTGCCACAATTTCCTTATTTTCTTCCAAAGGCAGATTGTTCAACTGATACGGGTCTTTCGCGTCATTGAATAAAAGACTTTTCTTTAACTGTTTTGTCTTATGGTCGATGTACAGAGCCAATGTATAGTCCGCAGTCTTAATACCTCGTGATGAAGGAAAGTAAGTTTTTACCAAGCCGTTTTCGTCCTTTTCACCATCTACATTCTGAATATACAGTGCACCTGTAGGACGAACAATTTCAGCCTTTTCATCGAAGAAAAGAGGAGCGAAATTACGTCCCTGCACTTCCGCCGGAATAGAATCACCCAGTCCGCACAAGCCAAGCACCGTAGGCATAATATCAGGAGCGGAGAGCAATAAGTCATCTACCCTCGGCTGAATCTTACCGGGAAAACGAACCAGGAACGGAATATTCATGGATTCAGAATAAGGAGAATTCTTCGGATCATCAGTGAGCTGGCTACACATCGTCTCACCATGGTCGGAAGCAAAGATCACAATCGTATTCTTATCCAAACCCTGCTCTTTCAGTGTTTCAAGGATCTGTCCGAAAGCACGGTCTACTCCGGTAACGGAAGCGAAATAATAACGTGCAGACTCCGCTTTCTTCATTTTCAGGTCAACATTAGGACGAATCAACAGACTGTCTAAAGGTTGGTTTTTATAAAGATCAAAGTCCTGCTCTTCGCAATCATCCAATGAACGGTACGGGCTGTGGGGCGGATTCATACCCACCATTATAAAAAAAGGCTTCTTCGGATCACGTACATTCCCTTCGTTTTTCAGATAAGAAATGACTTTGCCTGATTCGTGCAAAGGTGACCATTCCTTCGGATCGTGACGATTTCCATCCGTATCCCAGTAACGGGGGTTCTTGTGTTCGTCAAATGTTCCGTAAGAATACCAGTAGTTAAAGCCGTGCCGGCGCTCTTTCGGTGTATAGGCATCCCCACAGGACGTTTGGATTCTACATATTGTCCCGGATGTTCGGGATCGTTCGGAGTCGGGAAGTCAGCGTGAAGTTTACCGAAATAAGCACAGTCATAACCTGCTTTGCTGAACACATCGCCTATACATTCCGCATCCTCGCGTAAGGAGCTGATCGGACGTGTAGAATTGCAATTCAATGGTACACCGCTTTTGTTCGGATACATACCGGTCAGTAACATTCCACGATGAGGGCTACTCAACGGACAGTTGCTTTGCGCGGAGGTCAGAACCATAGACTCACGTGCAAAGGCATCCAGATTAGGAGTATGCACGGGGTCTCCTTCAAAGTTTACTTTATCCCGGAATCCGTCCTGCCCCAGAAGCCCATCGCCTGGTTACGGTACTGGTCCGGAAATACATAAATAATATTGGGATGCTCCGATTGTTCGACTACTTGCTTCGGAGCCTTGCAACCCTGTGCCGTAAACAGTGTCAGGCCTCCCACCAAAAAGATTTATAGGTTTCATATATATTTAAGTTATAAGATGATAAATAATAAACGATAACCTTATTATTTCTTTTCCAAATCTCTTTTACGCATCAGTCCTTCCAAGAAGTAATAGTCGGCATAGTTCAGAGGAACATCAATTTCCTGACCGTGAGGAATACTGCCAACCGAATGCATCAGGATAAAGTTTCCATTTGTTCCAACTTCTGCGCGATAAGCAGGTGAGCCCAAACTTTCCATTATCTTATCAGCCGTTTCCTTGTAGTGGTTGCCCGGCAGATAGCCATCCAGTTCGTAAAGGGCAGAGGCTGTACAAGCTGCTGCAGAAGCATCACGCGGTTCGTTCGGAATATTCGGAGCATCATAATCCCAGTATGGTACGAGGTCTTCCGGCAGGTTCTTATTATTAAAGATGAAGTTATAGACTTTTTGTGCCTGGTCGAGATATTTCTTATCTTTGGTATAACGATAGCAGGTAGTATATCCATAGAGAGCCCATGCTTGTCCGCGAGCCCAAGACGATTCGTCGGCATATCCTTGTGCAGTTTGTCTCTTACGCACTTCTCCTGTCTCCGGATCGTAATCTACCACATGGTAGCAGCTGTTGTCCGGACGGAAGTGGTGAGCCATTGTTGTATCAGCATGTTTCACTGCAATATTGTAGAAAGTAGAATCTCCGGAAAGAGCTGTTGCTTCAAATAAGAGTTCGAGATTCATCATATTATCAATAATCACCGGACATTTCCATCCCGCGTGTTCCCTGCCAACCTTTATCGGCATCCCATGACTGGATAACGCCTGCATTCGGGCGGAAACGGGTAGAAAGAGATTTTGCCGTTTCAATGATTACATCTTTATATTCTTTCTTATCTGCCATGCGATAGCCGTTCAAATAACTGCAACCGATCATGAAACCTACATCATGATGCCATTTCAGATATTTTACAGAATCAAGAGCTTCTGTATACTTCTCGGCCAGTGGCAACCATTTCTTATCACCCGTCAGATTATAAGTCAACCATATACTACCGGGAAAGAATCCGGAGCACCAGTCTTCCATCGGTATGTAAGAGATACTCCCATCTTCGTTGATTGTTCTCGGATTCAAGATTTTACCTGATTTCTCGATAATATCCGTTTGAATCGTGTTTTGTGCCACTGCGTTGTCGATGTTGTCCTGAATAAAGTCTACTTCAACCTTTTTTTGTCCACCGCAACTCGTAAAGATCAATAGGGAAAGTCCTAATGCGCTAAGAATTGTTTTCATAATACAGGGATTATTTGTTAAGTGATTAATTTTCTGATGGCAAAAGTAGTGCATTTAAATAGAATTGACCGACCTAAATAATCCAAATGAAGGACAATTTTGGTACATTTGCAAGGAAATATCAAAATTATAAAGACCATGACTCCACAAGAATTCTTCAAAATGATCTTTTCGCCGAAAAACGCAGGTGTAGTGCTGCTGGAAGTACGTGAAGGTTACAGTAAAGCCAAATTAGAAATAAAACCCGAACATCTTAACGCAGGTGCCCGCACACAAGGAGGAGCGATCTTTACGCTGGCAGACCTTGCGCTTGCCGCAGCTGCCAACTCGCACGGCACACTAGCTTTCTCTCTCTCCTCCACCATCACTTTTCTGCGTGCAAGCGGCCCCGGCGATACTCTTTATGCCGAAGCACGCGAACGCTATATCGGACGAAGTACAGGCTGTTACCAAGTCGACGTGACAAACCAGAACGGGGACTTAATTGCAACTTTTGAATCTAGCGTATTCCGAAAAGATCAGAAAGTGCCTTTCGAAATTCAAAAATAAAAAGTCGGAGAGCCGGAAGAACCTTTACAGGCAACTTCCGGCTCTCCGACTTTTCTTCTTGATTTATTTAACAATAGAGGTCAACGGGTGACGATTGCCGGTTACACTATTCAAGAATGCTTTTGCCGAACCAAAATTCAGGAATAAATCCAAGCGGACAGGAAGGTGATTTAAATCATCAGTCACAAAAAAGTAATCACCTCTTTTTCTTTTCCTTTCTTGTCATACTCGACTAACGAAAAGATCAGGCAACGATAAGTAACCCCGTTCTCAGCTTTCACATTTTCTTTCCCACGATAGATAAGCGTTTGCTCCTCCACTTTACGTCCGGTAGCCATAGGAAATTTAATTTTATCCCCTACTTTATAATCACTAGGATCATAAGAACGTGCCTGCGCCAAGATGCTCAACATATCGTAGATACAACGGCTGTCACTTTCTTCCGACTCGGTGACGGATCCGTCCCGGTATGTACGCTTCTGATTGGCAAAACAAAGACCGTCCTTATAAGAAAACCAAGCCTCATCAACCGTGTAACGTTTTCCCTCTTCAGCACCTTTGCGGAAATAGCGCGGTTCCAGTTTTTCACCGATCACACAAGTCAGCGTATCGCGCATCTTGAAAGAAGAAATCCGCCCGCTTACTGCCCAAAGCCAGCAGATTGATACGATAGGCAGGCTCCGAGTGGTAAGTAGTTGCGTTCGTTGTCAAACTGGCCAATCCGGCTTTCACCCATACAAACTTCCAGTTAAAGTACAAGTCGTACATCACATGCTCACCGGATTTGAATGCATCGTTCTTAGCTTCGCACTGGGCACTGGCAGGAAGAACAAAGATTCCCATTAGCAATGTCGCTAATCCAATTATAATTTTTCGTCGAAAATTAGCGACGTCGCTGACTATTCCTATCTCTATCTTTCTTTTTTCTTGTCTTCATCCGGTTTTTGTTTTTTAAGTTCGTCCAGTTTCTGCTTATCTAGCGGAATTGCGTGAATATCCCATGATTGCTTATCTAAGTCCCAGTTTGCCTTCGGCTCCAAGATCATATTGTAATAATACACTTCCTCAGGTTGTTCTCCTTTTTTCAAAGTTACCAGTATCCCAGATTCCATTTCCATTCCGGTCGTTCACCAGTCGGGCACAATATTTACCAGGATTCAAAAAATAAAAGTCTGCATACCCTCCGTCCGTTAACCTTCTCTGGCGCACCACTTTATCTTGAGCATCCAACAATTCTACAAAAGCAGTAGAGTTCTGCTCCTGTCACCAGAAAGGTGATACTGGCATATTCTTCCAGTTTACGTACTTTGAAGCCCTGCTTTATTTTATCGGTGAACAAGCCATATATACCATGGAATGCAGTCGAGTCTACCGAGAACTCATATTCATTACCCGGTTCCCAGTCATAATACAAGTTGAATCTTTTCAGATTCAAAGAATCTTGTTCAAATTCAAATGGTATATCTTTCCAAAGCGTATCCACCTTTTCTTTCAGATGAATCGCCGCACTATCAAAACGGGCAATCGGTTCATCAAAAGTCAAAGAAATATATCCATATACATCCATTGACGAAGGGGCACTAACATTCACCGGCAAGAATTTCGTCGGTTCGGGTTCATCCTCTTCCCCTTTCTTTTTCTTTCTTTTTCTTTTTCTCCGGTTCTTCCTTCTTATATTTCTGCTTCGAAACAAGATTCAGCGTATCTGTACGGGGTACTAATTGGTTTAAAGTATCTGTATAAAGATAAGTCAGACTCATGGCAAGAGTATCCTGTTTGAAGAGCAAAGAATCTTTCACCCAATAATGGATTGTATCGTTCCGCTGATTCTTTTCGATGACAAAAGCATCCTTTTCATCGAAATTCAACCCCTTCAATGTAGGTAAAGTATCTGCCTGACCGGCAAAATAGAACGTAAATTTCTGTGGAACAAGCCGTTCTGATTTAATCAAATATTGTGAGTAGTTGAATTCCTTAAAGGCACGGAGGATGACATCATCCGGCAAATAATGCATATATTTCTTCTCAACAATCGTGTCGTAGGTCAATGAGTCCACCCAAGCCGTGTCCATACGGATTCTTTCCTCCATACGAGGAATGATCAGTGAATCGTTAAAAGCAATGACTTCACTTTTTTGGTTGAAAGTAAATGTCTGGTCTGCATCCATTAACCCATAAATACGATATTTGCCAGGAGCTACGCCACGGATAGAGAAGCGTCCTCGGCTATCGGTACGTGCCACACGGTCAAATGGCAATTTTGTAAAAAGCCGAATCGTTCAGGTTGGAATGTAATCCTACCAGGATTCCTTTTATCGGCTCCAGATTGGAAGCGTCAAGCACCGTTCCGGATACCTCCATTGTATCTATTTGCGTACCGGTAGAAAAAGGTGAAAGTAAAGTTACCCAACGGGTTACCTTCGTTATTATCGACTATCGCATCCGAAAAGTCAATTGTATAAGTGGTATTCGCTTTCAATGAATCAAGCAGGTTTACCTGTATCCGCTTTCCTGAAGCTTTAATTTCGGGCTGTTGTACCTGCGGTGGAGAAACAACAACTTTTTTCTGTTGCTTTTTCCAACTTTATAAATTCGTCGAACAAGAGAGAAACTTTTTGTCCTCTGATTATTTAAAGCGCCGGCAGCAGGTGTACTACCGATGAAACGGGGCGGCGTCTCATCATAAGGGCCTCCGTCCGGCCGTCCAATACTGGCGCAGGAATATAACATAGCTCCCAGCGTTACTACCGGAAGCACCTTGCGAACTATTTGCTTTATCTTTTGATTCTCAAATTGTAACATGCTGCAAAAATAAGGGTTCTTATTCAATAAACACCACACTTTCTAGCTAATTTATTAAAAAACGAAAGGGTGACTTAAGGTAATAAACAATTCCAACGCGTTTTTTATTTCTTTTTATCGCTGATATAATTAGTTTTCTTACCTAAAGCGACTAGCTTTGTTAGCTAGTCTTTTTCTCTGATTTTTACGAGATGATATCAAGAAGAAGGAGTAAAGAGCAGGTAAACCGGTAGTTGATATGCAGAAAACAGAAGTTGGATAATAAACTGAATAATTTAACGTGAGATACTGTTTGCCGGAAAAGCAGAAACAGTATCTCACGTATTTTATTTACCAGCCTGTATTTTGACCTAAATTAGGATTCTTATAATATTCAGTCTGTGGTATAGGATATAAGTACATCTTATCATCCCAGTTACGTGTTTCAAGCAATTCTTTCTTATAAACAGGCAAGCCGTTTTCCATAGTGATCTTGATGCAATAAATAGCTTTGGTTTTATCACCGATTTTCCAACGGCGGATATCCCAGAACCTATGGTCTTCGAACGCCAGTTCCACGCGTCTTTCGCGACGGATACTTTCAGTAAATGCATCGCCATCCGTTGTAACAGCAGGCATATCAGCTGCACTACGTACTTGATTCAGTGCTGCACGTGCAGACAATGGATGATCATTATCCGTATAATCAGCGTCTTTCCAGGCATCCATTGCTTCCGCATAGTTCAGGAGAATTTCCGCATAACGGAATATGATGAAATGGTGCGGTTTCTTTTTCTCATTGGAAGGAGCTAGAGAAACAGTCTCATTCATATACTTCTTCAAATAATAGCCAGTGGTAGTCGCTCCGGTTGTTCCGGCACCGTCTTTACCGCCTTCATAAGACTGGATGGTCGAGTTCATCCATGTATCGCCATTGCAAAGCACCGTTTTATAGAATCTTGGGTCTCTGCCTTCATACGGATTCTGCCCCGGTGTAATCTGTTCCCAGTCAAAGTCTTTTCCATTAGTCATCTGGAAGGCATCCACCAGGTTTTGGGTAGGTACATTGCCGGTTTCTCCCTTTTCATAACTGATAGGCAAATTGTTAGCTTCAAAATCAAAGCTTTCCCCATTTCTACGTTCAAAAATTAATTGCGGAGATTTCAATACATCGTTTCCACCATTCTTGTCATACAAAGGATCTACATTCGTCTTCGGCAAACTGTACCAGTTCTCTTTTATGATAGCATAAGCCGCATCGGCAGCCGCTTTCCATTTATCGGCATCCTGTGCGGGATTATGCAACAAACTCGCCGCATAAAGAAGAGCACGGGATTTCAATGCCAACGCTGTACCTTTGGTCACACGTCCCGTCTCCGCCCAAAAGTCCTGATGACTGACAGGCAGAGTTTTGGCCGCGTCACTACATTCGTCACAGATATATTTTATCACTTCATTGAAAGAAGTCTTTTCCACGCCGTTGATTTCATCCAAAGCATACGTACGTGTCAAAAGTGGAATATCACCGTATCGTTTAGCCAGTTCGAACAGATAAAAAGCTCGCAACACCCGTAATTCTTCACGATACATGGTAGCTTTGGCAATGTCTTCTTCATACGTGTCGTTCCAGCGGAAACGCTCCAGTTTTTCCTGTGAATAGTTTTCAAGAAATGAATTGACGGAACGGATAGCTCCATAGCACTTCGACCACATATTATCGACTGCATTGTTGGGACTCAGGCATTGTTATAAAAGTCGTGAACACTATTATCACTCCAGACATAAACAGAATTATCCGTTGCAGACTCCCTCAAAGCCCCGTCGAGCACTCCGAGATCTCCGGGCAACTGGCTATAAACGTAGGTAGCCAAACCTTTCACATTGCTAAAGTAGGAATAGGCCTCTTCCCTGTCCAAGCCTGTCGATTCGTCCAGTTCGAGCAAGCTACACCCAGAAACGGATAGTAGCAAACCTGTATATAATATGATGTATTTTCTCATGGTTATCTCACATTTTAGAAGTTAATATTCAATCCGAAATAAACGGAAGTCATATCCGGATAATTGATTTTCAGATCTTCACAGTTCATATACTTCACATGATCGAGCGAAAAAAGATTGTTAGCTCTCGCATACACCTGAATCTTCTCCATTTTCACTTTCTTCGCCCAAGAGGAAGGAAGGTTATAGTAGACATTCAGGTTACGAAGTTTGAAATAGCTCCCGTTTTCCAACCACTGTGTACTGTTTCTGAAGTTATTGGCATTATCCAGCGTGGTCAAACGAGGAACATTTGCAATATCTTTCGTATCTTCCGTCCAACGGATTTTGTCGTTCAGATACCAGTTTGAAATATTTGTGTTGTTTCTCAACGGCCAGTACACGCTTGCAGTGTTCAACATCACACTATAATGGGCTACTCCTTGAAAGAGCATCCACGCCGAAACCTTTATATTCAAATCCCAAGTTAATGCCATAATAAATCTCCGGTATGGCAGTGGAATATCCTATCGCTTTCTGATCATTACTGTCAATTACTTTATCACCATTTAAATCCCTATATTTGACATCCCCGGACGTACTTCCGAGAATTTCTGTACAGGGCTGTTCTTAATGTCCGCCTCATCTCTGAAATAACCGATAGCCTCCCAGCCAAAACACTGCCCGACAGGGTAACCTTTTTTAGACAGATAGCCATACGGTTGATACCCCTCACCATTTTCTACGACTTTACTTTTAGCATAAGAGAAATTAGCACCGATGTAGTAGCTGAAGTTTTTATACTCTTTTTTCCACATGGCAGAGAGTTCCGTTCCTTTTGTTTCCACCTTTCCTGCATTCATCTGCGGAATAGTAACCCCGATTGCCGATGAGATCAGCCCACTTCCGTCAATCAGGATATTAGTGCGCTTGTCATAAAAACCGTCAATAGAAAAAGTCAGTCCCTTGAACAGGCTCATATCCAAACCGATATTATATTTATCCGCAACTTCCAGATCCAGTTGTTCCATTGCCAACACTCCTTCCTTCAAACTGCTTCCGGCAGAGGTATTCCCAGCCTGAAAATAATAGGAACCGCTTCCTATCCAATATTGCTTATCCATGTCATAATCATAGATATCATATCCGGAGCGTCCGTAAGAAGCACGAAGTTTCAGATAGTCAAAAGCGGAAATTTCTTTCATGAAATTCTCGTTCGAAAGTATCCAGGCGGCAGAAATGGCGGGATATGCACGATACTTATCGTTCTTCCCCAATACGCTACTTCCAAAACAGTTAGCAACAACATCCACCATATAACGGTTGTCAAAATTATAACCTGCGGTTCCGATGATGTATTGACGGTAACGACTGTTATTAGCCCCTGTCAACGTCATTGATTCTTGACGAAACATAGCACTGGCCGTAAAATCATGTTTATCCCATGTCCGGTGATAATTGACCTTCGCTTCAAAATTGGCATGTATGTATTGATTGGCCAATCCTTTGTTGCTGATTTCCAGTTCATCGTTAGGATTTCCGTAATTCGTGTAAATCGGTTCTCCGTCTGTGCCTTTTTCAATGGTCTGGTACATAAAGCTTTTTCTTGGCTGTTTCCTGATAGGTCGCATTATTATCATAAGCAATAGCGAGTTCCGCGCTCAGTCCGCGAGTCAATACAGACAGGTCTTGTATCAATCGCAGATCTGCTTGCAGCATTCGCTGATTCAGCTTATAATAACCTACGTCCGCCAGATTGGCTATCGGGTTTGTTTTCAGCACATTGTTACTGCCCCAGAATCCATTCTGTGTCTGCACGGGAAATGCGGCGGACGGGGTGTTGAAAATCTGTTCAAACAAAGTAGCTTCCGACGTGGTGGGACGCTTGGTCTCTCGCAGCATACCGAGCATACTCAATTTCAATTTTGTCGCGTCCGTAATATCCACATCCAGATTCATGCGAAGATTGAGGAAGTACTTCTTCATCTGGGAGTTATAGCGATCTGTATAATCAGTGTACTTGCTATTCAGCAGTCCCATATCGTTTTTGTAATTGAGGACACTGAAATAACGAAGCCGCTTGCCTCCTCCGCGGAAAGTGATGTCCAGTTGATGACTGGTTGTATGATTGCGCAACGCTTCTTTCTGCCAGTCCACATTCGGATAAAGATCGCTATTGCCTCCGGACAGAAAGAAGCTTCATCCATGTCCGGTTGCAAGCCATCATATCTCAATGCTTCATTACGGGCTTTGGCATAGGTATAAGCATCGGCAAATTCCGGCTGATTAACAGGGAAGCCTAAACCAAACTTATAGTCTACCTTGATCTCTTTTTTACTGTATATACCGCGTTTGGTAGTTATCAATACCACGCCGTTGGCGCCTCTGCCTCCCCCAAAGAGCAGTAGCAGCACCGTCTTTCAAAACAGATATTGATTCTATTTCCGAAAGGTTGATATATTCGAGAGGGCGTGCAAAACCATCTACTACAAATAAAGGTGTATCTCCATTCAAGGAAGCCACGACCACGTACATTTAAACGTGATTTGTCGGTTCCCCAACTCGTATTTTTGCATCACAGTCAGTCCCGGCAACAGGCCATATATTGCATTGTAAGGACTAGTGGCGGCATTTTTATCTAATTCATTCGAATAAATGGTAGAGACAGCCTGTGTCTTCCGTAATTCGGTGGTCGTCTGTGTGCCCAGATCGATTACCTTATCTTGTCCTTCATTATTTTGCGCTATACCCGTAGTGGCAAACGCCAACGAGAAAGCTACGATATAAAGTGATTTATTCATAATCATTCTTCTTATTGTTCAACGATTTGATTATTACCAACCCGGATTCTGAATCAATCCATATTTCTTGTTTATCTCATCTATAGGCAGAGGCAACAGGAAATACTTGTCGTTCCACTTTTCAGGTTTTGCATACTGACGCGTTTCCGCCATTGCATGAGATACGGTATAAGAAAAGCCGCTTGGCTCACCGGCCGCTTTTTTAATAATCAGACGTGACAATTGTCCGGTAAATATATCTGAGCGTTTCCAACGTACCAGATCGAAATAACGTACTTCTTCATAGCCGAATTCAATGGCTCTTTCACGTAATATTGCTTCACGCAACGGTTTGCCGGCCGGAACATCTGTTGCCGAAATCGCAGGCATACCCGCACGCAGTCTGGTTTTATTCAGATAATCATAAGCCGTATTACCAAACTCATCACGGACTTCCGCCTTATTCAATTCGTTCATCGCTTCGGCCATATTCAAATAAACCTCCGGAAGACGGATCAACGGACAAGAATAGAATTTACCATTCACTTCGTCATTGAAGTTCCGTATGAATTTTCTCATGGCAACCCCATTGTAACTCATTCGCCCGTCTTTATAAGGCGCCTGGGTGGCTCCTTCGTAAATTTGCACTTTCTGGGCGCCCCTAAACTTATCTCCATTCACAGCAACCGTTTCATATAAGCGGATGTCTCTTCTCGGATTTCCGTCCTTATCAAAGAAGGGGAATTTATTATGATCGGGATTGTTCCAGTCGAATTCCGTCCCGTCTTTCATCTGAAACATATCGACATAAGTCAGTGTAGGAGAAGCAACTCCATAACGTACCTGGGCGAACGGTGTCTTTCCCGTAGCATAAGTGGTGAATCTTCTAGAAGAAATCAAGACTTCACCGTTATGGCGATTGAAATATCCTGCTGCAAAATCATCGCGGGGATTACCTGTATTCACCAGTTGATAAGCGTCTGAGTTCTTTTTATTAGCCCGCATAAATTCTAACCTGCATCCAACGCCTTCTGCCACCTGTCCGATGAATAATTGCCATACCAGGTAAGGAATTGAGAGGAAGCATCACCTTCCAGATAGGGCTTGTCAGCATTAAATAAAGGACTCGCCACAAACTGAAGCACTCTGGACTTTAACGCTAAAGCAGAAGCAGCCGTCATTCGTCCGTCATTATCTGCATCACCTGCCAAGGCAGTACAGAGGCCGCTGCATCCAGTAATCCAACAATCTTCTGTACGGTTTCTTCTACTGTCATACGAGGAAATTTCATCGCATCTTCTGCCGTATAAGCATGGTCTATCCACGGCATCCCCCCATAATAACGGAGCATTTGAGAATAATGATAGGCAATAATTACTTGTGCTTCCGCTTTTCCTATCGCTTTCTCATCCGCAGTCATATCCGGCACTCTATCCACATTCTCAATGTAAATGTAGGCTCTTCGGATACCATAAATCGGACCGACACCAATGGTTCTATTATCAACATCCAACCGATATGGAAGATGTTCCAGATATGTATTTGTTCCGTCCACTGTTCCTGTATAGAATTTAGGCGCTCCCTTTTTCGTCCAGTCACCCAGATCGGTTAGCATTTCCAGCACGCCATATCCCAGACGTCCTTGCATAGGCAGATAATCCGGCAGTGAATGGTAAGTCTCCGCCAATGCCTGCTCAGCATATACTTTCTTGTTAAAGACAGAATCTATATTCTGCTCATTACTTATCGGCTTATCCAAAAACTTCTCTCCGAATTTAAGGTCTTCGCACCCTATCAGTGTCAATACAGAGAGAGAAAGACAACCTATATACTTTTTATAGTTTTTCATTGTCAGCACTATTAAAAGGTTAGATTAATACCTAAATTATATATCTTAATGATAGGGTAAGAATCCGCATTATTCGGATTACATTCAGGGTCCATGATGTCAAACTTATCAAAGGTCAGCAGATTATAGCCTGTTAGTTTTATACCTAACTGCTGGATACCCAGTTTTTCAACATCTTCTTATCTGTGAAGTTATATCCTATTGTCACATTCTTCAGCTTCAAATAAGAACCGTCTCGCACCCACAAAGAGGAGGAACGCATATTGTAGACTGCGTTTGTCTCGGTAAACCGCGGTGTAGTAGCTGTATTAGCTGTTTCCGGTGTCCAGCGCGTATCTGCATGGAACTGCATCAAACCACGGATTTTACCATTACCAAAAGGTTCTCTGAAAGCTCCGTCCAGCAACAAAGAGCGTTGTGCAGCACCAGTCCAGTTCATCGTCAGGAAAAAGCCTTTGTAATTGATACCATAATTCAATCCGAATGTATAAGCCGGACGAGTCGGGTTTCCAATAATAGTCTGGTCGTCGGAAGTAATTTCCTCATCACCGTTCAAATCCCGGTATTTCACATCACCCGGCTTCACAGACACACCCGGATCGGGCAGACCTGCCACCAGTTTGCCGTTCTCTCCGAAGTCCGCTTCCGTATAAAAACCGTCCGCCACATATCCGAAGAGTGTTCCGACCGGATTTCCCGTCCGCCACATATAAGGTTCATTAGGCTCAACTTCGTCTTGGAAAATAATCTTATTCTTTGAATAGGAAACGTTTGCCTGAACATTATACTGAACCTGCCCGATCTTGTCATTCCACCTCACTTCTACCTCATATCCACGGTTTTTCACTTTACCCATATTTACAGCAGGTAGAATAGATGAAGTCAATCCCGTTAATAAAGGTACTGTCTTACGATTGATAAGAATGTCCTTACGTTCCTCGAGGAAATAGTCCAAAGAGATTTTCAGACGGCTCTTCAAGAAATGAACGTCCAATCCATAGTTCTGTTTCAGCGCAGTTTCCCAAGTCACGTTCGGATTGCCCAGACGCTTCTCCAATGCACCCAGAATTAACGCCTTGCTGTTATAACCAAAGTTGAATCCATACTTATTGTTATTCCACCCGTCTACTCCGCTCAGATTCACATCATAAGAATCCGGCAGGAACAAGAAGCGGTTATTTCCAAGATTGTCATTTCCGACCAGACCGACAGAAGCACGGAATTTCAGATAATCAACAACTTTCTGTTGTTTCATAAATGCTTCCTCCGACAGGATGTAACCGATAGAACCGGCAGGAAACGCACCGAATCTCTTACCCGGAGCAAAATTCTCAGAACCATTATAACCGAAGTTAACTTCTGCCATATAACGAGATTTGTAATCATACGTCAGACGGCCTACAAAACCGATGTAAGCAGACGGTACTCCCACCCACTGAGCGGGATAGTATTTCTTACTCTGATTGTACAAGAACAATCCCCCGACATTATGAAAACCAAACTTACGGTTATATCTCAAGCTTGCTTCCAGATACCAGTCTCGTGCCCGCGAAGAAGTTTCCTCATATTGCAAGTTCTTATTTTCTCCTTTGATCTTATAAACAATATTCTTGTTGAAATCCGGTGAATCATAGCCAAGCGACGGGTCCTCCAAAGAAGACTGATAGAAAGGCATAAATTGCTCCACCTGTCCTTTACGTTTCTTAGTAAAACCATAACTCGTATTATAAGCACCTTTTATTTCTGCTGACAACCCTTTGGTTATGAAGTCTAACTTCTGATTCAACAGAAGGTCCAGATTCATCGTATTATTAATAGCTGTTGAGTAACCTGTCCCATAACACTTAGGCAAAGCACTATTGCCCAGATTGATTTTATTATCAAAACGTTCTTCAGGGGTAACTATGAGTTGTCCGTCAATCACACCCGGACTACTGAACGGAGTTGTCTGATTAATCAGTGTCCAAATCGAATTAGTCGCATCATTAATCATCGGCTCATTTCGGTTACCTACAATCCCGCCGATACCGATCTTCAGCGTGGTAGTCTTAGTTACATTAAAGTCTAAATTCGCGCGATAATTATATCTTTTGTATTTATAATTATTATCATACCCCACTCCTTCAAACTGTTTCAGCAAGCCATTCTGATATAAGAAACCTAAAGATATGAAGTAACGTATATCCTTTGTTCCTCCGGAAATATTAAGGTTATGCTGCGTTTGCACAGATGTTTTATTAAGCAGGTACTTTCTCCAGTCGATACTGGGGTACATAATAGGTTCATCATTCAATCTGAACCGTTCAACTGCATAATTATTAAACACCAAATCGTTCTCGGTAGCATTTGGCTTATCATTTGTTATAATCTCATTTCTCAAAGTAGCATACGTATAGCTATCTGCCATTTTAAGCATTCGGGTAGGCATCTGGATACCAACTGAAGAATTCACTGAGATTTTCGCTTTACCTTCTTTACCACGACGTGTAGTCACCAAAATTACGCCATTTGCACCACGCACACCGAACACGGCAGTAGCAGAAGCGTCTTTCAGAACCGTCACGCTCTCTATTTCATTCGGATCCATTTGATAAAACGAACGTTCCACACCGTCCACCAGGATCAGAGGAGAAGAAGCACTTTCTGTCAAAGACCCTACACCGCGAATAAACACTTTGGGATCTTCCTGCCCCGGTTGGCCGCTGGTTTGTACAGATGAGAGTCCCGTGATCTGGCCTGCCAACGTGTTAGCTACACTTGCATTCGGCGAACGTATCAACGCATCATTACTTACAGCAGAAATAGCTCCTGTCAGAGTTTCTTTCTTTTGTGTACCATAGGCCACAACTGTAACTTCCTGAAGTTCATTTGCTGTTTCTTTTTAGAATAATTTTTAGTTGTTTACGCCCGTTCAACGGGACCTCTTGAGGTTCATATCCCATGAACGAGATTTGCAGAACTGCTTTTTGAAGATTGCTTACTTTTAAATGGAAAACACCATTCATGTCAGTAATAGCACCGTTAGCCGTGCCTTTTCTTTCACATTGGCACCAATCACCTCTAAGTTGGATTCATCCAATACAGTTCCCGTTACTGTATTTTGCGCCCATGCCAAGAGCGAACAACACATAAGCATTAACGTACTAATGCACCTCTTGCATCTTTTTAGTCTCGTTAGTTTGTTCATAATAATAAATTTAAGAATTTGAAATAGGTTTGTTAAAAACACTCGCCGCAAATTAAGTGAATGTAATAGTTTTTAAGATACAATTATCATACTAAAAAAGGGACAAAATAGTACAAAACAAGAAATAAAAAGCATTAAAATTAGCTGTATTACTCATAGTATCAAGCTATCCCAACAACAAAAGACATCCAATTCATCGTTTCTTATTGACTTTACATACACGAAAAATAAAACTTCAAAGATCAACTCACCAAGTTCTTCCTTCATCGCAAATCTATGCATAAACAATGCATCTTTATTATACTTCATTTTATAGTTCATAAATAAATTAAAATTGAACTATTGACATACCTATTAGACTTATTATTCTCCTTTACTAATCAAATTATTCCCTATCTTTGACTCCCGAAATTCAAACCTAATACAAAAACCCATGAAGAAACAACTGCTATTTTGCTGCTTGGCCACGTTAGGACTAAACGCCATGCAAGCGCAAAGCTTCAACGAGTGGAAAGATCCGGAAGTGAATTCCGCAAACCGCTCGACAATGCACACTAATTATTTCGCCTATGCATCGGCTGATGAAGCCAAAGCCGGAATCAAAGAAAACTCAAAGAATTTCATGACCCTGAACGGTCTTTGGAAATTCAACTGGGTGAGAAACGCAGACGCACGCCCGACCGATTTCTTCCAGACTAATTTCAATGACAAGGGCTGGGACAATATTAAGGTGCCCGGAGTATGGGAGTTAAACGGATACGGTGACCCGATCTATGTCAATGTAGGATATCCCTGGAGAAACCAGTTTAAGAACAATCCCCCTTTGTTCCCGTTGAAAACAATCATGTAGGTTCTTACCGGAAAGAAATCATTCTGCCCGCCGACTGGAAAGGGAAAGAGATTTTTGCCCATTTCGGTTCAGTAACTTCTAATATGTACCTTTGGGTAAACGGACGCTATGTGGGATACAGCGAAGACAGCAAATTGGAAGCTGAATTCAACCTGACAAACTATCTGAAACCAGGAAAAACATCATCGCTTTCCAAGTATTCCGCTGGTGCGACGGTAGTTACCTGGAAGACCAGGATTTCTTCCGCTACAGGGGCGTAGGACGTGACTGCTATCTATATGCACGCGACAAGAAATATATCCAGGACATTCGTGTAACTCCCGACCTCGACAGCCAATATAAGGACGGGACATTGAATATCTCTGTAGACTTGAAAGGTAGCGGCACAGTGGCCTTAAACCTGACAGACGCACAAGGAAACAGTGTAGCCACTGCCGATCTGAAAGGTTCCGGCAAGCTGAACACTACTTTGAATATTTCCAATCCTGCCAAATGGACTGCCGAAACGCCTAATCTCTACACGCTGACCGCTACACTGAAAAACGGCAACAATACCGTAGAAGTGATCCCTGTCAAAGTAGGTTTCCGCAAGATTGAATTGAAAGGCGGACAGATACTCGTAAACGGACAACCGGTACTCTTCAAAGGAGCCGACCGTCACGAAATGGACCCGGACGGCGGTTATGTGGTTTCTACCGAACGTATGTTGCAGGATATCAAAGTGATGAAAGAACTCAATATCAACGCCGTGCGTACCTGCCATTACCCGGACGACAACCGTTGGTATGACCTGTGCGACCAATACGGTCTGTATGTAGTAGCCGAGGCAAACGTAGAATCTCACGGAATGGGCTACGGCGACCAGACACTGGCAAAGAACCCAATCTACGCCAAAGCTCACATGGAACGCAACCAACGCAACGTACAACGTGGTTACAACCACCCGTCCATCATCTTCTGGTCATTGGGTAATGAAGCCGGCATGGGACCAAACTTTGAGAAATGCTACACTTGGATTAAGAACGAAGACAAGACACGTGCCGTACAGTATGAACAGGCGAGGACCAGCGAATTTACAGATATTTTCTGTCCGATGTACTACGGCTACGATGCGTGCGTCAAATTCCGAAGGCAATATCCAGAAACCGTTGATTCAATGCGAATATGCTCATGCTATGGGTAATTCGGAAGGCGGATTCAAAGAATACTGGGACCTCATCCGTAAATATCCGAAATATCAGGGCGGATTTATCTGGGACTTCGTAGACCAGTCCTGCCACTGGAAAAACAAAGACGGAGTAAGCATCTACGGCTATGGCGGCGACTTCAACAAATACGACGGCTTCGGATAATAACTTCAATGACAACGGTCTGATCAGCCCCGACCGCGTTCCTAATCCGCACATGTATGAAGTAGGCTATTTCTATCAGAACATTTGGACAACTGTTGCCGATCTTGCCAAAGGCGAAATCAACATCTTCAACGAGTATTTCTTCCGCGACTTATCTGCTTATTACATGGAATGGCAATTACTGGCAAACGGAGAAGTAGTGCAAACAGGCATCGTATCCGACCTGAAAGTAGCGCCCCAACAGACTGTGAAAGTCCAATTACCTTTTGACACAAAGAACATCTGTCCTTGCAAAGAGCTGCTACTCAACGTCAGCTACAAGCTGAAAGCCGCCGAAACACTCCTGCCGGCCGGAACCACCATCGCTTACGACCAACTAAGCATCCGTGACTACAAAGCACCGGAACTGAAACTGGAAAACCAACAAACTTCCAATGTTGCAGTTATCGTTCCTACTATTCAGGATAACGACAGCAATTATCTGATTGTGGAACGGTGAGGACTTCACTCTCGAAGTTCAACAAGCATAACGGTTATCTCTGCCGCTATGACGTAAACGGAATGCATGCTAATGGAAGACGGCAGTCTCCTGACTCCTAACTTCTGGCGTGCGCCGACAGACAATGATTTCGGAGCAGGATTACAGAACAGATATGCAGCCTGGAAGAACCCGGTACTGAAACTAACTTCTCTGAAACATGCGATTGAAAACGAACAGGCCGTAGTTCGTGCCGAATATGATATGCAGTCAATAGGTGGAAAATTGTTCTTGACTTATACTATCAATAACTTGGGTGCAGTGAAGGTGAACCAGAAAATGGTAGCTGACAAAGCAAGAAAGTTTCTGACATGTTCCGTTTCGGTATGCAAGTTCCGTATGCCTTGTCATTTAACGAAATTGAGTATTACGGACGTGGCCCGGTAGAAAATTATTCGGACCGTAATCAACGCCATGCTCGGCAAATACCGCCAGACGGTGGAAGAACAATTCTATCCTTACATCCGCCCGCAGGAAACCGGAACCAAAACGGATATCCGCTGGTGGAGACTTCTGAATATCAGTGGCAACGGACTGCAATTCATATCGGATGCTCCTTTCTCTGCTTCTGCCCTGAATTATACCATCGAGTCATTGGATGACGGTGACGGTAAAGATCAACGTCACTCACCGGAAGTAGAAAAGCCAGACTTCACCAATTTCTGTATCGATAAGGCACAAGCGGGACTTGCTTGTGTGAACAGTTGGGGAGCTATCCCACTGGAAAATACCGTCTTCCTTATCAGGATTATGAGTTAAGTTTTATTATGACTCCCGTATATCATAAAATAAAGTAAAAAACATAGTTAAAAAACACGGTATCAGAGAACAAGAATACCGAATTTAAAGTACTTTTGCAGCCGGAAACTGATTCTATCAAATCAGTTTCCGGCTTTTTTCCTTAAACCATCCTCTATACAAGAGAATAACACACGTGCAACAAAACGCATTAAATTAAAAAACAGATATTTAAGAAGTATGAAAAGTAGAATTGTTTTATTTGCATTTTGCGTAGCCCTCTTGTCTAGTTGTGGCAATAAGGGCAATGACACGGGAAAGGCTCCTGAATATGCAGTACAAGAGTTACAAAAAACGACTGCCAATCTAACAACCGCCTATCCGGCTACTATTAAAGGTAAACAAGACGTAGAAATTCGTCCGCAAGGTTTCCGGCTTCATCACTAAACTCTGTGTAGACGAAGGAGCACCGTACGTAAAGGACAAGTGTTGTTCATTGTTGACCCTACTCAATACGAAGCAGCTGTACGCACTGCCAAAGCAGCAGTAGCTACAGCAGAAGCAGCAGTGAGCACTCAACAGATGACGTATGACAATAAGAAAGAGCTGAACAAGAAAGCAAATTATCAGTGACTATGACCTGGCAATGGCAGAAAACTCCCTGGCACAGACCAAAGCCCAGTTGGCACAGGCAAAAGCACAACTGACCACTGCTCAACAGAATTTGTCATTCACACAAGTTAAAAGTCCGTCAGATGGCGTTATCAACAATATCCCTTATCGTGTAGGAGCATTGGTCAGCCCTTCTATCGCTACGCCGATGACTACTGTTTCCGAGATCGATGAAGTGTACGTATACTTCTCCATGACAGAAAAAGAATTACTGGCTATGACCAAATCCGGTAGTACTATCAAAGAAGAAATCAGCAAGATACCAACTATCAAGCTGCAATTAATTGATGGCTCCACATACGATATGGAGGGTAAGGTAGACGCTATCACAGGGGTTATCGACCAGTCTACCGGTTCGGTAAGTATCCGTGCTATCTTCCCAATAAGGAACATGTGTTGCGCAGCGGAGGTACTGCAAACGTTCTGATTCCTTACAACATGGAGAATGTTATCACCATACCGCAATCTGCAACAGTGGAAATCCAGGATAAGAAGTTCGTTTATGTGTTACAACCGGACAGCACGGTAAAATATACAGAAATCAAAATCTTCAATCTGGATAACGGAAAAGAGTACTTGGTTACTTCCGGTTTGAATTCAGGAGATAAAATCGTAATCGAAGGAGTACAAAACCTGAAAGATGGCCAGAAGGTTCAACCGATCACCCCCGCGCAAAAAGAAGCGAACTACCAACAACATTTGAAAGACCAACACGACGGTAACCTAGCCACAGCCTTCAACTAATAATCAGATAATCAGTATGAAATTAGATAGATTTATTAACCGTCCGGTACTATCAACCGTTATTTCTATCCTGATAGTCATCCTGGGGGCTATCGGATTGGCGACACTGCCTATCACGCAGTATCCGGACATCGCGCCTCCTACCGTTTCGGTAAGAGCCACCTATACGGGAGCCAGTGCATCAACCGTATTGAATTCCGTGATTGCCCCACTGGAGGAGCAAATCAACGGTGTAGAGAACATGATGTATATGACTTCCAACTGCGTCTAACACGGGTGCCGGTGAGATATTTCCATATACTTTAAACAGGGAACAGACCCGGACATGGCCGCCGTCAACGTGCAGAACCGTGTTTCTATGGCACAGGGTTTGTTGCCTGCCGAAGTAACTAAAGTCGGTGTAACGACTCAGAAGCGCCAGACTTCCATGCTGGTCGTATTCTCCCTCTACGACGAGACCGATACATATACAGAAGCGTTTATTGAAAACTATGCAAAGATCAACTTGATTCCTCAAGTACAACGTGTACAGGGTGTAGGTGATGCCAACGTTTTGGGTCAGGACTATTCTATGCGTATCTGGTTACGACCGGACGTCATGGCACAATACAAGCTCGTTCCTGGTGATGTTTCCGCTGCTCTGGCAGAACAAAATGTCGAAGCTGCTCCAGGACAGTTCGGTGAACGCAGTAACCAGACTTTCCAATACACCATCCGCTACAAAGGTCGCTGCAACAGCCGGAAGAGTTTGAGAATATCGTCATCAATCTCTGCCCGACGGTGAAGTACTCCGCTTGAAGACATAGCAGAAATTCAGCTGGACCGTTTGGGATACAACTTTACTAACCGGGTAGACGGCCACAAGGCTGTGACTTGTATCGTATACCAGATGGCAGGAACGAATGCGACACAGACTATCAGTGATATTGAAGCATTGCTGGATGAAGCCTCCCAATCACTGCCGGCCGGTTTGAAGATTAACGTCTCCATGAATGCCAACGACTTCTTGTTCGCTTCTATCCACGAAGTCTTGAAGACGTTGATCGAAGCATTTATCCTGGTATTTATCGTAGTGTATATCTTCTTGCAGGATTTACGTTCCACATTGATTCCTACTATTGCCATTCCGGTAGCTCTGATCGGTACTTTCTTCATCCTGTCCCTAGTGGGATTCAGTTTGAACTTGCTGACACTATGTGCCCTTGTGCTTGCCATTGCGATTGTGGTCGATGACGCGATTGTGGTTGTCGAGGGTGTACATGCCAAGCTAGACCAGGGATACACTTCTGCCCGTCTGGCTTCTATCGATGCTATGAATGAATTGGGTGGTGCTATCGTATCTATTACGCTGGTCATGATGGCTGTGTTCGTTCCCGTTAGCTTCATGGGAGGTACGGCAGGAACATTCTACCGCCAGTTCGGTATGACTATGGCAATCGCGATCGGTTTGTCCGCATTGAACGCATTGACTTTGAGCTCCGGCTTTGTGCGCTGTTCTTCTGAAACCGCATAAACAGGAAGGTTCCGGAAGATATTCCTCCATTGAAGGAGCGTATGAAAGACAGCCTATAAAACTGCTCATACAACCATGATCAACAGATATACCGAGGCTATCGGAAAGATGTTGCATCCGGGAATTACACTTACTTTCACGCTTATTGCCATACTGGGCATGATCTTTGGTTTGTTCAGTATCAATCCGATAGTTACTGCAATTTTCGTAGTGCTTAGTATTCTGGCACTGATCGGAATGAGTACGAAGAAGTTTAAAAACAGATTCAACGATACATACGAATCAATCCTGAAACGTTATAAGAAACGAGTACTGTTCTTTATCCAGAAGAAGTGGTTGTCTATGGGACTAGTTGTCGCTTCCATTGCGATACTTGTATTCTTCATGAACACCACTCCGACAGGTATGGTGCCTAATGAAGATACCGGAACACTGATGGGAGCTGTAACCTTACCTCCGGGTACTTCACAAGACCACTCGGAAAAGATTCTGGCACGTGTAGACAGTTTGATCGCTTCCGATCCTGCCGTAGCTTCACGTACATTGATTTCCGGATTCAGCTTTATCGGTGGCCAGGGTCCTTCATACGGTTCTTTCATCATCAAACTGAAAAACTGGGACGAACGTTCTATGATACAGAATTCAGACGTTGTAGTCGGTTCCTTATATATGCGTGCACAAAAAGATTATCAAAGAAGCACAGGTGCTGTTCTTCGCTCCTCCTATGATTCCGGGTTATTCGGCATCTACGGATATCGAGGTGAATATGCAGGATAAAACCGGTGGTGAGTTGAACAAGTTCTTTGATGTGGTTAACGATTATACCGCTGCACTGGAAGCACGTCCGGAAATCAATTCGGCAAAAACTTCATTCAACCCGAATTTCCCGCAATACATGATTGATATTGATGCAGCAGCTTGTAAAGAAAGCTGGTATCAGCCCGAGCGATATCCTCACTACTATGCAGGGATACTACGGAGGTCTGTATGCATCCAACTTCAACCGTTTCGGTAAGATGTACCGTGTAATGATCCAGTCAGACCCGCTATCACGTAAGAACCTGGAATCCTTGAAAGAATATCAAGGTTCGTAATAGTGCAGGCGAGATGGCTCCGATCTCACAGTTCATCTCTGTGGAGAAAGTATATGGTCCGGATATTATCAGCCGTTTCAACTTGTATACTTCCATGAAGGTGATGGTTGCTCCTGCAAGCGGTTATACATCCGGTCAGGCATTGACTGCGTTGGCAGAAGTAGCCGGTCAAAATCTTCCGGCAGGTTATACGTACGAATTAGGAGGTATGGCGCGTGAAGAGGCACAGAGTAGCGGAAGTGCTACCGGACTGATTTTTGTGCTCTGCTTCGTATTCGTTTACCTGTTGTTAAGTGCACAGTATGAAAGTTACATACTTCCGCTGGCTGTATTGTTATCTGTTCCGTTCGGTCTGTTGGGCAGCTTCCTGTTTGTGAACGGAGTAAGTGCTATCGGTAATATTTCGGCATTGAAGATGATTCTGGGTACCATGTCCAACAACATCTACATGCAGATCTCTTTGATTATGTTGATGGGTCTGTTGGCAAAGAACGCGATCTTGATTGTAGAGTTTGCCCTCGACCGTCGTAAGATGGGTATGAGTATCACTTGGGCAGCTGTATTGGGTGCCGGTGCCCGTCTCCGCCCGATTTTGATGACATCATTGGCTATGGTAGTCGGATTGCTTCCGTTGATGTTTGCCTTCGGTGTAGGTGCCCACGGTAACCGTACACTAGGTACTGCTTCTATCGGTGGTATGTTAATCGGTATGATTTGCCAAATTTTCATCGTTCCTGTCTTGTTTGTTATCTTCCAGTATCTGCAAGAGAAAGGGTTAAACCGATGGAATGGGAAGATATCGACAATACAGATGCCGTAACAGAGATTGAACAATACGCTAAATAATGAAATTCGATATGAAGAAACAGATTCTATATATGTTGTGCGCAACTGCTCTCTTGAGCAGCTGCCACATCTATAAGTCGTATGACAGACCCGAAGATATCACTACTTCCGGCCTGTATCGCGATCCGATAGCGGATAATGATACACTGGTTTCGGATACAGCCAACTTCGGTAATCTGCCGTGGAGAGAAGTCTTCACCGACCCGCAACTCCAGTCTCTCATCGAAACGGGACTGAAACAAAATACGGACCTCTTGTCCGCCGCTCAAAATGTGAAAGCAGCAGAAGCATCCCTCATGTCGGCACGCCTGGCTTATGCCCCGTCATTAGGATTGTCTCCGCAAGGAACGATCAGCAGCTTTGACAAGAATGCAGCTACAAAAACTTATTCATTACCTGTCACAGCCAGTTGGCAAATCGATTTATTCGGTCAGTTGCTGAACTCGAAACGAAATGCGCAAGTTACACTGAAGCAAATGAAAGCTTACCGCCAGGCAGTACAAACACAAGTTGTCTCTAACATCGCCAATATGTATTATACATTAATGATGTTGGACCGCCAATTGGAAATAACCAAGTCTACAGCCGAAATCCTGAAAAAGAATGCCGAAACAATGGAAGCGATGAAAGACGCTGCCATGTACAATATCAATTCAACCGGTGTAGAACAAAGCAAGGCTGCTTATGCCCAAGTGCTTGCCAGCATTCCGGACATCGAGCAGAGTATCCGTGAAACGGAAAATGCCCTGTCTACATTTTTGGGTGAAGCTCCGCACGCTATCAAACGCGGTACACTGGAAGCACAAGTACTTCCAACCGAACTTTCCGCCGGTGTGCCTATTCAGCTATTATCCAATCGTCCGGACGTAAAAGCAGCCGAAATGTCATTGGCTAGTTGCTATTATAATACCAACTCGGCTCGTGCCGCTTTCTATCCGCAAATCACACTTAGCGGTTCAGCAGGGTGGACAAACAGCGCCGGAAGTGCGATTATAAATCCGGGCAAGTTGTTGGCTTCTGCAGTCGGTTCTCTGACACAACCTCTATTCTATCGGGGACAAAACATCGCTCGTCTGAAAGCTGCCAAAGCGCAGGAAGAACAAGCGAAATTATCTTTCCAGCAGGCCTTGTTGAATGCCGGTAGTGAAGTCAGCAATGCGCTAAGTTTATACCAAAAAGACGAGTGAAAAGGTAGAATCTCGTCAAATGCAAGTAGAATCTGCTAAAAAAGCTTCGGAAGATACAAAAGAATTGTTTAACTTAGGGACTTCAACCTACCTGGAAGTATTGTCTGCACAGCAGGCTTACTTGAGCGCACAAATTTCACAGGTTTCTGATTGCTTTGATCGGATGCAGGCTGTAGTAAGCCTTTACCAGGCACTGGGTGGTGGAAGAGAAGAATAACTTTAAACTTATACTATTATGATTAGTCCGTTAGCTTACGTAGATCCCGAAGCAAAGCTGGGCAAGAATGTAACCGTTCTGCCTTTTGCCTACATCGAAAAGAATGTAGAGATCGGGGATGATTGCGTCATCATGTCTTACGCTAGTATCTTGCAAGGTACTAAAATGGGAAAAGGAAATAAGGTACATCAGAATGCCGTCCTCGGAGCGGAACCACAAGATTTCCACTATACAGGAGAAGAAAGTAACCTGATTATTGGAGATAACAACGATATTCGTGAGAATGTGGTAATCAGCCGCGCTACATTTGCCGGCAATGCTACCAAAATCGGAAATGGAAACTACCTGATGGATAAAGTACATCTTTGCCATGACGTACAAATCAACAATAACTGTGTGGTAGGTATCGGTACGACTATTGCAGGAGAATGTACGTTGGATGATTGCGCTATCCTAAGTGGAAATGTCACCCTACACCAATACTGTCACATAGGTAGCTGGACACTTGTACAGAGTGGTTGCCGTATTTCTAAAGATGTACCTCCGTATGTAATTATGTCCAGGAAACCCCGTTGCATACCATGGAGTGAACCGGTGGTTCTTTCACAACATCACAATACATCCGAAAGAGTCCTCCGTCACATCGCTAACGCATACCGTTTGATTTATCAGGGTAATTTTAGCGTTCAGGATGCTGTACAGAAGATCATCGATCAGGTTCCTATGAGTGAGGAGATCGAGAATATTGTAAACTTCGTGAAGGCTCGGAAAGAGGGATTGTGAAATAAGCAAAGTTACTTTTCAATATTGAAAGGGTGACGCCTAATTAAAAAGCGTCAACCCTTTCTGTTTATTAGGGCGAAATTGAGTTATTATTTTCAATTCACTATTCAAACTCCAACGTACCGAAGAAGTCGGGGCGGTGGAAGTCCGGGTTCTCTAATCTGTATCGGATTCCATGAAAGGAAATGAGGGGTCTGCAATTCATCGCCACATTTATAGAAATTAGCTTTTATCTCCTTTCCGTCGAGCGAATCAATCTGGTGCTTAAAGAACACAGCATAGGGAATAATAAGGGCCACTTCCCAATCCGTTTCTTCCACACGTTCTTCAAAGGTGTATCACCCAAACTTGACCAGCGCTGCACAAGATCAGTCACTTCCTTCGGAGCGTGTTCTCTACCGTTGCGGGCAGGACCGACACCTATCAGGATTGTTCCGATGCAGTTGCACTCTATATTATAATACACCCCGTCACCTGCCGGAATAGAAAAGAATTCCACACAGGAATCAGTCCATACAGAACCGTTGTCCGTTCCGTATCTGGCACGTACACTCTCCTCTTTCACTTTAAAATGTAGTAAAATCAAGTTCTGTGTGTGAGCAATTCGAAAATTCACTTTAGGTTTGTAAGGATATTCAGCCCAATTAACACACTGAATCGGCTGAAAATCTATTTTTTCTTCATCGAATAGTTTAGGAAGCGAACAAGCCTCCACATTAGCCGCACTAATTTTCTTTACTTTCATATATCTTTCGTTTGAATGATACAAATATAGTTACTTTCTTCTAATAAGATTCACTGAAATCGAATAAAAACAACATATTTTGTATAAATGCTAATTATCAACTACTTAAACAATATTAAGAAAAAGATAATGTTTAACCCTCCCCTCTAACTGGAGACAAAGATAGAAAGTTCTATTAAGCGGTATTTAAGACAGGAATTTCGGTATTCACTCCGAAGCCGGTTTTGTATGGCGATAATCATATTTTTCTATTCTCCACTGCTTTATACAGTTTTTCATAGGTGATAAAAGAACGTTTCTGTAATGCATCATATTCCTCTGCATGATTTTGTATTTTTATATAGATAAGAAGATGTAATATAAATATATCAGATTCAATCTGAACGGTGCTTCCCTGAACAGGTTACCGGCTTTTTAAACAAATACTTGTAACTTGACAAATGTGGTTAGAGTACATGTATTCATTCCTTTAAATACCAACTGCATCATACCATCTTAATTTATACGCTATTTATAGTCGGATTACAAAGAATTTCCCTACATTTGTTACGTTAATCTATGAGATCTCTCATTAATGTCCTGTCTACTAAAGAACTGCAATATTTCAAAGAACAATTTTTATATTAATAGGACAATAATGTGGTATTATAAGATATAGCTATATTATGAAGAACCTAAAAAGAATAATTTTTATACTACTTATCATCCTTCCTCTCCGTGTTTTTGCCGACTATGAGCATTTTTAAACTTTGGGATATGTCGGATGGTCTATCCAATAATACAGTGAAATCTATCACCCAAGATCATTTGGGATTCATTTGGTTGGGAACATTCGACGGATTGTGCAAATTTGACGGAGTCGATTTTACCATCTTCAGACATGACTCCCAAGATAGTTTGTCTATCATCAATAACTATGTGGAAGTCGTAGCTTCGTTGGGAGATGAACTTTGGGTAGGAACCGAACGGGGATTGAATCTTTATTCTTATAAAGAGAATAATTTTCGTTTGTGCGAATGGATTCTTCCGACAGGTGAAAGACAAAAGATAACGGAAAGCATCAAAAATATCGTAGTGAATCAAGAGAGTGTCTTTATATTGACCTTTTCGCATCAACTATTGGTGCGTAAAGAAGGATGTGTCTTTGAACCGTGTGACTATAAAAAGAATATAGAATGGCTGTCTATTTCAGGCTATAAAGAGGGTTTATTGATCGGACATGCCACCGATGGTTTGTATGTCATTGATCCCGATGAAATGAGGATTCGGGCTCATTTCCCGTTTGACTCAAAGATACTGAGCGACTGTCTGTATTACAGTACAAATAAAGATATGATTTTTCTTGGTTTTGGTATAGGCTATCCAAGTCTCGCTTTTAGGATGAACAAAGAGAATAGCCTTGAAAAGTTGGAAGTCAGGATACCGTCAAGCGTAAAGACAATTGTCGATTATAAAGATGAAACATTATTTGGAACAGATGGAAACGGGCTGATGGTTTTAATGAATCAGGATGTTCCGACATTTCTTCGGGGGAAAGTGATATGAGTAGTGATGCCATTTATTCATTGTTTGTAGATCGGAGACAGAATCTTTGGATTGGTACATACCGGGGAGGGCTGAATGCAAGTTCGGAACATTACGACTGGTTTCAGTCTTTCTGCATACAAAATAAAAAACTCTCGTATGATATGGTAACCGCTGTCGTTTCTCAAAAGGAACGGTTGTATGTGGGACTGGACGGCGGAGGACTGAATATTTATGATGTAAAAAATGACAAGCTACTGAAATATACAACGCATAATAGCGGTATTTCGGGAGACAATCTTTTGTCGTTATCAGTGGATGATGATTTCGCCTGGTTGGGAATATATGGCAAGGGACTCAGCCGCTATTCACTATCCGGTCACACTTTTAAGAATTATGTCTTGCCACCGGTTAAAGATAAAGAGAGTGCAAATAGAATATGGCAGATAAAGGACGATGGTGAGGGTAATATTTGGATTATAGCCGAAGACGTTTATTGTTTCAATAAAAGAGCGAGACATTCACAGTAATCGACAATCTGAGTAACCTGAATGCTTTGAATATTATATTTGAAAACGATGTCATTTGGCTTTGTACGATGGGATATGGGCTTTATAAATTTGACCGGAAGACGACAGAACCTCTTGAACATTACTTTAAAGAATCAGAAAAAACGCCCATCCCCGGTAATATGGTACGGTATATGTTCATTGATTCCCAGAATCAAGTATGGTTCTCGATAGAATATGCCGGTTTATATAAATTAGACCAAAGTTCCGGGGAAGTCACTCCGTATGGAGTTGAAAGTGGCCTGACGGATACAAATGTAGTGGGGATGTTGGAAGACAAGTCCGGTTATTTATGGGTGAGTACATATAATGGCTTGTTCCGCTATAATCCTGTCAATGGAAAGTTTATTCGTTTTGGTAAGGAAGATAACTTGACTTCTACCCAATTCAATTATAACGCGTGTTTTCAAGAGGGTGATACAATGTATTTTGGAAGTACGGGAGGATTGTTCAGTTTCAAACCGGAAGATATTAAATATGACGGTGAACAGGTCAATCATGTGTATTTTACCAATCTTGAACTGTTGAATCATGAGAATAAAGTTGTGAGTCTCTATGGCATACAACCGGAGGATATACACTTGTCATATGATCAGAACTTCTTTACGATTCATTTCTCAACGCCGGAGTTGATTTCCCCTGACAAGGTACAATTCTCTTGTTATATGGAGAATTTTGAAAACGGCTGGTCTGAAATCTCCCATGCCCGACAGATATCCTATACTAATATTCCCCGGAGAATATTATTTTTATGTCAAGGCTTCCGACAATGAAGGGCAATGGACCGATAAGGCATCCCGCCTGAAGATTATTATCACACCCCCTTGGTGGAAAACCACTTGGGCATTGTCGCTTTGGGGCCTGCTAATCCTGGGACTTATCATTTTTATATTCTGGCTATACCGTCATGAATTGAATATAAAACATTTGGTACATTTGAATGAGATAGAGAAGAAAGCGGCTAAGAATATTAACGAAGCAAAGCTAAGCTTTTATACGAATATTACGCATGAACTGCGTACGCCTATTTTTTTGATAACCTCTCCTTTGGAGGAACTTCTAACGAGTAGGGAGGGCAGAGGGCCTGTTTCGGTTCCTAAATCTTTCCTGGTGAGTATGTACAGGAACGCTATGAAACTGAACAAGCTGATTAGCCGAATTATAGACTTCCGTAAACTGGAGTCCGGAAAGTTGAAACTCGAGCCGCAATCACTAAATCTGGTCACTTTCTGTAAAGACTTGACGGTGGATTATGAAGCTCTCTGCCAGCAGAAGAATATTATTTTTCATTTCTTGCCGTCACGGACAATTATTCGTGTCGAGTTTGATCCCGAAAAGATGGAGATTCTTTTGTCCAATCTCATTTCCAATGCTTTTTAAATATACCCCGGAAGGAGGGAAAATCGTATTATCTATCGATGAAACGGACGAAAAGTAACGCTAGTGGTTGAAGACAATGGCATCGGCATTCAAAAAAGAATTTCAGGAAGTTATATTCGATCGCTTTTTCCAGATAGAAAATACCGAAATATTCTCTACGGGGATGGTATCGGGCTTTCCTTTGTAAAGCACTTGGTCGAACTGCATGACGGAACGATACGCGAGGAAAGTGAACTGAACAAAGGGGCTAAATTTATAGTTGAGCTTCCCAAAAAGAAAGAGTGGATGAACCTGTTTCTTCGGAAGAAGAAATCATTATTGTGCCGAAATCTGTAAAAGAGAATATGCTTGTCGTGACAGAGTCGGCCTCTTCCCCGGCAGCCCCCACACCTTATTAATAATAGATGACGAGAGCGAGATACTCGATATGCTGGAGTGCTTCTTAAGCAGTGATTTTAAGATATTAAAGGCAAGTAATGGTATAGACGGACTTTCTTTGGTGCAAACCACATTACCCGATATCGTAATCTGCGATGTGATGATGCCTAAAATGAATGGGACGGATTTCCTGCAATTGATGAAAGGAGATAAAAAACTGGCCCATATTCCTGTCATTATGTTGACTGCCAAAACCTCGGAGGAGGACCAAATGGTGGCTTTTGATTGTGGCGCAGATGCTTATCTGACCAAACCGATTTCATTGAAATATCTCCGTAAACGGATCGATCAACTGTTGGCGCGTGTAGAATCGGCAGAGATGGTGAACTCATTGACGAAAACGGAAAAGAAATATTCCAAAGAAGAACAGAAGTTCCTGTTGAAGTGTCGGGAGATTATTGATAATAACCTGAATAATTCCAGTTTTGAGATAATGGCTTTTGCGGAACAAATGGGGATGAGTCATTCCACCTTGTACCGTAAAATAAAAGGGATGACCGGACTGACCGTTGTTGAATTTATAAATGAATACCGCCTGTTCAAAGCCGTCCAATATTTTAAGGAAGGCGAGACGAATATCGGTACTGTATGTTCCAAATGCGGATTCAATGATGTGAAACATTTCCGTGATCTTTTCAAACGTAAGATGAATATGACTCCCAAGCAATATGTGTTGAGTTTATAGCTGGATCAGATTATCTGATTCATTTATTCACCACGAATTGCCCCGAATCGCCGAATAGCCGAATTTCACCCTAAAAAGCCGAATTACTTCCCTTTTAGGCAATGCATCCTGCTTAGTTTTGCGACAAAACGAGGGTGCAATGCCTTGAATAGTTAATTTTAAAATCAGTTTTATGGAAAAACATTTTTTCTTTATTTCGTTAAGGAAGACTTTATTCCTGACAGCGACATTTGTTTTATTAATAGGAAACACGCAACCTTCCTATGCAATGCTAGGAGTAGACGAGGAGTTGCAGGTTATGCAGAACGGCATAGTCAAGGGACGAATCGTCGACACAAACGGAGAAGCGGTGATTGGAGCCAATGTAAAGTTAAAAGGAAGCAATCAAGGAACTATTACTGATGTGGATGGAAACTTTTCTTTGGAAAATGTATCGGAAGATATCCTAATTGTATCTTATATTGGCTTTGAAGAGCAAGAAGTTGCCATTAAAGGGCGGAAGTATGTAAAAGTCATATTGAAAGAGAATTCGCAGCTTCTTGATGAAGTCGTTGTAGTGGGATATGGCGCACAGAAAAAGGTGAATCTGACTGGAGCAGTGGCGAGTCTTGATGTGAAACAACTAGAGAGTCGACCTATTACCAGTGCTTCGCAGAGCTTGGCAGGTAAGATAGCAGGTGTACATATTGCACAATCGTCCGGTATGGCAGGTGCAGACGGTGCGCAGATCACCATTCGCGGACTCGGTACGTTGAATAATACTTCTCCTCTTATCTTGATTGATGGGGTTATTTCTCCGAATATGGATGTAGTAAATCCAGCGGATATTGAAAGTATCTCTGTCTTGAAAGATGCTGCATCGGCTTCTATATACGGTTCGCAAGCTGCGAATGGTGTTGTATTGGTCAGTACAAAGAAAGGAAAAGCAGAAGGGAAGTCAACTTTTAATGTAAGTGCAGGCCTTTCTTGGTCTAAGATGACTGACCAGAGTAAGCCGGACATGGTGACGGATCCAGAAACATTTATGCTCCTGATGAATGAGGCGCGAATCAACCCGGATTAGAGTCAGCTTTTCCGGATGAAGTAATTGAAAGATACCGTACACCTAAATTCAGGGATGCGTGTTCTACCGATTGGTTTGATCAGATTTTTCGCACGGCTACTACCCAGGAATACAATATGAGTGCAAGCGGCGGAAATAATAAGACCAAATATTACTTTTCTTTAGGCTATATGGACCAGGGATCCATAGCATCCAGTGGTAACTATAAACGGATTACTGCCCGTCTGAACCTGGATACTTATGTACTTCCCAAATTAAAGATCGGAGCATCTATTGGTTATACTTACGGCGATCAGCGCACTCCGAACGGAAGTGTAGATGAGGTCTTTGCGCTTGACCTGATGCGTGCCAATCCTCTGAATCCGGCCTATAACTCAGACGGTACGATTGCGATGCCCGATAATACGACTTTGTCCTATACGGGACAGGTGCAAGGAGAGAATCCATTGACCAAGATGCTTTACAATGAGATTCATCAGAAAAACAATAACATTTACGGTAATGCTTTCTTGAGTTGGGACATTTTTCCTGAACTGAAAGTGTATGCATACTTCAATGCAAATGTGCAATTAAGAGATTATAGTGAGTGGAAGGGCTGTCCGGAGGTTAAAATTGGCGATATGAGGAACTGCTTGCGGAAGGCGCCGATATGGAAGATGTGATTAGTGACGGTTATTATGGAAACGGAAGTTTGAAGATGTCGTCAGCCAGAGATTACCGGATTAACCCGTATGTTCAGATGGAATATTCCAAGTCAATTGGCCGGCATCATATGAGAGCCATGGTTGCTGCCAGCTATGAAGCGACCAATTACGACTATTTTGATACATCCAGAGGAAAGTACATCTCCAATTATGTGCATATTCTCGATTCAGGAGATCCTTCCACAGTGCAAAATAGCAGCAGTATGACACAATATGCCATTCTTTCCCAATTCGGACGTGTGAACTATGATTTTGCAGACAAGTATCTTTTCGAATTTAATCTGCGTCGTGACGGTTCTTCCAGATTCGGTTCCAATTTCAAGTATGGTATATTCCCTTCTTTCTCTGTGGGATGGGTGTTGACGCAGGAAAATTTCATGAAGAAGATTCCTACGATTAACTTTCTAAAACTGCGTGCTTCCTGGGGACAGCTCGGCAACCAGTATAGCAGCGATAATTTCCCTTATATTGCCAAGATCGGTTATGACGGTAATTATGTGTGGGGAATGAGGTGGCAACAGGCGTTGTTCCGACTTATTATGGTAACCCGGATATTCACTGGGAGACTACCAATGTGACGAATGTAGGTTTTAATCTTCATCTGTTCAATTCGGAGCTGGTGCTGGAAGGTGATTACTTTATCCGTAAGACAAAAGACATTTTATTCGATACGCCATTGCCGTACGAGACAGGATTCAAATCGGTGTTAACCAACCTGGCAGAAGTGCAAAACAGCGGTTTTGAATTATCGGCTACTTATCAGAAAAGATTGAAAGACTTCCATTTCTCCATTGGTGGTAATATGTCACATATTCAAAATAAGGTCAATGCCATAGACCCTGGAATGACCGGAGAGACCGACCGTCATATCAGTGGTAATAAAATTACGACTCGCAATAAACCGATGAATTCCTATTATATGTTGAAATGGACCGGCAAGATTTATCAGACTCAGGAAGAAGTGGATAACTCTCCCCATGTGAAAGGAGCAGGACCGGGTGACTTGGTATTTGAAGATATCAGTGGCCCTGAAGGAAAACCGGATGGAGTGATTGATGCCAATGACCGTCAGATATTGGGAACGGAATATCCGGCATGGACATTTGGCGCAAATTTATCATTTGGGTATAAAGGTATAAATATCAGTGCCGATTTTCAGGGATTGCAGATGCTTATACCTATGGAACATGCGAATATTATACTCCGACATTCCAAGGTTCCAATTTTGGCCAATATTGGACGAAACGTTGGACTCCGGAACATCCGAGTGAGACAGTCCCACGTTTGTGGGTTGAAAGCGGTCCTAATGTTGACTACGCCAACAGCTATTTCCTGATGGATAGAACTTATCTGCGTCTGAAGAATCTGGTTTTGAGCTATGACCTGCCGTTAAACATCATCCGTACGCTGAAGATGGAGAAAATGAGAGTATATGTTTCCGCTTCCAATTTATTCACCTGGACGAAGAAGGATTACCGGGGACTGGATCCGGAACGCTCCAACGGTGCAGGTGAACGAGGTGGTATTCCGCAAGCGATGACAGTGAAAATGGGTATTGATTTAACTTTCTAATAACTGAAACAGTATGAAAAAAAATATATGTATTGCTTTTATCCGCTTTCTCGTTTATTATGTTGAGTGGGTGTAATGATTGGATTGAACTGGAGCCGAAAGATACGGTGGCTAATGAGAATTTCTTTAAGACGAAAGATGATTTTGACCAGGCTGTGACCGGTTTGTACTCCATGCTTCGCCCGTTGGACGACGAAGCCAAAGACGGAGCGTATTTTGGGAATCTGTATTGGGAAGTTTGTGCAGACGTATGCATGTATAAGAATAGTTGGACGCAGCCCTGGTTTGATATATCACGGGGTGAATTGAAATCCGTGACCGACAATGTCGCATCTTTATATCAGAAGGTGTATGCGGCTATTTCCTGGTCGAATACGATCATTGAACAGATAGAGGCCAAGCAATCGGAGTTTCCTGAGGACTTTGTGAATTATGTAAAAGGACAGGCGCATTTTGTGAGGGCTATATGTTACATCCGTCTGACAAGTCTTTGGGGGCCGGTTCCAATGATCGATCGTCTTTATCTTCCTTCCGAATCAAAGTTGCCGAGAAGCTCGGTTGATGATATAACGAACCAGCTGATTATCCCAGATCTTAAAATAGCTGTCAGCTGCCTGGAGATGACTCTTATAATAACAAATGGGGACTTGCCACCAAACAAGCAGCTATGGGGATGAGAGTACGTGCTTATTTGTATAACAAGGATTATGAAAATACGGTGGAAGCTGCAAAGGAATTGATGGAACTTGATAAAACCTTAGAAAATTCCATGTTCTTGGACGATTATAAAAGCATATTCGCCAACTCGAATGAAAATAACCCAGAAATATTGTTCAGCCTGAAGTATGTAGCTAACGGAACCAAACAGGGAAGTACGTTCAATACTCCTTTTGGAAGCAAAATCCCCGGACTGCCGACAGGAAGCATGAATGGTTCATGGGCAACTGTATCTATCTTGCCGGAGTTTATTGATTCTTATCCATTGACTGACGGCAAGACGGTGGCTGAAGGATCTATGGTATATGATTCTCAGAATAAGTGGGCCAACCGTGGTCCCCGATTCGAAAGTACGTTTTATATTGGTGGTTATTCCGTCGTGAACGGTATGCCTTTCACCTCTGAGTATGTGTGCGGCATTGATGCACAGTGTGCGATAGATTATCCGTTAAATATCAACAAAGGATATATGAACGAAGATAAAAAAAGACAGAATGGTTGCAGGAAGACGAGTCCGATTTCATTATTCTGCGCTATACCGATGTGCTGTTGATGTATGCCGAAGCGAAAACGATGCTCGGGGATATAGACCAGTCTGTATTTGATATATTGGACGCAGTGAGAGACCGTGCCGGAATAGCACATGTGGCTCATACAACAGACCCAGAAGGCTATGATGAAAATCATCCAGGATGAACGGAAATGGGAATTTGCTTTTGAAGGGTTGAGATACTTTGACATTCGTCGCTGGGGGATAGCTGCCGATGTGATTAATTCGATCACTTCCGACGAACTGTATAATTTCGGTTCGCACAAAGTCTTTGTTGCACCTGCCAACTATCTATGGCCTTTGCCGCAGGAAGCTACTGATGCCAATCCTAATCTGCTCCCCAATAATGAGGGATATTAATTTGAAACAAGAAGTAAACCAGTAAATAATAAGTAAATAATGAAACATATTATACATATCATAGTTTTGGCTGTTATTACAGTTGTATATATAAGCTGTGAAAAGGAAGATTATGCCCTTCAGCGTTTGAGTGCTCCTGCACAATTGACTGCTAGTCGCGGTGATACCTCAGTTTTCCTAAAATGGACGAAAGTGGAAGATGCTTCTTTTTATACATTGGTCAGAGGATTAAAAGTGATTGCAGATAGTTTGACGGTTGAATCTTATGAAGACGACTCTGCTCCTGATACATTGACTGAATATCGCATTTATGCTGTGGACAACCAAGGATGGCGTTCGGCTACTTACGCGGTGGATTCGGGTTATTTGGGAATCCCTGATGGCATTGAACCTCGTGTTCCTGCCAAGTTAGAAGCATCCGATACTAATATTGAAGGCTGTTTATTATCCTGGAGTGCAGGACGTTTTGCCACTTCGTATAAAGTGTATAAAAATGGCACGTTTTATAAAGAGGTGACAAACAAGAAGTTCCTGGATTATGCAGCTTCGGTGACGGGTGCTGAATATACTGTATATTCGGTCAACCACAATGGTATGTCGAAAGGTATTTCCGTGACCGGCAAAAAGGCTTATCAGTGTCTCGACGATTATGAAACCTACGAGATCGGAAGTGTGATTGAACCTTGGACATTTATTCAAGACCGTATCGGATATTATACAGAGGGAATCCGCTTGTAACCAATGAAAGGCCTTTCAACGGAACTAAATCATTAAGCATTAAAAAGGAAAAATAGAGTTGATGTTCGACTGGGGCGGAGTGTGGAATGACGGTTATTATACCATAAGTTTCATGACTTATAAGGCATCCGGCCCATTCAAACTTTATTCAGATTTTGGTATTGATGATACAGTTCAGGGTACAGGCGAATGGGTGCAATATAACTATCGGACCGGTCTGCTGAAAGCCGGAGATAAATTCAAGATGGTGATAGATTCAAGAGAGGATGACGATATTCTCTATGTGGACAATTTGTCGATAGAATACGCAAAAAGAATAGTTCTATTTTGATGATACAGACATGAGAATATTATATCATTATTTCTTATTGACCGTTTTCCTTCTATTCAATGTACCGGATGTTGGTGCATCGAGACAACTCTTTGCCATACATCCGGTCATCTACCCTTATCCGGTTGAGCCGATGGAATATCCTGAATATTCCCGGCGTCCTTATCCGGCTCTTTCCTGGAGTGATTTCGATCATCGGACTCAATTCGTAGCCGGGCGGAATGTTCCGTCAAACGAAGCTGAACTGGCTGATGTTCCGGGGTTGGTATATCGTCCTGGCGCTTCATTCTTAAAGAATCAGGAGTTTACGGGAAAGTTGCAATATATAGGAAAGCATGGAATGTATCTTCACAACATAGGTGGGTATGGACCGGGAAGTCCTTTTTATGGAAGTTTTGGTGAATATATCGTGCCGGAGTGGCAAACAGAGCAAATCAGAAAGCACCTGGGACACCGGTTTACCGGATTTGATGTAGGAGAACAGGATGGCCGGTTTAACTTTACCTATAAACAGATAATGGAACCGTACATTCCGGACCGCAGAAGACAGTATCTTGCTTCCCAGCCTTATTTTGACCATGTCGCTGCAGATTTGGGAAACTGGTGCAGTTCGTTGAGTGTACTGTGGTACTGGCATTACATTCTAAAAAGAAGGATATACGATTCTTGCAGGGGCGGAAACACAGAATAAGATTACCAACGGACAGGTGCAATATATGCATCTGCGCGGAGCGGGAAAGCAGTACGGTATCTTGTGGTTCGGTGATGTATCGGTGTTTGATACATGGGGATATAAGAATTACTCCCGAGACGAGAAATACGAGCGTGTGAATAAAGGAGGAAGTTTATCGTTGTTTAAACGCTCTTATTATACACAGTATATGTATAATGCAACGATACTCAGCATGGAGTCGGGATGGTGCGAAGGTCATTTTGCCACTAACAAGGGAGAATTGACTCCTATTGGTAAAATGCATACCGATTGTGCGAACTTTGTAGAGAAGTACGGACAGCCGGGCTGTATGGTTACACAAATCGCTTTACTCAATGATTTCTATTCGGGTTGGATGCCGGCAGACCATATCGCAGGCCGATTTCAGGTTTGGAACGGATGGATTATGAAGCAGGTGACTTTCTTACGGATGCAATGATAAGTTTATTTTTCCCGAATTATGAACGGGTGGCTTTTTTTCATGATGAAACGGGAGCAATGTGTGCGACTCCTTATGGGGAGAATGCCGATGTTTTACACAGTGATGCACGTGTGGAAGTGATGAAACAGTATCCTGTCATGGTGGCTGCCGGAAACCTTTTCAGTGGTGGAATGGAGTTGGCGGATAAAGTGAAAGAGTATGTTCACAAGGGCGGTACTTTTATAGTTACGGCAGAAAATGCCGCACGTATTTGGCCGGAATGGAAAATCGGTAAAAGTAGAACCGTTCCGGCTGGAGGAATAGTCAGGGTAGGAGAAAATGAACTTGTAGAACGGGGGAACTTTGAACTTTATCGGGCTTCTTTGCCCGATGAGGCTCATGTTCTGGCAATGATTGGCGGAGAGCCGGTAGCCGTTAACATTCCCGTTGGAAAGGGGCAAATTATACTTTCGCTTACAGCTTATGGCCTGAATGCTGCTCCCTTGGAATACAACAAGCCACCTACATGGATGCAAGGTGGTTTCAACACTTTTCTAGGCAGGCCATATAGTTTACTGAATCACTTCCGGTCGATAGTGGATGCAGTATTTAAATCTGTACAATTGTTTGAAGTGGGCGAGGGTCTTGGAGTGATAGTGAATTATCTGGAAGAAGGCAAATATCGGCTGGCGATTTATAACAATACACTGGAGAGCCTGCCTTTTTCAATACGGTCGAAGATTGGAAGGATAAAATCAATAGATGAACTTTCGACAGGAGACAAACTGTTTCAGGCTCAAGGATATTGGCCGAATGGGATACGGGGAGATATGAATGGAAAAGATAATGATTCGTATATTTTTGGAGGGATATACGTTTGTTCGACGTATCCGTTGATGAAGAGAGAGTAGAATTGGCAGAGAAGATACAGCAGGCGAAACCTGTGAGTCACCGGCTGTTGGTATTTGACGATATCTTGTTCACCAAAGAAACAATCAGATATATGCCTACCTTTTTCGATTATTTTAGCGGAATATCCGTTGAGGGCGATAAGTTGTTACAGGCAGACAGCTACGCTTTGAAAGAACAGAATAAGTGGTTCTGCTTGCAGAAATTACAGATTACTGCGGATTTGCGGAAAGGATTTGCTTCAGGACGCTGGACGTTCGACAGTAGTCTGCCACAGTATAAGCAAACCTTGATTGAGCTGAAGGAAATAGCAGATAAACTCTCGCTTCTTTATGGAGAAGATGTGCTGTTTATACCGTCAACGCCGATAGGTTTTTCCATTCCCTCTGAATTAGCAGATTTAAATTTTCAACTAGTGAAAAGTCCAGGACAAGGTATGCTCAAGTCAGCTGGCGATGGTTATGAATTGCTTGATACACCGAGTTTGGATTGGGAAACAGTTTATGGACTTCTGAAAAATAAGTTATCTGCCGCACAGCATATATCCGGTGGACAGCAATCGTCTCAACAGCATGTATTGCCCGATAATAGAAATCATATTCTGGCGTTGGACAGATACTCCAAAGGGATTCTTAAAGATATAGATGAAATTGATTGCTTCTATAACGCATTCGGCGGAGTCTGTGTGAGCGCGGAATACTTGGCAAATTATTCATTAGACGCACTTCGTGAAGAGAAGAAGTTACTTGATGAGCGTGGTATATCTATGGTGGTTAGTTTCATAGAAGAGATAAACCATTTCCCGGGCTTGACTTTATGTGATGCCGTTCCCGAATATTATGAGAAAAGCATGGATTATTATAAGAGGATACTGGATAAAATGGGGAATTACAAATAGGTGTGGCATTATTTACGACGCATGGTCGGGTTGAGAGTGACAAGTATCCTGCGCAAAAGGTATATGTTGGGATGAAAAAGACCTTTCGTTATTTGTCGGAATATGGTGAGAAAAGGGGAGTTCGGTTACTGCTGACTAACACACGGTTCAGGATTGCAGATACAGTAGATAAACAGATAAAAATGATACGCGAGATAGGAGAAAGTAATATCGGGATAGCTTTGAATCTCAACCATCTTTCGGAAAGTGAGTCCGGCTTGTATGTACGGAAATTCCGTAAACAGTTGAGGGAACGATTGGGTGCAGTGATTCTGGGAGGTCCTGTTTCCTATAAACATTCGGAATACTTACCTGTCCCAAATAGTGACAAGTCGGTTCGGGTAGCGAATGATTTGGAGGGGGTATTGTTAATTGATAAGGTTTACCCTCTTGATAGAGAGCGTGTGTATAAGGACTGCCAATATATGGGTTGGATAAAGGAATGAGATAACATCTGTATTTATAATCGGATTTGGATAGAATATTATAATAAGAATTGGATATGAAACAAGAGAAATTAATTCTTCTTTTTTGCTGTGTTTATTAAGTGATACCCTGTGTGCTAAAGTTCAGACAGACGAACTATGCCGGCAGAGTATCAATTTCAACCGGAATTGGAAGTATATGCAAGGTGATTACACAGGCGCTGAACGGACGGACTATGATGATAGTAGTTGGGAAACAATTGGAATACCTCATTCCTTCAGTATTCCTTATTTTATGTCGAAAGACTTTTATACAGGCTATGGCTGGTACAGGAAGTCTTTTGAATTAACTGCGAAAGATTTGAAACAACAGCTTTTCGTGGAGTTTGACGGAGTATTTCAGGAAGCGGAAGTCTTTGTTAACGGAAAGAAGGCAGGTACACATACCGGTGGTTATACAGGTTTCTATTTTGACATATCTTCAGCAGTCCGCATGGGAAATAATGTGATTGCCGTACGCGTAAAAATAATATTTGGAAAGCCAATGTAGCGCCCAGGGCGGGTGAACATGTGTTTAGCGGAGGTATATATCGTAATGTCCGGCTGGTGAGAAAGTCGCCTGTACATATTGACTGGTACGGTATATTTGCGACGACACCGGATTTGGCAGCGCATCAAGGCAAATCCTCGGTAGTCAGGGTTTGCACGGATATCTGTAACAAAACGAATAAAACGATGGAATTCAAACTCTTGACGGAAGTAAAAGATGCCGAAGGCCGAATACTTGTTTCTGTGGAGAATGAGGAGAAAGTGGAAGCTAATTCTATGAAGAAGCTTGAACAAATCACTGAAGCGGTCAATCATCCTACCTTATGGCATCCTCGCCATCCTTATCTGTATAAAGTAGTCAGTTCAGTCTATCAGGGGCAAATGTTGATAGACCGAGTAGAAACACCTTTCGGATTTCGTTGGTTTGAGTGGACTGCCGACAAAGGTTTTTTCCTGAACGGAGAACACTTGTTTTTCAAAGGAGTAAATGTACATCAGGATCAGGCAGGCTGGGGAGATGCCGTGACGGAAGCAGCCATGCGGCGAGATATCCTGTTGATGAAAGAGGCTGGCTTTGATCTCATTCGTGGTTCGCATTATCCTCATGCGCCTGCTTTTTCGCAAGCTTGCGATGAGGAAGGTATGTTATTCTGGTCGGAAGCGCCTTTTGGGGAATCGGAGGTTTCAGACCAGATGGTTACTGGGACTCAAGTGCTTATCCGGTGGACAAGAAAGATGCACAAGCATTCGAAGCAAGCGCTTTGCAGCAGTTGGAGGAGATGATACGTATTCATCGTAATCATCCTTCTATCGTGGCGTGGAGCATGTGTAACGAAGCCTTTTTTCTGCACCGGAGGCGATGAAAGGGGTACGTCGCCTATTAAAGAGAATGGTTGATTTGACTCATCAGCTCGATCCGTCACGTCCCGCAGCCATTGGAGGAGCGCAACGTCCGTTAGGGGATGAGAGAATAGATAAGATAGGTGATATCGGAGGATACAACGGAGATGGAGCAACGCAACCGGATTTTCAGAATCCGGGTATTCCGAATGGTATCCGAATATGGCAGTGTGACTGCCGAACGTCCGGGGAATATAATCCTGGATGGGGCGATTTGCAAATGAACGATGGGTGGAAAGGAACTCCATGGCGCAGCGGGCAAGCGATATGGTGTGGCTTTGATCATGGAAGTATTGCCGGCAGTCAATTGGGAAAGATGGGAATTGTAGACTATTTCCGTATTCCCAAACGCTCCTGGTATTGGTATCGAAACGAATATACCCGGGTGGCACCACCGGAATGGGCGGAGAAGGCGTTCCTGCGCAACTGCGATTAGAAGCATCTCGCACTGATAATATCCTTACTGACGGCACGGACGATGTGCAATTAATGGTTACGGTCCTGAATGCAGCGGGAAAACCTGTTAGTAATTCCCCTGCAGTAGAACTGAGATTAGTTTCCGGTCCGGGGGAATTTCCAACGGGAAATATGATTCGTTTGAACCGGACAGTGATATCCGTATCATGGACGGGAAAGCGGCTATTGCTTTTCGCTCTATTATGCGGGAACCTCTGTACTCGAAGCCACCTCTCCGGGACTGAAACCGGCACGTATAGAGATTGTTTTTCAGGGAAATGAGGCTTATAAAAAAGGGCTGACTCCTGAAGTGAAAGAGCGTTCTTATGTACGTTTTGTAAGAGAGAAGAAGGAGAAAGCGGTACAGGAGTTCGGTCGGAACAATCCTACTTTTTCCAGTAGCCATCACGAAAATCAAGTAGCGGGATTTGCTGCGGACGGTAATTTGCAAACCTATTGGCAGGCATCCAAAGATGATCCCGCTCCTTTTGGATATTGGATACGGAGAAGGAGCTTGAATTGAAGAATATTCAGGTTCGATTTCCGAAGGAAAGCATCTATCGCTATGTCCTTGAAGTGTCGGGAGATAAAGTACATTGGACAGTCGTGTCAGACAAACAGGCTAATAGGAGAAAAGAGTCGCATATTGCTGTGGATTTTCCTGATGCCGGGGTTCGTGCACGCTTTGTACGTATCCGGTTTGTGAAGAAGTCACCGGCAGTTATTGCAGAGGTTACAGTAAGGGGAATTGTATGCGAATAAAATAAAATTGTTATAGTAATCGTTATATAGCTTATGTTATTGAGAAGAAATTTTATCAAGAGTATTTGTGTGCTTTTTGCTTTTTGCCGGGCCGGTTGCGGGTGTTGAACAAAAGACAGAAACCGTTCCCATGCGACTATGGTATGACCGTCCCGCAACGAACTGGATGACCTCTGCCTTGCCTATTGGTAATGGAGAATTGGGAGCTTTGTTCTTTGGTGGTGTAGAGTCCGAGCAGATACTCTTTAACGAAAAGACTTTGTGGACAGGAAGTACTACCACCCGTGGGGCTTATCAGAAATTTGGTGATGTATGGATTCATTTTGATGGGCAGGAAGATGTCGGGAATATCGTCGCGAACTTTCTTTGGATGAAGCTATAGGCAAAGTGAGTTATACGTCGGCTGGAACGCATTATTTACGGGAGTATTTCGCCAGTCGTCCCGATGAGGTAATTGTGCTCAGACTAAGTACACCGAAAGCCGGGAAGAAACTTAATTTTCCGTCAGCCTTGCCGACGGACGTCCGGGCACCCGGCAAGAAATCACCAAAGATGGTATCCTGTTCCGTAGAAAACTGGATTTATTATCTTATGAAGCTCAATTAAAGGTCATTAATGAAGGTGGCACATTGGTGGCGGATAGCAATAAACTATGTGTGAATGCAGCCAATTCCGTCCTTATTCTATTGACAGCAGCGACCAATTATGATTTATCTTCTGCTACCTATGTGGGAGAAACTTCCGGACAACTGCATAAGCGCCTAACAGACCGGCTCGCACGGGCATCTGCAAAGGTTATGATCAGCTGAAATCCACTCACCTGAATGATTATCAATCTCTTTTCAACCGCGTCCGGTTTGATTTGAGGACAGCAGCAAAGACAGGGGAAAATAGGAATGAAAACAGAAATCCCCTCTGTTCCCACGAATGAACTGGTACGCCTGCATAAAGAAGCTCTTTATTTGGATATGTTGTATTTTCAATATGGACGATACCTGATGATCGCTTCGTCTCGTGGAATGAATTTGCCGAATAATCTACAAGGGATATGGAATGGAGATAATGCTCCGCCCTGGGAATGTGATATTCATAGCAACATCAATATACAGATGAATTATTGGCCTGCTGAGGTCTGTAATCTTTCCGAATGTCACGAACCTTTCATCCGGTATATTGCCACTGAAGCTCTTCGCCCGGGTGGTAGCTGGCAACAATTAGCACGAAGTGAAGGACTCAGAGGATGGACTGTAAACACACAAAACAATATATTCGGCTACACGGATTGGAATATCAACCGTCCTGCGAATGCGTGGTACTGCATGCATCTGTGGAAGCATTATGCTTACACACAAGATATCAACTATCTGCGTTCTGTGGCCTATCCGGTCATGCGCAGTACCTGTGAATATTGGTTTGACAGGCTTCAATTAACGGCTGACGGCGTACTGCTTGCTCCGGCAGAGTGGTCGCCTGAACATGGACCTTGGGAAGATGGGTGGCATATGCCCAACAACTGGTTTGGCAACTTTTCAGCGAAACCATGCAGGCTGTACGTGTCCTGCGAGGAGCAGGCATTCCGTTGGATGCAGATTTTGTAAAGGAAGCTGTCGGAGAAGTTGAAACGCTTGGACAATGGTGTCACACTAGGTGCCTGGGGGCAAATACGTGAGTGGCGGGAAGATAGTCAGAAACTTGATACCTTGGGAAATCCCCATCGGCATCTCTCCCAATTGATAGCTCTTTATCCGGGTAATCAGATATCTTACTATAAAGACGCAAAATATGCAGATGCGGCAAAAAGAACGTTAGAATCACGTGGAGACTTGGGGACGGGGTGGAGCCGTGCCTGGAAAATCGCTGCCTGGGCACGCTTGCAGGATGGCGAACATGCTTACCGTTTGCTAAAATCTGCTCTTGACTTTTCTACACTTACAGTTATTAGCATGGATAACGACCAAGGCGGAGTTTATGAAAATCTTTTTGATTCGCATCCACCTTTCCAAATCGACGGTAATTTCGGAGCTACGACAGGCATTGCCGAAATGTTACTGCAGAGTCATCAGGGATTTATCCACCTGTTGCCTGCCTTACCTTCTGTTTGGGCAAATGGCAGTGTGACGGGATTACGTGCGGAAGGAGACTTTACCTTTACAATGGAATGGAATGCCGGACGGCTAACACAATGTGCCGTTACTTCCGGTCATGGTGGAGAATGTCGGATATATTGCCCTGCTGCCCGTTGGTTGAAAGTCAAAAATAGCAAGGGAGAAAAAATTACGGTTTCTTCTATTGATAAAGATGTAATCTCCTTTTCTACTGTAAAAGGGAGACTTATAACTTTTCCATATTGAAATAATAGTCTCTGCTACCCTCTTTGTTTCACCAGGCTTTGGAACAAAGAGGGTAGCAGAGACTATTTTCGTTTGTAGTAAACTACAACATAGGTTGTAATTGCTTTCTTTGTATCCAAATTGGGCAAGTTAAAATTCAACTCAAATTTAAAAAAATTTGCTCTTGATTCACCTCCATGATTAGTTTTTATGATTAATTATCATGGTTGTTTTTTAGGGTTAAAATTACTCTTTTCTCAAATAGAATACTGATATCCAGTGTCCTTCATAAAACTTCTGACTAATTTTGCCTCTTTCGAATAAAAACAATATATTTGCCAGTAGTAATACCTTAAAAAACGAATTAGTGAGAAAAGTAATCCTTTTATTTCTGCTTTTTTAAGCGTAGACACCGTCCGCACACAAGGTCAAAACATCACTTTTAGCCACTTGACCACGGACGACGGACTCTCCCAATTTTCTGTCAATAGCCTTTATATTGATGAACGGGGGATTATATGGATTGGCACGCGTGAGGGACTGAACCGGTATAACGGTAATGATATCAAGAGTTTCAAACTTAAAAAGAACGACCCGAACAGTCTGTTCAGTAATACCGTACTACGCATCACCGGAAATAGAAATGGTAAAGTGTACCTGCTCTGTACCGATGGTGTGGCGGAATTCGATCTGGCGACTCAAAGGTTTAAAACATTGTTGCAGGGGAATGTAGACGCTATTTATTTTAATGAGAAGTTATATATCGGAAAGAGGGAGGAAGTCTTTGTATACAATGAAAGTACGGGCAACTTCGACCTTTTCTATCATCTCGCAGGCAAAAACATCACTCTATCCTGCCTGCACCTGGATAAAAACAAAAATCTGTGGATGGGGACTACCAGCAATGGTATATACTGCCTGTCGGAAGATAAAAGCCTTTCCCGGCCTGTCACAAAAGGCAATATAACCAGTATTTATGAGGATTCTTCCAACGAACTGTGGATAGGGAGTTGGGAAGAAGGACTTTACCGTGTAAAAACAGACGGCAACATTGAAAATCTTCGCCATAATCCGATGAATACGAACAGTCTATGCTCCAATTTTGTCAGAAGTTGCTGCGAAGATAACTCCGGGGATTTATGGATAGGAACATTCAACGGACTGAACCGATATGACAGAGAAACAGGTAAGTTTCACCTTTACACCGCCAATGGAAACAGTCCCGACGGGCTTACCCATTCTTCTATCTGGTGCATCGTAAAAGACGGGCAGGGAACAATCTGGCTGGGTACTTACTTCGGCGGAGTGAATTACTTCAATCCTGAATATGAAATCTATACCCGCTATAAAGTGGGAGACACGGAGAAAGCAGGTTTGAGCAGCCCGATTGTAGGCAGAATGACGGAGGACAAGGACGGTAATTTATGGATTTGTACCGAAGGCGGTGGTGTAAACGTATACGACCGGATCAATAATACATACCGTTGGTATCGCCATGAGGAAGGGAGAAACAGTATTTCGCACAATAATGTAAAAGCCATCTATTACGACCGTGCTAACGAGATCATGTGGATAGGTACCCACTTGGGAGGATTGAACAAACTCGACCTGCGTACTAACCGTTTCACAGTCTACCGAATGAAAGCCGGAGACCCAACCTCACTACCTTCGGATATCGTCCGAGACATTGTACCTTATAAGGATAAGCTGGTAGTTGCCACACAGAAAGGTGTCTGCCTGTTCAGTCCGGCAACAGGTAGTTGTGAGCAGCTTTTTCAAGAAACAAAAAGAAGGAAGAGGAATTGGCATGGTGGCCAGCCTTTGTATAGACAATGACGGTACCCTATGGGTTGCCGCCACCGGAGAGGGTGTTTACTCTTATCGGTTCGACACTGGCAAGCTGACCAATTATCCGCATAACCCTGCCAATCCGAACAGTCTCAGCAACAACAACATTAACAACATTATGCAGGATAGTAACGGCAACCTGTGGTTCTCCACTTCCGGCAGCGGGCTTGACCGTTACCGCAAGGAAAGCGATGATTTCGAGAACTTTGATATGCAGAAAGACGGTTTATCCAGTGACTGCATTTACGAGGTATTCGAATCATCGATACAAAAAGGACATCTGTTGTTGATTACTAACCAGGGATTTTCAGAATTTGACTATCCGAACCAGAAGTTCTATAATTATGGCACGGAAAACGGATTCCCGTTGACCGCCGTCAATGAGAATGCGCTGTTTGTGACACACGACGGAGAAGTGTTTTTGGGTGGTATCCAGGGAATGATTTCTTTCTGGGAGAAGAAACTGCATTTTTCTCCCAAATCTTACAACATACTTCTTTCCCGTTTGCTGGTCAACGGTAAGGAAGTAACCCCTGGAGATGAAACTGGGATTCTGGAACAGTCAATCTGCCATACACCGGAGATTAAATTGAGGGCGAACCAATCAATGTTCAGCATCGAATATGCCACTTCCAACTTCATCCCTGCCAACAGAGATGAAATTCTCTATCGCCTGGAGGGTTTCTCAGACGAATGGAACCATACGTATCGCAAACAGACGCTTATCACTTATACAAACCTGAATCCGGGTAAATATACCCTTGTCATCAAATCACAGAGGGAAGGAATAAAAGAGGCCAGACTGCTGATTATCGTACTCCCTTCATGGTATGAGACATGGTGGGCTTACCTGATTTATACCATTGTCACTATCAGCCTGTTATGGTATCTTATTCAGAACTATAATTCGCGCATCAAACTCCGTGAGTCTTTGAAGTACGAAAAGAAGCATATTGAAGACCTCGAAGCATTGAACCAGTCGAAACTCCGTTTCTTCACTAACATCTCGCACGAATTCCGCACACCGTTAACGCTGATCGTGGGACAAGTGGAAACTTTGTTGCAGGTGCAGACATTTACGCCTAATATATATAATAAGGTGTTGGGAATTTACAAGAACAGTCTCCAATTACGGGAACTGATTACGGAACTACTTGATTTCCGTAAACAGGAACAGGGTCACATGAAGATCAAAGTTAGCCAGCACAACTTGGTGAATTTCCTGTATGAGAATTATCTGCTCTTTCTCGAATACGCCAACAGCAAGCAAATCAACTTCAAGTTCAATAAACAAAAAGACGATATTGAAGTGTGGTATGACCAAAAGCAGATGCAGAAAGTAATCAATAACCTGTTATCGAATGCATTAAAGCATACTAAAGCTGAGGATACTATCTCTATCAATGTATCGCAGGAGGAAGACTATGCCATAATCGAAATAAAAGACACCGGCTCGGGCATTGCCGCCGCGGAGATTGATAAGATATTCGACCGTTTCTATCAGACCGAGCATCTCAACTCGCTGAATACCGGAGCCGGTACAGGCATCGGACTGGCACTGACGAAAGGTATTGTGGAACTTCATCACGGCACAATCCGGGTAGAAAGCGAACCGGGCAAAGGAAGCAGTTTCATTATCACCCTCAAACTGGACAAAAAGCACTTCACGGAGGAACAGATAGCACAAGAAAGCACAGAATCAACGATCCGGCAAACAGAGACTATTGTTCCTTCAGTAGAAATAATCCCTGATTCGGAATGGAAAGAAGAAGATAACAAGCGCATCGAAGACGCCAAAATGCTGATAGTGGAAGACAATGAATCTATCAAACAGATGTTAGTCGGTATTTTCGAAACATTCTATCAAGTCAGTACGGCTTCCGACGGAGTAGAAGCATTAGAGATGATACAGAAGGATATGCCGAGCATCATTTTAAGTGATGTCGTAATGCCACGCATGTCGGGTACGGAACTTTGCAAACAGATCAAGACGGACTTTAACACTTGCCATATTCCGGTTGTGCTGTTGACTGCACGCACAGCCATAGAGCACAATATCGAAGGTTTGAAGATTGGTGCGGATGATTATATCACGAAACCGTTTAATACCAATCTTCTGATTTCCCGCTGTAATAACCTCGTGAACTCCCGCAGGCTGCTGCAAGAGAAGTTCAGTAAACAACCACAGGCTTTTGCCCAAATGTTGGCTACCAACCCGATGGATAAGGAGATGCTCGACCGAGCAATGGATATTATCGAACGCCACTTGGATGATACTGATTTCAATGTCAACATCTTTGCCCGTGAAATGGGTATGGCCCGCACCAATCTGTTCACCAAACTGAAAGCGGTGACGGGACAAACGCCGAATGACTTTATTCTGAACATTCGCCTGAAGAAAGGCGCTGTCATGTTAAGGAATAACCCGGAGCTGAATATCACGGAGATCTCTGACCGGATTGGGTTCTCCTCCTCCCGCTATTTCAGTAAATGTTTCAAGGAGATTTATCATGTCAGCCCGTTGGCTTACCGCAAAGGGGAGAAGAGAAAGAAGAAGGAGACGGGGAAGAAACGGACAATTTGTATAATGGTGATAATAATTAATTTATGTATTCACCTACCACCTCCCCTACGGGTAAGGAGGAGAATTAAAGATACTGCCGATTCGCTCTTGCAGCCATAAAACAGGGTGTGCCACAAGTGTGCCACCCTATTAGGCACGCTTGTGCCAACGCACTGGCAACAAGCGTGCCAAAGGCTTGGCAGGGTCGTGCCAATACGTTGGCACAAGGTCAGCAAGATAACTTCGAAAAACAAGCAAGGTTATTAAGGAGAACAAGCGTAGAATCTTCACACTTCACATCACAGAGTAAAGCCTTTCGTGTACTATTTTGTACTTCACTTGTACATTCCTGCTCCTTCTTTTCCTTTCAATCATTTACCTTTTGCTTCCAATAATTCATCCCTTAAAAATCAACTTCATGAGAAACGTATCACGTATACTTCCGCTATTGCCCGGCATCGCAATGTTGTCAGGATGTAATAATGCCGCTCAAAAGAGTAACGGACAAAACGACCAGAAGCCTAACATTATTTACATATTCGCCGACGATCTTGGTATCGGTGATTTGAGCTGCTACGGAGCAACCAAAGTGAGCACACCCAATATCGACCGTCTGGCCGGACAAGGCGTGCAATTCACGAATGCTTACGCAACTTCCGCCACCAGCACTCCTTCCCGTTTCGGGCTCCTCACGGGTATGTATCCCTGGCGTCAAAAGAACACAGGTATCGCTCCCGGCAACTCGGAACTTATCATTGATACTGCCTGTGTCACTATGGCGGATATGCTGAAAGATGCAGGATACGCCACCGGTGCCGTTGGCAAGTGGCATTTGGGACTGGGACCGAAAGGAGGGACAGATTTCAACAAACAGATCACTCCGAATGCACAAAGTATCGGCTTCGATTATGAATTTATCATTCCGGCAACCGTAGACCGTGTGCCATGCGTGTTTGTGGAGAACGGCCGCGTAGTGGGTCTCGATCCTAATGACCCAATCACCGTCAACTATGAGCATAAAGTAGGCGACTGGCCCACAGGAGAAGAAAACCCGGAGCTCGTAACTTTAAAACCCAGCCAAGGACACAATAATACAATTATCAACGGTATTCCCCGCATCGGTTGGATGACAGGCGGCAAGTCCGCTCTCTGGAAAGACGAGGATATAGCCGACATCATCACCCATAAAGCGAAGAAGTTCATCACTTCCCATAAAGAAGAACCTTTCTTCTTGTATATGGGTACGCAGGATGTACACGTGCCACGCATCCCCCACCCACGTTTCGCAGGCAAAAGCGGACTCGGCACTCGTGGCGACGTCATCCTGCAACTGGACTGGACCATCGGTGAAATCATGCACACACTGGACAGCCTCCACATCGCAGACAACACCATCCTGATCTTTACCAGCGATAACGGTCCTGTTATCGACGACGGCTATCAAGACCATGCCTACGAACTTCTCAACGGGCATACTCCGATGGGGATCTACCGGGGAGGGAAATACAGCGCTTATGAAGCGGGCACACGTATCCCATTCATTGTCCGCTGGCCTGCCAAAGTAAAAACCGAGCAAGCAACAGTCTCTTTTCTCACAGATTGATGTATACGCCTCACTCGCCTCACTGCTGAATCAGCCTTTGCGCAAAGGTGCAGCCCCCGACAGCCAGGAACACCTGAACACGTTCTTAGGCAGGAACAATACCGGTCGCGAATACATCGTCCAACAGAATCTTAATAATACGCTTGCCATTGTAAAAGGGCAGTGGAAATATATCGAGCCCAGCGATGCTCCCGCCATTGAGTTCTGGACGAAAATGGAACTTGGCAACGACCAACAGCCTCAGCTCTACGATTTATCGTCCGATCCTTCGGAGAAAACGAATGTGGCGAAACAGCATCCTGACATCGTAAAAGAATTAGCTGAATTATTGGAATCTGTAAAAGAGAAATAAATATACCGGAATAACAGAATTGTATGATTTTATACCAATCCTGAATCATTCTATCCACAGGAGAGAGCGTAAATTGCATACATTTGTAACAGAGAAACGATAAAGTCACATTACAACCAAAGTAATATACTGCACAATTCTTCTAACCTTTATCAACAGATTTATATAAAAATCAGACTTTGATCAATTTACCCCCAAAAGAGAGAGGCCCTTCGAGCCCCTCTCTTTCTTTAGTTGATATTTCTCGTATCCTCTTATTTCAATGCCTTCAACCAGGCAGGCACAAAGCCCAGGCGTTTCTCCAGCTGTGCTTCGTAAAGAGACTGCGGCTCTACCGGAGTTCCATTACTTTCGTCCAGTTTTACTTGCTCCTGCACAAAATTCAACGGTTCGCCATGAAACCGACAATAACGGGCGGAAGGAACTTCCAACCTTTAAAGCCGATACGCCACCAGTCGAATACACCGGCAGGAGCCGAATTACCGCTTGCCGTGCGCGATCTTTCCGAATACATATTCCAAATAGTGAGGTCATCGAGGTGATTGGGAAGTTGGTTGTAATCACCTCCCTGACGAGACTGCATGAATCCACCCGTACAATTATCAATCAGCGTAGCACGCGGCTGCGTGGCATGAGACTCAAAGCAGGCATCCAATCCCCAATGTACCCGCCAAATGACAGCACCCATACTCGGTTTTGAGACTCCGCAAGCATGATATTGTCCTGCCCCCCTGCTGTATGACGCCTCTATTATCTATTAGAGGTCCGTTGGTACGATCGGTCACTTTGCCGATAAACACCCGCGACGACCCTTGCGACCGAATGGCGGCATGACCACGATTACCGTCTATCTTAATATCGTAGGCGGACACGTTAGCGGAAGACGTAATCGAGTTGGCCTCACTAACACTTATAAAGTTCACCCGGCGCATCCACGAGTTTGTCAGGCGTGTCATCTTTATCGGTTTATAAGCACCGTCATGCGCCCAGTTTCTGTGATGCTGAAAATCATCGGTGGCATGTCTACGAAAGTCACGTCTTCTATACCGACTTCCTCATAATGCGGATATTTGTGGATCGCCCAACCCCAACGAGAATCAACTTCGTGCATTATAGGTTCTTTAAAAGTGATTACATTCCCGCTTTTTGCCACAATTTGGTGGAAGTCCTGCACCTGCACACCTACATTTATAATATTCTCCATTGTTGGTTCGGGTGCATAGGGAGACAACTCGTTGCGTACCAGTTCCGGGTCATTATTCTGTAAATACAGGCATACCCAGTCACCTTTACTCAGCGAAGCCGCATCAGATACTTCCACGCTAAAAAGTACCTTTAGCTGCGTTACCCGTGATATCACAGAGTTTCGACAACCCGGAGTTATGTTTAATATCAATCATTACCGGCGACGAATACATGGTAGTAATATCATCCGGCAAGTTCGGAGTATCCATTATCAGCTTTGTTCTTCCTGCGCCATCTCCCTTAATTACAAAATGGCCTGCGAATATATAGATACTGGAACTTTTATTATTTCCTTTACTATCCAAAGAATATGCTTCATCACCTTCCTTTCCCAATACCGGCTTGCCCGGCTCTATTGTATTGTCATCGTCATTATGCAATACGTATTCTCCTTCCGGGAAATAAATGACAATCCGGGCATTTGCATTGTTGTAATTCTTACCGTCCTTACGGGTCATGTTATTCTCCTGCAATATGCTTATCAAGGCTTCACGGGCAGTCATACCACGGGTTTCCATACGTTCTTTCACATTGAAAACTTTATATCCTAATGAGAAAGCCTCCGGAGGTGTCACTTCTCCATGTTTATATCCGGCATACGAATAATCCAACAATACATTGTCATCACTATTCATCAGGAACTTTTCCACGCTTGTGCTGTGCCGTTATTGCGGGTATCCAGTTTAAGCACACTCCCGCTTGTACGGGATTCCAAAGTGATTGTATTCGTCTGTTCATCTAAAACAGCCGAACGGTAAAGAGAGAAATCAACAGCCGTTTTTCCTTCCAATGACGGAGCCGGAGTGTCACTCAAACGTTGCCACTGATAGCCATTGTAAGAAACTTGCCAACAGCCGTCCTCCCCCAATGCAATTTGAGGAGTAAGAATGCCTTTTCCTGTCTTGTTTAAAGCAGGAGCCGGATCGCCATGCGTATCTGTCAGAATGCGTGAAGTACCTTCCAATTGATAATTCCAGTAACCTTCTTTATCAATTCCAAGAAGGGGAATATCTTTATCGTCGGCAGTTTGAATATAAACATCCGCTATCTGTCGGTTACTCAATTGAAGTTTGTAATTACCCTTCTCGTCAGAGGTGTAGTCTACAATCTCGGCTTTGCCATTCATCATGGCCTGATAAGCCGCGATATTAGTATTGTATTGCGCAGTGAGTTCTGTTAATTGTTCCGGTTGCTCGGGAATAGTTGGGTTATTTATTACTTCATCGTCCGAACAGGAAGTGAAAACTATAACAGCAACCAACATACAAGTTGTCGCTATACTATGTAAATCAAGTTTCATGTTTTTCATATTTCTAAAGTCTAATAATGTTATAAAGGCGAAGAATCCGTTAAACCCAATATTAGCATTAATAGATTCTTCGCCTTTATCAAATTTAATTGCAGCAACTATTCGATAACTGCACCTATACCTTGATATTCCGGTTTAAGAGTATATTTTCCTTCAATGTCTATAAAACCTTCTTCAAAAGGAGTAGTAGCCGTAGATGTTTTCTATTGTATTATTAAACCCTGCTCCTGGTGTAGAGTTGAAAGGTCTCCAAGTCAAGGTTGTTGTCATAGCCGGAGTAAACACCCGATTATTTATAAAATCTTTATAATCAATAGTTTCATTAGCGACTGCACTTCCTATTAAGGCTTTTACTGTCCCCCTTTTCTCCATTATCATACCAAATCAAGTTTTGTTTCATACTCCAACCTTCTTCAAAGGGAACTTTGACATAATAATTATCAGAATGATTAAACATATTGATAAACGTATTATTATTAATGGATACATTACCATTCACATTTCCGGTGGTGAGCATCATCAAGGTGAAATTACAATAAGTATCAGCATCCCTACAATAAAAGATATTATTCTTGATTTCGATATTCGTATAAGCCTGAGTATACAAGTTTAAAAAGTTCAAAGATTTACCGGTATTTTCAGACATTGAAATATAACAAGATTCTATCATAAGATCGGTAATTCCCACTCCTGCTGAGAAATACGAGAAGTTTTTACCACTTGGAATCTCTATTTTACACCTATCAAAATATAGTTGTTTAACAACCTCGTTTCCACCTAAGTTGAACCAGTAAGCTCTCGTCAGATTTTCACTTCCTTCTAAAAGATGTATTCCTTTACACAACAAAGCAACCTCAATAGCAGGCGTATTGTTTGCAGTTTTAACCTTTGAATACTCATCTTTACTTTCTGCTATCAAAATCAGATTTTTCAAACTCTTTTTCGATAAAGATACAGTAGCATTTCTTGCAATAAAGAAAACTCCTTCTTCCGATATTGTTTCACCATCTTGTATCAACGTTGCATTCGGGTTATCATATTTATTAAGTACTACATCACCGATCCTGATATCAAATCCTGCCTGATATTCAGCCCAGTAACTATCACTGGTAGTTTTTGCCTTTATCTGATCTGTTGCCGAATTTACTCCATGAGTCACTTCTACAATAATCGTACACTCGCTCGGAGTTGCAGGAGGTGTCACAGTCACTGTTACTTCCGTTGTTCCAGCTACATATTCCGACAGTTTTGCATTCCAATCAGCAGGGGCTTTTACTCTTACTAAATCACCTTCAGCCAAATTTACTTTCACAGTAAAGGAAGACGCACCTCCTCCGGCTACCAACCAAAGATCATCTGTTACACCTTCGGGAACATTAATTGCACATTCCAATCCTTTCACAATAGGAATCAGATACTCCTTTCCGCCAAAAAAGTAACTTTAAAATTATCTCCGTCAACAGTTGCGTTGCTGATAGGATTCGAACCTGTATTTATACCTTCAGCCAGACCGTTTTCCAATACTTTCCAGGTTGAACCGTTGTCATAACTCACATACCAATACTTTTTATCTCCATCGGCCGGATTGGGTGCAATCTTAAATTCGGGAGTAATGGTAGCATCTTCCCCATTCTCCGCTTGAGCACGCCAGCCTGTATCTGTACCGCCAATAAACCAATTACCATTTGCACCGATCTCAATAGAAGGATAGTTGCCTCCGGTCACTCCCGGAGTCAAAGTCAATGTTTCGCCATTGCTTAAGGTCAAGGTATTAGTATCACCACTGATAGAGTAATCGGTAATAGTCTAGTTGCCGTCCAACAGCACACGGATAATGTTCATCTCATCGTTCAACTGCTGTACCTGTGCCTCAACATTCGTCACACGATCTTTCAAGGCATCAATGTCTCTTTCCAAATCGTCTGTATTACATGACACAAAAGCCAATGCAAACAAACTGAATAATATGAATGATTTATAGTATTTCATAATGATTTCTTCGCTTAATTATTAATTCAACTTATTCAGCAACCGTCACCTCTAATGATTTAATCAGACGATATCCTTCCTAGAGAATATCTGGAAATAAACAGTATATTTGCCGGAAGCCAGTCCTTTGTTTTAATCGTCAGATTATCGGAAGCGTCATCAGTCAAGACTACCTGTATAGGTGTGGGATCTATAATCACTCTGGCTACATTCGTCTGTTTTGCCGTCAATACCGCTGAACCTCCCTTCGCTACATTTACAGAAGTAATATTCGATGAATCACCTTGAGAAAAAGTCATATCCAACCCTCCCAATAAAGGGATCTCGGTTTTCGAGCCGTCTGTAAATTCAAAGGTCACGATATTACCGTTCACCGTTACATCGGCAAATATACCTCCCGGAATCTCTCCAATATTGGCAATGTTGTAACGCCCGTCTATACGTTGAGGTTCTCCACCGCCAACGGCATAACACCAGTAACCGTCCGCATCAATCGAGATAGTTGGAGTTTGTCCGTCGGAACCGTCTACGGGAACAGCAGGACAAGGATTGCCTTCTTTATCTTTCAATTCAACGGTTCTACCGTCAAGGGTATATGTCCAATTTCCGGCTTCATTAATGCCAAGTGTAGGAATATCTCCCGCAGGCTGTCCGCCATAAACAACCAATTCCCGTACCGTCACTCAGTGAAAGTGTATAGTTACCCTTTTCATCCATTGTATATCCGGTTACAAGAACAAGTCCTTTCACTGCATCTTGGAAAGATTTGATGCTCGTATTCAAATTTTCGAGATCATCTGTCAAAGCATCCAAACGAGCATTCAGATCGTCGATGTCTTTACGTATATCATCCTTATCATCACAGGAGGTAAAGGTGATGACAGGCAATAAGCAAACTAATAGTATCAATATCTTTTTCATAATTCTTAGTTTTAGCGTTGTGCACCATATTGAGTGTAACCTTCTTTGGGAATGAATGTCCCTGTAGATTTGTTAAAAGTAGCCGGATCAGTGGTATCATAAAGATCAACATCATTACTTGTAAAACCAACTGAAGTATCACCTATCTTATTTTGGAAAACATTCAGAGTCAATCCGGTTTCAAAAAGATAAGCATAATTGTTCTCGGCTATTGTTACCTTAGATTTTTCCGCAGATGCCACTCTTATAAGGAATGCCGGATATTCACGATAAGTAAAATAATAAATGTTCTTATTGACTGTGATATCACCAATTTTCGAAGGATAAACAATAGCGGAAGTTTTCCCATTTGAATACCCTGATTCAATATCAATAAAGGTATTGGAAGTTAATGTTAGTTTATTCACACTATAACTTGGCCCTTGGAACACCTTAAAATTCTCCACGTTAGAAGTGGCTTCGGAACTCCTGAATAATATACAATATTATTTTCAAATCGAAGTTCATTACAGTTCATATTAGTAACCAAGTACAAATTAGTTCCAGTATTTTCAACCTTTTATATTAGTATCAGTCATTCCAAAATAGCCAATACTAGCCTCATCTTTCACCTCCGGCATAGCAAAAACCCGATCCAAATAATAAGCCGCTTATTGTACACCGGTCGATTATAATACTAGCTTCCTTAGATTGAACACGTACAGGATAAGTTGCTGTTGCTGTATACTTTATATTTGTATTTTTACAAATCAAGGCATTACCAAGATAAATAGACTTATCTATGTTCAGGTTTATTGAAGTAACCTCATCTGAATTAGGAATAATAATTAGATTTTCCACAACTGAGGTTCCTTGGTTATATGTCAATGTCAAATCGTTTGCAGACACGAAATAAACACCACCGGCTATCGCCCCATTAGTAGTAATCTCTTGTGCTTCACCATACTTTTCTTTTGTAATCTCCAGCCCGCCTACAATAACAGCCTGTCCTTCATTATACATATCAGATTAGAAGCAAGTCCTTTCGATTCTTCACTTTTATCTTGTCAACTGCCCAGAACAAGCCTTCCTGTACCTGAACAGTTACATCGGCAGTATTATCCGCCGCGGCTCTCGTTAACGTTTTATTCTCAGCAGCCGGAGCAAAGATCAACAACTGATAATTATTTCCTTTTCATCGGCAACATCCAGTTTGTTCAAAGTAGCTCTCCAACCTTGCGGATAAGTAACCTGCGGATTCTCACCTTCAATCTTAGCAGGAATCACCACTCTTTCTCCTTTATTGATAATCAGGAAGTCCTCATCATCAAATGCAAGACCTGTTCTATCAATAGCACAAACCAAAGTTGCCACGATAGGAAGTGTATGCACAGTCCCATCTTTAAGAGTCACAACAAAGTTGCTACCGTCTACTTTGGCAGATTCAAAGATCTGGTCGCCTAAAGAACTGCCACCGGCAATCCCTCTCCACCGGGAACATTCGCCCACTCACCGTCACCGAAACGTATCTGCCAATTTCCATTCTGTACACGAAATTCGGGATAGCCCTCCCCATTCTTACCGTTCTCTCCTACGGCTACTACGCCGGTAGAAATACCGTTGATATACCATTTCCCATCATCTCCTATCGTAATCTCCGGTTCGTTGACTGTTCCTTCCTTACCGATAGTCAATGTCAGTTGGGTATTATCACTTAAAGTTATGACATATTTCGCAGCAACCCCATTCTCTTTAACAGTCTCCACTTTACTGACTGTCTTATGCAGAGGATCAAGGATGTAGCCGATCACAGCCAGATTATCATTCAACAGTTTCACCTGCTGCTCGATAAGCGTCACCCTATCTTTCAGGTCGTTTACATCGTCTTTCAGGTCGTCCATAGTACACCCCGCAACCGCAAAGCCCATGATAACGAAAAGTATATACGATTTTATGTACCTCATAATCTATTAGTATTTAAAGTTATTCTGTTACATTGATTATCAATTCACAAGTCTTGGACGCCACATGTGAATAATTTGCGTTATTCATCAGAAACGTAGCAGTATATGTACCCACCTGATTATAAGTATAAGAGTAAGACTCCAGATCCAGAGAAATGTCTTTTACCTTCACTCCCGAATCCGGTTCGGGACATTCCGCCAGATTCAGATAATCGGAAACAAGCCAATTATACTTCCAAGGATTATTGGCAGCCGTACCGTTAATAGTAAATCCGCCGCTTTTTATACTGCTCAAGTTCCACATGCCAGTCACTCCCGTTGAAACAGAACCATATTCAAGATCTTTAGGCATATTTTCCGGAGCCTGTTCTTCATACTTCGTCTTATTCTTCATGTTCAATGGAGTAAAGCCGAAAGAACTTGCATAAGCAGTAGTGACACGTCCGTTCTTCCATTTGGTCTCCACACACATATTCAGAATATTGAATGTAGACTGAACAATAGTAGCCTCCGGATCTTCCGGATTATTAGCACTTATTGCTTCTTTCTGATCTCTGTTCAGCACTAAAGCCAGCGTCAGTTTCTTGCCAATATATTCTTTGACCGATTTACTGAAACTCAAAGCTCCGGCTGCACTGGTCACAGGTGCTTGCGGCAGTTGCGCACGTGTGATAAGTTCCTTCCAGGGAGTATTCTTCTCCACAAGTACAGAATCAGCCTCGAAATTATTCTTGCTCATTCCCGGGAAAAAGATCGTATTTCCCGGATTATCAGGATCTTCTTCTTCCGCCAGATACAACACATCAAACTGGTCTTTGCATGAATTGGCTACCCCGTATTGAGCCCAAATCGAAAACTTAAAGTCGCATGACACAATATCTTCTACCGAAATCTCCTTCCGGTCACGATAAATATACTGATGACCGATTTCGCCACTGAAGAAAGAAATGTAATCAGGATCACCGTGAAAGAGAAACTCGACAGGAGTCCCCTTCTTTACAGTCAGGATGTTGCCTTCGTACCGTACATTCTCATTGGTAGCCACAGTTACACTGACATCAGTCAGATCCCGGTCCAACTCTTTTTCGCATGAAGCAAACAAGAGAGTTCCCAGAGTTAGTATTAAGAATTTATATGTTTTCATCGTTGTATTCTCTTCAAAAATTATTAATTGGATTAAAGCGGATTACCAACCGGGGTTATTGCCCGTAATCAGTTTGTTGACAGCTTTCTCGGCATCCGGAATCGGGAAGTACTGATAAGCGGAAGATACCCGGAAGAAAGGTGCAGCCTGCCCTCCCTGAGTCCAGTTGTTTCCACTCTGTGCCAGCACTGCCTGCTCGTTCATCTTATCTACAAAGTCTCCCCAACGAATCAGGTCGAAACGACGGAGATATTCAAAACAAAGCTCCATTGCACGCTCATCCTTTATAATAGTAAGAAAGTCCTCACCTGAAGTAATCTGACCTGTAAGATCTGAGATTCCGGCACGGTCACGTACCTCTTTCAGGCATTCTTCGGCCAAGGGCGTCGGGGGCACCGTTATATTCATTCTCCGCTTCCGCAATCATCAGCAACACATCCGAGTAACGAAGTATAGGGAAATTGATAGAAGTACGGTTCTTGTCCTTCTTTGCAGCAGGCTCATATTCCCGGCGGAACTTGGCACAACACAAATCTTTCCTTTCCTTACCGGCAGCAACCGCTTTTTTGTAAACATCTCCAATCTGCTCCACCTTACTGTTATATTCTTCACCCTCATTGGCTCCCTCATAATTATACGATCTGTCTCCGTACCAGCCGGCACCTTTCACCCAGATCATACAACGCCTTGTTTTCAAAAAAAGTTCTTCCTACAATTCCCAAGTCAGTACGGTCCGCAATTCTACGATATGTAAAAGGGGCAATGTTCCAGGTGAAACGTTCATTATCACCATTCGCCACATACAAATCATAAAGTTTCGGAGTTGCCCAAATAAAGCCATAAGAATATCCCGGGTCAGCCTTGCCTACAACATTAGATAAAGAAGAAAAGTCCGAACACTGAAGCCCGATCGTATTTCCGATACGGCCTTCCGAACGCACGTCTCCCGTTCCGTCTCCGGCAAACTCAACTTCCCAGATACTTTCATTGGCAGTCGTATTGTATTTGTCGGAACACATATCAATAAACGGGTCCCAGTAATTAGCGGCAAGCGTATGCCCCTGTGTCCGCACTTTCTGGCCGAAATAGCTGGCACGCTCGAAATACGACTTGTTTTCCGCATCGGCCGGTTTACCGTCGCGCTTATGTTCACCGGCCCAGAATAAATAGACACGTGCCAACATACCCCATGCCGTCGACTTGGAGATACGTCCCGGCTTATAGCTTAACTCTCTGGCAGAGAGCAGCCCTCCGGTTTCTTCATCGGCAGCCTCTTCCATTTCTTTCACGATAAACTTATAAATCACGTTCTTATCCGTACGTGCTATATCCTTATTAGTCACCGTTCCGGACGAATAGGTAGACTCCGTCTTGAACGGCACATCTCCCCAGCACTGCACCAACGTAAAGTAATAAAACGCACGTAAGAAACGAGCTTCCGATTTGTATTGCAAACGGCTCTTATCACTCATTCCGGGGACATTGTCTATCTGTTCCAGAAACATATTGGCACGCTCGATGCCGTTATACAAATTGAGCCAGAGGTTGGTAACCGCCGCATCACTGGTGGTAGTGTTATTACAAATCAATCCTGTATTGGAAATACGTCCGGTAGACCCTCCATAAAACTCCAAGTCGTCACCGCCTGCAAGAACCATGTAATCACCTCCGTAGAAAGTTGACTGTCCTAAGTTCGAATAGATACCGGTCAGGAATGATTGTGCTTCCGCCTCATTCTGGAAATAGTTTTCCGGTACGATTTTATATGGTTCCTTCTCCAAAAAGTCACATGACGCTATCGTACATGTAGCCAACAAAGAAAGGAATGCTATTTTTATCTTTTTCATATCTTCTCTATTTTTATATGATTTCAACTAAATACTAAAACCCAAGATTAATTCCGAAGTTGACAGCATAAGCCCTCGGATAAGCGGAATAGTCAAGTCCCGGTGTCAGGGCACTGTTACGGATAGACACTTCAGGATCATAGCCGGAATAGCCGGATATTGTCCAGAGATTCTGTCCTGCTACGTAAACACGGGCAGTAGAGATTCCCCATTTCCTAAGCGCTTTCTTCGGCAAAGTATAACCCAGCGTCAATGTCTTCAGACGCAGGAAAGAAGCATCTTCGATCACACGTGAAGATACAACCTTGTTGGAACTTGAGTTCTTGGCTACCGGTATATTGCTTGTCGGGTTTTCCGGTGTCCAACGGTCGGCATAAGTCGCATACTGGTTCAGGTTACGTGAATTGTTGACGTTTTCAAAGAACAAGCGGTTCGCATTCAACACATCATTTCCGTAAGACCATTGGAAGAAGATACTCAAATCAAATCCTTTATATTCAAAATCATTCGTGAAACCACCTGTATGGATAGGCAAGCCACGTCCGATCATCGTGCGGTCGTTCGTGTCGATTATACCGTCGCCATTCAGATCTTTATATTTCGGCATACCCGGCTGTGTATTATTTTCGCTGGAGAAGTAAAGGAACACCCGGACGCAACACATACGTATCACCTGATTTATAAAAATCTTCGTATTTGTAAGTACCTTCATACATATAGCCGTACATCATACCCATTGAATAGCCTTTCTTCGCAATGTAAGTAGGCTGTGAATTGTACGTCTGGTCGAAATAAGCGGAGGTCAACAAGGAAGTCTGATTCTCCGCCAACTCCAATACCTTATTCTTATTAAAGGCAATATTGAAATTTGTGCTCCAACGGAAACCGTTTCTATTTATATTTATTGTATTCAGGGTAAATTCCAAACCGGAGTTACGCACTTTACCTACATTCTTCATTGCGCTATAATAACCGGTAGAATAAGCCAAGCTTGCATCAAGAAGCAGATCGCGGGTCGTTTTCATGTACCAGTCTACATTAATGCCAATTCGTTCGTCAAAGAAGCCCAGGTCAAGACCGACGTTCCACTGTTCCGTCGTTTCCCACTTCAAATCTTTATTCGCTAGCGAGATAGGTACCATACCGATGCTGTTCTGATTGTTCTCGAACGGATAAACTCCCGAAGGAAGATTGTTCGATGCCGCTTTCGCCATTTTCAACAAAGCATAGGCTTCATATTCACCTACACGGTTGTTACCAGTCAACCCCCAACTGGCACGCAACTTACCATTGGAAAGAATGGACTTATATTCCTTCATGAAGTCTTCTTCGCTGAAGTTCCACGCCAGAGAAGCCGAAGGAATAACCCATACCGATTCTTTTTGGCAAACTTGGAAGAACCGTCGACACGGAAAGAAGCCGTTGCATAGTACTTTGACATATAATTATAGTTCACACGTCCGAGATAAGACATCATAGACCATGAGGACTTTTCAGAGCTTGTCGTACTTGGGATACCTTCGCTCATGCCGGCCATGCCCAAAGATTCATTGGGGATATTGGTGGTCTTGAAAGAATAGTATTCATAGTCGGAATTCTGCAAAGTAATACCAAGCAACGAATTAAAGAAATGCTTCTTGTTAATGTTAACCTGATAGGTCAATACATTTTCGTTCAACCAGGTCAGACGTTGCTGGCGGACTACCTGTGCATTCACCTTATCCGTTGAGATCGGGCTACCATAACGGGTCTTTGAGTTATTAAACGTATCATTGCTACGGGCATCGTACGTGTAACCGCCGGATACCTTCAGTTTCAATCCCTTGATAAATTCATATTCTACAAAACCGTTCAACTGAAGGTTATTCGTATAGTTCTTACGATATTCGTTCTTCAATGACATAATCGGGTTGAAACGATAGTCATTAGTCGGTTCTACTGATGAATCCAGCGCATTGTCCATTAAGGTGCTCAACGGAACATCCGGTTCGGTAACAGGGCGGTAACCCCATACACTATAAAATAAGTTATTCATACCGCTGGATGAATATAAAGAGGTAGAGCTACCGGTCTGAATGGCACGTGCATAGTTGGCAGTAACACTCATATTCAGTTTGCCACGGCGGACAACGGTATTCATACGAGTCTGGAAACGTTTGTAGTTGGAGTTGAGCACGATACCGTCCTGATCGAAATAAGAAGCCGACGCATTGTAACGTACCCCTTCCGTTCCGCCCATCAGGCTGACGTTATGGCTTTGCTGCCAAGCTGTGCGGAAAATCTCGTCCTGCCAGTCATACTGCGGAACACCCCGGTAATCTTCCACCGTCCACTGCTTGCCTTCATGTTCAATCAGGTAGTTCTTTTGGGTATCTGCCGGAAACAGTTCATTCTGCAACTTCACAAACTCATACGCATCCAGCATTGGAATTGTATTGGTGACCTGCTGAAATCCGAAACTTCCGTCATACTTGAGTTGAGGTTTTCCAACCTTTCCTTTCTTGGTCGTGATAATAACGACACCGTTAGCACCACGGGCACCATAAATGGCAGTGGCCGAAGCATCTTTCAACACTTCAACGGATTCAGCGTCGGAAGGGTTAATGGTAGCCGCAATAGCAGGATCTTCTACCGGAAACCCGTCAATAACATATAAAGGTGAATTATCCTGGGTCAGAGAGTTGTTACCACGGATAACGATATTCATCGTTCCGCCCGGCATACCCTCGCCCGAACTTACGTTTACTCCGGCAATACGTCCACCCAAAGTCTGGTCGAATGAAGAAGCAGGCGTTTTCAGCAAATCTTCCATATTTACTTTCGCCACTGCACCGGTCAGGTCTTTCTTCTTCACCTCCTGATAGCCTACGATAACGACTTCGTCCAATGTCTTCGTATCTTCCTTCAAGATGATAGACATGGGCTTGGCCGTCTCGACCGGCAATTCCTGTGTTACATAACCGATAAAAGAGACTATAAGAATAGACTTCTTATTAGGAGCATTCAACGAGAACTTACCATCAAGATCTGTTATCGTACCCTGAGTACCGCCCTTGATCTGAATACTGGCACCTGGGACCGACTCCCCGGTTTGATCAACGACTGTACCCCGTACAAGTACTTGGGCTACTGCCACAGAGAAAGAAAATAAGGTTAACAGCATCATACTGAAGCCTCTCTTCCATGAAAAATTTGTTCGGAATCCGGTTTGCATACTATTAGTTTTACATTTTTAATTAGATTTGTCAATGCGCAAAATTAAGTACTGATACCCTAATTTACAGGGCAAAATTATTCAATTATGATACAAAAACATACATATACCAAAGTATATTCGATGTATCTTTGCACAAAAATAACGTAATGCAAGACATTCTACCCATTCACTTCGCTCCATTGCAAAGGCTATACGGAGGCTTTTTACCGTAATGCACACGCTGCCTGTTTCGGTGGTATAGACAGTTATTATACTCCGTTCGTACGACTGGAAAAAGACGGTTTCCGGAATAAAGATGTCCGTGAGATCGCTCCGGAAAGTAATCAGGTGCCTCATTTAGTTCCTCAACTCATAGAAAGGAAAACAGCAATATAAAGGAAGTTAGACCTCAATGGGTTCGACGCCTTTCCTGAATGTCTGCCAACATCCGCTCATATATAATGGGGATATCAATAGTGTAGAAGATATTCACCGCATTCAGGAACAGTTTCCCGGACTAGCCGGAATGATGATAGGACGGGGATTACTTGCCAACCCGGCATTAGCTTTGGAGTATAGACAAAACCGTGCACTCGAGTTCGATGAAATGAGAGAAAAATTGCAATCTATGCACAAATGCGTATACAATCAATATGCAGAACAGTTGGAAGGAGGAGACGAACAACTTCTGAACAAAATGAAAACTTTCTGGGAATATTTAATGCCGCAAGCAGACAGAAAACTAATGAAAGCAATCCATAAAAGCACAAGCCTCAATAAATATAATCAGGCTATCCAAGCCTTTTTTAGTCAACGATAAACTGATAACCAGTAATTTTACGTAATTTTGCGCCCGTTTATAAACAAGCACATTATGAAAAAATACATTTTAATCTTTCTTTGTCTGATAACCGTATCGGGCAGTTTCGCACAAATGCAGGATTTCAAGTTTAAATTCTATGGGCAGATCCGTACCGACTTCTATTATAATAGTCGTGCTAACGAAGAAACCGTAGACGGATTATTTTATATGTACCCAAAAGACAAAGTGCGTGATCCGGAGGGGAACGATTTGACCTCAACACCCAACAGTAACTTCTATACTTTATATTCGCGCCTTGGAGTAGACGTTGCCGGTCCGAAACTGGGAACAGCCAAGACATCTGCCAAAGTAGAAGTCGACTTCCGCGGCACAGGCACTTCTTATTCGGTCATTCGCCTTCGCCATGCTTATTTGAATCTGGATTGGGGTAAATCGGCTTTATTGCTCGGGCAAAACTGGCATCCCTTATTCGGAGATGTGTCTCCGCAGATTCTTAATCTCTCCGTAGGAGCACCGTTTCAGCCCTTCAGCCGTGCGCCACAAATTCGTTATCGCTATACAAACAAGAATTTCCAACTTACCGGAGCCGCAGTGTGGCAATCACAATATACTTCACAAGGACCGGAAGGGAAAACACATAAGTATCTGAAGCAAAGCTGTATTCCCGTAGGAAATTTACTTAGGATTAGACTATAAAAGTAAACAATTGCAAGCAGGAGTAGGCGTCGAAATGCTTTCACTGAAACCTAGAACGGAAGCAATACTCCATCATTATTTTACCCGTATACCGGCTATATGCATTCAATGGAAACAACCTTCAAGGTGGACGAACGCATTACCACCCTGTCCTACGAAGCCCATGTAAAATATACGAATAAAGATTGGTTTATAGGTGCGAAGAGTGTATTAGGATCCAATCTGACACAAGCTTCCGGTTTGGGTGGATTCGGGATCAAGTCTGTCAACGAACAAACGGGAGAACAAGAATATACTCCGATACGTTTCTCCAGCTCTTGGTTCAACGTTGTCTACGGACAGAAATGGAAGCCGGGAATCTTCGTCGGCTATGCCAAGAATCTGGGGACAAGTGATGCACTATATGCTCCCTAAAGGAAATGATGCAAAACTTTATGGAACAGGAACAGACCTTAACCAATTAGTTACGGCAGGAGCAGAACTGACTTATAATGTCCCCACTGGAAATTCGGGTTAGAATATACGCTAAGCTCTGCATGGTATGGTTCGCTCAATACGTCCAGCGGTAAAATCAAAGATACCTCATGCCGTATGTAACAACCGTATTGTTGCAGTTGCCATGTTTATGTTCTAACCTCTCCCACTAAATTATTTTAATTATATATCTGTCACCTGTCACCGATTGCTGCTTAACGTTTTGGTTATAAACGGATAAGGCTGTGACGGCAACAGGTGACAGCATTGTGAAGGCAATTTTGCTGTCACCGGAGCTAAAGACAACAGAATAATGAGATTAAAAGTTTCGCGCCTTGAAACTTTTGGTTTAAGCCCATGCGAAACTATAGTTTCATCAGCTTGAAACTATAGTTTCAAAGCTTTTTGGAACCATTGGTTTCTTACCGATGAAACCAAAGTTTCTCTATGGGGAAACTGTAGTTTCAGCAAGAAACAATAGTTTCAACGACATGGAAACTATGGTTTCAATACAAAGAATAAAAATGCAAATGATCTCCTATTGTCTGACTTTTTATCTCCTTAACTCCACTTCAAAGCTAGCACCATCTTTGCAACTGAACTGCAAAACTGTTTGCTTCTTATCAGAAGAAATCACCTTGCAAAACGGAGTTTCTTCTACATTCCATTGCCCTTTTATCGTTACAGTCACAGGTATTTCACTACTGGCATTTTCAATCCATGGTCGTGAATAGATACTACGTTCGATACGTTTCCCATCTTTATCAAAGGCTTCGTCACTTGGTCCGCGATACAAAGCCAAATCCGGTTGTGCTACGGTCAACTTAAACTTGTCAGCAGATTCTTTACGAGTCATCACCAAACAGGAAGTATCCACACGTTGTAATAAGCCACCCGGCAATGTCGTTTCAGAAGTTTCAAACAACACATAAGAAATGATCTGTTCGGAAACGGACCTCAACAATATGTGCATTCCTGTCTTGCCGTAATACCTTATAAGTAGGCTTCTTTGCAAATTTCTTCATCAGAGCTTCATTCGTCTGAGGCAAAACAGCGTATTCATAACTTCCGTTTTTCGGTGCCTTTCCATGATCTACAACCAAAGAAACCCAATCACCCTTTGTTTCCTTTTCCTGTATTTTGCATTCGCGAGTATTGAGGAAAGTTCTTCTCAAACCGGATGGGAGTTGGAACATAATAACCCGTTCCCAAATGATCTACGTATACTTTCTTATCTCCTTGATAATTTTTCCAATAATCATGCCCTGCTTTATCAGTAACTGCCAATTGGAAGATAGTCGTTTCTGTCGGGAACTCCGTATTTGTATTTTCAATATCCGAACCAAGACAGACAATCATTCCATCGATGAAATGGTAAGATTTACGTGCCCGATGTGATCCGTTGTACTTATCATGCTCATGTAACTTCATTCCGAAATTACCATTCATCTTCTGTTGAGACAAACCACCGGCAAAAGCCTCGTCGGAGTAAAGCATCTCTTCCATTCCAGAGTAACTATCCACATTGAGCACCTTAGCCTGCAATTGCTCCAATGGCAAATGAATAGATGTCACTCCCGGAATACGGTTCCAGTCAAAACCTTCCTGCTGCCAGCCGCTAGTGGCGGGAGTTACTGTCTGTCCCGGTGCAGCAGTCAATATTTGCAAACTGCCGTGTGCCAGGTAACGACCGTATAGATTTGCTCCCAGATAATGCTCTGCCGCCCATAGATAACGGGAATGTCCGCGTGCCACAGCCGACCAGTTGCTACGACGTTGGACAGAGACGCAACCATATCCCATCGCTATATTTCCCTGCGGGTCCGGTTCCGGACGGAAACCTTTCTCCACAAGACGTTTTGCCACCTTACGTTCTTCAGCATTTGAAACCTTAGGCATATATTCGGGGTTCATTTGCAATACTTGGGTCTGAAATCAGACGGAGGTAAGAAGAAGCCATTTCACTATCATATTCCTCCTTTCCATCGGGAGAACCGGCTAAAGCCATCATAGCAAAATGCATAGGAACCAGTTTACCCTTTCCATCGGGATGACGGCCGGACATGGAAAGAGGGAAGTTCAGCTTATTACAATAGAAACGCATAGCAAGTAATGCATTTTCACTGTTTCGTGCGCCAACTCGGATACGGCAAACTCTGTATGATTAAAAAGGTAGATCATATTTGTTGCTCCGTCCAAACCGCCGACAGCATAAGCCGGGTAGTGATTGCGGTGATGAAAAACGCCGCCATCGCTCTTGAACGACCCAAACAATCCGGGAGCCGGACGGCAACCGTAATCAATCCAACGGGAGAAGGATTTCAGATATTGTAGTTTCTCCGGTGTATCTTCCATCATCAGGATACTTGCAATGCGACCGGTAGTTTGCGTGTTAAAGGAATCCATATCAATTCCGTTGCCCTCAGGTTTGGGATACACCTCGTTGGTTATCGCATACCAGCGTAATGTCTGTTCGGCTTCCGGAACTTTCCTGCTTCCCGAAGTACGTCTTTCATCAGAAAATATGCCAGGTACAGACCGCGAACACTATAGCCATAATGATGGATATTCCCCCAACAACTACCATAAGCTACCCCTGATCGGTTATGTGATCGTACATTGCTAAGAACTTCTTCTTCATTTCTTCCCGGATCACCGGATTTGCACCACTATTATTATATGCAACGGCAATTCGCCTCATCAGGTCAAAGTAAGCACGCATTTCCATCCCAGTTTAGTCAGCATATCTTTATCCCAGTTCGGAATAATCCGTTCATAAGCTTCTGAAGCACGTACCATGTAAATAGGTACTCCCGATACTTGACCGTTCTTGTAAGTTATCTGATAGAAATCATATTTCTTGCGGATAGTTTCAACTTCTTTATCTGTCGTTTTCCCTTTCGTGTAGATCATATCACGAAAACGCTTTTCCAACAGTTGCATTTCTGCTCTTTGCTTGTCGTCTGACAGGAGTCAATTCAATATCCGGCTTCAGAAGAGAGTGTTGATAGATAACCAGCCAATGATTGGTGGTTCCGGCATTGACAAAAGGGACTTGCAGATCGGCCGTCTGCTGACGTGCATCAACCTTAGTAGCCGTAATCAAATGATCGATGAAAAGGCTTCCTTTTGAATTTGGAGCAATAATCCGGAGTTCATTCATACCTTCTTCCGGTGTGCCTTGCATATCACGTTCATAGCAAACCCATGCGGCACGCCAACCTTTAAAGTTGATTCCGAAAGGGAAGGAGGTGCATTTCGTTTTCCGTCTTTCAAAAATTCAAATTCAATGGTTGCTTTCTGCGGTTCTTCATTGTATATCCACACGATAAATGCCGAAAGATACAAGTCCTTGCCCGTAGGGTCTTTCTTTTCAAACTTCAGATCTTTCTTAAGTTCCAATACGGCACCGGGATTAAACGCCCATTCCATCGAATGTTTTCCGTCTTTATAATGTGTATCGGAGATAGATAATTGAGACCGGGTGGCGGAAATACATTCCGGTACTTGCGGATCTTCAAAGAGAACATCCGCTCGTCCGTCACGACTTGCGCATAAAGAAATGCCGGACATAAGAGAGATAGCAGAGTGAATACTCCTAATTTCGTAAAAGCTTGTTTCATCATGGATTTATGGTCTTAGTTAGATTTATTTCTATTAATTCGGTTTTAAAATATCGTCACCTTGAAATCTGTAAACAGCACATGATTCTGTAAAGGCGCAAACCAAAATGCCCGTCTCCTTCACTGCCTGTAATAGAATAACGGAACAGTTCTTCACCGTTAACGGAATAAGTTGGTCACTCCCTTTTGTACACGAATACTAATCTGATACCATTGATTCGGAACAAGTAAATGCGGGGTATCCGTATATTCTCGAAGTAATGGTTTCACTTTATCATCCGCTACTCCGTAGTACTTGCCGTTATACCGGCGGAAACGGGTGGTGGAATTATCATTTCCCCCGTATCCAACGTAGAAAAGGTTTAATGTGTTATAGTTTTTAAAGATGCCGTCACGCCACTGACTACGGGCAAAAAGATCATCAGGGTATTTAGGATCATTGGCAGCCCAGAAGCAGTTCAGATCACTCAGGCGGTCATATTTCCCGCCTTTCATCACCATACAAATACGATAGTTTATCTCATAATCACCCGTCAGGCGTTGCTGATACCACATCGTTAGCCCACCGGGCACGATTAGTTCTAGTGTATCCGCACGCTCTATCATCTGCAAGGCACGGGATTCATCTTCAATCTTCCACTGTTGCACAGAGGTGTTTTCATGTTGTGCATACAGCATGACACTATTCAAAAGAAAAAAAGTAATCAGACAGCAGCTTGTAGAGAATCGTTTCATCATCAATGGCATTAGTTTAAAGACATTCTTTTCGGATACAAAGAAACCCCTCTTTTCGAAAAAAGAGGGGTTCAAATTGTACAAAATAACTCAAATAATGTATTGACAGAGAATTTGTATTACCAGTATCTTATCGTTTTTTCAGCATCGGGTTCCAAATACCAGCCTTTGTTGAGTGTACCATTATTCTTTGCCCATTCGCTAAACTTCGGGTATGCTTCTTCGAAAGCTTTATGCTCAACAGCATGTCTTGTGCCGACAGGAACTTTGATACCCCAGACAAAACCGTTCTTATTGCAATAGGGGATATTTTCATTGATAGCCTCATCGCCACTTACAAGCGCTGCATCTTTTGCATAACTTTCTTTATAAGCAGAAGTCGGCTGATATCCTCTCATGTGTATTTCTTTTCCCTCATGAGTATAAATGAAGAAGTTCTGTCTCTGAGTATCCAGGATAAGATCTCTGAACGCTTTAAGCTGAGCAGTCCTATCCGCTCCTTCCAAATTATCCTTACCGATCAATCGAACCTCTGCACGCAACATAGGCAATCCTTCACGTACTTTTCCCGGCGTTGTCTGGAACAAATCGTCATTGTTATCTTTTAAACTACTCAGGCCGTCCAATGTGATAACCGTTCCTTCAGTCGGTTTTGTATCTACATCAATTTAGCAAATCGGCTTTACAGTTGCTACATCACTGTCCCATCTCCAACCTGAAGCACTAACTGACACACTAGGTTGTGCAGAAAGTTCTACGCCGTTCCCCAAGTCTCTCATTGTTCCCTGACCACCTTTCAACACCAGTTTTGCAGTAATCCGGTCAATATACTTGTTATCCAGGTTTTCTAATATAACGCCCAATCTGGTCGGGTATGTTCCTCCTACGGCGCGGACATCCAAAGTAAGCAGCAACTCTTCTTTACTACCTTGCTTTGCCATTTGTTCTTCGTCCTGACATTCAGTTACCTTTATGTCATATTCAAAAACAACATCGTTGAAATCCTTGTCATACCAGGTCGATTGTTTAGGCCAGCCGTCTTCAAACATAGCGACACCCGTACTGTGATAGAAAAGATAGCCTGCATCCGTCTCGTCTGTCGGTTTCACCGCATCTTCCGGAAGCGAAAGCTTAACCGCTGCTATACGGCTAGTCTCATAAGCAAATTCACCGGTCGGATAAGTTTCACTACGAGTGGCAGGAGATAAAGTAAAAGCAGTCTTTTTCACTGCGCCCGATACTGTGTTGTACTCCATATATACCTTTTCAGTATGAATAGGGACATTCAAGGTAATTGTACGCGGAGCCCCTCTTTTACAAGTATATTGCCTGCGAGCAGGTGCTCTCCCTTTTCATCAGCATACACTTTAACCAAAGGAGAACTTGCTGCCGGTTCTGTCCCCGTCCCTTCTTTTCCATTCCCAAGCTCCGTGTCGGAGCAAGAAGAAGCCACGACTAATGTCCCCACAAGGACATAAATTAACTTTTTAATCTTCATCATTATTCCAGTTTTTAAATTTATTGTTTGTTTTTGTTTCCCACGAAACCATAGCTTTCGCAAGCGTAAATAAGGCCCCATTAGTTAACTTATCAAAAATATATTTAACGCTTTATAGTCTTTTTGCTCATCTCACTAACTTTTTTCTTGCCTTTTCACCGAAGATTATCCGGAAGTCTCGAAATATACTCCTTAGTGCCTGTTCACGGGCAATGGATAATATATACAACTTATTTATTATCTTTGCGAGTAACAGAACATTCAATACAACAAATATAACGTATTTGTTTGAAATATACAAGTTTTTCAACTAAATATCTTGAGGGGAAATGGATCAAGTACTGTATGGTATAGATTACATAGAATATTATTTCTATTGGATATATTACAAGTTTATTGGCTATCCTTTAATCATAAGAATATGCTCAATTGCTGTAATGTTTTGTATCATTATGTACCTCTTCTTGTTATTTCATATCACATACGGCATATTCAAGAGAAGGAAAGAAAAGAAGAAATATAATAATGCTTTCGATAAGTACTATGAAGAAATGAAAGCCATCTCGCTAGACCCGAATGCACTGCCGGAAGAAGAAATAGCCGACAGATTGAAATATGATACGAGAAAACGGCCCAGACCCAACGAACTGCGTATCATCACCCAACTGCTGACAGAAATCAAGAGTGTGCATGAAGATGAGATCAATGAACTAAACTATCAAACGATTCAAACCGTATTCCAAATCACACGTTTCCTTGAACGCGAACTTCAATTCGGTTCCAAAAGATCAAAGATACAAGCTCTGAAACTTATTCAGTCCATCAATGGCTATGCCTCTGAAGCGGTATTGGTGCGTTTCCTCTATCATCGTGAACTAGAATTAAGAAACTCGGCACGCTATACTTATATGTGGTTAAGCCAGGGTGACCCGTTCCGTTTCTTCGACGAAGATATTGCCATGAAGTTGAGGCAATGGGACATGATGGAGTTACACGCTATCTTGGAGCACCGTAAGAAAGTGGGATATAACACACCCACCTTTATTAAATGGGTGAATACTTCAGCTGAAGAAAACGTTAAGATATTCTTTATCAACGAAATCCGGCTATATAATGAAACCGAAAGTGCCCCTATCTTAGCCAAACAGATTAATGCACGTTCCACAGATATCCGTGGAGAAGCCATTAAAACACTGGGCAAAATTAAAATACAAGGAAATTGAACCTAAACTGATAGAAATGTATCATGTACAACCGGAAGAGGTCAAACGAAATATAATCGAAGCTATCTCAGACCTAAAGACCGATAAGGCTTTAGGATTTCTTTACAATGCTTATGATGAAGCAGATAACTGGGGAACCAAGCGAGTCATACTCAAAGCCCTCTATGAGTATAGTGCAATGGGAAGGAAAACATTCGATCAATTGGAAAGAAAAGCAGATTCGCATACAGCGATACTATTTGCCCACACCAAGCATCCGTTAATCAACCAGTTAAACTAGAGAACATGAGAGATATAATATTTACATTCTTCAATTATTTCGTATTCTTTTATACGAGCATGCTGGCGATATTCTTCGTCATCATTCGCCTTCCTCTCTTTCATTTCTCTAAAACGGAGAAAGGATTACTATGTGGAAAGCTATATGCGGAAGACCATCAAAGAATCTCCTTATACACCCGGAATCTCGGTAATTGCTCCCGCCTTCAACGAGGAGAAAACCATTATCGACAATGTAAGTTCCATGCTTGCACTGGAGTATCCGCTATTTGAAGTAATTATCGTGAATGACGGAAGTACGGACAGTACGTTGCAGAAAATGATAGAGTACTATGAACTGGTAGAAGTGCCCTATGCTTATATCGAGCGAATCAAAACCAAGCCTTTCAAAAGACTTTTAAAATCAACCAATTCTCAATATAGCCGCGTTATCGTTGTAGACAAAGAAAATGGAGGAACCAAAGCGGATGCATCCAATGCGGGTATCAACGTTGCTTCTCATCCTTATTTTATCTGCACGGATGTGGATTGCATTTTGGAAAAGTATGCTCTTTATCGTTGTATCTCGCCCATTATATCCTCCGATAAACAGGTTATCGCCGTCAGCGGTACAATGCTCATGGCCAATGGATGTGAGGTAAAAGACGGCCAGATCGTTGTGGTCAGAACTCCCCGTACACCGATTCCACTTTTCCAGAATCTGGAATATATGCGCTCTTATCTGATTGGTAAGATGGGATGGTCCGCTATCAATGGTATGCCGAATGTTTCCGGTGGATTCGGTCTTTTCGACCGTTCGGTAGCGATTGCTGCCGGAGGATATGATGCTCCCTCTTTTGCCGAAGACATGGACCTCATTACCCGCATGGTAGGATATATGTGCGATTTCTCCCGCCCTTATAAGATCGTACAGATTCCTGATACTTGTTGTTGGACGGAAGGACCTTCCAACCTGGCAATGCTCTACCGGCAACGTACCCGTTGGGCACGGGGATTGTTCCAGACACTTAATATCCATCGTAAGATGATCTTTCAAAAAGACGTATAAACAGATGGGATGTTAACATCTGCCTTATATGTTCATCTTCGAGTTTCTGGCCCCCATCATCGAGCTTACAGGTTTTATCGTATTCCTCTACCTGGCCTTTACGGGAGCAGTCAACTGGAACACGGCATGGATGATTTACCTGACGATCTACACGTTCTGCCAGTTCCTTTCCATCGTTGTTATTACCTACGACTATTACGTCGGGATGCTATATAAAAGAGGATATGAGTACCTGTGGATTATCATTGCGTCCATATTAGAGCCTATCTTCTATCATCCGATCATCACTTTCTGTTCATTGAGAGGATACCTCAGTTATCTGACCAATAGAGACTTCAAATGGAAGAAAATGGAACGGACAGGATTCAATAAGAAAAAGAAAAGGCGGATGATACTAACAGCCCCGACGCCCGAACCGGCAACTGTTTAATTTAGAAAAATAATAAAGACAAGATATAATTAAAGCAAAATATAATGAACAGAGAGTTTCTCCATAAGATCACCCTATTAGGTTGTCTGTTTTTACTGATTACCTCTTCCTCCGGGACCGACAACGGATTCCAGACGCCGGAGCAATATGCCCAGATTGTACAAGAGCATTTTGCGAACGAGGAATGGGAAGCGGGGAAAGAGCTGTTGGACGAGGGCCTTCAGAAATACCCGAATGTCTCCGACCTTGAATGGCTCATGGGAAAATACTGGTTCCACGAAAAGAACTATGACCAGTCGCGTTATCATCTTGTCAAAGCGATAGATGACAATTACAACAACGTCAATGCCAAACATCTGCTGGTAGACGTAGAAGATATCACCGAAAATTACTCCAGTGCCATTTGTTACGTTAATGAGTTGCTGGAAGTGAATCCGTATTGGAGAGGTTTATGGCGAAGAAAGATTGAACTATACCGTAAACAAAACAATAACGTCGAAGCCGACCGCCTGTTGAAACGAATCAATCAGATTTACCCGAATGACACCATTCTGCGAAAGGATTATATTTACAGTATGGAAGTAGGTTACCAACAAATGAAAAAAGGCGGTAACCGAAAGGAGGCTATCGAAAAGCTGACGGAGCTCATCAAAGTATCTCCGCAAAACGAAGAATATTATCTGGACATCATTAACCTGCATTTACAGGAAGGTAACCGGGAAGCCGCTTTAGGCTGGTCTTCCAATGGGTTGGCGGCAATCCCCGGAAGTCCCGCTCTGATTACCAAAAGGGCCAGTATCCTCGCTGAATTAGCGCGTTATCCGGAAACACTAGTCTTTATACGCGAGCAAATGAGGAAATACGACAGTCCGGCTATACGGCGTATGTATAACGACTTGCTAATGGAGGCTGCCCGAGCAGAGAAGCAGCGGGATCCTTATGTATTATATGGCATGGCCTACGAAGGAGGTAATAAGAACAAGGAAGCATTAGACTACCTGCTGAACACTTCCGTCACCCGGGGATATACCGATGACGCACTCTTCTATATCAGAGAAGCTAAAAAACAATATGGCAACACGGACAAAGGGAATCATGTACAAGGAGTATATGCTTTATCGCCAGATGAATGAGGATGATCTTGCCTATTCAACGCTGAAAAAGATGTATGAGATGTATCCTGATGATTATGATATTACGCTTGCCATGAGCGCACAACACATGAAGAAAGCCGAGAAGTTAATGGAACTGGGGTTATATTCGGAAGCATTGCCGCACGTATTGTTCGTTTCTCAAAAACATGTAGACGACAATGAAGTGAACGGTGCCGCATGGGAAAAAGCCTTGAGTTGCTATATCAATATGAAACGTTACAACGAGGCACTCGCTACACTGGATACGATCACACTCCACTTCCCGGACTATGAGAACGGAACACTGAAAAGGGCATTTATTCTCGATAAAATGGATAAAACCGAAGAGGCTTTGCAACTGTATCTATCTGCCATCGAGCAGAGCGATGAGGATATGCGCATTTTCTATGTTATCGGATACGAGGAACTAGCAGTGCCGTACATCAAGAAATGTATGGAAGCCGGAGCCACACGGAAGGCTTACGAAGAAGCGGTCAAATTAGTGAACCTGAATCCTTCAAGTGACCTCGGATTACGGTATGCCATCAATTCGTCCGGTTTACTCGGAAAATACGATGAATTCGAGAAATATACGGCTCAAGGGATCAATTATTATCCTGAAGAACCGTTCTATCAGGCAAAGAGGGCTACTGTCCTTGAGCGTGACAAGAGATACGAAGCTTCTCTGGAATTCCTGAAACCGATACTCAATAAATACCCGAGTAACAAAGAGATTATAGGCGCATTCTCACAAAGCAGTGAATACCGCGCCTTGCAATTGACAAAAGCGAAAGATCCGAAACAAGCCCTTGCTGTGCTCGATACGGCCCTGCTTTATGACAGCCAGAACAAATCATTGAAGTACACCAAGGGAGTGGTATATGAAGCCAACCGTCAAGCGGATTCAGCCTATTATTACCAGAAGTACTACGAGCCATCCATCATGGAATATCGCTCTTTCCAACGACACTTATCGGGCCTTAGAAGCATGATGCTCAAGAATGAGATAGCCCTGACTTATCTGCGTGCCCGTTACGGGGAAGAAGATATCATCACATCCGTCGCCACAGCCGAATATACCCGCAAGACGCCAAAAGAATACCTATACCGGACGCTTCAACTATGCCGGACGAAGCGGTTCGGCAAGTGACAGCATGGAAGCTGAAGAACAGACACCGGGAGGGGTTGGTATCCAAGTACAAGGCGAATGGACACATCACTTCTCACCGAAGTGGAGCACTACAGTGAATGCCGCCCTTGCTACGAAATATTTCCCGGACATCACTGCCGATGTTGCTGTACGGCATTACATGAAGAATGATTGGGAATTGGGAGCACATATAGGATACAGACGTGTGGCTGCCTACAACAAACGTTATGAATGGAATGATGAGTTCTTTACAGGCAGTAACGGCGAAAACGGTTTCATATTCACCGGTTGGGACGAGTCAAAGACCAATCTGTTCACCGTCGGCGCAGAGCTGGCGAAGACAATTGAGATCGTCCGCCTCAACACGAAGCTGGATATGCATTTCTTCAACTCAAACTTCTATTACAACGCACAAATCGGTGCCAAATATTTCCCTGCCGGTGACGGCAAGACGAATATCAACGCCATGGCAAGCATCGGATCAGCACCGGAAACGGCCGTACTGGACTATGCGTTACCCGGTTCATTCTCTCACACCAATACCATGGTGGGCCTGGGAGGTCAGTATATGGTCAGTCCCAACATTACCATAGGCTTGATGGGCACTTGGAACACCTATTATAACCAAACCAATACGGTGCGAGGGACAAGTCCGTCCAACCAGATAGAATCCATATCGACACGCTATAAAAACTTATATAACATCTATGCACAAGTTTATATTTCATTCTAATGGGTTTTGTCCCCTATTGGCAGGAATGATATGTATTTGCTGCCTTTTATCCGGCTGCCGTATGCAGGCGCGCACAGATATGTTTCCCTCCAAGGAAGGTTATCTCGTCACTATCGGCGAAGACCCGACCGATAAAGATACACGGTGGGCGAAATACCTGTACGAGCATCTCAAGAAGCGTGCAAACGACGATGAAATGGTCGCTTTCGGAATATCTGAGAAAGAGATGTGGCGCATCATCATACAGATAGACCCTACGTTGCAAAACGGATTTAAAATAGCCTGCAAAGGTTCCGACATACGATTAACAGCCTCGGACAACAAACAAATGTTATGGCTTCAATACCAACTGATAAAGAAAATCAGCAAGGAAGACCCGCGTATAGACGGTTCCGACCTTCCGCCAGCCATTATCCATTTAAAAGATACCTGCGGCTCTTTTGCTTTCGACTATCAGAGTATCTATTCTCCCGCCGGCTTGAACCCCGACAACACAGGAGTGATCGGGCTGGACGACTTCGACAGCAGTTGGGGAATATGGGGGCATAACCTACGGAAAGTATTAGGAGCCAATACAGAGAAAGTATACGCCACCATAAACGGAAAGGCGAATGATTCGCAGCTCTGTTTTTCTTCCGGCGAAATGTTCCGGCTCATTGAAAGTTATATTACCGATAATTTCGGTGAAAAGGGAAAGTTTCGTTTTGTGATTGCCCCGGATGATACTCCGTACGCTTGCACGTGCCCTTCGTGCACAGCTATCGGAAACACTGAAAAGAATGCGACGCCTGCCGTCACAGAGCTAATCCTCCGTTTATCCCAACGATTTCCCAGACATTTTTTCTTTACGACTTCTTATCTGACCACACAACAGGTCACCGACAAACAATTGCCTCCCAATGCAGGAGTAATTGTCAGCGCCATAAACTTCCCTCTCCGCCGGATAGACGGTAAAGATGCAAAAGAAAAGGCATTTGCCGGACAACTGGAACAATGGAAGAAAGTGACGAATAACATCTATATATGGGACTATATCAACAACTTTGACGACTACCTCACTCCTTTTCCCATATTAAAGATAGCCCAACAAAGACTCCAATTCTTCAAACAACATGGAGCGAGTGGTATATTCTTTAACGGAAGCGGATACAGTTATTCCTCATTCGATGAAATGAGGACATTTGTGTTATCGGCGCTTCTTATTAATCCGGAGCTTTCTGTTGACAACTTAACCGCAAGTTTCTTTAATCAGGAATATCCGGCAGCAAAAAGTGGTTGTATGACTACTATACCGATTTAGAAAACGGCACACAGTCCGGGAAACGGTTAGGCATTTATGCCGGCATACGGGAATCGGAAAAAGCATATCTTACTCCGGAGAAATTTATCAAGTTCTATGATGAAATGAACGATTTTGTATCCAATGCCAAAGGAAAGGAACGTAAAAAGCTCCATGAACTCCAGACGGCTCTCTCTTATACACGTATGGAAATGGGACGTGAACATAGTTTCGATGCTTACGGATATGCAAAACGAAACGGAAAAAGTCTTCAACCTATTCCCCAAGTACAGGAATGGCTCACCCAGCTCAAAAGAGCACAAAGCATTCACCGGAATGGAATATTACAATGAATCTTCCGATGAAATCGGTAATTATATAAAGGAATGGGAAGAATACATATTTGCTTCCGACCTAAAAAAGAATCTGTTTTTAGGGGTTACTCCTTCAGTTATCCCGCAAGCATACAAGAACCATATAAAGAAGCTGACCGACGGCACTCACGGCTTACCCGGAAACTATCATTGCGGCTGGGTAATCATTCCGGAAGAAGAATGCACAATTAACCTCCCCGTGAAAGGAATAAATACATCCGGAACGATTTACATCAGCTTCCTTAACCTTCCCAGGCATCGTTTCTATACTCCGCAACAAATTGAACTGTTGAAAGACGGAATAATTTATAAGAAAATTGACCTGGAACCGGGGCCCCTGCCGAAAAAAGGAGAAATGGTTAAAACAAGTATCCCGGCAGATTTGAACGGAACAGAGCAATTAAGTATAAAATTACGTGCTCGAAAAAAAAGCCCGGAGCACAAATTGGCATAGATGAAATAGCATTCATCCCACTAAAGGCTGATATAAATGTAGCATTATAAAAATAAATTAGCAACTATGAATAAGTCTATATCCTATATTATTTTATTAATCGCATTCCCCTTCTACTTTACAGGGTGTAAAAGGAAGTGCGTCCTACAAGTATGACCATCAAGGATTCGATCAGGCACTATTATCCTATCAAGCAAGGTCAACAACTTGAACTCATGTTTACTATAACCAACACAGGAGACGCTCCATTAATCATTTCAGAGATACAACCTTCCTGCGGATGCATCATACTCGACAAAAGTTCGCACATCATTATACCGGAAGACGGCATCCGACAATTCAAAGCCACCTACAACAGTATTAAAAATATAGGCGAGGTTGTTCACCGCATCCGGATTTTCGGTAATATGCTTCCAAATGGAAAAGCAGAACTAAAATTTGATGTGAATGTAGTTCCTGACGCTGATTACACGCGCGACTACGAAGAACTCTACCAAGACTTTAACACCAAGAATGGTATCGTCAGAGAAATGGTAGATGGAAAAGAGTCTGAACTAGGATACTATGTAGGAGAACCTTAAGAGAGTAGTAAGCTTTTTCAAGGATGTATCTCTTTGAAAGCTGCATTTTCCTCTTTTACTTGCTGAATGGTCTGCTTCAATTCCCCGATCGGCAAATCATATCCATACCAGCCTGTATAACAGTCTACTACATACCATTTCCCATCGGCAGCCTGTTCAAATTCGACACGCAAGTCGATTTCTGATTCCTCATAACCTGCTTCGAACACTTTATGAACCGGCTCATTGAGAGTGAACTTAGAAACATAAATACCACCTTCTTGCTGCTCAATGCGTTCCTCCTTCATCGTTTCACTATCCAGCAACGGCCATTTTTCTTTGGTGAACGGAAACGTTTTCTCAGTTTCTCCGTCATCGGCCAATAAAGTAATCGGTGTCTTTAATGGAAACTTGATACGGGTATATTGGAATGCTGCACTGGACGTAAACTTATCAAGGAATGATTTAAAATCCTCGCCGGACTGTGCTATCTCATTCTTCGCTTTGGCCCTGGAACTATTACCGCAAGAAATCAAAGACACTCCCAACAGCAACACACTGGCTAACAGACAACATACAAACCTTTTCACGTTCATAAATATATAATATTAGTGATTCATTCCCATAATACAAATGCTATCATTCAAGGCACAAAGATAATCACAAGTTCAACATCTTCATACACGAGAGCCGCGAAATAGAAAAATTACCGTTAAACAACTATAAATTACATATATTAGATGTGGGGATGACTATCTTTAGGGGGTATTTACTGTAACTAGTATCACTTTAAATCAGACATACTTATGACACACATTCATCCATTCCGTCTTTTCGTCTTTTTTATTACTATGCTGTACACGAGTTATCACATTCGCCCAATCCGACAGTTACCAGACAATACCCGAATCTTTGCGGGGTTATTGGCAATACAAAACAGAGAACGTATCCGACTGGAACGGACCTCTCATTGGAGAGAATTTTGTAGAAGCTCTCTATACCGTTTTTCAGGTCGAACAAATGGAAAAGAAAACCGATGGAAGCTATCTCTTCCACCTGCGGAACCAAAATGGAAATAAAATGGATTTCCGTTTCACCCCTATCAGCGAAGATAGTGCTATCATCTTCTATCAAGGCTGGAAAGAACCTAAACACTGTGTCCGCAAGCAAATTCCCGACCACACGGAAATGCTCACTCCCACTACACTGCCTGACATCATTTACAAGAAATGGGTGGAAGGATTGTCCGGCAATGTTATATACGAATTTACACGCGATGGTAAATTTATATATGACGGAAAAACATGGGATATCGTATCTGCCGGACATTTCCTTAATAAAGAGTATCGTCTGCTCGCCAAAAACGGAGAACGGTACAAACTGCTTTACCTTAGCTTTCCTTTTCCCAACTCAATGAAGGTTGCAGCCGAATTACAGAATGAGACAGTATTTCCCATCGCAACTTCCCGCCCTGAAGTATATACCATCACCGGATGTTGGGTGAATCAGGCAACCGGCGAATGGACTATTGGTTTCTTTGAAAACTTCGCCGTATACCAATGCCGGTTCTGGGACTACGAATCCATACAAATTAAAAAAGGATGAAACCGTCGTCAAACTAAAAACAATACAACCCGCCTGACTCTATCTCTGAAACATAAGAACAGAGCTTCTTGCAACATTGCATTCGGAAAAGATAATCCACAAAAATATATCCTCTGTAACGGCAAACATCTACCGGACTACCCGTTAACCGATACTACACCGTTCATCGACAACGGGTACCGGACAGACAGCGTCACCCTCACCGGATACCTGCGCAATCCTCCTTCTTCACGCCCTTTCGACGTTAGCATACCTGACATGATTACAGGCAAAGAAGAAAAATACCAGACTGACATCGACTCGCTAGGACGGTTTACCCTGCGATTTCCCGTACTGAACAGTCATAATGTCTTTATCGACTGGGGACGTACGACCATCTGGTCGGCGGTAGAACCCGGAGAAACTTATTTCTTATACGTAGATTATGCCCAACAACAAAAAGTTATTCATGGGAAAGAAAGCACGTGTACTCAACGAACTTCTCTCCCATGAAGGACTGAGGGAATCACTCGATTATAATGAAGAACAAAAAGAAGTAATCTGGAGTGTCTGCACAAGACACAGGAAAGGCTTCATCGCCAACTGGAGTTCCGGAAGAAAACACTCCAAGAACATCCGTTGCTTTCTGACAAATACCGCTACTACACCGAACAGGAACTACGATACGATGCGGCATCTACCCTGATGCAACGACGTTTCTCAGTAGACCGTAACAAACAGGAACATTTGGAAGACGAATTCATGAACTATATAGATTCTGCTTTTTACCCACATCCAGTACATCCTTATACTCTTCTCAGAGGGTATAATTCATTCATGAGAGATTACATTGGTTATATCGACGACACAACTCCATCATCCAACAGCCTAACCTTAACACCTCAAAATATGGAGAGACTTTACTTTTGCCTTTGAAGCCGAAGGTAAAGTCCGGCTATCCGAAGAAGAAAAGAACGCACTACGCAGTTTCAGCAAATATCAAGAAGAAATTGAAAAGTTGCAGACTGCCAAAGCCGATTCAGCAACCATTAAGGCTTACACCAAGGAACAGGAAACTGTCATCAAACCCCAGATAGAAATAATAGAGCAACTCATTGCCAGAGACGGTCTTCTCAATGAATATATGACAGGACAGATGTACGTTAATGCAATCAACAACAGCATGGCAATTATCGACTCCTTCAAATGGATAAGGACCTGAGAGAGATTCTAAAAACAAAGTGCTATTATGAAATGCTTCAATATACCCATAAGGAATTGCCCGACAGCCTTATCAGTAAATTTAAAAAGGAAGTTACGAATCCTTCTTTGCAATCTTATGTTTTGGTCCAGCAACAGAAATATGATAAAGTATCACATAAAACCATCGAGCATCCGGAAAGCCTGATGCCGAATGCCCCTCTGGAAGGAATAACAGACGGCGAACAGTTATTCCGCAAAATCATTGAGCCATACAAAGGGAAAGTGATTTATCTGGATATTTGGGGGACTTGGTGCGGTCCGTGCAAGGATATGATGCAATATGCGGGAAACATTAAGAATCTATTTGCAGGAAAAGAAGTCGTGTTCCTTTACCTTTGCAATCATTCGACAGACAAGTCATGGAAAAACATTATCAAAGAGTACGGTCTGACAAGCAAAAGTTCAGTCCATTACAATTTGCCCGACAAGCAACAGTCTGCCATTGAAAAATATCTTGGAGTCCATTCCTTCCCTACCTATATGTTAATAGATAAGGAAGGAAACATTGTAAACCGCAAAGCTCCCAGACCTACAATGGAAAACCAACTTCTAAATGCAGTCTATAAGGAACTGGAGAAGTAAGAGGAACTTACTTCTTCCGCAAATATTCATATCCGAAACGACAGTACAAACATTTACGTTTATCACAGTACTCTTTTTGCAACTGTATCAGCGCCTGACTATCCGCAGCAGAAGCTACCGGTAGTCCGGCGTCGCTCCAGGAGCGAATAATATGGTTATTCTCCGCTTTCAGTTTTTCCAGAAAGCGTCCGGCACGTTCGCACATTCCTTCATCGGCCTTGTGCAAACCATACGTATACAAGAAAGGGACAACGGTATTGATGATAATCAGGTCTTTCGACTGTTCTCCTAACAATTTTTCCCTTTGTGGAGAAGTACGACCGAATATATAATGATTCTCCCAATAAACAGAAGTACGGGTGGAGAGCAAAATTCTCACTTCCGCCAATGTCTTCGCCTCCAATAAACGGGAAAACAACTTGTCCCCTTTCTGATAAAGATAAGCCAGTTGTGCCAGCCGGATATGAGGAAAATTATCCGGGCGAAGCCGGAGAAAACGCCAGAGAGTAGCGTCCATTACCCGAAATATCTCAAACTTCCGTTGCAAATAATGAAATTCTTTGCTAAGACGCAGGCAGTATTCATCCTTTTGTTCTTCTTTCAGAAATGTATCTTCAAACAGTCCCGCCATACCATAGAAAAGAGCTTCTATCTGAAACAGATCGTTCCGGTGCTTGTCCAACGCACGAAACGGAAGCAGCTCCGCCCATGCCTCAAAAGCATCACCGTTCAAGCCAAAACCATAATTACGGGCAAGAGTGATGAAGAAACATCTTCCCAGTTATTGTTACAATGTTCGAGACGTGCTCCTATCAGTTTCGCCTTTTGTTCCAGCCGTTCCGTTTGCAAAGCAGACAACCACGAATGAACCGTAAGCTTCGGTAAAGAACGGAGGATCGGATAACAAGCCGGATAACAGTCGGACACGCAAAGTTCATAATAATGCATTTTTATCCGTTCGGGACAGCTCACTATCATTTGCGGAATGACTTCCCCGTTGGTACGGGTCACTTCTCCGTCCGCTTCACCCACTATATGCAGGATCACCGAGTCATAGACTTTATCACCATCGTGCCCGTGACGGAACCAATCCGAAGAACGGGTATGGATTTCCACGTTTCCTACCCATAAAGTATTGTTTATCTTTAATTTGGCATTGAAGAAATCAGGACCGGAATTCGGATTCCGGAGACCGGGATCAATAACCTCTACCGGTAAGCCGTTGGTGGTTTGCAGTACTTTCAGGGGAAATAATTTATGCTTCCACACGTAGTGGAGAAGATGTTCCATGTTAACAAGACGTTAATGTGCGCTGCAAATGTAATAAAAATCTTATCTTTGCGACTATTATTTTGAATATAAGTCAGAAAACAATGAAAATAGCACTGATCGGTTACGGAAAGATGGGCAAAGAGATAGAAAAGGTTGCCGTAGTCGCGGACACGAAATCGTCTGCATCATTGACATCAATAATCAGGATGACTTCGAATCGGAAGCATTCAAATCGGCCGATGTGGCCATAGAGTTTACCAATCCGATGGTAGCTTACAGCAATTATATGAAAGCATTCAAAGCCGGATGTGAAACTCGTATCGGGCAGTACCGGATGGATGGCCGAGCATGGCGAAGAAATCAAAAAGCTCTGCACTGAAGGAGGCAAAACACTGTTCTGGTCGTCCAACTTCAGTCTGGGAGTCAGCATCTTCTCCGCTCTCAACAAGTATCTGGCTAAAATCATGAATCAGTTCCCTGCTTATGATGTCACCATGAGCGAGACACATCATATCCACAAACTGGATGCTCCCAGCGGAACTGCCATTACACTGGCGGAAGGTATTCTAGAGAATATAGACCGTAAGGATAAATGGGTGGAAGGGACATTTACGGCACCGGACGGAACAATCAGCGGAACAACAGACTGCGCTCCGGACGAACTTCCGATCAGTTCTATCCGCGAAGGTGAAGTTTTCGGTATTCATACTGTTCGTTATGAGTCTGATATTGACAGCATTTCAATCACTCACGATGCCAAGAACCGGGGCGGTTTCGTACTCGGAGCTATATTGGCCGCCGAATACACCGCGCATCACGAAGGTTTCCTGGGAATGAAAAACTTATTTCCGTTCTTAAACGAATAAAGGTTCTAATATAAATATACCACTATGAGACAAGCCACACGTGCACAATGGATTAAATGTGCTATTGCTATTCTTCTCTATCTTGTTTTCCTCATCTGGGTGCGAAGCTGGTGGGGATTAATCGTCATACCTTTCATTTTCGATATCTATATCACAAAGAAAATACCTTGGTCTTTTTGGAAGAAGTCGAAGAATCCGGCAGTTCGGAGTGTCATGAGCTGGGTAGATGCTATTATCTTTGCGTTGGTTGCCGTCTACTTCGTCAATATCTACATCTTCCAGAATTACCAGATTCCTTCCTCTTCGCTGGAAAAATCATTGCTGGTAGGCGATTTCCTGTATGTAAGCAAGATGAGTTACGGCCCCCGCGTGCCGAACACACCGCTTTCTATGCCGCTGGCGCAACATACATTACCAATTGTAGGTACTAAATCATATATCGAATGGCCACAATGGAAATATAAAAGAGTGCCGGGATTCGGCAATGTGAAATTGAATGATATTGTAGTGTTCAACTTCCCCGCAGGAGATACGGTGGCAGTGAACTACCAACAGACAACAGACTTTTATACGTTGGCTTACGGCGAAGGCCAACGCATATATTCCAAACAGATAGATATGGATAGCCTGACACGCGAACAACAACGTGCCGTGTATGACTTATATTACGCCGCAGGACGCAAACAGATCCTAAATAACCCGCGAACCTACGGAGAAGTGCTCTGGCGTCCGGTAGACCGCCGCGAGAATTATGTAAAACGTTGTGTAGGACTGCCGGGTGACACGCTCCAGATCGTAGACGGACAAGTCATGATTGACGGTAAGGCAATCCAGAATCCGGAGAATCTGCAATTCAACTATTTCGTGCAAACAACCGGTCCATATATCCCGGAAGAAATGTTCCGCGAACTGGGAATCAGCAATGCCGACAGGACACTAATGGAAGACTCCGGTTATGAAATCGGACTATTGGATATGGGACTGGACAACCGGAATGCGCAAGGCAAACTGAATCCTGTATATCATCTTCCGCTGACTAAAAAGATGTATGACACTCTTCTTGGCAAAAAGAAGCTAATCAGCAAAATAGTAATGGAACCGGAAGAATACGCCGGACAGATGTATCCGCTGAACCTTTATACCAAATGGAACCGCAACAATTACGGTCCGATCTGGATTCCTGCCAAAGGAGCTACCATTACCCTCACAGAAGACAACCTGCCTATCTATGAGCGTTGCATCGTAGCCTACGAAGGCAACAAGCTGGAAGTGAAACCGGACGGTATCTACATCAACGGTGAAAAGACCAATGAATATACCTTCAAAATGGATTATTACTGGATGATGGGTGACAACCGTCACAACTCTGCCGACTCCCGTTATTGGGGTTTTGTACCCGAAGATCACGTAGTGGGCAAGCCGATTGTTGTATGGCTGTCGCTCGATAAAGACCGTGGCTGGTTTGACGGAAAAATCCGTTGGAACCGCCTCTTTTAAGTAAGTGGGTGGATTAAAAAGGAAGCTATTAAATTGGTGAACATTCGTAAATTCAAATGGATACTAGCATTTGCCGGAGCAGTAGTCGTAGTGCTTCTGCTCCGGGGATTTGCTTTTACGTCCTGCCTTATCCCTTCCACCGGTATGGAAAACTCCATTTTCCAGGTGAACGTATCTTGGTGAACAAATGGAGTTACGGATTGCGAGTTCCTTTCATGTCGATATTCTCCTATCACCGTTGGCGCGAACGTCCGGTACGAGAACAAGATATTGTTGTGTTTAACAATCCTGCCGGAATCCGGCAACCGGTTATCGACCGCCGCGAGATCTACATCGGCCGTTGCCTCGGAGTTCCGGGAGATACATTATTGGTCGATTCTCTTTTCTCCGTTATTTCTCCCGAGGTACAATTCAATCCGGACAAGAAGCGGCTTTATGCTTATCCGGTAGACAAAGAGAATCTGATAACTTTACTCATGCACACCCTTTCCATTGACGATGACGGTTTAATGGGTAGCAGTGACAGTACCCATGTACGCAGTTTCAGCCGTTATGAATATTACCTGTTGGAACAAGCCATAAACGGGAATAACTGGATTCAGCCTTTGGCGGAAGAAAGACACCGAGCTGCGACCGCTTATCGTCCCCGGTAAAGGGAAGTTCGTCCGGGTACATCCTGGAATATTACACTACTGCGAAACACCCTCGTGATGCACGAAGGCAAACAGGCAGAAATAAAGAACGACACTCTCTACGTAGACGGCAAACCTACACAACACTGTTATTTCACTAAAGATTACTATTGGATGGGAGCCAACAACACCATTAACCTGACTGATTCGCGCTTGTTCGGATTCGTTCCGCAAGACCATATCTGATCGGCAAAGCCTCTCTTGTCTGGTTCTCCAAAGAAAAAGAGACACCGGCTTGTTTGACGGATACCGATGGAACCGTTTCTTCAGAACGGTGAAATAATCTTCCGGAGCATAAACGACAATCCCCCGAACAGTAACATAAACGACTCTCAAAACGTATAAAATGAAAGAAATGAAAATAGCTTATTTATCTTCAGCTTATCTCGCTCCCGTCGAGTACTATACCAAACTTCTGGCTTATGACAAGATGTTTGTAGAGCAACACGACCACTATATCAAACAAACCTATCGTAACCGGTGCACAATTACCGGACCGGACGGTGAACTGGCTCTCTCTATCCCCACCGTAAAGCCCGATACACCGAAATACCCAATGAAAGATATCCGCATCTCCGACCACGGCAACTGGAGACATCTGCACTGGAACGCCATCGAGTCAGCCTACAACAGTACTCCTTTCTTTGAATATTACAAGGACGACTTCCGTCCCTTCTACGAAAAGAAATACGAGTTTTTAATCGATTTCAACGAAGAACTATGCCGGATGGTCTGTGAATTGATAGATATTCATCCGGTTATAGAACGTACCGCCGAATATAAAATGGAGTTTACCGCTGACGAAGCCGACTTTCGTGAAATCATTCATCCCAAAAAGGACTTCCGGACGGCCGATACAGCGTTCGTTCCGCAGCCTTATTACCAGGTTTTTGAATCCAAACTAGGCTTCCTGCCTAATTTAAGTATTATAGACCTACTTTTTTAATATGGGGCCTGAAAGTTTGCTAATACTAAGCAAACATTAATCATATTCTGTCCAGCCACTGTAAAACAAAACACAAAATATAGAAGAGAAATCATCCTTCACCTCCTCCACATCGTATAACACTGTCTCACAACGTTTATTGGAGATATAGATCCAATGTGGTGGGCATATAGCTCCAGTGTGGTGGATATATAGATCCAGCGCCTTGGGTATATAGATCCAATAACTCAGGTATTAATGCCCTGAAAAAGGGACGTTAATACCTGATAATTAAAGAATTCACACCTGGCAAAACATTAACAATTAGCATATTGCAAATTGCCATAACAGACATCCTCCCAACAATCCATTCTTACCAATCAAACACCTATTTTAATTCAAAAGGGACAATTCCCTTTATATCTCTTGATGAACTACCGATGATTGCCTCAAACTTACCCGGTTCGGCCACCCATTCGTGTTTAGCATCATCGAAGAAGCTCAATGCTTTCTTATCAATCGTCAGCGTTACCGCCTTCTCTTCTCCCGGAGCCAGTTTCACTTTCTGAAAACCTTTCAACTCTTTTACCGGACGAGGGAGAGAGGATTTCTTATCACTGATATAAAGCTGAACAACTTCCTGACCTTCACGAGTTCCTGTATTCTTCACATTGACCGTGAACGAAATCATATCATCAGCGGTCATTGTTTTTTTATCTGCGGAAGGTTTGCTATAAGCAAAAGTCGTGTAGCTTAGTCCGTGGCCGAACGGGAACAGCGGTTTGATTTTTTCTTTATCCGCCCAACGGTAACCTACAAAAATATCTTCCCGATAGATTTCATTAATCGTATCTCCTCTATGTTTAGACTGTGCCAGTTCCTCCTTATTGCCCGGATATTCGCCCAATTTATGAGCCCCTACATCTTCCAACCTTACCGGAAAAGTGAAAGGTAATTTCCCCGAAGGATTGACGTCTCCTACCAATACGGAAGCAAGAGCTGTTCCGGCTTCCGAACCCAAGTACCAACCTTGAACAATGGCGGGCACTTCATTTACCCAAGGCATAGCCACAGCATTGCCGGAGATATTGACCACGATCAGGTTTTTATTCACCTTTGCCAGGTCACTAATTACTCTATCCTGCGCATATGGTAAACCTAAAGAAGCACGGTCCGAATCTTCACAATCCTGATGATTGCTCTTGTTCAAGCCACCGAAGAAGACTACATAGTCGGCATCTTTAGCCACTTTTAGAGCCTCAGCAAGCAGTTCATCCGCCGAACGGTCATCCTTCAGGTTCTGCCCGGTTTTCACGCCACTATATTCACTGGTAGGATCACCCACATACCCACGGGCATACACTATTTCAGCCTGTAAACCAATACGTTTTTTAAACCTGCCAATGGAGATACCTCATATTTTGTCTTCAAAGAAGAGCTACCACCGCCCACAGTCATCATCTTAATGGCATTTTCACCGATGACAGCTATCTTTTCACTTTATCCAAATCGACCGGTAATACATTATTCTTATTCTGTAAAAGTACAATGCCTTCTTCACCAATTCTGCGCGCGGCTTGTCCGTGTTCGGGAGACCCTAATGAGCCGAACGGTTTATTAGAGTTCATGGAAGTACGGAAAATCAGACGAAGAATGTTACTGACTTTCGCATCCAACTCTTTCGTCCCGGCTTTACCTTCCTTTATCAACTTCAGATAAGGATAGGCCTGGTAATAGTTATCATAAGCATTGCGGGTTCCGGTAGAAAGACCGTTTGTCCAAGAACCAAATTCCATATCCAGACCATTATAAATAGCCTGACCGGTATTATGTACACCTCCCCAATCGGATACCACTACCCCATTAAATCCCCATTCATCACGGAGAATGTCTTTGAGCAAGCGTTTGTTATGACAGGCATGTTCACCTTGATAAAGGTTATAGGCACCCATAATTGCCCACGCTCCCCCTTCTTGAACAGCCGCTTTGAAAGCCGGGAGGTATATTTCATAAAGGGCATGGTCAGTCAAATGTACATTGGTAGTATGGCGTTTAAATTCCTGATTATTCAGAGCGTAGTGTTTTACGCAGGCTGCCACCCGTTCTCCTGTACCCCCTTAATATAAGGGACTACCATTATAGAGGATAAATACGGATCCTCCCCCATATACTCGAAGTTACGTCCGTTCAAGGGAGTACGGTAGATATTCACACCGGGCCCCAACAAGATGTCTTTCTTGCGGTAACGAGCCTCTTCACCGATACTTTTCCCATAAAGATGAGACATTTCGGGATTCCATGTAGCAGAAAGACACGTCAATGCCGGATAGGCAATACAGGAATCGTTTGTCCATCCAGCCTGATCCCATTCATCCCACAACACTTCCGGACGGATACCGTGAGGACCGTCGGTAGCCCATACTTCGGGAATTCCGAGGCGGGGAACGCCTGCCGAACTAAATTTAGACTGTGCATGAATCATCTTCACCTTTTCTTCAAGGGTCATCCGGTTCAATGCATCTTTCACCCGTTCTTCGATAGGCTTGCTCGTGTCCAGATATACTGGTGTCTGTGCCAAAGCAGGCAATGCAGCCGCCATGAACAAGCTCAATAAAGTTAATTTGAATTTCATGTTTGTTACTTACATTAAAGGCCACACAATTAGGCTATGTTATTTTTAATCCTATCAATGACCGCAAAGATAGAATGCCCTTAACTCCATAAGAGGAGAAATCGTCCTTTCCATGATACATTTATGTCCTCTCCATTAAAAAGCTCATTTTTAACATCTCATTCTCGGCTAAAAGCTTTACTTTTGTATGGTAATCATAAACACGCTTAATCTCAAAATCCCCGCTATGAAAAAGGAAATCGTTACTATGCCTATTTCTTATCATATCTGTTGCCATTCACGGAAATATCTATTTTAAGCATTTAGGCAAATCAGATGGTCTGTCACAAATATCTGTACTTTCTATCTGCCAGGACGAACTGGACAGAATGTGGTTTGGTACACTCGAAGGCTTGAACTGCTACGATGGGAACCAAATGAAAACCTATAAACCTTCTCCGGACAATAAAGATTATTTTGGCGGTAATGAAATATCACACATAGTAAGTGACAAACAAGGTAATCTATTCTTTACTTCTGATGGGAAACTGATCCGTTATGATCTACATAAAGATCGTTTTTTATCTCTACCACTACGCACACAAACTCTATTCGCACACAACCATACAATATGGACAGCTGTTAATGATAGTGTCTTCCAATGGGACCGGGAACAAGAAACATTCAGATTCGTCTACCAAGCCCCTTTCCATAAAACAATCATCCGCCTTTATGTAGATGCCAATAACAGTCTCTGGCTGGGTACCCGAAACGGACTTTACAGAACCGATAACATCCATAATCCTTCATCCCCGTCTGCGTGATTCCAAATATCAACGTGCTTTCATTGTACCGGGACAGCCGTGGAACGATGTGGGTGGCCACCTTCCGCAACGGCATGTACAAGATAGAGAACGGAATCAGCCAACAAATTACCATCCAAAAAGGAATTCGGTATCTCCAGCAATGATGTGCGTTGCTTTGTGGAAGACAACGAGGGAAGTATTTGGCTGGGTACCTTCAACGGACTGAACAAAATAGATACCTTAGGGCATATTTCTTTACTATCAAAGAGGAAGCAAACCCGGAAGCCTATGCCACTCTTCTATTTTTTCACTTCACAAAGACCGACAAGGTACTATTTGGGTGGGCACCTACTATGGTGGTGTCAACTACTTCAACCCCGAAGTGGATATCTTTCACCACTATACCGAAAGTATCGGCAACGAAAACGGATTAAGCTTTCCTTTCATCGGAAACATGGTGGAAGACAAGCGTGGAGACGTATGGATTTGTACCGAAGGAGGTGGTCTGAACTGTCTGGAACGGGAAACCGGACGTTTCACTCACTACCTAATGGACGCAAAATCAGCCCACGGACCTTTCTACAACCTAAAATGCATTACCTACGATGCCGCAAACGACCAACTCTACATAGGTACTCACAAACAGGGCGGCTTGTGCTTCGACATTCCAAGCAAGAAAGTTGTCTTCCACTCCAAAGCATTTGGAAATACCTGGACAAAGGTAACGTTCAGAAATGAGAAAATCTATCTCCTTACGGGAGAAGGGATGTTTGTCAAAGAAGGAAAAGGGAACTTCCAAAAACTATTCCCTCAAATCCCGGAAGCAAATACAGAAGGAAGCAATTTTCTGATAGATTCTCAAAACTACCTTTGGATAACCCATTGGAGGAGAATTGTACGTATCAACATGAACAATCCGCAAGAAAAATATATCTATCAATACGGTGAAAAAGGATTGGGAAACTATTATGTGCAGAGCATGGCGGAAAGTCACGATGGTACCCTTTATTTCGGTACCTCCGGAAGCGGCATCTATCGGTTCGACGGAAAAAAAGAGCAATTTACAGCTTGCACAGATATTGATGCTGACTATTGCTACAATATGGATATCACCACCAAAGGTTATCTGGCAATCAGTAACGACCATGGTCTTCTCATTTATCATCCACAGACCAAGGAGAAGCAGCTAATTGATGTGGAGAGTTTGCACCTCTCTGCTATCAACGAAGGTTGCGGACTTCTGATTTGCCGTAACGGGGAAACCTTTGTAGGTGGTATAGAAGGCATGAGTTCGTTCATGAACTCCTCGTTGCAGAAAATAGCCCCCAATTACAACCTTTATTTTTTCTTCTTTAGTAGTAAACAATCGGGTTATCTCCGTCGGAACGGACGATGGTATTCTGAAAAGTGCTTTACCCTTTGTCCGGCAAATAGAATTGAACCACAAAGAGAATAACTTCTCCATCAGTTTTTCTTCGAACAATTACGTTAATAATACTGACAGAAAAATATATGAATACAAGTTGGAAGAAGGATTTAGCAAAGAGTGGAGCAAAACCAACGGTAATACTGTGGTATTCACCAATATCCCCCCGGAAAGTACAAACTGGTAATACGTGAACAACAACAGAGTCTACTCGACGAAATACATGCTATCGAACTCCCCCATCCTTATTCATCATCCCTGGTGGAACACCTGGTGGATGTGGATTCTTTATCTCTGCACAATCACTGTCATTGGCTGGAATATTTTCAGTGAAGCACGTTCCAAGATGCAACTCCGCGCCTCACTGGCACAAGAAAAACTGGAAAAGAGAAGAATGAAGAACTGATACAAGCCAAGTTGCAGTTCTTTGCCAATATCTCTCACGAGTTTCGTACACCGCTAACACTCATTATCGCACAAATTGAAGCACTGTTACAAGTCAATAGCCTCTCTCCTTTTCTGCGCAGTCGCCTGACAAAATCTACAGAAACACATTCCAGTTCAAAGAGCTGATCTCAGAGCTACTGGATTTCCGGAAGATGGAACGTGGGAAACTGCATCTAAACGTTTGCCAAATGGACCTCATCCCCTACTTGAGACAAATTCATCAAGATTTCATAGACCAAGCGAACTTACAGAATATACAGTTCATATTCCATACAGAAACAGAAAACTTGTTGTGCTGGTTCGATGGACGACAATTGAGGAAAGTCCTCACCAATCTACTTTCCAATGCCTTTAAACATACGCCCGAAAAAGGAAAAATAGAATTGTCAATCACTGATAAAGGAGATTCTATTTATATTAAGGTGATAGACTCCGGCAAAGGTATTCCCCCAAAGGCCCTACCGTTCATCTTCGACCGCTTCTACCAGGCGGACGAAAACTTTTCTTCACCCGGTAGTGGTATCGGCCTGGCTCTTTCAAAGGGTATTGTAGAACTACACCACGGTCAAATCGAAGTGCAAAGTGCAATAGATTATGGAAGTATCTTCACAGTAATACTACCCAAAGAAAATCTCTTTAAAGATGACAACGATGTCACCTTCATAGAGGCAACAAAAGCGGAATCTGCAACAATACTCGCACCATTCACAGAAACGACAGAAACAGAAGAATGTGCAGAAACACCGGAACCTATTTCCATTGGAAGGACGGACAAGGACTGCGTACTCATTGTAGAGGATAACGAAGAACTGCTCCAACTGCTCACCGATCTACTCTCGCCACTCTACCGGATAGTTATTGCGATGAACGGCAAGGACGGACTACAAAAAGCAATGGAAGAACGTCCCGACCTTATACTAAGCGATGTCATGATGCCGGAAATGGACGGTATTGAGATGTGTTCCAAGATAAAAACCGACTTCGACCTCTTCCACACCCCCGTAGTACTGCTCACAGCCCTCACTTCGAACGACAAAAAGTTGGAAGGACTGCAATGCGGTGCCGACGAATACATTGGGAAACCTTTCAACAACAAAATGCTGCAAGCTCGCATTGCCAATATACTGCGTAACCGAAAACTGCTAAAACAGAAATTCAGCCAGAAAATGACAACTAGTGAATCTCCTGCTGAAATTGAGATACAAGCACTAGCGCTTAACCCTATTGATGCCAAGTTTCTGGAACAGTTAGAGGAAACGGTCAAAGCCCATCTCTCAGACTCAGAATTCGACGTCGGTGCCCCTAGCCAAGGAAATGGCTTTTAAGCCGTAGCGCATTCTACAATAAACTGAAAGCCTTGAGCTGTATGTCTCCTAACGAGTTCATTATGAATGCCCGCCTGAAATACGCAGCAGAACTGTTGAGAAATCATCCCGAGCTACAAATCACGGAAATAGCCTATCAGGCAGGATTCAGTTCTCTACGTTACTTCCGGCATTGCTTCAAAGCCTGTTTCAATCAGTCACCACAAGAGTACAGAGGAAGTGAAAAATCCTGTTCTGCTATTGTTGCTGAACGGGATTCACTCTTTGATACCCTGAGCCTATTGATTACATGTTTTTAAATTTTATTTTATTCTTCGGTTGCTGCCCATTCTTTGGCGCCTTGTTCTTTCAATTTGCTAGTGAAAGCCTTCGCTTTTTCCATCGCTGCTTCCTCGTCAGCAGGAGCAGCATAAGCGTGTCTGTAGCCTTTCACCTTATTCCATTCACCACGGGTAAAGTCAGGAAATGCAACAGAGGCGCAACCATTGTCCATAGAGAGTTCACCCAATTCTGCCAAGCAGCACCATTCAGCCAAATCATAAACGTCCATATCCAACGGAAGACCATTCTGCAAGCAGTAAACCAAACGGCTGTCCATGATGAAATCCATACCACCATGGCCGCCTACCTCTTTCGCCATCTCACCATACTTTTTCAGGATAGGATGTTGATACTTCTCTACTAAAGCTACCATCTCCTCTCTCGGCATGAAGCCATGTGAATTCAAGTCGTCCACCTTAGGCTGAACGCCGGAAGCCTTCAACTGCTCTGCATCAAGGGCGTACCCTTGAGTAGGATATTTATTGGCAAAACCCTTAGTACCCGTCAGTTGATAAAGGCGGTTGTAGGGTTGCGGAGTCATCACGTTATGCTGGATTTCGATGACCTTACCATTAGCGGTACGAATCAAAGTAGTAGTGTGGTCACCATTACGGAAACTATTACAAACAGAATCGGCATTTTCTTTCACCAAGTCCTTACCTACGACCGATTTGGTGTCCATTGCTACTAAAGTCTCCATACGGTCACCACGATGAATATTGAGGGCCTGCGCCACCGGACCAAGACCATGAGTAGCATATACATCGCCACGATGACGCATATTATAATCCAAACGCCAGCCCAATTTGTCATCCTCACCTTTCTTCCAATAATGCTTCCAGAAAGGAGCAAGATTATGAATATAGGCACCCCTGCGCGAATTACCTCACCAAACACTCCTTGTTGTGCCATATTCAGTGTATTCATCTCAAACCAGTCATAGCAGCAGTTCTCAAGAATCATGCAATGCTTACGGTTCTTCTCACTAAGATCAACCAGTTCCCAGCATTCTTCCAGGTTCATAGCCGAAGGAACTTCAATGGCTACATTTTTGCCATTCTCCAATGCGCATTTCGCCACAGGAGAAAATGATGCAGCCAATCTGTTGCGATATACACCAGATCTATATCATCCCGTTTACACAATTCTTCGTATCCTTTATCACCCGAGTAAACAGCCGCTTTTGGTAAAGAAGCTTCTTTCAGATACTTTTGACACTTCTCAGCACGCTCCTTTTCATAGTCGCACAGTGCTACAATCTGTGTGCCAGGAATGTAAGTGAAACGTGACACAGCACCCGGCCCACGCATACCTAACCCTACAAATCCCACACGAACTACTTCCATCTTAGGAAGAGCCAGCCCGATGACACTCTCTTGTCCGGCAGGTCGTTCGGGAGTTTTCACTACAATTGTTCCTTTATTCCACTCCCATTCCGTACCCTTGTCGTTGACTTGTACAGTAGATTTCTGCATTGTACATGAACCAAACAAGAGGCATGTGCCCAATGCTAAAAAATTTGTTATTTTCATACGTAATTATTAATTAAATTATTCTTAGTAGGCTATCTCATATTTCTTTTTTACTGCTCATACGCACCACAACCTTTCCTTTACCACCTTCCAATCGACATTCTGCCTCCAACATATTGTAACCTTCAATGGGATATTCACCCTTATAGGTATTCTTTGCCGGATAAGTTTTAAAGGTAGCTCCTGCCGGAGCGATGATTTCCATATAAAAATGTTTGCCTTCATGCGTCAAGTGTACCCGGTTCTCTTTTACTTCCACTTGTGCCTTGGTGGAAGCTATCCATGAGACTATAGACTGCGGGCTGAGTAAGTCCACTTCATCCGTTATCTCTATTGTGTAATCATTTAACAATTTGAACGTGCGGAATACAGAAGAAGCCTGATCTTTGTATAGAGTAGTCATATCCAGCTTTACAGAAGGCTGCTTCGCATCTGTATGCTCTTCGCAAACAAATGCCTCGCCATTGGCATACTGAATCTTATGGTCGATACTCAACGTATTATGGGAAAAATTGTTATTACGGAAATACTTCCAACGTTGTCCGTCAGGACGTCCGTCCCAAAATCCCGGTAGGGCATAATCATCAGCTCCCAGATCCTCTGTCCAACAAACCCCATTGCTTTCAACAATGAATGTACCTCCATCCAAATGTTGATGCGCTTGACGAGGTTCTCCACCCTTGGCTATCAAAAATAGAGAACCTTTCTTATTTCTATTCCCATTGAAAACTATTATATCATTAATTGTGTTGTGGCATATTTCTAAGGCAGGTATTTTCTCCACTTTTTTAGGTGAAGCATTGTCAAACCAAGGAAGTGACAGAAAGAAAAGCTGATGTAGAAGTAAATTATCCTGCATGGTCAATTTTAACTTTTCCCGATACCATTCAGCCACTTCAGGTTGGTTATACATACGGCTGAATAAGAAAAATGCCGGAGAATTTTGAGCATCAGCCCCCGCATTACCGAAATTAAAAAGACGACCGGACGGAGTAAGTGTCCGTTTTTGATAAAGCGCCGTGCGCTCCAAGCCGGGTAGTTGTGCTATACCCCCTTTCCATTGTCATTATCAGCCACTGCCTTTAGGTAGAGAGTTAAATAACTGGTAGTATATCCCCAATAAGCAGGACCCTCATAGCATACGCCATCCGGAGCAAAATGTTTCAGGCAGTTGGGCATATACTTGGCAGCATTATCAAGAATGACAGCGGCCTCTTTCGGATAATCTTCTGCAATACCCAAAGCAGCCAGCACCATACCAGTGTTACATACCACGTTCCAATTGGTTTCTCGTTTCGCCCAACTTCCCAAGCTACCCTTTTCGTATTCACGCAATACACGAACAATGGCACGTTCGTACAAACATTTCTTTACCAAGTCTTTAGTCGAAGTAGGCAGCGCATCATACAACCAGTCATAAGCAATAGCTACGGCAGTTGCCATTTCCGCAGTATCCAAATAGTGAGGTGGATCCCAGTCGGGATAGTTACACACCCACAATAAAGCCTCGTTGGCGGCATCCAAGTATTTCCGCTCACCGTAGAGACGGTAAGCTAATGCAAGCGTACCCAAGCGGTTCACATAGGATCGGGATGTCCACAATATATTACCATATTTATCCTTTAGATAAGGTTTCTGCGGAGTAATCGCCAATGTATCCGCTTTCGCTTTCAAGAACTCTGCCAACTCACCGGCAAGCTGATTGTTTTGTATCAACTGCTTCACAGCAGCTTCTTCTGCACCAGTGAACAGCAAGCGAGGGTGATTGGAAAGAAAGCGTTGCTGACCATACATATTGCAAACAAAAAGCAACATGAATACAACAACAGTGCATCTGCCCATATTTGCAATCGAATTAAAAAATAGATTTCTCATATTGAAAGAATTAAATACAACTCCCGTGAATTGTTTTTTATATCATGTAAAAACTAATCTGTCAATTTTGTCACATCCATACTCGGTTTCGGATAGTTTTTAGAAGCAATGTAGTGCTTTGTTTCCTCAATCATCTTGGGAGTGACCTCAAAATCATAGTTACCATAATCGCCTACATGAAATTTTCCGGTCTGAAAGAACCCCCACGCATCGAAGAAGTCCGTAAGATCTGTTTTCAGGAAATCACAGCAAAGCTTAATATACTCATACATATTATGAATAGATGCATTACCCGCCCCTTTATGAGGTTGGTTACGTAAATGCTCCATCAGGTCGGCATAGAAATCCTTATAACCAATCTTATCGGCATAGATTTGAATTTGCCAGAAGGGTATCAATTTATGGAAAGGATCCTTCACACACATAATAAACTGCTTTTCTGGCGCATTAAGTACTTTACTAAAAGCAGCCTCATAAATATGGCGCTTACTCAAACGACTGGAATCACCCAAACTCATAGTGCCATACATGGAGAAAAGATTATTGCTCACTTCTGTCATTCCTCCCCAAGTAAGCCAGGGACGCATCTGCATCACGTGTCCTATCTCATGATGAATGCCCCAGTTAGTTGTCACTTCCGGACCTATCGCTGCCTTCATAGTGCCATCTGTACCCTCAAAAGCTACACCGTCACCATCACGAAACATAAAATAGTTAAAAGTTAACACGGGCCAAAATACGTTTCTTAGGAATACGATTATATTTTGTAGCACCTGAGAAATCATATTGTACCTGCATTATCTTATCATAATTTTCTGCCAGTTCCTTGCCTTTGCCATAAGCCAACTTTTTAATTGCTCCACAGGGTATGCTAGTTGAATATATTTCCCCTTCACATCCATAACAGGGCTGACCGCATTATCTAATAGACGGTTCCAGTCTTCGTTACTCTGTACAGTAGCGTCAAAGTACCCATTTACCTTCCCAGTTACAAAGTGAATGGTAACTGCCGGTGCAGTGTCGGGGTCATCCGCGAAATAGTCTACATACACATTACCGGCTTTCTTCACATTGATTACGTTCGCACCTTCGTGTAACAGTATCTCTTGTTTTTTCACTCCCCCATCCTTCGGGGTCTTTTGTCGGTTGATAGCCTAGAGTCGGTTGACGCATCCAGTCTGGAATGAGCAGTCCTACGGTGCGTCCGTGAAGGTCACCCACCAATACTACATTTTCTCCAGCTTCCAAATAGACCCCGGTAATATTTTCGTAACGACTGTATCCGTTGGTGAGTTTGAGTTGTTGCTCCAGTACCTTATTTGAGGGTATAGGCTTATAACTCTGTAACAAGTAGGCCGAGTTATAATCACCTCTCAGCATTTTCTCGGCCAATTGCTTCATTAGCTGGGATTCCATGCCTTTCAAATGTTTGTCTTTAAAGTTCTTAGACAGAGATGATGCTGTCCAATCAGTAAAGTTAGTAAGGTCCTTGTTTACTTGATAGGTGGAGTAAGAGGGTGTTTGCGCGTAGAGTACCCCCGCCAAACTACAAAAAGGCAGCCACTGTCCACTTGCGAAGTTGTTTCATATTTATAACGTAATAAAGATTAATTTATATGCAAAGATAAATAAAAAGACCGCCTATTCTAACAGGTTGTGCTAAAATAAGCAGCCTTCATTTCAAGTAGCAACTCTATTTTATTTAATAGAAGCGGCTATACGACTGCCGTCATATTGTACGGCCATCAACTTATATCCATTTTCCCAAGCAGTATTCATCTTATAGGATTTCTTAGTACCTTCAAATACGCAAATAAGTTTATTGTCGGCATTGAGCACTTCGAAAGCTACTACATTTTGCCAGTTATTAACGGTAATAGTAGAAGTGGTGATTCCTTCATCGTTGGTTTCTTCTTGATGTGAAGCTATACCGGCTATAACATTCTTCTTATCCTTGAAGATATCTACGGTGGTATCTACAATATATTCTACAGCATCTGTACATTTAGGTAATCCCAAGGCAACGATACGATTTCTTACATTGGCTATCTCTGTTTCAGTGATGGTGAATTGTTTGTTGGTATAATCACCAATCATCATATCGATGGGTGATAAGAATCCCCACTTCTCAAAGAAACCAGTCAAGTCCATACCAGCCGATACGCAACTGTTATAAACAAATTCGAGTTGGCACAAACCATCGGTTGTCGGATTAGCTGTGGTACGTACTTTCTCATAGATGTCTGCATAGAAACCTCCGTGATCGGTCCGTTTCATCGGAGTGTTTCCTTTCACTTCGCCAAAGTAGAGTTCCAATTGCCAGAACGGAACTAATTTGTTGAATACATCGCTTTCGGCATTATGTGCCTTTTGACCTGCCATAATGCTATTGAAAGCCGACACATACCGATCCTGAACAGTCAAACGTGACGGCTCGTTGTAGACCTTAGTTTGTACATAAATGGCAGTAATGTTGTTTGTTACCTCTGTCATGCCATGCCATTTCAATCCCGGACGAGTTTGATGAATATGTCCCAATTCGTGTGCAGGTCCCCAACAATTGGCCGCCATTTGGGTCTCATCAGCCAGATAATTCAAACTACTTTCAATGTAGGCTGTATGATAATCGGTAGCATACATAAATGAGCCACTATTATAATGGACATGGAAATAACTACGATTATGAAACATACGATCATACTTTTCCAATCCCAAGAACTCTTGCTGACGATAAATCATATCATCATAAAGGTTAATCAGGTTATCTACATCCTTAGTATAATTCAAGAAACTGCGCGTAGTAAACGTAAGATGCACATATTTACCTATCACATCAAAGTGAGTATCTACACTATTATTGAGTAACTCTTTCCAACGTCCTTTCAGTTTTGGATTTTGACTATCGTAATATCCATTTACCTTACCCGATGCAAAATGCAGAGTGATTTCAGGGGCATTTTCATAATCATCTTTGTGATACATCACATACACAAGTCCTTTCTCTTTAATGCTAATAGTATTAACACCGTTTACAATGGTATATTCCGTTCCTCCAAATCCATCTTGTCCTGGTTTGTCGAGATTCTGTACACGGATATTCACTTTATCCAATCCATTCAAATCGGCCATTACTACCAAGTTCTCTCCGGCAGGAACAAAGATTCCTGTTGGATTATCAATAAACTATATTTAGCTGTTTTATTAACAGCAGCATCGATATCAGGATGCGGATAAGCCTTTATAGTTGGCAATACGGAACTCACGTTGGTACTCATTATTATACATAAACCAAGCCAAAGTCTTGTAAAATGAACTCTTACAATTCAAAATATCCTCTTCGGTGACGGTAGGCTTCAAGTCAGTGCAAGCGATATCAGTAAACAGTTCATCATATTTGAAAGCATTGGGATCTTTTTGGAAGAACTGCATTTCTTGACACCGCAATGGTTTGCTCATATTATAGCAAGTACTGATAGTAAATTTTACCTTTGTCACATTGCTTTGGGAAGCATTGAAGTCTGCACGTGTAGAGTTGGCGTTATCAAATGTCCCTTCGTATACTTTCACATATTCTGCACTACGTGTTTTATTAACATCGGTCAACACTTCAATCTTCACATCTTTAAAACGATTAGCAGAATAGGTACAATGATAAATGATGTAGTCCAAATCTACCGGTTCATCAAAAGTATATTCAATATACTGAGGATATACCAATCCTATTGGAGCTTTCCAATTCGCTTGCCATTCGGTAGTCAAATCATTATCGAAAGTTGCATCATAATTTCCACCAGGCACACCACCATCACCTTCCGCACTGTTGGGAAACAGTTGAATATCGTTGCCCTCTTCAGGTGCAACAGGTTCGTAAACATCCAGTCCTTTTGCACCACATTAATAACGGTTGGCTCCAAGTCGGACATTTCATCACTATCGGCAAACACAATTTCACCCATACGTTTTGCTCCCCTTGTTACTCTCTATTTTAAAGAGGTATTGTTTGGTAACAGTTTCCTGCGGAGCACGGGTATCAGGTTGAGTCTCTTTTATTATCCAATCGGGGAGGGTAATAATATAGTCTACATTCGAAGTTACTTCCACCAATACTTTATCTCCGGCAGCATCGATATTCATGTTCTGAGGAGATACCAAAATAGCTTGTTGGTAACCTAACTGCGCTACACGTACAGTATCTGTTTGAGAAAATGCCTTTACATAGAATTCACCTCTACGCACATATTTGTCTTCACTCAAAATAACACTTACAATCAAATTGTCATCTTCATTACGAGTCACACTACACCAGCCTTGTAGTTCTTTGCTCAATTCTACAGTCCATTCTTCGTTACAACGAACCTCCAGTATCCGTTCTCCACTGTTTTGGTCAAAGTTCACATTGTAGCTGTCTAAGAGCAAAAACGGAGTGAGCGGTATATCAAAATTATAATCGTCACAGCCAGTTAATATAGTCATCCCAAAGAACACCATTATAACCCAACCAGCTATTTTTTTAATAAATTACTCTTCATAGTATATTTTCTTTCTGTATTAGATACTTTATTTGCCTTCCCCTCATCCCTAATAGACATGAGAGAGAAAGCTTTTTCTTTAATTATAGTAAGGGTTTTGCACAATATGCGGGCATTTGTTAATTTCCTGATAAGGAATTGGCATTAGATATTGTCCCTTATGGAAATTTCGCGGTAATGGAAGATCCATCGGAGTAAAATCTTCCACCTTAGTAGCATTAGTATTCAGTCCGCGATCGGGCATTCCACAATGTTGCTCTGCTATTTTCCAACGACGAATATCGAAGAATTTATGACCTTCTAAATATAACTCGTTCATACGTTCTGCGTACAATCTCGCATCCCCTCTTGAGTGTTTTGGTAACCAGGATTAGTAGAATACTTATCCCAAGCCTCATCTACACTAGGAATACCGGCACGTTCGCGTACTTTATCCAAATATACTTTAGCTTCGGATAAACGATCCAACTCAACTAAAGCTTCAGCATAGTTTAAATAAAGCTCTGCAAGACGGAATAACGGAAATGGATATTCTATTACATTCCATTCAGCGGACGGTACAACACCCTTTTTATTTCCAAATCCAGAAATAGAATACTCCTGATCGGTACGATTACCACGACCATGAGGATCATCTCTCAACAAATGGATTCTGATAGCACGCTTAGCCGGATCAGCACTAATTTCTTCATTGTTATATTTACCAAATTCAAAATATCCATTATGATAGGTAGTCCACGCATAAAATCGGGGGCTCACGATCGGTGCAAAGACGCATTACCTTATCACTACTAGAGTAAAATTAGCATATTTCACAAGATCCTCATAATTGTTTCCATCACAATTTTCCGGAGCACTAATATATTCATAACGTTCGTCATAGTCGAACGTTTTATCCTTTATTTATTGGAAGCCCGTTTTTAGTGTAAAATGCTTCAATGGTTTGCAAAAGTAGGACAGTTAGTCATACTGATACCAGCAAACTTACCACCGAGCGTCTGACGAGGCGGACAGCGACGCTGTATTCCATAATAGTCATCATTACGTGTGTCAGCCCAAATAATTTCCGGATTATTCCCTGTCTGATTGTCGATATTGGTATATCTCAATCTTCGTTGTGCTTTATTGGGAAGTCCCGGTTTAGCATCACTTGGTTCACCGGCATCCGCATCGTGATAGAGATGGAATTTAGCTTTTTCCACTTCATCAATTGCATACTTTGTTTGGGTAGCACTTATTTCCCATTTTGCTTGACTTTCTCTTGAGCTATTAACTGACGTCCATCTAACGGACTACGGAAATCGGCATACATTTCTGTGTTTCCATTATAGAGCGGTGAAGCGGCATAGAGGTAAACTCTGGATTTCAATGCTAATGCTGCAAGACGTGTGGCACGACCATAATCTTTTTCCACTCCATGTAGTAGGTAGTCCGCCTTCAGACATTGCTTCATCCAATTTTTCGTTAATAAAGGCCACTACTTCGTCTATACTACTACGTTCGGGAAAACCACTAATGGGTGTTTCTAAATCTATAACACTGCGAATAATCATGGTCGGACCATACGAACGCATAGACAAGAAATGATAATAAGCTATCAAAAATTAGACTCTGCCAAATATTGTTTTTTCATTTCGTCTGTTACATATTCGTTGGACACTTGTTTCAAGCTTTCTTGGAACATGTAGCATTGATGAATACCATTCCAAATAGTAGACCATGTATTACTAGTAAATCCCAAACTGACAGGACTATAATAACCGTATTTGAAAGTGGTAAACAATTCTTTGGTAACAGCTGTGAGTTCTTCCGCAAGCCAATAACTGTTACCGAAAGTTCTGTTAGCTGGTAAATAGCCATAACAAGAATAGAGATATCCTCTTACCGCACCTTCCGTCTTCCAAGTATCCGATTCTTGTGCACGTTCATCGGGGACAATGTCTAGATAATCGCAAGAACTAAGTTGCCCTATCATTCCCAATACGATTAAAAATTTTGCTATCTTTTTTCATATAGAATTCTTATTTATTATTAAAGGTTACTTGAATACCAAAATTGATGATACGTTGAGTGGGGTACTTCATACCACTACCGCCCCCATTTCAGGATCCCAATAATCGAAAGGGGAAAATGTCAACAGATTCTGTCCGCTTAAGTAGAAGCGCCAGCCTTTGAAAGTATAACCCACTTCGGCATTTTTCAGTTTCAAAAACGAACCATTACGTAACCAATAGGTTGAGTTTTGTGTATTATTGCCATTGTTTTCCAATGTCAAACGCGGATATTTGGCATCAATATTTTGGTTTTCAGTAGTCCAGTGGTCATCGGCTATGTATTTAAACAAGCCGCGGATACGTGCCTCACCAAAAAGGATGGATACCACTCATCAAAATTGAAGTCTTAGCTACTCCTTGAAAGAAGAAAGAGAAATCCCATTTCTTGAATTTGATAGAAGGACCAAAACCATATACTATTTCCGGGTCTTGCGGATTGCCCACATAACGTCGGTCATTGCCATCAATCACATTATCATATTCACCACGGTAGTTAGGAAGATTATGATACCAAATATCCCCAGGTTGTGGAGTGTATCCCAAAGCTTTTTGATCGGGGTTATTATGGATGGTCTTTTCATCGGGGAATAATCCGTTGTCAATATAGAGCAAATATTGCCCTAATGAATGCCCTACCGATGACAAGTTAGGATATTCTTGGAAAGGAGGCTCATCTCGTTCCAAAATGGTATTGTGCGCATAGGTGAATGTTCCCTTGAAAGAGAGAAAAAGATCTTTGTTCACCTGTTTGTTATAATCTATCGCCAAATCCATACCTATATTTTTCATCTTACCTAAGTTAGCATATACCGTTGCTCCGCTCAAACCCAAGAAATCGGGGATTGTACTACCTCGACTCAAGAAGATGTCTCTACGAGTCTCTTTGAATGCTTCGACTGTCAGATTAAAACTATTATAAAGTTGAAGATCAATACCTACATTTATCTTTTCTCCTATTTCCCATCCCAAATTTGGATTAAAGAAACGAGACCATTTAGGTCCCTTGTAAGTTACCCTGTTTCCACCGACACCTGTAGTGTATCCAGGACTACCACCCAAATCAATATCTTCAAGATAAGTAAATCGTCCGGCTCCGGTATTATCATTACCTACCAATCCCCACGATCCACGCAGTTTTAAGTTGGAAATCACAGGACGAATATTATCCCAAAATTTCTCATTTGATATGTTATATCCTACAGCGATAGATGGGAAGAAACCATAGCGGTTACCTGATGCAAAGTTTTCCGAACCATTGTAACCAAAGTTAGCTTCAGCCATATAGCGACCATCGTAAGCATACGACACACGTCCGGCAATACCCTGTTTGCGCTCAGGCAGTGAGGAAAAAAGGTCAGTCACATTATTTGTATTGTACTGCTGACGATTAAACAAAAACATGGCATTCACATCGTGTACACCGCCAAAGGTATGTTTATAGTCTAAAGTAGCTTGCAGATAGAGTTTACGGTTACCGCTATGCGAGCCCGAGGTTTTAATAGCAGTACCACGTTCATTGCCCGTTCTACGAAGAGTATATTCACCGGTTTCGTCATTTTGAGAAGCGACCTCAAAAGCATTATAGTCACTCACACGAGTGGCATTACTGCTTGAATTGTTTTTGTAAGAGAATAATCCATTGAATGTCAATCCTTTTATAAACATACCCAAATCCTGCTGCAACTTAAAATTGGCAGTAATAATACTGGTATGGTTTGTTTTGTATCCGGTCACGTAGTCAGCTACAGGATTCATATATCCACCGGTAGCAAATGGGCCCCCACTTTTATCCCCCCACATAATATCTTCGGTATCATATCCATAACCAGCAGGAAAAGAAACAGGATAGTCTACAGGATTGTGTTCCATAGTAGATGCAAATAAAGAACTTGTACTAGCATTCGGTCCTTTCCAATCTTTAATAGAGGCATTCAAACCCAATGACAGTTTAGTAGTAGGAGTCGCTTGTACATTCAAGTTATTAATAAAATCGTAGTTGGTTACATTGATGTTATTATTATAGCTGAAACCATATTTCTCGCTCAACGAGTTCAAGTTACCATCGCTGTGTTTCACACCCACCCTCATAAAGTAGTCCATTTTTTTTTGTTACCTCCACGAATATTGAAGTTGGCACGCTGGGCAAAAGCATTTTTTTGAACATCTCATCATACCAATCTACATTAGGATAAAGATAGGGATTGAGTCCGGCACGTGTTCCTTCTATCTTTTTCCCTACTATAGGGAGTAGCAGCCGAAGTGGGGCGAGCGGCTCCTTCATTATAAGCTTCCATATAGGTTACACCATCAGCCATTTCAGGAACTTTGGTTAGCGAGGTCAAGGCTCCCTCTAAGCGAAAGTTAATAATAGGCTTGTCAAGATCTTTACCACTTTTGGTAGTAATAATCATTACTCCATTGGCACCACGTGTACCATACAACGCCGTAGCAGTAGCATCTTTCAAGATAGAGAAACTCTCGATAGCTTCAGCATCGAGTGAATTCAATTCAGTACTGCTGATTTCCACACCATCCAAAATAATAAGTGCACCAGTTGCGCCACTAAAGGTAGATTTACCGCGAATCCAGAAACTGGCCCCATCGGCACCCGGTTCACCACTACGTTGTACAGCAATGACACCCGAAAGACGTCCGGCAAATGAAGTAGACAAACTAGAAGAAGGTACCTTTAATTCAGCAGGTCTCACCTGTGTCACAGCACCAACCAAACTTTCTTTCTTTTGTCCTACGCCAAAAGCAGTCACAACCACTTCATCCAATGATTCAGTAGCTTCACTCAACTCAACTGTATAAGTCTTCAAATGACTTATACTGATTTCTTTGCTCTCATACCCCAAATAAGAAATGATAAGCACATCTCCTTTTGATGCTTTCAAAATAAATTCACCATCAAGATTAGTAGTAGTACCAACAGTAGTTCCCTTTACTTTGACAGCTGCACCAATAACTGGTTCACTCGTTTTTCCATCCAAAACAACACCTCGGTTTCGCCCGTTTTTTGTTGTGCTCCCATAGAATTAACTAAAATCACCTCATTTCCATTTACTCCATTTGCGAATGAAGAATTCGAAATGAAACAAAGACCTAAAGTCAACAAAGGAAGCGCACTAAGAATTATGCCACTTTTTCTTTTTCATAATAATAAAGAGTTTTTTGTTTTCATAATAAAAGTTTTATTTTAGATAAAGGGTTAATTATTTACCGGCACAAAAAGTGAATAATTCCATTCAAATAAAGAGGATATTTCATCTATTTCAGGTACTGAATTTGTCTTCTCCATGAAAAAAAAATCTATTTTAACACAACAGAGAGAGGATTAACGATTTCTTTCCTAAAAAAGCTTCTTACCGGACAAAACGTTAAAAACAAAAGTGAAAACACAAACTCCCCTTCGAATGGACGGAATATCCCCCTACCTATTTTATATAGGAATAACTTTGCAGCATAAAAACATCTAACATATAATATCTAATAACATGATTAAATTTATAAAGAAGAATCCGGCAATCCCCCAAAGATGGATTGTACTTACTGCATTGGCATATTCACTAACTGCCGCACAAGCTCAAACGCCCCAAGCAGAAAAAGCATTTATCAAAAGAGAATATGGAATTCGCCACCAAACAATATAGTTTGATGATGCAAACCCCTGCACAAGGAAAAAATGGAAAAGCTATCATGCCACACAGTATGCGCAAAGACGGTACTCCCAGCAAAGGAAGTATTTACCTTTGGACAGCAGGCTTTTTCCCTGGTACATTATGGTATCTATCAAACTACACAGGTGACAAAGCTTTGCAAGACTCTGCCTTAGTTTATACACATCAAATGGAACCCGCAAAGACCTTCACAGACAATCATGATATTGGATTCATGATGTATTGCAGCTATGGTAATGCCAATCGCTTCGCACCAAAAAGACGAATATGAGGACATATTAGTAGAATCGGCACGTTCACTCTGTACACGTTTCCGCCCTCAAGCAAAAAGTCATTCAATCATGGAATGGATTTCGCAGTTGGCACGGTGACAAAGTATATGATTTTCCTGTTATCATCGACAATATGATGAATCTAGAACTATTATTCCATGCCTCCAAAGTGACGGGTGATGAAAGTTTTCGTAAAGTGGCTATTTCACATGCAGAACAAGTAATGCACCATCAAGTACGTAAGGACTACAGTTGCTTCCACATCATATATTATGATAAAAAACAGGCAAGCCCATCAAAGGAGAGACTTCTCAGGGATATTCCGATAATTCAGCCTGGTCACGTGGACAAGCTTGGGAATCTATGGATTTACCATGTGTTACCGTGAGACGAAAGACAAACGCTTCTTGAAAACTGCAGAAAAGATGGCAGACTTCTACCTTGATCATCCCAACCTTCCTTCCGACAAGGTTGCCTGGTGGGACTTTAACGCCTTTCAAGAAGGTTACACACCCGGTATCCGTTCAACTCCTGTAAAATGGTAAATAACTACCGCGACGCTTCCGCCGCAGCCTGCGTAGCTTCGGCATTACTGGAACTGAGTACTTATAGCAAAGGTAGCAAAAGCAAGAAATATCTGGAAAGTGCCAAACAGATTCTACATGCACTAGGTAGTACCAACTACCGTGCCGAGCTAGGTAAGAATGCAAACTTTATACTGATGCATAGTGTAGGTGCCGTACCTCACAATTCAGAAATAGATGTGCCGCTAACGTATGCCGACTACTATTTCATCGAAGCTTTACATCGTTATAACCGAATGCTGGACGGAAAAAGTCCACTATAAATAAAAGGAAAAAACATGAAAAGAAAGAATTATCTAATCTGTTTACTAACGGCTATAATACTACTGCCAATAGGAGTACAAGCCAAAGACAAGAAAAAGGAAAGAAGAATATTCCCATGACGGAAATTCAAACCACTGGCACCCAAGATCGCGCCATATGGGTAAAGCTACTTTGGAAAATATCATATCCTGTCATCCATAACCTCGCAGAAGGAACACTACACCAGAATATGCCCATTGAGACCCGTAGCGGTGAAACAGCAGGCTACAAAGACATGACACATCTGGAAGCTGTAGGCCGCACACTCGCCGGGGTTGCCCCTTGGCTAGCACTCCCCGATGATGATACAGAAGAAGGTAAACTACGCAAGCAGATGCGTGAAGAAGTACTGAAAGGATTAAAAAATGCAGTAGATCCTGCATCACCCGACTTACTGAACTTCACCAAACACGCTCAACCTATCGTAGATGCCGCCTATCTGGTACATGCCTTCCTCCGCGCCCCCAAAGCTTTATGGGAACCATTGGATGAAGTTACAAAAGAACGCTATATTAAATCCTTCCAATCCTTACGTGATCGTACTGGTGCTTACAACAACTGGCTACTCTTCACCGGACTAACAGAATCATTTCTGTTGGGAAAAGGTGTACAATACGACCAGTTCCGTATTCGTGTAAGTAAAAACAAGGTAAAAAAGAATGGTATGTAGGCGATGGCTGGTATAGTGATGGTCCATCATTCAGTATGGATAATTATAACGCCTACGTGATGCATTCTATGATGGTAGCTATGCTGGAAAATCTTTTACCTAAACGTTGGGCAAGTCAGAAGGAGCTAGACGAAGCTATGAACCGCATGATACGCCACTCTGAATTTTGTGAACGTATGATAGCTCCCGATGGCACATATCCCGCTTTCGGACGTTCGGTTACTTATCGTACCGCTGCATTCCAATCGTTAGCAGACGTAGCTCTACGCAAAAAATTGCCCTCACACGTTTCTCCCGCCCAAGTACGTTGCGCCCTGACTGCCGTACACCGAAATATGTATGAGGGAAATCAGAACTTCGATAAGGATGGTTGGTTAGTGCTCGGCTTCAACGGTCATCAGCCAGAATGTGCTGATGGTTATACCTCCACTGGCAGCCTTTATATGGCAACCTTAAGTTTTCTACCTCTCGGTCTTCCCGCTGACGATCCGTTTTGGACAGATGCATACGCAGATTGGACTAGCAAAAAAGCTTGGAAAGGAGGACATCTACACAAAGATTACAAAGTGGAATACTAAAACAGGGTTATCAAATGGTCCAGAAACCAACCTTTATAACTTAGCAAGGCATGAAAATTTGTATATAAACAATAAAAATGTTGTGATTAAATAACCAATTACCATCCTCCTGTATTATCCTCTAGTATAACGGTATAGAGTTAATACAAGGGATGGATCCAAATGGTTTAATCCGTATACCACTATCTTTTACTGCATAGCAATCTCACAATACTACCTGTAAATCAGCGTTGACAAATATTCCTCAGCAAACATCTCATTGGCAACTTCCAACAACATCTCTGCTGTTAGCTCTTCTATACGCTTAAAAACAAGCTCGGATGATTCATACTTATGATAATGAAGGAATGTTTTCGCCATCCCTAACGCATTATTCTCAAAGTTATCGGAGGCTACTCCGATTTGCCCGATCAACTGCTTTTTCGCTGCCGCCAACTGAGAAGAAGTCATTTTCACATCCCGCATTCGTTTCAGTTCCTTATAGGTCAATTTCAGGCAAGTATCCATGTCATCCACATCCGTCCCGAAATAAATACAGAAAGCTCCCGTATCCGTATAAGAAGTCAGATTGGATTCGACATTATAGACCAGTCCTCTGCGTTCGCGAAGGGACACATTCAGTTTGCTATTCATTCCGGGACCTCCAAGGACATTATTCAGCAGATAGAGTGCAGTACGCTTGTCATCATACGCATTATAGCCACGGCTACCGATCATAACATGTGCCTGATGTGTGTCTTTAGTTACCGTTAAATGTTCAGGAATATAAAGAGGCGGAGGCGTACGGCGGTTCTCAATTTCCACAGCAGGAATATCCGACATATATTTTTCTGCCAGACGGATAATTTTCTTGAAATCATATTGTCCTTGAACAAAAAACACCATATTTCCCGGCTGGTAAAACCGGCGGGTAAACGATAGAACATCCTCCGTGCGAAAACTCCGCAGAAGTTCCGGTTTACCAAGAATGTTTCTTCCCAATGGATGATTGCGGAATATCATATCTTCGAAATCATCGAAGATCAATTCGGAAGGATTGTCTTCATAGGATTGGATTTCGTCGATAATGACCTCTGTTTCTTTTCTATCTCATGCTGCGGAAAGGTTGAATGAAATACAATATCCCCCAACAACTCAAGCGCACGTTCCAGATGTTCTTTCAGGAAAGCGGCATAGACGACAGTTTCTTCCTTATTTGTGTAGGCATTCAGGTCACCACCCACATTCTCCATACGGTTGAGTATATGCCAGGCTTTCCGCTTCTGAGTACCCTTAAAAATCAGATGTTCTACAAAATGGGCCATGCCCTGCTCATTCTCCGCTTCATCACGAGTTCCGGCATCAATCGCAAAACCACAATAAGCTACTTTTGAGAGGGTTGGTTCATGGATAATACGCAGGCCATTTGGCAATGTATATTCGTTACCTTGCATCGTTTTATACTTCCTTATTGAATTAATGCCACAAAAATACAATAAAACTTATTGCTGTTTATAGAAAATTGCAGATATTTGTGGACTATAACAGCAACAACGTATATGGAAAAGATAGGAATATTCTGTTCCGCCTCCGATAACATTGACAAAATGTACTTCGAAAGCGCCAGCCAAATAGGCAAATGGATAGGGCAGACAGGCAAAACCTTGATATATGGAGGAGCCAGCCTCGGATTAATGGAATGCATAGCACGTGCCGTGAAAGAAAACGGTGGTAAGGTTATTGGAGTAGTTCCTGCCAAACTGGAAGAAAATGGTAGAGTAAGCTCTCTACTGGACGAGGTGATTCATACCCGCAACCTGAGCGACCGCAAAGATATAATGACGGAAAAGTCGGATGTATTGGTGGCACTGCCTGGAGGCGTAGGCACACTCGACGAAGTTTTCCACGTTATAGCTGCCGCTTCTATTGGCTACCACCACAAGAAAGTTATCTTCTATAACGAATATGGTTTCTACAACGAGCTGCTGAAAGCACTCAAAACCTTGGAAGAAAAAGGCTTTGCCCGCCAACCTTTCTCAACCTATTACGAAATAGCAAACACTCCGGATGAACTAAAAGAAAAAATAAACTGATCATATGATAGACTCCATTAAACAACTTTTGCAACAGGAAGCACAGGCTGTGCTCAATATCCCTGTAACAGACGCTTATGAGAAAGCAGTACAACTTATTGTTGAACAGATACATCAGAAGAAGGGAAAACTAGTAACTTCCGGTATGGGGGAAAGCCGGACAAATTGCGATGAACATTGCTACCACTTTCTGTTCTACGGGTATTCCCTCTGTATTTCTGCACCCTAGCGAAGCACAACATGGTGACTTGGGTATCCTGCAGAAAAATGATTTGCTCCTGCTTATCTCCAACTCCGGCAAGACGCGTGAAATCGTCGAACTTACCCAACTTGCTCACAATCTGGACCCGGAACTGAAGTTTATCGTTATCACGGGAAATCCAGATAGTCCGTTGGCGCACGAATCGGATGTTTGCCTGAGTACCGGTAAACCTGCCGAAGTTTGTACGCTGGGTATGACTCCTACTACCTCTACCACTGCCATGACAGTGATCGGAGATATATTGGTGGTACAAACCATGAAAGAAACCGGATTTACGATCGCTGAATATTCGAAACGCCATCACGGCGGTTATCTGGGAGAAAAATCAAGATCACTATGCGAAAAGTAATCGGTATCGGAGAGACCATCCTCGATATCATCTTTCGAGGTGACCAGCCTTCTGCCGCTGTACCGGGAGGTTCTGTATTCAACGGCATCGTCTCATTAGGACGAATGGGAATAAACGTCGGCTTCATCAGTGAAACCGGTAACGACCGCGTGGGAAACATTATCCTGCAATTCATGCGTGACAACAATATCCCGACCGACCATGTGAATGTATTCCCTGACGGGAAATCACCGGTATCTCTGGCTTTTCTCAATGAGCAAAGTGATGCCGAATATATCTTCTACAAAGACTACCCGAAGCAACGTCTGGATGTTCTGTTTCCGAAACTAGAGGAAGACGACATTGTCATGATAGGCTCCTACTACGCCTTGAATCCGGTATTGCGGGAAAAGATTCTCGAACTGCTCGACCAGGCGCGCGAGAAAAAAAGCTATTATCTATTATGACCCGAATTTCCGTTCTTCACACAAGAATGAAGCCATGAAACTGGCTCCGACCATTATTGAAAATCTGGAATATGCGGATATTGTACGAGGCTCATTGGAGGACTTTTCTCTATATGTACGGCATGCAGGACGCGGACAAGATTTACAAGGATAAAATCAAATTCTACTGTCCCCGGTTCATCTGTACTGCGGGGGGAAAAAGTATCACTCCGTACAAATTTAGTTAATAAAGATTATCCGATAGAACCATTACAAGCAGTCAGTACTATTGGAGCTGGTGATAACTTCAATGCAGGGCTGATCTACGGATTACTCAAATACGACGTCAGATATCGTGATTTGAACAACCTGAACGAAGCAACCTGGGATAAGGTTATCCAGAATGAAGACATTTGAAGAGTTAGGCGTTTCCCCGGAAATACTAAAAGCAATTAAAGAAATGGGGTATGAAAACCCCATGCCGGTACAAGAAGGAAGTAATACCGTATTTTTGGGAGAAAATAATGATGTAGTAGCCCTAGCACAAACAGGGACTGGAAAAACAGCCGCATTTGGTCTGCCGCTTATCCAAAATTGACGTAAAAACAGAATTCCACAATCGCTTATCCTCTGCCCTACACGTGAGCTATGCTTGCAGATCGCAGGTGATCTGAATGATTATTCCAAGTATATTGATGGACTGAAAGTCCTTCCTGTATACGGTGGCTCATCCATCGAAAGCCAGATACGCATGTTGAAGGCAGGTGTACACATTATTGTAGCCACTCCCGGACGACTGATTGACCTGATGGAAAGAAAAGTCGCCAAACTGGAGACCATTGCCGATGTAGTAATGGACGAAGCTGACGAGATGCTGAATATGGGATTTACCGACAGCATCAATGCTATTCTTGAAAAGGTTCCCGAAGACCGGAACACTTTGATGTTCTCAGCTACCATGAGTCCCGAAATCTCGCGTATTGCAAAAAAATACCTGCACGATGCGAAAGAGATTACAATCGGTACTAAGAATGAAGGCAGCAAGAACGTAAACCACATTGCCTATCTGGTACACGCCAAAGATAAATATGCTGCATTGAAGCGTATCGCGGATTATTACCCACAAATTTACGGTATCATTTTCTGCCGTACCCGTAAGGAGACACAGGAAATAGCAGATAAATTGATTCAAGACGGTTATAATGCAGATTCTCCTTACACGGCGAGCTTTCACAAGCACAACGTGACTTGGTGATGCAGAAATTCCGTCAACGTCATTTACAGCTTCTGGTTGCTACAGATGTAGCTGCCCGCGGTCTGGATGTAGATGATTTGACACATGTCATTAATTATGGCCTGCCCGATGATATAGAAAGCTATACTCACCGTAGCGGACGTACAGGACGTGCCGGCAAAACCGGTATTTCTATCGCTATCATCAACCTGCGTGAAAAAGGAAAAATGCGCGAGATAGAACGTATCATCAACAAGAAGTTTATTCCCGGAGAAATGCCGACTGCAGCAGGAATTTGCCAGAAACAGTTACTTAAAGTAATTGACGACCTCGAGAAAGTAAAAGTAAACGAGGAAGAGATTGCTGACTTTATGCCGGAAATTTACCGTAAGCTAGAATGGTTAAGTAAAGGAAGACTTGATTAAACGAATGGTTTCTCACGAATTTAACCGCTTTGCCGAATATTACCGCAACCGCGCAGAAATAGAAGTACCGACCGATAGCCGTGGCGAACGTACCGGAAGAGGTGACCGAAAAGAAGGTGGTTTCGAAAAAAGAAGCCGGAAAGCTGCTCCGGGCTTCAACCGTTTATTCATTAACTTAGGCAAAACGGACAGTTTCTTCCCCAGTGACCTCATCGGTTTGCTGAATAGCAATACACGTGGACGCATTGAATTAGGACGTATCGACTTAATGCAGAACTTCTCTTTCTTTGAAGTTCCCGAAAAAGAGGCTATCAATGTCGTAAAAGCTCTAAGCCGTGCAAAATGGAACGGACGGAAAGTCGTAGTAGAAGTATCTAGTGAAGAAGGCGGAAAAGGACATGAAAACGGTTCAAGTGAACGCAAAGGCGGAAAACGATTCGGCAAAGGAGAAGATCGTACTCCACGCTACGACAATAAAGATAGAAAAACAAAAGATGCTTCTACCAAAGGTCCAAAATCCGGCAAAAAGAAAAACCGAGTCGTGCAGAACGAGGCTATTCGGATGCTCGCGGTCCAAAAAAGAAAGACGACTGGCAGGAATTCTTTAAAGACAAAGAACCAGACTTCAGTGAAGAAGGGTGGGCACGCAGAAAACCAAAGAAATAAAAACTTTCAAAGCAAAAACCATAGAATTCCCCTTTTTGAGGGAATGGTTCCTTCTTAAAAAAGTTGTACCAAAAAACGTTTACATAACCTTTTATAAGGTGAGTTCAATATAAACTTAATGATTATGCTTCCCTTCCTTTGGAAAGGAAGGAGAAGCATGAGAATGAAGTTATATCAAACTCACCTTATTTTTAATTCTTTTTTATCAGATTTCCCGCTTTCCCGTATTTCTCGATAATAAAGAGCATATAACGCACATCCACACCGATACATCGTTGTAAATCGGGTTCAAATACAATATCACTGCTCATGGCTTCCCAATTGCCGTCAAACGCCAGACCGAGCAACTCTCCCTTACCGTTGAACATGGCACTGCCGGAGTTTCCTCCTGTTATATCATTGTTGGAGATAAAGCAGACATTCATATCTCCCTGTTCGTTGGCATACCTGCCGAAGTCTGCGGGAAGATAATAAAGACAAGAGTTCCGGCTGCACGGCAAAGTCAATGTCTCCGGCATGCTCTTTTTACCTTCTCAAAGATACCTTTCACTGTTGTATAATAGCCGTAAGTAGCCCCGTCGAAAGGAGAATAACCACTGACCGTCCCGAAACTGAGCCGCATGGTCGAATTGGCGTCGGGATAGAAATTACGGTCGGCATACATACGGCGCATGGCATCATTGAATAAGCGCTCTCCCTGTTCGATCTGCTCGGAAGCTTCGGAAATACTTTGGTTCATCTCATAATATTTCACAATCAGGTCAAGACTCAAAAAGATACGGCAGGGTCTTCAATCAGATTATACGTCGTATCCCGTTCCAGAAAGCGTTTCAAACCTTTAGGCGAGGTTATATTGGATGTTGCATACAAAGGAGTCTACATAGGCTTGGATATTCCCGTTATAGAGCGTGTCGATCTTATCGTACATAGCGGGAAGATACTTCTTGTCCACTTTCGTTTGATACTCTTTCAGCATGGCGGCAAAGACTTCCTTGTCAATGGCAGTATCCAGGTTGTCATACTTTTCCAACAACTTCTTCATACGGCTTACCACTTGCTTTTCTTCCGCCTCAAAGTCGAAATTGAGAATTTCAAGAGCGAGCTGCACTAACTCGGGACCATTTATAAACGATTCACCGAAATAAGCCAACGCACGGTTTATCTCACGACGATTGCCATAATTCAGCTCCAGGGAAGAGAATAAACGAATAAGTTTCTCCCTTTCTTCGGGATGTGCCTGAATCCATTCGCGCAGTGCAGCCTCGGCAGCACGTTTCTTTTCCAGCACTTTCAGGTGTTGGATCGCTTTATTGGTTCCGATACTATTCTTCCAGTAATTAGAGCTCTCATCGTACTTTGAGGCATACTTGATACGGATGTCCGGACGACGGTCCATCTCCCGTTTCCAAATAGCCTGTTTCACTCCACGCACGTCAATCATAGCCTGATTGATGCCGTTCATCATCTCCTCGATACCATACGAAGAGAGATAACGCTCCGTACTCCCCGGATAACCGAGCGTCATACAGAAAGAGCCTTCCTTGTATCCATCCAAAGAAATGGGTGCTACATATTCGGGATGATAAGGGACGTTTTCAGGAGAATAATCCGCCGGACCATTCTTGGCATTAGCATAGATACGAAATACGCTGAAATCGCCCGTATGACGCGGCCACATCCAGTTGTCCGTATCCCACCCGAACTTCCCGACAGAAGAAGGAGGAGCAAAAACCAGGCGGACATCATTATAATCACGGTAAACAGACAGCCAGAACTCATTTCCCGCATAGTAGGCGTCAACAATACCCGTCAACGTGGAGTCCTTTTCCGATACTTCCATCCCGATTACATTCATCACAGAATCGACTGCCACCCGCCGCTCGGATTCCGTCTTGGCGTGTTTGGCGGCAGACAATACGCGTTTAGTAACATCTTCCGTACGAAGCAGGAAACGAACATACAACTCCGGATTCGGCAGTTCTTCCTCAAGACTACGTGCAAAGAAGCCATCTTTCAGATAATCATGTTCCACTGAAGAATGCTGCTGGATACTACTGAAACCGCAATGATGATTGGTGAACACCAACCCGTCTTCCGATACGACTACTCCCGAACAAAAGCCGCCAAAACTGACAACAGCATCTGCCAGACATGGTTTCTTCGGATCATATATTTTATTCACAGGCATCTGCAAACCAAGTTCTTTCATTACCCGGTCAGTCTGTTTATTCTTCTTAAGATTTCCCAATAGCCACATTCCCTCATCGGCAAAAGCATTCGACAAGCAAAGAGCAAGGACAATAACTGCGGTCAGTCTGAATTTCATGCTATTATTTTTAGATTCTTTATTCGGTAATCAGCCTCAACTTTTTCGCCCCTACCCGGGCTTTCAGCCATTCGCTGATTTTCTCTTTCTCCGTATTCGTCGGATGTTTGGCAAACTTCATGACAGCCAGCGTCACCGTATCCGTTTTCATCGAATCTACCCGTACTTCGAGCGAGTGAGCAATGGAAAGCGTAGTGATAGAAGGATAAAGCACCTTCAGTTCCGGCACCAGTGTACGACTCATTTCATCATACGATTTATATTGTTGGAGAGTTGTCTCCAGTTGAGTTATTTTGACTTTCTGTTCCTGAAGCCGTTGCTCACTGTTTTTATAGAAGTCTTCCATGACCATGGCACGGATAGAAGATACATCCACCGCTTCGTTGTTCATACCCCTGCAATACTATCAGCTTGGTATCTTCAAGTTTATACTCTTTCAGTTTACTGCGGGCTATGGAGATCGAAGCGTCCGGCACTTCCGAGCCGATCAGGACAACACGGACTTCCTTATGTTCATAGCTGACCTTTTTATCAAGCACTTGCGTATTCTCGAATCCCAACTGTTCGTTGATAAACCGGTTGGCCGCCGCTTCATAGAAGGTACTTTTGATAATGCCGAATGTCAGATAAACAGCCGGGCACATCGTCAGAATCACAATCAGGATGATATATTTACGCACCGTCTTTTCACGGTTTTTATCAACGAACTCCTTCCGCTGGAAATGCATCACACGCACACCGATAAAAGTTGCGAGGCTAATGAATACGGAGTTTATGAAGTAGAGGTAAAAAGGCTCCCAGAAAATAGATCAGATTACCGGAAGCCAGCCCGTAACCTGCCGTACAAAGCGGCGGCATCAAAGCCGTAGCGATAGCGACACCCGGAATCACGTTCCCTTTTTCTTTCGTAGAAAGAGCCACCACACCTGCCAGACCACCGAAAAGCGCGATGAATACATCATAAATAGTGGGCGATGTACGTGCCAGCAACTCCGACTGTGAACCGGCAATAGGGGCAAGAAGGAAGAAGATAGTGGCCGTCGTCACACTGAAAGCGGTCGTTATGAGAAAGCTCTTTAAAGAGCGTTTCATTAATTCGAAGTCGTTCAGTCCGACAGAGAGTCCCACTCCCATAATAGGTCCCATCAACGGAGAAATCAACATGGCACCGATAATCACGGCGGTAGAGTTTACATTCAAGCCAAGTGACGCCATGAAAATGGCAAAGATAAGAATCCACAGGTTCGCCCCTTGAACTCCACACCTTTACGGATAGAATCAACTGTTGCCAGTTCATTATCCTTATCCTTTCTCAAATCCAGATATTCGCCTAAAAAGGACTTTATGGCGAATTTATTACGTTCATCTGTCTTCATAAGTTATTTCTTCTTTATAAATCGATTAATAACAGGTAGCTGACTTAACGGCAAATCTTTCTTGACGATGTATGCTACAAACAACAATAAAAGCACAGTACGGAAAGCCAGACGGAGCACAAGATCAGAAATCGGCACTTGTTCGCCGATCACATACAGTACCGCAGCAAGCAGGATATAAAGTCCCAGACTTTTCAAGTCATACTGAATCGGATACTTCTTCTGTCCCATCCAATAGGACAACAGCATAATCACCCCATATCCGGCAACAGAAGCCCACGCAGAAGCAATATAACCGTAAACCGGCACAAACACAATGTTCATCACCACAATAATGGCACATCCTATCAGTGAGAAATAAGCCCCCCAACGTGTTTCATCCGTCAGTTTATACCAAAAAGGAAAGATTGAAATAGATTCCCTTACATATTTCTGCAAGCATCACAACAGCCACTACTCCCAGCCCTTCCCAATATCCTCTTGCCACCAGATAGCGCAACAAATCCAAATAGAACATCACGGCAAGGAAAGCCAACAATGAGAAGATGAGAAAATATTTCATTGCAGCCGCATACATTTTACGATTGTCCCCTTCTCTGTCTTTTCCAAATACAAACGGTTCGTAAGCATAACGGAAAGCCTGCGTAAACATAGCCATTACCATAGCAATCTTACTGGTAGCCGCATAAATGCCCAACTGGACCAGTCCTTCCTGTCGATCTTCAAAAAGAAACGGATAGATCATCTTATCCACAGTCTGATTCAGAATACCGACCAGCCCCAGAATCAACACCGGGAAAGAATATACGACCATTCGTTTCAGCAATACCTTGTCCAACTTATAAGCAAAACCTGTCAGTTCCGGAATAAAGAAGAACATCTGGACAACCGAAATAATCAGGTTGCTAATAAAGATATATCCCACTAAATAATCCGGATCATAAAACCAGGAAACCGTTGCCGGAAAATGAACATTCAGCCACGGACAGAGCAACAGAAAGAACAGATTCAAGCCGATTCCACCGATAATAGAAAGCAATTTAATAGCCGCAAACTTAATAGGCCGCTTTTTATACCGTAAATAGGCAAAAGGAATGCATTGGAAAGAGTCTAAAGCTACCACAACAGCCATCATCGCTATAAACTCCGGATGATCGCCATAATCCAGCAAATTGGAAATAGGTTGCAGGAACAGTAGACAGAGAAGGACGAAAATCAAAGATACCCCTCCTACCGATAACAAGGAGTTGGCATATACTTTCATCGGGTCTTCTCCCGATTTGTTGGCAAAACGGAAGAATCCCGTTTCCATACCGAACGTAAGCAGTACAAGCATCAGGGCTGTAAACGCATATACGTTTGATACTACTCCATAACCTCCGGTGGAAGCTGGCAATACCGCTGTGTACAACGGTACCAGCATATAATTGAGGAATCGACCGACAATACTACTCAATCCATAAATCGCAGTATCTTTTGCTAATGATTTCAGTCCAGCCATGTTCTATTTTATCAGATTAATGATATTATAATACTACCTTCACCAAAATTGATTAAAAGTCGGTAGTATCTCCATTCTCCTCCTTCGGGAAGGAGGAGTACCCGTAGGGGGAGGTGGTAGGATTTTCTCCTTTTTTTCACAACCTCCCGAATCTCCTCCACAATCCGCGTAGGATTCTCAAATACGACTCTATTCTCAAAACGTATTACCCAAATATTTTCTCATTGACGAGAAAACGTGCACGATTATCAGCATAATCCATAGCTTCCGTAGTAGAATGTACTTCACCGTCCAACTCTATCCCCAGCCGGAATTGCGGGCAATAAAAGTCTAAAATATAAGGACCGACACTATGCTGCCGACGAAACTTAAGTCCATCTATTTGCTGCCCTTTGATTAACTTCCAGAGAGTGGCTTCGGCAGAAGTACTCATATTTCTTAGATCTTTTCGAACGGATTTTAGTTCGGGCTTATTCATTATATCGTGCATAGATAATTGTTTTATGTATTCACCTACCACCTCCCCCTGCGGGTACTCCTCCTTCCCGAAGGAGGGGATTTGAGATACTACCGACTTTTTACTTTAATCAATTCCGGTGAAATGGTACCGCCCACTATCAGTCGTTAAACAATGTTTTTTGACTGTTATAAAGACTTCTTCCCAAATGTTTATAGGCAAGTTCGGTCACCTCACGTCCACGGGGAGTACGCTTCATAAATCCTTCTTTTATCAGGAAAGGTTCGTAAACTTCCTCAATGGTTCCCGCATCTTCTCCCAAAGCCGTGGCAATGGTAGTGATACCTACCGGACCACCTTTAAATTTGTCTATAATGGTGCAAAGTATCTTGTTGTCTATCTCATCCAGGCCGTACTTATCGATATTCAATGCCTCCAGTGCAAACTGGGCTATTTCCGTGTCAATAGAACCGGAACCCTTCACCTGTGCAAAGTCGCGCACCCGGCGGAGCAAGGCATTGGCAATACGCGGCGTCCCACGGCTGCGGGAAGCAATCTCTCCTGCCGCACGCAACGAGCAAGGCACATCCAATATGGACGCGGAACGACGGATAATGTTACTCAAAATATCATCATCATAGTACTCCAAATGAAGATTAATACCGAAACGTGCACGAAGCGGAGCCGTCAGCAGACCGCTACGTGTGGTTGCACCAACCAGCGTGAAAGGATTCAAATCGATCTGGATGCTGCGTGCCGAAGGTCCCTTATCGATCATAATATCGATGCGGTAATCTTCCATGGCCGAATAAAGATATTCCTCCACCACAGGCGACAACCGATGAATTTCATCGATAAACAGCACATCATTCGGTTCCAGACTGGTAAGCACTCCCGCCAAATCGCCCGGTTTATCGAGCACCGGACCGGAAGTAACTTTAAACCCAACTCCTAATTCGTTAGCAATAATATTCGAAAGAGTTGTTTTTCCTAATCCGGGAGGGCCATGCAACAGCACATGGTCGAGTGCTTCGCCACGCAGGCGTGCCGCCTTCACAAAAATGCGAAGGTTTTCCACCACCTTGTCCTGCCCGCTAAAGTCTTCAAAACTTAACGGACGGAGTGCATTCTCGAAATCCCGTTCTTTTGAAGTAAGCTGATGTTCGCGTATGTTAAAATCTTCCTGTTCCATTTATTTCTTGAAAGTAGGAGACAAAGATAGAGATTTACATTCATTTTCAGTATAAGAAAAACGAATAAAAACTCCGGGCACGCTCTGAATGGCAGCTATCGGAAGGCTATTTATAAAGATTTAAGAGAATATAGGACCAACCTTGTGCCAACGTATTGGCACAGCCTACCTTTGGCACTATCGTGCCACTGCGATGGCACAGTTGTGCCAGCGGGGAAGCACTGTCTGTGCAACGAAGTCTTCATCTATGACGTGTCGGGAGACAACCTTTTATCCTGTTATTAGTTTATTTGAAACGTAATAACTACTTTTGCATCATCTATATACACGCTATCAACTATGGTTTTAAATTACATCTGGATAGGATTCTTTGTCGTCGCCTTTATCATCGCCCTTATAAAAGTAATTTTCCTGGGAGATACGGAGATATTTACGGCTATCATGAACTCTACATTCGATTCGTCAAAGACAGCTTTCGAAATCTCGTTGGGACTTACGGGAGTATTGGCCCTCTGGCTGGGTATCATGAAAGTCGGAGAGAACAGCGGATTGATTAATGCTCTGGCCCGCTTTCTTAGTCCGGTGCTCTGCCGTCTGTTTCCAGACATTCCTAAAGGGCATCCGGTGTTAGGCTCCATCTTCATGAATATGTCCGCCAATATGCTCGGTCTCGACAATGCCGCCACCCCGCTGGGGTTGAAAGCTATGAAAGAGCTACAGGATCTGAATCCGAAAAAAGGACACTGCTTCCAATCCGATGATTATGTTCTTGGTGATTAATACCTCCGGCCTTATCATTATTCCGATCAGCATCATGGTATATCGTGCACAAATGGGGGCTGCACAGCCTACAGATGTATTTATCCCTATCCTGCTAAGTACTTTCATTTCAACTCTAGTAGGAGTCATAGCAGTCAGCATCGCTCAAAAGATAAACTTAATCAATAAGCCCATTCTGATTTTAATGGGTATCATCTGTCTTTTCTTCTCCGGTTTGATTTACCTGTTCCTGAGTGTTTCTCGGGAAGATATGGGGCTTTGTTATTACCTAAAGATTTTGTATCTTTAGGCATAAGATTTTCACTATGACAAAGATACATTTTCGTCCTTATAATTCCAACCAAACAGTGCTTTTTCCTCAAAGAATTGACGAGGATATTGCAGAGCATGATCCAGTTCGGATGGTTGACGCTCTGGTTGAGAGCCTGAACCTTGAAAGTTTCAGGAAGTTGTATAAGGAATGCGGCCGCAGCCCTTACCATCCCAGGATGATGCTCAAGGTCATTCTCTATGCCTATATGAACAACGTCTACTCCTGCCGTAAAATTGAAAAGCTCCTTCATCAGGAAGTTGTATTTGAATGCGGCTTTATCCCAGGATGATGCTCAAGGTCATTCTCTATGCCTATATGAACAACGTCTACTCCTGCCGTAAAATTGAAAAGCTCCTTCATCGTGACATCCATTATATCTGGCTTGCCGGATATGAGAAACCTGATTTCATTACCATCAACCGTTTCCGCAACCGGGTGAAAAAGGAAATCAACGAGGTATTTACCCAAACCGTACTCCTTCTCTCTTCCAAAGGCTTCATCAGGCTGAATGTGGAATACATTGACGGGACAAAGATTGAGTCCAAAGCCAATAAGTATACTTTCGTCTGGCGAAAAACGGTTGAGCGGAACTGTGAACGCCTGATGAAGAAGATACATGTCCTGTTAGGGCAGATAGACGATGTCATCGCCCAGGAGAACTCATCGGAAAGCAATGAGGAGATTGAGTTCACTCCGGCCATGCTGACTGAAATGGCTGGAGAATTGCGGAAAGCACTTGAACAGGTTCCTGAGCCCTCCACGAAAGAGGAAAAGACTGCGTTGAAAAAGAAACGCAAACAGCTGAAGGAACTGGAAGAACACAGGGACAAGCTGCAGGAATACGACAACCGTCTGAACACGCTACAGGACAGGAACTCCTATTCCAAAACGGACAAGGACGCTACTTTCATGAGAATGAAGGAGGATGCCATGCGTAACGGCCAGACAAAGCCCGGTTACAACCTCCAGATCGGCACCGAGAACCAGTTCATTACCGATTTTGCACTCTTCCCGAACCCTACGGATACACTGACCATGATACCTTTCCTGCAATCCTTCTCAAGCAGATATGACAGGTTGGCCCATACGGTGGTGGCCGATTCCGGCTACGGTTCTGAGGAGAATTACCGCTTCATGTCAGAAAACGGTATGGCGGGCTACGTCAAATACAACTACTTCCACATGGAACAGCGGCCGAGATTCAAACCGGACCCGTTCAGGGCGGAAAACTTCTACTACAATGAAGAACAAGACTTTTGTATCTGCCCCATGGGACAGAAGATGCAAAGGATAGGGACTAGACATGTGAAAACAGCATCCGGATATGTCAGCGAAAATGCCACGTACAGAGCCATCAGATGTGAAGGCTGTCCGCTAAGATGCCGATGTTTTAAAGCAAAGGGGAACAGAACGATAGAGTTGAATCACAGACTCAGAAAATACAAGCAAAAAGCCAAAGAGCTGCTCTGCTCAGAGGAAGGACTGAAACACAGAGGACAGAGATGCATAGAACCGGAAGCCGTGTTCGGACAAATGAAAAACAATATGAATTACAAACGTTTCCGCCATTTTGGAAAGGATAAGGTCTTCATGGACTTTTCCTTCTTTGCCATTGCCTTCAATATAAAAAAGATGTGTGCAAAAATGACTAAAGAAGGTATGGATTGGCTGATTAGACCGTTTTATGAGCTTACAGTTGCTCTATTTAGATGTTGCGAACACATAAACCAAAGAAATCTTCAAAAGATCGCAGCTTAAAGAAAATGAAATAACGCGGCAAACCGCTTCCACCACGAATACCCAAATAACCGGTTACCATATCAGTAATATTTTGGGAGCCCCGATATTAGCACAAGTCGAATATATCCGTCTTCGTCACCAGATAACTAGTTTGGAAACCCGACCAACTATGTCCCTGAAGACCTATCTTTCCCGGATGTGCTATCCCCTGCTCTATCAAGTATTTCGTACCGCTTACTACGGCATCATAACTACTCTGTCCCGGTGTTCCTATGGTGAAATGCACATCCGGCATAAATACAATGTACCCATTACTTACAAAGTACATCACATCACGCCATTGCGCTACTCAACATTGGAGCATGATAAGTGTTCAGTCCACCTGAATGCGTTTCATAGAACTGTACCAGTACGGGATATTCTTTTTTGAGGATCATAATCTTCCGGCAAGTAAAGTATTCCCTTGTTAGGCTTATTCTCATAATTAGTCCATTCCACTAACTTTGCAGTACCCCATTTGTATTCGCTTTGTTGAGGATTAGCGTTCGTTATACGAATCGGATCAGAGAAATCCGATTTACTCCACCACAGATCACGGAATTCTGATACATTCTGACGATTCCAAATACAATACTTCTGATTGTCAGAAAAACGATGAATTGCATAGATGTAAGGACCTTCTGCGAGCTTCTTCAAGCGACCTTTCATGTCAAGTGAATAAATACCTTCATCCATCGTATTTTCATCCCATACGCTGACTATAACCGTCTCGTCCGGATTGAATACTTCTTTGTCAATATTGCTGGTCATTTTACGGATAGATCTCTGATTTTTGCGACCATACCCCTTAGTGATGCATTCCGGTTGACGTTCTCCGGTCAAATCGATCTTCCACCAGTCATAAGCATCATAAATCAACACATTATTACCATCAGCAGTCCAACCAGCAATACCACAAGCAGGTGCAGGATTTGGTTTGTCATAAGTTTCCTCGAATATCGGATACCCAATAGCTGTTGAAATATCGGTAACCTCACCCGTTTTTCCGTCAAACTTATTCCATACCTGTGCAACAGGATCATACATCACAGCCCATTTGCCGTTCACCGACCACCTCGGTCTTGTCCGGTAGCTACGTCCTACCAATTGCTTTTTTCCTGTATGCACATTCACAGAATAGATATCAAACGGCACTTCATTAAGCCAGTCTTTCTGCGAACGATAGGGCGTTTCGTCCGTATAAAGCACATAATGAATCTCTTCCGCACGGTCCGGCTCCAACAAATCAGCATGTCCAGGAGCTACTTCCGTCAATTTTTGGGAAGTAATGTCATAGATATATTTCGAATATTGAGGATGGGAATAACGGCTACGAGTCTGCAAAGTAGGTACTTCATATTCATCCCAGGTCCACAACTCCAGTTCGAAACTCTTATCCGGCTTTACTTCCTCTTCTTTCTTATCTTTATTTACTTTCTCCTGATAAGGTCTGAGTTCCATTGTCAGAAACTTCTGACTGTGCGACAGAGTGGCCCGCGCAAGTTCCATTCCTGCCGGTAGAATCACCTCTTTACGGTCGAAGACCAAATCGCAGGTATTATTCTTTAAAGAGAAATTATACCATAGCGAATCCTTAATACTGAATTCTCCTGTCATCAGTTTTGTATCCAAACTGAAAGAAACAGGTTCTTTCTTTACAGCACTCTGATAGATAGTCTGATAGGGTCCCGTCAATGGGCCATAACACAATGCGTTTCCTTTTGCCTGCCTGCGTACAAAAATGATAGAACGTCCTTCATTGTATAAGGTATAATAGCCAATACTGTCAATCTGAAAAGCAGTACCGGTTTTCAGATGGCGAACCACCAAACGATTAAAAGACGGGACATGATTGACCGTATCTTTCGGAACGTTTGTCACTGAGACTGAATAAGGAGTTCCATTTACCGGCCGGAAAGATTCCTTATATTCCCATTCTTTCTTGATACCTGAAGGAAGTTCCATCAGAATCGTCTTCATATTTCCTGTAGAGTCAGCCTTCTGATAAGAAAAGAGCTTGATCCGAATTATAAAACTCAATGTTTTCCACATCATCCAGCAGAATCTCCTTGCGGGTACGTGTATCAAACAGATGTACAGTTTTTGCGTCGGTGTTTTCAGGATTGTACTCCATAGGTGCAATCCGGTAGGTAACCCAACGTCCTGTCGGGGAGATATCCGGCGATTCAACACGCTTCCACGACATGCAGGCTTCAATGTCAACCGGCTTCTTCTGTGTTTGAGCATCGACACTCGGGACAAAACCGGCTAACACTCCCACTATTAATCCGATTCCCATTATTGTCTGCTTCATTTTATCTTCTCCTTTCATCTTTTATCATATCTTTATTCAAATCAATATCACAGTCTGCCGAGTTATCATGTAACAACAGACGTGCAAAATGACGCCACATTTTATGCTCAAAAAGCTCTCGGACTCACCGAAGAATCCATGAGTACATTTAGGTAACACAAACATATCAAAGTCCTTATCCGCTTTAATCAATGCATCTACCAGACGTAAAGTATTGGCCGGATTCACAGTCTGGTCTATGGCACCGGTAAACAGCAGCAATCCATGTTTGTAATTCTTCGCCAACTCCTGATTCGGACGCACACGTACACTATAATCATACGTTTTGCTCTCTACTCCCAAACTGTCTTTAGTCGTTGTCACCTTCTCATCTACACCATAATGAATCTCCACGAAACCTTTATTGTAAATACGATTGTCATGGTTACCAGCCGATGAGACAGCAGCCGAATAAAAGTCCGGATAAGTGCAAATAGCGGCAGCCGACATAAATCCGCCGCCTGAATGACCGTAAATACCTACCTTGGTAGCATCTATAAAGGGATAACGGGCAGCCAGTTGTTCGATAGCATATTTATCATCCGCCAGCGGATAATCGCGCATATTATTGTATCCATAGGTATGATAAGCCTTTCCACGCATTGGAGTACCCCCTCTGTGGCCTACGGTAATTACAATGAATCCCAGTTGAGCCAAACGGGTGTTATAAACATCATTTATTGTGAAACGAGTCGGCACGTACTCGAAGAACGGCCCCGGATAAACATTTGAAATAATAGGGTAAACTTTCGTCGAATCAAAATCGGCGGGCTTCCACATCACACCATAAAGGTCGGTTACTCCGTCGGCAGCTTTTACTTTAAAACGTTCCGGAGCTTTCCAGCCCATTTCATAGACAGGTTGCAAGTCCGGTTTCTCCAATGCCATGATTACCTTCCCATTCCGGTTGCGAACCACGTTTACCGGCTCCTGCGACACGGTAGAATATGAATCTACCAGATAGCGACAGGAGGGAGAGATACTGACTTCGTGTGACGCATTCTCCGGCGTCAACAGACGGAGTGCATTCGGACGATCCAAATGAGCTTCATAAAGAATATAGTAATAAGGGTCAATTCCCTTCTCCCGTCCATAACCATAGAAATACATCTTGCGTCCGACAGTATCAATCTGCGCAACCGGGCCGGCTACCCAAGTACCGTCTGTCAGTTGATTCTTCAGGTTTCCGGTTGCTGTATCATACAGATAATAATGTCCCCAACCGTTACGTTCGGAACGGAACAGGATTTCTTTTCCGTCATTCAGGAAAGAAACACTACGCATCTGATAATCGAGATACGGCTTGTTTTCTTCATGAATCACCACACGCACTTTTCCGGTCTCTACGTCCACTTCGCAAATATCCGACTGGTTCCATGTACGGTTATAGCGTTGGAAGTACAAGCGTTTTCCGTCTTTTGACGCATACAATACATCAATATACTGATCCGGCCAACGATTGATATCCACCTTCTTAACTTCCCGCTTGTCTATATCTCCCAACAGTAATTCATATTGAGTCACATTTTTATCGCCGGCCAATTCAGCTTTATAAGTGATCAGTTCAGGAGAAGGCTTGGATAAAGAATTAATAACCCACAAGTCACGGACTTTCCGGTTGTCTTCACGGACAGCGTAGAAACGGTGGCTTCCCGGAATCCAGTGAGCCGATTCGGCTCCGAAACGGCCTTCCATCTTGCCTTCGTCTTCACGGTTGAATGTATAATCCGGCATACCGTCCGTCGTCAATTGAACCGGGATTGTATCCTGTCCCTTTTTCGGGTTTCCAACGAAATACAAGTTATCCTTACTGGCATAAAGAAAATACAAGCTATCCGGAGAATATTTCATCCAATACGGATCGCCGGTTTTATACGTCGGCTTCTCATCGAGTTGCTTCAATTCTTTTGTATGGATATTGTATGTATAAAGTCCGCGGTCAAAATCAATACGAATGGTTTCGTTGTCCTTCATGAAAGTGAAAGACAAATATGGATCTGCCGAAGAATAGGCTTTCTTGGTATATACTGCAATTTTACTCAATAACTCAGCCGTATCAAACAACAGACGTTTTTCCTTTTTCTTCGGATTGACATAATAATATTTCTTTCCTTCACGTGTTGTAAAAGAGTAATAAAAGCAATCCGTATCGTTGATAAACGTCGGTCTGACTTCTGTAGAATACTTATCTATAGGATTTTGCTCCAACAAACGGAACTTTTCCGCTAACTGATAATTCGCTTTTTGTTGCGCACCGGCAAGGTTGCATGATACTAATGCAACCGCCAGGCACAGATATCTAAAGAGAGAGTTTTTCATAAAATTTTGTCTATTGTCTTATTTGGTACAGTTTATATCCCCCCAATAATCTGCCCGGTTATCACCCAGCAAGTGTTTAGCAAAAAAGCGATACATCTTTCTTTCAAAATACTTATCAGCAGAACCATATCCATGACCGGCTCCGGGAATGACAAGCATATCGAAATCCTTACCGGCCTCAATCAAAGCCTGAGCCATACGATAAGTATGTGCTGGGTTCACGTTCTTATCCATATCTCCTGTTACAAGCATCAGATGACCTTTCAGGTTCTTAGCAATTTCTGCATTCGACTTCACGCTAAACTTATATTCATACTCTTTCGTCTCATTACCCAGACTGTCTTTCACAACCTTTTCAACTTCTTTCACGCCATTATAGCACTCGCCCCAACCACGATTGTAGATATTATTATCATGATTTCCGGAACAAGAAACAGCAGCCGTATAAAAGTCCGGATAAGTACAAATAGCAGCCGCAGCCATAAATCCACCACCAGAGTGCCCGTAAATACCGACTTTCTTACCGTCAATAAACGCATGACGTTGAGCTAACTGTTCAATCGCATATTTATCATCTGCCAGCGGATAATCACGCATATTGCCATAACCATAACGGTGATATGCTTTACCACGCATCGGAGTATCTCCCCTATGGCCTACAGTGATTACAATAAAGCCAAGCTGCGCCATACGAGTACAATAACTATCATCCAACGTAAAGTTAGTAGGAACGAACCCGAAGTATGGTCCCGGATAAACGACTGAAATAATCGGATATTTCTTTTCCGGATCAAAGTTGGACGGTTTCCACATCACCCCATACAAATCGGTAACATTATCAGCAGCTTTCACGACAAAACGTTCCGGCTTCTTCCAACCGGCGGCATATACCTGACTTAAATCAGGCTTTGCCAACTCCATAATCACCTTGCCGGTATTGTCCTTCAATAATATCTTCGGCTCCATATCGACTCTTGAGAATGTATCAATAAAGTAGCGCTTAGACTTCAAAAAGATTACCCGGTGCTGCCCGTCTTCTTTAGTGAGTAGAGTTGCTCCCTCACGATCCATATTGGACTTATACAAACGATAGTAAAACGGATTGATCTTCGGGTCATCTCCATATCCATAAAAAATAAACCGTACGTTGCAGCGTATCAATAGCGGCAATATGTCCGCTTACCCACGGTCCTGAAGATATCGCATTTTTCAGGTTCCCTTGACCGTCGTAATGATAATAGTGTCCCCACCCTGTACGTTCGGAACGAAATAGAATATCTTTTCCATCATTCAGCACTTCCACACTACGCGCATGCGGATCACGATAAGGCTTATCCACTTCATGAATCAGTTCTTTGACCTCCAAGGTAGAGGTATTGACCGAACACACGTCTACCTCATCCCATGTACGTTTGGTACGTTCAAAAAGACATACTTGCTATCCGACGTTACACTAAAAGGCATCACATACTGGTCATTCCACTTTTTGTATCTTCGCTTTTCTCGCAGTCCGTTCTACAATATCAATGATTACAAGTTCATTCTGGGTTACATATTTATCTCCCGGAAATTCATACTTATATTTCTTCAACTCCGGCTTGTCCGAAATCGAATTAATCACCCAAAAGTCACGCAATTTCCGATTATCATCAAGCACAATATATGCATGCCGGCTATCAGGACACCAACGAGCATTAGAAGGAACTTCACCATTCTCCCCCGCATCCTCCTCACGAGCATACGAAAAATCAGGGACTCCGTCCGTAGTCAATTGCACTTCCGTAGTATCTACTCCCAATGCCTTGTTGCCCTTCATACAAGTTATGGTCTTTCGCATACAGTATGTACTTCTTATCCGGAGAAAAATTCATCCATGAATATATCGGCTCGGCATCTCTGTCATCTGCCTTTTTCTCCTCCACCTCTTTCAATTTGCGGGTAATTCGATTGTAATCATACTTTTTCGACCTGTAACTGAATACAAATGACTTTTGATCTTTTGCGAACTTTAATTCTGACAAATCCAACCTTACCGGATTCACAACCTCATGAGTTAAACCGGAAAGCAGCATAGCCATTTCCTCGTTATCGAAGAGCAACTCCTTCTTTCCCTCCTTGGGGTTGACATAATAGTAGTGTTTACCTGCCGAAGTCGTAAAATCAAACCAGAAATTATCTGTATCATTGATTTCCCGCGGATAAAGGGACATACTATTATTAGACAGTTTTCCCCTAATGTAAATTTATGGAACTTCTCCGCCAACTCATAATTGGCTTGTACCGTATCATGCTCGGCAGGAGCTTGTCCCCATCCTTGCAATGCAAGAGTAAAAGACAAGCTGCCGGCAATAAAAAGTTGTTTTAATACCATAATGGTTATTTATTATCAAAAAACGCTTTTAAAGCTCTTCTAGAAAGAAAATGACATATAATCATCACCACTTCCCCATTTATAAAGGACATCTACAATTTCTCCAAAGTTCTTATTTTCTTCTGAAGTGGTTTCATTCGGAAATTGTTGTTTAAGAGAGACCGACGTACACGTCCCATTCTCCGATTTTTCTTCAACAACACTATATATAAAGAAACTTCCGTCTTCCAGAGCAACTCCTAACTGCCCATCATAAGGGTACTTTTGTTTATACAAGTTAGTAGTTACATCCATACCCGACAATGTCTTAACAGCCGCAGGTAACGGTTCCCCCAACGGCATTAATTCACCTCTATATTCCACATCTCCATAAGAATCCCATCCGTATTGATAATAATAAAGCTGGTTTCCGCTGGCAATAACCACATAACGTTTATTTCCAAAATTAGCCATACCACGATAATCATTGATAACTCCTAAAGGAGCCTCATAATACCAGCCCTCCATACAGCTAACAGATCTACTATAAGCCTCCAGCCCGAAGTAACGTAATTCATACGCTGAAGTAGCCTCATCTTTCAACAAAACCGTCCAAAATGGATCAGCTACCGTAAAATCATTTCTATCATCGTACGGAGCAGGTAATGCATCTACCACCGTCTTCTCTATATTTGAAAAATGATCTTCATCACTCGGATCAGTGATATTATACACATTACCACTTGAAGAACTAGACATCTCAGTAATAGCTGAACTCTCACCTACATTACCCATATCCAGGATGCCTACCAATGAATTATCCTCTTTCGTCAATGCAAGGATCATATTCGTATTATAGCTATTGAATTTATAAGCTTGGAACAAACGACTGAATCGGGTTTGGTTATTTAATCCTATGGACAAATAGGTGCCCGCATGAAAATCCGCCGCATCCGCCTTCTGTTCCCAATAAATCAATCCGTTCTTATCCAATAATGCTTTACACGAATAAGTCATAGCTGCTTCTACCGGAGAGAAATCTGCAGGAATATCCCCACGAAATTCCTCATCTGTGTACACTTCGCGTTCCAATGTATTACCATTAAGTTCCACCCAGCGATCTTGCTTCACCACCAGTTCGTCATATGTGCTGATTCCATACATATGATTATAATCTATATAACCAATATTATTCATCAATCCTTTAGGATTTGAACCTAAATTGGGGACAACGTTACGCTTCACTATATGATAAACCAACGAATCGCGAGTAAAGGTTTCTCCATTATACGTTACCTGATAATGTTGCGTTGTAGGTACGATAAAATGAAGTACGGAACGTCCGTTTTCATCTGACAAAATTGTCCATCCACGTTGATATATAGACATCACCTTAATAATCGTAGATTTTCCGAACTGACCCCCGACTTATTGTCGGTCACTGCAAATGTCACTTGATACGTACCGCTCTTGTCGGCCTTAAATGTATAAGTGGCACTAGTTTCATTTGCCTGTAACTGCTTGTTTATATACCATTCATAGCTGACATCAGGCGTTATACTATCAATCGTAAATTTGAATGTAGGTGCCAATACCAATTCATCTCCCTCTATCAAGTTATATTCAGAATTGATATTCTCAAAATTGAAATCACCACCTTGTAGCCAATTTATCTGCTTGTAGTTATAATTGTTGTCGTCATCCAAACAACCTGACACGACTCCGGCAAAAATAGCCATCACTACATATATTCCTAATTTTCTCATACTTTGCAATTTTATAATTATCCTGCCACTTCCACAGTAATCACATTTCCATGCTCATCTTTCTCCCAATCTTCCTTTTTTTTTCCTTCGTTCATCTGCTTCAGGGTATTCTTCAGTCTTAATGAATATTTACGCAATACTTGCTTATTCTTTCCGTCGAACACCATATCATCTTTTTTCAACTCGTCCAAAAACATCTGATACTTCTTTTCCGAGTATTCACCCAAATAAAACCAATCGACCGAATTTCCCGGGTTTCTTCCGTCCCAGCATCGTTCACCAACCACCAGTCGGGCTTAAACAAACGATCGGTGACAGAAATGAGAGCACGCGAATACAAATAATCACCCTGTTTCACAGCATTTGCTTCTACGACCTGCAATGCCAATACCTTCGTTTCTGTCTTCAATATCGGATCATTCTTCAGTGTCACATAAATAGTATCCGTAAGCAATCCCTTTCTTATCTTACAATCTGCAGGCAATACATACAAATTAGCCGGCAAGGTAGTACGTTCGGCATCTACACTTACATTAAAATGTAAATCATCTTCCTGTATGTGCCCGTAGACAGAGACTTCTATCGGTATTTCGGCATCCTCACCTTCATTATACATTTTAAAAGATACTGTAGTCGTGTCTTTTGTCATATCATTAGCAAATCTCAAATAGGCTGTATCGTTACTGTTGACCAGCAATCCCTTCTCTTCACACGAAACGAGCATCAGATCTGCAATACAAATCAACGCTCCCCATATAGCATATTTTATCTTCATTTTCATTTCTCTTAAATAGTTATTATGAAAATATTCCTTTACTTTTAAATATTTGATTCCGAATCAGGTTTCGGCAATACCACATTCTCATCAGTCGGCAAAATATCACTACTATAATAAGAGCTGGCGGGGATCAATCTATTCAACCGTTTATACATATAAAATATCTGCCCTTCACCCAAAAACTCACGACGGGCATCGTTTACCAACAAATTTATAAACTCCGATTTGTTTGTCACATTATCAAACTTTTTTGATATCCCTCTTCCTTTTTTCACCAATTCCAAATAGCCTCGTGCTTCTTTGGGTTTGGTATCAAAAATCGCTTCAGCAGCAATGTAATACACCTCAGACATACGTATCATAGGGAGCGTCCTGTTACTTATTTTTCCCTCACTCTTATTTTCTGTCTGCTTGTAATATTTCAACGTACGATAATAATACCCATAATATTTCTCTTCCAATTGATAATTAAACCGCCAGTCACTGTCTATTTCATCCCCATACAGTTCTTTCGCAACATCACCATCAAGGCACAAATAAGATTCTTCACTGGCACCATCGGTACCATGATTTATTTCCTGATCCCATTCCACCAACTCCTTGGAAGAATAGAGCCCGAAAATAATATCATTATACATCTTCATATTTCCATTCCTAAAGCCAGACGAATTAGTTGAAGCTTTAAAATAACCGGTTTTACTTTCTTCATCAATGATTTTCTTGGCTTCCGCATAAGCTTCCTGCATTTTTTCCCGCATACAAATAAACACGAGCCAGTTCTGCCGTTACCGCATAATAATTCAGACGATAGCCTCTACTTCCAGCAAACAGTTTTTCTGAAACTGCTGCAATATGAAATCTATAGTTTGCACGCATATCAGAATCTTCATCTACATCTTTCAGAATTCGTTGTGCTTCCTTCAAATCAGTAATAATCTGCTCCAAACAATAGCTAACCGTTTGATGATCATTAAGATAGCTAGGATAAACATTAACATAAGGAATAAAAGTACGTTTATCCTCTTTGAAACCAACAGAAGAAGGAGACGGAGCATAAATACGAAGTAAATCAAATTGTATAAATGCACGCAATCCAATAGCTTCTCCCAAAATCATCTGACGTTCACCGTCAAGCCCGTAAAAAGATGCTGGGATCGGCTTTGGCTGCTTGCTGAGCTAATTCATTACAATTGGCAACCACATTCCAAGCAGCATTCCACATAGCATCAGTAACAGGAACTAATTCGGTATTTTTAAACTCAAGACTTGCTATCTTTCTCATTGCTGTTCCACCACCTATGCTCGGAAATTGATCTATATAATACGACTGAGCCCAGGCATCTAAAATTCCCCAAGTAAGATTACTGCCATACAAATCGAAAGTAGCCATTTTCCGGTAAATACCATTCGTCGCTGTACGGAAACCATCACCGGAAGAGAACAAATATTCCTCCTTTATCTCGTCGGAAGGATAAAGATCGAGCCAATCTGAGCACGAAGAAAGTGTCAAGGCTGCAAATGCAAAAGAAATAAACGTAGTATATATTTTTGTATCATAATGGTATACTTAGAATTGTGCTTTAATAGAGAAATCGACCGTCCATGACTTCGGATAGCTTAAGCCTCGCTCCTGACGGATAGAATTCCAGTTAATAAAATCGCGTGTACTTGCTTCCAATCGGAGCATATTCATCCCCAAATATTTCTTTATCCACTCCCGATTAAAATCATAGCTCAAAGTCAATGCACTCAAGCGCAGATAAGCCTTGTCGTGAACGAAGCGTGAAGTCGGCATGGTGACATTATCAGCGTTTTTTTAATATCTTTAAACTGAGCAATATCTCCCGGTTGTTTCCATCTGTCGGTCAACACACGCAAGTCTACATTTTGATATTGTATTCTGGCGTTTTCTACCCGATCTACCAAAGTCTGATTATACTCCTGCCCGCCCCATTCGTATTGGAAAGCCGCAAACAAGCTCCATGCTTTATAAGCAGCATTAAATCCGATAGAGCCATTGAATTTAGGTTCTGTATTACCAACAACCACTTCCTGAGTGGCATTCCAAGTATCGGACACACTACCATCACGATTCAGGAATATTTCCTTACCCGTAGTGGGATCAATACCCAAAGACTTCACAGCCCAAATGGAAGTAAGTGACTGTCCTTCCTCATATTGAGATATAGGTACTGCATATTGAGGCTCATATCCATTATAATTCATATCAACTATTCCTTTCTGATAGAAATCCTTCACACGCTGATTGTAGGCACGTTGTGAATCTGATATTTTCACAATCTTATTTTTGTTATGCGCCATATTCCCCATAAGGCTACCAACCAATCACGATTACGGAATACTTCGCCACGTACCTGCAACTCGAATCCCTGATTCAACACTTCTCCCATATTATCTTTATAACTAGAGAAGCCGGAAGTTTGAGACAGGCTGACATCGTTCACCAAATCAATTGTTTTATCATGATAATAATCTGCATCCACTGTCAAACGCCGATTCAAAAATTGCATTTCAATACCTACATTAAATTTATCAGTCTTTTCCCAAGTCAAGTCGTTATTTCCCTAAAGCTTTCAGCACTGCTCCAAAACCAGTTGCATACCATTCATCGAAAAGCGCTTCATACATAGTCGTTGCAGCATAAGCTGGAAAACTAGCTTTACCAGTCCGGCCATACGATGCACGTACCTTCAATTTGTTAACTATCTCATTTCCTTTTAAAAACTCATAATTATGAATGTTCACTCCCAAACCTCCGGAGAAGAACGGTGCCCAGCGTTGATTGGACCCAAAATCAGATGACCCATCAAAACGAACAGAGAAATCAGCCAAATAAATATCATTCCATGTATAGTTTCCGGTAGCCCATGCACTGACCATGCGTGAAGTACCTTCGGTACGTGACGGCTTTTCATATATTTCGGCTGCATAATTCGATGAATGAAATTGTCCACTCGGGAATCCGCGGTAATGAACGTTTGTCGCATCTGATACTCGGAAGACGCCTCCCACGCCACAGACAAATTCAAATTATGTTTATTGAAAGAACGTGTATAATATAAAGCTGCATTTGCATTCCAATCCAAGTTGTTTCCATTGTCTACATAAAGATCACCCAAATTATGTCCACCGTCATTAGGAGAAGCGGTTGTTTTAGAAGACAGCGGATCGACAAACCGCTCTCCACTAGAATATTTACGGTTCACGCTAAATTGACCTCTGACGGTCCAGTAATCAGTCAGATACCAATTCAAACTCAAATTATTGGATACTTCATCATAAGCACTCCAAGTATAATTGCCAAGAGTTGCTTCGTATAGCGGGTTTTTAGCCTGCCGTTTACCACTGTCTTGCGAGAATTTTAAATCTTCTTTCAACGTCCGTCATCATTATAAGGGGTATCATAGGGTTGCAAAATGGTATAGTCACTAAACGAACCATAAGGCGACTCTTTCGATTTAGAATGAGTAAACGATACAGTGTTCTTCACTTGCAAAGACTTCATACGATAATCCAGAGAGAAACCAACGCTATAACGATCACGTCCGGAACCTTTCATCACACCATTGGCCCCATTGTAAGAAGCATCTACCCCCCAACGCAAATTCTGCGTACCTCCCTCTACAAAGAGACTGTGCTTATGGTCGAACGCGTTTCGCAGAGGTAGCACCATCCAATCGGTATCCACGCCACGTTGAACTTCTGCGAATTTTCTGTTGTAGTCAACAATCTGATTTCCCATATTACTATTCTCAAAAAGTCCGGCAAGACGTTCCATTTCCAGTTTCTGCGAAGCGTTTGCCAAACTATAATCGCGCAAATCGGGCATTTCCAATGTACCGGTGAAATTGTAAGAAACACGAACTTCGCCCGGTTTTGGAGCAACAGTAGTAATTACCACTACACCGTTAGCGGCACGCGAACCGTAAATAGCCGTAGCGGCAGCATCTTTCAGAATAGTCATACTCTCTATACGGGTAGGATCCAAGTCATATACCTTTTCAATACTAACCTCAAATCCATCCATAATAAATGTAGGAAGATTCGGATTATTCTCCAGATTCGATTTAGACAATTGATTCTTGTCCAAATCTCTGACACCTACCCCCGAACGTCCGCGAATATACATTTCAGGCAACGCATTAGGATCGGAGCCAAACTGCGTATTAGTCATCAAGCGGAAAGAAGGATCAAACGACTGCATGGCGTCAAGTACATTCGTCTGTGACACCTTGCGCAATTCATCACCTGTTATTTGCGTAGAACTACCCGTAAAGCTGGATTTACGGACATTACTGTATCCCGTAACGACTACATCCTCCAATGTTTTCACATCGTCCACCATAGTTATTTCAAGCATCTTCTTACGGGTAGCGTCCACCTGAAGTGTTTGTTTTTTCATTCCGATAAAAGAGACCTCCAAAGTCACTTTGTCATTTTTCACATCCAGCGTAAACTCACCTTCAATGTTTGTTGAAGTACCTGTACGAGTACCTTTCACAATAATACTGGCTCCGGGAATCGGTTCTCTATTCGAATCAACAACCATACCACGAATACGGTTTTCCCGTTTTTCCGCCTGCATTTTGCGAATCACCACAATACCGTCTTTCACCACATAATCAAATCCCTGGGGATTTAAAATCAACTTTAGAGCGACTTCCCATTTCTCATTTTTTGCATTAATTGATACGGGAGGAACTCCTTTAAACATTTGTGAATTATACAACATATTCACTCCTGTTTGTTTCTTCACTGCATCCAAAACAGTCTCAATAGAGACATTGTGCAGGTTTAAAGTTACCGTCTTATCCTGTGACGGTAGAGCCCATGTGCTAAATGTGCAACACACTGCCACTAAAAAACATAGTAGCCATCGTTTTTCTCTCATAAATTAATGATTAAACTTTTGTTACCTAATATTCTAACTATTCTATATTATTCCTATTCTTCCACTTTGTCATATATCAATATGTTCCTGCCACTGATTTTATAAGTAAGGTCGCCTGTCAGTTCCAAAGCATCCAAGAAAGAATTGATCGTTCCGTAACGTTTCAAACTACCACTATAAGTTATGTCACGCAAATGGGGAGTCTCATAATAAACCTGTATGTCGTACCAACGTTCGAATGTCTCCATAATCTCCCCTAAAGGGCGGTTATTAAAGACATACCTCCCGTCTACCCAACCGACATATTCATCCAGATCTACCATACGTTTTTTCCGAACCGTTGGCAGAAACCACAGCCTGCTCCCCCGGCGAAAGAATAATAGTTCCGATGCTTGATGAAGAGAACTGTACTTTTCCGTGTACCAACGTTGTGTAAACAGACGCATCGGTATAAGCATTGATATTGAAGGCAGTACCAAGCACAGTTACCTCTCCAAGATGAGTCTGCACGATGAACGGCCGTGTTTCGTCTTTCACGACATCAAAATAGGCCTCGCCTTCCAATGCCACAACTCTCCGCTTACCCGCAAAACGTACCGGATAAGTCAACTTAGAACCAGCATTCAAATGAACTGTCGTTCCATCAGCGAGGATTACAGTATTTTCCCCCCACGTGGTATAACCAACTCATTGGATTTAACCGGTTTTTCTTCGGTACGTTTTTCTTCCTCATGTTGTGTTGTAACGGTTGGTTGATAAGACAATACTCCTTCCTTATATTTTACTTGAACGCCATCTACTACCACATTCACTTCTTTTTATGCACATCAATAATGCTACCGTCAGGTAACGTTAACTGCGCCTGTTGTGTACCCGGCTGAATAAGAACTCTCTTCTCCTCTACTGCCGAATAGAAATTCGACATATAGAATGAAAGGCCGACAGCCAGAACTATGACAGCCGCAGCAGCATACCACCAAACCCGGGAAATAGAAGGCTTACGTTTCTTCTTCTCCATTCGTCCGATTTTCTGAAGGAAAGATTCATAGGCTTTCTTTGATGAATAATTTTTATATTCTCCAAATGCAACTCTTAATGTCTCACCATTCTGCAATTGCTCATACACTTTTTGCAAGTCCGGACATTCCGCCAATCGCTTTTCAAGCTCTTGCTGTTCCGATTCATTAGCTTCTCCTAAAAGAACCTTTCTCATTAAAGCGGCATCTTGATATACATTTTCGAACTTCTTCATCTTATTATCTATTTTTAATTAAATTGCAATTTCATCCTTGCTTTATTATAGATATACATAACCTATAGAAAAGGGTGACAAAAAAGATGATTTTTTTTGGAGAAAGAATATCCAACGAGGGATTTTAAAGAGAAAAATATAGCATTATGCTATCAAAATGAAGAAATACGGTCACATTTAACAAAGAAAACAAATCTTAAGTAATCAATAAAAAGATGAAGATGTATCAAATTGACTTTTTATCTTTTTAGAGAAATAAACAAAGAATAATGGAATTCACGGAATCGCCCAGCCTCTCACGAAGGAATTTATAGCTGCGTGTCTTTTGAGTTTTAACAGTATTGATACTTATTTCTAAACGTTCCGCTATCTCTTCCCATGTATGTCCTTCGATTCTCATTAAGATAATCCGGCGTTGCTCGGACGGAAGTTCTTCGATATAGCAATAGAGTTGCCGGATAATTTCTTCTTTCACCGTCAATGCATAAATCATATCTTCGTCTTGCCGACATTCTTCAGCAAGGGAACTTAAAATAGTATCATGAATTTGATTATTGCGTATATATAATAAGGTATTATTATAGCAGGCACGATAAAGATAATTGGTAAGCTCTTTTATATCGGAAAAGGTACGCTTCCCTTCCCATACAGAAATAAAAACGTCTTGCACCAAATCTTCTACCGCATCGGGGACCGGCAATATCTTTGATACATAAACACATAAGGCAGTATAAAAACGATCGTAGAAATCGCCCCACATCTTTTCATCCTTCCGGTTTACTCCCGCTACTATGGTGTCAATTCTATCACTCATATTGTCACTCTACTCATCAAAAAAGAATACAGAATTCGTAGAAATCGCTATAACCACTTACTATATCGATATTTACGAATGCAAATATATTGTTTTTTTCAAAAACACAGACTTTAAGTAGCCTACAAAATAGAAAATAAAAACGTTCTTTCTCTATATAAAAAACACAATATCATCTATCACCTATCACCGGCATCAAGCAAACCGTTTATTCATCGTACTTTCCGACGGTGATAGGTTGTTTCTTAACCTATCACCCAACCTATCACCTATCACCAACCATTTTCAAACAAATTAATATATAAAACCAACCGGTATCCACCTACTAAAAATATATCCCTTAGACAGGGCCAACAGATTATACCTTGGCAGCAGGTGTTTCACGCCGAGAAACAAATAGTTTCAAGTAATGGAAACCAAAGTTTCAAGGCTTAGAAACTCTAGTTTCGCACCGTTGGAACTAAAGTTTCAAGCCGGAGAAACTACTGTTTCCCTTGCAGAAACTTAAATGCCCCAATAGGAACAACTCCATGCTTATAGCATACAGCGATATAGGGGTACAAAAAAGAGCGTACAAAAAAAATTATTCCGCTCCACCATTAAAGAATCCCCATAAATGGGATTCTTCTTTTTCATCTTTCATTTACTCGTTACCTGAAAACTACTTTTTACTAATACCTAATCAAAACAATCTTTTTCCTAAAAACTAATCTTAAAATCTAATACCTTAATTTTATAAACTAATACTACTCTTTTGATTATTACCTTTTTCTAATACCTAAAAATCTTAGTAGTTTCACAACTACGCTGCAAAGGTATAGCTGTTTTAGAAAACAACAATAGTTAGTATGCTAAAAAACATGTTTTACCTTATTTTTTTGATTTATGTCAAGAAAACAAGGAACGATTAGGTGTAATAAGGACATTCATTATTCAAATGCATGGAATCACGGACAGATCTTCTCTTTTCACTTCTATTTCATCAGAGAAACCGCCCATTTTTCTACTTACAAAAAAGACAGCAAATAAAAGATTAAATATGCAAAATTCCAGCATTCCGTTCCAAAAAAGCAAGTACAAAGCAATAAATAAGAGATAAGATTGTAGACATTCTGTATATTTAAACTCCAAAATTACGGCGTTTTTTTTTCGAACCATTCCGGACCTCCCCGATTTTTCAGAAGCAAAAACAGCTTGAAGATACAAGTCTCACAACTTTTCTGTAACTTTGCAGCGTTTGATAATAAATAAGGTAGAATGGATTTTAAGTACGACGTAATTGTAATTGGTGGCGGACATGCCGGTTGCGAAGCAGCAGCCGCTGCTGCAAATTTAGGTTCCAAGACTTGCCTCATCACGATGGACATGAACAAGATCGGGCAGATGAGTTGCAACCCCGCAGTAGGAGGAATCGCCAAAGGACAAATAGTACGTGAGATAGATGCACTGGGCGGACAGATGGGATTGGTGACGGACGAAACCGCCATACAGTTCCGAATCCTGAACCGTTCGAAAGGACCGGCCATGTGGAGTCCCGCGCTCAATGCGACCGTGCCAAGTTTATCTGGTCATGGCGTGAAAGGCTGGAAAACACCCCCAACCTTCATATCTGGCAAGATACCGTATGTGAACTTCTCGTTGAAAACGGAGAGGTCACTGGACTCGTCACCGTCTGGGGCGTCACCTTCAAAGCGAAATGCATTGTGCTCACCGCAGGAACTTTCCTGAACGGACTGATGCATGTAGGTCGTCATAAATTACCGGGCGGCAGAATGGCAGAGCCCGCCTCTTACCAACTGACAGAATCTATCGCCCGACATGGCATTGCCTACGGAAGAATGAAAACCGGTACACCGGTACGAATCGACGCCCGCAGCGTCCATTTTGATCTGATGGATACACAGGACGGAGAATGTGACTTCCATAAGTTCTCATTCATGAATACCAGTACACGTCATCTGAAGCAACTGCAATGCTGGACCTGCTACACCAACGAAGAGGTACACCGGATTCTGCGTGAAGGTTTGCCGGATTCACCCCTGTTCAACGGACAGATTCAAAGCATCGGGCCACGCTATTGTCCCAGCATAGAGACTAAGATTGTCACCTTCCCCGATAAAGAACAACATCAGCTATTCCTCGAACCCGAAGGAGAAACAACACAAGAATTATATCTTAACGGATTCTCTTCTTCTCTTCCGATGGAAATTCAAATAGCCGCATTGAAAAAGATTCCCGCATTCAGGGACATCGTCATCTACCGCCCCGGATACGCTATCGAATATGACTATTTCGATCCGACTCAATTAAAACATACGTTGGAATCGAAAGTTATCAAAAACTTGTTCTTTGCCGGACAAGTAAACGGAACCACCGGATACGAAGAAGCAGGAGGACAAGGAGCAATAGCCGGAATCAATGCACACATTAATTGCCATGGTGGAGAAGCATTTACTCTGGCTCGCGATGAAGCATATATTGGCGTATTAATCGACGATTTGGTTACCAAAGGAGTGGATGAACCTTACCGTATGTTTACTTCACGCGCAGAATACAGGATTCTGCTCCGTATGGACGATGCAGACATGAGACTTACCGAACGGGCATACAAACTCGGATTAGCCAAGGAAGACCGTTATCGGTTGATGAAAAGCAAGAAGGA
>VOFE01000290.1_pt1 | contig 206001 bp, 280 predicted proteins | sample 5384071 | NCBI WGS metagenome assembly VOFE01 (sample SAMN12384724, study PRJNA508395) | human gut metagenome | isolation source: healthy gut D | host: Homo sapiens
CACTGGAAGCCCTGCTGCCGGTGCTGAGCGACGAGGCGCTGGATTTTGCAAACCGCGATGCCGTGTTCGATGCCTGCAAGGCCAAGGCCGAGGAGCTGGGCAAAAAGAACGGCTGGCTGCTCTACCCGCTGGGCATTGCCCTGTCCGGCAAGCAGCGCACCCCCGGCGGCGGCACCGACCTTGCCTGCATGATGGGCCGCGAAAAGACCCTGCAGCGCGTGCAGGAGGCTCTTGCAAAACTGAACGGTTAAGTAATATAAGTACAGTGATCTGGGAGGTGGAACCTATGATGTACCCGTTTATGACATTGGATGACGATACCGAGATCGTGCATTCCGAGATGAAGCCCGATGGCCGGGTGAAGGTGTACCTTGAAAAACCGGATGCAGAAGATTGTTTCCACTCAGCAGTGTGCTGGCTGCCGGGCTATGACTGGCAGGAGGTGCACGGCTTCACGCCGGAGGAGATCGCGCGGTATCAGAAGATCGTGGAGTCCACCGCGCATCTGATCTTGCAGTTCTCCCAAGAAGGAGGCGTGGAAAATGCCGCAGGTTTTTAAGGTTGGCTCCTACTGGGTCTACTTCTGGGCCAATGAGAACGAACCGCTGGAGCCGATCCATGTGCACGTTGCACAGGGGGCACCCAACAGCAACGCCACCAAGATCTGGATCACCAAGGCGGGCGGCTGCTACCTGTGCAATAATAACTCTCAGATCCCGCCCCGGGTGCTGCGCAACATTATGGCAGTTATTGAAGCGCGCAGCGGGGAAGTAATCGAAAAATGGACAGCTTTTTTTGGCGAGATCCGCTATTTCTGCTGAACAGTTGAAAATACCCCCAAAGCCCTGCGGCAAAATGACGGCCGCAGGGCTTTTTTGCGTCTTTGGGCGGGTTTGGGACGGTTCTATGCACCGCGCCAAAAAGCGCCGCTGCCCCGCGTTACAGTATATGCAGACAGTGCGGGGAACAGAACAAAAATCCCCGCCGGAAAGCGGGGGATTTTTTATGACAGAGCGGATGGGTGTTTTATCTTCGGACGGGCGGTGCTTGCAGCCTTCGCCCTTAGCGGCACGGGCGATGCTGCGCCCGGCGGCGCGGCGGCTGGCAGCGGTGGGCATCGGCTTTGCAGGCGGCTGGGCAGTGCTGTACGGGGCGCTGATGCCCTTTGGGCTGGGGCTGACCCTTGGGCTGGCAGAGGATTGCTTTGCGCCCTGCGCGGCAGGGGCGGCGCTGGGGCTGCTGCTCCACGGGCTGGGTGCGCTCTCGCTGCGCAGCCTGTGTCAGCTGTGTGCGCTGGGCGCAGCCGTGGCGGCACGCTGGCTGCTGCCGCAAAGGTTTGTGCCCGCCGCGCTGGCGGGCTGCGGCACCCTGACCGGCATGGCGCTGTGTTTTGCGCTGGGCAGCAGCGGCGGGGCAGACCTTTTGCTGTACAGCGCGGCGGACGCATTGCTTGCGGTGAGCATCGGCTTTGGGCTGCGCAAATTTGCCCCGGAGCGCCCGGGCATGGGCACGTTGCTGGTGGGCGCAGCCGTGGCAGCGGCGCTGGGCAGTGTGCGGTGGGGATGGTTTTCGCCCGGGGTATTGGCGTGTGCCGCCGCAGAGCTGGCGCTGTGCTGCCGGGCACAGAGAAGTTTGCCGCCCTGAGCGGCAGCGCGGTGCTGGGGGCAGCTCTTTGCGCCGCAGACCCTGCCCTTGCCCCGGCGGCAGCGGGGCTTGGCTGTGCCACGGCAGCGGCGGCGGTGCTGGCACCCGGACGGCGGGTGGAGACCCTTGCCGCCTACGCGGGCGGCTGTGTATCCGGGGTACTCTGCGTGCAGCCGCCCGGAAACGCCTTTGGGCTGCTGTTCAGCGCCTGCGGCGGCATGGCGGTGGTCTGCCTGCTGCCCGGCGGCTGGCTTGCCCCGGCGGCAGACATTTCACAGAGCGGAGAAAACGCCCCCGCGCCCGCCCGCAGTGCGGCGGCATCTACCCGGCTGGAAGCCGTGGCGCAGAGCCTTTCCTCACTGGCGGAGACGGTGAACGCGGTCTACGAGGGCTTGCCCCGGCGGCGGGAAGGTTTCCGCTGGGTCATAGATAATGTACATGATACTCTTTGTTTTAACTGCGGGCGGCGGGAGACCTGCTGGAAGCAGGAATACACTGCCACCATGGCAGGCATGGAAGCGCTGCGTCCGCTGCTGGAACAGAATGGCAGCGTGGAAACGGCGCAATTGCCTGGGCAATTGTCCCGCTGCATCCACCCGGCGGCGCTGTGCGCGGCGGCGGGGCGCAGCTTTGCGCTGTACCGCAGCCGCAAGGAAGCGCGCATCCATTCCGAAGCCATGCGCACCGCCCTGACCGAGCAGTACAGCGCCGTAGCCGAAGCGCTTGGGGTGCTCAGCGAGCAGCTGGGGCGTCCCGGCGACCCGGAACCCTATAAATCCAGCCGGGTGGCGGAGTTCTTTACCGGGCTGGGTGCGCCGCCGCAGGAGTGCGCCGTCACGCTGGACGACCTTGGCCGCACCCATGCCGCCGTCACGCTGCCGCGCACCCGGTTCACCCCGCAGGAGCTGGCGGCGCTGGCGGGGGAGGTGGGCCGCATCTGCCGCCGCACGCTGGAAGTGCCGCAGGTGCTCTCCTGCAAGGGCATGACCACCCTGCTGTTCAGCGAAAGACCGGCGCTGCGGGCGGTGTTCGGCGCTGCGAGCGCGCAGCCGCCCGGGGCGAAGTTTCCGGCGATGCGGTGCAGCAATTCTGCAGCCCTACGGCGGCGCAGATGATCTTATGTGACGGCATGGGTACCGGACGCCCGGCGGCGGTGGACGGCAATCTGGCGGCAGAGCTGACCGCCCGGCTGCTCAAGGCGGGCTTTACCGCCGAGCTGGCGGCGCGGCTGGTCAACGTGGCACTGGCCCTGAAAAGCGAGGAGGAGAGCGGGGCGACGCTGGACCTCATCAGCGTGGACTTATACACCGGCACGGCGCGGCTGTTCAAGGCCGGGGCCGCCACCGGGGTTTCTGGTGCACGGCGGGCGGGTGCGGGCTGTGGGCGAAGCCACTCTGCCCATGGGGGTGCTGGGCGGGGTGAACGGACAGAGCCGGGTGGTGCACCTGACCGCCGGGGACTACGCGGTGCTGGTATCGGACGGCTTGCTGGTGGACGGCGCGGGCTGGGTGGCAAAGCAGGTGGAGCTTTCGGCGGCGGCAGGAGACGCACCGGAAAAGCTGGCGGAGACGCTGGTACAGACCGCCCGCATCCGCGCGCAAAAGACCGGCCGCCCGGATGATATCACCGCCGCCGTGCTCCGGCTGGAAAAGAGCGGATAACAGGCGTTGCATATTATGAGCAATTCTCCGCTTAAAGGCTTCCCCCGGTCGGGGAAAATCTGTCCCCAAGGGGTGAAGGCTTTTGTGCTGGCGGGAAAGTTTGTGGCATAACGAAAGGCTTGCGTTGCAATTTGCGGGAAGGAGGGGTATACTGGAAGCATATTTTTCAGCCCGGCAGCGCCGGGCGCAGGAGGCGGCTTATGCTTACCATCAATGTTGCACCCGACGGCAGCGGACAGTTTACCACCATTTCCGAGGCGGTGCTGGCGGTGCCCTACGACTGCCCTGCGGTCATCCGCATCGCGCCGGGCATTTACCGGGAAAAGCTGGTTTGTGAGAAAAAGGATATCACCCTTGCGGGCGCGGGCATGGATGCCACCCGGCTGGTATGGAACGATGGCGGCAAGCTGCCGCACCCGGACGGCCGGCCCACCCACACCTTCCGCAGCTATACCGCCTTTTTCAGCGGCGAAAAGCTGCGGGTGGAGGATATGACCATCGAGAACGACGCAGGCCCCGGCGCAAAGGCGGGGCAGGCCATCGCAGCCTATGTGGACAGCGCCCGGGCGGCGTTTGACCGTGTGCGGCTGCTGGGCAATCAGGATACCCTGTTCTGCGCCCCTCTGCCGGAGAAAGAGCGGGAGAAGGACGGCTTTCTGGGCCCGCGCGGGCTGGCACCCCGCCGGGCAAGTGCGCAGTATTACCACGCCTGCGAGATCGCCGGGGACATTGATTTTATCTTTGGCGGGGCAGACGCCCTGTTTGAGCACTGCACCCTGCGCACGGTGGATAACGGCCTTGCGCACAGCTGGGTCACCCGCGCCTTCCGGCGCGGCGGATGGGCTGGGCTTTGTGTTCTGGGACTGCGATTTTGTCTCGGACTGCCCGGCGGGCAGCGTGTATCTGGGCAGACCGTGGCGGCCTACCGGCAAAACGGCGGTGCTGGACTGCCGCCTTGGGGCGCACATTGCGCCGGAGGGTTTTGCCGGCTGGAACGACCGCACCGACACGGCGCTGGCCGGCTTTGCCGAGGCAGGCAGCACCGGCGCAGGCGCAGGGGAGCGCCCCGGATGGGTGCAGGCGCTTTCGGCTGCCGAAGCCGCCGCGCTGCTGCGCACTGCCCGGCAGAAGTGCCGCATGGAGACTACGGAAAGGATAACGGAATGAAAAAATTACCCAATGCAGTAAAATGGCTCATCATTCTGGTGGTGCTGGGCGCTATGGGCGCGATGATGTGGGCGGTGAACGACCGTGCTTCCCGGGTGGAGATGCCCGCCCCGGACAACACCTTTGGCATCTATCATACAGCAGAGAGCGGAACATAATAAGAGCACCGGCAGTTTCCCGATTGGAAGAGTTGGAAAACTGCCGGTGCTTTTTCTGTATCACAGGGGGTGCTCACTTGCCCTCAAAGTCGTCCACATAGGGCAGATCGCTCATGACGAACCAGAAGGTGGTGCCCTTGCCTACGGTGCTTTGTACGCCAAAGCGGAAGCCGTGCTGCTGGAAGATGGCTTTGGTGATGGAAAGGCCCAGGCCGGTGCCCTGCTTGCCCGCGTCCGAGCGGGAGCGGTAGTACCGGTCAAAGATATAGGGCAGGTCGGCGGCGGCAATGCCCGGGCCGTGATCCTCCACCTCTACCCGCACGCCCTCAGAGCAGCGGAAGGCGCGCAGGATAAAAATGCCGTCCTGGCCGATGTGGTGCATGGCGTTGCCCAGCAAATTGTGCAGCGCGCGCTGCATCATGTCCGGGTCGGCGTAGACCGGCAGCTCCTCCTCCGGCAGTTCCAGCTGCAGCTGCCAGCCGTTCTGGGCGCAGATGGCGTCGTAGCGCTCGCTCACCTCGTCGCACAGCTGTCCCATGTCAAAGTGCACCCGCTCGCACTTGTAGGTGCCGCTGGTCACTTTGCTCAGCTCCATCACGCTGGAGACCAGCGCGGTCAGGCGGTCGGTCTCGTCCACGATAATGTTCATCTGTTCATCGCGGTGGGCCTTGTCATCGCCGGTAATGTCGCGCACCGTCTCGGCATAGCCCTTGATGAGGGTCAGCGGGGTGCGCAGGTCGTGGGAGACGTTGGCCAGCAGGTCGCGCTGCATCTGCACCGCGTGCTGCACCTCCTCGGCCATGTGGTTAAAGTCCCGGGCAAGGTCGCCCAGCTCGTCGTTGCGGCGGTTGTCCACCTGCACGGCGTAATTGCCCAGCGCCATCTGCCGTGCGGCGCTGGAAAGCTGGCGCAGCGGCTTTGTGAACCACTCGCTGAACAGCCACGCCGCCGACATGGCAAAGCCGAAGATCAGCGCCGCCGCCAGCGGCAGCACGGTGCTGAGCACCTTGCCGGCCTCGGCAACATGCACAAGGCTGGTGGTCACCAGCACGGTATAGCTGCCGTCGGCGGTAATGCGCCCTACCAATAGCTGCGCCGAGCCGGAGAGCCGGGGCGGGTTGAGCGTCTGCACAAAGCTGCCCACGCTGCGGCACTTGCGGCGCATGGCAAGGGCAGTGGCAATGATCTTATCGTTGTTGGCAGAGTCTGAAAGATAGGTGCCGTGCAGGTTGCAGAAGGACTGGTTCTCGATCTTATAAATGGTGTGCAGGGTGGTGTCCGAGATATCCACGCAGAAGCTGTTCAAAGAACCTTTGGTGTACAGTTCCAGCGTGAGCTTATCAAAAAAATCACTGTTGACCGCAAGCTGCCCAAAAGACCAGCTGGACAGCACCTTGCCCTCGGCAATGGCATCGTCCAGCCGCTCCACGATGCTGTCGGCCTGATTGGTAAGCTGGGTCTCGATGTGTTTGGTGTACAAAGGCTCCAGCAGCTGGACAGCAGCCAGAACAACCCCAGCAGAAACAGGCAGATGAAGCACAAAAACCACATCAGCTGTCCGCGGATGCCAAGGGTATGCCGTGCTTTGGTGGTTCGCCGCATGCTCCGCACGCTCCTTCAGTCAACGGGCGGCATCGGGGTCGAACTTATAGCCGATGCCCCATACCGTAGCAATGTAGCTGCGGCATTTGCCCAGATGGCCGCGCAGCATCTTCACATGGGTGTCCACGGTGCGGTCCTCGCCGAAGTAGTCGTAGTTCCACACCTTCTGCAGGATCTTTTCCCGGCTCAGGGCAATGCCCTTGTTGGAGGCCAGAAATACCAGCAGATCAAACTCCTTGGGGGTCAGGGCGACCTCCTCGCCGGATACCCGCACGGTATGGCTGGCAGTGTCGATGGTCAATTCGCCAAAGGTCATGGTATCGGCGGCCTCGGTGGGGCGGGGCATGGTGCGGTTCAGCACTGCGCGCACCCGCGCCACCAGCTCCCGGGGGGAGAAGGGCTTTACCACATAGTCGTCCGCGCCGCTTTCCAGCCCGGCAAGCTTATCGTATTCCTCGCCCCGGGCGGTCAGGATGATGACCGGGGTGTTGATGTGGCGGGCGCGCATCTCCCGCAGGCAGGTCATGCCGTCCATAAAGGGCATCATCAGGTCTAAGATCACCAGATCAAACCCGCCGCCGGACAGCTGTGCCAGCGCCGCAGAGCCGTCCCCGGCTTCCTCGCAGATGTAACCGGAATATTGCAGATGCTCGTGGATCAGCTCCCGGATGCGGGGCTCATCATCAACGATCAGGATCTTTGCCATAAAACAGGACTCCTCCTATCATAGTTCAATATACAACTCTATTCTAAAGCAAGAATTGGAAAAAGCTGTGAATTTTAAGTGAATGGTTTGGAAAAACAAAACCGTCTGCACCCAGTATACCACACCGGGCGGCGGGGCGGCAATCTTTTTGCGGGAATACGCGGCAAAATGCGCCGGGGAAACTTGACAAGAAAACAGGGCCTTTTGTAAAATAAGGTCGTAGAGAGCAGAGCACTTGCGACAAAACAGGAGAAACAGGCATGAGCATCCCCAAGATCATCCATTACTGCTGGTTCGGCGGCGGGCCCATCAGCCCGGAGAGCCGTAAATGTATCGAAAGCTGGAAAAAATACTGCCCGGATTACAAGATCATCGAATGGAACGAGCAGAACTTTGAGATCAGCCAAAACCGCTACGCGCAGCAGGCCTACGAGGAGCAAAGAAATATGCCTTTGTGTCGGACTATGTGCGGCTGGCAGTGCTGTATGAGTACGGCGGCATCTATCTGGACACGGACGTGGAGCTGGTGCGCCCGCTGGACGAACTGCTGGAGCACAAGGGCTTTATCGGTATGGAGCACAGTGCGCCCTCGCCCTACGGCCGCACGCTGCTGGTGAACACCGGCTCCGGCGTGGGCGCAGAGCCGGGCTGCGAGATGATCGGCAAAATGCTGGCGGCCTACCGCAATGCCGCTTTTATTCAGGAGACCGGCGAGCCGGATCTGCGCACCTGCACCCAGCGGGATACCCCGCTGTTTACCAAGGCCGGTTTGCAGCAGAAAGACGAGCAGCAGGAACTGGACGGCTTTCTGGTGCTGCCCACCGACTGCTTTTCCCCCTTTGATTATGTGACCGAGCGGATGCACCGGACCCCGCGCACCTTCGGCATCCACTATTACAGTGGCAGCTGGCAAAGCGGCAACAGGGTAAACCGCTGGCGCAAGCGCTTCAAGTGCACCAAAGTCGGGCGCTGGTGTATGTGGCTGCGGCAGTGTTCGCCCCGCTGGCTGCGGGAAAAACGGCGCAGCCTGCACAACCGCTGCCGCCTGCAATGGAAAAAATGGTTCGGCTGCCGGGGACTGCAATTTGGCAGCAGCATCCTGCTGGACAGGGAACTCCGGCTGCGGCTGAACAGCGGCTCCCGGGTGACGCTGGGCGACCGGGTGGAGAGCGACGGGCGGGTGTCCATCACCACCGGATATTCCAGCCAGCTGAACATCGGCAGCGGGGTCTACTTCAACGACGGCGCGGTCATCAGCTGCCTTGGAAAGATAACCATCGGCGATAACACCCTTTTTGGCCCCGGGGTGAAGATCTTTGATAACAACCACCGCTTCAGCCGGGAGGAAGGGGTCAGCCGGGAATGCACGGCGGGCTGCATCACCGTGGGGCGCAGCTGCTGGATCGCCTCGGACGTGGTGCTGCTCAAGGGCACGGACATCGGGGACAACTGCGTCATCGGCGCGGGCTGCGTTATCCGGGGCGCAGTGCCCGCCGGTTCCCTCGTGACCCGCAGCGGGGAGCAGACCACCCGGCCAATCGAGACAAGATAAGGCATCCCCTCTCGTAAAGATGTGTTCATCGCGGCCCGCAGGCCGCGATGAACACTCAAATTTAAAAAAATCATTCCGCTGCGCATGGCCAGAGCAACGCGGAGGCCATTTGAAATCGTTGTTCTTAGAAGAACTGCTGCACAACGCTGTGCGGCAGTCCTTTTTTGTCCCGCTTGCCCTTTTTGCGCAGGAATGCTATACTTTAGCGATAAAGGACAGTGCGCTGTCCGCAAGGTTTTTCAGAGATAAGGATAAGCGCTTATGCGAATCGGACTGATCGAATTTTTGCTCATACTTGCCATTGCATCCCTCACGGTTGGGCCGCGGGTGGCGTTGTTCGTGGACCGGTGGATGCGGCGTGCCAACCGCGCCAACGCCATGGCGGCGCGCCGCCGGGCAGAGTATGCCGCCCAGATGGCCGCAGAACGGGACGCCATGCTCAAGCGGTTCCGCACCGCCAGCACCGTGTTCGGGGTGGGTATTCTGCTGGTGCTGGTGTACGCGCTGGGCTTCCGCCCCATCGACACCCCGCCGCAGACCTATAAAGCCCCCGACCTCCGGCAGGAGACGGGCGCGATGCAGACGGCAGTTTCCACCGACCGCAAGACCCAGCTGGAGCTGGGGGAGTATCAGGGCGTGGACTGCATCCGCGCCAAGGACGGCCTTTTGTATGCCGCCGCATGGAACGGTGCTGCCCTGAAAAAGCGCACCAGCGACCTTGTGCGCACCGATGGCGGGCACGCTGCCGCCATCCTGAGCGTGGAGGGCGAGCTGACCGGCTTTGCCTTTGATGCCGCCGGGGATGTGTGGCTGACCCAGCTGACCACCGCCGGGGGCACCTTGTGCCGCGCTAAGCACGACAGCTGGGGCGCAGCGGTGGAACAGGTGGTCACCCAGCTGGACGGTGCGCCGCTGGGGGCGGTATCTGCCGTGGAGGTAAGCCCGGCGGGTAAGGTGTACTTTGCTGTGGCAGCGGCGGCAGGCGCGGAGAACGGGCTGGAAAGCGCCCTGCGCACCGAGCTGCTGGCGCACACCGCCACCGGCTGCGTGTATGTGTACGACCCCGCCGCCCGCACGGTGGAAAAGGTGCTGGGCGGGGTGGCAGGTGCTGCCGGTCTGGCGCTCAGCCCGGACGGCAGCACCCTGTATGTCTCCGACCTTGGCAGCCGCTGCATTTGGGCGGTGGACGCCGCTGCCCGGGAGCTGACCGCCGGGGGACGGGGCTGCACCGCTGCCTTTGCCGGTCTGCCGGGCTATCCCGGAGCGCTGGCTGCGGACACGGACGGCACGCTGTACATCAGCTACCGCTGGGCGCGCAGCAGCTGGCTGGAAAAGAACGCGGACAGCACCCTGCTGCGGGGCATTGCCCTGCGGGCGGGGCAGAATACGCAGGAGCGGCTGTTCCGGTGCACCGCAGATGCCCCCTGCGCCGAGGCGGTAAGCCTTGCAACAGGGGCTTGGGAGCAGACCTTTACCGGCCTTGTACAGGACAGCTGTGCGGCGGTGTGTCCGGTGGAAAGTAAAGTATATTTCGGTGCGGCAGGGGCAGACAGCCTGCTGGCTGCAAACCGATAAGCGAGGTGTTTTTTGTATGACCGAAGCATTTGCAAAACAGATCGAGACCGAGGCACGGCAGGCTATGACCGAGCTGGTGGCTGCGGCAAAGCTGAAAAAGGGAGATGTGCTCGTGGTGGGCTGCTCTTCCAGTGAGATGGTGGGCGGTCACATCGGCAAGGATTCCAGCATAGAAGCCGCCCGGGCACTGTACGCGGGCGCTGCGCCGGTGCTGGCGGAAAAAGGCATCTGGCTGGCAGCCCAGTGCTGCGAGCACCTGAACCGCGCCCTTATCCTTGAGCGGGAAGCCGCAGAGAAATACGGCTGGGAGGAAGTGTGCGTCGTGCCCCGTCCCCATGCGGGCGGCAGCTGGGCCACCACCTGCTGGAAGAACTTCAAAGACCCGGTGGCGGTGGAAGAGATCCGCGCCCACGCAGGCATCGATATCGGCGGCACCCTCATCGGGATGCATCTGAAGCGGGTGGCAGTGCCGGTGCGGCTGAGCCTTAATAAGATCGGCGAAGCAAACATTCTGTGCGCCCGCACCCGCCCGAAGCTCATCGGCGGCGAGCGTGCCCGCTATACCGAGGAGGATTGAGCGACATGGTAGAAAAAACGTTGGAAGAAATGCGGCAGGCCGTGACCGAGATCCGGGAAAAGATGGCAGCCGCCGCCCGGGAAGCCGGGCGCGACCCGGCAGCGGTGCAGCTGTGCGCTGCCTGCAAGACCCGCACGGCGCAGACCATTGCAGCCAGTGCGGCCCTGCCCATTGATGTGTTTGGCGAGAACCATGTGCAGGAGCTCTGCGCAAACTTTGACGCCGGGGCCTACTGCGGCAAGCCCAGCCATTTCATCGGTCACTTGCAGACGAACAAGATCAAAAAGGTGCTGGGGCGGGCAAGCCTGATCCAGAGCGTAGACAGCGAGCATCTGCTGATTGCCATCGAGAAGGAGGCCGCCAAGGCCGGCATCGTGCAGGATATCCTGCTGGAGGTGAACATCGGCGGGGAGGAGAGCAAGACCGGTGCTGCACCGGAACTGCTCTGGCCGCTGCTGGACACCGCCGCTGCACAGGAGCATATCCGGGTGAAAGGGCTGATGGCGATTCCGCCCGTGAACGATGACGACGCCCAGAACCGCCGGTATCTGGCACAGGTGTATCAGCTGTTCGTCCGGGCAGGGGAGCGCGGCTACCGCAACGTGGAGATGCAGACCCTTTCCATGGGCATGAGCGGCGATTTTGAAAACGCCATCCGGGAGGGCGCTACCCTTGTGCGCATCGGTACCGCCATCTACGGTGAGCGGGATTACAGTAAAAAGTAACGATAAAAACGGAGGAACCATGCCGAAAACTAAAACCAACGACCCCGGGGCGCACCACGCAAGCAGCGGTGCGCTGATCCGGCGTTTTCTGCCGTATCTGGCAAACTATAAGATGGTGCTGTGCCTTGATCTGTTCTGCGCAGCGCTGACGACCCTGTGCGATATCGTGCTGCCCAAGATCATGAGCATCATCACCAACTCCGCCATGGGGGTGGGCATCACCCTGACGGCGGGCATCGTGCTGAAACTGGCGGCGCTCTACTTTGTGCTGCGCATCATCGACGGCGCAGCCAGCTACTATATGTCCAGCATCGGCCATATCATGGGCGTGCATATTGAAACGGATATGCGCCGGGATGCCTTTGACCATCTTTTGCAGCTGGATCACACCTACTACAACAACACTAAGGTGGGCACCATCATGGGGCGCATCACGAACGACCTGTTTGACGTGACCGAGTTCGCCCACCACTGCCCGGAGGAGTTTTTCATCGCGGGCATCAAGATCGTGGCGTCCTTTGTCATTTTGTGCCGCGCCAGCATCCCGCTGACCCTGGCAGTGTTTGCCTGTGTGCCGCTGATGGGCGTGGTGTCGGTGTACCTGAACGGCCGTCTGCGGGCACGCTTCCGCCAGCAGCGCGTCCAGATCGGTGAGCTGAACTCCACCATCGAGGACAGCCTGCTGGGACAGGGCGTCGTCAAGGCCTTTGCCGCCGAGGACGAGGAGCGGGAAAAGTTCGCCAAGGGCAACCGCGCCTTTGAGCAGATCAAGACCCTGGGCTACTACGCCATGGGCGCCTTCAACACCTCCACCCGCCTGTTTGACGGGTTGATGTATCTGGTGGTCATTCTGGCAGGCGGCCTGTCGCTGGTATACGGTAAGATCACCGCCGGTGACCTTGTGGCCTATATGCTGTACGTCACCACCCTCATCGCCACCATCCGGCGCATCGTGGAGTTTGCCGAGCAGTTCCAGCGCGGCATGACCGGCATCGAGCGCTTTGCCGAGATCATGGACACCCCGGTGGCCATCAAGGACGCCCCGGACGCCGTGCCGCTGCAGCCCGGCCCCGGCGAGATCCGGTTCGAGAAGGTCAGCTTTGAGTACCCGGACGACCACAACAAGGTGCTGCACAACGTCAGTCTGGATATCCGGGCCGGCGAACGGCTGGCGCTGGTCGGCCCCTCGGGCGGCGGCAAGACCACCCTGTGCAACCTCATCCCCCGCTTCTACGAGGTGACCAGCGGCCGCATCCTCATTGACGGGCAGGATATCCGCCGGGTCACCCTGAAGAGCCTGCGGCAGGATATCGGTATCGTGCAGCAGGACGTGTACCTGTTCAGCGGCACGGTGGCGCAGAACATCGCCTACGGCAAGCCCGGTGCTACCCGGCAGGAGATCGAAGCCGCCGCCCGTCTGGCGGGCGCGGAAAAGTTCATCCTTGCGCTGAAGGACGGCTACGACACCTATGTGGGCGAGCGCGGCGTCAAGCTTTCCGGCGGGCAGAAGCAGCGCATCTCCATTGCCCGCGTGTTTTTGAAAAACCCGCCCATCCTCATTCTGGACGAGGCCACCAGCGCGCTGGACAACGAGAGCGAGATCCTGGTGGGCCAGAGCCTTGAAAAGCTGGCTCATGGCCGCACCACCCTGACCATCGCCCACCGGCTGACCACCATGAAGTGCTTGTTCAGCGGGGCAAAGAGGACGTCCCCGGCGCGGGCAACACCGCCGCCCACCAGGAATGCTTCGGGGTCTACTGTGGTAGGCAATATTGGCCAGTGCCATGCCCAGCGTGGAGGCCATCTCGTCCACCTCACGGGCGGCGAGAGCGTCGCCATTGCGGGCAGCGTCAAAGACGTCCTTGGCGGCAAACTCGGTGCCCGCGGAGCACGCAGGGGGTATCCGGGTTCTCGTCCAGCAGCTTCTTCATGCAGCGCACAACGCCGGTGGCGCTGGAATACTGCTCCAGACAGCCGCGCTTGCCGCAGCCGCAGACGGCGGTCTCGTGGGGGTTGACGGTGATGTGGCCGATCTCGCCGCCGGCACCGTGAGCGCCGTCGATGACCTTGCCGTTCACGATGACGCCGCCGCCCACGCCGGTGCCCAGTGTGACCATGACTGCGCTGCGGCACCCTGTGCCGCGCCCATCCAGATCTCACCCAGCGCAGCTACGTTGGCGTCGTTGCCCACCAGAACTTTCAGGCCGTCCAGCAGGCCGGACAGCTGGGCGGAGACATTCCGCTCGCCCCAGCCGCCAAGGTTTGCACACACGATGGGCACAATGCTGGAATCCAGCACCGGGCCGGGCACGCCGATGCCCACGCCCTCCACCTGCTCGGGCTGGATGCTCTTCTCTTTCATCTTGCCCAGGACGGCAGCGGCCAGATTTTTCAGAATGTGCTCACCGGCGTTGGAGGTGTCGGTGGGAACTTCCCACTTTTCCAGCAGTTCGCCGGTGGTCTTGAACAGGCCGACCTTGGCAGTAGTGCCGCCCAGATCGATGCCAAATGCGTATTCCTTCATGTCATTTACCCCTTTACTGCGGCGGACACACCGCCGGATTTTATTGATAATAGTATAACATAGTTCAGGGGATAAAAAAGGCCCTCCCTTGAGGGAGAGCCGGAAAGCCTTGGGGAAATTATTCGTCGTCCTCGGTGTCGTCGTCTTCGTCCTCGGCATCCGATTTCGGCTTGTAGAAGATGCCGCTCAGGAAGATGCTGATGAAATACAGCAGCACCATGGGGAGCGCCACCATACACTGGGACACGATATCGGGCGGGGTGACCACAGCTGCAACGAGGAAGATGCAGACAATGGCGACGCCTCGGACTTTCTTGAGCAGCTCCGGGTAGATGATGCCCATTTTGGACAGGATGATCGTGACCAGAGGCATCTCAAACACACAGCCAAAGATCACGAACATCGTCAAACAGAGGTTGACATAGCTCTCGATACTGGTGGTGGTCTGGATGTAATCAGCGCCCTCAATGCCCGTGCTCAGGAAACGGAGCATGAACGGCATCATCAGCTTGTAGGCAAACAGCACGCCCACGCAGAACAGTGCCAGGCCCAGCAGGATGACCAGCTTGAGGAAGAACGTCTCGCTCTTTTTCAGGCCGGGCTTTGCAAAGGCGTAGATCTGGTACAGCGCCACGGGCACCGTGATGACGAATGCCGCCAGCAGAGACACGCGGAAATACTGCATCAGCTTTTCCTGCGGGGCAATGGAAACAAAGGTGTAATAACCCTGGCCCATCGCCGTCAGGATATCAATGAGGCGGTCCGCATACATCAGGGTGATGACCACGGAAACCACAAACACCACCGCGCAGATGATCAGCCTGTTCCGCAGCTCTTTCAGATGCCCGGTCAGCGTCATGCTGCCGTCGTCTTCCATGACTTCGGCTTTCTTTTTGCGCTTCACGTTTGTAGCCACAATTACTCCTCGTCGTCCTTCTTCTCAGTCTTGGTCTCGGCCTTGGCAGTGGTCTCCTCCTCTTCGGACTCCTCCATGCCGCTTCTTGAAGTTGTTCATGGTCTTGCCGAACATCTTGCCCAGCTTCGGCAGGTTCTTGGGTCCAAAGATGAGCAGGACGACGACCAGGATGATAAGCAGCTCGTTAGTACCAATACGCATAATAATGATCTCCTTTTTACTTTTGCCGCGCCGTGTGGCGGGCGGATTCCAATGTATTCGGCAACCGCAGGCGCGGGTGCATCAAAATAGAGGGATACGGGGCAAAGGCAGCTCAGACCTTTGCTTCTTCAGCCGGGGCAGCTTCCTCCGCGGCCGGGGCGGCGGCAGGCTCTGCAGCTTCGGCAGGAGCGGCTTCGGGAGCGGCCTCTATCGGCTTCTCCTCTGCCTTGGGCTCCTCGGTGGGCTTTTCCTCAGGTTTTGCGGCGGGGGGCAGTGTCTTCCGGCTCCTCTACCTCTTCCAGCTCGGTGACTTCCTCAGGCTGCTCGGCCTTGGCGGCCTCTTCCTTGCTGGTCTTGCCGATGCCGGTGAAGCTCTTGGTGACGTCCTTCACGCTGTTGTCGATGTCCTTCTTGATGTCGGTCAGGGGGGCAACGGCTTCCTTGAGGGGGGCCTGGATCTCATTCAGCGGCTCGACCACGTTTTTCTGGATCTCCTCGGAGGCAGCGCCGGTGTATTTCTTCAGCTCACGGAGCATTCAGTTTCTGTGCATAAACGGGCAGCTGATCCGGGCCGATGAAGACGAACGCGACGACCACGATGACCACGAGTTCCCAAAAACCAATTTTCATAGCGTTCCAATTCCTTTCCTGTGCCAGCGGGGCCGGCAGGGCTTTTTGTCCAGTATAACAGATTGTGCGGCGGTTTGCCAGAGCAGCGGGCCCGGAATCGGGCCGGATGGTTCATTTTTGGGCACACCGTGCTATACTGGGCGGGGCAAAGGCGCTCTGTGCGCCGACGTTGCCATACATATACCGGAAGTGCATGAACACTACATGAATTTATTATGAATTATTTATGAACAAGTGGGCGCTTCCTGCAAATTTGTCAACATACAAGATATTTTGCAATAAAAATTACAGAAAGGATAATCGAAACATGAAAACACTCTATGCAGCCCGCTTTGCACGGGTGACCGAAAACCTCGCCAGACAAGGCCTGACCCAAATGATCGTCAGCGACCCGCCCACGATTAGCTGGTGGTGATGTTGCCGTCCACGACCACCTCGGCGTCCAGCACATGGGCGCCGGTCAGCTTGTCCTGAAATGCAGCGTGAGCGGTGGCGTTTTTGCCCTCCAGCAGACCCAGTGCTGCCAGCACGCTGGGTGCGGCACAGATGGCGGCTACCTTTTTGCCCGCCTTTGCAAAGGCGGCGCAAGTGTCGGTCACCGTTTTGTTGGCGGCAAGGTTCGGCGTGCCGGGAATACCGCCGGGCAGCACCACCAAATCTACATCGGAATAATCGACCTCCTCTGCCAGCGCATCGGCGGTGATATGCACCTTATGGCTGCTCAGAATCTCCCGGCTGCCGGAAGCACTGGCCACCAGCACCTCCACCTTGGCGCGGCGGAGCAGATCCACCACCAGCAGAGCTTCGCACTCCTCGGTGCCCTCCGCAAAAAATACAACAGCTTTTGCCATAAGAAAAACCTCCTGTTCAAATCTTAAAAAGAAAAGCCGCGTGCCGCAGCTTTGGGCGGTACGCGGCTTTTGTATCAGTCAGCGGCCTTTTTTTCAGCTTCCAGCAGCGCACGCAGCACACTATCGTCCGCGCTCAGCACCCGGCTGACCCGGCTGATGATGGCGCTGGACGCGCCGGTCTTGTCCATGATCTCGGTGTAGATGCACTTGTCGGCCAGCAACTCGGCAATGTTGTAGCGCTGCTCCATTGCGCTGAGTTCCGAATAGCTACACACGTCCTGCAGAAAACGATAGCATTCCTCCGGGGTCTTGAGCTGCAGAAAAGCCCGGTACAGTCCGGAGTTGCCGGTGGGATGATCTTTCGCCATGATAGTCTCCTTTTTTGCACAAAATGCCCGCAGACAGCGGCTTTATTACACTACATCAGTGTAGTACAAACGCGGATAAATTTCAATGGCTATTTTGTGATTTTTCGGAAATCAGCTCAGGGTGTGCTCATACACCAGCTCGTTGCGGGGCACGGTGCCGTTTTCCTGCTCGGCGGGGCGCAGCTCGCGGTAGCGTAGTGCCTTGAAGAACTGCTGCACCGGCAGCGCCTTGGCGTGGATGGTGCACCACACCCGGCCTTTGCCCTCGCCCTTGGCTAGCCGCTCACAGGTCTGCACGATATCCCGGCCGATGGCTTTGCCGCGGTATTCCGGCTTGAGGTACAGGTGCATCAGGTGCAGGGCGGTGTTCTCCATCTTCCACGCGAAGTAGCCGATGAGCTTGCCCCCCAGAAACACCAGAAAATAGTTCACGTCGTTGTCGATGTCCGCTTCAATGGCATCGGCGCTTTGCAGCTCCTCCACAAGGGTGTCCAGCTGCTTTGCGGGGTAGTAGCGCTTGTAGACCTCGTGCCACAGCTCGCTGGCAAGGTCGGCGGTGTTGTGGATGTATTTGGCCTTTGCGACCAGCTTGTAATCAGGCTTCATAAAACTCCTTATACTTTTACAATGTAGTCCGGTTTGCGGGGCGCGGCGGGCTTGGGTGCGGCGGCGGGGTAGCCCAGAATGCAGTGGCCGACGCCGATCCAGTCGCCCTCGATGCCCCACTTTTTCAGCAGGGCCTTGCCCTCGGCGGAGTCGAACTCCTCCCGGGCACGGTTGATCCAGCAGCTGCCCAGCCCCAGCGATGCGGCAGCCAGCATCAGGTTGCCCATGACAAGGCTGCCGTCCTGCACGGCGCAGTTTGCGTGGGCATCGGCCAGCACCACCAGAATGGTGGGCGCGCCGTACATGGGGTCGCTGTCGGTGCCCATGACGGCGGCGTTCATCCGGGTCAGCTGGGCGCGGGTGGCGGCATCCTGCACGACCACGATCTTAGCGCTCTGGCGTCCCATAGCGCTGGCGGCGTAGGTGCCGGCCTCCAGTACGGCGTCCAGCTCGGCATCCGTGATCTGCCGGGGCTCGTAGGCGCGGCAGCTGCGGCGGCTGCGAATGGTTTGTAAAGTCTCGTTGGTCATGAAAGATCCCCTCCTTAATAGTGGATGGCTTTATTGTACCACAACCTGCGCCGGAGTGCAAAGTGCCCGCCGGTAAAAAACATTGCTGGCTCCCGAAAACGTTTGCGCTGCAAAAACACGACAGAATGCACAAAAAACAAAAGAAAGATTATGGAAAAGCATTCTTGTTGCCAGCGGACAAATCGGGTATAATAGGGCTACCAAACCGGAAAGGAGTTGTGCTCTATGGCAAAGGCATCGCAGGTCGTCATTATGGAGGGGGAATACTACATTATCAAGGCCCCCAACGGGAAGGTACTGGAAGTAAAGGATTTCAACACGGAGAACGGCGCCGGCATCCAGCTGTGGAGCTATGCAGGCCATCCGTGGCAGCAGTGGCAGTTTCGTGGATGCAGGCGAGGGCCGCTGGCGCATCTGCAACCGCTTTACCGGCAAGATGATCGATCTGGCACTTGGCGGTGTGGTGGAGGGCACATGGCTGCACCAGTGGAGCCGCACCAGCGGGCTGAGCCAGTGCTGGGCGCTGGAGCCCACCCGCAGCGGGCGCACCCGCATCCGCAATGTGCTGGCGGATAAGTACATCGACCTTGTGGGCATGAACACCGCCAACGGTGCCCAGGCCCAGATCTGGAATTATGTCGCCGGCGGCAATCAGGAGTGGATGCTGGAACGCATCGACCCCGACGTTGCCCAGACCGGCAAGCGTGCAGGGGAGGCCAAAGACCCTCAGCCCACCCCCAGCCAGCGCAAGCACCAGAACGACTTGGTGCGCAAGCTGAACAGCGCAGGCAAGGGCCGCGCCGGGCGTAAGGCATAAATCGAAAAACGCTTCCGCTGCTTTGTGTGGGCATCCGCAGCGGAAACACTTCCCAAAGGGCTGCTGCACAGCGTTTCATGCAGCAGCCCTTTCTTATGAAAAGAGATATGCGTATGCCGCCGCAGCGGCGATACGCGGCATTCTCGCCCTCTGGCGAAAAAGCATCGGACAAAAAAGGAGAACGACCCATGAACTTAGGCGCATTTATGGACCCGGAATTTCCCATCTTCAGCACTACGCTCTGCTATCTGGAACGGGAGGACGCTTATCTGATGCTGCACCGCATCAAAAAGCAGGACGACTACAACCACGACAAATGGGTGGGCGTGGGCGGCAAATTTGAGCGGTTTGAAAGCCCGGAGGACTGCCTTGTGCGGGAGGTGCGGGAAGAGACCGGCCTTACCCTGACGCGCTACCGCGCCCGGGGACTGCTGACCTTTGTGTGGGGCAACATGACCGAGTTCATCCACCTGTACACCGCCGACGGGTGGGAGGGCGAGATGATAAGGGGCGATGCCTGCCGGGAAGGCGTGCTGGAATGGGTGCCGAAGGAGAAGGTGACCGGCCTGCCCATCTGGGAGGGAAGCGGGGCAGCAGGGAGATCCCGGAAGAATGTTCCAGCATCTTGATGATAAAGGAGGTATCGCTGATCTCAAGGCTGGGGGTCAGCTCGATCTGGCGGGAAGCCAGAAACCGGTCAAAGGTGCGGCGGTAGTTGGCGTTGCGTTCGGTGAGGAAGAAGGGCTTGTCCAGAAGCTCTGCCACCCGGTAAGGGCCGGGGTGGCCGAGGTCGATGTCCGGGGAAGCCACGAACACCACCTCTTCCGGCACCTCGTTGCACTTGTGCCAGCTGTTGGAGTAGCGCGGCTCGTCCAGAATGCAGATAAGATCCACTTCCCCCTGCTCCATTTTTTCAATCAGCTCCTCCGGGGAACCGGTGGTGACCCGCAGGCCGACCCTGGGGTGCTCCAGCCGGAACTGACGCATCAGGCCGGGCAGACGGAAAAAGCAGAGAGATTCCAGCGTGCCGATGTGCAGGCAGCCCTCCAGCTCGGCATTTTCGTTCAGTGCCTGGCGGGCGTTTGGATGGTATCCAGAATGCTGTTGGCGTATTCCAGAAAACGCTGGCCGTCCACGGTCAGAAGAACCCGCTTGCCCATGCGGTCGAACAGGCGCACACCCAGCTCTTCTTCCAGCGCTTTGATCTGCACGGTAACGGCAGACTGGGAATAGCCCAGACTTTCCGCTGCCTTGGAAAAGCTCTGGAACTGGGCGGCACGGATCAGGGTGTTCAGCTGGCGCACTTCCATGGCAAAACTCCTCTGCTATTAAGATTTTTAAACCATAACTTTAGTTTTATGAATTTGAATCATGCATATGTCTATGTTAAACTAAAGACGTCAACACGTCAAGTAAAATTTTGGCGTATCATGAAAAAGACTGGCTGTGCAGGCTGAGGTGAAGAGAGCGCCATCAGGTGCTGCACGGGAACCAGGAAAGCAAAAGGAGGAAATTATTTCTATGGAAAAGAAAAAATTCAAGCTCGGACTGCTGCCGAAGCTGCTCATCGCCATCGTGCTGGGCATCATCATCGGCCAGTTCTTCCCGGTGTGGTTCTGCCGGATCATTGTCACGGCATCCAGCATCTTCAGCTCGTTCCTGAAGTTCGTCATCCCGCTGATGATCGTGGCCTACGTCACCATGGGCATTGCCGACCTGAAGAGCGGCGCAGGCAAGCTGCTGCTCATCACGGTTGCCATGGCCTACGGCTCCACCCTGATCGCAGGCTCGGCATCCTATCTGGTGTCCGCAAGCCTGTTCCCCAGCTTCATGAGCGAAGGCGCTCTGGAACAGATCGCCGCCACGGCTGACAACTCTCTGGCCAGCTACATCTCCATCTCCATCCCTCCGCTGCTGGACACCCTGTCTGCCGTGGTGCTGGCCTTTGTGCTCGGTCTGTGCATGTCCAGCCTGCGCGGCAAGACCATCGGTGATACACTTTATAATGGCATGAAGGACTTCTCCGGCATCATCGATCAGGTGCTGCACAGCGTCATCATTCCGCTGCTGCCGCTTTACATCTGCGGCACCTTCATCGACATGACCAAGTCCGGCAAGACCTACGCCATTCTGGGCATCCTGTGGAAGGTGTTCCTGGTGGTCATCATCATGCATCTGGTCTGCATCTTCCTGCAGTTCTGCGTTGCAGGCGCTGTGAGCCATAAGAACCCCCTGCAGCTCATCAAGAACCAGATCCCGGGCTACACCACCGCTCTGGGCACTCAGTCCTCTGCGGCCACCATCCCGGTCAACCTGCAGTGCGCCGCGGCGGACGGCGTGAGCGCACAGATCCGCAACTTCGTGGTGCCCCTGTGTGCCAACATCCACATGGCCGGCTCCATGATCACCATCACCTCCTGCGCCACCGCGGTGTGCCTGATGAACGACCTGCCCATCAGCATTGCTACCGTTATGCCCTTCATCATGACGCTGGGCGTTGCCATGGTGGCCTCTCCCGGCGCGCCGGGCGGATCCATTATGACCGCGCTTCCCTTCCTGTACATGGTGTTTGGTCCAGAGGCCGGCGACGCCAACGGCCCCATCTGCGCCATCATGGTGGCCTTGTACATCACCCAGGACTCCTTTGGCACCGCCTGCAACGTCTCCGGCGACAACGCCATCGGCGTGATCGTGGAGACCATCTACCAGAAGTTCATCAACAAGAGCAGCGCAAGCGTCTGATGCGCGGCGCGCGGTTCTTGACCTGACAGGAGTGACACCCCATGGCATTTATCAGTGTTTTTGATGTTCTGGGCCCGAACATGATCGGCCCTCCAGCTCCCACACCGCAGGCGCGGAGATCATCGCCTTTCTGGCACAGAAGATGATCGCCCCGCCGCTGAAGCGGGCGGACTTTACCCTCTACGGTTCCTTTGCCAAGACCTACCACGGCCACGGTACCGACCGCGCCCTGCTGGGCGGTATCATGGGGATTTTCGGCCGATGATACCCGCATCCGGGATTCCTTTGCCATTGCCACCGACCGCGGCCTTGGCTACAGCTTCACCCCCAATGAGGTGGAGACCGATATCCACCCCAACACGGTGGATATCCGCATGGAGAATGCGGCCGGTCAGGTGATGACCGTGCGCGGTGAATCGCTGGGCGGCGGCAAGGTGCGCATCGTGCGGATCAACGGCGTGGAGGTGGACTTTACCGGCGAGTACAATGCCCTCATCGTGGTGCAGAAGGACAAGCCCGGCGTGGTGGCTCATATCACGAAGATTCTCAGCGACCGCGGCGTGAACATCGCATTCATGCGCCTGTTCCGCGTGGAAAAAGGTCATACCGCCTACACCATCGTGGAGTCGGATGAGCGCCTGCCCGAGGGTGTGGATCAGCTGCTGCTGGCAAACCCGAACATCAACGATGTAATGGTCGTGCAGCCGTAAGGAGGGAACACGCGATGAACATGGATTTCAAATCTGCAGAAGAGCTGCTGAATCTGTGCGAAGAAAACCAGCTGCCGATTTCTGAGGTGATGCGCCAGCGCGAGTGTCTGCTGGGCGAAGTACCCCGGGATGCTGTGGATCACCGCATGGCAAAGGCATGGGAGATCATGCACGCTTCTGCCACCCAGCCGCTGAAAAAGCCCATCAAATCCATGGGCGGGCTCATTGGCGGCGAGGCCAAGAAGCTGGAAGCACACGATGCAAAAAATAAGAGCATCTGCGGCGACGTGCTGCAGAAGGCCATGACCTACGCCATGGCCGTGCTGGAAGTGAACGCTTCCATGGGCCTGATCGTGGCTGCACCCACCGCAGGCTCTGCAGGCGTGGTGCCAGGCATGATGCTGGCCCTGCAGGAGTGCTACCGCATCTCTGACCAGCGCATTGTGGATGCATTGTTTAACGCCGGAGCCGTGGGCTATCTGGCCATGCGCAATGCAACCGTAGCCGGAGCCGTGGGCGGCTGTCAGGCCGAGGTGGGCATTGCGTCTGCCATGGCTGCTTCTGCTGCCGTGGAGCTGATGGGCGGCAACCCGCAGCAGTGTCTGGATGCAGCTTCCACCGTGCTCTGTGCGGCTGAAAGATCGTTAAAAAATGAGGCAGGATTCCCGGAAAAGGGATATCCTGCCTCATTTTTGGCTTTGGGTTTTAGTTCAGCTTCAGGTCGCCCTCTTTGATCCAGCCCAGCTTGCGCTCGATCTCGCAGAAGATCACACTCAGGGGGATTCTTGATGATGTTGCCCATCTGCAGCATACTGGTGCCCATGTCGTTGACCCCCGGTGGCTGATCTGGCCCACCAGACCGCAGGCCGCCATACCCGCCGTTTCTCTTGTAGCTCATCACGGCAAAGCCCACCATCTGGGCATAGCAGCCCAGGCCCTGGCAGGCCGCCCACGCCGCAGCTCATCACGGCAAAGCCCACCATCTGGGCGCAGCAGCCTGCCACGGCAGCACCGCCTGCAAGGCCCGTCAGACCCAGAGCGGCGCAGATGGCGGCAGAGGAGATGGGCAGGGTCAGCGCCACGCCCACGATGACCGACACCAGAATGCCCATGACCAGCGGAGCCTGCTCGGTGGCCCACATAATAAGAGTGCCCACCTGACTTGCGGCTGCGCCGATGGGGGCGGCGATGAGCATGGAAAGCCCGACGCCCGCAAAGATGGTCACCAGCGGGGTAACAAGGATGTCCACCTTGGTCTCCTTGCTCACGGCCTTGCCCAGCTCTGCCGCCGCGATGGCAATGATGAGCACGGCCAGCGGGCCGCCTGCACCGCCCAGCGCATTGGCCGAGTAGCCCACGGTGATCAGGCTGAACAGCACCAGCGGCGGGCAGTGCAGTGCCCAGCCGATGGCACAGGCCATGGCGGGGCCGCTCATGGCCGTGGCGTAGCCGCCCAGATCCACAGCACAGTGCAGACCGGTCTGCTGGCCCAGCGTCTTGATGATGGTGCCGATGAGCAGACTGGCGAACAGCCCCTGTGCCATTGCGCCCAGTGCGTCAATGAGGTAACGCTGCGGAGAGATGACGATATCCTTCCGCACCAAAAATTCTTTCAGCTTCGACATAAAACTTGCCTTTCTATCCAAAACAGATCGTTAAGGTTACGAACGTATGTTCTGTATCATACCATACACCTGTCAAGACAGCAAGAGGAAAATTGAAAAAAGAGAAGAAATTGCATCTTTTTTGCGCGGCAGATGCAATTTTTGCGTGCTCTGGTTCGTATTCTGGATGGAGCGTTTTCTCTTGGATCAAAAACCTAATTTGCAGTGCTGCTTCTGTGGCGCGGAACATTGACGGGAGCTTGGGTTTGGGTGTATACTAAAGAGGTCAAAATAGCGTTATCGGTGCTTTTTCCGGGGGAACCGCAGGGCGGCCTGGAAAATAAACGGGCGATGCAGGCCCGATCAGGCTGGAGGCAAGCAGGCGACATGAAACAGAACACTTCAAACTCGGCAAACGATAGATGAAAAAACGATTTGGGCGCGCGGGCGCGGGCCAGGCCGTGGCAGCCATGGTCATGGCGCTTGCGGTTGCTGTGGGCGGCGTGGGCACTACGGCCCTGCTGGCAGCCCAGCCTGTGGGCCTGACCGTGGAGCCCTCCACCATCCAGTGGGAGGACGACTCCACCCAGACCAGCACCCATCAGAACCAGAAAAAACAGGAGCAGAAAAAGCCCACGGTCAAGGCGGAGAGCGAAGCTGCAACGGAGCAGCCCGCAGAGTCCAAAGCCGAGAGCACGGCAGCTTCTGTGGAAGAAAAAGTCGGGATCCGCAGCGCCCAGCGTGAGACGAGGCGGCATCTTCCGAGGCCGCGCCCAGTGAGCCTGCGCAGGAGCCCAGCTCCCGCAGACCCCATGGCAGGCGATGGCACCGGGCTGGAACAGGAGAACGCGTTCCCCGTCTTCCAGCAGGAGACCGATGAACTGGCTGCGGAAGACCCCTGAGCCCCCGGGTGGAGAATACCGCCATGGATGGGGCCGCGGACACGGCCGTGAGCACCGCCGGGGTCAACTCGGTGGAAGACGCGCTGGCCGAGGCCCAGATCAAAGATGAAAACGGCACCATCCTGCTGACGCCGGAAGAGATCCGCGCGGCACTGGATGCGGGTACGCTGGATGAAGACAGCATCGACGCCCAGTGTCTGGCCGACGAGAACGGCCTGTTGAGCTGGCTGTGGAAGTGGTTGTTTGGCAGCAAAAAAGAGGATAACACCCCTGCCCCGGTCTATTCCGGCTGGCGCACCGAGAACGGCAAGACCTATTATTATGACCAGTACACCAACAAGCCGGTCACGGGCATCCAGTCCATTGACAACAAGCTCTATTATTTTGATGCCGATGGTGTGCAGCAGAGCGCAAAGTTCGGCATTGATGTCTCCAAATACCAGTCCAACATTGATTTTGAAAAAGGCCAAAAAGGCAGGCGTGGAGTTCGTTATCATCCGCATCGGCTACCGTGGCTATGGCTCCGGCACGCTGGTGCTGGACCCGCTGTTCGAGCAGCATTTCACCAATGCCCGGAACGCGGGCCTGAAAGTGGGCGTCTACTTCTTCAGCCAGGCCGTCAACGAGAACGAGGCACGGGAGGAAGCCCAGGGCTGCTGGTATGTCCTGAACAGCCGCAAGCTGGATTACCCCATCTTCTTTGACACCGAGGCGTCCGGCGGCTCCAATGGCCGTGCCGATGGCCTGGGTGTCACCGACCGCACCAAGTGCGCCATCGCCTTCTGTGAGGAGGTCAAGGCGCTGGGCTATCAGCCGGGCGTGTACGCCTCCACCCGGTGGTTCCGCAACCGGCTGGATCTGAGCCAGCTGAGCCAGTACCCCATCTGGAACGCCCATTATAACGTGGCCAGCAGCCCCATCCCCTGCCAGATGTGGCAGGGCACCTGCACGGCACGCCTGCCCGGCTATAAGGGCGATATGGACGTGAACATCAGCTACATGGGCTGACGCCCTGAAAGAAAAACAGCGCTGCATCCAACCGGACGCGGCGCTGTTTTTTGCATATCATATACAAAAATCTCTTCCGTGGTGCCCGGCAGGGCCCAGATGCAGCACACCGATGCGGTCGGAGATGTACTTGACCATGGACAGGTCGTGGGCGATGAACAGATAAGCCGTGCCGGTCTCCTGCTGGATATCCTTCATCAGGTTGACTACCTGTGCCTGAATGGACACATCCAGCGCCGAGATGCACTCATCCGCGATGATGAGCTTGGGGTTCATGATGAGGGCGCGGGCGATGCCCACGCGCTGACGCTGACCGCCCGAGAACTGGTGGGGGTAGCGCTCGGCGTGCTCCGGGGCCAGACCGACCTTTCGCCAGAATGGCCTCGACCTTGGCGCGGCGCTCCTCCTGATTCTGATACATGATGGTGGATGTCCAGTCCCTCGCCGATGATGTCCTCCACCTTTTTGCGGGGGTTCAGGGATGCCATGGGGTCCTGAAAGATCATCTGCATCTGGGTGCGCAGGGTGTTGTTCTGCCCGTGGCTCAGCCTGCCGCTGATATCCTGCCCGTCAAAGGTGATCTTGCCTGCGGTGGGGTCGTACAGCCGGATGATGCTGCGGCCGATGGTGGACTTGCCCGAGCCGGACTCGCCCACCAGACCGTACGTTTCACCGGGATAAATTTCAAAGCTGACATTGTCCACAGCCTTGACGGTAAGTTTTTTTTGTTTACCTTGAAATATTGCTTCAAGCCCTCGACTTTCAGCAGAGGGGTAGCACTTTGAGCTGCCATTTACTCCGCCTCCTTGATCTTTTTTGCTTCTGCTTTCATGCGGGCAATGCGCTGAGCCAGCTCCGGCGGCATCTCTACCTTGGGGGCCCGGGGGTCCAGCAGCCATGTTGCCGCATAGTGGGTATCGCTGATCTTGAACATGGGCGGGTCGATCTCGTCATCGATGTTCAGCGCAAAGCGGTTGCGGGGTGCAAAGGCATCGCCGGGCTTCTCGTGCAGCAGGTTCGGCGGCGAGCCGGGAATGGTATACAGACGGTCGTCGGCGGTGTCAAGGTCGGGCATGGCGGACAGCAGGCCCCATGTGTAGGGGTGGCGCGGCTCGTAGAAGATCTCGTCGATGGTGCCCGTCTCTACGATCTTGCCTGCGTACATCACGTCCACATAGTCGGCCAACTTTGCCACAACGCCAAGGTCATGGGTGATGTAAATGACCGAGATGCCGCGCTCCTTTTGGATGCGGCGGATCAGCTCCAGAATTTTGGCCTGAATGGTCGACGTCCAGTGCCGTGGTGGGCTCGTCGCAGATCAGCAGGTCGGGGTCGCAGGCCAGTGCAATGGCAATGACCACGCGCTGGCGCATACCGCCGGACAGCTGGTGCGGGTAGCTTTTCATGCGCTTTTCGGCATCGGTGATGCCCACCTCTTCCAGCAGCTGCACAGCCTTTTTGTAGGCGGCATCCTTGGGCATCTTGTAGTGCCACAGCATGCCCTCCATGATCTGCTTGCCGATGGGCATGGTGGGGTCAAGGCTGGTCATGGGGTCCTGGAACACCATGGCGATGCGCTTGCCGTTGATGTGGCGGCGGATCCACTTTTTGTCCTTCTGCAGCAGATCCACCGTCTCGGGGCTGCCGTCGGCGTGATGGTAGCTGAACTGGATGGAGCCGCTGTTGACAGTGGCATTCTTTGCCAGAATGCCCATGGCGGCCTTCATGGTAACGGACTTGCCGGAGCCGGATTCGCCCACCAGCGCCACCGTTTCGCCCTTGTACAGGTCGATGTTCACACCGCGGATGGCGTGCACCGGGCCTGCGGTGGTCTTAAAGGTGATATCAAGGTCTCGCACCGACAAGACCTGTTCTTTTTTTGCTTCAGGCATGGGGTGTTCCTCCTTACATACTCTTCATCTTGGGGTCCAGCGCCTCGCGCAGACCATCCGCCACGAGGTTGAAGCTGAGCATCAGCAGGCTCATGACCACAATGGGCGGGATGATCTGATAGGGGTGGGTGGTGAAGCTGTTGTACAGCTCGCTGATCAGAGAGCCCAGCGAGCACTGCGGCACCGGGATGCCCAGACCCACGAAGGAGAGGAACGCCTCGGTGAAGATAGCGGTCGGGATACTGAACATGACCTGCGTGATGATGGGTCCGATGATGTTGGGCAGCACTTCCTTGAAGATGATGAAAGAAGCTGCCTGCACCCAGCGTGCGGGAGGCCAGAACGAACTCCTGATCCTTCAGCTTGAGCATCTCCGCGCGGGCGATGCGGCTCATGCCCACCCATTCGGTCAGCATCAGGGCAAAGATGATGGTCACCATGCCGGGCTGCAGCACCAGCAGCAGCAGCGTGACGATGACCAGCCGGGGGATGCCGTTGGCTACCTCGAGGAAGCGCTGCATCAGCATATCCACTTTTCCGCCGAAGTAGCCCGAGATCAGGCCGTAGCTCATGCCGATGACCATGTCAATGATGGCCGCCGCCACCGCGATGATCAGGGAGACCCGGGCACCTCCCATGTACGGGTCCAGATGTCGCGGCCGTACAGATCGCTGCCGAACCAGTAGTAGACATCAGCTTGTCTTTTTCCTGAGACGCGTTGGTCACCTTGGTTCCGGTGGTGGTGCTCATCTTCTCGCTGCCGTCCAGAATGCCGAACTGCTCAATGCCCGGCACGCGGGGCGCAAAGTTTTTCTGGCTCAGATCCTGCCCGGAGTAGGTGTAGCTGTTCATGCCCGGGCCCAAAACGGCCAGCAGCACGATGAACACGATGAGGATGAGGCCGAGCACGGCGCTCTTCTTGCGGAGGAAGCGGATGCGGGCATCTTTCCAGAAGTTCTGTGCGGCAAAGTTCGTATCCACGGCGATCTCTTCGTCGTTGTGCTTGAGGGTGCAAAATCCGCCTCGTTGAACTTGTGCTCGGGGTACAGACCATCCACGGTCTGGTGATGGCGGCGGCGGTGGATTCGCCGCCCAGCCGGATCGCTTTTTCTGCCATTCAGTCGTCCCCCTTTGCCAAGCGGATGCGCGGGTCGATGATGCCGTACAGCAGGTCAACGACCAGCATGATGCCAATGTACATGGCGCTGTAAATAAAGCTCAGACCAATGACCACGTTGTAATCGTTGGACTGGATGGCTGTCACCAGCAGGCTGCCCACGCCGGGGATGGCAAAGATCTTCTCCACCACCAGCGAACCGGTCATCAGGTCCACGATCAGCGGGGCCAGCACGGTGATAATGGGGATGAGGGCATTGCGCAGGGCGTGGCGGAAGATCAGCGCCGGGCCGGAGATGCCCTTGCTCTCGGCCAGCAGCATATAATCCGAATCCAGCACCTCGATCATCTCACTGCGGGTAAAGCGGGCAATGGACGCCATGGTGAACATGGAAAGCGAGATACTGGGCAGCACGCTGGAGCCAAAAATGTCTTTGGCGGAAAACAGCATGGGGAACCAGCGGAACTTAAAGCCGAAGGTGTAGCTCAGCGCCAGCGCGAAGACATAGGACGGCACCGATACGCCGATGACCGAGATGATGGTGGCGATGGTATCAACCACGGTATCCCGCTTCAAAGCGGCAAGAATGCCCAGCACCAGACCCACCAGCGCACCCAGCGTGACCGCCATGCCGCCCACCTGAATGGAGATGGGCAGACGGGACTGGATGAGCTGGGAGATGGGCGTATTCTTGGAGATATTGTAGCTGACACCCAGATCGCCCCGGAGCATATTGCCCACATAGCGGAAGAACTGGATATAGATGGGCTGGTCAAGGCCGTACTTTGCATACAGGGCTGCCCGCATATCGCGGTCAGCTTTTCATCATTGAAGGGCGAACCGGGCATCAGCTGCATCAGGATGAACAGCACCAGCAGAATTGCCAGCAGCGTGAACAATGAGGTCAGAATTCGCTTGAGCGTATATTTTTTCACGTCGGGTGAACCCCCTTTTCTTTTGAGCTGCGGTCAACCGTGCGCGAGCTGCGGACAGATACAATGCCAAAAAGGCGCACAGTGGCTTTTTGCGGGCCACTGTGCGGCCTTGTTCAGCAATGGATGTTCAATTAGACGCTCTTGGTGGTGCGCTTGTACACACGGTTCAGAGCGCAGGGGTGGATGCTCCACACCCGTTAACGGCAGAGGAGACCATCTCGGCATTGCACTGACCATACAGGGGGAAGATGACCGCCTGCTCCAGAACGATCTGCTCTGCCTCGTACAGGGCAGCCCAGCGGCCCTCGGGGTCGGTGCACAGGTCACCGGTGGTGCACTCTTCAATGACGGCATCGTAGTCAGCATCGCTCCACAGACCGTAGTTGTTGGAGTTGCCGGTCACCCACATGCCCAGATAGGTCATCGGATCAGCGTAGTCGGGGCCCCAGCGGGTCAGGCCGATCTCAAAGTTGCCGTCCTGCATATCCTGCACGCGCTGCTTCTTGGGCTCCACGGTCAGGTTGACGGTCAGGCCCGCCAGCGTGGTCTGCAGCTGCTCCTTGACGACCTGAGCCACTTCTGGGGAGCATCGTCGGCATCAACGATCATATCAAAGGTGAACGAATCCTTGCCCAGCTCAGCCTTGGCAGCTCGTAGTACTCTGCAGCCTTGTCGGATCGTATGCGCAGAACTCTGCAAACTTGGTCTGATCGGCGCTGAAATCGCTGCCGTCCGGGCCGGTTGCGAACTGTGCGGGCACTGCGGTGTAAGCAGGGGTGGAACCATCTTTCAGCACGTCATTGGTAATGGCGTCGCGGTCCAGTGCAAAGGTCATGGCACGGCGCAGGTTCAGGTTTGCCAGCTCCGGCACAGCGTCGATGTTGGGGCTGATGTACCACAGGTAACCGGCGCCCACGCTGGTAAACTCGGGGTCATCCTTGACCTGATCCACCTGCTCGCCGTTCAGCAGAGTCATGTCCAGAGCACCGGTCTGGTAGCTCATCAGTGCCTGCTGGCTGTCCTTGATGACCTGATAGGCCAGACCGTCCAGAGCGATCTTTGCGGCATCGTAGTAATCGGGGTTCTTTTCCAGCGTAAAGGCGGTTGCGGCAGGCTGGTAGTCGGTCAGCTTGAACGCACCGTTGGACAGCACCGTGTCGGGGCTGGTGCCGAAGGTGTCCTTGCAGGTGTTGTAGAACGCCTCGTTGACCGGATAGAACGTGGGGAAGTACATCAGGCTCAGGAAATAGCTGACGGGAACATTCAGCTGGACTTCCAGCGTCTTGTCGTCCACGGCAGTCACGCCCAGATCGGTGACGGGCTTCTCGCCTGCAATGATCTCGGCAGCGTTGACCACCTGACCAATGTCGGACAGCATGTACACCTCGCGGCCTGCCTGCACGGCAAAGGCCTGCTCCACGCCCTCAAAGCTGGAAGAGATCTCCTCCAGATTTTCCAGACGCTTGACGTAGCTTTCCACGTTCTCGCGGCGGGCACCCGGACGGGCAGCGCTGATGGCGTCGGCGGCCTGGATGATGAATGCCAGCGGGGTCTTGGGCTCCACGTCGCCGTGGTGGGCCTCAATGGCGTGGATGATCTGGGTGTTCTCCTTGTACTTGCGGCAGATGTCCACGCCGATCTGGACATGGCTGCCCTCGATCTCGTGGTCCAGTGCCTTGCCGATGTCATGCAGCAGGCCGGCGCGGCGTGCCAGCGTGACATTGACGCCCATCTCGCCTGCCAGCAGGCCTGCCAGCCAGGCCACCTCCATGCTGTGGGTCAGAGCGTTCTGGCCAAAGCTGGTGCGGTACTTCAGCCGGCCGATCAGCTTGATGAGGTCGGGGTGCAGGCCATGGATGCCAAGCTCCATCACGGCTCGCTCGCCCTCGCGCTTCATCTGCAGCTCCAGGTCGTGGCGGCATTTTTCCACCGTCTCCTCGATGCGGGCGGGGTGGATGCGGCCATCGCCGATCAGGCGTTCCAGCGTCATGCGGGCCACCTCGCGGCGGGTCTGGTCGAAGGAGGACAGGGTAATGGCCTCCGGGGTATCGTCGATGATCAGATCCACGCCGGTAGCGGTCTCCAGCGCGCGGATGTTGCGGCCCTCGCGGCCGATGATGCGGCCCTTCATCTCGTCGCTGGGCAGCGGCACCACGCTGACGGTGGTCTCGCTGCAGTGGTCGGCAGCGCAGCGGCTGACGGCCTGTCCGATGAGGTTGCGGGCGATGTTATCGCAGTTTTCCTTCAGGTCGGTCTCGTAGGCGGCAACGCGCACGGCCTTTTCGTGGGTCAGCTCCTCGTCCACCTTGTGCAGCAGCACCTCGCGGGCGTCTTCCTGGCTCAGGCCGGCCAGCGTTTCCAGACGCTCCATCTCCTTGGCGCGCAGAGCGTCGATCTCTGCCAGACGCTCCTCGGCCTCGGCAGCGCGCTTTTTCAGCTCTTCTTCCTTCTTTTCCAGCGCCTCGGTCTTGCGGTCCAGCGCTGTCTCCTTCTGGTCGATGCGGTTCTCCTGACGGCGCCGGAGCAGTGGAACAGCACCGGCGTCTCGCCGGCTTCCAGCGCCCGGAACAGCTCTTTGAACGCCTTGTTGCCGAACAGCATCCGCTCGTACATGGCCTTGTCCGGGCCATCCGGTTGCCCTCGTCGGGCATCCCTTTCAGCAGGGCGAAGCGGTCTTCCGGGGAGAAATCCACTTCTTTGCCGTCTTCGAGGCAGAGGCCGCAGATCTGCACCAGCCGTGCGCCGTCCGGTACATAGTCCAGGGGCAGCTTTGCGGCTTCTGCGCCGCTGCGCAGGTCAAGGATGAGGCGGAGGCCCAGGCTGTCCAGCAGCTTGCGGTCCGCCGCGCTGGTCAGGCAGGCCGTGGTGATGCCGCGGTAGATCTGCCCCCATTTGACGTGCTTGCCCTCGTCGGCATGGTAGCCGCCCAGCTCCCGGAAGTTGTTGCCGCCCGCAAAAGGCAGGGGGGTGCCGGGTGCCGGGTGCACGGGTGCGGCAGCGGCCGGGGCGGTGCTGGAAAGCACCGGGGAGTTGTAGAACGGGGCTTTGGCCTTGGCCGGGCGTCCGCGGCGGGGGCGGCAGGCTGGCGGTGCTGCCCAGAACCTCCAGCAGGTAGCTGCGCAGCAGGTCGATATAGGCAGAGCTGGTGTCACGCCGCTGCACCAGCGACACGCACAGCGGGGGCATATCTTCCAGCAGCACGTCCCGCACCCGGTCCAGCTCCCGGCGGGCGCCGGGCTCGTAGCGGGTCAGGCAGGTGCACAGCTGCTCCTGCACAAGATAATAGGCCTGATAAGAAGCTGGGGCCGATCTCGGCATTGGGGGCAAAGCCCGCCCGGGCGCAGGCCGCCCACAGCGGGCTGAACAGATCCTGCCGCAGGCTGGGCAGCAGCACCCGCTGCCACGCAGCTCTGCCAGCGGGATGCGCTCCTTTTCCCAGAAGGGGTGTCCCCGGGGCACCAGCAGGCAGGCGGGGTCTGCCCGCAGGGTGGTGCGCGCCAGCACCGGCGCGGCGCAGCCAAGGTCGATGACCAGACCCGCGTCCAGCTCGCCCTGCTCCACCCCGTCGGCCACGGCGTCGTTGTCCAGCAGACGGAACCGCATCTCCACATGGGGGTACTGCTGCCGGAACTTGTCCAGCTGGGTCTCCAGCCCGGGCAGATAGTCCGGTACCAGCGCCACGCTGATGCCGATGCGCACCGGCTGGGCCGACTGAATCTCAGCCTGGAGCGCCGCCTGCATCTGCTGGAACTGCTCCACCACCGGGGCGGCGTGGCGCTGCAGGCTCACGCCTCGGTCGGTGAGCGCCAGCTTGTGGTGGGCGCTGATAAACAGCGGCCCGCACATTTCGGCTTCCAGCGCAGAGATGCTCTGGCGCAGCGCCTGCCGCGACAGGAACAGCCGCTGTGCGGCGCGGGTGTAATTCATTTCTTCGCACAGGACCAGAAATAGTGCAGCTGGCGGTGCAGCTGGCGGAAAACATTCCATCAGCCGCCGCAGCTTCCTGAAAGCCGTCGGCGCAGGCTCTGCCGCAGTGGCGGCAGCCGGTGTCCTGACCGCCTGTGGCGGTTCCTCCAGCAGCACCGCGTCCTCTGCAGCGTCCGCTGCTGCTCCTGCTACCACCGAGCTGGCCGCAGAGCAGGTGCTGAACCTGATCTACACCGACCTGGCCCTCATTGATGTCAACGATGTCCGCAACGCCAACGAGTTTGAAGTGCTGACCGCTGTGCAGGAGGGCCTGTTCCGCACCTTTACCGATGAGAACGGTGTGGATGTGGTCGAGAACGCGGGCTGCGAGAGCTACGATGTCTCCGACGACGGCCTGACCTATACGTTCCACCTGCGTGAGGGCATGGTCTGGAGCGATGACCAGCCCGTGACCGCCCAGAACTATGTGGACAGCTGGCTGCGTCTGGTCAACCCCGACCTGGCTTTCAGCTACGCGTTCCTGGCTTACGGCATCGTGGGCGCGGAGGATTACTGCGAGAACGGCGGCAAGCTGGAAGATGTGGCTGTGGAGCTGGTGGATGACCTGACGTTCAAGGTTACCCTGACCACCCCGGACCCCGCCTTTATTAAAAAGGTTGGCATGGTCTGCTTCTACCCCGTCCGCAAGGATCTGATCGATGCAGCTGAGGCCGCGGGCGGCAACTGGACCAACGATTATACCCTGCACGTTTATAATGGCCCGTTCTACATCAGCGACCGTGTGCTGGAAAACAACATGACCCTGAAGAAGAACGAGAAGTATTGGAACGCCGACGAGGTCACCCTGACCCAGATCAATCTCCGTGTCGTCGATGAGACTTCTACCCAGGCTCAGCTGATGGAGAGCCAGCAGATCGATGTGCTGAAGCTGACCGATTTTGAGTATGTGGACCGCTGGCAGAACAAGGTTGCTGACGGTACGTTCCAGTACTTCAGCAAGGACGAGCCCAGTGTGACCTATCTGGTGCTGAACCAGCACACCGAGGACGGCGCGACCGGCGGCCCCTCCGGCGTGATGCTGAACCCCAAGTGCCGCAAGGCCATTGCACTGGCCTTTGACCGCGAGGAGTTCAACGCCATGTTCAAAGAGGGCCTGGTTACCACCGCTTACGGCGTCATCCCCTACGGCATCACCGTGGGCGAGCAGGAGTTCCGCGCGGCCAATCCGGAACCCTATGCAGACGAGGATACTTCTCCCGATACCATCAAGGCCCTGTTTGAAGAGGGCATGGCCGAGGCCGGCGTGGCAGGCACTGCCTCTGACGTGACCCTGACCGTCATCTCCTACGGTGCCACCACCGAGAAGACCAGTCAGCTGGAGTGGTTCAAGCAGCAGCTGGAGGGGAACCTGGGCGTCAAGGTCCAGATCGACACCTACCCCGATTCCAGCACGTTCGTGGCTGCCCGCAATGCCCAGCAGTACGATTTCTACCTGCAGGGCTGGAACGGCGACTACAACGACCCCATGACGTTCTTTGAGCTGTGGGTCACCGGCAACGGCTACGCCAAGTTCATGGGCGGCTACTCCAACCCCGAGTACGACGAGATGATCGAAGGCCGGCACCAGCCAGGACGATGCCGAGCGCATGGAGCTGTTCGGCAAGGCTGAGAAGCTGCTGCTGGACGAGGGCGGTCTGGTGCCTCTGTACTATGATAACAGCCAGATCTATGTCCAGGGCTACGTCTCCGGCCTGAGCATGCCCATGTTTGGTTCTGACTTCGAGTACTCTCGTGTCAAGATCCTGGCACACTGATCCCGATCAAACTCTCGCTTTTGGAGAGAGCGGGGAGAGCCACAGCGTTCTCCTCGCTTATTTTTGTATTCCGGGGTCCCCCGATGCCCGGATAAAAAGAGGATTTAGCTGCTATGAAAATGCTACAATATACGGTGAAACGGTTTGTGATCATGCTGTTCACCCTGTTCATCATCGCAACAGCAACGTTCTTCCTGCTGGCAGCCACCCCCGGCGATGCCCTCTCGGCCCGCGTGGAAAAGCTGCCGGACAGCGTGGCTGCCCGCATGTATGCGAAATACGGCCTGGACAAGCCCGTGATGGAGCGCTACGTCATCACCATGAAAGGCCTTGTCCACGGCGATTTTGGCGAGTCTATCATTTATGAGGGCCAGACCGTCCAGTCCATCATCAAGGAAAAAGCCCCCATCTCGGCCCGGCTGGGCATCCAGCAGATGCTGCTGGGCGTTTCCCTCGGTCTGGCACTGGGCGTGCTGGCAGCCGTGAAAAAGGGCTCGTTCTGGGATTATCTCGTCGTGGCCCTGTCCATTTTGCTCATCTCCGTGCCAAACCTGGTGTTTGCGCTATTGCTGCAACAGGTGTTTGCGGGCAAGCTGGGGTGGTTCCCGGTCATCGGCTGGCCCAGTGACCACCTGTGGACCAGCGGCTGGAACTACACCGTGCTGCCCACGCTGGCGGGCTGCTTTGGCTACATCGCGTCCTATGCCCGCCTGCTCAAGGCCAGTATGCTGGATGTCATGAATCAGGATTACATCCTGACTGCCGAGTCCAAGGGCCTCACCCACCGGGAGGTCATCCTGCACCACGTCCTGCGCAACTCGTTCATCCCCATCGTGACCAACCTCCCCATGAGCGTGGCCATGTGCATCACCGGCTCGTTTTTCATTGAGAGCGTCTTCTCCATCCCGGGCCTGGGCCTGTACTACGTCAATGCCGTGGCGGCACAGGATGTCACCATCGTCATGGGCGAGACAGTCATTCTGGCAGCGCTCTACATCATCGTGGTCTTTGTGACCGATATTCTGTGTACACCGTCGTCGATCCCCGCATCCGGATCCGCGGCGGCAAGCGGTAAGGAGGCGCGGCATTATGAGTGAAACTGCAAAATTCCTCACCCCGGAGCAGGCAGCCCGGGTGGACCACAGCCGCTTTGACGCGGAAAAGATCGACCGTCCCACCATCACCTACTGGCAGGGCGCGTGGCGCCGACTCAAGAAGAACCCACTGGCTGTCATCGCCATGGTGATGCTGGCCGTGGTCCTCTTCTTCGTGCTGCTGGGCCCCACCATCAGCGGCCAGGAGTACATCAAGATCAACGCGTCCATCAAGAATACAGCTCCGAACAGTGCCAACTGGTTTGGCACCGACACCATGGGCCGTGATATCTTCTGCCGTGTCTGGATCGGCGCCCGGCTGTCCCTCATCGTGGCACTGGTCTGCTCCACCATCCAGATCGTGGTGGGCTGCGCCTATGGCGGTGCCATGGCTTACTTTGGCGGCACCGTGGACAGCGTGATGATGCGTGTTATTGAGGTCATCACCTCGTTCCCCTCCCTGCTCATCACCCTGCTCATCATGATGGTGGTGGGCCAGAACGTGGGCGGCCTGCTGTTTGCCATGTGCATCACCTCCTGGTGCGGCACGGCCCGCCAGATGCGCGGCCAGCTCATGCAGCTGCGGGAATCCGAGTATGTGCAGGCGGCCCAGATGATCGGTGCCTCCCCGGTCCGCATCATCATCAAGCACCTGCTGCCCAACACCGTCAGCATCCTGATCCTGAACCTCTGCTCCAGCATCCCCAGCTATATCTTTACCGAGGCCAGCCTGAGCTTCCTCGGCATGGGCCTGTCCAGCGATGTCATCAGCCTGGGCGTCCTCATCAGCCAGGGCAAGGCCAAGATGGATTTCTACCCCTGGCAGCTGTTCTTCCCGGCGGCAGTGCTCTGCATTGCGGTGCTGGCGTTCAACCTGCTGGGCGATGGTCTGCGCGACGCGCTGGACCCTCGCACCATTGAATAAGGAGGCTGCGACATGAGTGAAAAACTGTTGGAAGTCAAAAATCTGCGGGTCTCCTACCACACCTATGCCGGTGAGGTACAGAGCGTGCGCGGCGTCAGCTTTACGGTAAACAAGGGCGAGACGGTGGCCGTTGTGGGTGAGTCCGGCTGCGGCAAGTCTGTTACGGCCAAGAGCATCATGCGGCTGATCAAAACGCCGCCCGCTGAGATCAAAGAGGGCAGTGAAATTATCTTTGACGGCGAGGATGTGCTCCAGTTCAACGAAAAGCGCCTCTGCGCCTACCGCGGCGGCGAGGTGGCCATGGTGTTCCAGGACGCGCTGGCGGCCCTGAACCCCACCATGACCGTGGGCAACCAGATCATTGAGAACCTGCGCCACCACACCAAGCTGAGCAAAAAAAGAGGCCAAGGCCCGTGCCGTGGAGCTGCTACGGATGGTGGGAATCCCCCAGCCGGAGAGCCGGGTGGACCAGTACCCGCACGAGTTCTCGGGGGAATGCGCCAGCGCGTGATGATCGCCATTGCGCTGGCCTGCAACCCCAAGCTGGTCATGGCCGATGAGCCCACCACCGCGCTGGATGTGACCATTCAGGCCCAGATCATCGACCTCATCAAGGCGCTGCAGAAAGAAAAGAACGCCTCGGTCATCCTCATCACCCACGACCTGGGCGTTGTGGCCAATATCGCGGACCGCATCGTGGTCATGTACGCCGGCCAGATCGTGGAGCGGGGCACCAGCATTGAGGTGTTCCACCACCCGCGCCACCCCTACACCAACGCCCTGCTGGAAGCAGTGCCCCGCCTGGACCTGCAGAACAAGCAGCAGCTGGCCAGCATCGAGGGCACCCGCCTGACCTGATCGCGCCGCCCAAGGGCTGCCCGTTCTGCACCCGGTGTAAGTATTGCATGGAGATCTGCTGCGAGCAGCAGCCCCCGGTGCTGAATTTTGGCGACGGCCACGAGGCAAGCTGCTGGCTGTATCAGCTGGAAACGCCTGCCGCCGACGCACCCTTTACACAGGAGGCCCACTATGAAGGATAATGTTGTGCTGGAAGTCAGCCACCTGAAAAAATACTTCGATCTCGGCCATGGCCGCACCCTGCACGCGGTGGACGACGTTTCGTTCAGCATCCGTGAGGGCGAGACGCTGGGACTGGTGGGCGAGTCCGGCTGCGGCAAGACCACCTGCGGCCGCACCTGCCTGGGCATGTACAACAAGACCGATGGACAGGTGCTCTACCGGGGCAAGGACGTTCACGCCCTGAAAGGCAGTGAGCTGTTCGCCTATAAGCGGGAGGCTCAGATGGTCTTCCAGGACCCGTACGCTTCCCTGGACCCCCGCATGACCGTCAGCGATATCATCGCCGAGGGCATGGATGTCCACCACCTGTATCAAAACAAGGCTGAGCGCGCCGAGAAAATTTACGGCCTGCTGGAAAAAGTGGGCCTGAACAAGGAGCACGCCAACCGCCTCATCCACGAATTCTCCGGGGGCCAGCGCCAGCGCATCGGCATCGCCCGTGCCCTGGCCATGGAGCCCAAGTTCCTCGTGATGGACGAGCCCATCTCGGCGCTGGACGTTTCCATTCAGGCACAGGTCATCAACATGCTGATCCGCCTGCAAAAGGAGATGGGCCTGACCTACCTGTTCGTGGCCCACGATCTTTCCATGGTCAAGCACATCTCCGACCGCGTGGCGGTCATGTACCTGGGCCAGATCGTGGAGATCACCCGCTCGGAGGAGCTGTACAGCCACCCGCTCCACCCCTATACCCAGGCGCTGCTCTCGGCCATCCCCATCCCGGACCCCATCATTGAGGCTGAGCGGGAGACCAAGCGCATCCACCTGGAGGGCGAAGTCACCAGCCCCATCGACCCGGCTCCCGGCTGCCGCTTTGCCAGCCGCTGCCCCTACGCCACCGCCCGCTGCAAAGAAGCGACCCCCACCCTGAAAGAGGTGGGCACCGGCCACGAGGTGGCCTGCTTCCGGGTGACGGGCGAATAAGGCGGGGCGGCTCCATGCAAGACAAAAAGCTGGGAACCGCTTTGCCCTGCTCCTGAAAGACGCCGGGAAAGCTTTTCTTCTTGGGCTGGCTGTGGCGGCGGGCGTTTTCATCCTGCTGCTTGCAGTGGGCGCGGTGAGCCATGGCTTTTCCGCGCTGGCAGGGCTGGAGCTGGCCCGGCGGGGGCTGTTCATCGTGGGGGCACTGGCCCTGCTGGTGAGCGCTGGAGCCCTCCTCCTGCCTGAAAAAGCGGCCTCCGTCCGCGAAAAGGACGGCTGGACTGCCCGTTTTGGCCGCTTCGGCCTCTTCGGGGTGCTGTTCTGCGCCTCCGCGGCTATTTTGCTCGTGGCCGGTGTGCTGGATGGCTGGATGTATTCTGCATTCGTTTAAGGTTATGCCAAAGGCTCTCCCTTTGGGAGAGCTGGCGCGTCAGCGCCTGAGAGGGCAAGCCCGGTAAAATAAAACACGAAAACACAGCGATACGATGTCTCTGACAAACAGGGCTTGTATCGCTGTGTTTTTGCTTTTTGTCAGCATCCTTGCCCTCTCCGTCATTGCTTCGCAATGCCACCTTGCCCCCTTCTGGCACTTTCGTGCCACCTCCCCCGGACGGGGGAGTCTTTCAAAGGGAGAGGCATTGGCAAAGAGAAGAGACTGTGCTACAATATCACACGGAAAAGGAGGGGGAGAGCCCATGCCGCACCGCACGTTGCAGGAAGAAGAGCGAAGCCTTTGGACGCTCTTTGGCACGTTTTTAAGATCGGTCTGTTCACCTTTGGGGGCGGCTATGCCATGATCGCCCTACTGGAAGATGAGTTCATCACCAAAAAGCACTGGCTGGGCCGGGACGAGTTTCTGGACATGGCCGCCATTGCCGAGTCCACCCCGGGGCCGGTGGCCATCAACAGTGCCACCTATCTGGGTTATAAGCTGGCCGGGGTGCCGGGGGCGGCCGTGGCCACGGTGGCCGTCGCTCTGCCGTCGTTTGGCATCATCTACGCCATTTCCCTGTTTTTGACCAGTTCACGTCCCTGACGGTGGTGGCGCACGCTTTTCAGGGCATTCAGGTCTGTGTCATCTACCTCATCTTCTTGGCGGGCGTCCGGATGCTCAAGGCGCTGGAGCGCACGCCCCTCAATGTGGGCATCCTGCTGGTGGTCATGGCCTGCATGATCGCGTTCTCTCTGCTGGCGGTCAAGTTTTCCTCCATCGCGTTCATCCTCCTCAGCGGCATGGTGGGCGTGGCCGTCTGGGGGACGGGCAGAAATCAGAAAGGCGGGAGGTGAGCGGGATGCTCTGGCAGTTGTTCTGGACGTTTCTGGAAATCGGTGCCGTCTCCTTTGGCGGCGGCTACGGCATGATCTCTCTCATCCGGGAGAAAGTGCTTCTCCACGGCTGGCTGGAGGAGACGCAGTTTTTGAGTTTTATTGCGGTGTCGGAGTCCACCCCGGGGCCGCTGGCCATCAATATGGCAACGTTCATCGGGGCCTCGCAGGCCGGTGCGGCGGGGGTTCTGCGCTACGCTGGGGGTGGTGCTGCCCTCGTTTTTCATCATCCTGCTCATTGCGGCGCTCATCCATAATCTGTTGCAGTACGCGGGGGTCAACGCGTTCCTCTCCGGCATCCGGCCCTGTGTGGTGGCCCTCATTCTGGCCACGGCCGTCACCATGGGCCTGAGCAGCCTGCTGGGCGTCTCCACGCTGGCGGACACCCCCGCCCCTGCCTGGCAGGGCATCGGCATTCTGGCGGCCCTGCTGTTGCTCCATTTTGGCTGGCAGAAGTGGAAAGACAAAGCTCCCTCCCCCATTGCGATGATCCTAGTCTCCGCGGTGCTGGGCATGGTGGTCTATCACTGAAAATTTTGGACTTTTTCAATTGCGGACGTTTGGCGTAAATGGCATGTGGTTCTTGACATTTTGGTAAGGGTGCGTATAATAAAAAGTACGAACGAAGGATGTGTGCATGGTTCTCATGAACGCAACAAGAAGCCCCGCGGTAGTAGCAATACCGCGGGGCTTCTTGCGCTTCTGCAATTTAATTTTAAGATCAATCGTCGTCGCTGTCCAGCTTGAGTACGGCGGTAAAGGCCTCGCTGGGGAGCTCGACACTGCCCAGCTGGCGCATCTTCTTTTTGCCCTCTTTCTGCTTTTCCAGCAGTTTCTTTTTTGCGGGAGATGTCGCCGCCATAGCACTTGGCAAGCACGTCCTTGCGCATGGCCTTGACGGTCTCGCGGGCAATGATCTTGCCGCCGATGGCCGCCTGCACCGGGATCTCAAACAGGGTGCGGGGGATGTTGTCCCGCAGCTTTTCGCAGATGCGGCGGCCCTTGGCGTAGGCGTTGTCCCGGAAGACGATCATGGAGAGGGCGTCCACGGGGTCGCCGTTGAGCAGGAAGTCCAGCTTGACAAGGTCGCTCTCGCGGTACTCCTTGAACTCGTAATCGTAGCTGGCGTAGCCGCGGCTCCGGCTCTTGATGGCGTCAAAGAAGTCGTAGACGATCTCCCAGCGGCAGGGCGTAGTGGAGGTCCACACGGACGTCATCGAGGTATTTCATGTCAGCCAGCACGCCGCGCTTCTGCTGGCAGAGGTCCATCAGGGCACCCACATACTCGTTGGGGGTGTAGAGGTGGACGTCCACAAAGGGCTCCTCCTGCTTGACGATGTTGGAGGGGTCGGGGTAGCTGGACGGGTTGTCGATCATCTCCACGGTGCCGTCGGTCAGGGTCAGACGATAGCGGACGCTGGGTGTGGTGGTGATGAGGTCGAGGTCGAACTCGCGTTCCAGGCGCTGGGTGATGATGTCCAGATGCAGCAGGCCCAGGAACCCGCAGCGGAAGCCAAACCCCAGCGCGGCGCTGGTCTCGGGCTCAAAGCTGAGCGAAGCATCGTTCAGCTGCAGCTTTTCCAGCGCATCCTTCAGATCCGGGTAGTTGGCACCGTCCGCGGGGTAGATGCCGCAGAACACCATAGGAGTGACCTTGCGGTAGCCGGGCAGGGCTTCGGCGGTGGGATTATTGGCCAGCGTGACGGTGTCGCCGACGCGGGTGTCGCGCACGGTCTTGATGCTGGCCGTCAGATAGCCGACCTCACCGGCCTGCAGCTGTTCGCAGGGGGTCAGGTTGGTAGCGCCCATGTGGCCTACTTCCACCAGCGTGAACTCGGCACCGGTGGCCATCAGGCGGATGGTGTCGCCGGGTTTGACGGTGCCCTCAAACACGCGGATATAAACGATGACGCCCTTGTAGCTGTCGTAGATGCTGTCAAAGATCAGAGCCTTGAGGGGGCGTCCGGGTCACCGGTGGGGGCGGGGATGTCGCTGACCACCCGCTCCAGCACCTGATCGACGTTGAGGCCGGTCTTGGCGGAGACGCGGGGAGCGTCCAGGCAGGGCAGGCCGATGACGTCCTCCACCTCCTGGGCCACCTCGTCCGGGTGGGCAGAGGGCAGGTCGATCTTGTTCAGGATGGGCACCAGCTCCAGGTCATGCTCCAGCGCCATATAAGTGTTGGCCAGCGTCTGGGCTTCCACGCCCTGGCTGGCATCCACCACCAGGATGGCACCCTCACAGGCAGCCAGGCTGCGGCTGACTTCGTACTGAAAGTCAACGTGGCCCGGCGTGTCGATCAGGTTGAACTCGTAGGTCTTGCCGTCCTTGGCGGTATAGTGCATGGTGACGGCACGGGCTTTGATGGTAATGCCGCGTTCGCGTTCGATGTCCATGTTGTCCAGGATCTGGTCCTCCATGGTGCGCTCGTCCACGCTGTTGGTCAGCTCCAGGATGCGGTCCGACAGGGTGGATTTGCCGTGGTCGATGTGTGCGATGATGCAGAAATTGCGGATGTTGTCTCTTGCCATTGGTTCCTCCAAACGAGAGATTTAGTTGTTGAGAATCCAGTCTTCCACGGCCATGATCTCGCCGTGCTCTAAGTAGACCCGGGGCACCCGGCGGGCCACGCCGCAGAGCACCTCGTAGGAAATGGTATTGGTCTTGCGGGCAATGTCCTCAGCGCTGTCGCTGACGGCGCCGCCCCAGAGGATGGCCTCGTCGTCCTCATGGACGTCCGGTACATTGGTCACGTCCACCATGAGCTGGTCCATGCAGACCCGGCCCACCACGGGGCAGGGCTTGCCGTGGATCTCCACGATGCCCTGCCCGCAGCTCAGCAGGCGGGGATAGCCGTCGGCGTAGCCCGCGCAGAGGGTAGCGATCTTCGTAGGCGTTTCGGCCGTAAAACGGCGGCCATAGCTGGTAGACTGCCCCGGCTGCAGCTCCTTGACCATGCTCACCACGGTCTTGAGCTTCATCACCGGGCGGAACAGCCCGAAGCGGACGGCGCTGCTGGGGTCGAAGCCGTAGAGGATGATGCCCGGGCGGGCCATGCAGCGGGAGCGTTCCAGCCCCTCCGGCCATTCCGGGTGGAGCATGACCCCGGCGGAGTTGTCACAGTGGACAAGGGCGGGCTCGTGCCCGGCGGCTTTCAGCGCCTGAAATGCCTGAAGAACAGGGCGTGCTGCTCGGCGGTGTAGGCCACATCGGCCTCGTCCGTCTCATCGGCCACGGCAAAGTGCTGGAACAGGCCGGTCATTACAAGGCCCGGCAGCTGACAGGCGTGGGCCATCTCCCGGACGGCCTTTTCAAAATCCGTGCGGAGAGCAAAGCCGATACGGCCCATGCCGGTGTCCGCCTTGAGATGGACCTGCACCCGGCCGCCTGCCGCGCAGGCCGCTTTGCTCAGAGCCTCGGCCTGTTCCAGAGAGTAGCAGGCCGCCGTGATGTGGTTCCGGATGAGGTCGGCGGCGCAGCTGGCGTAGACGTGGCCCAAAATCAAAATGGGCAGGGTGAGCCCGGCCTGCCGCAGCTGCAATGCCTCGGCCAGGCAGCTGCAGGCCAGCCAGGCGGCCCCCTCCTCGGCAAAGACCCGGGCACACTGCACGGCCCCGTGGCCGTAGCTGTCGGCCTTGACAACGGCGCAGAGGGGCAGCTCCCCGGCCCGCTGCTGACCGCCCGGAAATTTTGCCGCAGGGCGTCCAGATCGATCTCGGCCCAGACGTGTTTTTCAAAAACTTGGTTTGGCATAATAAAGTCGCCTCTTTCGGTTCAAAACTCAGGACAGGCGGACACTCTCCACGAGGTTGACGATATCGCTGATGGAGGCCAGCTTGGTCAGGCCGGAGACATAGACCACATCGCCGCTGTCGTAGGTGATGGTGGCCAGGACCGCGTAATAAGCTTGAATGTCGCACCGCACGGCGGTGACGGTGGCACCGTCCACGCTCAGGTTCACCTTGCGGGGGCTGATGACGCCATAGGCCTCTTTCAGGTCGCTTTCTGACTGCTGAATGAAATCAGCGTAGGTGTCTTTGTCGCCCCGCTGGAACAGCACCACCTGATAATTGGCGTCAGAGCTGTCGGCAGCGGAGGCCAGCTCCAGTGCATGGCCCAGCGTAGCGTCCTCGGTCATCTCACAGACGGGCCAGATGCCGCTTTCGTAAGAAACGGTCACGCCATTCTCTGCGGTGTAGGTGGTGTCGGGGTTGGCCGGGGTGCGGCGGTTGACCGCGAGGGTCAGCACAAAATAGGCCAGTGCGCCCAGAAGGACGATGATGCCCATGGCCAGCAGGAGCTTGGAGCCGCGGGCCTGTGCGGCGTCGCGCTGGTGGAGGTCTTTGGACATGGAACATTCTCCTTTAAACAATATACCTTTACAGTATAACACAACTAGCCGCGGATTTGTAGCACCACCGTGCAGAAAAATGTGCTCGGGCGCGAAAAAAGAAACCAAAAATCAAAATCTGAAATCAAGAGATTTCAAGAGAAAACGGGAGATTTTAAGAGATTTAAAAATTTACACTGAAAAAATCAAAAAATAGTGTTGACAGGCGCTATTTTGTGTTGTATACTGACACTCGCGCCCCAAAAGGGTGCCTGAACCGTACAAAACACTTATCAGGAGGAAATAGATATGAGCACTACTCTCGTAAAGCCCGCTGAAGTCGAGCGCAAGTGTGGTATCTGCTCGACGCTGCCGGCAAGAGCCTGGGCCACGTCGCTGCTGAGGCTGCTGTTCTGCTGCGCGGCAAGCAGAAAGTTAACTACACCCCCAACGTTGACTGCGGTGACCATGTCATCATCATCAACTGCGACGAGGCTGTCCTGACCGGCAAGAAGGCCGAGCAGAAGTTCCACATCACCCACAGCAAGTTCATCGGCGGCCTGAAGAAGGTCCAGTACAGCAAGCTGATGGCTGAGAACAGCGACAAGGCCATGACCTACGCTGTCAAGGGCATGATCCCCTCTAACACCATCGGCGCCAAGGCTATGACCCGCCTGCACTGCTACCAGGGTGCCGAGCACGCTCACGCAGCTCAGAAGCCCGAGAAGATCGAGTTCTAAGAAGGAGGCAATAGAACATGTACGAAACCAAACCTTATTTCTACGGCACTGGCCGTCGTAAGCATTCCGTTGCCCGCGTTCGCGTGTACAACGGCACCGGCAAGATGACCATCAACGACCGTGATATCGACGACTACTTCGGTCTGGAGACCCTGAAGCTGATCGTCCGTTCTCCGCTGGTCCTGCTGGGCCTGGAGGGCAAGTATGACGTCGTCGTCCGCGTTTCCGGCGGCGGTGTTTCCGGCCAGGCTGGCGCTATCCGCCACGGCCTGTCCCGCGCTCTGCTGCAGCAGAACGAGGAGAACCGTTCTGTTCTGAAGAAGGCCGGTTTCCTGACCCGCGATCCTCGTATGAAGGAACGTAAGAAGTACGGCCTCAAAGCCGCTCGTCGCGCACCGCAGTTCAGCAAGCGCTGATTTACTCCGTATCGCATTTTTCGGCTCTGCTTCGGCAGAGCCGTTTTTGTTTGCAGCCGTTTTCCTGTGGAACTAGGGAACATGACTGCGCTTTTGAAAACAAAGCTTGAGTCTGACTTTTGGGCGGGGGAAGATAAATGAGATGAATGCAAGAATACTGTGAAGTGAAAGCTCTTCATTTTTCTTGACAAAACCTGCCCAGAGCGCTATCATGAACGTAACGCAGACAATGGAGCCTGGAGTGTGTTCACTCTAGGCTTTTTTTTCGTGTCTGGGATTGCTGCGGGCCAATAGAGGGGGCTCGCAGCCAGGAAAATGGGTGCTGACCCGGGCGGAATGGTGTCCGCCGGGCGGCCTGAGGAAAAGGAGCTTGGAAATGATGAACGGTAATGTGAATGGAATGACCATCCGGCTGCTGGGCTGCGCCCTGGCCATGCTGGTGCTGGCGGCAATGTCCGTTACCACGGGCAGCTTTGCAAAGGCTGCCGATGCACACGATGCCGCACAGGCAAACCATGTGGCTGCGGAAGATGTCGTTTGGGAAATGAAATAAGCTTTTTTACTGTGCAAGCAGCAGCACCCCGGGGCAATATCAGCCTCGGGGTGCTTTTTTTTGTGCCGTTATTTCTGCTTCAGACGGGTCAGGTACTGGTCGGCCTCAATGGCTTCGGGGGTGAAGCTGTTGTTCTCCCACCAGTTCACCAGCGCCGCTGTCACCGTGATGCCGGTGCTTACCAGCTGCTCCAGCTGTTCGGACTCGATGGGCAGCACGGAATGGCCGGTACAGCTCAGCAGCTGGTTGGTCAGGGCCAGCGCCAGCGCGGCGGTGCGGGCCATGGTAGAGGCAGAGATCTTGCAGGGCTTTTTCATAGAGGGTTCTCCTTTCTTGTTTTGGTAGTAAATTTCAAATCGCTGGATGGGCCGCTCTCAGCCCGTCCAGCGGGCTTTGGTGCTGCGGGTGTCCAGATGTACCCAGCCGCAGGTGCGGCCTTTGCGGGGCGGGTAGCGCCCGATGCCTCCTTTGCCGGGCAGCAGGGTCTCAGCGTAGGCGGCGGCTTCCGCCACGCTGACGCCCTCCACCCGGAAATCAGCGGCCCGCCCGTACAGATGCTGGCTGTGGGGCGAAGCGCCGGGGATAGAAGCGTTGTGGGCGGCGGTGCGGAACCCGCTGGTAATGGCCACCGGACGCCCGAAATGCAGACGGATGGCTTCCAGCAGGGCGGCCAGTTCTTCCTCCACAAAAATGGGGTCGGAACCATCCCGGCAGGCGAACTCCCGCACCCGGAAATGCGGGGTCAGGTGCAGTGCTCCGTCCCGGGCGAGGGAATAGGCTTTTAGGGCCATGGGGCCTCCTTTCTATTATATAATGTATCTCCCCATGGGGTTTGCCTGCGGCCGCAGGGCGGTGCTTCCCGGGTTGCTGGCCCGATTGTACCAGAGCGGCGGCCAAGGCGGAAGTGCATATTTTTTTATTACGTGTTTTTACGTTTCGGCATTTTGCTAAACGCCATTTTCAGCGAGAAATTCAAAAGAAATTCGGCACTGATTTTTACAAAAAATCAGTGCCGAATTTGTGCGGAAATTGGCCGTTTGCGGTCGGTTTGCAGTCACGAAAACGGGCTTTGAAACTGCAATTTTACCCCCGGAAAATCAAATTTAGATGTTAAAAAATTATGAACGAATAAGACAAAAGCAGGTCAGTATCTCCCAAATTTGCAATCACGGACTTGGCAGTTCTTTTGTGTTCTGGTGGTATGCCTTGTGGCTACCCTTGGCGTCACCGCTGCAAATCTGCGGCTGACCTACGTCACCGACTCCAATGGTGCACGGCAGGTCCTTCTGACCGATGCCGATGCTTCCCCCGCACAGGTCATGCACCTTTCCGGCATCCGCTCTGAAGAGGGCGATGAGGTCTACTACACCGCGTTCAGCGGCAATCTTGCCTCCCTGAACATCGAGCGCGCATTCTCCGTCAGCATCACCGCCGACGGGCAGGAATACCCTGTAAAGCTGGTGTTCGGCACCGTAGCCGATGCACTGGAGCGCGCCGGTATCACCCTTGAAGGGGACGACTACACCGAGCCGGCGCTGGATCACGTTGTGACCGCCGGCAGCAAGATCGTGGTCCACCGCGTGGACTACGAAGAGCGTGTGGAAACTCAGGCCATCCCCTACGACACCCAGTATGTCTACACCAGCCTGTACTTCCGCAACACCGGCCGCACCACCACCCTGCAGCACGGTGCAGCCGGTCAGCAGACCGTGACCACCCGCGACCGCTATGTGGACGGCGAGCTGGAGAACAGCACCGTTGTGGATACCACCACCACCGTGGAGCCCACCGACCACGTTATCAAGACCTACGGCGCAGGTGCGCCAGTGTCCCCCCTGACCGGCCCGGACGGCACCACCAACGCCCCCACCTCTTATAGCAAGGTGCTCACCGGCAAGGCCACCGGCTACTATTCCCGCAGCGGCAAAGGCTCTTCCGGTCTGGGTCTGGGCTATGGCACCGTGGCTGTGGACCCGGACGTGATCCCCTACGGCACCAAGCTCTACATCACCTCCACCGACGGCAAGTTCGTCTACGGCTACGCCGTAGCCACCGACACCGGCATCGCCGTCCAGAAGGGGCAGATCCTTGTAGACCTGTTCTACGAGACCTACGCCGAAAGCGTCATCAACGGTGCCATTCAGGTCAATGTCTACGTTGTAGGCTGAGCTGTAAACAAAACACAATAACCACGCAAAGAGACCGCTGTACAAACTGTGCAGCGGTCTCTTTTGATGTTAATCAGAATACTATTTTTATTTCGGGGTCGGGGAAAGTCTGTGGGCTTTCCCCGACCCCTTTTCTGTTTTCGCAACGCTTTCGCTGAAACCGTTTGTCAAATGAGCAGTTTACACGATGTTGAGCTGCAAATTTTGGATGATATGCCCACAACATACAGAGAATGCCAGAAAATTTGTGTTAATTGTATTTGTTTTTCGGACAAAAAGTCTTGCAAAAATGGTAAAAACCTTTTAATATAAAAGAGTACAAAGCTGCGAAAGCCGCTTTCGGCTTCCGCACGGGGAGGAGCAGTCTATGAAACCGACCGAAGAAAAGATTCAGAGCAATACATCGGATCTGCCGGTGTACCTGTTCAAGCAGGGCAATAACTGCGAGGCTTACCGCTACTTCGGCGCACATCTGGAAACACGGGTCGGGGAGTCCGGCGTTGTGTTCCGTGTATGGGCACCGCACGCCGCAGCCATCAGCGTTGTGGGCGACTTCAACAGCTGGAAGCCCGGCAGCCATCCCATGCGCAAGGTGGATGGCGATTCCGTGTGGGAATTGTTCATTCCCGGCATGAAGGAATACGATGTTTATAAATATTGCGTGACCACCCGCGCAGGCGACCTTGTCTACAAGGCCGATCCTTACGCTTTCCACGCCGAGACCCGCCCGTCCAACGGCAGCAAGGTCTACGACCTGTCCGGCTTTACATGGCACGACGCCGCATGGCAGGCCGCACAGAAAAAGGCGGACGTGATCAACGGCCCGATGAACATCTACGAGATGCACGCCGGCAGCTGGAAGCTGAAGGAGGGCGGCAAGCCCTACAACTACTCCGAGCTGGCGGACGAGCTGATCCCGTACATCAAGGATATGGGCTATACCCATGTAGAGCTGCTGCCCATTACGGAATATCCGTTTGACGGCAGCTGGGGCTATCAGGTCAGCGGTTATTTTGCTCCCACCAGCCGTTACGGTACCCCGCACGACTTTATGGAGTTTGTGGATAAGATGCGGCAGGCATCGGCGTAATCCTGGACTGGGTGCCCGCCCACTTCCCCAAGGATCAGTTCGGACTGTACAACTTTGACGGCGAAGCCTGCTACGAGGACCCGAACCCCAAGCGCGGCGAGCATAAAGAGTGGGGCACCATGGTGTTCGACTTTGGCCGCAACGAGGTGCAGAGCTTCCTGATCTCCAGCGCACTGTACTGGCTGGAGGAATACCACATCGACGGCCTGCGGGTGGACGCCGTGGCTTCCATGCTCTATCTGGACTACAACCGCAAGCAGGGCGAGTGGGAGCCCAATAAGGACGGCGGCAAGGAGAACCTTGAGGCCATCGCGTTCCTGCGCAAGCTGAACAACACCGTGCTGGGCCGCCACCCCCACAAGTACATGATCGCCGAGGAGTCCACGGCCTGGCCCATGGTCACAAAGCCCGCTTCGGACGGCGGCCTGGGCTTCAACTTCAAGTGGAACATGGGCTGGATGAACGACATGCTCAGCTACATGAAGACCGACCCGCTGTTCCGTGCCGGCAACCACAACAAGGTCACGTTCAGCTTCTTCTACGCGTTCAGCGAGAATTTCGTCCTGCCCATCAGCCACGATGAAGTCGTGCATGGCAAGTGCAGCCTGCTCAATAAGATGCCCGGCGAGTACGAGGCCAAGTTTGCAAATCTGCGCACCTTCTTCGGCTACATGATGGCGCACCCCGGCAAGAAGCTGCTGTTCATGGGACAGGAGTTCGGCCAGTTTGCCGAGTGGAACGAGGCAAAGCAGCTGGACTGGATGCTGCTGGACTACGACAAGCACACCGAGCTGCAGAACTACGTCACGCACCCTGAACGCCTTCTATAAAGAGCACCCTGCCCTCTGGCAGGTCGATTACAGCTGGGAGGGCTTCCAGTGGATCGTGCCGGACGACTCGCAGCAGAGCGTCATCGCCTTCCTGCGCAAGGATGCCGCCGGTAAGCAGATCCTTGTCATCTGCAACTTCAACCCCGTCCTGCGCGAGGGCTACACCCTCGGCGCACCGGTGTCCGGCACTTACAAGGAAATTCTGAACAGCGACGATGCAGAGTTCGGCGGTTCCGGCGCTGTCCACAACAAGGCCGTGCGCACCCACAAAAAGCCGCAGCACGGCTTTGAGCAGAGCATCACCGTTACCCTGCCGCCCATGAGCACCCTGTACTTTGAGGTGCCCACAAAGCGCACCCGCAAGGCAGCAGAGGACAGCACGGACAAACCGGCAAAAAAGACCACCAAAAAATCCACCGTCAAGGACGCCGTGGAAAAGGCGGTAAAAAAGACGACCCGCAAGGCCAAAGCCGAGCCGGACGCCGACAAGCCGGTAAAAAAGACCCGCACCACCAAGGCCAAGGCCGCCGAAACGGCGGATGAAAAACCGGAAAAAGCCAAAAAGACCGCTGCCAAGTCCAAAGCAAAGCCCGAGACCGCAGCGGACAAGCCGGTAAAGAAGACCGCCGCCAAGGCAAAGACCGCGGCAAAAGCAAAAACTGAGACCGAAGCAGAAACCAAACCCGCAAAGCGCACCCGCAAAGCAAAAGCACCCAAGGAGTAAGGATGCCCACACGGATGCACGCACGAACATTCTGATCTGTTGACTATCATTTCCAAAAAGGAAATGCTAAAGGGGAGAATAAAGCTATGGCAAAAGAAATCGTGGCAATGATCCTTGCCGGTGGACGTGGCTCGCGCTTGTACGCGCTGACACAAAAAACGGCAAAACCTGCGGTGTCCTTCGGCGGCAAGTACCGCATCGTGGACTTCCCGCTGTCCAACTGCGTCAACTCCAACATCGACACGGTCGGCATCGCAACGCAGTATCAGCCCCAGAAGCTGAACGAGTACATCGGCAACGGTCAGCCCTGGGATCTGGATCGTCTGCACGGCGGTGTGCACACCCTGCCGCCCTACGAGCAGGCAAACGGCACCGACTGGTACAAGGGCACTGCAAACGCCATCTACCAGAACATTGGCTTCATCGACAGCTATGATCCCGAGTACGTCATCATCCTGTCCGGCGACCAGATCTGCAAGCAGGATTACGCCGACTTCCTGCGCTTCCACAAAGAGAAGGGCGCGGAGTTCTCTGTGGCCGTTATGGAAGTGGACTGGAAAGAAGCTTCCCGTTTCGGCCTGATGGTGGCGGACGAGAACGACCGCATCACCGAGTTCCAGGAGAAGCCCCCGGTGCCCAAGTCCAATCTGGCCTCCATGGGCATCTACATCTTCAACTGGGATGTGCTTAAGAAGTATCTGATCGAGGACGAGGCTGACCCCAACTCCAAGAACGACTTTGGCATGAACATCATCCCCGCCCTGCTGCGTGACGGCCGCAAGATGTACGCCTACCGCTTTGCCGGTTACTGGCGCGACGTCGGCACCATCGACAGCCTGTGGGAAGCCAACATGGAAGTGCTGGACCCCGAGAACTCCGGCATCGATATCTTTGATAAGACCTGGAAGATCTACAGCCGCAACCCCGTGCTGCCCGCCCAGAAGATCGGCGAGCGCGCCGTTGTGCAGGACTCCCTCATCACCGAGGGCTGCAAGATCTACGGCAACGTCAAGCACTCTGTGCTGAGTGCAGGCGTTGTTGTGGAAGAGGGCGCTACCGTTGAGGACGCCGTGCTGATGGACGGTGTCGTAGTCAAGGCAGGTGCCGTGGTCAAGCGCTGCATCCTTGCTGAGGACGTTGTTGTGGGCGCAGGTGCAAAGGTCGGCGGCGAGGGCGCTATTGCCCACGTTGGCACCGGTCTGACCATCGGCGCAGGCGCTACCGTCAAGGAGGGCGCAAAAGTGTTTGAATCCGTCAAGGAGGGTGTGGAAGTATGCTGAGCCAGAACACCAATGCGTTGGGTATCATTTTCCCCAACAGCTATGACAATACCGTTCCCGAGCTGGTGACCGAGCGCGCAATGGCCTCGATCCCCTTTGCGGGCCGTTACCGCATGGTAGACTTTGTGCTGTCCAGCATGGCCAACTGCGGCATTTCCAACGTTTCCATCGTGGTGCGTAAGAACTACCACTCCCTGATGGATCATCTGGGCACCGGCCGCGAGTGGGATATGGCCCGCCGTCACGGCGGTCTGAACATCGTGCCTCCCTTTGCAGAAAAGGGCGTGCGCATCTACTCCGGCCGTGTGGAGGCTCTGGGCTCCATTCTGAGCTTCCTCGAGCACCAGAAGGAGAAGTATGTGGTCATGAGCGATGCCAACATCGCCGTCAACTACGACTTCAACGCCCTGCTGGCTGCCTCATCAGGCCAGCGGTGCCGACGTGACTGTGGCCTACCAGAAGACCGAGATCCCCGAGGGCCGCAAGAACGACAACTACACCCTGACCATTGATGCCGATGGCCGCGTGACCGAGCTGCTGTTCAACGACTACCGCTCCGGCGTGCAGAATCTGGATCTGAACATCTATGTGCTGGAGCGCGAGACCCTGATCAAGCTGGTCAAGGACGCTACCGCCCGTGGTCTGATCTACTTCGAGCGCGACATTCTGGCACACAACGTCAACATCCTGAACATCCACGCTCTGGAGTACACCGGCTATGTGGCTCATGTCTGCGACATGAAGAGCTACTTTGACGAGAACCTGAAGCTGATCAAGGACGAGAATCTGGAGGCACTGTTCCCCAAGGGCTGCCCCATCTACACCAAGATCCGTGACGATAACCCCACCCGTTACGTCACCGGCTCCAAGGTGGCGAACTCCATTCTGGCCGACGGCTGCGTCATCGAGGGTACTGTGGAGAACAGCGTGCTCTTCCGCGGCGTCAAGGTCAAGAAGGGTGCTGTGGTCAAGAACTGTGTCCTAATGCAGGATACCGTTGTCGAGCCCAACGTGGAGCTGGACTGCGTTGTTACCGACAAGAACGTGAAGATCACTGCCGGCAAGAAGCTGTCCGGCACCGAGAGCTTCCCGGTCTACGTCCAGAAGAACCACACCGTCTGATCGATGCAATATCCATAGGGGCGGCTTCCTCCCCGGTAGCCCCTCTTGAGAGGGGCGGGGCACCTGTGTGCCCCCGCCTGCTCTTTTGTATGCAAGGTTCGCGCCGCTTTTCATGGCGGCGGGGAGCGCGAACATCTGTCTGTATCATGGAAGGAGCGAATCCTATGAAGATCCTGTATGCTGTCGGAAGCCTGCCCTTTGCCAAATCCGGCGGTCTGGCCGATGTGGCAGGTGCCCTGCCCAAAGCACTGGTCAAGGACGGCGTGGACGCCCGCGTCATCATGCCCCTGTACGGCGATTTGAAGTACCGCGATAAGCTGGAATACGTTACCAACTACTCCGTGCCCGTGGGCTGGCGCAGCCAGTACTGCGGCCTGTTCAAGGCCGAGCATGACGGCGTGACCTTCTACTTTATGGACAACGAATATTACTTCAAGCGCAGCGGCCTGTACGGCTTCTATGATGACGGCGAGCGCTTGCTTTCTTCTCCCGCGCGATTCTGGAAACCCTGTTCTATACCGACTTTGAGCCGGATATCATCAACTGCAACGACTGGCAGACCGCGCTTACCCCCGTCTACCTCAACCTGTACTACCGCCATTTGGATAAGTTCAGCCACATCAAGACGGTCTTCACCATCCATAACATTGCGTATCAGGGTAAGTACGGCATCGATATTCTGGAGGACACCTGCGGCATCGGCCACCGGGACCAGCATATCGTGGAGTATGATGGCTGCGCCAACTTTATGAAGGGCGCTATCGAGACTGCCGACAAGATCACCACCGTCAGCCCCACCTATGCACAGGAGATCCTGGACCCGTGGTTCAGCCACGGTCTCGACGGCCTGCTGCGTCAGAAGCAGTATAAGCTGTGCGGCATCCTGAACGGCATCGACATGGACGCCAACGACCCCGCCACCGACAAGAACATCCCCTTCAATTACAGCATCAAGACCTTCGAGACCGGCAAGGCCAAGTGCAAGGAAGCTTTGCAGGACAGATTTGGTCTGAATAAAGACGGCAGCCCCGTCTTTGGCATGGTCAGCCGCATGGTTGGCATGAAGGGCTTTGACCTTGTGCAGAGCATTGCCGACGGTCTGGTGGACCGCGGCATCGAGCTGGTCATTCTGGGCAGCGGCGAGAACCAGTACGAGAGCTTCTTCTCGGACCTGTGCGCCCGTCACCCGGGCCGCGTAGGCACCTACATTGGCTTTGAGCCCAAGCTCTCGCAGGAGATCTACGCCGGTGCAGACGCCTTCATCATGCCCTCCAAGAGCGAGCCCTGCGGTCTGGCACAGATGGTGGCCTGCCGCTACGGCACACCTCCCATCGTCCGCGAGACCGGCGGTCTGCGCGACTCCATCCACGACAGCACCATGGGCGACGGCAACGGCTTTACCTTTGCCGGTTACAACGCCCACGAGCTGTACGAGGCCTGCTGCAACGCACAGGATGCCTACAACGACAAGGAAAACTGGAAGAACCTCGTGCATCACTGCATGGAGTGCGATTTCAGCTGGGATGTCTCCGCCAAGAGCTACGAGGGCCTGTACAACGAGACTGTACAACGAGACTGCAAACCTCTGGTAAACGCCTGAATCCCAAAGCACCCGCCGCCCGGGGCTGCCGGAAAACAAACGCGGCGGCAGTTTTTTTTTTTTTGCACAGATTGATTTTTTTCCGCATTTTACACATTCACAAAAACCTTTTTTCCGCAAAGTTTGTGCAATGATGTTTCCGCAGGCGTACAATGTGTGCTATCAGCGTACACCCGTGAAATCAGTCTGAACAAACTATGAAATTTCACTATATTTCGGTGGAGAATTGATTGCAATATCCAACGTTTTGAAGTATACTGAGGGCATAGATTTTTTGCTGCCTGTCCATCTCTGGCAAGACTTCCAGATACTGGAATACAGGCAGCACCCGCAGAAAGGAGCGGCGCAGAACTTGAAGGGCTGGTACAAAGCTTTAGAGGATCTGGTCTGGCTGACCCAGCTGGGGCTGAATATGCTGCTGCCGCTGGTGCTCTGCCTTGCCGGGTGCTGGTGGGCTGTGGAGCACTGGGGCTGGCCGGAATGGCTGTTTTTGCCCGCTGTGGGTCTGGGGCTTGCCGCCGGGGCGCAGAACTTCTGGGTGTTCTGCAAGGAACGGCTGGAGCGCTCCAAACACGAAAAAAATCATCGGGTGGGCTTTAACTCCCACCAGTAATGGAGGTCCGTTTTTATGAAATTGCAGCCGGAATCCAAAAAGGAGCTGCTGCGCATCGCCTGCGGCGTGTCTCTGTGCACTGCCGTGATGTGGGTAGTGTTTGCAGCGCTGCATCTGGTGGGCTGGGTGGTCTTTGACTACCGGGTGCTGCTGGGCGGCATCATCGGCGCGCTGGTGGCTATCGGCAACTTTGCCGGCATCTGCTTTGTGGTGCAGAAGGTCATTGACGAGCCGGACGAAAAAAAGCGTAAAGCGCAGCTGCAGATATCCTATAATACAAGGATGCTGCTGCAGGCGTTGTGGATCATCATAGCCATTGCGGCTCCCTGTTTCCAGGCGTTTGCAGGCGTTCTGCCGCTGCTGTTCCCCAGAGTTACGATCTATTATCTCCAGATAACCGGGAAGTACAAGCCGCTCACGCCCCCGCAGGAGCCGGTGGACATCGCTGTGGAAGATGACCCCGCCCCCGCCGAGGAGTCTGCGGTGCAGCCCCGTGACGAAGGGGGTGAACAAGAATAAATGGAACTGAACGGCGCAAAGATCCTGTATACCATCCATACCAACATCCCGCTGCTGGGCGATTTCAAGATCACCCAGACCCTTGTGAGCACCTGGATCGTCATGGCGCTGCTTTCGGGCCTGGCATTCTGGCTGGGGCGCGACCTCAAGCTGGAAAACGTCTCCAAGCGGCAGGCAGCCGCGGAGTTTATCGTGGAACGGCTGGATCAGTTCGTGCACGACAACATGGGCTTCCACTTCGATCAGTATATCCCCCTCATCGGTGCCATCTTTGCACTGAGCGTCGGGTGCAACCTGATCAGCGTCGTTGGCCTGTGGAGCCCCACGGCCGACCTGAACACCGAGGCAGCGTGGGCCATCGTGGTGTTTGTTCTGATCATGTACTACAAAATCAAGACAAACGGCATTCTGGCCTATATCAAGGGGCTGCTCGATCCGATCTTTATCATGGCACCCATCAATGTGCTCTCGGAAATTTCAACCGCCCGTCAGCATGGCATTCCGTCACTTTGGCAACATCTTGTCCGGTACCGTCATTTCCACCCTGCTGTACTGGGCGCTGGCAAGCCTGAGCCACGTCATCTTTGGCTGGCTGCCGGGCTTCCTGAGTCAGATCCAGCTGTTCCAGATCGGCATCCCGGCCTTTACGGGCCTGTATTTCGACTGGTTCGGCGGCTGCATCCAGGCGTTCATCTTCTGCACCCTGACCGCAATTTTCATCAAACGTGCTGCCGGTGAGGACTAACGCCTTCCGGCATCCCCCAAAACACAAACACATTTTAGGAGGACAAATCTTATGACTGACTTTCAGTACCTCGCTCGTGGTATCGCTCTGGCTGGCTGCGGCATCGGCGCGGGCTGCGCGCTGATCGCAGGTATCGGCCCTGGTATCGGCGAAGGCAACGCTGCCGCTGCTGCCTGTGAGGCCGTTGGCCGTCAGCCCGAGTGCAAGAGCGACGTTACCAGCACCCTGATCCTCGGTGTTGCACTTTCCGAGACCACCGGTATTTACGGCTTCGTTACCGGCCTGCTGCTGATCTTCCTGGCTCCCGGTATGTTCATGAAGTATCTGGCATAAGCCTCCCGATCCGAAAAAATAACGAAAGGAGACGCTTATGGAACTGTATCAGGCGTTGATCACGCTGGATGGCTGGACCTTTCTGGCCCAGATCTGCAACCTGATGATCCAGCTGGTCATCTTCAAAAAGTTCCTGCTGAATCCGGTCAAAAACGTGATCGCAGAGCGCAAGGCGAAGGCAGACAGCCAGATCGCAGATGCGCCGAAGCTGCGCACCGAAGCCGAAGCCATGAAGGCGGAGTACGAGCAGAACCTGCAGAACGCCCGCACCGAGGCCAACCAGATCGTGGCTGCGGCGCAGAAGACCGCCACCGCCCGCTCGAAGAGATCGTGGGCGAGGCCCGCGCCCAGGCGGCTGCCCTCAAGCAGAAAGCGGAGGCCGACATTGCGCAGGAGCGTAAGAAGGCCGTGAACGAGGTCAAGGACGAGATCGGCGGCATCGCCATGGAGATCGCCTCCAAGGTGGTGGAGCGCGAGATCAGCGAGAAGGACCACAAGGACCTGATCGACGAATTTATCAAAAACGTGGGTGAAGCATCATGACCGAAACTGCAAAGATGTACGGCGGCAGTCTGTACGATCTGGCGGCAGAGGAAGGGCTGGAGACCCGCATTCTGGGCGAGCTTGACGAGGTGCAACAGCTTCTGAAGCAAAACCCGGACTACCTGCGGCTGCTCAGCACCCCCAGCATCCCCAAAAAGGAGCGCTGCGGCCTGCTGGACGAAGCCCTGCGCGGGCAGGTCCACCTCTATGTGCTGAACTTTTTAAAGATCCTGTGCGAGAAGGGCACCCTGCGGGAGCTGTCCGGCTGCGCACGGGCTTACCGCATCCGCTACAATCAGGCGCACGGCATTCTGGAAGCCACAGCCATCTCGGCTGTTCCGCTTACCGAGCAGCAGCGCGCGGCGCTGCACGCCAAGCTGGAAAACCTGACCGGCAAGACCATCGACCTTAAAACCAAGGTGGATGCCAAGGTGCTGGGCGGTATCCGGCTGGATATCGAGGGCACCGAGCTGGACGGCACCGTCCAGAACCGTCTTGCCTCCCTGCGCCGGGATATTGCGGCGGTCACTCTGTAACATTCCCCTGCCCTTTACAAACGGGGCAGAGCACAGAACGAATTTCCACCCGAAATGACTATTATGAATTGAGTGGTGAACAAACAAAGATGCAACTGAAACCTGAAGAGATCTCTAAGATCATCCGTGCTCAGATCAAGCATTACGAGAATGTCATTGAGCAGAGCGAGGTGGGCACGGTCATCCTGGTGGGCGACGGCATCGCCCGTGCCAGTGGTCTGGAAAAGTGCATGGCGGGCGAGCTGCTCCAGTTTGATAACGGCGAGTACGGCATGGCCCAGAACCTGGAGGAGAACACCGTCTCCATCGTTCTGCTGGGCTCCGACGTCGGCATCAAGGAAGGCAGCACTGTCAAGCGCACCGGCAAGGTGGTGTCCGTGCCGGTGGGCGAAGCCATGATCGGCCGCGTGGTCAACGCGCTGGGCCAGCCCATCGACGGCGCAGGCCCCATCGAGACCACCGAGTTCCGCGCCATTGAGAGCCGCGCGCCCGGCATCATCGAGCGCCAGCCGGTCAAGGAGCCGCTGCAGACCGGCATCAAGGCCATCGACTCCATGATCCCCATCGGCCGCGGCCAGCGCGAGCTCATCATTGGTGACCGCCAAACCGGTAAGACGACGCTTGCGTCCGACACCATCATCAACCAGAAGGGCAAGGACGTCATCTGCATCTACGTCGCCATCGGCCAGAAGCGCTCTACCGTGGCAAACCTTGTGCAGAGCCTGACCGAAGCCGGTGCCATGGGCTACACCATCGTGGTGTCCGCTACCGCATCCGAGCTGTCTCCCCTGCAGTATATCGCCGCCCTACTCCGGCTGTGCCATGGGCGAATACTTCATGCATCAGGGCAAGCACGTCCTCATCATCTACGACGACCTGTCCAAGCACGCCGTGGCCTACCGTGCACTGTCGCTGCTGATCCGCCGTCCCCCGGGACGTGAGGCTTACCCCGGCGACGTGTTCTATCTGCACTCCCGTCTGCTGGAGCGCGCGGCCAAGCTCTCCAACGAGCTGGGCGGCGGCAGCCTGACGGCTCTGCCCATCATCGAGACCCAGGCGGGCGACGTGTCCGCCTATATCCCGACCAACGTCATTTCCATCACCGACGGCCAGATCTTCCTGGAGACCGAGCTGTTCCACTCCGGCGTCATGCCGGCCGTCAACCCCGGCATCTCGGTGTCCCGTGTCGGCGGCAACGCCCAGATCAAGGCCATGAAGAAGGTGGCCGGCACCCTGAAGCTGATCTACTCCCAGTACCGCGAGCTGCAGTCCTTCGCGCAGTTCGGCTCCGATCTGGACGCCGACACCAAGGCGCGTCTGGCACAGGGCGAGCGCATCGTGGAGGTGCTCAAGCAGAACCGCTCCGCACCCGTGCCTGTGGAAAAGCAGGTTGCCATCCTGTACGCTACCATTCACGACTACCTTGTCAATGTCAATGTGGCGGATGTGGCAGAGTACGAGAAGAGCCTGTACGAGTATCTGGACAGCGATGCCGCCGGGGCTGCCGTGATGGACACCATCCGCACCACCGGCAATCTGGATAAGGACACCGAGGAGCAGCTCAAAGCCGTGCTGACCCGGTATACCGAAAGCTTTGTCAAGGCGCATTAAAGGGAAGGAGGCGTAACGCATGGCTGGTTCCATGAAGGACATCAAGCTGCGCATCAAAAGCGTAGAGAGCACCATGCAGATCACCAAGGCAATGGAACTGGTGGCTTCCTCCAAAATGCGCCGCGCCAAGGAGCGGGTGGAGCACAGCCGACCCTATTTTGAAACGCTGTACAAGACCCTGACCGAGATCGCGGCAGCGGACCCCCGGGCCCGCAACCCTTACCTGCGCCGCAGCGAGATCAAGCGCACGCTGCTGGTGGTCATTGCCGGTGACCGCGGCCTTGCCGGCGGTTACAACGCCAATGTGCTCAAGCTGGCCGCACAGGAAAGCGGCAATGTGGAGGTGCTGCCCATCGGCAAGCGCTCGGCAGAGTACTTTGCCCACCACGAAGCCGAACTGTTCACGCAGGAAGTGCTGCTGGCCGCCGATATATCGGTGGGACAGTGCTTCCAGCTGGCGCGTCAGATCACCGAAGGGTACCGCAAGGGCGAGTTTGACGCCGTAAAGCTTTGCTACACCCGGTTCGATTCCATGATGACCCAGACCGCAGTCTCCATCGAGGTGCTGCCGCTGTCTATTGAGCCCACCGAGCAGCAGAAGGCCGAGGCCCGCCGCAGCCAGATCTTGTACAAGCCCAGCAGCGAGGAAGTATTCAGCGCGATCATCCCGGAGTATGTGGCGGGTGTCGTCTACGGTGCCGTGTGCGAGAGCGTAGCCAGTGAGCTGGCCGCCCGCCGCACCGCCATGGATGCTGCCACCAAGAACGCCGGTGAGATGATCGACCATCTGAACCTGTATTATAACCGTGCCCGTCAGGCTGCCATCACGCAGGAGATCACGGAGATCGTGGCCGGCGCGGAGAACTAAAACCCTCTCAGCCGCCTGACGGCGGCAGCTCCCCCGAAGGGGGAGCTTGAGCGGAAAAACCTATCAAGAAGGAGTTGTAGCCTATGTCCGAAAAACATATCGGCAAGGTGATCCAGGTCATTGGCCCGGTGCTGGACATCCAGTTCCAGGATGGCCAGCTGCCGGAGCTGCTCAACGCCATTGAGATTGACAACCACGGCGAAAAGCTGGTGGTGGAGGTGGCGCAGCTGATCGGCGATAACGTGGCCCGCTGCATTGCCATGAGCAGCACCGATGGTCTGGTGCGCGGCACCGAAGCCGTGGACACCGGCGAGTCCATCAAGGTGCCCGTGGGCGACCAGTGTCTGGGCCGCGTGTTCAACCTGCTGGGTGAGCCGGTGGACAACAAGCCCGCCCCCGCCCCGGAGGCCTACTGGCCCATCCACCGCCCTGCTCCCAGCTACGAGGAGCAGCAGTCCACCACCGAGATCCTGGAGACCGGCATCAAGGTCGTGGACCTGATCTGCCCCTATGCAAAGGGTGGTAAGATCGGCCTCTTCGGCGGTGCAGGCGTCGGCAAGACCGTCCTGATCCAGGAGCTCATCTATAACATCGCTACCGAGCACAACGGCTACTCGGTGTTCACCGGCGTCGGCGAGCGCACCCGCGAGGGCAACGACCTCTACGGCGAAATGACCGAGAGCGGCGTCATTAACAAGACGGCGCTGGTCTACGGCCAGATGAACGAGCCCCCGGGAGCCCGTATGCGCGTGGCACTGTCCGGCCTGACCATGGCGGAGTATTTCCGCGATGTGAAGAATCAGGACGTGCTGCTCTTCATCGACAATATCTTCCGCTTCACGCAGGCCGGCTCCGAGGTGTCCGCACTGCTGGGCCGTATGCCCTCCGCCGTCGGCTACCAGCCCACGCTGGCCACCGAGATGGGTGCTCTGCAGGAGCGCATCACCTCCACCCGCAAGGGCTCTATCACCTCGGTGCAGGCCGTCTACGTGCCCGCCGACGACCTGACCGACCCGGCCCCTGCCACCACCTTTACCCATCTGGATGCCACCACGGTCCTGAGCCGTGACATTGCATCGCAGGGCATCTACCCCGCTGTGGACCCGCTGGATTCCACCAGCCGCATCCTGAGCCCCGAAGTGGTGGGCCAGGAGCACTACGAGATCGCCCGTGCCGTCCAGAAGGTGCTGCAGCGCTATAAGGAGCTGCAGGACATCATTGCCATCATGGGCATGGACGAGCTGAGCGAGGAGGACAAGCGTACCGTCAGCCGCGCCCGCAAGGTGCAGCGCTTCCTGTCCCAGAGCTTCCACGTGGCAGAGCAGTTCACCGGTATGCCCGGCCAGTATGTGCCGCTGAAAGAGACCCTGCGCGGCTTCAAGATGATCCTGAGCGAGTGCGACGAGCTGCCCGAGAGCGCATTCCTGTTCGCGGGCACCATCGACGACGTGTTCGCAAAAGCGAAGGAAGGGGTAAGCCATGACGACCTTTCATCTGACGGTGGTCACGCCGGACGGCTGCGCCTTTGAAGGTCAGGCCGAGCGCATCGTCTGCCGCGCCATTGACGGCGACCTCGCCATTCTGGCAAAGCACGGCGATTACTGCACGGCACTGGGCATGGGCGAGGCGCACATTGTGGATGCCGACGGTCAGCGCCGCCGTGCAGCCTGCATGGGCGGCCTGCTCAGCGTGCTGGACGGGGACGTGCGTCTGGTGGCTACCACTTGGGAATGGGCGGAGGACATCGATCAGGCGCGTGCGGAAGCTTCCAAGAAGCGCGCCGAGGAGATCCTTGCCCGCAAGAACCTGAACGACCGTGAGTACGAGCTGGCACAGGCGCGCCTCAAGCGCGCGCTGGTGCGCACCTCTGTCCGTTAAACCTGTATGCAAAAAGGCACCCGCAGCCGACTGGCTGTGGGTGCCTTTTGTTTTGTGATGGACGATTGGGAATGCGCTCCGCAGGAGAAGTTACTACCTGCCGTCAGCGTGCAGGGACGCTCCGCTGGGCCAGAGGCAGGGAGGGGTGTTCCGAGTCCCCCTCCCTACCTCTGGACTCCACCCACCCCACAACGGGCCAAGGGCTGCTCGCCCTTGACAATCCTAAAGAAGAAGTCGAAGCACAAAAAAGCTAGCGCTGCGCCAGTCGGCGCTATCGCTTTAACGCTTTTTTCGCTTCTCCATTTATAGCCCCTCAGTCGCTACGCGACAGCTCCCCCCAGGGGAGCGAGCGCGCCCGCAGCGCCGCGCTTTCGCAGAAAGCGGCGCTGCAAATGCCGTTTTTCTCTACGACCCCACCTGTGGAAATGGGGTTCTGAAAAGCCCGCAGGCTTTTCAGAACCCCAAAATTAAAAATATTCTTTCCGCTGAATATGGCTAGAGCGCAGCGGAAGCCATTCTAAATCGTCTTACCCCCGGTTCGCTTTCTCGATCAGGGTGCGGATGTGGTGCGCAAGCATCTCCACAGCGGTGCTGTTCTCGCCGCCGTTTGGCACAATGATGTCCGCGTTGCGCTTGCTGGGCTCTACAAAGGCCTCGTGCATCGGCTTGACCGTGGTAAGGTACTGGTCGATCACGCTGTCCAGGCTGCGCCCGCGCTCCTTTACGTCCCGTAGGATGCGCCGCAGGATGCGCTCGTCCGCGTCCGTGTCCACGAAGATCTTGTAGTCGAACAGGGCGCACAGCTCCGGCTCTACAAAGGGCAGAATGCCCTCCACGATCAGCACCGGGGCGGGCTCGATGTGCTGCACCTCGTTGCTGCGGTTGTGGTTGGAGTAATCGTACACCGGGCAGTCGATGGCGCGGCCTGCCTTCAGCTCCTGCAGGTGGTAGATGAGCAAGGCGTTGTCAAAAGCATCCGGGTGGTCGTAATTCAGCTTGCAGCGCTCCTCAAAGGGCAGCTCGTCGTGACGCTTGTAATAGCTGTCGTGGGAGATCAGGCGCACCTCGTCCTCCCCAAAGCGCTCCTTCAGCCGCAGCGAAAGGGTGGTCTTGCCGCTGCCAGAGCCGCCCGCAATGCCAATGATCAGGTTGTTCGGTTTCTGTGGAAAAACCGGCCGGAATGGATTATAATAGGTTTGTATATATTCTGCTGCCCCGGGGCTGTTGCCGCCCGGCAGCAGTTCTTCCCTTTTATCATAGCACAAAATGTGTCGTTTGGACAGGGCTTGCAGGCTATCCTCCGACACATTCCAAAAAAAGGACGGTCAAAATGTCAAAAGAAACATTGCAGCACACCATGAAAAGCAAGGTTCGGGTCTTTGAGGACGGCAGCATCCGCCTGCTCCGCAAAGGCCAGAAAGGGCTCATCCACGCCATCTTCAGCCGCTTTGGGCTGGTGCTGGTGCTGCTGGTGCTGCAATTCGGGGCGCTCTTCAGCCTGATGCGCTGGTTCAGTAACCTGCTGCCCCACTACTTGGGCGGCACCTTGCTGGTCACGGCGGCCATGATGGTCTACCTGCTCAATCAGGACATGAACAACAGCGTGCGCATCCCGTGGCTGGTGGTCACGGCGCTTGCCCCGGTGCTGGGCGTGTTGCTGTTCTGCTACACCAAGGAGGATGTCGGCCACCGGATGCTCAAAAAACGCCTGCTGGAGCTGGAGGGGCAGACCCGCGGCCAGCTGGCGCAGGACCAAAAGGCGAGCACGGCGCTGGACGCGGACTGCCCCGGCGCGGCCTCTCTGGCGCAGTATCTGCGCGGACGGGGCGGCGGCTTCCCGGTGTACGAAAACACGCAGGTGACCTATTTCCCCAGCGGAGAAGCCAAGTTTGCCGCGCTGCTGCCCCAGCTGGAAAGCGCCACCCAGTACATTTTTCTGGAATACTTCATCATCGACGAGGGCCTGATGTGGGGGCGCATTTTGGAGATACTGGCACGCAAGGCCGCGCAGGGCGTGGATGTGCGGGTAATGTATGACGGCACCTGCGAGTTCTCCACCCTGCCCCGGGACTACCCCAGACGGCTGGAAGCGCTGGGCATCCGCTGCAAGGTGTTTGCGCCGGTCACACCCTTTGTCTCCACCCACTACAACTACCGCGACCACCGCAAGATCCTGGTCGTAGATGGCCGCGTGGGCTTTACCGGCGGCGTGAATCTGGCCGACGAGTACATCAACCACATTGAAAAATACGGCCGCTGGAAGGACGCCGCTGTCATGCTGGAGGGCGAGGGCGTGCGCACCATGACCGCTCTGTTTTTGCAGATGTGGAGCATCCAGCGCGAGCCGGAGTTCGCGCAGTTCCTCACCCGCCCCCTACCGGAAACGCAGGCCAACGGCTTTGTCATCCCCTACGGCGACTGCCCGCTGGATGGCGAGCGGGTGGGCGAGATGGTGTACATCGACCTGCTCAACCGCGCCCGGCACAGCGTACATATCATCACGCCCTACCTTATTCTGGACGGCGAGCTGGAGACCGCCCTGCGCTTTGCCGCAGAGCGCGGCGTAGATGTGCACCTGATTTTACCCGGCAAGCCGGACAAGTGGTTTGCTTATGCGCTGGCTAAGACCCATTACCTGCCACTGCTGTCCTCTGGTGTAAAGATCAGCGAGTGGGTGCCCGGCTTCACCCACGCCAAGGTGATGATCATGGACGGGCAGGAGGCGGTCGTGGGCACCATCAATCCAGGCGGGGAAGCTCCCGGCTGGAGATGACGCTCAGCAGCACGGCACTGGGGTCATGGGTGTAGCCGCCCGCACCATTCAGGATGGTGACACCGCGGTCCAGCTGGTGCAGGATGGCGGCACAGAGCTCGTCCGCCTTGGTGCTGATCAGCTTGACCTCGGTACGGCTCTCACCCCAGAGCAGGACTTTGTCCAGGACCATGACCTGAATGATGATGGCCACGATGCCGTACAGCAGCTGCGGCACCGGGCTGAACGGGATCTGGATGAGGATGACGGCAATGTCAAAGATGAGCATGGTGGCGGACACGGGCCAGCGGAACCATTTTTGCAGCACCAGCGGCGGGATGTCCATGCCGCCCGTGGAGGCCCCCGCCCGGATGACGATGCCCATAAAAGCCCCGACACCGATGGCGGCAAAGACCGTGTTCAGGAAAAGGTCCTCTGTGAGCACACGGCCATGGAGCATCGTCTCGGCAAGGCCCAGAAAGATGGGGCTCAGGATGCTGCTGGCCAGTGTGTTGAGGGCAAAGGCCCGGCCCAGTACCACCCAGCCCCAGACCAGCATGACTAAGTTGAATGCCAGCAGGAAACCGGAGACCGAAAGCCCGGTCAGGCGGCCAAAGGCCAGCGCCACGCCGGTGGCACCCCCGGCCACAAGGCCCGCGGGCTCCAGAAAAAGGGCTACTGTCAGGGAGTACCCCGCGTTGCCCAAAACAACAGCGGCGGCACTGAGCAGCCGCCGCCCGTGATTTGAATGATTCATCTGCAAAACCTCCACCTCTATGATACCGGAAAACGACAAAAAATCCACGCCCCGGCAGGGAAGAACGCCCCGCCCGGTGTGGATTTTTGCTCATGGTGCAGGTGAATGGCTTACACGGCTTCGGTCTCGTCCTCGTCCAGTAGCCGCAGGCCTGCCGTGTCGGTGACCGGCAGGGGAGAAGACGATAGCGCCCGCCTTGGGGTCAGCCCCGGCCATGATCGCTTTCATGATCTTGTTCTTCTCGGAACTGCGGGCCACAATGAAGACCATTTCCTTCTCGTTGACGAGGTCCACGCCCAGGAAACGGGCGGCACCCTCCATGCCGGTGCCCTTTGCGTGGATCACCGTGCCGCCGCCTGCACCGGCGGTGCGGGCAGCATCCATAATGGAGCCGGTGTAGCCCTGATTTGCCACCACCAGCAGCAGTTCATAGCGGGTATCCTTCAAGGTGCTCTCCTCCATTCGCGTAAAGGTCTGGTGTTCGGTCAGGAACTGCAGGGCACGCTTGCCGCCAATGCTGCTGACCGGGATGATGAACGCGATGCCGGTGCCCGGTACGTCGATCCGCATCTGGCGGCGGAGCGCCTTTTGGATCTTGGGCCAGGTGTCGGCGGTGATGATGGCAAACAGAACGGCTTTTTTCGCTCTTTTCCAGGCCGAGGGTGGCCAGCATTTCCTGCACGGCCGTGCCGGCACCCACGGTGCGGAGGCTGACACGGACACCGTAGCTCTCGTACAGGGCCAGGAACGCGTCCGTGGAGCGGCGGTCGGTGATGGTGACCAGCCAGTAAAGGGGATTTGTCACAGCTGAAACCTCCTTACAGCTCAATGATGGCGTCATCCGGCAGCTCTGCATAGGCAGCGGCCAGCGCAAAGGCGGGCTGCGCCTTGCGGGCTTTGCGGGTCTTGAGCTCTGCAATGAGGCCCATGAGCTGGACGGTGATGAGGGGCGTCATGGCGACCATGGCCACCACGCCAAAGGCATCGGTGACGATGTTGCCGCCCACAGCCACGCAGGCGCCCTGTGCCAGCGGCAGAAGAAACGTTGCCGTCATGGGGCCGGAAGCCACGCCGCCGGAGTCAAACGCGATGGCGGTGAAGAGCTTGGGCACGATCAACGAGATGGCAATGGCGAACGTGTACCCCGGGATGAGGAACCACAGGATGAAACCCCCGTGAGCACCCGCACCATGGCAAGCCCCACCGAGAGGGAGACGCCTGCCGAAAGAGCCATGCCCATTGCCTTGGCGGAAATGGAACCATCGGTCACTTCCTCCACCTGCTTGTTCAGCACATACACGGCGGGCTCGGCCTTGACGATGAAGTAACCGATGAGCATTCCGATGGGAATGAGCACCCAGCGGAAGCTCTGGCCTGCCAGCACCTGCCCCAGATAATTACCGGCTGGCATAAAACCGACGTTTGCGCCGGTGAGGAATAACACGAGGCCCATATAAGTGTACGCAAGGCCAACGGCAATGCGGCCAATGGTGCGTTTGTCCAGCTTGAGGGCCACAAGCTGGAAGACCCCGAACATCAGGATGATGGGGAGCAGTGAGGTGGCGATCTCTTTGAAGTAGGTGGGCAGGCCCTCCCGGAAGAGCTGCCACAGCTCCACGGAATCGTTCACCTCAGGGAGGATGGGCGGGATGTAGGTGCTGTCGCTGGCCTGGAACGCGATGCCCAGAATGAGCACAGCCAGAATGGGGCCGACAGAGCAGAGGGCTACGAGGCCGAAGCTGTCGTCCGCCGCGTGGCGGTCGGAACGGATGGCCGACACACCGACGCCCAGCGCCATGATGAAGGGAACGGTCATGGGGCCGGTGGTCACGCCGCCGGAATCAAAAGCGACCGCCAGAAACTCTTTGGGGACGAACGCGGCCAGAATGAAGATGATGCTGTAGAACAGTACAAGGAGCCGCGGCAGCGGGATGCCGAAGAGCATCCGCAAAAACGCCATGACGAGGAACAGGCCCACGCCCGCCGCCACCGAAAGGATCAGCGTGCCGCTTGGAATAGAGGGCACCTGATCTGCCAGCACCTGCAAGTCCGGCTCGGAGATGGTGATAAGGAAGCCCAGCAAAAAGCCGAGCACGAGGATGAGGGGCAGGCTCCGGGTCTTGGTGAGCATGGTGCCCATCCGCTCGCCCATGGGGGTCATGCTCATCTCTGCACCCAGAGTAAAGAACATGATGCCCACCACGATCATGGCAGCACCCAGCAGAAAGCAGAGCAGGATGCTGGGGAGATGGGGGCAATGGTAAAGCAGAGCACCAGCACAATGGCCACAATGGGCAGCACCGCCTGCAGCGCCTCCAAAAGCTTTTCCCGCAGCTTGGGGAGCGATGCTTTGAGAATGTTGTCCACCGACCTTTCCGCGCGGTCCCCGGCGTCGAAAGGACCGGAAACTGCGTACAAACTGGAATATTTGCAAGAGGATTTATAAATAGTATACTAAAGGCGGCGTGGCCGGGTCAACAAAAAAGCGGCTAAGAATGGCAAAGACGCAGAAAGTTTACAAAAAGAGCCTGCCACGGAGATCCACGGCAGACTCGTGAAATTTGATCGGGTTCAGACGCCCTGCTTGGTCAGCACGTCCGAGGTGGGAGTGCTGAAAACCGGGATGTCCGCATAGGGGTCCGGGGCGGGATCTTTGGGCAGGGACTTCATATAGCTGTCCATGGACTCGGCCACCTTTTTGGCGATGGCCACGGCCTCGACGACGGTGCGGGCACCCATCACGGCGTCGCCGCCGGCAAACACGCCCTCGCGGGTCGTGCTGCCATCCTCATTGACGGTGAGCAGGCCGCGCTGGTTGGTCTGGATGCCGGTGGTGCTCTGCACCAGCTCGTTCTCCGCACCCTGGCTCACCGAGACGATGACGCCGGTGTGGGGATAGAACATCTCGCTGCCCGCCACCTGGGTGAACCTGCCGTCCTCGCCCTTGACGGTGTCGCGGCAGATGATGCCGTTTTCCCGGATCTCCACCGGAGCCTTGCAGAAGCGGAAGCCCACGCCCTCGAGCCTGGCGTACCGAACTTCGTGCTCGGAGGCGCTGATGCAGTCCTCGTCCCGGCGGGCGTAGCAGGTAACGTGGCGGGCACCGTTGCGGATGGCGGTGCGGGCGCAGTCCATGGCGGAATTGCCCACGCCGATGACGGCAATGTCGTCCCCCAGGCGGAACGCCTTGGAGTTGGCCAGGTAGTCGATGCCAAAGGCCACGTTGCCCAGCGTCTCGCCTTTGATGTGCATGGCGTTGGCTTTCCACAGGCCGGCACCGATGAAGACGCTCTTGTAGCCGTCGCGGAAGAGGTCGTCGATGGTGATGGTGCGGCCGATGGCGGTGTTGGTGCGCACCTTGATGTCTTTCAGCTCCAGGTGGCGGTATGCAAAATCGTCCAGCACACTGTCGGGCAGGCGGTAGTTGGGGATGCCGTACCGCATGACGCCGCCGATCTTGTCGCGGGCATCAAAAATGGTGATGTCATAGCCCCAGCGTGCCAGCAGCACCGCAATGGTCAGGCCCGCCGGGCCCGCGCCGATGACGGCGGCTTTCCTACCGTTCCGGGGGGTGGGGCCGGCCGTCATCTTGTTGGCATAGGTGGTGGAGATATAATCCTCGATGATGGAAAAGTGCACGGGGTCGTGGCTGGGCATCCGGTTGCGGATGCAGTGGCCCTCGCACTGGTTCTCGTGGTTGCAGACCAGGCTGCAGACGGTGGTCAGGGGTTGTTTTCAAACAGCATCCGGCCGGCGTCGTCCAGCTGGTTGTTTTTCAGCAGCCGGATCACCTCGGGGATATTGGTGTGGATGGGGCAGCCTTGCTGACACATCGGCTTTTTGCAGCCGAGGCAGCGGTTGGCTTCGTCCAGAACGTGAAGCGCCATGAAGTTCCTCCTCTTCCGTGGGTGGCAGAACACACTTTGTTGTATCCAAGAATCTTGTTCCTTTATGATACACCGGATACGAAGAAAGATACAATAGCATAATTGCCGAAAAATTACGAATAAATTTTGCTATATCGTCAAAAAGATAATTTTTTGACGAAGTGCGCCGCCCATGGGCCGCGGTTTTGCACGGCAGAGCGCCGCAAAATCGCTGGCGGTGAGCTGGGCCTGTACCATCCGAGCGCAGGCGGCATTTTCCTCCTGTAAGCGCATCAGGGAGTGGGAGGCGGGGAGGGCGGCCTGTTTCAGCTGGCCCAGCAGCTCCCGGCGGGCCCCCAGCAGATGGAGATAGGGCGGCAGGGCGGGGAATGCTTCTTCGGTGTAACCAAGGGCGGCGTCCATGGCCAGCCGCCGCATCCGGGCGGGGGGGTAGCGGATCGTGGTCAGGGTGTTCAGCAGCTCGTCCAGTGTGGTGCTGGCCCGGACAGCTTTTTCCAGCCGATGTTCCAACCCCTCGGAAACACCCCGGACATTGGCGAATGGCGTCTCACCGGTGCAGCGGGCGCGGAGCAGGGCCAGCTCGCACCGCCCGGCGGCGGAAAAATCCGTGGAACTGCCCGCGGCGGCAGCTTCCTGATACAGCGGGAAGACCGCTTCCGGGACGTAGGGCCGCAGGGCTTCCACGCCCTGCTGAGTCCAGAGCGCCCGCAGGGCACTGGCGCTGGCAAACTGCAGGTTGCCGTTGAGGGCTTCGCCGTGGTTGGCACCCTGCCGGGGCAGGGGGATGGGCGTGAGCGGGACATCCAGCTCCAGAATTGCCTTGCAGTATTCCACGGCCAGATTGTTGTTGGGCTGGTCCAGCAAAGCGGCAAGCGCGGAGCCGGGACGGAGGGTTTCCACAGCGGCCTGCCGGGCGGCGGCAAAGCTCCGGGCTCCGGCGGCCAGCTGTGCCTTGAGGGCGGCGCGGTATTCCTCACTGGCAAGCACCCGGGCGGCGTCCATCAGGAGCGCGGTGTCCGGAGTCTCGGCCCCAAAAACAAGGGCGTCGCACCCGGCAGCGGCCAGAAGCCGAACGCCCGCCCGGGCAAAGGCCTCCGCCCCGGCGCAGGCGCAGGGGGCAGGCAGGGCAAAGATAAAATCAGCCCCGCAGCGCAGGGCGGCCTGCACCCGGACGGCCTCGGGCAGGAGGGGGACAGCGCCCCGCTGGGTCAGGCTGCAGCTCATGGCCACGGCTACCTGCCGCGCGCCCAGCGCTCTGGCCTGGGCCAGCTGCCAGGCGTGGCCGTTGTGGAATGGGTCGTATTCAGCGATGATACCGGCAAATCTCATAGAGAACCTCAAACATTGTGAAAAATCTGTCAGACTGACAGAGAAACTGGGTTACCCTGCCAGGATTCTGGGCAGGATGTACAAAAAAGGCTGCGTACTTGGGGAACGCTTGCCACGGTTGCGGATTGAAAAGCGGCTGAACCTATTATATAATAAACACAGGAATCTGTAAAATTCTGCCCTCTTGTGCGGGCAGACGAAAAAATATTGGAGGCTACAGAAGATGAAAGTTCTGGTTATTAACTGCGGTTCTTCTTCCCTGAAGTATCAGCTCATCGATATGGACGGCGAGAAAGTGCTCTGCAAGGGCCTGTGCGAGCGCATTGGCATGGAGAGCAGCATGATCACCCATGAAGCTAACGGCACAAGGCTACCACTCCCGCGATCTTCCCCACCCACACCGAGGCTTTTGCTGAGGTCGTGAAGAAGATGACCACCGGCGAGGGCAAGTGCATCGACGATGTCAGCGAGATCAACGCCATCGGCCACCGCGTCGTCCACGGCGGTGAGAAGTTCAAGGCCAGCTGCCTGATCACCGACGAGGTCATCAACACCATCCGTGAGCTGAGCCCCCTGGCCCCCCTGCACAACCCCGCAGGCATCCTGGGCATTGAGGCTGCCCGCAAGGTCTTTGGCCCGGACATCCCCATGGTCGCTGTCTTCGACACCGCTTTCCACAGCACCATGCCCCCGAAAGCCTATATGTACGCCATCCCCTACGAGTACTATGAGAAGTACGGCGTCCGCCGCTACGGCTTCCACGGCACCAGCCACAAATACGTTGCTTATAAGGCTGCCGAGTATCTGGAGGAGCCCATTGAGCGCCTGAAGCTCATCACCTGCCACCTGGGCAATGGTTCTTCCATTGCCGCGGTTGACCAGGGCAAGGTCATTGATACCTCCATGGGCATGACCCCGCTGGCTGGCCTGATGATGGGTACCCGCTGCGGCGATATCGACCCCTCTGTGGTCAACTACCTGAAGTACAACCTGAACATCACTGGCCACCTGTTTGATATTTTCAATATGCTCAAAAAAGAGGCACACACCGCACCCAAGCAGGTGACCCGCGATACCATCATCGGCGACATTCTGGATATGGACCAGACCACCGCACCCTACTTTATGGAGATCGGGATGCACTGTCTGGGCTGCCCGGCCTCCCGCGGAGAGACCATCGAGGAAGCCTGCGAAGTGCACGGCGTGAACTGCGACGAGCTGCTGGAGAAGCTGAACACCCATCTGGCAGCCAAGAAGGCCTGAGTGCTGCCCACACTGGATGCGCGTCTGACCGCTGCGGCCCAGCTGGTGCGCCCAGGACAGCCGGTGGCGGACATCGGCTGCGACCACGGCAAGCTGACGGCGGTGCTGGCGGCTTCGGGAAAGTACCCGAAGGTCATCGGGGCAGACCTGCGCCCCGGCCCGCTGGCAAAGGCAAGGCAGACGCTGGAAAATGCAGGTTGTCTGGACCGCGCTGAGCTTCGGCTCGGCGACGGTCTTTCTGTGTTGTCTGCCGGGGAGGTGGGCAGTATCGTGCTGGCGGGCGTGTCGGCGCAGACCACTTGGGAGATCATCGAAAAAGCGCCGTGGGTGTCCGCTGTGGGCGGGCCGCGCCTTGTCATGGTGCCCGCCACCCGGCACAGTGAGCTGCGCCGCTGGCTGTGGCAGCACGGCTTTGCCCTTGTGGCCGACCGTCCGGTGCAGGCCGCAGGCCGCTGGTATGCGGTGATGGCGGCAGAGTACACCGGCGAGGTGACCGAGCCCACCTTTACCCAATGTCTGCTGGGGGACACCGCCCGCTGGCCGGAGGGCGCGGGCTACGCCGCGTGGCAGCGGGCAAAGCTGCCACGGATGCGGCTGGGCGTGCCGGACGGCAGTCCGCTTGCCGCAGAGATGGATGCCATTCTGAAAGAGGGAAACTGAAATGACCACGGTACAGCAGGTATACGAAGTAATGCAGCGGCTTGCCCCGCCGGAGCTGGCAGAGCACTGGGATAACCCCGGCCTGCTGGTGGACTGCGGCGGCGCGGTGCGCCGGGTGCTGGTGACGCTGGACATCACCCCGGAAGTGGTGGCAGAAGCGGCGGCAAAGCAGTGCACGGTCATCGTGGCGCACCACCCGGTCATCTTTGACCCGCTCAAGCGGCTGTGCCCTGCCGATGTGCCCTATCAGCTGGTGCGGGCGGGCATTTCCGCCATTTGTATGCACACCAATCTGGATGCCGCCGAGGGCGGGGTGAACGATGTGCTGGCGGATATTTTCGGCATCCGGCAGCGCACCGCCTTTGCAGACGGCTGCGGCCGGGTAGGGGAAATCGACCCCATCACCGTGCCGGAACTGGCCGCGCTGGCGCAGCGTAAGCTGGCTGCCCTGTGCAACGCGCCGGACACCGGCGCAGCGGTGCAGGTGAAGTTTGCAGATGCCGGAAAGCCGGTGCACCGGCTGGCGGTCATCAGCGGCGCGGGCGGCAGCTTGTTTGCCGAAGCCGTCGCCGAGGGCGCGGACTGTCTGCTGACCGGCGAAGCCAACCACCACCATGCACTGGATGCCAAGCGGCTGGGACTGTCCCTCATTACGGCGGGGCATTACGCCACCGAGTTCCCGGTGACCGCCGCTGTGGCGGCTGCTCTGCGCACCGCCCTGCCGGAGGTAGAGGTACTGGTGAGCACCGAGAACCGCGACCCGTATACTTATTTATAAAAAGAGAACCCTCTCCGTCATTGCTGCGCAATGCCACCTCCCCCGAAAGGGGGAGGTCTTTCAGCATAAAACGAAAAACTGGCAACGCCGCAGGCGACTGAGAGGGTTATAGATAAAACGAGGTAAACACTATGGCACTGGATGCCGCGACACTGGCCCTGACGGCAGCGGAGCTGAAAGCCACCCTGACCGATGCCAAGATCGCAAAAATTTTTGAACCGACCCGCGATGAGCTGGTCCTCACCCTGCGCACCCGCACGGATACCTACGCGCTGCTGCTTTCGGCCCGCAGCGGCTCCGCACGGGTGTGTCTGACCGAAGAGAGCTTTGAAAACCCGGAAACGCCGCCCTCCTTCTGTATGCTGATGCGCAAGCACCTCACCGGCGGCAGACTGCTGGATGTGCACATGGAGCCGGGCGACCGCATCGTCTACTTTGATTTTCAGTGCACCAACGAGATGGGCGACCTTGTGCGCAACACCCTGTGCGCCGAGCTGATGGGCCGCTACTCCAATCTGGTGCTGGTGCAGAATGGAAAGATCATTGATGCCCTCAAGCGGGTGGATTTTGAGGACAGCGATGTCCGGCAGCTGCTGCCGGGCCTGCCCTACACCACACCGCCCAAGCCTGCCCGCCCGGATTTTCTGCTGGTGAGCAGCGCATCCATCGTGGCAGCGGCCTGTCAGCGGGAGCTGCCGGTGGCGGATGCCCTGAACAAGACGGTGGCCGGTGTAGGGCCGGTGGTCTGCCGGGAGGCCGCATGGCGCGCCTTTGACGGCGAGCACCTGCCCGCCAACGAGCTGACGGAAGCCCAGAAGCGCAGGCTGATGGCGGCCATCGACGAGCTGAAGGAACTGCACGCGCAGGGCGGCTGTCCCTGCAGCGTCACCGCGCCGGACGGCAAGCCGGTGGAGTATACCTTCTTCCGTCCGCAGCAGTACGGCGAAAAATATATTATAAAGGAGTGGCCCTCCTTCAACGCCATGCTGGAGGGCTACTACGCTGAGAAGGACCGCGCGGAACGGCTGCGCACCAAGAGCAAGGAGCTGCACAAGGCGGTGCACAATATGTACGAGCGCGCCGTGCGCAAGCAAGCAGCCCGGCAGGAAGAGCTTGCTGCCAGCGGCAAGAGCGAAAAGCTGCGCCTGTACGGCGAGCTGCTGTCCGCCAACCTCTATCTGGCCCAAAAGGGCATGAAGAGCATCACCGTGCCCAACTGGTACGATGAAGGCAAAGAGGTGACCATCCCGCTGGATCTGCGATTCAGCCCCAGCCAGAACGCCCAGAACTTCTTCAAGAATTATAAAAAGAAGCAGACGGCGGCCCGGATGCTGGTGGACCTGCTGGCAGAGGGCGAAAAAGAGATCGCCTATCTGGAAACCGTCCTCTACGAGGTGGAAAGTGCCTCCGGTGAAGCCGCGCTGAACGAGATCCGCATGGAGCTGAAAAGCCAGGGCTACCTGAAATACTACAAGCAGCGGGACAAGAAGCAGAAGCCTGCGGACTTCCTCCGCTTTACCTCCACCGACGGCTTTGAAATTCTGGTAGGCCGCAACAACGCCCAGAACGATAAGCTCACCCTCCACACCGCCCGGGGCAAGGACTGTGGTTCCATGTACAGAAAGCGCCCGGCAGCCACGTTGTGGTCATGAGCCGGGGCGAAGACATCCCGGACACCACCAAGCAGGAAGCGGCGGAGCTGGCGGTCATCCATTCCAGCGCCTACAAGGCGGGCACCGGTGCCAAGGTGGCAGTGGATACCACCGAGGTGAAGAACATCTGGAAAGCAAACGGTGCCAAGCCCGGCATGGTGCTGTACGAGGTGTCCGAACGGCTCAAACAGAAAAAGTGATTTGGAAAAGCTGTGCAGCGTTGGAGTCTGCACAGCTTTTTTCAAGTTTTGCAAACACTTTGCGCTTCTCATTCGTCTACCAGGCAGAAAGGAGGGGAGAGGCCCATGTGGGAGCTGCTTTACGAGGAGTTCTGGGACAAGCTGGAGCATTTCTGCTACAAACTCTGCCGGGACGACGGCCAGGCGGAGGATTTAACGCAGGAAGTGTTCCTGCGGGCACTGCAGAATCAGGTACTCATGGAGAGTTTTGCCCCGGGCAGTGCAAGGCCTGGCTGTTTGCCGCGGCCCGCAACCTCTACTGCGACCAGGTGCGCCGGGCCGTGAAAGAAGAAAGCCTGCTGGCACTGCTGGACCCCGACGATGCCGAAACGCCGGACGAGACGGCGGAGGCCGCGCTGGGGACCGTGGACCTGGATTCCCTGCTGGGAACACTCGACCCGCTGGACAAGATGCTGTTTACCCTGCGGTACGAAGAGGGATACAACGCCAGCGAGCTGGGCCGAAAATTTGAACTCCCACCCGGAACCGTCCGCACCCGATTGGGGAAAGTACGCCATCTGCTCAAACAAAAACTGCTGGAGGAATGAACGATGAAGAAACTGAATGTGAAAGCCGTTGTGATCGACCTGCGCCATGTTTCGGAGGAAACCCTGGCAAGCTACGAGCATATTCAAATACATGCCGCGCTGGCCATGACCAGCCCCAGGACGGAAGCTCTGCTGGCAAAGTATCCGGTGGAGCTGGATGCGACCAGCGTCCAGTGCTATGACGACGATGCCAAGGTGAATATGGTCAATGGCAAGACAGAGCTGACCGCTTCCCACAAGCCGGAGGGAAAAAGCGTCCTGATCGTCAACGGAAAGGCGAACATTGCGGCCGACGCGGGGACACCCTGCGGGCTTACGGGAAGATCATCGTCAACGGAAAGTCCTCTGCCCGGCCGGACTGGCGGGCCTTGTGACCGAGAATGCACCATCAACGGAAAACTGGCGGTCTACCCGGATGAGGCGGTGGTGCTGAAAGGCACGGTCAAGCTGGACCGCAGCTTCCTGCTCCGGGCACAACGGCTCTACTGGACCGAAAAGCAGTTCGTGGCGGTAGATAAGCTGGACACGGCAGCCCTGGCCGCAGGGCGTCTTGCGGCCCCCAAAGAAAATGGCGGGAACACACCTCTCTTTTGAGGAAAACGGAGAACGGCTGTGGTGGAAAAAAAAATGGCTCCAAAAAAATCGTAATTTTCTGCAAAAAACACGTGTTTTACGCCATCCCGGAAATAGACGAAGATGTGATAGCCCCTGCTGAAATATCTCTGCGCGGTGGGCTGCAAAAGGCCGGAAGAGATTGGCGAAGTGCGATACAAGTCGTGCAGGCCAGCGATATAAAACAGGCCGGGCAGGCCCTAAGACGCGGCGGGATTTTCCACTGAAAAAGAGCGGCGGAGATTGTGCATTCTGCACAGAAAATGCGTCCAAACATCGTGCGTGATATTCGTGTTTTTCGCGTCGGGAGGTTGTCATCCGGCGATAGCTGCGATGGGTTATTTCCGCGGAGTATGTCCGATCTTAGAACCGGGCGAAAGAATTACTGACAGCGATGGAATACGTTCCCTCGGCAGAGAAGTTACTCCTCTGCGAAACGGGCGGAACCAATGTTCGGATTTGATTTGCTAATATGTTTCCGGGAGAACTGCCATGCGGTTCACCGGTTTTTATAGTGCCAAATCGAGGAACACCCGGAACTGTGTAGAGCAATTTATCGGCTCGCCTAGGGCAAAAACAATTTTTCAGGAGGCGTAAGCAATGGCAGTCAAAGAGAAAATCAGAATCCGTTTGAAGAGCTATGATGCATCCCTGATCGATGCCGCTGCAGCAAAGATCGTGGAGACCGCAAAGCGCACTGGCGCTCGCGTGTCTGGCCCGATCCCCCTGCCGACCGACCGTGAGATCGTTACCGTTCTGCGCGCTACCCACAAGTACAAGGATAGCCGCGAGCAGTTCGAGACCCGCACTCATAAGCGTCTGATCGACATTCTGAAGCCGTCCAACAAGACGGTCGAGGCTCTGATGAGCCTCCAGCTCCCCGCTGGCGTGGACATCGAGATCAAGCTGTAAACCACACACGATCAAATTCGATGCCCTCGTTTCCCGAGGGGTCATGTTGGCAGTGACGTGCGCTGCCAACCAATAACCTTTACAGGAGGAAAAGAAAATGGTTAAAGGCATTATCGGCAAGAAAGTCGGTATGACCCAGCTGTTTGATGAAAGCGGCAAGGTTATCCCGTAACCGTCATCGAAGCCGGCCCCTGCACCGTCGTGCAGAAGAAAACCGTCGAGTCCGACGGCTATGAGGCAGTCCAGCTTGGCTTCGGCGAAGTGAGCGCCAAGAAGGTCAACAAGGCAGCTGCAGGCCACTTCAAGAAGGCAAACGTTGCCCCCAAGAAGACCCTGCGTGAGTTCCGTCTGGAGGATGTCTCCGCAATGAACGTTGGCGACATCCTGAAGGCTGATGTCTTTGCAGCAGGCGACAAGGTTGACGTTGTGGGCGTCTCCAAGGGCAAGGGCTACCAGGGCGTTATCAAGCGCTACGGTCAGCACCGCCTGCGCGAGAGCCACGGCACCGGCCCCGTTGCACGTCATGCCGGTTCTATGGGCGCTATTTCCAACCCCTCTCGCGTGTTCCCCGGCAAGCGCCTGCCCGGCCACATGGGCTGCGTGCGCGTTACCGTGCAGAACCTGACCGTTGTCAAGGTTGACACCGAGAACAATCTGATCGCTGTCAAGGGTGCGGTTCCCGGTTCCAAGGGCACCATCATCACCCTGGCCAACAGCGTCAAGGCGTAAGGAGGAAAGCTACAATGGCAAAGTTTAATGTAGTCGATATGAACGGTCAGCACGTTAGCGAGATCGAGCTTTCCGACGCCGTGTTCGGTATCACCCCGAATGAGAAGGCTGTCCACGAGGCAGTCGTCAACTTCCTGGCTAACCAGCGCCAGGGCACCCAGAACACCAAGATCCGCAAGGAAGTCCGCGGCGGCGGCAAGAAGCCTTGGCGCCAGAAGGGCACCGGTCACGCACGTCAGGGCTCCATCCGCGCTCCGCAGTGGACGCACGGCGGTGTTGCTCTGGGCCCCAAGCCCCGCAGCTACAACTACCACATCAACAAGAAGGTCAAGCGCCTGGCTCTGCTCAGCGCCCTGTCTGACAAGGCTGCCAACGGCAACCTGATCGTCGTTGACAAGATCGCTGCTGACGAGTTCAAGACCAAGGCTGTTGTCGCTTTCCTGGCTGCTGTCGGCGCCGGCAAGAAGAACCTGCTGGTCAATGAGACTGTCGATGCAAAGTTCGTCAAGAGCGCTGGCAACATCGCCGGTGTCAAGACCACCTTCGCAGGCAGCGTGAACACCTACGACGTTGTGAACGCCGACAAGCTGATCGTCAGCGTCGACGCAGCTAAGAAGCTCGAGGAGGTGCTTGGCTAATGAAAACCGCACATGATATCGTCCTGAAGCCGGTCATTACCGAGAACTCCATGGCTGGCATCGCCGACAAGAAGTACACCTTCAAGGTCGCTACCGACGCCACCAAGGTCGAGATCGCTCAGGCAGTTGAAGTCCTGTTCCCCGGCGTGAAGGTTGCAAAGGTGAACACCGTCAGCGTGCGCGGCCGTTACCGCCGTCAGGGTATGCACGCTGGTTACACTGCCGCTTCCAAGAAGGCCATCGTTACCCTGAAGCCCGACTCCAAGGAGATCGAGTTCTTCAACAGCATGGTCTGATAGAACCCGCCGAGGGTTCCTCTATGGGGATATGACCCCGATAATAAGTCATAAGATCAAAAAGGAGTACCACAATGGCTATCAAAGTACAAGCCGACTACTCCGGGCCGCCGCGGCATGACTGTTACTGACTACAGCGTCCTGTCCAAGGTCGACCCGAGCGCAGCCTGCTGGAGCCCAAGAAGAAGCACAGCGGCCGCAACAACACCGGCCGCATCACCGTCCGCCATCAGGGCGGCGGCAACCGCACCAAGTATCGTGTCATCGACTTCAAGCGTCAGAAGACCGATATGCCCGCTACCGTCAAGACTCTCGAGTACGATCCGAACCGCAGCGCATTCATCGCTCTGGTCGAGTACACCGATGGCGTCAAGAGCTACATCATTGCTCCCGATGGCCTGAAGGTGGGCGACGTGGTCGTCAGCAGCAAGTCTGCCGATATCAAGCCCGGCAACTGCCTGCCCTTCGAGAACATCCCCGTCGGTACCATCATCCACAACATCGAGCTGTATCCCGGCCGCGGCGCTCAGCTGGTTCGTTCCGCTGGCAACATGGCTCAGCTGATGGCAAAGGAGAACGGTTATGCACTGGTTCGCCTGCCTTCCGGCGAGATGCGCAACATCCCCGTTAACTGCACCGCAGTCATCGGCCAGGTTTCCAACCTCGACCACGAGAACGTCAACCTGGGCAAGGCAGGCTGGCCGCAAGCGCCACATGGGCGTTCGCCCCGGCAGCCGTGGTTCCGTCATGAACCCCTGCGATCACCCGCACGGCGGTGGCGAAGGCCGCGCCCCGGTTGGTCACTCCGGTCCTATGACTCCCTGGGGCAAGCCCGCTCTGGGTCTCAAGACTCGCAAGCATCATAAGCGCTCCGATAAGCTGATCGTGAAGCGTGCAGGTAAGTAAGAGAGGAGTTTAAGACAATGGGTAGAAGCATTAAAAAAGGACCTTTCGTCCAGGCTGCTCTTATGAAGCACGTTGAAGCGATGAACGATTCCGGCAAGAAGCAGGTCATCAAGACCTGGAGCCGCGCCTCCACGATCTTCCCCGAATTCGTTGGTCACACCTTTGCCGTCCACGACGGCCGCAAGCATGTGCCTGTGTATGTGACTGAGGACATGGTTGGCCACAAGCTGGGTGAGTTCGTTCCCACCCGTACCTTCAAGGGCCACACTGGTAATTCTAAGTAATAGAGGGAGGAACACAACATGGAAGCTCGGGCAATTCTTCGTTATGCCCGCATTAGTCCCCGTAAGGTGTCTATCGTTATGGACCTGATCCGTAACAAGCCCCTGGACGAAGCGCTGGCAATCCTGCAGTACACCCCGAAGGCCGCTTGTGAGCCCCTTCTCAAGCTGGTGAAGTCTGCAGCCGCTAACGCGGAAAACAACTTCAATATGGACAAGAACAACCTCTACGTCGCCGAGTGCTTTGTTTGCCCCGGCCCGACCCTGAAGCGCATTATGCCGCGCGCACAGGGCCGTGCATACCGCATCCTGAAGCGCACCAGCCACATGACTGTTGTGCTGAAAGAGAAAGACTAAGGAGGTAAACAAATGGGCCAGAAAGTTAATCCCCATGGCATGCGCGTGGGCGTTATTAAAGATTGGGACAGCCGCTGGTTTGCCTCCAAGAAGGATTTCAGCGATAACCTCGTCGAGGATCACAAGATCCGCACTGAGCTGAAAGCTCAGCTGAAGGATGCTGGTGTGCCCAAGATCGAGATCGAGCGTACTGTGGACCCGTCCACTTCCGCTCCTCGCGTAACTGTTAACATCTACTGCGCTAAGCCCGGTATGGTCATCGGCAAGGGCGGCGAAGAGCGCGTTGCTCTGCAGAACAAGCTGACCAAGGAGTATGGCAAGACCGTCATCGTCAACGTCATCGAGGTCAAGAGCCGCTGCTACCAACGCACAGCTGGTTGCTGAGGACATCGCTCGTCAGCTGGAGAACCGCGTCACCTTCCGTCGTGCTATGAAGCAGTGCATGCGCAATGCCATGAGCCCCCGCGATCGCGCAACCGTTCCCGCAAAGGGCATCAAGGCAATGTGCTCCGGCCGTCTGGGCGGCGCTGATATCGCCCGCACCGAGAGCTACCACGAGGGCACCATCCCCCTGCAGACCCTGCGCGCTGACATTGACTACGGCTTTGCAGAGGCTGCTACCACCTACGGCCGCATCGGCGTCAAGGTGTGGATCTACAAGGGCGAGGTCCTCAAGAGCGCAAAGACCGCTCCTAAGAAGGAAGGAGGCAAACAGTAATGTTACTGCCGAAGCGTGTTAATACCGCCGCGTTCAGCGCGGCCGCATGACCGGTAAGGCTACCCGCGGCAACGTGGTGTGCCAGGGTCAGTACGGTCTGGTTGCTCTGGAGCCGGCATGGATCACCTCCAAGCAGATCGAAGCTGCTCGTGTTGCTATGACTCGTTATATCAAGCGTGGCGGCAAGGTCTGGATCAAGATCTTCCCCGATAAGCCCGTGACTGAAAAGCCCGCTGAGACCCGCATGGGCTCCGGTAAGGGCTCTCCCGAATACTGGGTTGCAGTCGTGAAGCCCGGCCGCGTGATGTTCGAGCTGGCAGATGTCGATGAGGCAACTGCTCGCGAGGCTCTGCGTCTGGCTATGCACAAGCTGCCCATCAAGTGCAAATTTGTTGTCCGTGAGGACTCCGTGAAGGAGGATGGCACCAATGAAGGCTAATGAACTCCGCGAAATGCAGACCGCAGAGCTGACCAGCAAGCTGGCAGATCTGAAGGCTGAGCTGTTTAACCTGCGCTTCAGCACGCCATCAACCAGCTGGATAACCCCGGCCGCATCGAAGCAGTCAAGAAGGACATCGCCCGCGTGATGACCGTTCTGGCTGAGAAGCAGTAAGGAGGTTAAACGATGGAAGAACGTAATCTGAGAAAGACCCGCGTCGGCGTCGTCGTTTCCGACAAGATGGATAAGACCATCGTTGTTGCTGTTAAGGACAGCGTTCAGCACCCCCTCTACAAGAAGATCTTGAAGCGTACCAAGAAGTTCAAGGTTCATGACGAGCACAACGAGTGCGGTATCGGTGACCGTGTTGAGATCATGGAGTGCCGCCCCCTGAGCAAGGATGTGCGCTGGCGCCTGGTCCGTATCGTTGAGAAGGCAAAGTAATCTTTGCCCGCTGCTTTGAACAGTTTGAAAGGAGATATCTGATATGGTTCAGATGCAAACTTATCTCAAAGTGGCCGACAACACCGGTGCCAAGGAGTTAATGTGCTTCCGCGTACTGGGCGGTACCCGCAAGAGATACGCAAACATCGGCGACGTCGTGGTCTGCAGCGTGAAGAAGGCTGCTCCCGGCGGCACCGTTAAGAAGGGCGATGTGGTCAAGGCCGTTATCGTCCGTAGCAAGCAGGGCCTGCGCCGTGACGACGGTTCCTACATCCGTTTCGATGAGAACGCCGCCGTTATCGTTATGGCCGACAAGAGCCCCAAGGGCACCCGTATCTTTGGACCCGTCGCTCGCGAACTCCGCGACGCCGGCTACACCAAGATCCTGTCCCTGGCTCCCGAATCGCTGTAAGGAGGTTTTAGAATGAATAATCTTCATGTTAAAACCGGCGACAACGTGATGATCATCTCTGGCAAGGACAAGGGCCACACTGGTAAGGTCCTGCAGGTCAGCCCCGCTGAACAAGGTCATCGTTGAAGGCCAGAACATGGTTACCAAGCACGTCAAGCCGCGCCGTCAGGGCGAGCAGGGCGGCATCGTCAAGGCCGAGGGCGCTATCTACGCCTGCAAGGTCATGCCCGTCTGCCCCAAGTGCGGCAAGGCCGTGCGTGTGGGCCACGTCGAGAAGGACGGCAAGATGGTCCGCGTCTGCAAGAAGTGCGGCGCTGAGCTGTAAGAAAGGAGTAAGGAACAATGGCACGTTTGAAAGAACAGTATGTCAATGAGATCGCTCCGGCCCTGAACAAAAAGTTCGGCTACAAGAGCGTTATGCAGATCCCCAAGCTGGACAAGGTCGTCATCAACGTTGCCTGCGGCGAAGCCAAGGACAACGAGAAGATCCTGGAAGCTGTCATGAAGGATCTGGGCCAGATCACTGGCCAGAAGGCAGTTGTCTGCCGTGCCAAGAAGAGCGTTGCAAACTTCAAGCTGCGCCAGGGCATCTCCCATCGGCGCAAAGGTCACCCTGCGCGGTGAGCGTATGTACGAGTTCGTCGACCGCCTCTTCAACATCGCACTGCCCCGTGTCCGCGACTTCCGCGGCATCAACGGCAACAGTTTTGACGGCCGCGGCAACTACGCATTCGGTCTGAAGGAGCAGATCATCTTCCCGGAAATCGAATTGATAAGGTCGATGCTGTCCGCGGCATGGATATCTGCTTCGTCACCACCGCTAAGACGGATGAGGAAGCCAAGGAGCTGCTGAAGGCTCTGGGCGCTCCCTTCGCAGAGAACAACTAAGGGAGGAGATTTGTACAATGGCTAAACTGTCTATGAAGCTGAAGCAGTCTCGTCCTGCTAAGTTCTCTACCCGTGCATACACCCGCTGCCGCATCTGCGGCCGTCCCCACTCCGTGCTGCGCAAGTACGGTGTGTGCCGTGTGTGCTTCCGTGAGCTGGCCTACAAGGGCGAGATCCCGGGCGTCAAGAAGGCTTCCTGGTAATTAAACCAGAGGCTGGATAAACTGTCGGATATCCGCCCCGGGGCAAACGTGTTTCGGGGCGGTATCATTATAAAACAAATGAGAGCTAATCTAAGGAGGTTAGTGGCATGCAGATTACTGATCCTATCGCGGACCTGCTGACTCGCATCCGCAACGCTAGCACTGCCAAACACCCTTCTGTAGAGATCCCCGCTTCCAACATGAAGAAGGCTATCTGCCAGATTCTGGTTGACGAGGGCTACATCAAGGGCATGCAGGTCAAGAACGACACTGTTCAGGGCACCATCGTTGTCACCCTGAAGTACCAGGCTAACGGCGAGCCCGTTATCGCTGGTCTGCGCCGTGTGTCCAAGCCGGGTCTGCGCATTTACACCAACTGCGAAGATATGCCCAAGGTCATGAAGGGCCTGGGCACCGCAATCATCTCCACTTCCAAGGGCGTCATGACTGATAAGGCTGCACGCGCAGCTCATGTCGGCGGTGAAGTGCTCGCCTACGTGTGGTAAGAAAGGGGTAAAAGACAATGTCGAGAATTGGAAGAAAACCCATCGTCATTCCTGCCGGTGTCACTGTCACTGTCGATGAGGCAGCACACCACTGTCGCCGTCAAGGGCCCCAAGGGCAGCCTGAATTCCAACTATCATCCCCTGATGACCGTCAAGGTCGAGGGCAATGAGGTTTTGGTTACCCGCCCCAATGACGAACCCCAGGCCCGCAGCCTGCACGGCCTGACCCGTACCAACATCGCCAACATGGTGAACGGTGTTGTGAACGGCTACGAGAAGAAGCTGGAGATCGTGGTGTTGGTATGCGCTGCCAGAAGCAGGGCTCCAACCTGGTCATGAACCTGGGCTTCTCTCATCAGGTGAACATCCCCGATACCGAGGATTGCACCATTGTGTGGCAGGATCCCAACCACTTCTCTGTTACCGGTATCGACAAGCAGAAGGTCGGCCAGTATGCTGCAGAGATCCGCGCCAAGAAGCCGCCTGAGCCGTACAAGGGCAAGGGCATCCGCTACGCGGGCGAGGTCGTCAAGCACAAAGAAGGCAAGGCCGGTAAGGGCAAGAAATAAGGTAAGGAGTGAAAGACAATGGTTAAGCAGATCGACAAGAACGAAGCTCGTCTTCGTCGTCATCGCCGCGTTCGCAACAAGATCAGCGGCACCGCAGCACGTCCTCGCCTGGATGTTTTCCGCTCCGCCAAGCACATCTACGCTCAGATCATCGATGATGAGCAGGGCGTTACTCTGGTGTCGGCGTCCACTATGGACAAGGACTTCAACGGCAACGGCGGCAACGTCGAGGCCGCTGCTGAGATCGGCAAGAAGGTTGCAGCAAAGGCTCTGGAAAAGGGCATCACCGAGGTCGTGTTCGACCGTGGTGGCTACGTTTATCATGGCCGTGTTAAGGCCCTGGCTGATGGCGCCCGTGAGGGCGGCCTGAAGCTGTAATGAGAGGAGGAAACACATTATGGCTATGAGAAACCGTGAAGACGACGGCATGATCACCAAGGTTGTGTCTATCAACCGCGTTTCCAAGACCGTCAAGGGCGGCCGCATCATGAAGTTTGCCGCTCTGGTCGTCGTGGGCGACGGCAAGGGTAATATTGGTTACGGCGTTGGCAAGTCCGGCGAAGTGCCTGAGGCAATCCGCAAGGGCGAAGGTGCCGCCAAGAAGAACATGCACAAGGTTGCCATGAAGGGCACCACCATCCCCCACGAGATCGTCGGCAAGTACGGCGCAGGCGCCGTTCTGCTCAAGCCGGCTGCACCCGGTACCGGCATGATCGCCGGCGGCCCCGTGCGTGCCGTCATTGAGGCTGCTGGCATCAAGGACATCCGTGCGAAGTCTATGCGTTCCAACAACCCCATCAACGTTGTTTCTGCTACCTTCGCAGGTCTGTGCGGCCTGGTCAGCGCTGAGTCTGTCGCTGAGAAGCGCGGCAAGACCGTGAAAGAAATTCTGGGTTAAGGAGGTAACAAACCATGGCAGATAAGATGCTCAAGATCGAGCTGAAGAAGAGCCTGATCGGCCGCGGCGCTAAGCAGATCGCTACCGCTGAGGCTCTGGGCCTGAAGAAGCCGGGCGACGTTACCGTTCAGCCTGACAATGCCGCTACGCAGGGCAAGATCGCAAAGATCGGCTTCCTGCTCAGCGTCACCGAAGCCTAATAGCAGGGGGTATACGCACAATGAAGCTTCATGAATTGCACGCCAGCAAGGGCGCCAACAAGCCTGTGACCCGCAAGGGCCGCGGCATTGGCTCCGGCAATGGCAAGACTGCCGGCTTCGGCAGCAAGGGCCAGAAGGCCCGTTCCGGCGTGAAGCACGCTGGTTTCGAGGGCGGTCAGATGCCTCTGGCACGCCGCCTGCCCAAGGTTGGCTTTAACAACATCTTTGCTACCCAGTACGCCATCGTCAACGTGGCTGATCTGGAGGCTGCTTTCAATGCCGGCGATGTCGTCGATACCGAGGCTCTGAAGGCTAAGGGTCTGGTCAAGAAGACTCTGGACGGCGTTAAGGTTCTGGGCAACGGCGAGCTGACCAAGGCTCTGACCGTGAAGGCCGCAGCCTATTCCGCTTCTGCCAAAGAGAAAATCGAGAAGGCAGGCGGAAAGGCTGAGGTGATGTAAGGTGTTCCAGACATTCCGTAACGCATGGAAGATCCCCGAGCTTAAAAATCGTCTTCTGTTCACGCTGGCGATCCTCGTGGTTTACCGTCTTGGCTGTGCCATCCCCGTGCCGTTCGTTTCCGGCTCTGCTCTGACGCAGATGTTTGCAAACGGCGATATGCTCTCGTACCTCAATATGATGAGCGGCGGCGCACTGGCAAGATGCACGCTCTTCGCGTTAGGTGTGACACCCTATATCAACGCCTCCATTATTGTGCAGCTGCTGACGGTAGCTATTCCTGCGCTGGAAAATCTGGCAAAGGAAGCAGACGGCCAGCAGAAGCTGCAGCAGATCAACCGGTACGCCGGTGCCGTGGTCGCACTGATCATGAGCATTGGCTACTACTTCGTGATCCGCAATATGGGCGCACTGAAGTATGTTTCCGGCGCAGCCGGCGTGTTCGCCGCTGTGGTCATCATCGCCACCTTCGTTGCAGGTGCTCAGCTGATCACCTGGGCGGGCGAGCAGATCGATGACAAGGGTATCGGCAACGGTATCCTCCCTTCTGATCTTTGCCTCCATCGTTTCCAACTGGTCCTCGCTGTACTACCTCTGTCACGGGTCTGCTGACCCGCGCAGCGGCCGGCGAGCCTCAGTTCTACATCCTGCTGCCCGTTCTTCTGGTGATCCTGGCACTGGTCGCTGTGGTCTTTGTGGTGGTCATGACCAACGCAGAGCGCCGCATCACCATCCAGTACGCCAAGCGTGTGGTGGGCCGGAAGCAGATGGGCGGCCAGAACAGCTACCTGCCCCTGAAGCTGAACATGAGCGGCGTCATGCCCATCATCTTCGCTTCGGCACTGGTGTCCATCCCGGGCACCATCGGCAGCTTTTTGCAGATTGATCAGACCGCTCACCCGGTCTGGTATGCGTTCTTCCATACCTTCAACTACACCTCCTGGCTGTACGTTGTGATCTACCTGCTGCTGATCCTGGCATTCAACTACTTCTATGTGGCCATCCAGTACAACCCCGTTGAGATCGCCAACAATCTGCGCCGCAACAACGGCTCGATCCCCGGCTTCCGTCCCGGCAAGCCGACCAGCGATTTCATCACCCGCACCCTGAACAAGATCACCCTCATCGGTGCCATCTTCCTGGCTGCGGTGGCTGTGCTGCCGATCATTCTGGGCAACCTGACCGGTATGAGCATTCAGCTGGGCGGTACCAGTCTGCTGATCGTGGTTGGTGTGGCACTGGATACCACCCGCAGCCTCGATAGCTTTATGACCATGCGCAACCACAAGGGTTTCCTTGGCTGATCTGAAGCAATAAAGATGTAAGAAAGCACTGGAAAGGAGAGTACGCTCATACTTTTCAGTGCTTTTTTGCTTTTGTACGTATGTTTCTATCATGTGGCATATAAGAAAGGAAGCGATCCTATGAATCTGATCCTGTTGGGCGCACCCGGCGCAGGCAAAGGCACGCAGGCCGAGATCATCTGCGCAAAGCTGAACATCCCCTCCATCAGCACCGGCAACATCCTCCGTGCTGCTGTCAAGGAGGGCACCGAGATGGGTCTGAAGGCCAAGAGCTTTATGGACGCTGGTGCTCTGGTGCCCGATGAGGTCATCATCGGCATCCTGAAAGAGCGTCTGGCTCAGCCGGACTGCGCAAACGGCTTTATCCTGGACGGCGTGCCCCGCACCATTGCGCAGGCAGAGGCCATCGAGACCATGGGCATCCGCATCGACAAGGTGCTGGAGCTGCAGGTCGAGGACAGCGTGATCGTGGAGCGCATGAGCGGCCGCCGCGTCTGCGAGAAGTGCGGCGCAAGCTACCACATCGTCAACAAGAAGAGCAAGGTGGAGGGCGTGTGCGACCTGTGCGGCGGCAAGACCGTCATCCGCAAGGACGACCAGCCCGCAACCGTGCTGGATCGTTTGAAAGCCTACCATGAGCAGACCGAGCCGCTGGTGGAGTTCTACCGCACCCGCGGCAAGCTGGCAGAGATCAAGTTCTGCCCCTCTATCGAGGAGACTACGGCTGAAGTCATGAAGGCTTTGGAGGCATAAGCGTGATCCAGATCAAAAATGCAAAAGAGCTGGACGGTATGCGCCGGGCAAACGCCCTGAGCGCAGCTGCCCTGAAGTACGGCGGAGAGCACATCGAAGCAGGCATGACCACTTGGGAGCTGGACAAGCTGATCTACGACTTCATCGTGAAGCACGGCGGCATCCCCAACTTCAAGGGTCTGTACGGTTTTCCCGGCACAGCCTGCATCAGCCTGAACGATACCGTCATCCACGGCATCCCCTCTCATGATATCGTCATCCGCCCGGGTGACATCGTCAGCATCGACACCGGCGCCAAGATCGACGGCTTCAACGGCGACAATGCCTGCACCTATGCGGTGGGTAAGGTCGATCTGGAAGCACAGCGCCTGCTGGATGTGACCAAGGCTTCTCTGTACAAGGGCATCGGGCAGGCCGTGGCGGGCAACCGCATCGGTGATATCGGCTACGCCGTGCAGAGCTACTGTGAGGACGCCGGCTTCTCGGTCGTCCGCGAGTTCGTGGGTCACGGCACCGGCAAGGAACTGCACGAGGACCCCGAGGTGCCCAACTACGGCCATCAGGGCCGTGGGCCCCGTCTGGTGCCCGGCATGACCATCGCCATTGAGCCGATGATCTGCCAGGTATGACTGCAAGATCAAGCAGCTCAGCGATGGCTGGACGGTCAAGACCAAGGACGGCGGCCTGGCTGCTCACTTTGAGCACTCCATCGCCATCCTGAAGGACCGCACCGAGATCATGACCCGCAGCTGGGATGATCCGGATTTTGACCCGGCCACCTTCAGCCTGAAGTAAGCAAACTTTATAAAGGAGCCGCTGCACGGACTGTGTGCAGCGGCTTCTTTCTCTTTTCACTCCTGCAATTTGTGCAATTGTGACAAGTTTTCGTGAAAAAGTTTCACCTTCACGGTGGAGAACCGCGAAAGCCGGACGGGACGGAAAAGAGCTTTTATACAGAATAATTTTTTATCGGAAATACGGAGAAAACCTCTTGCAAATTGACAACAAAAGGTGTATAATTTATAAATGGCTGTGGAAGCCAGATACTTCCTCGACGGACAGGGATTTTCTGCCCGTTTTGCGGATTTTGTGCCGCAGGAGATGAAGTATGTGGCGCTCATCGCCACCTGTCCGTCTGGGAATCGGCGTGAAAGCTCTTGAAAAGAGAAGCGGCAAACTGCACAAAAACGGGCGCAGGCACGGAAGAATGCAGTGCTTTCTGTTTTTTGGAGCGGGAGCACCGATGCTCAATTATGACAAACTGAGCAGATCCAATGAGGAGGCAAATAGCTTGTCTAAAGAAGACGTCATCGAGATCGAAGGCATTGTGCGTGAAGCCATGCCCAACGCCATCTTTAAGGTGGAAATGTTGAGCGAGGATAAGAACACCGGGAAGCTCACTCCCAGCGGTCACATCCTCTTAGCGCACATCTCCGGCAAGCTGCGGACCAATTTCATCCGTATCCTGCCCGGGGACAAGGTAACCGTGGAAATGTCGCCCTATGATCTTTCTAAGGGCCGCATCACCTGGCGCTCCAAATAAGCACCAGGGTATCAACCAAAAGGAGGTTCAACATCATGAAGGTCAAGCCTTCCGTGAAACCCATCTGCGAAAAGTGCAAGGTCATCCGCCGCAAAGGCCGCGTGATGGTCATCTGCCAGAACCCCAAGCACAAGCAGCGCCAGGGCTAATTCGGGCGCCTGGGGGTCAAGTGCGTAGAGTCCCGGCGCAGACCCCGACACTGACATGGGATGATTTTTGGAGGAAACTACTATGGCACGTATTGCCGGCGTTGACCTGCCCCGCGAGAAGCGCGTTCAGGTGGGTCTCACCTACGTTTACGGTATCGGCCAGACCACTGCTAACAAGATCCTGGAAGCAACTGGCATCAACCCCGATACCCGCGTCAAGGACCTGACTCTGGAAGAAGAGGCTAAGATCCGCGACTACATCGATCAGGCAAACATCCTCGTTGAAGGCGACCTGCGCCGCAACGTTGCTCTGGACATCAAGCGCCTGGTTGAGATCCAGTCCTTCCGTGGCACCCGCCATCGCAAGAATCTGCCCTGCCGCGGCCAGCGCACCAAGACCAATGCTCGTACCTGCAAGGGTCCCAAGCGCACTGTCGCTAACAAGAAGAAGTAAGGAGGATTTGAGAAATGGCAAGTGCAAATAACGCCAAGAAGGGCGCAAATGTCCGCATGAAGCGGAAAGAGCGCAAGAACATTGCTGCTGGTCAGGCTCACATCCAGTCTACCTTCAACAATACTGTCGTTACCATCACCGACCTGCAGGGTAATGCAGTGTCTTGGTGCTCCTCCGGCTCCCTGAACTTCCGTGGCAGCCGCAAGAGCACTCCGTTCGCAGCTCAGTCCGCTGCCGAGACCGCAGCTAAGACTGCGATCGAGCACGGCATGAAGACTGTTGAAGTTTACGTCAAGGGCCCCGGCGCTGGCCGCGAGTCCGCTATCCGTGCGCTGCAGGCTACCGGTCTGGAAGTCACCCTGATCAAGGACGTGACTCCCATCCCCACAACGGCTGCCGTCCCCCCGAAGCGCCGTCGTGTCTGATCGAAGGAGGAAATTGAATTATGGCAAAGAATACGCAGCCTATCGCAAAGCGTTGCAAGGCCCTGGGCATTTCTCCTGCGGTCATGGGCTATGCAAAGAAGAATACCACCCGCAACTCCAATGGCAACATCCGCAAGAAGCAGTCTGAGTACGCATCTCAGCTGAAGGAGAAGCAGAAGGTCAAGTTCATCTACGGCGTTCTGGAGAAGCAGTTCCACAACGCTTACCTGAAGGCAGAGCTCGCCCCGGCAAGACCGGTGAGAACCTGCTCCAGATCATGGAGTGCCGTCTGGACAACGTCGTGTTCCGTCTGGGCTTTGCTCAGACCCGCCGCGATGCTCGTCAGCTGGTGTCTCACGCTCACTTCACCGTCAACGGCAAGAAGGTCAACATCCCCTCTTACCAGGTCAAGGCCGGCGATGTGATCGAAGTGCGCGAGTCCAGCCGCAGCTCTGCAAAGTTTGCAAAGCTGACCGGTGCCGAGGCTCCCGTTGTGGCTCTGCCCGCATGGCTGAACCGCGAGACCGGTTCTCTGAAGGGCGTTGTCGCTAAGCTGCCCGAGCGCAGCGATATCGACTACGAAGTCGCAGAGCACCTCATCGTCGAGCTGTACTCCAAGTAATCCATTAAGAAGGCAGTGCCTTCCTTTTGGATGGTACGCTTTCGCATTCTTTCTTTGAAAGAATTCAATAATGGGCCGATGGCAACATCGGTTTGACAAGGAGGGCATAGATATGATGGAGATTGAACGTCCCAAAATCGAAACGGCAAGCCTGTCTCCGGACGGCCGCTACGGCAAATTCGTGGCAGAACCTCTGGAGCGTGGCTTTGGCATCACACTGGGCAATAGCCTGCGTCGTGTGCTTCTTTCCTCTCTGCCCGGTGTCGCCGTGACCAGCGTCAAGATTGACGGCGTGGTTCACGAGTTCTCCACCATTGAGGGCGTCAAGGAAGACGTTACCGAAATTGTCCTGAACCTGAAGGGTATCGCTGCAAAGCTGTACACCGATGGTCCGAAGACAGTGCGTGTTGAGGCAGTTGGTCCCTGTGAGGTCACTGCTGACAACATCAAGCAGGGCGACGACATCGAAATTCTGAACCCTGAGTGGCACATTGCAACTCTGGGTGAGGGCGCCAAGCTCGTTATGGAGCTGACTTTCGACAAGGGTCGCGGCTATGTGCCCGCAGAGCGCAACAAACAGGCTATCATCGAGAAGAACGATATCAACACCCTTCCCGTTGACAGCATTTACACCCCTGTGCTCAAGGTGAATTACAACGTTGAGAGCACCCGTGTTGGCCAGGCGATCGATTACGACAAGCTGACCATTGAGGTTTGGACCGATGGCACGATCAATGCACAGGAAGCCGTTTCTCTGGCTGCCCGTGTGCTGACCGAGCACCTGAACCTGTTCGTCAACCTGTCGGACGAGGCCGCCGGCGCTGAGATCATGGTGGAGAAGACCAACGACGACAAGGAGAAGGCTCTGGAAATGACCATTGAAGAGCTGGATCTGAGCGTGCGTTCCTTCAACTGCCTGAAGCGCGCAGGGATCAACACGGTGGAAGATCTGGTCAGCAAGAGCGAGGACGAGATGATGAAGGTCCGCAACCTCGGTCGCAAGAGCCTGGAAGAGGTCATGGCTAAGCTGGACTCTCTGGGCTTCAAGCTGAACACGGATGACGATAACTAAAATAATTAAGGAGTGAAACGGGATGCCCGGTACCAGAAAGCTCGGTAGAACCAGCGACAGCCGCAACGCTATGATGCGCGCTATGGTTACCTACCTGTTAGAGAATGGCAAGATTGAGACCACTGTCACTCGCGCTAAGGACGTTCGTTCCATGGCCGAGAAGATGATCACCCTGGGTAAGGCAAGCGACCTGCACACCAAGCGTCAGGTCTACGCCTACATCACCAAGGAAGATGTTGCAAAGAAGCTGTTTGATGAGATCAGCCCCAAGTACGCTGACCGCAACGGCGGCTACACCCGCATCATCAAGATCGGCGCTCGCCGCGGCGACGCAGCTGAGATGGCAGTTCTGGAGCTCGTCTGATCCTGCTCTGACTGTTTGATACAGTAACAAGAGAAACCATTGCACAGCTTTTGTGCAGTGGTTTCTTTTTTTGCAACTTATTGCAAAAGCGCGTGGGATGTTCTCTTTTGACACCAAAAGAGAACCGGAAAAGTGCATTGCGCTCCGCGGGGTGACTTTCTGCTTGTTTTTAGCGTGCAAAGACGCTCCGCTGGGCCAGAGGTAGGGAGGGGTGTTCCGATTTCCCCCCTCCCTACCTCTGGACTCCACCCACCCCGCAACGGGCCAAGGGCTGCACGCCCTTGACGATCCTAAAGAAGAAGTCGAAGCACAAAAAAGCTAGCGCTGCGCCAGTCGGCGCTATCGCTTTAACGCTTTTTTCGCTTCTCCATCCATAGCCCCTCAGTCGCTGCGCGACAGCTCCCCCAGGGGAGCAAGCGCTCGCCCGCAGCGCCGCGCTTTCGCAGAAAGCGGCGCTGCAAATGCCGTTTCCCTCCCACGGCCCCTCCCGTGAAAATGCGTTTGGAGCGCTCCGCAGAGCGCGACAAACGCGAAATTTTAAATAATAATTCCGCTGAATATGGCCAGAGCGCAGCGGAGGCCATTTAAAATCGTCCCACGCGCAAGCTTGCTGGATATGTCCCACCCCCTTTTTTGTGTCCGCAAAGTGTGGTATACTGAAAATAGTATTTTATGCCCGGAAGGAGGTTGACCGGTATGAACAGGACCCGCAGGCTACGGCTGGTGCTGTGCACGCTGCTGTGCTTTGTGCTGTGCAGCTGCCAGACGCTGCTGCCGGCCAACGAAAAGGCACAGGTAGAGGAACTGCTGCGTGCCCCGAAACTCTCCGGCGATTACGGCGCACTGCAAACTGCCCTGAACGACTGGCTGGGGGAGAGCGCCCAGCTGAAATATCCGCTGCAGGGCGACCTGCTGTCCCCCTTTGTGCTGCAGGACTTGGACGGTGACGGTCAGCAGGATGCGGCGGTGCTGTATACCACCGCCCAGACCGCCAACGTCTGCGTAGCCATTTTGCAGCGAGACGACGCCGGAAGCTGGCAGGTGCGCCAGAGCGTGGAGGGCCTTGCCGAAACGGTGGAAAACGTCAGTCTTGCCCAATTGCAGGATACGGACAGCTGCCAGCTGGTGGTGGGCTATACCGCTGCCCAGAATGACCACTATCTGGCGGTGTACTCCTATCAGAAGGGCACCCTGTCCACCATTCTGGAGCAGCAGTACGAGCAGTATCTGGTGGAAAATATCACCGGCGGCAGCAGTCAGGATCTGATCCTGATGTCCACGCAGGAGGACGGCAGTGTGCAGATCGAACTTCTGACCGCAGACCGCGAGGGCAGCTTCCGGCAGGTGGCGGTCAACGGCCTTTCCGCAGATAAATTTTCCGGCTGCGCCTCGGTGGCGGCGGGCGCGGGCGCGGACGGGCGGCACTATCTGGTGCTGGACGGCTGGACTGGCATTTCCGGCAACAATCTGGCCTCGGTGCTGCTGTGCTACGACGAGACTAGCCAGCAGATGGTGCCCGCCACACACGGATCAGCAGCCAGCGGCTGTATAACGCCTCTTTGCGCAACGTGCCCACGCTGGTCAGCCGGGATCTGGACGGGGACGGCATCGTGGAGATCCCCACCCAGCCGGACGAGGCGGGTCTGCTGAACCTGAGCCAGAGCCGCCGCATGGACTTTATCGTCTGGATGGACTACACCAGCAGCCACCCGGAAAAAAGCTTTGGCCTGCTGGACGAGGAGACCAACTGCTATATCGAACTGCCCGCCGAGTGGGAGGGCAACCTGAAGCTGACCGACAGCGAGGAATATGACGGCGCAGTGGAGCTGCGCACGGTGGACGAGGATCAGCTGGTGCTGACGGTACGGCTGGCAAGCACCTCGGCCAATTCCACCGGCTGGACAAGGCTCGGCGTGGTAGCGTCCCGCCAGCTGCAGGCCAGAATGGGCCCGGACGTTTTGCTTGCCGACACAAACTATCGCCTTTCCAAGGCGTTGTATCTGCTGAATTAAGGAATGGAGGATGCTGCATGGTACGAGTGCTTGTTGTAGAAGATGAAACCAATATCCGCGATATGATCGCCCTGAACCTGCGCCATGCGGGGATGGAGGTGGTGGAGGCTGAAAGCGCCGAAGCCGCCCTGCCGCTGCTGGCGCAGAAACCCGGCTGCGATGCCGCCATTCTGGACGTGATGCTGCCGGGCATGAACGGGTTCTCGCTGTGTGAGACCATCCGCCGCACCGACCAGCAGATCGGCATCATCATCCTCAGCGCCAAGGGGCAGGAGCAGGATAAGATCCGCGGTTTGTCCATCGGCGCAGACGATTACATGACCAAGCCCTTCAGCGTCAGCGAGCTGCTGGCGCGTGTGGAGGCGCTGTGCCGCCGGGTGATCCGCACCAAGGAGGAGGACAGCAACGGGAACACCCCACTGGGCACGTTGACCAGCGGCGAGTTCGTGCTGGACGAGAACCGCCGCGTGCTGCTGAAGGCCGGTCAGCCCATTGAGTTGACACAGGTAGAGTTCCAGATTATGGAGCTGTTCTTCCGCAACCCGGGCACTGCGCTGGTGCGCGAAAAGATCCTGAAAGGCGTCTGGGGCGAGAACTACTTCGGCGATGTAAAGATCGTGGATGTGAACATTCGCCGCCTGCGCATGAAGGTGGAGGACGAGCCCAGCCACCCCACCCACATCATGACCGTGTGGGGCTACGGCTACCGGTGGGAAGAATAAAAATGTGATTCAGAAAAGTCCTACGGACTTTCCTGAACCACAAAAAAATATCTTTTTATTATCGATACTCACCGAAAGGAGGACACTGTTATGCGAAGCGGTATCACTCGCCGCTGGCTGCGGGGCAACCTGCTCATCACCGTACTGGTGGTGCTGCTGGCCGAGGCAATGTTTTTGTACAGCTATACCCGCAGCTACTACGGCAGTGTGCAGCAGATCATGTACCGGCGGTTCTCCTCGGTGACCGGTCAGCTGAAAATGTATACTGGCGATACCGCTCAGAGCGCCGCCGCCAGCCGCAGTCTGGCGCTGCGGCGCATGGTGGAACAGTTTGCCGATAAGGATAAATACGAGTTCATGCTGCTGGACAGCTACGGCGGCGTCATTGCCTCCTCCAGCGGTACGGACGCGGAGGGCATCGTCAGCAGTAAGGACTTTGAGCAGGCGCTCAACGGCCCGGACGGTCTGGGCGTGGCGGTGTACCGCACCCAGTCCGGTGAGGTAGTCATGGCGGCCTGCTCGCTGGTGCCCTACGACGCCGAGGACGTGGCCGCGCTGCGGCTGGTCACCAGTCTGGCGCTGGTGGAGCGGCAGGTCAAAAACGCCATCATCATCAGTGTGTTCCTTGCGGTGGCGATCTTGCTGTTTACGATCATGTCCGGGCTGTACTTCGTGCGGGGCATCGTGGTGCCGCTGGGGCAAGTGGAGCGCATTGCCGCCGACATCGCCCGCGGCGAGTTCGACGTGCGCCTGCCGGTGAGCGGAGAACCCGGGACGAGGTGGACCGTCTGCGCGGCACCATCAACCGGATGGCAGAAGGGCTGGAAGAGACCGAGAAGATGAAGAACGAGTTCATCAGCTCGGTGTCCCACGAGCTGCGCACCCCGCTTACCTCTATCCGGGGCTGGGTGGAGACCTTGATGACCTTGGATGACCCCACCGACGAGAACTACCGCAAGGGGGCTGGAGATCATCAACAACGAGACCGGGCGGCTGAACAATATGGTGGAGGAGCTGCTGGATTTCAGCCGTCTGCAGAACGGCCGCATCCGCATGGAGTGCCGGCCCGCTGGACTTGGTGGCAGAACTGACCGATGCGGTGCTCTTCTGCGAAGCACGCATCCGGCAGGAGGGGCTGCTGCTCCACTACACCGAGCCGGAGGAGATGATCCCGGTCTACGCCGACCCGGACCGTCTGCGGCAGGTGTTCATCAATATTCTGGATAACGCCATCAAATACTCTGCCCCCGGCGGGCGCATCACGGTCAAGCTGTGGGCAGGGGAATACAAGGCCTTTGTGGAGATCCTGGATCAGGGTCGGGGCATCCCGCCGGAAGATCTGGAAAACGTCAAGACCAAGTTCTACAAAGGGCAACTCGGCAACTCGGTGCGCGGCAGCGGCATCGGTCTGGCACTGGTGGATTCCATCATGACCGCGCTGGACGGCACGCTGGATATCAAGAGCACCCTGGGCCGCGGCACCGTGGTCACCTTGGGTCTGCCGCTGTACCACAAGGCGTGAGCAGCACCCAAAACACAGATTTTGTCACATTTGTGTGCTAAAATGAGCTTTGCTCGGGGATATGCCCCGGATAAAAATAAAAAAGGCCGTCCTTTGCCGCAAGCGGCAGGGGCGGATATCGGGAGAACCCAATGAATCAACCCAACAAGGAACGCTTTAAAACAAGTGTGGGCGGGCAGGCACTGATGGAAGGCATCATGATGCGGGGCCCCAAGAAGATCTGCTGCGCCGTGCGCAAGCCGGACGGCACCATCGAGACCAAGATCGACCCCACCCCTAACCACGGCATCTGGACAAAGATCCCGCTGGTGCGCGGTGCCATTCCATGATCGAAAGCCTGATCGTGGGCTACCGCTACATGATGTACTCGGCACAGGTGAGCATGGGAGACGACTACGACCCCGCCGAGGAGGAGACCGCGCTTTTGAAAAATGGGTGGGGGAGCATCTGGGCGAAAAAGCCGCCGAGAATGCGCTGCTGACCGTTGCGGCGGTGCTGGGCGGCCTGCTGGCGATTTTGCTGTTCACCGTGCTGCCCACCTTCCTTGTGGGCGGGGTGAACCGTCTGCTGCCGCTGGGGCGCTGGGCCAAGGTGGTGCTGGAAGCGGTGCTGAAAGTTGGCATCTTCCTCACCTATATGGTGGCCATCTCCAAGATGAAGGAGATCCACCGCGTGTTTGAGTACCACGGTGCCGAGCACAAGACCATTGCCTGCTATGAGGCCGGTGATGAGCTGACCGTGGAGAATGTGCGCAAATACAGTCGGTTCCACCCGCGCTGCGGCACCAGCTTCCTCATTCTGGTGGTCATCGTCAGCGTGTGTTCCTCTACAGCGTGCTGCCGTGGGGCAGCATCGGCCTGCGGGTGCTGTTCAAGCTGCTGCTTCTGCCGCTGGTCATGGGCATCAGCTATGAGCTGCTCAAGTGGTGCGGCCGCTCCGACAACATTGCTACCCGGATCATCCGACAGCCCGGTATCTGGGTGCAGCACCTGACCGTGTTTGAGCCGGACGACAGCATGATCGAAGTAGCCATTGCCGCCGTGACCCCCGTGCTGCCCGAAAACCCGGAGGAAGGCAAATGGTAAACGAAGCAATGCTCCCCCGCACAGCGGTGCGGGGGAGGTGGAACAGCGGCTGACCGCCGCAGGCTGCCCGGACGCGGACTTTGACGCCGGGGAGCTGTTCCGGCTGGCGACCGGGCGGGACGTGCGGCTTTCCGACCGTCCGCTGACCGCAGAGCAGGCGGCGGCGCTGGAAGCCCTCTGCACCCGCGCCGCGCCGCGCGGGCCGCCGCTGCAATACCTGCTGCGGCAGCTGAGCGTTTTTAGATTTTGAGCTGGCGGTAGGCCGGGGTGCTCTGCCCCCGGGCAGACACCGAGGTGGTGGCGCAGGCCGCCGCCGAGACCCTTGCAGGCATCGCAGCGCCCCGGGTGCTGGATCTGTGCGCCGGGACAGGCTGTCTGGGGCTGGGGGTCAAACGCTTCTGCCCCGCCGCGCAGGTGACCTGCGTGGAAAAAAGCCCTGCGGCCTTTGTCTATCTGGAAAAGAACGCCCGCTGCGCTCTGACCGGGCAGGGCAGACAGACCGAGAACGTGCTGGAACCCTCTGCGCTTGAACAGGCAGATGCCCCGGCCTTGGACTGGGGCCCGGCGCTGAACGCGCTGCGGGCAGGCCAAAAAAGCCCGTCTATGCGGTGCAGCCGGTGGAGGGCGACCTGTTCACCTACTGGGAAACCCTGCCGGAGGGGCAGCTGGAACTCATCGTCTCCAACCCGCCCTACCTGACCGCCGCCGAGATGGAGCAGCTGCAGCCCGAGGTGGCGCAGGAGCCTGCCATGGCGCTGGAAGCCGGGGAGGACGGCCTTGTGTTCTACCGGGCGCTGGCGCAGCACTACCAAAATGCGCTGTGCCCGCGGGGCGCTGGTGTTGGAGATCGGCTGGCAGCAGCGGGAAGCTGTAAGCGCCCTGCTGGAAGCAAACGGATGGGCAGATATCGGCTGCATCCAGGACTTTGGCGGCAACGACCGCTGCGTGATCGCCTATCGCGCAAAATAAATTGGAAAAAACAAACAACTTCTTGTTGTAATATTTTGATTTTGTGTTATACTAAGAAGGAAAGCGAAGGACAGCCCGCCCTCTGCGGGCCCAAAGGATAAAAGGAGCAGCACGCTATGGCAAAAAATCAGAACAACAACACCGTTGCCCCGGCCACCAAAAAGACCGAGCCGGAGGCCAAAAAGGATGCGCTGGCCACTGCGCTGGCCCAGATCGAAAAGCAGTTCGGCAAGGGTGCCGTGATGAAGCTGGGCGACAACGCCTCCATGCAGGTGGATGCCATTTCTACCGGCAGTCTGGGCCTGGATCTGGCGCTGGGCGTGGGCGGTGTGCCCCGCGGCCGCATCATCGAGGTGTACGGCCCGGAATCCAGCGGTAAGACCACGCTGGCTCTGCACATTCTTGCCGAAGCCCAGAAGAAGGGCGGCGAAGTGGCCTTTATCGACGTGGAGCACGCACTGGACCCGGCCTATGCCGAGGCACTGGGCGTGAACATCAACGAGCTGCTGGTCAGCCAGCCGGACACCGGCGAGCAGGCGCTGGAGATCTGTGAAGCGCTGGTGCGCTCCGGCGCCATTGACGCCATTGTAGTCGACTCGGTGGCCGCCATGGTGCCCCGCGCCGAGATCGAGGGCGAGATGGGCGACAGCCATGTGGGCCTGCAGGCCCGCCTGATGAGCCAGGCCATGCGCAAGCTGACCAGCGTCATCGGCAAGACCAACACGGTCTGCGTCTTCATCAACCAGCTGCGTGAGAAGGTCGGCGTCATGTACGGCAACCCCGAGGTGACGCCCGGCGGCCGCGCGCTGAAGTACTACGCCTCGGTGCGTATCGACATCCGCCGCGTGGAGGGTCTGAAGGACTCCTCCGGCCAGTTCATCGGCAACCGCACCCGCGCCAAGATCGTCAAGAACAAGGTAGCGCCCCCGTTCCGGGAGGCGGAGTTCGACATCATGTTCGGCGAGGGCATCTCCAAAATGAGCGAGCTCATTGACGTGGGCGTCAAGCTGGGCATCGTGCAGAAGAGCGGCGCATGGTTCAACTATGGCGATATCCGTCTGGGTCAGGGCCGCGACAACGCAAAGCAGTTCTTGAAGGACAACCCCGAGATCGCCAATGACATCGAGGGCCAGATCCGCGCCAATGCCGATAAGCTGTACGCCACCCGCCGCCCGGCAGGCCGCGCCGTAGCCGCCGCAGCGGAAAAGCCCGCCGACCCCGCCGCCGCAAAGGAGCCGGTAGTCAAGGCACCCGCCCGCAGCAGCGAGAGCGAGCTGGATATCATGGTGGAGGACTAAATGGCCTTCTACCGCCGCCGACCCCGCCCGGATGCGGAAAAGTGCGCCGACCCCGCCAAGGCGCGGGCCAGCGCGCTGGAAACGCTGGCCGGGCAGGAGGTCTCTGCCAATATGCTGTATGAGCGGCTGTGCCGCCGCTATACCGCGCAGGCCGCTGCCGCCGCTGTGGCGGAGATGGTCCAGCGGGAGTATGTCAACGATGAACGCTACGCGGAGGCCCGGGCCCACAGCCTGCTGGCCGCCCGCAAGAAGCCGCCGCGCCGCCGCCCAGAGCCTGCGCCAGAAGGGGCTTGCCCCCGCCGAGGTGGCGGGTGCGCTGGAAGCGGTCTACGCCCCGGAGGACGGCGGCGACGACCCGGAGCTGGAAGCCGCCGCCGCGCTGGTGGACAGCCGCTACCGCAAAAAGCTGGCCATCGGCCGCCGCGACCTTGTGGTGGCAGCCCTGCAGCGCCGCGGCTTTGCCTACCCCGTCATCAAAGAAGCCATCCGCAGGGTGGAGGAAGAATAAAACCCTCTCAGTCAAAGCCTGCGGCTTTGCCAGCTCCCCCCTCGGGGGAGCTGCTGAGCGCAGCGAGGCTGAGAGGGTTCGGCCTTGCGGTCCGGTAGCCAGCCTTCCCGTTAAAAAAGCAAATCGTAAAATTTCAAAAGCATCCCTCAAAAGAGAAAGAGAGTATCATCCCTTATGAAAATTGCGTGTATTTCCCTTGGCTGCCCGAAGAATCAGGTGGATCTGGATGTGATGGTGCACATCCTGCTGTCTGCCGGGCACGAGACTGTGGCCGATCTGGCCGAAGCCGATGTCATCCTTGTGAACACCTGCGGCTTTATCGAGAGCGCCAAGACCGAGGCCATTGAAAACATTCTGGAAGCCTGCGCTTATAAGCAGCAGAACCCGAACCTGAAGGTCATCGTTACCGGCTGCCTTGCCGAGCGCTACCGCAGCCAGATTGAGGAAGAGATCCCGGAGGTGGACGCCGTTGTAGGCTGCGCCTCCAACAAGGCCATTGACACCATCGTGGAGCGGCTGTTCCACGGCGAGGATCATCTGGAAAGCTACGGTGCCAAAAAGGACTTCCCGCTGGGCGGCAAGCGCGTCATCGGCACGCCTGCCCACTATGCGTACTTAAAGATCGCCGAGGGCTGCAACAACCGCTGCCACTACTGCGCCATCCCGGGCATCCGCGGCCCGCTGCACAGCCGCGATATGGCCGACTGCGTAGCCGAAGCCCGCTGGCTGGCCGGTGAAGGCGTGAAGGAGCTTATTGTTGTGGCGCAGGACCCCACCGCCTACGGCGAGGACTGGGGCAAGCCCGGCAGCATCTGTGAGCTGCTGGACAAGCTGAACAAGGTGCCGGGGCTGGAATGGATCCGCATCATGTACGCCTACCCGGAGCGCATCACCGATGAATTCATCGCCGCCATGAAGCGCAATGAGAAGGTGGTGCCCTACCTCGACCTGCCCATCCAGCACTGCAACGATACCATCCTCAAGAACATGAACCGCCGCTCCAACCGGGCAGAGCTGCTGGAGGTCATCGGCAAGCTGCGCCGCGAGATCCCCGGCATCACTCTGCGCACCACCCTGATCGCAGGCTTCCCCGGCGAGACCGAGGAGCAGTTCGAGGATCTGTGCAACTTCGTCAAGGAAGTGCAGTTCGACCGTCTGGGCTGCTTTGCCTACTCGCCGAGGAGAACACCGTGGCAGCCAAGATGGACGGTCAGATTGAGCAGGAAGTCAAGGACAAGCGCGCCGAGCTGGTAATGCAGATCCAGACCGGCATCATGGCGCAGAAGCAGGCCGAAAAGGTGGGCCAGACCGTGCACGTTCTGTGTGACGGCATCGACGAGGAAAACGGTCTGTACCTCTGCCGCACCACCGGCGATGCGCCGGAAGTGGACGGCTGCGTCTGCGTTTCCAGCGAGGAACCGCTGTACCCCGGCCAGTTCTATGATGTGCTGGTAGAGGACAGCGACCTTTACGATCTGTATGGTACAGTCGTAAAATAACGAATTGGAGGATAAAACCTATGAATCTGCCCAATAAACTTACCCTGACCCGCATCATTCTGGTGCCGGTGTTCATGATCTTTGTGTCCCTGACCAGTCTGGACAGCATCGTGGACGGCAATTTTAACGCTACCTTCTACCTGCTGGCAGGTATCGTATTCGCCGCTGCCAGCTTCACCGACTATCTGGACGGCCATCTGGCCCGCAAGTGGCACATGGTCACCGACTTCGGCAAGTTTGCCGACCCGCTGGCCGACAAGCTGCTGACCACCGTAGCGTTTCTCTACATGATGCGGGACGGCGTGTGCAGCCCGGTGGTGCTGTGCATCATTCTGGCCCGCGAGTTTGCGGTGTCCGGCCTGCGCATGGTGGCCGCCGGTGCCAAGGACGGCAAGGTGATCGCCGCCAATATGTGGGGCAAGGTGAAGACCGTGCTGCAGATGCTGAGCATCATCTTCTACTTCTTCGGCACGGCGTTGAGCTACCGCGGCACGGTGGACAGTGTTTCCATTGTGGTGGTGGTCTCCATCGCCCTGTGCTGGCTGGTGGCCGCTGTGACCGCCATTTCCGGGGGGTCAGGTCGGGGTACAGGTCTTCCAGCTCCTGGGTGGTGATGAACGTGACATTGGGGGTGTGCAGGGGCAGGTCCTGCAGCTGGGGGAACATGGCGTGCAGGTTCATCTCGGTGGCGCACACCGCAGACACGATGCAGCGCACCACGTTTTTCAGGTAGGTCTCGTTGCGGTCCTCCACCGTGATGATCTTTTCCCAGTCCCACTGGTCCACATAGACCGAGTGGAGGTTGTCCAGTTCCTCGTCCCGGCGGATGGCGTTCATGTCGCAGTACAGACCCTTGCCCACGCGGAAGCCGTAGTCCTTCAGCGCCTGCCGCTTCCATTTTGCCAGCGACTGCACCACCTGTGCCTCAGTGCCGCTGTCCTTGATGTCAAAGGTCACCTTGCGCTCCACGCCGTTCAGATCGTCGTTCAGGCCGGTGGAAGCCTCCAGAAACAGCGGTGCGGACACGCGGTACAGGTTCAGCGTGGCGCACAGGGTATCGGCGAACAGCCGTTTGACCGTACCGATGGCGCGCTGCGTGTCGTACAGGTTCAGCGCGGGTGTATAGTTTGCCGGGATGATGGTTTTGCTCATAAGGAACCCCCTCTTTTTGCGCTCCCGGCAGCCGAGTGCCGCCCGGGCAGCAGCTTTCCCTTTAATAAAGTAAATCATGGCACAACTTGCAGACGATGTAAAGGGGAATGGGCGAAAAAACCCTGCCGCCTTGACTTCCGCTCGGCTCCGCGCTATAATAAAACTTGTAAAAGGACAAATGCGTTTACCCGGGCAGAGTAGCGCGGTATTCGTCTGTGCAGAGAGAACAGGCCATTGGCTGGGAGCCTGTTTGCAGACCGCTGTGTAAAGTGCGCCCGGGCAGCACGCTGTGGGAAAATGCAGTATCACAGCGCGGCAGGCCGCCGTTACCGGCTTTGAGCGACAAACCGGAGTGGAACCGCGATTGATTGAAAAACCGCCTCCGTTGCTGTACATTGGGTGCAGCAACGGAGGCTTTTGGTTTTTAAGCAGATTGCACGAGCTGCCCTCTTTGCCAAGGGCTCCCCTGTTCGGGGAGCTGGCAAAGCTGGAGGCTTTAACGGAGAGGTTTCATTGCGGCTCTGGGTTGTCCCACAAAAAGGAGGTTGTCATTATGCAGATCTTTAACACCCTGACCCGCCAGAAAGAAGAATTCGTGCCGCAGGTGCCCGGTGAATACCGCATCTATGCCTGCGGTCCTACCGTCTATAACTATATCCACATCGGCAACGCCCGCCCGCTGATCGTGTTTGACACCCTGCGCCGCTACCTTGAGTACCGGGGCAACAAGGTCATCTACGTTTCCAACATTACGGATATCGACGACAAGCTCATCAAAAAGGGCCAGGAAGAGGGCACTTCCATGAAAGAAGTGGCCCAGCGCTTTGAGGCCGAGTACCTCAAGGACGCCGCCGGCCTCAACTGCAAAAAGCCCACCGTCCAGCCCCGGGCCACCGAGCATATCCAGCAGATCCTGGACATCGTGAAGGACCTGATCGACTCCGGCCACGCTTATGTTGCCAAGAACGGCGATGTCTATTTCCGTGTCAAGAGCGACCCCGAGTACGGCAAACTGAGCCACCTGAAGCTGGACGATCTGGAGAGCGGCAACCGGGAGCTGCGCAGCCAGATGGACGACGATCTGAAAGAGGACCCGGCGGACTTTGCCGTCTGGAAAGCAGCCAAGCCCGGTGAGCCTGCCTGGGAGAGCCCCTACGGCATGGGCCGTCCGGGCTGGCACATTGAGTGCAGCGCCATGAGCCGCACCCACCTGGGCAAGACCATTGACCTCCACTGCGGCGGTCAGGACCTGATTTTCCCCCACCACGAGAACGAGATCGCCCAGAGCGAGTGCGCCAACGGCTGCACCTTTGCCCGCTACTGGATGCACAATGGCTTCATCAATGTGGACAACCAGAAGATGTCCAAGAGCCTGCACAACTTCTTCACCGTGCGGGACGTGGCCAACCTCTACGGCTACGAACCCATCCGTTACTTCATGCTGACCGCCGGCTACCGGATGCCGCTGAACTACACCGTGGACCTCATCGAGAGCTGCAAGAACAGCCTGGAGCGCCTGTACACCTGCCGCGAGAATCTGGATTTTGCCCTGAGCAAGAGCGAGTTTGGTACCGACGAGACCCTGACCGTCAAGGCGGAAGAGGCCCGCAAGAAGTTCTGCACCGCGATGGACGACGACCTGAACACCCCCGACGCACTGGCTGCTGTGTTTGATCTGGTCAAGGAGATCAACACCCTGTCCGCAGCCTCCAGCAAAAAGGCATTGGAAGCTGCTGCCGCTGCCTTTGATGAGATCACCGGTGTGCTGGGCCTGATGTACAACCGCAAAAAGGACGAGGTGCCCGCAGAGGTGACCGAGCTGGTGGAACAGCGTGCTGCCGCCAAGAAAGCCAAGGACTGGGCGACCGCTGACGCCATCCGTGCACGGCTGACCGAGATGGGCTGGGCGGTCAAGGATACCGCACAGGGCCCGCAGCTGTCCAAACTGTAAGAAAAAGAAGAACCATTTTCTCTGACCCGCTGATGTTCCCGCCAGCGGGTCTTTTTGTGGGAAAGACTGGGCGAACCTGCCACAAAGTGGAAAAATAATGGAAAGCCGCGGATTTTGGGAAAATTTGTTTACTTTTGGCCGCAAAGAGGCGTATAATAAAAAATATCTATGGATACAGAGGAGCCCGCGTATGGAATCCGCGGGAGATTGTGAGAAAATCAGAATGAAGCGTCTTTTCAAACGAATCACTGCACTGGCCAGCGCCGCGGCACTGACGTTGAGCCTGGCTGCCTGCGGGGGCAGCGCGGTGTCCGGACCGAAGAACACGGCACCGACGAACGCCAAGCCGGTGACCATTACGGTATGGAGCTACTACAACGGCGACCAGCTGGAAACATTCAGCAAGCTGGTGGATGAGTTCAACGCCACGGTGGGCAAGGAGCAGAACATCACGGTGGAAGCTTCCAGCCAGGGCAGCGTCAACGATCTGGAGACCAATGTGCTGGCCGCAGCCGAGGGCAAGGTGGGGGCTGCAGAGATGCCCAATATCTTCTCCGCTTATGCCGACACCTGCTATGCCGTGGACCAGATGGGCCTTGTGGCTGACCTGAGCGGCTACCTGACCGACGAGGAAAAAGCGGCGTTCCCGGAGAGCTATATCACCGAGGGCGATTTTGACGGCAGCGGCAGCATAAAAATTTTTCCGGTGGCAAAATCCACCGAGCTGATGTTCTTTAATGATACCGATTGGCAGGCCTTTGCGGCGGCCACAGGGGCAACGTATGAGGACCTTTCCACCATGGAGGGCCTTGTAGCCACCGCCGGAAAATACTACGACTGGACCGACGCCCGGACGGCAGCCCCGGACGACGGCAAGGCGCTGTTTGGCCGCGACGCCATGGCAAACTACATGCTCATTGGTGCCAAGGATCTGGGCAGCACCATCTTTACCGTGGAAAACGGCAAGATGACCGTGAACCTGACCGAGGATGTGGCCCGGAAGCTGTGGGACAACTACTATGTCCCCTTTGTCAAGGGCTGGTTTGCGGGCGAGGGCCGTTTCCGCAGTGACGACATCAAGACCGGCAATGTGCTGGCCTATGTGGGCTCCAACTCCAGCGCCACCTTTTTCCCCAAGCAGGTGCAGGTGAGCGACACCGAGAGCCACGAGATCAGCCTGAAAGTGCTGCCCAACCCCTCGTTTGCCGGAAGCGAAGAGGTGGCTGTCCAGCAGGGCGCCGGCATGGTGGTGACCAAGAGCACCCCGGAGGAAGAAGCCGCCTGTGTCACATTCCTCAAGTGGTTCACCCAGCCGGAAAATAACATCCAGTTTGCCGTGGGCTCCGGTTACCTGCCCGTGACCCACGCGGCCGACGACATGACCGCGATCGAGAACAGCGGCCTGGATCTGACCGACTCCATGAAAGACGTCCTGGCAAACGCCATTGACGCGGTGGAAAACCACGAGCTCTACACCCCCAAGCCCTTTGCGGGCGGCACGGATGCCCGCAAGGTGCTGGAATACAGCATGTCGGACCTGGCCAGCGCGGACCGCGCGGCGGTGGAAGAGCAGCTGGCCGCCGGGGTGAGCGCTGCCGAAGCCGAGGCGCTCTACCTGACCGACGAGTATTTTGAGAACTGGTATCAATCTCTCTGCACCAAACTGAGTGCTTACGAGGGCTGATGCCCGATCATGGAGCGGAAAGGAGGGAAAAACAGGGGTGAAAAAAAAGAGACAGCGTATCAAAGGCGGGGCTGCTCGATCTTTTGCAAGATCCTGCACTCCCTGCTGCTGGTGCTTCTGGCAGAAATGCTGCTGCTGATCTTTGCCATCAGCACCAGCCGGGTGACCAGCCAGCTGAATGAGAACGCCGAGGATATTCTCGACAAGCAGGTGGAGAACCGCGCCAATTACCTGCGCCAGAACCTGATCCAGGCGCAGGACCTCAATGCCATCAGCGGTACCATTGACCGCGTGACGCGGGAACTGGTGGACCAGGGCATCGTGGATCTGAACACGCTGGATACCTCCAGTGAGGAAGCCCTGCCGCTGCTCCAGGCCATTGTCCCGGAGCTGGTGAGCACCCTGCGGACAAAGCCTGTCAATGGCATCTTTGTCATTCTGAGCACTCACGACCTGAACGACCGGGCCGATGACAGCTATCTGCCCGGCCTTTACATCCGCGACCTGGACCCCAGTGCTCTTTCCACCGACCGGAACGCCGACCTGCTGGCAGAACGGGGCCCCGCAACAGCGTTTGCCCCGCTGGGCATCGCCACGGATAAGGGCTGGTCTCCGGCCATGCCATACCAGCCGGGCGGGAAAACCAGCTTTTACAAGGAATCGTTCCAGATCGCCTATGCCTCCAAGAGCAAGCTTTCTGCGGAGGACTATGGCCGCTGGACTCCTGCAACGTTCCGCCTGAAAGGGGACGACCGGGACGCGCTGGCCTATGTGCAGCCCCTCATCCTGGACGACGGCACCGTGTACGGTGTGGTGGGCGTGGAGCTGCTGACCAGCTACCTGACCACCCAGCTGCCCAGCAATGAGCTGCAGAACACGGATCACGGCACCTATCTGCTGGCGACGACCGATGCAGACTTAAAACGGGATGACGTCATCAACGTCCGAACCGCATTCCTCACGGGGAGGATGCCGACAAGAAGATGCCCCAGACCCTTACGCTGTACCGGGATGGAATGGACTGGATGTTCTGGCTGGATGGAGAGGAGCAGTACGCGACGCTCCAGCAGCTGGGGCTTTACAGCCGGAACGCACCGTTCTCCGGCGAGGCGTGGCTGCTGATCGGGACCGTGGCCCAAAATGACCTCTATAGGTTCTCCCATTCCGTCCGCAACCTGCTGCTCGTGGCGGCGCTCCTGACCGCGGTGGTGGGCCTGGGGTGCAGTGTTGTGGTGGCACGCCAGCTGGCAAAACCGGTGGCGCAGCTCTCCAATGAGCTGGCCCGGGCCCAGAAAGACCATGTCAGCGTGCCGGAGTTCTCCCGCACGGGCATCCGGGAGCTGGACCAGTTTGCAAGCGCCATCGTCCAGCTGAGCCGGGAAAACGAGGAGGCGACGGCGCTGGAGCGCCGCCGCATCGAGCACGAGCGCGATTACGATATCCTGACGGGCCTGTACAACCGTCAGGCATTCCAGCGGGTGTGCGAGAGCCTGTTTGCCAAGCCGGAAACGCTGGGCCACGCCGCCCTGCTTATGACCGACCTGGACAACCTGAAAACCATCAACGACACCTATGGCCACGACTGGGGCGACCAGTACCTCCGCCAGACGGGCCGCTGCCTGGCGGCCAGTACCCCGCCGGGCACCCTCTCTGCCCGCCTCTCGGGCGATGAGTTCATGCTGCTGCTCTACGGTTACGACAGCCGGGACGCCGTGCGGGAAGAGCTGGAAAAGCTGCGCGCGGCCCTGCAGGACAGCGCTTCCATCCTGCCCAGCGGCAGCGAGCTGCACATCAGCATCTCGGGCGGCGTGGCCTGGTACCCGGAGGACAGCACGGATTTCAATACCCTGAAAAAGTACGCTGATTTTGCCATGTATCAGGTCAAGCATTCCCGCAAGGGCGAGATGAAAGAGTTTGACATCGGCATGTACAATCAGGAAGCCTACGCCCTGCAGACCCGCAACGAGTTTGAGCAGATGCTGCGGGATCAGGCGGTGAGCTACCATTTCCAGCCGATTTTCTCGGCCCGCAATGGCCGGGCCATCGCCTATGAGGCCCTGATGCGGCCGGAGATGCCCACCCTGCGCTCGCCCCTTACCGTGATGAAGCTGGCGCGGGAGCTGAACCGCCTGTACGACATCGAGCACATTACCCTGTTCAAGGCCTCCAGCGCCTTTGAAAAGCTGAAAGAGCGCGGCCTCGTCCGGGAGGACAGCCTGCTCTTTATCAACTCCATTGCCAGTGTCAGCCTGAACGACACCGACTGGCGGGATTACCGCGGCCGTTTCCCGGAACTGGCCCGGAAGCTGGTGGTGGAGATCACCGAGGAAGAAGAGCTGGATCCCGCCCAGCTGGAGCGGAAACGCACCGTGGTCGGAGCTTCCGGCGTCTTTGCGCTGGACGATTACGGCGGCAGCGGCTACAGCAACGGCAGCAGCCTGCTGACCATAGCCCCCCGCTATGTCAAGGTGGATATCTCCATTATCCGCAGCATTGATACCAACACGGACAAGCAGCAGTTCCTCACCAGCCTGGTGGACTACGCGCGGCCCCGGAACATTCTGGTGCTGGCCGAGGGTGTGGAGACCACGGCCGAGCTGCGCAAGGTGCTGGAGCTGGGCGTGGACCTGCTGCAGGGTTACTGTCTGGCCCGCCCGGCAGCAGTCCCGCCGCCGCTGTCCAAGGAAGCCGCGGACATCATCCGCTGGATGAAACGATGCTGAACCAAAACGCAAACGCCCCCTGTCTGGATGGACAGAGGGCGTTTGCGTTATAGTTAACAAACAGCACATCCCCGCGCAGGGATGTGCTGTGATCCGATCCGGGTTTAGTGGATCAGCCCTACAAAGAACGGGCAGAGCACGGCGGTCAGCACACCGGCTACGGCAATGGAAAGGCCGCTCATGGCACCTTCCACATCACCCATCTGCAGCGCCTTGCTGGTGCCCACGGCATGAGCTGCCGTGCCGATGCCCACGCCCTTGGCGATAGGGTCGGTGATGTGGAACAGCTTGCACACGGTCTCGGCCAGCAGGTTGCCTGCAATGCCCGTCAGGATCACGATGGCACCGGTCAGGGCGGCAATGCCGCCCAGCTCTGCTGCCACGTCCATGCTGATGGCGGTGGTCACAGACTTCGGCAGCAGGGTGGCGTACTGCTCCTGGGTCAAGCCCAGCGCCAGCGCCAGGGCCAGTGCACTGCCCAGACTGACCAGCGTGCCCACCGAGATGCCCGCAATGATGGCGGGCGCGTTCTCTTTGAGCAGGTCCCACTTTTCATAGAGGGGAATGGCCAGGCTGATGGTGGCAGGCAACAGCAGGTAGTTGACCGGGGAAGCGCTGGCCTTGTAATCCGCATAAGGGATGTTCAGCACGCTGAGCAGGATGATGACAAAAATACTGCCCAGCAGCAGCGGGTTGAAGATGGCCTTGCCCGTTGCCCTATTGATAAGAGTCCCCAGCGCAAAGGCGGCCAGCGTGAGCATTACACCCCAGGCGGCCGAGCCGGAAAGAAATCCGTTTAAAAGCTCAGTCATGGGCGGCCTCCTTATTTTTGCGGCGGCTGGTCAGAGCCTGGGTGGTGCGGCCGGCAGAGGCCAGCACCAGCACCGTGACGGGCACGATGGCAATGATGATCGGCAGCAGCATGTTGCCCATCTCGGCCCACAGCTCCATCACGCCGGCTGCGGCAGGCACGAACAGCAGCGGGAAGATGCCGGTGAGGAACAGGCCCACTTCCTTGACCTGCTCCAGCTTTACGATGCCAAACCGCAGGGCCAGCAGCAGTAAGATCAGGCCGTAGACGCTGGCCGGAATGGGCAGCGGCAGCACGGCGTGCAGGATCTCACCCAAAAAACAAAACGCGAGGATCCGCGCAAATTGAAACAGATATTTCGTAACAAAATCCCCCTTTGGCGGCCTGAGACGCCGCCCTCTGGTACATGGCCCGCTGCCCGTGCGGCGGCGGTACTGAGATAACAGTATAGCCCAAAAGCACTGGGGTGCAACGGCAATACTTGCCAAGAATTGTTGCGGATTCGCGGGAAAACTGGATAAAACAAAAAACGGGACGCATCGGTGGTCAAGCGATGTGTCCCGTTTTTGTTTTCTTGCTTTTTGCAAAGAGCGCCGTACCAAAAGCACTCTCCGCCGCGCGGAGCATACAGAGCAAACCATAAAGCTGTACGCTTCCAGAAAAAGAGAGAATGGAATGGAGGAATTTGCTTCCTTTTCGGGGGCCCTGCAGGAGGCCTCCGCAGCCTTGGTTAGATTTAACTAACCTTGCCGTGACAAAGGATATCATAGTTTGTCATGACTGTCAAGCCCTGATTTGAAATTTTTTTTCAGAAAATTTTTGAGGGCGGAAAATCCTCGATTTTCCTCTTGCTTTTTATGAGGATGCTTGTTATTATAGGAGCGAGCTGTTGGGCACAGGGAGGTACCCGCGCACCGGCAGCCGCCAAAAAGGCGCTGGGGGAGACCAGCGCCTTACCCCCAAACAAATGCCTTGAATGCCGCAGGAAACGTACGGCTTTTTCTGGGCATAATAGTTAGATGCTGCTAACTGAGCGGTATCTGCCAATGGGAAGGAGCAAGGAGGTTCCAATGATCAATTTTGAACAGTGGGAAGGCTTTGAGGGCCGCATCTGGAAAGAGGAAGTCAACGTCCGCGACTTTATCCAGAAGAACTACACCCCTTACGACGGCGACGAGTCTTTCCTGGCGGACCCCACGGAGGCTACCAATAAGCTGTGGGGTACCCTGCAGAAGCTGCAGAAAGAAGAACGCGCCAAGGGCGGCGTGCTGGATATGGAGACGGAAGTGGTCTCCGGCCTGACCGCTTACGGCCCCGGCTATATCGATGCGAGCCTGAAGGACCTCGAACAGGTCGTCGGCCTGCAGACTGACAAGCCCCTCAAGCGCGCCTTCATGCCCTACGGCGGCATCAAGATGGCAGAGCAGGCTTGCACCACCTACGGCTACCAGCCCAGCGAGAAGCTGCACGAGATTTTCACCAAGTACACCCGCACGCACAATCAGGCGGTGTTTGATGCCTACACCCCGGAGATGAAGGCGGCGCGCCACAGCAAGATCGTCACCGGTCTGCCCGCCACCTACGGCCGCGGCCGCATCGTCGGCGACTACCGCCGCGTAGCGCTGTACGGCATCGACGCCCTGATCCAGTTCAAGCAGGAGGATCTGGCCAACTGCGGCGATGGCACGATGACCGAGGACGTCATCCGCCTGCGCGAGGAGATCGCCCGTCAGATCAGCGCCCTCAAGGACATGAAGAAGATGGCCGAGGCCTACGGCTACGACATCTCCCAGCCCGCAAAGAACGCAAAAGAGGCCTGCCAGTGGCTGTACTTCGGCTACCTTGCCGCCATCAAGACCCAGAACGGCGCCGCCATGTCCGTCGGCCGCGTGTCCACCTTCCTCGACATCTACATCCAGCGCGATCTGGACAACGGTACCCTGACCGAGTCCGAGGCACAGGAGCTCATCGACCATATGGTCATGAAGTTCCGCATGGTCAAGTTTGCCCGCATCCCCAGCTACAACCAGCTGTTCTCCGGCGACCCCGTCTGGGCAACGCTGGAAGTGGGCGGCATCGGCATGGACGGCCGCAGCATGGTCACCAAGAACTGCTACCGCTTCCTGCATACCCTCGAAAACATGGGCCCTGCACCGGAGCCGAACCTGACCGTTCTGTACTCCTCTGCCCTGCCGGAGAACTTCAAGAAATATGCCGCCAAGGTGTCCATCGATACCAGCTCTGTCCAGTACGAGAACGACGACGTGATGAAGCCCGTCTGGGGCGATGACTACTCCATCTGCTGCTGCGTGTCTGCCACCCAGACCGGCAAGGAGATGCAGTTCTTCGGTGCCCGTGCCAACCTTGCCAAGTGCCTGCTGTACGCCATCAACGGCGGTGTGGACGAGAAGAGCCACGAGCAGTGCGGCCCCAACTATGCCCCCATCACCAGCGAGTACCTGAACTACGACGAGGTGCTGCCCAAGTATGTCCAGATGCTGGACTGGCTGGCTGGCCTGTACGTCAATGTGCTGAACCTGATCCAGTATATGCACGACAAATACTACTACGAGGAAGCCGAGATGGCCCTTATCGACACCGATGTGCGCCGCACCTTTGCCACCGGCATCGCAGGCTTCTCCCACGTCATCGACTCCCTGAGCGCCATCAAGTACGCCAAGGTGAAGGTCGTGCGTGACGAGAGCGGCCTTGCCACCGGCTTTGAAGTGGACGGCGACTTCCCCAAGTACGGCAACGACGACGACCGCGCCGACGAGATCGGCGTCTGGCTGCTGAAGACTTTCCTCGAAATGATCAAGAAGCGCCACACCTACCGCAACTCCGAGGCGACCACCTCTATCCTGACCATCACCTCCAACGTGGTGTACGGCAAGTACACCGGCGCTCTGCCCGATGGCCGTGCCGCCTTCACCCCGTTTGCTCCCGGTGCAAACCCCAGCTACGGCGCAGAGCAGAACGGCCTGCTGGCTTCCCTGAACTCGGTTGCCAAGCTGCCCTACCACTGGGCGCTGGACGGCATCTCCAACACCCAGACCATCAACCCCGATGCGCTGGGTCACGGCGAGGGCGAGCGCGTGAACAATCTCGTGCAGGTCCTGGACGGCTACTTCGATCAGGGCGCGCACCACCTGAACGTCAACGTCTTTGGCAAGGAGAAGCTGCTGGACGCCATGGAGCACCCCGAGAAGGAGGAGTACGCCAACTTCACCATCCGCGTCTCCGGCTATGCGGTCAAGTTCATTGACCTGACCCGTGAGCAGCAGATGGACGTCATCTCCCGCACCTGCCATGCCGCTCTGTAACCTTATCGGCCACGTCCACTCGCTGGAGTCTTTCGGCTCGGTGGACGGGCCGGGCGTGCGGTTCGTGGTGTTTTTGCAGGGCTGCGCGCTCCGCTGCAAATACTGCCACAACCCCGAGACCTGGGCCTGTGAGGGGGCAAAGAGTATACTCCGGAAGCATTATTCCAGAAAGTATACCGCTACCGGAACTACTGGGGCAAAAAGGGCGGCGTGACCGTCAGCGGCGGCGAGCCGCTGCGCCAGATGGAGTTTCTGACCGCGTTCTTTCAGCTGGCCCGCAAAAAGGGCGTCCACACCGCGCTGGACACCGCCGGGCAGCCGTTCCACCCCGAGGACCCGGAGTACCTCGCCGCGTTCGACACCCTGATGGCCTCCACCAGTCTGGTGATATTAGACCTGAAAGAGATCGACCCCGAAAAGCACCGCCAGCTCACGGGCAAAGACAATGCCAACATCCTTGCCATGGCCCGGCACGTCTCCGACCTGGGCGTGCCGCTGTGGATCCGCCATGTGCTGGTGCCCGGCCTGACCGATGACGAAGAGGGTCTGCGCAGGACCGCGGACTTCATCGCGTCCCTCAAGACCGTGCAGCGGGTGGAGGTGCTGCCCTACCACACGCTGGGGCTTTTCAAATGGGAAAAGCTCGGCATCCTGTACCCCCTGCCTGACGCGGTCCCGCCCACGGCGGAACAGGTCAAGCGGGCAGAGGAACTGCTGGAAGTAAGCAAGTACCCCGGCTGAAAAAATAAATAAAACAACAACCCCTTTCGAGTCAGCCTCGAAAGGGGGTTGTTGTTTAGCAACTCTTTCGATAACCCAGCAGCGCTCCCACCTGATTGGCTTCGTTGTGGAAGCGGCAGGGGACGATGGCCGGGCGGGGCAGGCTGCGGGCCTGCTCCTCGCTGTAGGGGTGGCCGATGATAATTTCCTGCTCGTAGATGTCGTTCAGCATCCGGAGCAGCAGGGGGGCTGGCGGCTGATGCCGCCGCCGATGGCGACCACCTCTAAGTCCAGCAGGACGGTCAGGTTGTAGATCTGGACGTCCACGGCTTTGCAGAGGCGGTGGAGCACTTCCAGCGCCTCCGGCTACCCCGGCGTTGGCGGCTTCAAAAGATCCGGCCGTTGAGCGGGGCGTCTTCCGGCAAATTTTTCCGGGCGCGGTACCAGCGCAGCAGGTTGGTGACGCTGCACTGCAGAGCCATGGTCTTGTCGGCATTCTGCCAGTCATCGGCGTTGGTGTTGACAAAGCTGTACTCCCCGGCGGTGCAGTGGATGCCCCCCCGCACCAGCTGACCGTTGATGACAAGGCCCCCGCCCACCTCCGGTGCCGATGACAAAGACAGCGCCGTTGGTGCAGCCTTTCAGGGCCCCCAGCTGCAGCTCCGCGATGGCGGCAGCCTTGCCGTCGTTTTCCAGGAAGACACGGCAGCCGCAGCGCCGGGCGCGGGAGATCTCGAAGGGCTGGCCGTTGTCGTCGATGCCCCTTCAGGCAGCTGAAGGGCACTTCCAGGGGAGCGACGATGGCCCAGCACCAGCAGCGGATCAGATCTCAAACGGCTTGGTTGTCGTCCACACTTGAGGTAGCGGGCATAGCCGGCCAGCACCAGGGGGATCAGCACCGCCTTGTCGTAAGCCTTGATGGTCTCGCCGAAGCGGATAGCCAGCTTCTGGGAGGTATCGGTAGCGATACGCTGGGGGGCATCGGGCATAAAGGGGTTGGGCAGACGGCGGTTGATGACAGCGCCGATGAACTCGTAGGGGTTCAGCACGCCGGGATCGACCACAACAGGCATAGCCTCGATATAGCCGATCTTCTGGATAAAGGAGCGCAGATCCTCGTCTGCCATCTCAGCGGAGATGAGGGTGTAGTCCAGCATGCAACCATAGATGGACATGGCGGTATGCAGGCGGGTTCAGACAGGTGCACACCTTCATCTTCTCGATCTTGTCCACAGTCTCGCGGTCGCAGTACAGCACACCGCCCAGCTCCAGCGGAGGACGGCCGTTGGTGTAGTGATCCTCGATGCACAGGTACTGGGTCTCCTCGGCGTTGACGAAGGGAGCGGTGAAGGTGTGCTTCTCGGTCACGATGGTATAGTTGTCCTCAAAGCCGTCCTTTGCCAGCATTTGCTGCACCTTGGCGTCCGGGCGCGGGGTGATCTTATCGATCATGCTCCAGGGGAAGGTGATCTTGGTCTCGTCCTGCACATAGGCCAGGAACTCGGCGGGCACCAGACCCTGCTCCACCCACTTTGCAGCGTAGGCGTGGACAGCGTTCTTGACCTTATCGCCGTTGTGAGAGCAGTTATCCATGCTCTGCACGGTCAGGGGCAGCTTGCCGGCCTTGAAGCGCTCGTACAGCAGAGCGGTGACCTTGCCCATGGCCAGCACGGGGGTCAGGCCGCGCTCCAAGTCAGCGGGAGCAACGCCGTAGCCCTTCTCGGTGATGGTGAAGGAGATCATCTGCAGGCTGGGGTTCTGGAAGATCTCCACCAGACGTGCCCAGTCGGCACCGAAGGAGTAGTCAGCCTTCAGGCTCTCGGTAACGGAAGCGATGACCTTCTTCTCGATCTCGCCGGTGGACTTCAGGCAGACCAGCAGGCTCAGGTTATCGTAGGGCTGGTAAGCCTTGTCGATGATCTCGTAGTCGAAGCTCTCGGCCACGATGACGCCGCGGTCGTACTTGCCGCTGTTCAGTGCGTCGTTCAGCACGGCAGCGGGGAAAGCACGGAAGATGTTGCCGGCACCGAAGTGCACCCAAGTGGGCTCGGCGTGGGTCTTGGCCTTGACAGCCTCGATATCGAATTTGGGCAGCTCGTAGCCTTTTTCTGCCCACTCGGCGGACAGATTGCCGTTTTTAATATCAGACAGCTTCATAGTAATCAGCCCTTCTTTTCTTCATCCAGACGGTCCAGCAGATCCCAGACGCCGAGCATGTACTGGACGCCGAGGGCACGGTCATACTTGCCGTAGCCGGGGCGGCAGATGCCGGGGCCTTCCTCCCACAGCTGACGGCCGTGGTCGGGCGGATATAGCCCTCGAAGCCGTTGTCGTGGTAAGGCGCGCATCACCTCGATGATGCCGGTCTCACCGCAGCAATCGCGGTGGGCAGCCTCGGAGAAGTCACCGTTATCAAAGTGATGGATGTTGCGGATGTGGCCGAAAGCAATGCGGTCGCAGTGCTTGCGCATGATCTCAGCCAACAATTGTTGTTGGGGTTTGCGCCCAGGCTGCCGGTGCACAGAGTCAGGCAGTTATAGGGGTCATCCACCATGGACAGGAAGCGGTCGATCTCGGCATCTACCAGCAGGCGGGGCAGGCCGAAGATGTCCCATGGGGGATCGTCCATGTGAATGGCCATCTTGATGTCGCACTCGCGGCAGGTGGGCATGAGCTTCTCCAGGAAGTACTTCAGATTCTCCCACAGCTTCTCCTTGGTGACAGGGGCATAGGCCTTAAACAGCTCGTCCAGCTTAGCCATACGCTCCGGCTCCCAGCCGGGGAAGGTCATGTTATACTTCTCGGTGAAGTCCAGGATATACTTGGCCATAGCCTTGTAATCGCCCTTGATCATATCCTTCTGATAGAACAGTGCGGTGGAGCCATCGCCTACAGGGTGGAACAGGTCAGTGCGGGTCCAGTCGAAGATAGGCATGAAGTTATAGCAGATAACCTTAACGCCGAACTTGGACAGGTTGCGGATGCACTGCTTGTAGTTCTCGATGTACTTGTCGCGGGTGGGCAGACCGATCTTGATGTCGTCGTGCACATTGACGGACTCGACAACATCCATGTCAAAGCCGTAGGCGTGGATCTGGTCTGCAACCTTCTGGATCTCGTCGCTCAGGGTGACGGGGTCGTTGCCCTCGCCATATTCCAGTTGAGACTTGACAATTGACATTTTCTTTTTTTAGAGTTTTTCGATACTTTAGACAAAAAGCTGAAATGGTGCATCCATTTTCAGTCGTCGTAAATTTTAACGTTATTTTACTCTTCCGTGGTAATCCGGGTGGCGCTGACGGGCCTGCTCCACACTGAGCCTGTAGCGGTTGAGGTGGAGAGCCCGGCTCACATCCTCCTCCGAGCCGTGGAGCACGGCTTCCAGGATGCGGGTGTGGGCGGCGCAGAAATTTGTTGCTCCGGTCTGGAGGCTCGCATCATGTGCTGGAACGTGGAGAGCATGTGGTCAAAATGTTCCTCCATGCCGCACAGCGTAAAAGCCATCCGGTGGAACGCGTTGTCCAGATCCAGCATCCGGATCTCCCGGCGCTCGGGGTCCAGCTGGCGGTAGCTCTCGATATTAAAGCGGTAGGCCTCCTCCTGTTCCGGGGTCAGGGTGCCGCGGATGCGGTTGAGCATCTCTTTTTCCAGCGTGAAGCGGGAAAACTGCTCCATCTCCATCAGCTTGAGGTCGATGGGGCCACATGGGTGCCGCTCTGGGGTTTGATCGTGACCATGTGCGCGATGTTGAGCATGATGAGCGCTTCCCGCATGGGGGTGCGGCTGATGCCCAGCTCCTGGGCCAGCTCCCGGTCGTTCAGCTCGTCGCCGGGTTTGAGCTCCATTGTAATGATCCGGCTCCGGATGGTCTCGTAAGCCACTTCGCGTGCACTCCGTACTGCCATGGCGTTTCTCTCCCCTCGGTAATATATCAGTTCGTTTTTTCAATTGTACCCGGGCGGAAACGCTTCGTCAAGAGGAATGCAAGGAAAAGTTGCACAGTCTTTACGCTTCCTTTTTTGGGCTTCCGGTACAGTACCGGTACCCACCCGGCCACCAGCGCCAGACCGCAGACCACATCCACGATGGAATGCTGTTTTGTGAAGACCGTGGAAGCGCAGATGAGCAGCGCCCAGCCCCAGGCCAGCACTTTCAGGCCGGGGCGGTCTTGGGCCAGCTTGCTGCGGGAGAACGCCAGCGCCATGCAGCCGGAGCTCTGGCAGTGGATGGAGGGGCAGACGTTGACGGAAGCGTCCGCGTTCCAGAGCATCTGCATGATCCGCATGGCGATGTTGTCCCGGCCAATGGCCTCCGCCGTGGGGCGGATGTCCAGTCCGTTGGGCAGTACCATATATAAAATGAGGCAGAACGTCATGCCCGAGAACATCATCAGGCAGAGCTTGTCATAGCTGGCGGTGTCGTACCACCAGAGCAGGGCCGTGACGCCCGCCAGCAGGAAGAACCAGCTGCAATAGGGGAAGACAAACCACTCGCAGAACGGGATGAGGTCGTCCAGCGGGGCGTGGATGATGTACTTGGGGTTTTTAACGGTCAGATCCAGCCAGAAAAACCAGATGAGGTAGACCACCCAGTAGAGCTGGAACCAGAGGTGCGGTTTCAGATTTTTGCGCAAAGGATTGGAATGCATGTGTTTTCTCCTATAATTTTTATGAATGAACGCTTTATTTTACCACAAAGCGTCGTCTTGCGCAAATCCATTTCCTGTTATAGAATAGGGGGAAAGAGAAGAGCATTCACTTAAAAGGAGATTCTATGCCTGAGATTCGTATTGCCGCCCTGGATCTGGACGGCACGCTGCTGAGCCGTGAGAATACCGTTACCCCCGCCACCCGGCAGGCCATTGCCGACGCGGTGGCCCGGGGCGTTGTGGTGCTGCCCGCCACAGGCCGTGCCCTGGCCAACCTGCCGCCGCTGGTGGCCCAACTGCCCGGGGTCCGCTATGCCATCACCTCCAACGGGGCTGCCGTCTGGGACCTGGGTACCGACCCGCTGGGCGCGGTCTACAGCCGCTATTCCGACGCGGAAACGCGCCAAACCAGCGAGCCCGCCTGCCTTGTCCGGCGGCTCTTCCCGGTGGAAAAGGCCCGGGAGGTGTTCGGGCTGTATCAGGAATTCGAGGGTTCCCTGAGCGTGTTCAGCGATGGCCGGGTCATCCGGGACCATTTGGCGCAGGAGCGGATGGGGAATCACCAGCGCCGCCTGCTCAGCCTCTCCACCGAGGCAAAGCAGCCCAACGACGGCCGGTTCCACATCGTGCGGGACACGGCGGAGTGGATGAGCCGCCACGCCCATGAGATCGAGAAATTCTGTATGTTCTTTGAGAACGCGGAAGCGGCCGAGGCGGCCCTGCCGCGGTTCTATGCGCTGGAAGGCGTGGAAGTGGTGCAGGGCTCCCCGGACAACATTGAGGTCACGGCCAAAGGAGTGGACAAGGGCAGCGCCCTGCTGGCCCTGGCCGACCGGCTGGGCATCCCCATGAATGCACATTGGCCGTGGGCGACAGCGACAATGACCGCGCCATGCTGGAAAAGGCAGGCGTGGCCGCTGTGATGGCCAATGGGATGGAGCGTGTGAAACAGCTGGCCGACATTGTGAGCGAAAACGACTGTGACCATGACGGCGTGGCCGAGATCTTTGCCCGGCTTTCGGTCTGAACAGCGTCCGAAAACGCAAAAATAACAGCAAGTTCCCCGCCGGAGAGCGCCAGGACAGGTGCTCTTCGGCATTTTTTTTGTGCAATGTATACAAGGTCTTATGCAAAACATTGTGCTTGTTGAGCATTACCAAACGCCCCGCCGTCGTTTATACTAATAATACGAACGTATGGTGGGGCGAAGTGTGCCTGTGAGGCCTGCACCCCATTCCCAGAGAGTTAAAATAAAAGGAGAAATGCGTTATGAATCCCATCGTAGAAAAGGTCTATCAGATCGGCATTATCCCTGTTATCGCCTTTAACAGCGTGGACGAGGCCCTGCCCCTGTGCAAGGCTCTGGCCGAGGGCGGTCTGCCCGCAGCCGAGGTCACTTTCCGCACCGCGTGTGCTGAGGAGTGCATCCGCAAGATCCACGACGAGATGCCCGAGATGCTGCTGGGTGCCGGCACTGTCCTGACCACCGAGCAGGCTGACCGTGCAATGGCAGCTGGTGCTTCCTTCATCGTTGCTCCCGGCTTTGACCCCGAGGTCTGCAAGCACGTCATCGACAAGGGCGGCATCATGATGCCCGGCACCTCTTCTGCAGGCGAGATGCAGCAGGCTATGAACATGGGCTGCGAGGCCCTGAAGTTCTTCCCCGCTGAGGCAAACGGCGGTGTTGGCATGCTGAAGAACATCGGCGCTGCCCTCAAGGGCGCGCGCTGGATGTGCACCGGCGGTGTCAATGCCAAGAACGTCAACGATTACCTGGGCTATGACCAGATCTTCGCTGTGGGCGGCACCTGGATGTGCAAGAGCGATGTCATCAAGGCTGGCGACTGGGCTAAGATCACCGCGCAGAGCAAGGAAGCCGTTGACACCATGCTGGGCCTGAAGCTGCACCATGTCGGCGTCAACACCGAGAACGAGGAAGAGGCCATGAAGTTGGCAAACCTCATCGGCAGCCTGCTGAACATGAAGGTCGCTCCTGGCAACTCCAGCATCTTCGTCGGCAACAAGGAGTTCGAGATCATGAAGAAGGTCGGCCGCGGCACCAATGGCCACATCGCCATCGGCTGCAACAACGTGGATCGTGCCATCTATCACCTGTCTCAGCGCGGTGTGAAGTTCGACCTCGACAGCAAGGTCGTGAAGAATGGCAAGACCACTGCCTGCTACTTTGCAGACGAGATCGGCGGCTTCGCATTCCACCTCGTTCAGGCCTGAGTTTAAATTTGTCACGTCCTGCCGCCCCGGGAGCGCCCTGCGGCGGGTCATATAAAACACCCTCAAATTAAAAGGAGATACTACAATGAAAGTTGTTACTTTTGGCGAGCTGATGGTCCGTCTGCAGCCCTTCAACTACGAGCGTTTGTTCAGGCCAACAACCTAGAGTTCAGCTTCGGCGGCGGCGAGGCCAACGTTGCTGTTTCTCTGGCTAACTACGGCCCGGATGCAGCTTTCGTCACCAAGCTCCCCGCACACGCGATCGGCCAGGCAGCCATCAATAGCCTGCGCCGCTATGGCGTTGACACCAGCATGATCGTCCGTGGCGGCGACCGCGTTGGCATCTACTACAACGAGAAGGGCGCTTCTCAGCGCGGTTCCGTCTGCATCTATGACCGTGCCAACAGCGCGATCCAGCTGGCTCAGCCCGCTGACTTCAACTGGGACAAGATCTTTGAGGGTGTGGATTGGTTCCACTTCACCGGCATTACCCCGGCTCTGGGCGCAAATGTCGTTGAGATCTGCCTGGAGGCCTGCAAGGCTGCTAAGGCTCGCGGCGTGAAGATCAGCTGCGACCTGAACTACCGCGGCAAGCTGTGGACCCGCGCCGAGGCTCGTGAGGCTATGACCAAGCTGTGCGAGTACGTTGACGTCTGCATCTCCAACGAGGAGGACGCAAAGGACGTCTTCGGCATCGAGGCTGAGGCTACCGACATCTACGGCGGCAAGCTGAACGCTGAGGGCTACAAGAGCGTTGCAAAGCAGCTGGCTGACAAGTTCCACTTCGAGAAGGTCGCGATCACCCTGCGTGAGAGCCACAACGCTTCCGAGAACGGCTGGAGCGCAATGCTGTACGATGTTGCTTCCAACGAGTACTGCTTCTCCAAGAAGTACGAGCTGCGCATCATCGACCGTGTTGGTGGCGGCGACTCCTTCGGCGGCGGCCTGATCTACGCCCTGCTGAACGGCAAGAGCACGCAGGATGCTGTTGAGTTCGCAGTTGCTGCTTCCGCTCTGAAGCACTCCATCGAGGGCGACTACAACATGATGACCGTTTCTGAGGTCGAGAAGCTGGCCGGCGGCGACGGTTCCGGCCGTATCCAGCGCTAAGAAACTGGGAAAGGGAGGGCCTCCTCATGGATATCCGCTCCTCCTGCAACCAGAATGACTTCAAGCGCTACACCACCGAGGGAACGCGCGACGAAATGCTCATCACCGGCCTGTACAAGGCCGATGAGGTCGTTGCTGTGTACAGCCATGTGGACCGAATGGTGACGCTGGGGTGCATGCCGGTGCACGAGACGGTGCCCATCGACAAGGGCATTGACATCTGGCACAACTTCGGCACGCAGTATTTTCTGGAGCGCCGGGAGATCGGCATCTTCAACATTGGCAAGGACTCCACGGGCATCGTGGTGGCCGACGGTGTGAAGTACGAGCTGGGCTACAAGGACTGCCTGTACATCACCAAGGGCACCAAGGAAGTCACCTTTGCTTCCGCGGACCCCGAGCACCCCGCCAAGTTCTACATGGTGTCCGCTCCGGCACATTGCTCTTACGAGACCCGCCTCATCAAGATGGCCGATGCGAACCATCGTCCTCTGGGCAGTGTCGAGACTTGCAATAAGCGCACCATCAACCAGTTCATCCACCCGGACGTGCTGAAAACCTGCCAGCTGTCCATGGGTATGACCGCGCTGGAGCCGGGCAGCAACTGGAACACCATGCCCAGCCACACCCACGAGCGCCGCATGGAGATTTACACCTACTTCGAGATTCCCGAAGGCCAGGCCGTATTCCACATGTGCGGCGAGCCGACCGAAACCCGCCATGTTGTGATGCACAACTATGACGCTGTTATCAGCCCGTCCTGGAGCATCCACAGCGGCGTTGGCACCTCCAACTACACCTTCATCTGGGCCATGGGTGGTGAAAACATGGAGTTCGACGACATGGACAACATCGCTACCACCGACCTGCGCTAAAAGCACCTTTTAAGGCCCTGTACCAAGGAAAACTCGGTACGGGGCTTTTTTCAAAAACGACCTGTGAACACGAAAGGAGAACTTGAACATGGATCTTTCTGCATTTAATCTGAAGGGCAAAGTTGCCCTCATCACCGGCGGTGCGCACGGCATCGGCTTCTCCATCGCAGTGGGTATGGCCGCCTGCGGCGCAACGGTCTGCTTCAACTGCTCCAACGAGGGCAGCCTGGAACAGGGCCTGGCCGCTTACAAGGCTGCTGGCATCGACGCCCACGGCTATGTGGCCGACGTGACCGATGAGGCCGCTGTGAACGCCATGGTGGCCAAAATCAAGGAAGAGGTCGGCCCTGTGGACATTCTGGTCAACAATGCCGGCCTGATGAAGCGGGTGCCCATGATCGAGATGAGCCACACCGATTTCCTGCGGGTCATCGATGTCCACGTCGGCGGCGCGTTCAACTGCTCCAAGGCGGTTCTGCCCGATATGATCGCAAAGCGCGAGGGCAAGATCATCAACATCTGCTCCATGATGAGCGAACTGGGCCGTGAGACTGTTTCGGCTTACGCCGCTGCCAAAGGCGGACTGAAGATGCTGACCAAAAACATCGCTTCGGAGTACGGCCAGTACAACATTCAGTGCAACGGCATCGGCCCCGGCTACATTGCCACCCCGCAGACCGCTCCGCTGCGCGAGATCCAGCCCGATGGCAGCAGACATCCTTTCGACCAGTTCATCTGCGCTAAGACCCCGGCCGGCCGCTGGGGCGACCCCGAGGACATGGTGGGCCCCTGCGTGTTCCTGGCCAGCCATGCCTCTGACTTCGTCAATGGCCAGATCCTCTACGCCGACGGCGGCATCCTTGCTTACATCGGCAAGCAGCCCAAATAAAAATATCAAAATAACAAAACAGAGAGCAAAAGCCCTGCGGGATTCCGCGGGGCTTTTGCTCTCTGTCCCGGTGTGATCAAATAATAATGCCGTCGCAGTGGTCGATCTCGTGTTGGATGATCTCCGCCGTCCAGCCGGTAAACGTTTTGACGCGGGTCTGGAATTTTTCGTTCTGCCACTGCACTTTGATGGTCTGCCAGCGCTTTGCGGGCCGGGTGCCGATGAGGGAAAGGCAGCCCTCTTCGGCATCATAAGGATCGGCCTTTTGAGGATGACCGGGTTGAATAGGACGAGGTATGTGTCCTGGTTCTCAACTGCGATGATGCGTTTGCTGACACCAATCATATTGGCGGCCATGCCGACACAGCCGTCCTGGTGCGCGATCAGCGTCTCCAAAAGGTCGTGCGCAACGGGCAGGTCTTCGGGCGCGGCGAGTTCCGACTTCCGGGCGAGAAAAAGCTCGTCTTTGCAGATGTTGCGAATCATAAATAGTCCTCCATCATTTGGACATGATCGTGAAAAAAGAGGCCGCTGCGTTACCACAGCGGCCTCTTTCTGGCTGAGAATCAGGTGGGATGACACTCCCCACATCTCCTAACAATGGGCGACGGCTGCCTGTTCCGTCCTCTGGTTCTCACGTTTCTTTATCGAGCAGAGCCGGACAAATCCGAACTATTTCCCACTGTTTCTGTGGTAGTCAAGGCATCCTCAAAGCGGATGGTTTGAGAGCCATCCTTGTAGTTGAACGTGATCAGCATCCGGTCATCGTACAGGAAAATGGCGTTCACAAAAATCTCAATCAGTGCTTTGCGCTGCTTTTTCTGCGATATATCGAACTTTCTGAATTTCATCAGCCAGAACCGGATGAAATCGGCATTGAAGGATGGCTTTCGCAGTTTTTCATCAGCGATTTTTGCAGTCAGCTCATCTTTCTGAGCTTCCAAGGCATCCAGACGTTCCTTGGTCGTTCGGGTGAATAAGCGCTTCCTCGATAGCCTTCATCAGGTTGTCCAGCTTTTTGTTAACCTCTCGCAGTTGCTTTTCCAGCAGCGGGATCGTGGTGTTCTCCTGATTCTGAAAATCCATGACCAGCTGAACGATTCTTTCGATAACTGCATCATCATGAATCAGCTTCATCGTCTCTTGGACGACCAGATTCTCCAGCCACTCCTTTTGTACGGTTTTCTTATTGCAGCCTTTGCGCCGCTTGGCAGTAGCACATTTATAGTAATAGTAGGTTCGTCCAGTGGCGCTTGTTCCGCTTTCGCCAAACATCAATGCTCCGCACTTGCCACAGAACAGCTTGGTGGCCAGCAGATATTCCTCGTCTGCCTTGCCGCAGGCAGGGGCACGCTTGTTCTTATCCAAACGCTTCTGCACCCGGTCAAACAGGTCTTTCGGAACAATAGTCGGAATCGCATCTGGCACAACGGTATCCCGGAAAGAAAGTTCTCCAATGTACCGGCGGTTCTTCAACATGGTGTTCATGCTGCTGCACGTCAGCTTTCCACCCAGCATATTACGAACGCCTTTTGCGTTGAGATAGTTCAGAATCTCAACGATTTTCTCACCATTATCGTAGCGCTGAAAAGCCTCTAATACAAGTGGAGCGACCAGTGGGTCGATACGATAGAACTTATCTGCGTCGATTTTATAGCCAATCGTTCCGGTGCCGCCTGTGCATTTGCCTTTCAGGGCATTTTCCGTCTGACCACGGATGACCTTTTCAGATAGCTCAGCAGAGTAGTATTCTGCCATGCCTTCCAGCAGTGTTTCCACAAGAATACCTTGCGAGCGCTTCAGCAATCGGCTCCATGACCGATATCAGGTGTACATTGTTCTTTTTTTCAGAATCATCTTGTAGTTCGCACTGTCAAAACGATTCCGGGCAAAGCGGTCAAACTTCCAGACCAGAACGATTTCAAACAATTTTTTGTTGCTGTCCCGAATCATTTGCTGAAAATCCGGGCGATGATCTGTTTTAGCGGAGAATGCACGGTCAATGTAGTGCCTGACCACCGTGATACCGTTTCTTTCTGCGTAGGCTGTGCATTCCCGAATCTGACCTTCTGATGGATTCTTCGCGCTGGTTGTCACTGGAATAGCGGGCATAAATCACAGCATTCATAGCAAGCACCTTTTTTTATATATCATCGAACGGTAGGTCGTTCATTCAGGATGTTGTTTCGTATAATGTATATACCACACTTCATAGGGGTTTGCAAGGACAATTTTGAAAGATATCCCAATGTGAAATAGCAGCCACTCCGGTGATTTCAGCCATCTTAGCACCCTACCTTTAGATATGCTCGCAATTTGGCCTGCAAAATCGGGTCTTCGGACGGAAGAAATTTACGACTGTCGACTCGCATCACCCGATCGGGGACAGCTGCGCACGATACTCGGTGGGTGTGCGGTGCAGTGTGGAGCGAAAACGTGCATTAAAGGTTTTCAAATCGGCAAAACCATTGCGCAAAGCAATATCTGTCAGGCCATCATTGGTCAATGCCAAGTCACTCAAAGCGTGCTGGAAGCGCACACGGCTCAGATATTCATGAAAATTAACACCAACCACCTGTTTGAACAGGGTTGAAACACAGGTTCGGTTGTACTGGGCAAAATCTGCAAGATTTTCAAGAGTGAGCTTTTTCTGCGTAATGTTCTTCAATATATGCTAAAAGGCGGCGAATTGCAGAACGTCTTTGCTCATCTTCCGGCATTTCGTTCAATCGCTGTGGCTCAAACTCTGTGCATAGTATAACGAGCAGCAAGTCGAGGCTTGCCTTGACAGCCAGCTGTGCATATGGACTGTTCTGCTGCATCAGCATGAAAATCTGGCTGGCATAAAATCGAATATGACGGTAGCGTTCTTCTGTGTGTGTTCCAGCGTTTGAAAGACAGGAAGGAAAGTGGTAGACGCCACCCTTTTTTAAGCAATGGACGAATCGCTGTAGCTGAAAAATGCAGGACGATGGCAGTAGTATTTGCCTGTTGACCAAAGGAGGCGTGTCCTACTCCCGGCGGAGTGAGCAGAACGTCATCCTCCTCCAGTACAACATTCTGCGTTCCACGGCAGTACTCTTGACTGCCATGCAGCAAAATGTTAAGCTCATATTCGTCTGGATGCCAGTGGTAACGATAATTCATGATATCGTGTGCAAAGCATCGCACAGTAAGCCTCTCACGCGGCCATTCCATTTTGTAATTGGCTAAATCCATCTCTTTCTCTCCCAAAATCCAAATATTTTCCCTATGTCAAATCTTTGGAGATTGTGCTCCATTGGTGAATCGTCTTTTTCAGAATAAACGATAAAATATCTCCTGTCAACTGATTTTTTGAGGCCTATCAATAAATTTTTTACTTAGAATTTGACATTTTGACTAAGGGAGAGTCTCTCGATTTGGCAAAGCGCACAGGGGAAATATTTGGATTTTCTTCTGATATTTCAGGATGTCATAAGCTTTCCTGACAAGATTTGATTTCTGTACGGGTGCCAAAAGATACAAATTTTTGCATCGACAGAGTAAATTTCTTTGTTAAAATGTCCACAATGAGCCTGCCCGGGCAGCAAGCGAATTGAAATCGAACCGTTTTCATATCAGGAAAGGAAAACAAATCTATGAATACTCAAATGATCATCTGTATGGTGATCTTTGCGGCAACGCTGGTCAGCTATATGCTGAACAAGATCCCCATGTGGCTTACTGCATTGATCTCAATGGCCGCCCTGTACATCACCGGCTGTATTGATGATGCCGGTGCATTGTCCGGCTTTTCTAATGTGAACACCCTGCTGATGGCATGTATGTTTATTGTAGCAGCGGGTTTCCGCCGTACCTCTCTGGTGGACGGTATGTGTAACAGCATCATGAAGCTGACGCATGGCAGCTTCAAAATGGCTTACTTTGGTTACATCCTTCTGGCAGTTCTGCTCACCAACTTCATTTCCAGCCCCATGGTCGTTTATGCGATCATCAGCCCTCTGCTGGCAGCACTGTGCGACAAGACCGGAAACAGCCGTACGCAGTATATGTTCCCCATTATGGTCGTCTGTGTGGCTTGCTGCGGTATCCTGTCCACTGGCAACCTCTATCCAGATGGCTGGTCAGTTCACTGGTTTCATGGAAACCTATGGCTTTACTGGAATGAGTGTCCGTCCCATTGATTTTACGATCGCCGCATGGCCTGTCCTTATCGTTGTTCCTCTCTGGGCAATTTTCCTTGGCCCGAAGTTTACCTCCGAAGCAGCCGGTCGTTCCCATTGAGGCACTGGAGCAAAAAGGATTCTGGCAAAGCTCAGCAGAAGCTCAGCCCTGTTGTGGATAAGATTGGTATCTTCCTGTTCTTTGCAACGATTATTTGCCTGATCTTTGCACCTCAGCTGCATCTGACCACTTGGTTCGTTGCGCTGGTCGGCAGTCTGCTGATGGTTCTGTTCGGCGTAGTCGATCAGAAGTCCGCCCTGCGGGATATCCCCTGGGATATGCTGATGCTCTTCGTCGGCGCACTGGCTCTGGGCACTGCTCTGACCAACACGGGTGCAGGCGATATGATCGGTCAGACGTTGGCAACAGTCGTTGGTGGTACTCACAACAACTATGTCCTCGGTGCCCTGTTCTTTATCATCCCGTTTCCTGCTCACCCAGTTCATGCTCAACCGTTCGGTCTCTGCTGTCTTCGTGCCCATCTGCCTGCTGACCTGCTCCGCTCTGGGCGCAAATCCCACCGGCCTTGTGATTCTTGTCAATGCCGGTTCTCTGACTGCCTTCTGACCCCGATGGCTACCCCCGCAGTGCCCATGTGCATGGCAGACGGCGGTTACGACCTGAAAGCCATCGTCAAGAGCGGTGCACTCATCACGCTGATCCTACCGCTTCGTCTATATTTTCTACACCATGACGGTGCTTCCTGCATTCTGATCCTGTGAAAAGGAGCGCAAAATCCTATGACGTTAGAAGAAAAAGTCGCTATGGCCAATACCGTGCGCAGCCGCGACCGATTTGGTCCGGTCAGCCCGGAAGAGCTGGCCGCTCTGCCCGGCACCGAAAAAGAAATGTGGGTCGAAGTGGCCGATGGCCGCAAAGTCCATGTGTTCGAGGAACGTCCGGAACATCTGCCTGCCAAAGTAACCCTGCTGTTGAACTTCCACGGCGGCGGCTTTATCAAGGGCCGCACTGACCGTGACCGCCGCTATTGCTGCACCCTGATGGAGCAGCTGAACTGCCTTGTCTGGGATGTGGACTACTGCCTTGCACCGGAACAGGCGTTTCCGGCAGCAGTCGAGGAGACGTACGGTATCATCGCTTACGCCTTTGATCATGCGGAAGAACTTGGAATCGACCCTCAAAAAATCGTGCTGGCTGGTCACAGCGCAGGCGGAAATCTTGTCGCTGCCGCACTTATCAAAGATGCGGAAGCGCATCACCTGAAGCCCTGCTGCGCATTGCTTGAATATTTTCCTGTGGACAACACGGTCGATCCTGTAAATCGGCTCTCACCGGAGTTGCAGACTAACGAATTCTGGGTCAAACGCGCCCAGACGGAGAAACTGTATACCGATTTTTATGTTGGCGATGCCGATCCTGCCGATCCGCTGTGTTCGCCGCTCAAGGCAGATGAGACTGCACTTGCTGCATTTCCTGAGTGTCTTATCCTTTCCGCAGGCGAGGATAGTCTGCGAGACGATACAGAAGCTTTTGCATTGCGTCTGGTCAAGGCAGGTGTCTGCGTAACAGCACAGCGGATCCCGGAAGCCATGCACGGGTTCACGACAAACCGCACTCCCGGTTGGGAGCGCGCACTCAAAAAAACATATCCAGTTCTTCCGGGAACATTTGCAGGAGGATAATTCATGAAGATCACAGATGTAAAACTGCGCTTTGCCAAGCATTATCTGTTTGTTCAAGTCTATACCGATGCTGGTATCGTGGGCTTGGGCGAAGCGGGCAACTGGGGCTATCTGCAGGCCACGGCTGCCGCCATTGAAAAATTTGCCACCTATCTCATTGGCAAAGACCCCCTTCCGAATTGAAGATTTCAATCAAAATTTTCTGAGGTCGGTCTATTTCCGCGGTTCGGTCATCATGAGTGCCATCTCTGCCATCGATATCGCTCTGTGGGATATCAAGGGCAAGGCCCTGGGTGTGCCCGTGTATGAGCTGCTGGGCGGAAAGACCCGTGATAAGGTGCGCGTCTATGCTTCGGTGATGCACATCACGGAAGATAAGAATGAGCTGGCTGCACAGTATCAGCAGTTGCAGCAGATGGGCTTTACTGCGGCTAAAATTTTCTGCAACGGCCCCACAAGTTCTCCGGACGGCAAGGGCGAGTTCTTTTCCAGCCGCATCGAGCGGGAAGTTGAAAAGGTGCGTGTCTGCCGGGAAGCGGTCGGCCCTGATTTCGATTTCATTCTGGAAGTTCATCGCGGCATGACACTGCCGGAGGCGGTCGCTTTTGGTCGTGCAGTTGAGCCTTACCGTCCGATGATTCTGGAAGACCCTGTTCCGCCGGACAATGTAGATACTATGGCCGAAGTTGCAAGCAAAATCGGTGTGCCGATTGCTACTGGCGAACGTGCCATTGACCTGCGTGAGTGCGAAGTGCTGATGGCTCGCCATGTCTGCCAGTATATCCGTCCCGATGTGTGCGCTGTGGGCGGTATTACCACCAGCAAGAAGATTGCTGCACTGGCAGAAGCACATGATGTTCTAGTGATTCCGCACAATCCGCTTGGCCCGGTCTCTACGGCGGCCTGTTTGCAGATTTGCGCTTCCATTCCGAATCTGGGCATTCAGGAACTTCCCGGTTTCTGTCTGAACGGTGCAGAGGATAAGATGGTCAAGGAGCCGCTGCGTTATGAGAACGGCTGTATGCTCATCCCCGATGCTCCCGGCATTGGCGTGGAGCTGGCAGATGATGCTGAGGAGCTTTATCCGGCGAGGGAACGTGGCAGCAACGCTGCCCGCCGTGCCTTTGACGGTGCGGTAAAAGATTGGTAACAAGAAAGAATGTGAGGTTGACATATGCCGATTGGGGTTTTGACAAACTGTGCCGCCGTGCTGCTTGGCGGTCTACTGGGAACATATCTTGGAAAGATTCTCCCGCGGGGACTAAAAGACAATCTGCCGACTCTTTTCGGTTTCTGTTCCATTGCAATCGGTGTCAATTCCATTATCAAAGCATCTGGAATGACTGCGGTCGTGTTAGCGATTCTGGTCGGCTTTACGATTGGCCATCTTCTGCATCTTGAACAGTGGACAAGTAAATTTTCTTCATACTGAACCTTGAATCTTACATAAGCCGTCTGAACGAGATACTGCGCCATGACCTCACACTTTCTGTGGGCGAGCCGGATAACGCCGCTGCAAAACAGGGGTAGGAACTGCGTTCGGTGTGAACGGTGACCCCATTACACGAGCAGAGCCCCGCTACTTATTTTTTGCGTCTTAACAATTTGGAAACATTTGTTGAAAATGCGTTTTGAGAGCAGCTGTAGAGGGCAAGAACCGTCCCGTGGCCACAAATTTTCAATTCTTGAAAATTCCCTGTCCATGCCGGGACTTCACTTCTTCAATGCGTCTGCATTTCCGAAGATTTTGATCTTGTTGGGGCGTGCCTGCCCCAATGCCCTGCATTTCGAAGTGATCTTGTTGGGGAGTGCCTTCCCCAAACCCTGCTCATAGTTCGCGCCTGATGGCGCGAACAAACGGCGTGGCGTGCTTACATAACTTCACCGAGGAGTTATCGAACAGACAGGAGGTACAATGACCAAAACGAATGTTCAATCGACCCCTAGCAATTCCCAGCACCACGACACGCCGAACAACAAAACGCACGTCATCAAGTTCCGTGTGACAGCGGAGGAAAAAACGTCACTGGAACTCACTTGCAAACTCCTGAATCTCTCCCTCTCCACTTTCATCCGCCGTGCCATCCACAACGTCAAAATCGAGAAAACGGTCATCGTTGCCGGCGGCGGAGAAGAAACCCTGACCGCCGTTTCCACCTTGCTTGCTCAGTGCAGCAAGGTGGGCACTAACCTCAACCAGCTTGCAAGGCACTTCAATTCCGGCGGTGCGGACACCGAGCAGATCCGGGCGAAACTCCTTGACGAACTTGCAGACCTGACTGCATTTCGGCTCAACGCCGAGAAAGTTCTGGGTGAACTGTATGGCAACGCTCAAGCATATCGCCTCTAAGAATTCGGACTACACCGCCATCGAAGCGTACCTCGTTTACCAGCACGATGAATTTTCCGGCAAGGTAATTCTGGACAAGCAAGGCCGACCTATGCTGCGAGAATCGTACCTGCTCGACACCCTTGAGTGCGGCGATTTCTCGTTTGCTACGGCCTGTCTGTTGGCAAACCGCAAGTATGGCAAGAACACCCAGCATGGTGATATTAAGAGCCATCAATATATCATCAGCTTTGACCCACGCGATGCAGCCGACAACGGCCTGACCACGGAGAAGGCACAAGCACTTGGCCTGCAATTCTGCAAGGACAACTTCCCCGGTCATCCCGCCATCGTCTGCACCCACCCGGACGGTCACAACAGTGCCGGGAACATCCACGTCCACATCGTCATCGGCAGCGTCCGAATACGCGAGGTGGAACGCAAGCCCTATATGCAGAAGCCCCGTGACTGGCGCGAGGGCATGAAGCACTCCAGCACAGCCCAGACCATGCGGCACTTGCGTGTCGAGGTCATGGAACTGTGCGAGGGCGCCGGACTGTACCAGATCGACCTGCTCAACGGCTCGAAGGAGCGTGTGAGCGAAGCCGAGTATTGGGCGCGCAGGCGTGGCCAGTTGAAACTTGACCGTGAAAACGCAGCCCTTACCGCAGCCGGACAGCAGACAACACAAACGAAGTTTGAAACCGCAAAGGAAACCTTGCGGAAACAGATCTCGGATGTGCTGGACACCGCAATGAGCTTTGAAGATTTCTCGGACAGGCTCTTGCAGCAGTACGGAATCACGGTCAAGGAAAGCCGTGGTCGGCTCAGCTATCTGCCTGCCGGAAGGACAAAGTTCATCCGGGCGCACAGCATCGGTGACAAGTTTGAGAAAGGACTCGTGCTTGCCGCCTTGCAGGAAAACGCTGAGCGCAAGCGCACGATTCAGTTTAAGTCCGACCGCATCGGGAAACTGGTGGATATTCAGGCGAAGCTGAAACAGGGCAAGGGCATCGGCTACGAGCGTTGGGCGAAAAAATACAACCTCAAAGCTATGGCACAGACCTTGATCCTCTTGCAGGAACATGGTCTGCTCAACGAGGACGCACTCGACCAGAGAATCGCAGAGCTTGACACCAAGTTCCATGAATCACTGACCGTAGTGAAAGACCTCGAAGGTCGCATGAAAGCCAACAAAGAGCTGCGCTATCACATCGCAGCCTACACCAGCACTAAGAACATCGCACAACAGTTAAAAGCCGCAAAACGACCCGCAGCCTTTGAAGAACAGCACCGTGCAGAGCTGACAGCGTACCGGGCAGCAACAGCCTATTTCAAGGCAAACAACATCACCATGCTGCCCAGCCCAAAAAGCTGGAAGCCGAGTATGCGCAGCTGGCATCCGAAAAGGCAAAGTTCTACGAACAGTACAAGGAAGCCAAGGAAGAACTGTTCAAGCTGAAAACCGCAAAGCAGAATGTTGCGTCCTTTTTCCGGGAGGAAGAACAGGCGCAGCAGGAGAGATAAAGGAGTGTGCGTATGATCAATCTGAAAATCGACCCTGAGTTCCAGTCCCAGATTCCGCCGTTGACTGATGATGAATTTAAGCAGCTTAAAGAAAATATCCTCAAAGAGGGCAAGCTGCTCTCTCCTTTGATCGTTTGGAACAACACCCTTGTTGACGGACACAATCGTTATGTCATCCTCCAGAAACACCCGGAGATTTATTTCTCTACCATGCCGCTCCCGTTTGAAAGCAGAGAGTGGAGACCACGAAGATTTTCAAACAGCACAAGGCATATATGGCACAGTTTGAAGAAATGCTGAACGATGAAAAAATCGCATAACGACAGGCACTTGTAAGCCATCAACGAGCCACCAGCCGCAAGTGCAGGGCGGAAGCCATCTGCGCCCTTGCGCCTGATGTGAAATGGAATCCTGATTTTCCCGCCCGCCTTCGCTGCAGTGGGACGATCAGAGGAGTGTGCGTTTGAACAAGAAGAAAAAATCCACAAATCTTTCCCCTTACCCCGATGAAGCCATCGAACGTCTGGCACGGGCATTCTACCCGGCGATTCTTGCCTGCTGGAACAGCGAGGAAGGTCAACGGGAATTTGCTGCATGGCAGGCGGAACAGGCTCATATCGCAACCAAAGAAAAACAGGAAGTTCCCGTCGGGGAACTCCCTGCCTTACTTATCGTGTGTGGATTTTTGCAGGGTGCGTCCGGCAGGGCGCACCCTGTTTTTGCGTTCAGTCCTCTAATCCGTGACTTCCAGCCGCATTTCTCAGATACTCCTCTGGCTCACCGTTCAAAATTAGCTCTGCATACGCCAGCGGGTCATTGTAGATGAGGTAATCCAATTCTGCCCTCTGCGCCATAGTGACATCCAGTGCATCCTCGACACCGGTGCAGTTGATGGAAATTTTGCGCCCATCCCGGAGCAGCAGCTCCACACAGCCGGTGCCCATGTTAAACTGACAGGCTCTTGCATCGTACTTCACATTCATGTCCTCCTGAAATCATGTTGTGGCTTATGTCGGTCAATCTATGATTTCGGATTTCATCTTCTGCCGGGAACCTCTATTGAGATTTCCGAAGAAAATAAATAATCCGAACCCATCTCCTATTGGAAATAAGTTCGGATTATTTTTGTCTGGTCGGAGTGGCGAGACTCGAACTCGCGGCCTCCTGCTCCCAAAGCATGGAATCCATGTGCTTTTGTGCTTTCTTGCGTCGCAATATAAAAAAGATAGAACGTCATTTTTGCAATTTGCATGATGGATTATTTTCTTGTGTTTCGTGCTATTGTCGCACTTTTGTCGCACTTTCTAGCGATACCATAAACAGGATACAAGAGCCAGCGAGGACAGTGCACACAACGGGGAGAGCCAGACACACCCCAGCAGGGAACGAGGGCATAACAAAGCGTTCACCCCCTGCCCGGCGGGGAATATGGGCTTGACCCCTACCCCATGCGGTCATAGCCGAGAGTACCCCGCCCAAACAAAAAGGCGAAATTTTCCAAAGCAAATAAAAGGCAGTCCACAAACTCGGTATAATCACCGCTGTGGACTGTCTTTCTTTTTATGCCTGTTTTGCATCATCTGGCTTTAGCTGCTTGATATGGTCAAACACTGCGTCCATAGTATCCGAAGCCGCTGCATCTGCCGATTTGATGAACCCTGCGTAAATATCCGTTGTCGTGCTGGTTTGAGCGTGTCCAAGCCGTCCGGCAACCGTGACGATGGGAACATGAGCCGCTATCAGCAAGCTGGCGTATGTATGGCGCAAGCTGTGGACAGTGACCGCCGGGAGATCGTGTTCCTGCATGAACTTCGGAAACCAAGTTGTGACCCGGTTCAGGTCGAGGGGCGTTCCATCCCATCGAGTGAAAAGCAGGTCATTTTGTACAGTTTTTTCGTTCTCGATTTGTACAGTCTGTGCCCACGCTGTGCCAGCCTTGCGCCGGATACCGTTTTGATAGAGCTTGTATTCTTTCAGCATATCAAAACAGTGCTTGCCCACCTTAAAGGTACGGTTTGACGCTTTGGTTTTGGGTTCAGTGAAAACAATTCCCATGTGCGGCAGCCATTCAGAGGTGCGGTTCACGGTGATTGTAGAACGCTCAAAGTCAATATCAGACCAGCGCAAGCCGCAGATTTCACCCCTACGCATACCAGTGAACAAACCAAGCTGGACAATAGCCGAGAATTGCGGGGGCGCATCCTGCAAGGCTACAAGCAGCCGTTTCACGTCATCTTCTTCCAGATAGTTCACGGACACTTCATTGCTCTTTGGCGGCTCTGCCCTCTTTACCGGGTTATCCTGCACAATGCCCCATTGAACCGCCTTTGTGAAAATGCTGGACAGCATTCTATGATAGTGCAGCACTGTGTTTCCGGTCAGTTTTCCAGCTTCACGATATTGTTCGGTGAAAGCCTTTGAAAATTGCATCCCGGCGGCATCTGCTACCTTTTCAGCCGTTGCCCTGCTGACCCCCTGCCCGGCGCAAATACAGGACATAGACCGCCCACCGATACCAGCGGCCTTTGTCATTGCCTGACGCTTGCCACGAGGTAACAGCTTCAAAAGGGCTGCTGTGGCGATATACGTTGAATCTTTCCGTGCGCCCACCGTTTCCAAATCATCATAGAACATCATTAGGTGTGATGGTTTAATATCGCTAACTTTCATGTGACCAAGTGCGGCAGAGATACGAGGGCGCAGATAGCGGTATTCACTGGCGGTTTTGGGTTTGCACTTTTGTTGTCGATGTACTGTTCAAACCACTTGTCTGTCAGTTCGTCAAGCGTCATATCTGCGTACAACAATAAACCGTTTCGCACTTCCCGTTCAAATTCATCCGCTTGCCGTTGCAGCTCTTTTTCCAGCTTGCGCCCGGTCATTCCCGGCGGGGGTGCAAGGGTCTTGGTCTTGCAGATAAGTTTGCGGTCTTTATCTCTGCCACAATATACCCTTGCAAGATACGCCGTTTTACCGTCCTTTTTTGTTCTTTTTATTAGCTCTGCCATTTTGTTCACCTATATCTTTATAAGCCGCCTGCGCATCACTATTCAGTTTTTCCGTGTACATCGTAACAGCTTTTTGCGCCTTATACTGTTCTAGTTCCATACTTACGGAAAAGGTCGTATCTACTATAAATTCTTTTCCTGTTCCGTACTCCGTGCCGATGGTCATACCATCTTCTCGTTCGCCTGTCAATTCGTATCGCTTTCTTTTGAGTGCATCATACTTTGCCAACGTGTCATAGTTGTTAATGTGTCGAACGATTCCCAAAAGTGAACCGTCCACAATCATTTTTGAAAGCAATTCGATTTCTTCATCTGTCCATGCTCTAGGCGGCAGGGTTCTTTCCTTTATCGCCCTTTCCGCTTCCTCTGGTGACATAGGCTTAAACGGTGGATTGTAATTTAATCGTTCGATTGCATCACTTGAAAGCCGTGTGAGGTCTGCAATTTTTCTTATAGCCGGATTTGTAGATCGCACGTCTATTCTTGCTAGTCCCAAAAGCCAATCAGCCGATACATTAAAATAAGATACTAGCCGCATTATCTTCTCAAAATTATCCGGTTTTGCCGAGCCCGTTTCCCTTAATTAAAGATATTGTTAGGTAAAAAAGAAAGGTCAGTCTATTTTGCCGATGAAGCGGTAGTAGATTTCTACTTCCTGCTCACGGCTTCCGTCCTCGCCCTTGACAGCTTCGTGGACGGTTATTTTTTCAATTAGAGTGTTCAGAAGTTCGGCGGTCAGCTCCACAGGGTTGACATACTGTTTCATCAGGGCAATCCACTTTTCAGCGTCCGCTGCGGTCTGTACGGCGGCTTCCATCGTTTCGTGAAGCTGCCTTATTTTTGTTTCAAGCTCCTTTTGCTCGTTCTGGTACTTCTCGGACAGCATATTGAAGTTATACTCGGTTATGCGTCCGGCAGACCAGTCCTCATACATTTTAGCAAACAGCCCGTCAACCTCGGCTTTACGCTTCTCTGCCTTTTTCAGCTCCGCAGCCTGCTTTTTTCTTCGCAGAGTTTCTTTCCCTGTCGCTGGCATTGAGCAGCCGTTTCAGCAGCTTGTCCTCGTCTTTCTGTATCAGCATAGACCAGTATTGCAGTCTTGCAAGCACATAGGCATACAGCACATCATAGCGGATATAGTGCATGGAACACTGGCGCAATCCCTGTCCGTACTTACTGCAATGGTAGTGTGCATAGGGATTTTTGTTCTGGCTGTTTACACCATAAGCCAATGACCATCCGCAGTCCGCACATTTTACCAGCCCGGAAAATATCTGCGTTGTGCCATTCTTCTGTCGTCTGCGTCTGCTTGCAATCAGCTCCTGAACTTTTTGGAACACTTCTTCGGAAATGATGGCTTCGTGGGTGTTTTCCACACGATACCATTCTTCCTGCGGCTTCCGCACCTTTTTCTTGTTCTTGAATGAAATGTTGCTCTGCTTGTTGTGGACGCTGTGTCCGATATAGGTTTCCTCTTTCAGAATACTTTTCACCTGCGCTATCGTCCACGCATAGGCTTTTTCTGGAGGCGCACCGGCGTAGATATTGGCGAAAGTCCCGTATCTTTCATAGTTCAGCCAGCCGGGGAGTAGGTACTTTCTCCTCCACCAGAATCCGTGTAATGCTGGCGGCTCCCCGGCCATGAACGGCAAGATCAAAAATCTTTTCGATAATCCACCTTGTTTCCGGGTCGATCAGAAGATGACCTTTTTTGTCCGGGTCTTTTACATAGCCCAGCGGTGCATAGGCTCCATAGTGTGCGCCATTGGCAAATCTTGTGTGCATGGCAGCCTTGACCTTTTTGCTGGTCTGTCGGGCGTGCATTTCATTCAGGATGTTTAAGAACGGGGCAAGCTCGCTTTCTCCGTTGATGGTGTCCACATTGTCATTGATGGCAATGTAGCGTACTCCCTTGCTGGGGAAATAGATTTCCGTGTACTGACCGGTCAGGATATAGTTTCTTCCCAGACGGGATAAGTCCTTTGTGACAACGCAGTTGATTTTCCCGTCCTCGATGTCATCAATCATCCTTTGGAAGCTTGGACGCTCGAAATTTGTCCCGCTCCATCCGTCGTCAATGTACTCGTCTACAACGGTCAGCCCATGCTCTGCGGCATACTGCCTAAGCATCATGCGCTGGGTCTGGATACTGCCGCTTTCCCCCTGTAATTCATCGTCACGGCTCAATCTCAAATATAGTGCAGTGTTATAAATCGTTGTATTGTATGGTTGTTTCCTGTCAGGATTGGTTACGGAGTACCCGGCTAGGCCGAGGAAGCATCAAGTCCCATGTCCGCACCGTTAAGGTGTTGGGTATGGGGCTTTTTGCATTTCAGGAACGTATACACCTCTGGAAAGGTGTAACACACTAGACTTTGTACCAAAGTCTTGACTTTGTACCAAAGTCGTGTGCCAAGGGTGCTGCCCCCCTTTGGAATGGAATCCCTGCTTACACGCCTGTGGGCGATGGGCGATGTAGATTCGCCGCACAGAAAGCTCTCACAAAAGGCACACCCGGCTGTCTGCGGCGAGGAGAAGGCACTTCTGCGGAAGTGTAATAACCCACTATGACACTTTCATCCCTGTGGTCTGCAAAGTGTAGTGGGCTCTCCGAGGGGGCGGCTGTATAGAGTGCGTTTCGGGCAAATCGCCGCATACGTGTATACGGAAGATGGGTACGCACGTACGCAGTAAATCGGCCAAGTTCTCCCATGTAGAGGGTGTAATTTCGATAAAGAACGTGGTATAATTGACTCAACAAATCGATTTGTGGAGGCGATTATTTATGAAAAAAGAAACCAAGAAATCTATCTTATTCTATGCAGCTTCTGCTCTGTTATATATGGCTTCACTTATTAGCTTCATAAGTGGAAATGATAATTCTATGGCTGTTGTATGGTTGTGTCTTGGTTCATCATTTCTTTGCCTTGGCTCGACGCATCTTTGTTTAGGTTTGTCTCGTAAGAAAAAGGGGAACGACAAAACCGATGCAAGCAATAAATAAATTCCTAGTATATCGCACTCACTCCTAAGCAGGGTTTGGGGCAGGCACGCCCCAACAAGAAGCTGTCCCAAAAGGGCAAGAATTTTCAAGAATTGAAAATTTGTGGCCACGGGACGATTCTTGCTCTCACGAAAACCCATACTTTTTGAAAATCCGCTTTTCGCAGCCAAAGGAGGATGCACCATGAAAAAAGAGATCGAAGCCTTCGTCAACGCAGCCAACGAGCAGGAGTTGGAAGCCGCATGGAATAACCTCTCGGCAGAGGAACAGCGAGTTTTCGAGCAGCTCATGGAGGAAGAACCACCCGAAGATGCACTGGCATTTTTCGCACAGCTGTATGATGATGCCCCGAAAGAGCAGACCAGCGAGACTGTGAACATCTCCGAAAATGAAATCTATTTCAAGCGGAAGCCCTTGACCGAAGAGCAGAAGAAACACAGCTCTTATGTGGACGAGAACGGCAACCTCCATGTCAAGAACCTGTCCGCTTTCTGGATTCCAGAACTGACCACCACGGAGAAAGTCGGTCACACCACCTACACCGTGACCGGCAGCTATGAGGGCAAGGAGTCCTTTTTGAAGAAGCTGGAGCGCATTGTTGCCAAGAACGCCCAGCAAAAATTTGAAGATGAGGGTGCAGACGAATGACAACTGCGTCCAATTCTGCTATACTTGACCCGGTAACCAATCCTGTACCGACAGTTGCTCCACAGAGTAAGGAGGACACAACAATGTCTGGAGCAACGAATAAAATCACCGCACTTTACTGCCGACTGTCGCAAGAGGACGCACGGCTCGGCGAAAGCCTTTCTATCGAGAACCAGAAGGATATCCTTTTGGACTACGCCAAAAAGAACCACTTCTCGAACCCGGTGTTCTTTTTGTTGATGATGGCTACTCTGGCACGAACTATGACCGCCCCGGCTTTCAGAGTATGCTGGTCGAGATCGAAGCAGGGCGTGTAGGAATCGTTATCACAAAAGACCTGTCCCGACTGGGGCGCAACTCTGCCTTGACGGGTCTGTACACAAACTTTACCTTTCCCCAGTATGGCGTTCGCTACATTGCCATTAACGACAATTACGACACCATTGACCCGAACAGCGTAAACAACGATTTTGCGGGTATTAAGAACTGGTTCAACGAGTTTTACGCCCGCGATACCAGCCGCAAGATTCGGGCTGTCCAGAAGGCCAAGGGAGAGCGTGGAGTGCCGCTGACGGTCAATGTCCCCTACGGCTATGTGAAAGACCCGGAGAACCCGAAGCATTGGCTTGTTGACCCGGAAGCGGCTGCGATTGTGAAGCGCATCTTCTCCATGTGCATGGAGGGACGTGGGCCGACCCAAATTGCGAACCAACTGTGGGCAGATAAAGTTCTGACTCCTACCGCCTACAAGTTGAGCCATGGCCGGAGTACAAACGCACCTGCCCCGGAAGACCCTTACCGCTGGGATAAAAGAGCAGTAAGTTTGATTCTGGAACGCCGGGAGTACACTGGCTGCACAGTCAACTTCAAGACCTATACTAACTCTATCTGGGATAAAAAGAGACATCTGAATCCTGTGGAAAATCAGGCTATCTTCCTAGATACACATGAGCGCATTATTGACGATGATGTGTTTGAAAAGGTTCAGGAGATTCGTAACCAGCGTCACCGCATGACCCGGACAGGCAAGAGCAGCATTTTCTCCGGTATGGTCTACTGCGCTGACTGCGGTTCTAAGATGCAATATGGTTCGTCCAACAACAGGGACTTCAGTCAAGACTTCTTTGATTGCTCTCTGCACAAGAAGAACGGGAGCAAGTGCAAGGGACACTTCATCCGGGTAAAGGTTTTGGAGGGCCGTGTGCTAAGCCATGTTCAGCGGGTGACGGACTACATTCTCCGTCATGAAGACTACTTCCGCAAGGTCATGGAGGAGCAGCTTCGGGTGGAAAGCACCGAAAAGCTGACTGTCCTGAAGAAGCAGCTTGCCCGGAATGAGAAGCGGATTGTAGACCTCAAACGGCTGTTCATGAAAATCTACGAGGATAACGCCAGCGGAAAGCTGAGCGATGAACGCTTTGACATGATGAGCCAGAGCTACGATGCCGAACAGAAGCATCTGGAAGAGGAAGCCCTCTCTATCCAACAGGAAATCGAAGTACAGGAACAGCAGATCGAGAATATTGAGAAATTCGTCCAGAAAGCGCACAAGTACGTTCATATTGAAGAACTCACTCCCTATGCTCTCCGTGAACTGGTGTCGGCCATCTATGTGGATGCCCCGGATAAGTCCAGCGGAAAGCGGGTGCAGCACATCCATATCAAGTATGACGGGCTGGGGTATATCCCTCTGGATGAACTGGAAGCAAAAGAAAAGGCGTGACCGAAGTCACGCCAAATCTGCCCCATTAGGGAACTTTTGCAACCCAATGGGCAAATGTTCCTCTGTCCCGCCCCACAAAAACTACATTGTGGCGGGTGTCCTCGTAAATATCCCCGGCAGTGATAAAGGTATCGACAATGCCCCGGTCAAGCCTGCGTTCCTCTGTCAGATATTTTATCGCTTTTGTATTGGTGGGATTATGCAGCGGGAGCCGGAAGTCAGGCGATGGGGCGGGGCAAGCGTCCGGCTTGCCTGCGTCTGCTTCGCCGGTCAGCATTTGTACCGCTTCCGGGAATGACTTGCCGTAAAATTCCATTACGAAATCTACCGGGTAGCCGCCCTTGCTCTGACTGTGCCGGAACCATTTGTTTCCGCAGACAGTCAGGCTGTCGTGGGCTTTCCAGCGGTATTCTTTTCCGCTGCGTATGAGGGTTTCCCCTTGTGACCGTAAGAAATCTTCCATGTTGGTCTGATTTGCCCGGTCTATCTGTTCCTGCGAATAATACAAAATTATCTCACCTCCAAAATCATAATTCCATCTCGTGTTTCTTTCTCTGTACTTCCTGTGGCTGCTCCCTCCGGCGCAGTGCGGTATCTACGGCGTTCTGCACCTGCCGCAGCCGTATGACTTCCTCCCGGAGCGGCTTGTGCTGCGGAGACAGTTCGGCATACTCTGTTTTTAACTGTGCGTATTCCTGTTTCCATGCTTTCAGGGCAATGGGTTTTCCGTCCAGTTTTTCTTTCAGAATACGGCGGGCGGCATAAAACAGCCGTAACTCCGCATCGTGGGATGTTTCAAATTTCTCCCTCTGTTTCTTAAACTTGATATTGTTCAATTCCGTATGGACAGGTTTTAGCCGCTGGTAATTCTCGCCCTCCCGTATCAATTCCTGCAATTCCTTTATCCGGGCAGATTTCTTTTTCATGGAGCCGCTTAATGCTTCAAATTCTTCACTGACAGAGGAAAGACGCTCCTGCAAATCCTCTAATGTGAGCAGCTTGTTTTCCGTCAGATAATTGACGGCTTCGGCAAACTGCTTTAAGTTTCCGGTTCTGGCTTTATTGCTCCATGCCCCTGCGTTGCGCTGGTTGTAATAAGCGATCAGCAGGTCGGCAAGGCTCGGTGTCTGGGGTTTGGAAAGTTCTTCTTTTACCTCTGCCATCCAGACAAACAGGGCTTTGATCTTCTTCCTCACATCCTGTATAAGCCGGTTGGTGGCTTTAATCCAGCGGTTCAGTTCCCCTTTCTCGGTGCGGATGCCCTTTGCTTCCATCTGCCGGACATTAGCTCCCTCGTGGACAGTAGGTATCAGGTCAAGTCCCTGCCGCACATAGGAACGGTGGTCGATACGCACATCCAGCCCTTTTTCCTCAAATTTTGTATTAACGGCAGCCGCCCACTGCTCCCGCCAGTGTTCCAGCGTTTCCGGTTCATGCCAGTCTGTTGTATGGACAGCGTTAAACATATAATCGCCGTTTTTATCCCGGATTCGGTTTCCATCTTCATCAAGAAGATATTCCCGCCGCTGTTTTTGTCCCCATGTGCCATCCGGGTTCAAAGGGCGCATGGTTGTCATCACATGGAAATGCGGGTTAGGGATGCCGCCGTCCTCTTTCTCCGGGCTGTGAAAAGCAAGATCGGCAATCATGCCTTTTGCCACAAACTGCTCCTGCACGAACTTCCTCGCCAGCTCCATGTTTTCTTCCAGCGTCAATTCATTCTGCATGGCAATATCAAAGGAATAGGCAAGCTGTGCTTTTGGATGTTTCTCGCAGCTTTCCACAGCATTCCAGAGGGTCGCCCGGTCAAGATATATTTCCGGCGCATGGGGCGGCAGCATGATTTCCGAAGCGATCACGCCGCCCTTTTTGGTGTAGTCGCTGACTTCTCCATAGTAGCTGCTGTAAAGACGCTCCCCGGCTCGGTAGGCTGCGCTGGCAATGGCGCTCTGACCGGCGCTGCGCTTTATCTGTGCGATTGAAAAATGATAAAGTGCTATCCTTAGTCACCGCCTTTCTCCTGCCCGGAAATACGGGCGTGGTTCTCTGTGGCAGACCGGATGAAATGCTCCGCCTGCGGCAGATTCAAAATGCTTTCCATGAGGGAATAAAATTCCGTTTCGGTCAGCTCCTTTGTCTGTGGCGCAATGCTCTCAATGGCTGCCCCACGGGTAATCAGCCGGTGCGTCCTCTGTTTCCGGGAACCGCTTTCCAGATACGCCTGCCGGTTTTTCAAACGCTGCATTTTCCGTTTTTCCCGTTCCAGCAGGACAGTGGTTTTTTCATATTCCTGCTTCAACTGTTCCAAAGATTTTTCCATGTTCTCACATCCTTTGCTGATAAGATAAAGAAAGACCATCCGCAGACAGTCTGTGTGTCAGTGCTTCTATAAAACCCGATGAAAAGGGAAAACCGCAGAGCGGATTTCTCTTTGCGGCGGGTACACAGGGGATAGCCGCTTTAGCGGCGCAAGGGGGGTGTAGCCACCTTGTCGGAGCGAAGCGAACGCAGACCTCGGATTGCTGATTTTATCAGCGGCAGAGGTAAGCTCCGCAGGACGCACGATACATGGTCTTTAGACTATGTATAGAAGTGCGCCCTTAGTTCCTAAGGGATTTTGCCGTTTCCGGCAGTCTTGTCCTTTTTCTTGGAACGCTTGGAAAGATACTTCGGGCAGTCAACCACAACCGACCGGAAGCTCTGTTTACATTCGTGCTGGCATTTCCGGCACAGTTCGTTGTAAGTGATACGGCTGCGGTCATTTAAGAAGAAAGACCATTCCAGCCGCCGCTTGTTGCTCATTCTTGCCATAACCGGCTCCTTTCTCCGTTTCTATCTGATGTACGCAGATAGGCTGTTTTGGTGTAGCGTTTCGGTATCATTTTTAAGGTTTTTTCCCTCTGTATGCCCCTTTGGAAAGTGCGGCAGTATTGCAGTCAGGGGATAATACCTCACGCTTATTTGTCGCTTCCCGGTACGGTTTCGGAGCCTTTTGCCATCCATTCAAAGAAAGCAATCTTGCTGACCTTGATAAGCCTGCCCCTGCGGAACGCCGGAAAGCCGGGGGTGTGTACCAGCTCATAGGCGCTCGCTCTTGAAATTCCCATAATCCGCTGGATGTCTGCCACATCCAGAACCAGTGGTAAATCCTCGTAGCTGTTCAATCTCTTTTTATCGTTCATTCTGTTCCTCCCATAAATCAAATAGGTTAAAATGCTTCCTGCTGCCGTTCTCCCCAAAAGCCGTTTTCCTGCCCCATTCCTGCGGTGTTTCCCTGCATTGGTGCGCCGGATGCGTCACTTCTCCTGCCGGTCATATCCCTTTTGGACGGTCATTCACTTGTCAAGGTACTGTGTGGCACGAAATTACCAACTGCAATCATCATAGCGGACTATTCTTGACAAAGCAATGCTTCTGCGATACCATGAGTGTAACGAATATAACCAAATTATATAATTACCATAAACAAAGGCAGGGGATAGGGATGGAGAATCAGTTTATACGGCATGAGCCATGTTTTGAGAGGATTTTGTTTGTCCTGACGCTGGACAGGAAGAAAATGAAAGAGCGGATTTTGATTGGGGAAGAACAGCAGATCCGCTTCCGGCTGAACGGGAGCCAAAACGCAGAGGTGCTTTGTGATATGACACGCCCGCTGGGAACTTTTTTGATAAACTTTGAGCGTGACACGGACAGAGATTGGAACTTATACGGGCTTTCTCCGCTGCGGCAAGCCCTCCATTCCAACCGATGGAAACAGCCGGAGCTGGAGCAGGCGGCAAGCGAATTTCTCTGGGGGAAAATATCTTAGCAATGACCCTCTGAAAATGTATGTGGCGTTCCGTATCTGGAACAGCTATCTGCTTGCCAGAGAACCCCGCGACCGTAACGCTGCCTGTGACCGCTTCATGGATAAAATGAGCAGCCTGACCGGGGTATTCTATAACGAAACCATGAGCTTTGACAGAGAGACAGGAAAACCGAAACATTTTCAAGCTGGCAGCCTTTATTTCAAAGGCGCACCGTCAGAAGATACCCGGCTTGACCTCTGGTTCCCGGACAACCGGCGCACAGAAGAATGTGTGTCTGCCTATGCGTCCCTCTACCCGTTGATTACCTATTATCTGAACAGGCTGAATGACTGGGGGCTTTGCTTCCGGCAGTGCAAGGTCTGTGGGAAATATTTTCTGGCAAAGAGCCAGCGGTATGAGCTGTGCAGCGATAAGTGCCGAAAAGCACAGGCGCTTCAAAACAAGCGGGAATTTGACGAGAGGGCAAGAGAAAATAACTATGACCTGCTTTATAAAAATGAATGCCAGAACTGGCGCAACAAAATAAACCGGGTAAAAAATACCGCAGGCTTTCCGGCTGACCGTCTGGAAAAAATACAGGCTGCCTTTTCTGACTTTAAGAAAGAAGCCTTACAGAGAAAAAAGGCTGTAAAAACAGGAACAGCCAGCCCGAAAGAATTTGCGGACTGGCTGTATCAGCAGAGTAATGTAATTGTGAAGCTGACTGAATACTAAATTTTTTCTCGTTGTGAGGTTTCTGTGACATTTGCCTGATGGCAGTATCGAAATTGCAGTAATTACTCATGCAAAACGCTTCTTCGTTTTATACACTATACCTATATGGTGGAGCACCAAATGAAAGGAGCAAAAAATATGTCTGAGATTCAAAATGCGATTGAAGTAAAGAACTTAACAAAGATTTTTAGTGGCAGGGTTTTGTTTGAGAATTTTAGCCTGAATGTAAAAGCAAATACTATTCATGCGATTATTGGCCCGAACGGTTCTGGAAAGACCACACTGCTGCGCTTGATTACAGGGGTATACCAGCCAAATGCAGGGACAATCAACATTGCAGGGAAATATGCAATGCAGCTTGAAAATGACTATCTGTATGACGAAAAGACTGGTCTTGAAAATTTGAAAATTTTTGGAAAATACTTTGGATTTGAAATAAATGATCGTTCAGACGGCTATTGTACGCAATTAGGATTGACCGAGCATTTAGGAAAGCGTGTTAGCACTTATTCTAAAGGAATGAAAAGAAAACTGTCCCTTTTGATTGTGATTATGATGGGACGGGATATTCTGCTCATGGATGAACCAACATCGGGTGTAGACCCCATATCCAGAGTAGAAATCCGTAGTTTGATAGAGGCTCTAAAAGCTGACGGAAAAACGGTTATTATCACTTCACATGACCTTAGCGAGATTGAAAAGTGCGCTGATGATGTATCTATGATTAAAAATGGCAGATTGCTGTTTGATAAGGGTATTCAAGAAATGCAAGGACAATCATTGGAAGAAATCTTTATTAAGGAGGGCAATCGGCATGAGTAACATGGGAAAAGGCGCAGGCTACTATCTTACCAGAAGTAAAAGCCTCCTAATTGATACTGCGATTGTTGCCATTCTGGCGATTTTTATGAGCTTTGCAATGCAGATGGACGCCTTGCAGTCTAAGGGAGAAGATTATTTAGTCCTAATGCTCTATGCGGTTATTTTTGGTCTTACCTCCCTGCAATCCGGTGCTATGATTGTAGATTTGACAGCAAAGGATAAGTTAAGCCGGAGAATTGAATTTTTTGCAGCTTCTGGAATTGCGGTAAAAGAGATTATAAAACAGTATTCGATACAGATTTTCCGCTTTTCTGGTATTATCCCGTTCTTTGTTTTTATGAGTTGCTATTACTTTACCGACTGGACAATGAGCTTTGGGCGGATCGTATGCGTTTATCTTAGTATTCTTGTACTTAGTTTTTGTGAGATTGTCGCTTTGAATATCATTGTACTGGATGTGAAACGAGTAAAACTGTTCAAAAATGTTCTATTCTTTGGTAATTTTGCACTGGTTTATTTGATTGCGATGTCGGCAGAACGAATTACAGAGTTTGTGAATCAACATCATATAGGAATTGACTATTTGATTATTGTGGTTGATGTTGCACTTTGCATGATGTTTGCACTATTAAGTTTCTTTAAGGCTCGGCACATGAGCAACGAAGCAGTTATCAGGAGGGATGGCGAATGGGTTTGATAACCTTAAACCTTAAAAGGGTATTGAACTGGAATTTTATATTTATGAGTGCGGTAGCAGCTATCTTCGGCATGATCTCTCTGATGAACTTTGGGGATATTTCAGAGAACATTGTATTTGGCGTTGATATAAAGTATTTTATGCTTGATGGATACCTGTGCTTATTTATCTTTTTTGCCGGAGAAATAAGCAAGGATATGTTGCAGCAAGAAAAAATCACAAAGAGAATAGAATGGAAACTTGCTAATGGTATTAAAATCTCAAGTATTGTTAAAGAGAATCTGCTATCACTATGGATTGGAACGCTGATCCTTTTGTTTCCTCTACTTTTGATGATTTCCATTCGTCTGCCAAACCTTATCTTGTTATTAGGCACCTATTTTCTAATCCTTAGCGTATTGTATTCGGCATTTATAAATGTTTTGATTCTCTGGATTAGAAATATGAACTGGTTTAAGAGTATTCCTATCTTTGCAACACTGCTTCATATTTTGCTGGTTGTCTTAAAATGTGGGATATTTATGAAAACGAATAATGTGTGGGTGTTGCTACTATTTTCTCCAGTGAGTATAATAGTTTTGACTGCGTGTGGTTTATGTCTGATGACCAAAGAACGGATCGTATCATCATATTACTAACATAATGAATTTTAGCTGAAAGGAGGGGTGTCCTATGCAGGATAAACGCTTCTATCCGTATCTGCTTCTTCATGCGGGTATTGTGATTTTATGGGTTATATTGGATAGAACACATAAAGGAATTGCGAATGACGGAGCCATCAACTTATTGTCGATTGCCGTCTTGCTTTGTTATTTCAATCTGCTCTATCTTCATGTAATGACATCACGGCGAAAGGCAACAATATCTGAATGTGGCTGGAACCTGCTTTCTGTTTCCTTTATTGCGGCGCTGATGTATGATGGATTTTCTACCTTATACACGGGTGCATTTCTGGCTTTTGCATTGATTATCGGAATAATGCTGGTAAGAACTGACGCAAGCCGGGGGAAAATGGTTCGCTTGCTGTTTGGAATTGCGGCTATCATACTGTCGTTTTTCAATTTCCAAATTCTCCCTGCCATAACTATGTTAGTTGGAATGTTCATGGGAATTTTCCTTGATTATAGATATATAAATTTGAAACAGGTTAATATTCTTCCGATTGCCCAGAGGAAAGCAAGATATGTCCTCGCTTTTATGATTCCCTTGTTTACAGTCGTACTTTATTGCTTTGATTTGTCCACCCTACAAGTCAATGTATTTTTTCAGCTTATAATGCTTTTATTTGAGGCTTTTGCTGTCATTCATCTTGGCGACATGGAGGCCCGTTACAAGGAGTTGACAAAGTATTATGAATTAACGAACTATATTGCAAATGAGAGGGAAGATTTCTCAAGACTGCTTCATAACGATGTGCTTCAAGACATTGGAGGTGCCAAAAATCTCCTGTCGCTTCGCTCACCAGATGTTGATGAAACAAAAAGGATATTGTCTGATTTGGAATTGCGGGTAAGAAATATGATGAATTTCTATTCCTCTAATATCTTTTCGGGGTATGCTTCATGGGAACATATCGGATATATGCTTGACGCGATTAAGAAGCTGTACCCAAAGAAGAATATACTTGTAGATTTCACGATTGACAGCGAAGCAAGGATTGCTTTGAAAAAAGATAACAGTTTGGAACAGACCATGCAGATAATCAAAGAGCTTGTCAACAATGTTTATAAACACGCTGCCGCTTCTTTTATCCATTTGGAAATCGCGCTAAATGAAGAAAGTAAACTCGTAATTACCTGTCAAAATGACGGCGCGAAATCAAATGACATTGAAAATATTCTTTCTTCCAAAGGTGGTATGCTGTTCTTGACGGTGTTGATAAATGGGAATGGTGGTAACATTCAGTATTTAGAGAAAGATGGTATTTTAACTGCAACGGCAGTTTTGGGGAGAAAAAATGAAGATATTACTATTTGATGATCACAGGATATTTGGAGAGAGTTTAAGCAAACTTCTGGAAGATTGGGATGAAATCTCTATCTGTCGCTATGTAAGTAATGAAACAGAGTTTTGGAATATTCTTTCCGTAGACGAATGGGACATTGTATTACTTGATGTCAACCTAAGAGAGCAGTCAAAAAGTTCTGGCATTGATCTGATAGAAACGATATATAGTAAAAAGCCAAAAATAAAGGTGGTTATGCTATCCTCTTATGATATGCCGGTTTATAGACAGGAGGCACTTAAAAGAGGCGCCGTAAGTTATATTGATAAGTCTGCTTCTGCTGACGAGTTGGTAAAAAAACTCACAGCTATTAGTAAAGGTCACAAATCCACTACGCCCCCTTTATTAGATCCCCTGACAGATCGTGAAGCGGAAATTATTAAGGCGATTGGAACAGGGAAAACAAAGCATGAAATAGCGCAAGAACTGTATATCAGTGAACGGACACTTTACAACCATATCCAAAGCATCTATGATAAGCTGGGGGCTAAAAATGCTATCGAAGCCTATAACAAGGCTATTGCACTTGGATATATCACACCCTTAATATGAGTTTAGGCAATAAGAGGGACAGATATATCAGAACACAAGTGACAAGTATGCACATTATGTAAGCAGATAAAAAACAAGTATCATTGAACGACTTCATCAAAACAATAAAGAAAAGCTGGGAGCAAAATTAAGTCTGCTTCCAGCTTTTTTGTATTTGCTATTGTATGTGGTTGACTAAGGAATATTGTTTAAGCGTGAGTTTGTGATATTGGGTGTGGTATCTTTAACTATGGGAAACTCCAGTTGCCCACTTAGAAAGTGTTGCTGGTTTTTCTCCGAGTTTTTCAGCGATTGCGTTTTGTGTTATTCCCTCTTTTTCCTTTTTCTTATTTATACAATCCTGTAAACGGTCTGGAAATACATCAAGCGGTGAGCGTCCTGCCATTGTTCAGCCCTCTTTGTTTCTTTTGAAGAAATATTTTGACTAAAAATTTCTTTTATGCGTTTCAAATTCTATAAACGTGGTTTCGTTGTTTTCTGTGGTATGCTTGCATCACAGAGAAACAACAACACCAGTTCGTTACTCTGATTATACATCATTTCAGTATTTCCCGCAAGGGAGAAAGGAGCAAAATTTTGGAACGCAAAAACGCCGATATTCGCCGGGCTGCTGCATCTGCTGGTGTTAAGCTGTGGCAGATTGCGGAAGGGCTAGGCGTAAACGATGGAAATTTTTCTCGCCGTTTGCGCCGTGAGCTGTCCGCAGATGAAAAGGAAAAGATTTTTCAAATCATCGACAATTTCAAAGAGCAGGAGCAAGCCCATGAATAACACCATTACACTGCCCACCATGATTTCCGTTAAACAGGCATCCGCACAGTTTGGCTTAACGCCTTACTTCCTGCGCAGTCTGTGCCATGATGGAAAAATCCGCTACATCAAAGTTTCAAAGAATCGCTGGCTGCTGAACGCTGAAAGCATTGCCGATTACTGCAACGGAATCCCGGCGGAATCCCCCCAGCCCGACACCGTGCAGGGCGTTCGCCGTGTCACCCTCTAATAGAAAGGAAGTTTAACATGATGGTCGTGAATCACATTGACAATTCGGCACTTTACCTTTGCACCATCAACCGAGAGCATAACAAGCCGCTGACCGACAAGATGCACGAATGCTTTGGTTTGTTGCAGCAGATTCAGAACAGGGACGTTAGCGGCAAGTTGTATCTTGCTATCTGTGACGCTGTGGATATTGCCGAAGATTATGCCTTTGACAAGGCTGCAGAGCTACAGTCTGCCATTACTGCGGACGAGCTGACAAGCCACGAGGACGGCGCAGAAGCCCACGCAGACACGAACACCAGCACCAGCGAGGACACCCCGAACACCATCGAGTATGTGCAAGACGCACGAGAGTTTATTGCAGCGTTGAGCCGGAAGGAGCTGAAAGAATTTGGACACGATGAAATCAACGGCGCAGACCAGATGATTGTTGCACTGAACGCCATTGAACAGCTTGCCAAGCACGACAATGCAGCAGCGTGGGAGTGCTACGGAGATTTTATGGAATCGAACCTTTGCGGCGTGTCCTTTAAGATTGAAAGCTGATTTAATTTCACGAAATCACGCCATTTTTATGAATCGTGTTTTAGTTGGTTTTATTAGCCACAGCTAACCAGCTAAAAACAAAGAATCCCTGCACCCGGCTTGAACGTCAGATGCAGGGAATATTTTTGCAACAAAATTACATATCTTTTGAAGCGAAGATTCTAGAAATCATGCGGTTATTTGCTTGCCTTAAACAAGGCTTGAAAGAACCAAAATCCAAAAAGTAGACAGCCGATAATAGTAGCCATAACACAAGCCCCCTTATTCTTCCGCAGGTGCATCTTCATCCACTGGATGCTCTTTCAAGAAATCGTCAGCCGCCTGTTTCAGCGCAGCGTTTGGAGTAGTCCCGGCGGCTACACAAGCAGCCCGGAATCTGGCAGCATAGTCTTTCTTGACCTTGCACCCGATTATAGTCATGTTCTCCTTGTCCCATTTGGCGTTAGCCCTTTTCCGTGCTTCTGTTACCATATAAAGCCCCCTGTCGTATAGATCGGTGATTCTTCTTGTTAAACAGTATATCATAAACAGGTACAGTTTACCAGTACAATTTTGCACAGAATGAACGGTTTAACATTGTGCATCTTGTCAATAGCATTGTACGGTTTAACATGATATAATATAGACACAGCAAGGGAGCATGACCGGAAGGCAAGGGGCGAAGGATGTACCGGGAGCGCAAGAGCGTAACGCCAGCTAAGACAGTAACCCACTCCGAAAGCTGTATAAAAGAAAATGCCCGGTGTTCCATCGCCAAACAGACACACCGAGCAAACCCAAAGGGGCAAGGCAATTATAACAGCCCTGCCCCACATTGTAAAGTGAGGTAGTAAAAATGACGTACAATCTGCATGAAATCATGTGCAAGGCGTGGAAGCTGTTCCGCAAGGGCATCGGCACATTTGCCGAATGTCTGCACCGGGCATGGAACAGCGCAAAGGCCGCCCCGGTCAACGCCCAGCGCATCGAGGAAGCGCAGCAGACCGCCGGGATTGAAGAAGAATGCCGGACGTGGGCAGACTGGAAGAAGCAGGGGCGTGAAGTCCTGCACGGCGCAAGAGCCGCTTTCCAAGTCCTCTTGATTTACGCAAGTAAGGGCGATGGGCAGACGTACAAAGCCAGTTTCTTCCCTGCATCCGCAACCCAGCCGTTGAACGCATAATCACAAGATACACGAGTACATGAACACATGAACACGAGATACAGAAAGGACAATACAAAATGAACGAGCAGAACAGCACCAAGCGCACCGCAGAAGTTAGCCAGATCGCAAGCTTGGTTCGAGCCAAAGCCCAGAAGCACCCCTGAAGTGATTGATATTGTGGTCGCTCTGGTTGACAGGGTATCACAGAGCAGCCAGCCGGAGATTGAAGCGTTGGGCAAGCAGCTTGAACAGCACGAGGGCGATTATCCTGCTATTATGAAGCTGTTGGGCATCCAGCCCAGCCCCCAGCACTAAACAGCATATAACACCAGCGCAGAGCCGTATTTTAACGTGCCCTGCGCTTTTTCTTTGCCCAGTAATGAAAGTATATTGCCAGACCCCGAAAGCCTGTTTCCCACGCATTTGCACAGGCATCCCACGCAGCGAGAAGCGAAGCCGATGCAATGCCGCCACATCTGGTGGTATCTTTGAGGGCATATCCCCAAAAGTGGGGACATCTTCACAGGTGGGTGCATCCAAAAAAGGATTGACGCAGCCAGGAAGCCGCCGGGCATCACAATTCTGTGATAGTGCTATCAGGCAGACCGGGCAGGGGGTCGTAATTGAAATGCACTCAATTTTGAGGGCATCGGAACACGCTCAATTTTGAGCCGATTACACAGATCGGTGCAGTCCGTCAGATTGACCCCCTTGCCGCTTGTGTCGATGCTGACACTTTTTGTGTCGGGGTTGTGAATCTGGTTCATGCCCTTGTGTATAGGGTCGGTATCAGATACCGCTCCCCCATAAGTGGGGTTATATGGGTATAGTGATTTGCGATACCCCCGAAGCAGGGGCATATAGCAGCCCATTATATAGCCGTATGATATAGGGCAAGGCATACAGAACAGAACAGGGGCGCACACTGTCGCACAAAACAGGTTTTTCCTGAATTTGTCGCATTTTTGTCGCACTTTCCAGCCATTTTCAAGCCTATACGCAACAAATAAAGCCACGACAAAACCGCATTTATAAACGGTTCATCGTGGCTTTTTGCCATATCGGAGTGGCGAGACTCGAACTCGCGGCCTCCTGCTCCCAAAGCAGGCGCGCTACCAACTGCGCAACACCCCGGCGGGAATACCACAATAGTATACCTTTTTTTGCGGGGTTCGTCAATCCCGGTGAGGGATTTTTTTGTGCGGCCTCAGCCCTTGGTGCCGCAACCGCCGCAGCCCTCGTTGGCGGAGGGCAGGCTCTGGGCCAGCTGCTCCAGCGTTACACTGTCGATATACTGGTTGATGACCTCGTCAAGGCCGGTCCAGAACGGCAGGGTGAAGCACTGCTCCCACATGGGGCACTCGTTGGTCTCGCTGCCAAGACAGGGGATGGGGGCTACACTGCCCTCGATGGCGCGCAGGATCTCCCCGGCGGTGTAATCGGCAGGAGTTTTGGTCAGGCGATAGCCGCCCTGGCTGCCACGCTCGCTCTTGACAAGGCCCATCCGGGCCAGCGGAGTGACGATCTGCTCCAGATATTTCAAGCTCAGGTTCTGACGCTCGCTGATCTCTTTCAGGGAAACGGTGGTGCCGGGGGCGTAGCGTGCCAGCTCGGCCATCAGACGCAGGGCATAACGACTTTTGGTGGAAAATTTCATACGTGCTCTCTCCTTGGTTGTCTTGTCCTAGTATAACACGAGGGTTTGGATTTGAAAAGCGAAAAGCACGTTTTCTCTTGTACAAACAAAAAACGTCTGTTATCATATAATAGAGAAAGTGTGACATTAAGGAGATGAAACAATGATCGAGAAGATCGATGCCGGCACGGCCATCCGCCTGCTGGATGCGGGCAAGGCGGTGGCAGTGGACGTCCGGGAGCCGGACGAGTACGCGGTGGGACACATCCCGGGAGCAAAGCTGCTCCCGCTGGGCGAGGTCAACAGCCGGGCGGCTGAGGTGCTGCCGGAGAAAGAAGCGACCTGGCTGGTCTACTGCCGCACGGGCCGCCGCAGCGCGGAGGCGGTGCAGAAGCTGGACGCGCTGGGCTACAGCAACCTGTATGATCTGGGCGGCATCCTGAGCTGGCCCTATGAGATCGAGGGAGACTTTGAAGGACACTTTTAAATAAAGAAAAAAAGAAACGAGGTCGGGCAACATGGCATTCAAGGCAAAAAGCGTTCGCGGGCAGCCACTGCGGCTGCCGCTACCAGCAGGACTACCGCCCCACTCTGGGCCGGGACGGCAAAAAAGAGTCCGGCACGCTGGAGGTCATCAAGTTCTACTATGATGGCGCCATCCGGATGGAGCAGCACTGCTACGGTGAGGCCGCAACATTCGTCTTTGGCGTGTGGGCGTCCGGAATGGACCCGGACGGCACCCTCCACTGGAACCTGCCCGACCGCCGCAAGAGCTACTACGATGAGGACTATCTGCCCCAAAAGCTGGACCGGGTGGATGAGGCAGGAAACCTCTATTTTGACGGTTCGCCGTTCCCGTGGAAGCTGGCGGACGATTTTGCCGAGGATCCGCGCTGGGGCTACCCCCGCTGGAAAGTGGTGCTGGGCAAGCTGCTGGGCAAAGGCAAAGCCGAATAAAACGGCACGCCGCAGCCCACACTTTTTGCACAGACCGGCAAAATTGGGCCGGAAATGCCGCAATTTTTGCAATTCATATTGACACGGTGGGAATACTAGGGTATAAATATAGTGTCGCTCTGTGTGCATGTGGCTGGCAGCCGCGGCAGGAGAGTGTCAAAGAGAGTATCCCGGGCGTTTGGCCCGGATTTTATCCGACGAAAGGACGGGTTTCAAATGGAAAATAAAACCTCCGGCGGCGTGCAGCCGTCTGAAAAGGTCGTCTATCTCGACAATGCCGCCACGACTGCCTGCGCACCCGAGGTGCTGGCTGTCATGGTCGAGGCCCTGAGCGGTGCCTGCGGTAACCCCAGCAGCCACTACAGCGTTGGCTACGAGGCCAAGGAGTTTGTGGACACCGGCCGCGCGCAGGTGGCCAAGGCCATCAACGCTTCCCCGGCGGAGATCTTCTTCACCGGCTGCGGCTCTGAGGCGGACAACTGGGCGGTCAAGGGCACTGCCTTTACCAAGGCACGCCAGAACAAGAAGCACCTCATCACCAGTGCGTTTGAGCACCACGCCATCATGCACAGCATGGCTTCTCTGGAGCGCCTGGGCTTTGAAGTCACCTATATCAAGCCCACCTCGGAGGGCTATATCCGCCCGGAGGACGTGGAGGCTGCCATCCGCCCCGATACCGCCCTCGTCAGCATCATGATGGCCAACAACGAAATCGGCACCATCCAGCCCATCAAGGAGATCGCTGAGGTCGCTCACAAGCATGGCGTCTGGATGCACACCGATGCCGTGCAGGCTGTGGGTGCCATCCCGGTGGACGTCAAGGAGCTGGGCGTGGATATGCTGTCCATGAGCGCTCACAAGTTCAACGGCCCCAAGGGCATGGGCGCTCTGTACTGCCGCAAGGGCATCTGGCCCCAGAATCTGATCGACGGCGGCAGCCAGGAAGCCCGCCACCGTGCAGGTACTGAGAACGTGGCCGGCATCGCTGGCATGGGCAAGGCTCTTGAAATGGCTACCACCAATATCGAGGCCCGTATGGCCCATGAGCAGGAGCTGCGTGATTACGTCATCGACCGTGTGCTCAAGAACATCCCCGAGGCCCGCCTGAACGGCGGCCGCGCCCCCCGCCTGCCCGGCAATGTCAACATCAGCTTCCCGGGCCTGGAGGGTGAGACCATCCTGCTGGATCTGGATATGCACAACATCTGCGCTTCCACTGGCTCCGCCTGCAACTCGGACAGCCTCGACCCGAGCCACGTCCTGCTGAGCATCGGTGTGCCGGAAGAGATCGGCCACGGCTCCATGCGGTTTACGTTTGGCCCGCAGAACACGATGAAAGAAGCAAAATATCTGTGCGACGTGCTGGAGGAGGTCATCCCCCGCCGCCGCGCGATGAGCTGCATGTGGTTACAGGGCCAGAACACGGCCCGTCAGTTCAGCCTGAAGGGAGAACAGTAAAAATGGCAAGTATGTATAGTGCAAAGGTCATGGAGCATTTCGCAAACCCGCACAATGTCGGCGAGCTGCCCGACGCCAACGGCGTGGGCGAAGTCGGCAACCCCAAGTGCGGCGACATCATGCGCATGTACCTGAAAATTGAGAATAATGTCATCGTGGACGTCAAGTTCCTGACGTTCGGCTGCGGCGCTGCCATCGCAACCAGCAGCATGGCGACCGACCTGATCAAGGGCAAGACCGTGGATGAGGCCCTGAAGCTGACCAACAAGGCCGTTGTCGAGGCTCTGGAAGGCCTGCCTCCCATCAAGGTGCACTGCTCTGTTCTTGCCGAGCAGGCCGTCAAGGCTGCTCTGTCCGACTACTACCGCCGTCAGGGCATCGATCCGGAGCCCATCGTGGGTAAGCTGGAAGAGGATTGCGAGCACTGCGAGAGCTGCGGCGGCTGATCTCTGACTCTATAACATACAACGCCCTGCGGGCTGTTCACAACACTGTGAAGCCCGCAGGGCGTTTTTGCTGATTCCTTTCTATAAGACTAGAGTGCCAAGCTGTCCAGCACGGCGTTGACCACGTCCAGAGGCACCTGGCCAGGGGCGCTGGCCGTGCCGGGGTTGGCAAAGGTCATGGCGGAGCCAAAGGCCTCCCCGGCCAGACGGCTCACCGCACCCAGCGCCCCCATGCTCATGGTGATGACCGGTGTTTCCGGGTGAAGGTCGGCCATCTCAACGGTGGCGGCCAGCAGCTCCAGTACATCGGTGCGGCACCGGGGCATTACGGCCAGCTTGGGCAGGTCGGCTTCGGCCTGCTGCATGGCGGTCATCCGGCGGACAAGCTCCTCTTTGGGCGGCGTCTTCTCAAAATCGTGGCTGGAGCAGACGACGGCGATCCCGGCGGCGTGGGCCTGCGCAATGAGGGCGGGCAGTGCCTCTCGGTTCGGGAAGAACTCGATGTCCAGCAGGTCGGCACAGCCAGAGGCGCAGACCGTCGTGCAGAATGCCGCGTATTCTTCTTGGGCCAACGGCTTTTTGCCGCCCTCAGCCTGGGTGCGGAATGTGACCAGAAGCAGCTTTTCGCCCAGGGCAGCCCGGAGCCCATGCAGGCAATGCGCCAGAGCATTCACATCGGAAACGGCGTCGAACCAGTCGGCCCGCCATTCCACACAATCCGCTTTCAATGTGGAAAACGTGGCGGCCTTTTCCAAAATCGCCGATTCGGTGCGCTCGACGATGGGGATGATGACTTTGGGGCGGCCAGTGCCGATGCAGCAGCCGCGCAATGTAAGATTCGGCATTTTGATCTACCTCCATGCTCATGATAAATGGAATATGCGGCCCTTGTCAAGCCTGACGAGGCAAAAAGCGGAAATGCGGATTCTTTTTGGTCAAAATAGCTCTTGTGGAAATTGGAAAAATTCAGTACAATGGACGCAGAAAAAGGCAGTGTGGCCCGATGGGGGCTGCACTGCCTTTTGCGTTTGGATCGAATCGGATCGGGGGAAGTATTGATGAAAGAGGAAACTAAGATGAGAACGACAGCCCAGGTGCTGGTGGACTGTCTGGAAGCCGAGGGAGTCGATGTGATCTTCGGCATCCCGGGCGAGGAGACACTGGACCTGATGTTCGCCATCCGGGACAGCAAAATTCGTTTTATTCCGGTGCGTCATGAGCAGGGCGCGGCCTTTATGGCGGATGTCTATGGCCGCCTGACCGGGCGGGCCGGTGTCTGCCTGTCCACGCTGGGCCCCGGTGCCACCAACCTGGTCACGGGCGTGGCAGATGCTTATTTGGATGGTGCGCCGCTGGTGGCCATCACCGGCCAAGTGGGCACCGACCGGATGCAGCTGACCAGCCACCAGTATCTGGATTTGACCGCCATGTTTGAGCCCATCACCAAGCGTTCCAAACAGATCATCCGCCCGGACACGGTAGGCGAGATCGTCCGGCTGGCGTTCAAGCACGCCGAAAAAGGAAAGCCGGGTGCCACCCACATCGACCTGCCCCAGAACATTGCCAAGATGCCCGCCGATGCAGTGCCCCTCAAGCGCCAGCAGGTGCATGACCTCTATGCGGACCCGACTCATATTGCAGCGGCAGGCAAAATCATCAGTGAAGCTGAAAATCCGGTTATTCTGGTGGGCACCGGCGCGGTGCGCGCCCATGCGGCGGCCGCCATCACCGAAATGGCCGACCGCCTGCACATCCCGGTGGTCAACACCATGATGGCCAAGGGCGTTGTTCCCAAGGACGATCGGTACAGCCTGTGGACCATAGGCATCCCCCAGAAAGACTATGTCAACCAGGTGTTCGACCGGGCGGATGTGGTCATTGCAAAAGTGTTGACAAGAGGCCCGGTGTGTGGTATTACACTTGAAAGAGGCCAAGCGCTGAGGGCAAAAGAATGAATATAGAGCGGAAAACCAAAGCCTCACGGGCAGAGGCCCTTTTTGAAAAGAACCAATAGACGTTAAAAAAGCAGCCAAAAGATTTGACAAGAGGCCCGGTGTGTGGTATTATTGAGCGCCAAGCGCTGAGGCAAAAGAATGACTTCCAAAGCCTCAGCGAGAAGCCCTTGAAAAGAACCAATAGACGTTAAGAAATCCCAAAGAGATTTGAGAGATTTTGAAACATCCAAGTTCAGAAAGTTCAAAAGCTTCTGAAAAAAAGGCTTGACAAAAAACCACTTCGGTGGTACAATAAGCAGGTCGTCAGCCGCAAGGCTGAGGCGCTACAGGACCTTGAAAATTGAACAATATCGAAAAACTTGTAAGGAACCTATTTTCGTGTTTGGAAAAACACGAAAAACAATTCCAAAAGTAATTCACACAGGACGCAAGCGATTGCGTGCTGAGCGAAGAGAGATTTAACACTTTATAAGTGATAAATATCATTTATAAAGAGTTTGATCCTGGCTCAGGACGAACGCTGGCGGCGCGCCTAACACATGCAAGTCGAACGAGAGAGAGGGAGCTTGCTTCCTTGATCGAGTGGCGAACGGGTGAGTAACGCGTGAGGAACCTGCCTTAAAGAGGGGGACAACAGTTGGAAACGACTGCTAATACCGCATAAGCCCACGGTGCCGCATGGCACAGAGGGAAAAGGAGAAATCCGCTTTAAGATGGACTCGCGTCCAATTAGCTAGTTGGTGAGGTAACGGCTCACCAAGGCGACGATCGGTAGCCGGACTGAGAGGTTGAACGGCCACATTGGGACTGAGACACGGCCCAGACTCCTACGGGAGGCAGCAGTGGGGAATATTGCACAATGGGGGAAACCCTGATGCAGCGACGCCGCGTGGAGGAAGAAGGTCTTCGGATTGTAAACTCCTGTTGTTGAGGAAGATAATGACGGTACTCAACAAGGAAGTGACGGCTAACTACGTGCCAGCAGCCGCGGTAAAACGTAGGTCACAAGCGTTGTCCGGAATTACTGGGTGTAAAGGGAGCGCAGGCGGGCGATCAAGTTGGAAGTGAAATCCATGGGCTCAACCCATGAACTGCTTTCAAAACTGGTCGTCTTGAGTAGTGCAGAGGTAGGCGGAATTCCCGGTGTAGCGGTGGAATGCGTAGATATCGGGAGGAACACCAGTGGCGAAGGCGGCCTACTGGGCACCAACTGACGCTGAGGCTCGAAAGTGTGGGTAGCAAACAGGATTAGATACCCTGGTAGTCCACACCGTAAACGATGATTACTAGGTGTTGGGCGACTGACCCTATCAGTGCCGCAGTTAACACAATAAGTAATCCACCTGGGGAGTACGACCGCAAGGTTGAAACTCAAAGGAATTGACGGGGCCCGCACAAGCAGTGGAGTATGTGGTTTAATTCGACGCAACGCGAAGAACCTTACCAAGTCTTGACATCCCTTGACGATGCTGGAAACAGTATTTCTCTTCGGAGCAAGGAGACAGGTGGTGCATGGTTGTCGTCAGCTCGTGTCGTGAGATGTTGGGTTAAGTCCCGCAACGAGCGCAACCCTTATGGTCAGTTACTACGCAAGAGGACTCTGGCCAGACTGCCGTTGACAAAACGGAGGAAGGTGGGGATGACGTCAAATCATCATGCCCTTTATGACTTGGGCTACACACGTACTACAATGGCGTTAAACAAAGAGAAGCAAGACCGCGAGGTGGAGCAAAACTCAGAAACAACGTCCCAGTTCGGACTGCAGGCTGCAACTCGCCTGCACGAAGTCGGAATTGCTAGTAATCGTGGATCAGCATGCCACGGTGAATACGTTCCCGGGCCTTGTACACACCGCCCGTCACACCATGAGAGCCGGGGGGACCCGAAGTCGGTAGTCTAACCGCAAGGAGGAGGACGCCGCCAGAAGGTAAAACTGGTGATTGGGGTGAAGTCGTAACAAGGTAGCCGTAGGAGAACCTGCGGCTGGATCACCTCCTTTCTAAGGAGTCAGGCAGGAAGCGAAACATCCAAGATGATTCGCTTTCTGGAACAGGTGACAAGTTCAAGTAGAGTAGATATTGTTCGATTTTGAGGGCCCTGAAAAGGGAACTCAAAGACGTACCTTGAAAACTGAATAATAACTGCGAAACAAAGATTATAGTAAGTTCTTTTTAAGAAATATTACAATTTCAAAAAAGGAAGGGTAACATAATCTTCGTTGGCAAGAGAGAATCAAGAGGATACCAAATGTTCTTAAAGAACGTTTGAAAGGTCAAGCGAACAAGGGCGCAGGGCGAATGCCTTGGCACTGGGAGCCGATGAAAGACGTGATAAGCTGCGATAAGCTTCGGGGAGCTGCAAATAAGCATTGATCCGGAGATTTCTGAATGAGGAAACTCACCTGGGTTCATACTCAGGTACGTTACACTGAAATTCAAAATAGGTGTATCGAGGGAACCACCTGAACTGAAACATCTAAGTAGGGCGAGGAAGAGACATCAAACGAGATTCCGTAAGTAGTGGCGAGCGAACGCGGAAGAGGGCAAACCGGGAGTCGAAAGACTTCCGGGGTACGGACTGCTTTTAGGACTCAATCTGTTAACCGAACGGCATGGGAAGGCCGGTCAGAGAGTGTGAGAACCACGTAGGTGAAAACGGGAGCAGCTGCGCAGAATCCAGAGTACGGCCAGACACGTGAAACCTGGTCGGAAGATGGGGGGACCACCCTCCAACCCTAAATACTACCCAGTGACCGATAGCGTATAGTACTGTGAAGGAAAGGTGAAAAGCACCCCGGGAGGGGAGTGAAAGAGAACCTGAAACCCTGTGCCTACAAGCACCTAGAGCACGTCAAAGTGTGATAGGGTACTTTTTGTAGAACGGTCCGGCGAGCGATTGTATGCAGCAAGGTTAAGGTCTTAAGGATTGGAGCCGAAGCGAAAGCGAGTTTGAAAAGGGCGTTAAGTTGCATATAATGGGCCCGAAACCGGGTGACCTACCCATGGTCAGGTTGAAGTGGAAGTAAAATTCCATGGAGGACCGAACCGACCTCCGTTGAAAAGGCGGCGGATGAACTGTGGGTAGCGGAGAAATTCCAATCGAACCCGGAGATAGCTGGTTCTCCCCGAAATAGTTTTAGGACTAGCCTCAGGTTAGATATCTGGAGGTAAAGCACTGAATAGCCTAGCGGCCGAGAGGTTAGCGAAGCTTATCAAACTCAGAATGCCAGAATATTGATGCCTGGGAGTCAGACAGTGTCAGATAAATGTCATTGTCAAAAGGGAAACAGCCCAGATCTACAGCTAAGGTCCCAAAGTCAGGTTAAGTGGAAAACGATGTGAAGATACGCAGACAACCAGGATGTTGGCTCAGAAGCAGCCACTCATTCAAAGAGTGCGTAATAGCTCACTGGTCGAGCGTCTTTGCGCGGAGAATTTAACGGGGCTAAACCTGGCACCGAAGCTTAGGCAATGTAGCAATACATTGGGTAGGGGAGCGTTGTATACGCGGTGAAACAGTAGCGCAAGCGGCTGTGGAGTGTATAGAAGTGAGAATGCCGGAATGAGTAGCGCGAATGCAGTGAGAATCTGCATGGCCGAAAGCCTCAGGTTTTTGGAGGAAGGTTCGTCCGCTCCAAGTTAGTCGGGAGCTAAGGTGAGGCCGGAAGGCGTAGCCGATGCACAGACGGTAGAGATTCCGTCACCACCAAAAGAGTTAAGCACAGGGACACATTTGAAGTCTCAGAGCCGGGTGTTGGTTCCGGTAGAGATCGAGGGAAGTTAGTACCGAAGTCTGGGATGGAAGATGGCGAGAAAAGCTGTGTGTATTTCTGAGGTGCCCGTACCGCAAACCGACACAGGTAGGTAGGAAGAAGATTCTAAGGCCAACGGGAGAAGGGTTGTTAAGGAACTCGGCAAATTGACCCCGTAACTTCGGGGAGAAGGGTGCTCCAGAGATGGAGCCGCAGAGAATCGGCCCAAGCAACTGTTTACCAAAAACACAGGTTTGTGCTAAATCGAAAGATGACGTATACGAGCTGACGCCTGCCCGGTGCTGGAAGGTTAAGAGGAGATGTGCAAGCATTGAATCGAAGCCCCAGTGAACGGCGGCCGTAACTATAACGGTCCTAAGGTAGCGAAATTCCTTGTCAGGTAAGTTCTGACCCGCATGAAAGGCGTAATGATTTGGGCACTGTCTCAACAGCCCGCCCGGCGAAATTGTAGTACCGGTGAAGATGCCGGTTACCCGCGACAAGACGGAAAGACCCCATGGAGCTTTACTGTAGCCTAATATTGGGTTTCGATGTTGCATGCACAGGATAGATGGGACACTGGGAAACAATCGCTTTGGCGGTTGCGGAGTGGCCGTTGGGATACCATCCTTGCGATATTGGAATTCTAACCTGCGGCTCTGAATCGAGTCGGGGGACATTGTTAGGTGGGCAGTTTGACTGGGGCGGTCGCCTCCTAAAAAGTAACGGAGGCGTTCAAAGGTTCGCTCAGCTTGAACGGAAATCAAGCAAAAGAGTGCAAACGCAGAAGCGAGCCTAACTGCGAGACTGACGGGTCGAGCAGTAACGAAAGTTGGAGTTAGTGATCCGGTGGTATGTGAGTGGAAATGCCATCGCTCAACGGATAAAAGTTACCCTGGGGATAACAGGCTGATCTCCCCAAGAGTCCACATCGACGGGGAGGTTTGGCACCTCGATGTCGGCTCATCGCATCCTGGGGCTGTATTCGGTCCCAAGGGGTTGGCTGGTCGCCAAGTAAAGCGGTACGCGAGCTGGGTTCAGAACGTCGTGAGACAGTTCGGTCCCTATCTGTCGTGGGCGCAGGATATTTGATGGGAGCTGTCCCTAGTACGAGAGGACCGGGACGGACGTACCTCTGGCGCACCAGTTGTTCCGCCAGGAGCATAGCTGGGCAACTACGTACGGATCGGATAAACGCTGAAAGCATCTAAGCGTGAAGCCGACCCAAAGATAAGATATCCCACTGATTCGATCAGGTAAGATCCCTTGAAGACTACAAGGTTGATAGGCACGATGTGTAAGTGGAGTGATCCATTCAGCAAGAGTGTACTAATAGATCGAGGGCTTGACCACAATTCGCTTGAGACTCTCAAGAGTCAACGAAAAAATGTGAGCAGTGATTATTCAGTTTTGAAGGCACGTCCTTCTAAGAAACACTGGACAAACAGTAGACCAGTATGGTATACTGAGCCAGTCATATGGTCGGTGACGATGACGGTGAGGTTCCACCTGTTCCCATTCCGAACACAGAAGTTAAGCTCACTCGTGCCCAAGATAGTTCGCTGGAAACGGCGCGTGATGCCCACACCCATGACCGCAAACGGTATTTTATCCGCTGATGGTCTGGGCTATCGGTTGCAGCCATGGCGGCGCTGGTGCGCCGCTGTTTCCTTATGATCTACCCGACCCAAACGGTATTTTATCCGCATCTGGGCTATCGGTGCAGCATGGCGGCGGGATTATGATTCTATCTATCCGCTGAATGCCATTTTTCAGGATCTTGCGCTCCTGTGCATCGTCTGGCAGGGCATCGACTGGCTGCGGGAGAAAAAATTCGCAAAGGGCATTGCTGCCATTGCCGCCGCCTTGTGTTGGCCGTTTGCGGTGGTAGTATTTCTGCAGCTCTTCCCGCAGGTGCAGGATATGCCCATCGCTTCGACAGCCGTGGCCTTTGTCATCACCAGCCCGCTGCCCATGTGGACAGCCATCACGGATGGCGGATGGAGTTTTTTGCTGGGCGGTGTGCTGCTGTATGCATTGCGTGGACGGCGCAAAGTGCAGCTGACAGTATGGGCACTGGTGATTTTCCTGTGTGACTTTGTGCGGCTCTTTGGGACGCTTTGCAGACAGGCGGATTTTGTGTGTGGACGCAGATGTTCACCGACTACTACGAGTGGTTCGGCGTAGCGGCGGTGTTGCTGATGCTGCTGTACAACGGGCAGCGCGGTAGCGGACACAAGCAGCTGTTCTACTGGTTCTACCCCGCCCATGTGTATCTGCTGTATGGGGCATCCTGTCTGGTTTATAACGTGTTGAGGTGATCTTGTGGCGAATATTCTGGCCGTGGATGACAATCTGGAGCTCTGCAAACTGATCCGCACCACTTTGGAGCGAGACGGCCACCGGGTAGAAACGCGGCAGGCGGGCGGGGCGCTGACCGAGGCGCTTTGCCGCTGGGCAGACTGCATCCTGCTGGACGTGATGATGCCCGGGGAGGACGGCTTTGCGGTCTGTCGGCGCATCCGCAGCCTGACCGAAGCACCCATCCTGTTTCTGAGTGCCCGCACCGATGAGGCCGCTGTGTTGGAAGGGCTGGGCATCGGGGCGGACGACTTTTTGTCCAAGCCCTTCCGGGTGGCAGAGCTGCGGGCGCGGGTGGCGGCACATCTGCGGCGGCAGAGCCGCACCCCGGCACACCGGATGGTGCGCAGCGGCGTGGCCTTTGACCTGACCGCCCGGAGCGCGGCGGTAGAGGGGAAGGCGCTGCCCTTGACCCGCTCGGAGTATGCCATCTGCGAGTATCTGGCGCTGCACGCCGGGCAGACCTTTACCAAGGAACAAATTTACGAAGCAGTTTTTGGCATTGACGGCACTGCGAACGACACCGCCGTGACCCAGCACATCAAAAATATCCGGGCAAAGCTGCGGGCGGCGGGCGTGCCGGAGCCGGAAAAGCTGCTCAATACTGTATGGGGCGTGGGATACCGATGGAAAAGCGAAGACTGACCTCTCTGCGCAGTGTGCTGCTGCAATATCTGGTGCGCACGGCGTTGGCCTGCCTGCTGGTCGCGGTGGGGTGGCTGCTGGTGCTGCTGCTGTGGATCCAGAACAGCGGGCTGTTCCTGCCCGCGAATCAGGCCGCGCAGGCCTGCCAGAAAGCCGCACAGGACGTTTTGCCGGGCATGACCGCCGCCACCTTTGACGAGACCCAGCTGGACTCCTTGTGCCGGTACGCCCTGTTTGCCGCGCCGGACAGCAGCGAGGTGCTGGCCACCAACATGGATGCCGGGCACTTGCAGCGGGCAATGGAGAACCGGCAGGGGAAAACCCGCTGGCATTTTGGCTACACGCAGTATTATATGACGTCAAAATTGCAGGACGGAACGGTCTGCCTGCTGCAATTTGACTATGCCGTGCCCTATGCCGACCCTGCGCTGCGGGGGGCGTGCTGCCAGATATGCAGACCGTGCACTGCATTCTGGGCATTCTGCTGCTGGTAGGCGCGGTGGTGTGGAGCACCCACAGGACCGGGCGCTTCCTGACCCGGGAGACCGAAAAGCTGACCGCCGCCGCGCAGGCGGTGGCGCGGAAAGATCTGGACAGCGCGGTATTTTCCGGCGCGAAGGTGCGGGAGTACGAGAGCACTTTGCAGGCGCTGCAAACCATGGGCGATGAACTGACCGGTAGCCTGCAGAAGCAGTGGGACATGGAGCAGCGGCAGCGGGAGCAGATCATTCAGCTGTCCCACAAGCTGAAAACGCCGCTGACCATCATCAAGGGCAACGCGGAGCTGCTGGCGGAGGATGACGGCCTGACTGCGGAACAGCGGGCGCAGGTGGAAGCGATTCTGCAGGGCGCAGAGCAGACCCGCGCCTATCTTGGCAAGATCCGCGCCGAGGTGCAGACCCCGCTGCGGTATAAACGGAACGTGGAATAAAAATAAAGGGGCTGCCGCACGCTTTGTGCAGCAGCCCTTTGTTTGTTTTTTTACTGTTTTGCCAGCTGTTTGTCCAATCATGCGGCAATGTCCGCGAAAACCTCCAGCTTGTTGGTCTCCACCAGCAGCTCGTGGCGGGCACCGGGGTAGAAGATGCTTTCAATGTTCTGCACACCGGCGTCCTTCAGGCTCTGGATGGCGCGGCGCACGCCCTTGCCCTGCTCACCCACAGGGTCGGCATCGCCGGAGAGGAAGAGCAGCGGCAGAATGACCGTGCGGTGATGGATGCTTACGGCTTTGTAAAGGGAACCGAAGCCCGGACCAGTGAAAGTGCCTGTGTGGCCGAACTGATGAAACTCTATCAGAAGCTGACCGAAACAAAATAAAAACCGGCCCCGCAGTATGGAAACTTTTCCACACGGCGGGGCCGTTCCTGTTTAAAACTTTTCTGCTTTAATTCTTGGTGGCAAACACGATGCCGATGGTGCCCGGGCCGGAGTAGCCGCCAATGGTGGTGCCAATGTCCGTCTCGTAGACCTGCTCAAATTTGCCGTATTTTTTCAGCCCCGCCTTCACTGCGTCCATGCAGCCGGGCTTCGGCTGGCAGGAGGAGATGAACACAAGGCTGTCCTCGATGTCGTCGCGTTCCACCAGACGGTCGGTGATGTACTTGCCCACGCAGATGGGCAGGCTGCCACGGTATCCTTTTTCATCACTTTCAGTTCACCGCCCACCACGGCCAAGCTGGGCTTGATGCCCAGAATGTTGGCACCAAAGGCCAGCACGCCGGAGCAGCGGCCGCTCTTGGCCATATAGTCCAGCTGGTTGAGTACAAAGCTCAGCTGCACCCGCTTGGCGAGGTTCTGCAGCCGCATGGTGATATTGCGGGGCAGCAGGCCATCGGCGGCCCACTTGGCGGCTTGCAGGACCAGATAGCCCTGCCCGGTGCAGATGTTCTGGCTGTCAACAACGGAGACATTCTCAAACTGCTGGGCGGCCAGGCAGGCGTTCTGGTAGCAGGACGAAAGCTTGGAGCTGACCGAGATGTGAATGACAGCGTCATACTCTTTGGCAAACGGGTCAAAAAAATCCGCATACTCCACCAGATTGGCGGCGGCGGATTTGGGCATTTTGCCGCCGTTCTGCACATGGGCAAATACATCGGCGGGGCGGATGCTCACACCGTCCAGATAGCTCTCCTCGCCCATGAGAATATGCATGGGCATGAGCGAAATGTTCCACTCCTGCAGCAGCGCCCCGGACAAATCACAGGTGCTGTCAGCGGTGATCTTAATGTTCAATGGGGTTCTCCTCTTTTCCGGCCGGGGCGCCGCCGCGGCAAAATAGCAAACTATCTTGCCCTAGTATAGCACAGATTGCTCAGGATTGTTAGCTAATAAATGTAAATCTTTTATGAAGTGCCGGAAAAAACAGCCCGATTTTGCGGTTTCTGTACAGTTATCACAAAAGAATGGCCGATTTTATGGTTCTTTCCGAAAATTCGCTCGGAAGTGTTTATTTTGTCTTCTAAAAATTATATAATATGGTATGTACCCTGAATATTAAGATGGATGCGGTCTGCCTTGCGGCCGTTTTATTTATTGGAGGTTGCCTTATATGTTCATTACCGATTACAACCAGCATCTGCTGGACAATGTAAAAGAAGATCCATTTTATCGGCTGCGGCGGCAGCGGAATGTACCCGCTGATCCAGATCCTTGCCGCCAAAGGCTACGAGCTGTCGGGCAGCGATGTGCTGGACGGCAGCATCATCCGCTACGGAGCGGGAGATGGGAGTAAAGGTCAGCCTTGGCCACAATGCGGATAACGTTGTCGGTGCGGACATGGTGGTGTACTCTGCCGCCATCTCCAAGGACAACGTGGAACTGAACGCAGCCGCCTCCTACGGCATCCCCACCGTGGAGCGCAGCGTGCTGCTGGGCTATGTGAGCCGCCTGTATAAGCAGAGCATCTGCGTGTCCGGCACCCACGGCAAGACCACCACCACCTCCATGATCACCACTGCGCTGGAACTGGCAGGCCGCGACCCCTCTGCCGTCATCGGCGGCAAGCTGCCCCTCATCCACGGCTACGGCAAGGCTGGCAAGGGCGCTGATATCGTTATCGAGGCCTGCGAGTTTGCCGAGACCTTCCTGAAGCTGACCCCCTACCTGTCCGTGGTGCTGAACATCGACAATGACCACCTGGACTACTACGGCAGCATGGGTGAGCTGAAGTTCGCCTTCAAGCGCTTTGCCCTGATGACCCAGTTCATGATCTTTGCCAACGCCGACGATAAGAACACCATGGATGTGATGTACACGCTGGACCGCCGGGTGCGCACCTTTGCCATTCAGAACGACGGCGATTATCAGGCATTGAACGTAAACGAATACAAGCCCGGCTTCTTCGAGTTCGACCTGAAGGAGTGGAGCAAGGTCACCGGCCATATCCGTCTGGCTGTGCCCGGCTACCACAACATCTACAATGCACTTGCCATGTGCGCCGTGTGCCGCTTTGCGGGCATGGAAAACCCGCACAGGAACTGGTGGGTCTTGCGGGGGCCGATGGTGCCAAGGATGTCCTCGGTGCGCTCCACCGGGATGGAGAGGTCGCCCTCCTTCTTTTTGATCTTGTCGTCGGCCACGGTAGCGGGGCGGTAGTCCGCCACGGCAGCTGCCATGATGAGCACATCGGTGGTGTCAAAGCGGCCGGTCACCGCCTCGTACATCTGCCGGGCGGTTGTCACCGGCACATCGGTGGTGAACTTGACCGGCGGCAGCGCGGTCTGCCCGTGGATCAGGGTCACTTCTGCGCCCCGCATGGCGGCGGCGCGGGCAACGGCATAGCCCATCTTGCCGGTGGAGTGGTTGGTGAGGTAGCGCACCGGGTCCAGCGGCTCCTGGGTGGGGCCGGCGGTCACCGCAATGCGCAGCCCGGCCAGATCCTTCGGGCGGGCGATGGCATGCAGGATATGCTCGATCAGTACATCTTCCTTAGGCAGACGGCCGCTGCCAACATCCTTGCAGGCCAGCACGCCGCTCTCGGAGGGGATCACCGCGAAGCCGTAGTGTTCCAGCGTGGCGAGGTTATCCTGGGTGATGGGGTTTTCCAGCATCCCGGTGTTCATGGCGGGGGACACAAGCTTTGGACACTTGGCAGCCAGCACCACGGTGGTAAGCATATCGTCCGCAATGCCGTGCGCCATTTTGGCGATGACGTTGGCGGTGGCGGGGGCGACTAAGATCACATCGGCCTTTTTTGCCAGCGAGATGTGGGTGACCTCAAACTTGAAATCCCGGTCAAAGGTGTCCACCATGCACTTGTGGCCGGTCAGGGTCTCAAAGGTGAGAGGGGTGATGAACTGGGTGGCGTTTTTAGTCATGATGACCTCCACATCCGCACCCAGCTTGCGCAGTGCACTGGCCACGTTGGCCATTTTATAGGCGGCAATGCCGCCGCTCACGCCCAGCAGGACGCACTTGCCGTTCAGATCCATGGTTTGTTTACCTCCCGGAAAAACAGTTCTTTTCCACATATCTTACCTTAGTATAATGCAAAACTTCCACCAGCACAACAAAATCTTTGCCGGGGACTTGTATCCGGCGCAAAAATGCGGTAAAATACGCTTGACAAAGAGCAAACCGGTTCTTTTCTTTTATTTTGAAAAGGAAAACAGAATTATGATCTTAGCCATTGATATAGGCAACACCACCGTCGCCCTTGGGGGCATCCGGGACGGACGTGTATGCTTTGTGGCGCGCATGGACACGGTGCGCACCCGCACGGCTGCAGAATATCGTGCCGAAATGGATAAAATTTTTGCGCACCGCCGCCATCCGGAGCGTCCCATGCGCTTTGAGGGCGCTGTGCTCACCAGCGTGGTGCCCCAGATCACCGGGGCACTGGCTGAGTGCGCCCGCCATTATACGGGCAGGAAGCCGGTCATCGTTTCGCCGGAGATCCGCACCGGGCTGACCATGGGGGGAAGCCCCGCGCCGTGGGCAAGGACCGCATTGTGGACGCAGCCTACGCGGCGGCCAACTTCCCGCTGCCGATGATCACGGTCGATCTTGGCACTGCCACCACCTTTAATGTGGTGGACGAGAATCGCGTGTTCCGGGGCGGCGTCATCTGCCCGGGGCTTTCCACCGGGCTGCGGGCACTGGGGGAGCGCTGTGCCCAGCTGCCGCAGGTGCATCTGGGCTCCCCGAAAAAAGCCATCGGCACCAATACCGAAAGCTGTATGCTGTCCGGCTCGGTGCTGGGCACCGCCGTGCTCATTGACGGCATGGTGCAGCGCATTGAAGAGGAATTGGGCAGCCCGGCTACACTGGTGGTCACCGGCGGTCTGGCAAAGTACGTCACCCCGCTGTGCCGCCACCCCCTGACCTATGACCCAGAGCTGCTGATGAAGGGGCTGGCACTGCTGTACCAGCTGAACGCCCCGCAGGAGCACGGCAGCAGCCATGGCGGCGGCAGACACTACGGTCAACAGGGACGCCTCCGGGCAAAGCACCCGCACCCCAACCGCCGCACCCGCCGCGAGCCGGAGGCGCTGGTAGGCTGAGGGAACAAGAGGATAAGGGAGAGCATTATGAAACTGGGCATTCTTGGCACGGGTAAGATCGTGCAGGAATTTTTGCCATGTCTTGTGGAGCACACGCCGTTTACTGTGCAGGCGGTGTGCAGCACCCCGCGCTCGGCGGCAAAGGCCGCAGAGCTGTGTGCACAATATCAGATCCCGCAGCACACCACCAATTATTTTGAGCTTTTGCAGTGGGTGGACGCGGTCTACATCGCCGTGCCCAACTTACAGCACGCCCGCTACGCCCGGGTGGCGCTGGAGGCAGGCAAGCACGTCATTGTGGAAAAGCCCATGGCGGTGACCGCCGCCGAGACCGAGGAGCTGGCTGCGCTGGCACAGCGCAAGCGGCTGTTCCTCTTTGAGGCGATGACCACCCAGTACCAGCCCAACTATGCAAAGCTCCGGGAGCTGCTGCCCCGGGTGGGCACGGTACGCATGGTACAGTGCAGCTTCAGCCAGTATTCCAGCCGGTACGACGCCTTTTGCGCCGGGCAGACCCCGCCGGTGTTCGACCCGCTGTGCGCGGGCGGTGCACTGATGGATTTGGGCGTGTACAACGTCAGCTACATCGTGGGTCTGTTCGGTGAGCCCAACAAGGCAGTATACGCCGCCAACATGGAGCGCAATATCGACACCAGCGGTGTGCTGATGATGGATTACAGCGGTTTCAAGGCGGTAAGCCTTGCCGCCAAGGACTGCGCAGCCCCTGCCCGCTGCATCATTCAGGGCACAAAGGGCTACATCCTGCAAAAATCCACCCCGAACTACTGCGGCGGTGTGACCTTCCATCCCAACGAGGGCAAGGAGGAGCACTACAACCTGAACGGGGATCGTCCCCGGCAGGCGGCAGAGTTCGAGGCCTTTTACCGCGCCATGACCACCGGAGATCAGGAGCTGTGTGCCCGGATGCTGGATACCAGCATCGCGGTGAGCCGGGTACTCACGGTGGCGCGCCGCAGCGCCGGGGTGCGCTTCCCCGGCGACAGGTTCTAACGCATTTTTCTCTGGAACACGCCCTGACAACTACGCGCTTCCAAAGATTTGAATATTCACCTAAAACCCGCAAAGAGCGGGCAGGTTTGCGCCGTATCCGACAAAAAGGGCGGAACGGCAGCAGGAGGAAAACTGAATTATGAAGAATACCAATACGAAGACTTTGACTCGTGTGGCCCTGCTGGTGGCCATTGAACTGGTGATGAAGCTTGTCGGTCTGGGCAGTGTGCCCGTGGGCCCGCTGTACATGAGCTTCCTCACCCTGCCCATCGCCGTGGGTGCCATCACCATGGGCCCCGCTGTGGGCGCGCTGCTGGGCGGCGTGTTCGGCGCAGTGAGCTTCTACGATGCCATCACCGGTGCTTCCGCCATGACCGGCGCACTGTTTCAGGTAAGCCCTGTGAACACCTTTATCCTGTGTGTGGGTATGCGTGTGCTCATGGGTCTGTGCTGCGGCCTGATCTTCAAGGCTCTGCAGAAGCTGGATAAGTCCCGCACCTGGAGCTACATCCTCAGCGCCATGACCGCACCCGCCCTGAACACCCTGTTCTTCATGGGCTACATCGTGCTGGCTTTCTACGGCTGCGACTATGTGCAGAATCTGGTGTCCGTCAAGGGCGCTGCCAACCCCTTCATGTTCGTGGTGCTGCTGGTTGGCGTGCAGGGGGGGCATGGCAAAGCCCGGGGGCACTGGCGTTGGGCGGTAAGGTGACGGACAGCGCAAGGACTATCGCCCGGGCGGCGGGGGTGGAGCTGGTGGACTACTTTGCCCGCCCGGAGCTGACCGTGTATAACGCCATCCCCACCGCCGAGGGCTGCATCGGCATTCTGCTGGAACGGCGCAGCCGTACCCTGTGGGGCGCGGCGGTGCTGGTGCTGGGCTTTGGCCCGGTGGGGCGGGCGCTTGCGGTGCGTCTGGCGGCACTGGGTGCGCGGGTGACCGTGGCGGCACGCCGCCCGGTGCAGCGGGCCATGGCAGAGGAACTGGGTCTGCGGGCGGTGCCGCTGACAGACCTTGCCGCCGCAGCTGCCGCCTTTGATACGGTGGTGAACACCATCCCCGCGCCGGTGCTGACGGCGGCAGTGCTGGCAGCGCTGCCGAAGGGGTGTCTGATCGTGGATCTGGCCTCAAAGCCCGGCGGCACGGACTTTGCCGCCGCCCGGCGGCTGGGGCACACGGCGCTGCACGCGCTGAGCCTGCCGACGGTCTGGGCACCGGAAACGGCAGGGGAGGCGCTGGCGCGCACGGTGCAAGCCATTTTGCAGGAGCGGGAGGAGAAGATATGACCACAGAGAAAAAGGGCTGTCTTGCCTTTGCGGTGTGCGGCAGCTTTTGTACGTTGGAGGACGCCTTGGGCGCGGCGCAGGCACTGACGGCACAGGGCTGGACGCTGCTGCCCGTCATGAGCTTTGCCGCGCAGCAGGATACCCGGTTCGGCACCGGGGAAAGCTGGCGGCAGCGCTTACAGGCCGTTACCGGGCAGCCGGTGCTGGACACCCTGCAGGCGGTGGAGCCGCTGGGCCCCCGGCGGCTGGCGCAGGCGCTGGTGGTCGCCCCCTGCACCGGCGCAACGCTGGCGCGGCTGGCGGCGGGACTTTCGGATACGCCGGTGACCCTTGCCGCCAAAAGCCTGCTGCGGGTGGGCAGCCCGGTGGTGCTGGCAGTGTCTACCAACGACGGCCTTGGCGCCTCCGGCGAAAACATGGCGCGGCTGTGCCAGCGCAAGCACTATTACTTTGTGCCCTACGGGCAGGACGACCCCTTTGCCAAGCCCCAGAGCCTGAAGGCCGACCTTGCCCTGCTGCCCGCCGCCGTGGACGCCGCTTTGCGGGGCGAGCAGCTGCAGCCGGTGCTGCTGGGACAAAGGAATGCGTAAATCTCTTTTCAGCGGGGAAAAAATGTGGTATACTTCAAATGATGTCTTGCTGGCATAAAACGGATAAGCGGAGAATACCAGATGAAAAAATTTACCGCAGCACTGTGCACTGTGCTGCAATTTTTTGATAGATCGCGTGCGCTGTACTGATGCCCTGGGTCGGCGCGGCCCATGGCGGCGAGCAGCCGGCCCGGCGCTGGCCAATACCCGGGCATACTGCATCATGGATGCAGACACCGGCCTTGTGCTGGCGCAGCAGAATATGGACGAGGAGCTGCACCCGGCCTCCATTACCAAAGTAATGACCCTTGGTCTTGCCTGCGAAAAGGCGCAGGGGGACTGGGATGACGTAAAGCTGACCGTGACCCACGAGGATGTCTACTCGCTGGCGGGCACGGATTCCAGCCATATCGCCCTGCGGGAAGGGGAAGAAGTCCCCCTGACGGATGCGCTGTATGCCACCCAGATGGCCAGCGCCAACGACGGCGCCAACCTGCTGGCGGAGTATTTCGGCGGCGGCACCATCGCGGACGGCGTGGCGGCCATGAATGCACAGGTGGAGGAACTGGGCCTTGCCCACACCCACTTTTCAAACCCCCACGGCATCAGCGACGACGACCACTATACCAGCTGCTACGACATGGCACAGATCCTGCGCTGGGCACTGCAGCAGCCGGGGTTTGAGGACCTGTTCACCCGCAACGAGATGTACACCATGCAGCCCACCAACATCCAGCCGGTGACCCGCTACTTCTCCCAGCAGGATAAGATCCGCATCGGCTCCAGCCGCTACCATATCGACAGTGTGCTGGGCTCCAAGCTGGGCTATACCAACACCGCCCGGTACAGCTATGTCTGTCTGGCGGAGCAGGACGGGGTGCGGCTGATCTGCGCGACCATGCAAAGCCAGCTGAGCACCGATAAATATAACGATATGCGCACCCTGCTGGACTACGCCTTTTCCACCTATAAAAGCTACACCCAGCTGCCCGGCGGCACGGTCACCGCACAGCTGGCTGTGGCGGGCGGCGGGCAGAGCCTTGGCACCGTTACCGTAGCCGACCCCAGGGTGAAGCTGCTGCTGGCCGAGGGCTTATCCGCGCAGGACGTGACCGTGGACTTGGAGCTGCCGGAGCAGTATCTGCTTGGCGCAGAGCCCGCCGTGTATGCGGTGTACACCCTGAACGGCGGCGCGCAGCAGGAGAGCACCAGCATGCGGGTAAAGGCAGAGATCACAGGTCTGGCGGAGCTGCTGGAGCAGAGCACCGGCACAAAGCTGGAAGCCGCCAGGGACGTGGAACCGGGCAGCAGCGCATGGGTGCTGGCGGGCATCTCGGTGGGGTGCACCATAGGTGCAGCCGTGGTTACCGTACTGGTGCTGCGGGTACATTCCCGCCTGAAAAAGCGCCGCAAAACGGCAAGGCACCATAAAAAAGCGTAAAAGCCTGTTCAAAACCAGACTTTTCCAGATAAAGAAAAAGCTTTCAGAAAAAAAGAGAGGTACAATATCATGGGTAAGTTTATTTTTACGCAGACCGAGATCCCCGGCGTGGTGGTCATTGAGCCGCAGGTGTTCGGCGACGACCGCGGCTATTTTATGGAGACCTACCAGAAGGACCAGTTCGCAGAGGCCGGTATCGACAAGGAATTTGTGCAGGACAACCAGAGCCGCTCCACCCGGGGCGTGCTGCGCGGGCTGCACTTCCAGAAGAACCACACCCAGGGCAAGCTGGTGCGCGTGACCAAGGGCGAGGTGTTCGATGTGGCCGTGGACTGCCGCCCCCACAGCGCCACCTTTGGCAAGTGGGTGGGCGTGACCCTTTCCGAGGACAACAAGAAGATGTTCTATATCCCGGAGGGCTTTGCCCACGGTTTTCTGGTGCTGAGCGATGTGGCAGAGTTCTGCTACAAGTGCACCGATGTCTACGACCCCACCAGCGAGGGCGGCATCCCCTACGACGACCCCACCGTCAACGTGCAGTGGCCGGACTGCGGCTGCGAGCACAAGACCAGCGCAAAGGACAAGCTGCACGAGCCCTTTGCCGCCCAGAAGTTCGAGTATTTTGAAAAGTGGTGATCGCCCGTGGCAAAACTCAAAGCAATGTGGAACGGCTTCTGGCGCTACCGCTATCTGCTGTGGAACCTTGTAAGCCGTGATTTCAAGCTGAAATACCGCCGCAGCGTGCTGGGCGTGGTGTGGAGCGTTTTGAACCCGCTGCTGATGTGCCTTGTGTACTGGGCGGTGTTCAGCAGCCTGATGGATATGCGCGGCAGCGGCATCGACAACTTTGCCGTCTTTCTGATGTGCGGTCAGCTGCTGTTCAACTTCTTCAACGAGGCTACCTCCACCAGCATGAGCAGCGTGCTCAGCGCCGCCCCGCTGCTGAAAAAGGTGTATATCCCCAAGTATATCTTCCCGCTGGAAAAGTGCTGCTTTGCCATGGTGAACTGCATCTTCAGCTTTGTGGCGCTGCTGCTGGTCATGATCTTTACCGGCGCGCCTTTCCACCTGACCATTTTTGAGGCGCTGTACCCGCTGGTGACCCTGTTCTTCTTCAGCCTCGGGGTCAGTATGTTCTTGGCGGCGGCTACCGTGTTCTTCCGGGATATCATGCACATCTGGAGCGTGTTCATCACCGCGCTGCTGTATTTCTCCGCCATCTTCTACGACCCCACCCAGATGACCTTTTCCATCGGCGGGTTCAATATGCAGCAGATCATCAAGCTGAACCCCATGTACTGGTATATCACGGGCTTCCGCCGCACGGTGATGTGGGGCATCCCGCTGGACGTAAATATGTTCCTTGTCTGTGGCATCTGCGCCGTAGTGTCCATGCTAGTGGGGCTGCAGATGTTCCGCAAAACGCAGGACCGCTTTGTGCTGCACATTTAAGGAGGGTGAACAATGGAACCAATTATTAAAGTGGACAATGTTTCCATGTGCTTCAACCTTTCCAAGGAAAAGCATGAGAGCCTGAAGGAGTATTTTCTGGCCATGGTGCAGGGACGGCTGCAATACGACGAGTTCTACGCCCTGAAGGACGTCAGTCTGGACATCATGCCCGGCGATTTTTACGGCCTGGTGGGCCTGAACGGCTCGGGCAAATCCACCCTGCTCAAGACCATTGCAGGTGTGTACAAGCCCAGCAAGGGCAAGGTGACGGTCAACGGCACCATCGCGCCGCTCATCGAGCTGGGCGCGGGCTTCGACATGGACCTCACCGCCCGGGAGAACATCTATCTCAACGGCACGGTGCTGGGCCTGACGCCCAAGTACATCGACGAAAAATTCGACGAGATCGTAGATTTCAGCGAGCTGCAGAACTTTCTGGACGTGCCGCTGAAGAACTACTCCTCCGGCATGGTGGCCCGTATCGGCTTTGCCATTGCCACCATCACCAAGCCCGATATTCTCATTGCGGACGAGGTGCTGTCGGTGGGCGATTTCCTGTTCCAGCAGAAGTGCGAAAAGCGGATGCAGGAGCTGATGGCGGGCGGCACCACGGTCATTTTGGTGTCCCACTCTATCGAGCAGATCGAGCGGATGTGCACCAAGGTGGCATGGCTGAGCCACGGCCACCTGAAAATGAACGGGGATACCCAGACAGTCTGCGCCGCCTACAAGGCGACCCAGCGCGGCGAGGTCTGATATGAATGTACGGTTGAAACGCGCCAAGGAGCTTGCCGGCTATGCGGTGCAGCTGACAAAGGAAGAGGGCCTGCCCACCATGGTCAGGCGCGGCGCGGGCTTTGTGAAGCGCCGCTGCTTTGGCAAACGTGCGCGCTACCTGCCCGCCAAAAAGGTGCTGGAAGCCCAGCGCGCAGAGCTGGCAGGCAAAACGGCGGCAGACTGCGGCCTGCCCACCATCTCGGTGCTGACCCCGCTGTATAATACCCCGGAAAAATACCTGCGGGAATTTCTGGATTCCTTTGTGGACCAGACCGCCCCCAACGGGCAGCTCTGCCTTGCCGATGCTTCGGACGCTGCCCACGGGGACGTGGAGCGGATCGTAAAGGAATATCAGGCAAAGAATCAACGTATCGTATACAAAAAGATCGAAAACAAGGGCATTGCGGCCAACACCAACGCCGCCGCGCAGCTGGCAACAGGGGAGTATCTGGCGCTGGCTGACCACGACGACATCCTGGCGCCCCACGCCATGTACACCATGGGCAAGGCCATCTTACAGCTGCGGCAGCGCGGCGAGCCGGACGGCTTTTTGTACAGCGACGAGGCCCTGTTCACCAAGAGCATCCGGCGGCCCATGGTGGCCCACTTCAAGCCGGACTACGCCCCGGATTACCTGCTGTGCTGCAACTACATCTGCCATCTGGCGGTGTTCCAAAAAGCGCTGTGGGAGCAGCTGGGCGGCGAACGCCCGGAGTGCGACGGCAGTCAGGACCACGACCTGTTCCTGCGTCTGCTGGAAAAGACCGGCGGTGCCGCCCATGTGCCGCAGGTGCTGTACTACTGGCGGGTGCACGCGGGCTCCACCTCCGGCGGCGCAGACGCCAAGCCCTATGTGGCGGCAGCGGCCAAAAAGGCGCTGGCAGACCACCTGACCCGCACCGGGCGCACCGGCACGGTGGAGGACGGCCTGTTCCCCAGCACCTACCGGGTGAAGTGGGACATCGTGGGCGAGCCGAAGGTGAGCATCCTCATCCCCAACAAGGACCACACCGAGGATCTGGAAAAATGCCTGCACAGCATCTGGACAAAGACTGAATGGGAGCACTTTGAGGTCATCGTGGTGGAGAACAACTCCACCGACCCCGCCACCTTTGCCTACTATAAAAAGGCGCAGCAGCGCTATGACGGTCTGCGGGTGGTCACCTACCCGAAAAAGGGCTTCAACTTTTCCGGCATCAACAACTTTGGCCGCAAATACGCCACCGGCGAATATCTGCTGCTGCTGAACAACGATGTGGAGGTGCGCAGCAGCGAATGGCTCACTGAACTTCTGCGCCAATGCGCTCACCCCGGCGGGGCGGCAGTGTGCGGTGCAATGCTCTTTTACCCGGACGAGACCATCCAGCACGCGGGCGTCATTACCGGGCTGGGGGGCTACGCGGGGCACAGCCACAAGTACAAAAAGGCCGGCGGCAGCGGCTATATGTTCCGCGCCGCCACGGTGCAGGACTTTTCCGCCGTGACCGGTGCCTGCCTGCTGGTAAAGACCAGCGTGTGGGACGAGGTGAAGGAGCTGGACGAAGCCTTTGCGGTGGCCTTCAACGATGTGGACTTCTGCCTGCGGGTGCGGGATGCGGGCTACCGCATTGCGTGGACGCCCTACGCCCAGCTGACCCACTACGAGAGCAAGAGCCGCGGCGGGGACGAGAAAGACCCGGTAAAGGCACGGCGCTTTGCCGCCGAGCAGCAGCGTCTGTACGAGGTGCACGGCAAGGAGAACATCCTGCATGACCCCTACTACAACCCCAACCTGACCATGGACCGGGAGGATTTTTCCGAAAGCGATGATCTGCGCGGGCTAAAAGAGGGACGCATCACGGTGCAGTGGAGGGAATAACAGCATGAACATCAAGGGCCATTTTGAGACTATCACCCGGCACAAGCTGCTGGTGATGAAATACTGCTTTGCCTGCGGGCTCTATGAGCAGGGCCTTGCCCACGACCTGAGCAAGTACAGCCCCACCGAGTTCATCCCGGGGTGCATCTACTATCAGGGCGACCACAGCCCCAACGAGGCGGAGCGGGAGGCCAGGGGCTACACCTCGGCCTGGCTCCACCACAAGGGCCGCAACAAGCATCATCTGGAATACTGGATCGACTACAGCACCACCAAGACCGGCCTGACCGGCATGAAGATCCCCCTGCGGTACGTCTGCGAGATGGTGTGCGACCGCGTGGCCGCCAGCCAGATCTATCTGGGCGACAAGTACACCGATGCCTCCCCGTGGGAATACTACGAGCGCAGCAAGGACCACTACCTGCTCCACCCGGAGACCCGGGCACTGCTGGAAAAGCTGCTGTGCATGGTGCGGGACCTCGGGCGGGAGCGCACCTTTGCCTACATGAAATTCCTGCTTGGCTGCGAAAAGGATTACTAAGCCCGAAAGGCTGCTGCACAGACTGTGCGGCAGCCTTTTTTGCGTGCAGAAAAGCCCGCGTGCAGACGCGCCTGTGAAAAAGCAATTCCGGAAAATCGGCAGATTTTCCGGAATTGCGAATAAAAAATAATTTTTCCACTGCAACGACGACGACCGCCGCCAGTGGCGGAAACAGGGAGGAGTTGTTGGGGCAGCGGCCAGCAAGATGCGAGTGCCGCCCAAGGCACGATGCGGATGCTGGGTGCCGCAACCCGGAAGGCGCGGCGCGCATTCAAAATGTTCCTGCTTTTGCACGCTTTGCCGAAACTTTCTGCCAAAGTTTGGCGCATCTGCCCATTGACAGCGCGCCGCAGCAGGGGATAAGATGAAACCGGGGAGCAACGCACTCCCATAAGAAGAAAGCGGGGGGACCACAGATGAAGCTTTGGAAACGATGGACGGCAGCGGCTCTTGCAGCTGCAATGGCGCTGCTGCTTTTAGCAGCCTGCGGGCCCTCCGGTCCTTCCGCGCCGGATGCGCCGGATAAGCCGGGCAGCAGCGAGACCGGCAAAGACCCCACCGACAAAAAGACCGAGGCGCAGAAGGTGGCTGCGGTGGTGGACACACTGAATGCGGTGCGCAAGGACTACGGCAATAACACCCCGCTGACCATGGACGCCGAGGTCTGCGCCATGGCTGAAAAAATGGCAAAATTGCAGCTGGACTGGCTGCTTGGCAAGTACGGCACCGACCCGAATGGCAAGCGGTATACGAAGGACTGGAACGACATCAGCCAGCTGCCGGTAAAGGGTAAAAAGCTGGTGGGCGTAGGCGGCTACGCTGCGTATCCCACAGAGAGCGTGATCCGCGGCTGGGTAAAGGACACCGGCAAATGGAAACCGGCACTGGTCACGAGCACGGAAGCTACCCTTGTGGGCGTGGGCGTTGTGCATAACACCGACCCCAAAACGAGGGATGAATACCCCATTATGGTGGTCGTGATGACCTACTGATACGAGCAAACGCCGCTGACAAAAAGTCGGCGGCGTTTTTGTGTGGTCTGCCGGATAACGCAAAAACACCCCGGCCGGGCGGTTTTACCGCTTGGCCGGGGTGCTGTTTTGCAAGAAAAATATTACTGCTCGTTTTCGTAGATCTTGATATAGCGCGGGGCGCTTTTATCCTGCCAGAGCAGCAGAATGGCGGTCAGGGCGACAGCCAGTGTGGTGAGGACGGCGAGCAGAGCTTTGAGAACTTTCATGGTTTGGTGCCTCCTTGTGAAGTTCGGGAGCGGAGCGGGGGACGTTCCGCCTGTCATGTTAGGTATAGTATAGCATATTCCCACAGTAAAGGCAAACGGCAGAAGAGGGAGAACAAAAAGAAAAATACGGTGGTTAGTTAAAACTAATCGGCAAAAACGAATAAGAAAGTTCAGGAAAATTCATCATTTGAGCCGTGATGTCGTTGACTTCCCGCGCCAAAATGATACAATAAGTGTGTTAAGCAGCTGCTGTCCCTGTACCAGTGCGCCTGCATGGGCGTGGGGATGGCAATTCAAGCAGAATGGGGGATTTAATCCATGTTGAACAAGCTGAAACGTGCGGCGCTTGGCGCGCATACGCCGCATGACAAGGCAACCGCTGCAAGCAAGCCTATCCCGATGCCTCTGCCCGCGCAGGTACGCATCCTCATGAGCCAGCATATCGGCGCTCCCGCCAAAGCTCTGGTGAAAAAGGGCGACGAAGTGTTCGTTGGCACCAAGATCGGTGAGGCTGGCGGCTTTGTCTCTGCAAACATCCACTCCAGCGTTTCCGGTACGGTAGCTGCAGTGGAACCTTTCCGTCTGTCCAATGGCCGTATGTGCGATTCTGTTGTCATCAAGACCGATGGCAAGCAGACCGTAGACCCGGCTGTCAAGGCACCGGAAGTGACCGATAAGGCCAGCTTCCTCAAGGCTGTGCGTGAGTGCGGTCTGGTCGGTTTGGGCGGCGCAGGCTTCCCCACCGATGTGAAGCTGCAGCCCAAGCAGTCGGTGGATACTTTACTGATCAACGCCTCCGAGTGCGAGGTGTGGCTGACCAGCGACACGCAGGAGATGCTGGAGTGCAGCGATGATATCATCCGCGGCATCAAGGCCGTGTTGCAGTACACCGGCATCCCGAAGTGCGTCATCGGTATTGAGAACAACAAGCCCGAGTGCATCGACCTGCTGTGCAAAAAGACCAAGGACGACAGCGCCATCGAAGTCAAGCCTCTGCCCAGTGTCTACGGCACCGGCGCAGAGCTGATCCTCATTGAGAAGTGCCTCGGCCGTGAGGTGCCCCACGGCGGTCTGCCCGCCGATGCCGGCGCTATCGTCATGAACGTGACCAGCGTGTCCACCCTGGGCAAGTATCTGGCTACCGGTATGCCGGTGGTCGAGCGCACCATCACCGTGGACGGCGATGCCTGCGCAAAGCCCCAGAATGTTGTTGTGCCCGTGGGCACCGCCTATCAGGACATTCTGGACTATGTGGGCGTCAAGGGCGAGCTGGGCAAGGTGGTTGCCGGCGGTGCCATGATGGGCCCCGCTGTGGAGAACCTTTCCTACCCCACCACCAAGACCACTTCCGGTCTGATCCTGCTGAGCAAGGCAGCTGCACAGCCCGCACAGGTCAACCCCTGCATCCGCTGCGGCCGCTGCGTGGAGTACTGCCCCATGGGTCTGGAGCCCGTGGAGGTCAATCAGGCCTACGCCGCCCGCGATGTGCAGGAGCTGGGCAAGCTGCATGCTGACTACTGCTTCAACTGCGGCTGCTGCACGTTCGTCTGCCCGGCAAAGCGCCCTGTTACCCAGATGATGAGTCTGGCCAAGGCGTTCTACCTTGGTGAAATCAAAAAAGGAGGCAATAAGTAATGGATACGAAGCTTATTGTTTCGGCTTCCCCGCACGTCCGCAGCGAAGAGACCACCCAGAGCCTGATGGCTAACGTGATCGTCGCCCTGTGCCCCTGCGTGGTGGCCTCTGCCATCATTTTTGGTATGCGTGCACTGCTGGTAACAGCCGTGTCCGTGGTGGCCTGTGTGGCCTTTGAGTGGCTGTACTGCAAGCTGCTCAAGAAGCGTGCAAACCCCATCAGCGACCTGTCCGCTGTGGTCACCGGCATCATTCTGGCCATGAACGTGCCCGTGGGTATGCCCATCGGCCAGCTGATCATCGGCGATCTGGTGGCAATTATTGTTGTCAAGCAGCTGTTTGGCGGCATTGGCATGAACTTTGCAAACCCCGCTCTGGTGGGCCGTATCGTGCTGTTCATCAGCTTTGCGGGTTCCATGAATAAGTGGGTGTTCCCGGATGCAGCGGTGGATCAGCTGTCCAGGCTACCCCGCTGGCTGTGGCAGATCCCTCCAAGCTGAGCCTGCTGGATCTGTTCATGGGCATCCATGGCGGTGTGCTGGGCGAGACCTGCGCACTGGCTATCGTGCTGGGTCTGATCTATCTGGTGGCTACCAAGACCATTAGCATCGCTATCCCTGCTTCCTACGTTGGCAGCGTGTTCGTGTTCTACCTGATCGCTACCAAGGATCTGCACAGCGCACTGGTTGCCGTGCTGAGCGGCGGCCTGCTGTTCGGCGCTGTGTTCATGGCTACCGACTACGTTACCAGCCCCTTACCCTGAAGGGCAAGCTGGTGTACGGCGTTTGCCCTGGCATCGTTACCTTTGCCATCCGTTACTGGGGCAGCTACACCGAGGGCGTGTCCTTCGCGCTGCTGTTCATGAACCTGTGGGTCCCGTACATCAATGACCTGACCCGTCAGACCCCGTATGGCTACGTCAAGCCTGCAAAGAAAGCGAAGGAGGGTGCTGGCAAATGAGTAAGACTGCAAATTCCAGCTGGGAAACCACCGGTAAGCCGATCGTTGTGCTGACCGTCATCTCTCTGATCGTCAGCCTGCTGCTGGCACTGGTGAACGGCATGACCGCCCCGTTATCAAGGAGAACACCCGCCGCACCACGCTGGCTGCTTATGTCAGCGTGATGCCCTCTGTTTCGGACGCAGCTACGCTGGAGGAAGTGACCGACTACACCACCGCCAATGTTACCGGTGTGGTAAAGGCTCCCGATGGCGGCATTGCCATCAAGGCCGAGGAAAAGGGCTTTGACGGCGGCATCCTGACCGTCATCATGGGCTTTGATGCCAACGGCGCCGAGACCGGCATCTGGGTAGACGCTTCTACCCAGACCAAGGGCATTGGCTCCAATGTGGCCAATGACGACTTCCTGGCGCAGTTCAACGGCATGGACGGTACCAAGAACATTGTGATGAATCAGGATTTCGATGCGTACAGTGGCGCAACCATTTCGTCCACCGCTCTGTTTGCTGCCATCAATGACTGTATCAACTGCTTCAACGAGCTGGCATAAAGGAGGTTGGTAAGAAATGGCACAAGAAAATAAGTCCAAGGTAAGCATCCTTACCAACGGCATCATCAAAGAAAACCCTGTTCTGCGTCTGGTTCTGGGCACCTGCTCCATTCTGGCCGTTACCACGGCAGTTTCCAGCGCACTGGGCATGGGCGCCGCCTTCACCTTCGTGCTGGTGTGCTCCAATATCATGATCTCCCTGCTGCGCAACGTGATCCCCGGCAAGGTGCATCTGCCCTGCTACATCGTCATCATCGCAGGCTTTGTGACCATCGTCCAGATGTTCATGCAGGCCTACATGGAAAGCCTGTACAACGCTCTGGGCGTGTTCCTGCCCCTGATCGTTGTCAACTGTATCATTCTGGGCCGTGCCGAGATGTTCGCCTGCAAGAACAATGTGGTGGATTCCGCACTGGACGGCATGGGCATGGGCCTCGGCTACACCCTCACCGCTACCCTGATGGCCTCCATCCGTGAGATCCTGGGCAGCGGCACCTGGCTGGGCTTCCAGATCATTCCGGAAAGCGTTGCCAAGGTCTCCATCATGACGCAGGCTCCCGGTGCATTCTTCTGCTTTGGCCTGTTGATGGCCGGCTGTGTGTGGCTGGAAGGCAAGCTGGATGCCCGTATCGAGCGCAAGAGCTGCTGTGATCTTGACAATCTGAAGAAGGAGGCGGAATAAGATGCTCGTCAAACTCGCTGCGATCTTCTTCAGCATGATCCTTGTCAACAACTATGTGCTGGTGAAGTTCTACGGTATCTGCCCGTTCCTGGGCGTTTCCAAAAAGCTGGATTCCGCTGTTGGTATGTCCGGCGCTGTCATCTTCGTCATGTTCATGGCAACGGCCGTTACCTTCCCCATCCAGATCTTCATTCTGGACCAGGCTGGTCTGAGCTACCTGCAGACCATCGTGTTCATTCTGGTCATCGCTGTTCTGGTGCAGTTCATCGAGATCTTCCTCAAGAAGTACGTGGTTGCCCTGTACAACTCTCTGGGCGTTTACCTGCCCCTGATCACCACCAACTGCTGTGTGCTGGCTGTCACCATTCTGGTCGTGGGCGACTACGGTGCAGATGTGGCTGCACACGGCTTCGGCTACGCCTACATCGAGGCTCTGATCTGCGCCATCGGCGCAGGCTGCGGCTTTATGCTGGCCATGGTCATGTTCAGCGGCGTGCGTAAGCGCGTAGAAGCCTGCGATCCCCCGGCACCCTTCAAGGGCCTGCCCATCACCCTGATCGCAGCCGCAATCACCAGCCTGTCCTTCATGGGCTTCGGCGGCATCGTCGAAAACCTGTTCAATGTTACGCTGTAAGGGAGGAACAGGACTATGAATATTGTATCTGCTGTTATCCTGTGTACCATCGTGGGCGCAGTCGGCGCGATCGTTCTGGTGGCTGCCGCAAAGTTCATGGCGGTGGAGGAAGACCCCCGCATTGAAGAAGTTACCGCCTGTCTGGCCGGCGCAAACTGCGGCGGCTGCGGTTACGCCGGCTGCTCTGATTACGCCAAGGCAGTCGTTCATGGACGGCGTGCCCTGCGACAAGTGCGCACCCGGCGGCCCCAAGGCTGCTGCTGCCATTGCCAAGATCATGGGCGGCGAGGCAAGCGCCGTAGAGAAGAAGGCTGTTGTGCAGTGTCAGGGCAGCTCCGAGCACTGCAAGCCCGCCTACGACTACAAGGGCATCCAGACCTGTGCTGCTGCGGCAGCCCTGTACGGCGGCCCCAAGACCTGCACCTTCGCCTGCATCGGTCTGGGCGACTGCACCAAGGTGTGTAAGTTCGACGCCATCCACATCGTAGACGGTGTGGCAAGGTGGACAAGGACAAGTGCACCGGCTGCGGTGCCTGCGCCAACATCTGCCCCAAGCAGGTGATCATGATCGACGCTGCCGGCCCCCGCAAGCCGGTGGTCATGTGCTCCAACAAGGATAAGGGCCCTTTGGCCATGAAGGCCTGCACCACCTCCTGCATTGCCTGCGGCATGGGCTGACCAGCGCAGTGGTGCTGCTGGCAGCGGCCTTTTTTGTGGTGGGCATCGCCAAGGGCAGCGTCATCAATGTGACCTGTACCATTCTGGTCAGCAATCACTCCGCCGACCGCAACCCGGGGCATGAACCTGATGCACAGCTGCTACGCCTGCGGCGCACTGCTGTGCCCCTGCTGAAATTGCAGGCGGCAAAGCCGGGTAGGGCGAACCGAGCTGGCGGTCTTTTGCTGGCTGGCGTGTGGCGTGGGTGCTCTGGCTGGTGGCTGCTGGTGTCGCGTTTGCCCGGCGCGGCGGGAGCTAAAGGCGCAGAGAAGGAAGCCATCGACTGGAGCTTTCTGCGCTCTGCCCGCTTCTGGCTGCTGACCGGGCTGCTGTTCTTCCAGAACGCCGCCGAGCAGAGCGTCAACGGCTGGATGGTGACCTACTTCAAGGGCAGCGGTATCATTGCGGGCACGCTGGCGGCCTACACCGTCACCGTGATGTGGGGCGCTACGCTGGTGGGGCGTCTGCTCATCGCCTTTGTGTTCCCCTTAAAAAATCCCCGCAAGGCCATGGTGGGCATGAGCGTGCTGTGCACTGTGTTCTATGTGCTGCTGGTCATGGCGCACACGCAGGGCGCAGCCATTGCGCTGCTGTTTGCCTTTGCCATCTCCATGTCCGGGCTGAACCCCACCGCCGTGGCCAGCGCGGGACGCATGACCAGTGTGACCAGCATGGGCATCATGCTGCCGGTGGCCTCCAGCGGTGCCATCCTGATGCCGTGGGTCATCGGCATGGTGGCCGAGCGTGCGGGGCTTGCCGCCGGTATGGCCTCCAACATCGTGCCCTGCGTGGGCCTGATTATTTTTACCCTGCTGGTGGCTAGACTGCCGGAGGAATGATGTGCCGCTGGCGCGGCAATGCCGGGAGCGGGGACGGTTTGGAATGGCCTCCGCTGCGCTCTGGCCATAATCAGAGGAAGAATTATTTTTAATAGAGCAATGCCGGAGCGTCTGCGGACGCTCCGGCATTGCATTTTCACGGGTGGGGTCGTGAAGGGCAGCGGCAGCTGCAGCGCCGCTTTCTGCGAAAGCGTGGCGCTGCCGGAAAGCACTGCCAGTCTGCGCCCTCATCCGGCGCTGCCGGCTAAAGCGCAAAGCTTGCAGGCGCGCTTGCTCCCCGGGGGGAGCTGTCGCGCAGCGACTGAGGGGCTATAAATCGGCGGAGCCGGAAAAAACGGTTAAAAGATCTTCACGCCGAACAGGCGTGAATCTTCAGTTTTTTCCGGTGTAGCCCACCCTTTTGGGGTTAAAAGGGGCGAGCAGCCCCTTTTTCGTGGCTCCAGCGCGTCGAAATCGCTGGCACTTTTCTGGTTCTCTTTTGGTGTCAAAAGAGAACATCCCCTCGGCAAGCAGAAACTTTCCCTGCGGAGCGCATTTCAAATCGTTTTGCGTTATCCTTCAATCCCTCTTGCTTTTGCGCTGAACTCGCAGCCGCAGTAATCCTGCCGGTACAGGCCATATTCCTCCGAAAGCTGCAGGCTGCGCAGGTAGCCGTTGTGCTTTTTGAAGTCCGAGGGCAGATGCTTTACCCCGAACTCTGCCTCCAGCTCCTGCCCGATGGCATTGATGCGGGCAGCGTCCTTGTGGGGGCTGATGGACAGGGTGGTGGTGAACCAGTCAAAGCCGTTGTCCCGGGCGTATTGCGCCGCGCGGCGCATCCGCAGCCGGTAGCAGACGGTGCAGCGGCTGCCGCGCTCCGGCTCGTTTTCCAGCCCGGCTACGGCGGTGTAGAACTGCTGCGGGTCGTAAGTGTCCTCCACCACGGTCACCCCCAGCGGGTGGGCGGCTGCCACGAACTTCTGCAGCTCCTCGCCCCGGCGGTAATACTCTGCCGCCGGCCATGTGTTGGGGTTATAGTACAGCACCGTGATCTCAAAATACCGGCACAGCTGCTCCAGCACGGCGCTGGAACAGGGGCCGCAGCAGGCGTGGAGCAAAAGGCGCGGGTGGGTATCGCCAAGGGTTGCCAGCACGGCGTCCATCTGCTGGGCATAGTTGCGTTGTGTTGCCATTGGTATCATCCTTTGCTATAATGGTCTTGCCTACATTATAGCATATTTTACGATGAAATACAGGAGGTTCTCCCATGACGGAAGAAAAGATCGCCCGCATCAATGCGCTGGCCAAAAAGAGCAAGACTACCGGCCTGACCGAGGCCGAAAAAGCCGAGCAGCAGGCACTGCGGCAGGAGTATCTGGCCGACATCAAAGCCAGCCTGCGCAGCCAGCTGGAGCGCACGTCCATTCAGGAACCGGACGGCACTATCCACAAGGTGACTCGCCGCACCGACCTGACTGAACCCCGCAGGGAGCGCAGCAATTTTGAACGTGCAAAGAGGGGAATCCGCCGCAAAAGGTTTTCCCCTTTTTTTTTTGCGCGGCAGACTGTGCTATACTATAATAGCATTGGTGCGTGCCGCAAGGGCAGCAAACCGGTGCGTTTTACCCAAGGTAGCGTATCCCGGGCAAGGTGCACGGAAAAGGCTGTCTTTTGAAAAAAGGATAAAGAGGTCATTTATTATGCTTACTGCAATTACGGGTATCAACTGGGGCGATGAGGGCAAGGGCCGCATGGTCGACCTGATCAGCCAGGAGTACGACATCGTTGCCCGTTACCAGGGCGGCGACAACGCCGGCCACACCGTAAAAACGAGCGCGGCAAGTTCGTGCTGAACCTGCTGCCCTCCGGCATCCTGCGCCCCAACGTCGTGTGCGTTATGGGCAACGGCATGGTCATCGACCCGCATCATCTGGACGGCGAGATCAATAAGCTGCGCGAGCAGGGCGTTGAGATCAGCCCGGCCAACCTGAAGATTTCCGACCGCGCGACCATCACCATGCCGTACCATGTGGAGCAGGATGGCCTGGAGGAAGCCCGCCTGTCCAAGACCGGCGCACAGTTTGGCTCCACCAAGCGCGGCATTGCTTACACCTATGGTGATAAGTACATGAAGAAGACCCTGCGCATGGGCGATCTGCTGCATCTGGACGACGCCGTGAAGAAGCGTCTGGTCACCATGGTGGATTCCAAGAATCTGGTCATGGAGGGCAGCTACAACGCCGCTCCCATCAGCGTGGACGAGATGTGAACTGGCTCGAAAAGTATGCCGCCATCTTCAAGGACTATATCTGCGATGTGGGTCAGTATCTGGCCGATGCCGATGCAGCCGGCAAGAAGGTCCTGTTTGAGGCACAGCTGGGTGCCCTGCGTGATATCGACTACGGCATTTATCCCTACACCACTTCCTCCAATACCATCGGCGCTTATGCACCCATCGGCGCTGGCATCCCCGGCCGCAAGCTGAACAAGTCCGTCGGTATCATGAAGGCTTACTCCTCCTGCGTGGGGGACGGCCCCTTCGCCGCCGAACTGGCTATGACCGAGGAAGAGAAGCACGCTCTGCGTGAGGCTGGCCACGAGTACGGCGCAGCCACCGGCCGTCCCCGCCGCGTGGGCCCCATCGATCTAGTGGCAAGCCGCTACGGCGTGTTCTGCCAGGGCTGCGACGAGGTCGCTCTGACCCTGCTGGATGTGCTGGATTACATGGAAAAGATCCCCATGGTCACCGCTTACAAGCTGACCGACGGCACCACCACCACCCGCTTCCCCATGGGTGAGGCACTGGATACCGCACAGCCCGTGGTGGAGTACCTGCCCGGCTGGCACTGCGATATCACCGCAGCCCGCAAGTGGGAGGATCTGCCCCAGCAGGCCCGCGATTATGTGGAATATCTGGAAAAGGCTGTGGGCTGCAAGATCACCTATATCTCGGTGGGCGCGGAGCGCGAGGCCTACATCCACCGCGGCTGAGCTGCCGCAAAAAGCAGCCCCCGAGTTTCAGAAAAGGAAGCGTCACAGATGTTTGATATCATTACCGACAGCGCATGCGACCTGACGCTGGACACGGCCAAGCAGCTTGGTATCGAGGTCGTGCCCTTCTATGTCTCGCTGGACGGCGAGCATTACCGCAAGGAAGGGCTGGAGATCCCTGTGCGGGACTTCTACCAGTTCATGGTGGACAACCCTTCGGCCTACCCCAAGACCAGCCTTGCCTCCATCGAGGACTTTGAAAAGACCTTCCGCGCACACGCCGAGGCGGGTCGGGCGGTATTGTGTCTGGTGTTCACCGGCAAGATGAGCGGCTGCGTGGGCAGCGCCCGCAACGCCCGGGATCTGGTGCTGGAGGACTACCCCGATGCCCGCATCGAGGTCATCGACTCTGCCGCCGCCACCGTGACCGAATCCACCATGGTGGAAAACGCCGTGGCCATGCGGGACGCAGGCTGCACCTTGGACGAGACTGTGACTTGGCTGGAAGCGGAAAAATCCACCAACCAGATCTTCTTCACCGTGGGTGATCTGGATTACCTCATCAAGGGCGGGCGCATCGGCAAGGTGACCGGCCGCGCCGCCAATATGCTGGGCCTCAAGCCCATGATCCTGTTCAAGGATGGCGAGATCTTCTCCGGCGGCGTAGCCCGCGGCCGCCAGAAGAGCTTTGAAAAGGCGCTGGAGCAGCTGATGAACTATCTGGATGCCCACGGCGGCACCCCGGACGATTACCGCATCACGGTGGGCTACGGCTACGATGCCGACGAGGGCAAGCGTCTGTGGATGCAGACCCGTGCCGCCCTGCGCGCCTCGTCCATAATAAAGGGAAATCACACTCAACTTTCTGTTTGATATTTTCTGGCCCAAACGGGCACGCAGCGGATGACGGGGCAGTTTCCCCGCCGGTGGCGGGAAAACTGCTTCCGGGCTGCTGATACTAAAAATGTGCTTCCCACCGTGACTGTTCCGCGATGAAAAGCACATGTTCAAAGACTATAATATCATATTCAGTCCCCCGGTGCAAGTGTTACCACCTGTCCGTGGGAACAAAACAGGTAAAATCTAAGGGGAATTTCAGCGTAGCGTCAGGGCATTGCCGTCATAATCCACCGTCAGGGTAGCGCCCTCGGCGTAGCTGCCCCGGATGATGGCCTTGGCGATGAGGGTCTCCACCCGGCTCTGGATGAACCGCTTGATGGGCCGCGCGCCATAGACGCTGTCGTAGGCGGAATCAATGATGAAGTCCTTGGCGGCGGTGGTCACGTCCAGCTTGAGGTGCTTGCCCTCATCCATGCGGCGGCGCAGGTCGTCCAGCTGCAGGTCCACGATGCTCCGCATCTCATCCTTGGTCAGGCTCTTGTAGTAGACAATATCGTCCAGACGGTTCAGGAACTCCGGACGGAACTTGCTCTTGAGCAGGGCGTCGATCTGATGCTTTGCCTCGTCGCTCAGCTCGTTGGAGCCGTTGGCGCGGCGCTGCTCCAGATCGTTCAGGATGATGTCGCTGCCCAGGTTGGAGGTCAGGATGATAATGGTGTTCTTAAAGTCCACGGTCCGGCCCTGGCTGTCGGTAATACGGCCGTCGTCAAGGACTTGCAGCAGAATGTTGAACACATCCGGGTGGGCTTTTTCCACCTCATCAAACAGCACCACGCTGTAGGGTTTGCGGCGGACGGCCTCGGTCAGCTGGCCGCCTTCTTCGTAGCCGACGTATCCCGGAGGCGCACCGATCAGGCGGCTGACGCTGAATTTCTCCATATACTCGGTCATGTCGATCCGCACCATGTTGCGTTCATCATCAAACAGGGCCTGTGCCAGCGCTTTGGCCAGCTCGGTCTTGCCCACGCCGGTGGGGCCCAGGAACAGAAAGCTGCCGATGGGGCGGTTGGGGTTGGCGATGCCGGCGCGGCTGCGCAGGATGGCCTCGCTGACCTTCTGCACGGCCTCGTCCTGGCCGATCACCCGCTTGTGGAGCTCCTCGTCCAGATGCAGCAGCTTTTCGCGCTCGCCCTCCACCAGCTTTTCCACCGGGATGCCGGTCCAGCGGGCCACGATGCGGGCGATCTCCTCGTCGGTCACACGGTCACGCAGCAGGCTGTCCTCTTTCTTCTCGTTGGCCAGCTTCTCTTCGGCTTCCAGCTGTTTCTGCAGCCCGGGCAGCTTGCCGTATTTCAGCTCGGCGGCCTTGTTCAGGTCGTACTCACGCTCGGCTTTCTCAATGGCGGCATTGGTCTGCTCGATCTGCTCGCGCAGGGTCTGCACTTTGCCGATGGCGTTCTTCTCGTTCTCCCACTTTGCTTTCATGCTGCGGAACTTGTCCTGCAGCTCGGCCAGCTCTTTTTCCAGCTCTTTCAGGCGGCTCTGGCTCAGGGCATCCGTCTCCTTTTTCAGGCTGACCTGCTCGATCTGCAGCTGGGTGATGCGGTGGGCCAGATCATCCATCTCGCTGGGCATACTGTCCATCTCGGTCTTGATCAGGGCGCAGGCCTCATCCACCAGGTCAATGGCCTTATCGGGGAGGAAGCGGTCGGTGATATAGCGGTCAGAGAGGGTAGCGGCGGCGATCAGGGCGTTATCGCTGATCTTGACGCCGTGGAACACTTCGTACCGCTCTTTCAGGCCGCGCAGGATGGAGATAGTGTCTTCCACGGTGGGTTCATCAACCTGAACCGGCTGGAAGCGGCGCTCCAGAGCGGGGTCTTTCTCGATATACTGGCGGTACTCGTCCAGCGTGGTGGCACCGATGCAGTGCAGCTCGCCGCGGGCCAGCATGGGCTTGAGCAGGTTGCCCGCGTCCATGGCACCATCGGTCTTGCCGGCACCCACGATGGTGTGCAGCTCATCGATGAAGAGGATGATCTTGCCCTCGCTCTTCTTAACCTCGTTCAGAACGCTCTTCAAGCGTTCCTCAAACTCGCCGCGGTACTTAGCACCGGCGACCAGAGCGCCCATGTCCAGGCTGAACACGGTGCGGTCCTTCAGGTTTTCGGGCACATCGCCGCGCACGATCCGCTCGGCCAGACCCTCTGCAATGGCGGTCTTGCCGACGCCCGGCTCACCGATGAGGCAGGGGTTGTTCTTCGTCTTACGGGACAGGATGCGGATGACGTTGCGGATTTCTTCATCGCGGCCGATGACGGGGTCCAGCTTCTGCTTGCGGGCCAGGTCTACCAGATCCTGACCATACTTCTGCAGGGCATTGTAGGTGTCCTCGGGGTTGTCGTTGGTGACGCGCTGGTTGCCGCGCACGGCGGTCAGCTGCTGCAGGAACTTATCCTTGGTGATGCTGAACGCGCGGAACAGATCGGAACAGTTCTGGGTGGGCTCATCCAGCAGGCCGAGGAACACATGCTCCACGCTGACGTACTCGTCCTTCATGGCCTTGGCCTCACGGGCAGCGGCGCTCAGGACCTTGTCGGTGGCCTGCGAGATATAGACCTTGTCCGGGTCGCGGCCGGAGCCGGACACACGGGGCAGGGCCGACAGTTTTTCGGCAACGGCAGCGGCAAAGCTGCCGGGGTCCACGTTCAGCTTCTGGAGCAGCTGCGGGATCAGGCCCTGCTCCTGCGATGCCAGTGCGTGCAGCAGGTGCTCCGGCTCCATGGCGTTGTGCTGGTACTCCACCGCCAGCTGCTGGGCAGCCTGCAGTGCTTCCAGTGTCTTCTGGGTATATTGATTGGTATTCATAGAATCGACCTCCATTCATACCGGAAGTTGGTTTTTAAATGAGATTTGTCAAACAAAATTGAACTTTGCTAATTCTACATTAGCACTCTATCTGTTTGAGTGCTAAAAATATACTCCAAACAACCACTTTGTCAATAGGGCGGAAGAAGCTGAGCGGAGAATTCACAAAAAGTTTGCAAATAAAAACACTCTCCCGGCAGCGGGAGAGTGCGGAATGCTGGAAAAGAACGCGGGAAAATTATTTTACCTGCGCGCCGGTGGTCAGGGCGTCGGTCACGGTATCCATCATGGCAATCATGGTGCAGTAGTTGGCGCCATAGGCCTCGGTGTAAGCCGAGTAGGTGTCGATCTGCTCCTGAGTGGGGGCCAGATCCATGGCCTCGGCCACAGCCTGGTAGAGCAGGTCCTCTTTTGCGTAGGACTCAATGCTGTCGGCCATGGCGGCCAGCATGGCATCGGCGCTGTCATAGCCCAGCATGGACTGGACGAACGTGTCCAGATCGTAGCCATAGTACTGGGCCATCTTATCATAGTAGTTGAGGCACTGGGTCACCTGGTAATCGGTCACGGCCTTGGGCACCTCGCTGAACGTGGCGTTGTCCATCAGGTAATCCATGACGGCGGTGTTGAGGTTGGAGGTGTAAAGCTGCTGCTGGCAGAACGCCCGCAGGGCTTCCACACTGTGCAGGTCGTTGCTGGTGCCAAGGGTCTCGTCCACCCAGGCATCGGTCAGCTCCGGCAGGACCTCCTCCTCAATGGAGTTCAGGGTGACAGAGAAGACCGCCTGCTTGCCGCTGAGCACCAGCGCGTTGCCGTCGGCATCGGTGGAGTCACGGTAGCCGTCCGGGAACGTGACGGTCACGTCGAAGGTCTCGCCGGGCTTGTGGCCGATGATCTGGTCTTCAAAGCCGTCGATGAAAGAGCCGCTGCCCAGCTTGAGGCTGTAGCCCGTGTAGGTGCCGCCGGTAAAGGCCACGCCGTCCACCGTGCCGGCGTAATCAATGTTGACGGTGTCGCCGTTGGCCGCGGCACGGTCGGTCACGTCCTGGGTGGTGGAGTTCTGGCTGAGCAGGCTGTCGATCTGGGCCTGCACGTCCTCGCTGGTGGGCTCTACATCGGCACGCCGGCAGGGTCACATAATCCAGTGCCCGGATGCCCTCCCAGTAGCCCTTCTCGTCCAGACCATCGCTGTAGTTGAAGTTCTGGTAATCGTAATCCGCTGCGGAGCCCAGAACGCTGCTGGCGGCCTCGCTGGAAGCGGAAGAAGAGCTGTCGGACTTGCTGCAGCCTGCCGCGCCCAGAGCCAGAGCTCCGGCGCAGACCAGACAGAGCGCCTTGGTGATGCTACGTTTCAAAAGAATACCTCCTGTTGGAATGCCGGGGCCCCGGCGGTGCGCAAATCAAACATGCTCTATTATAAGGGGTAAAAATGAAAAAGAAAAGTTCTTTGCAAAATTTCCACAAATAAACGTTCGACTTTGTCGGACTTTGCGGGAACCCGGGCGGAAAACTGGGAAAAGCGGTGGAAATGCCCACCGGGTTTTGTTATTATAAAAAGCAGGAGCTAATACAAAAACAGGAGGAACGCCCCATGGATTACAACAAAGCTGCTCTGAAAAATGTACAAGATCAAGGAAAACCCGAAGAGGACGACCTTTGTACACCCCCGGCGTGGCACATCAAGGAAAACCCCGAGGACGTGTATAAGTACACCTTCAAGGGCAACATGGTAGCCGTTGTCTCCAACGGCACTGCCGTGCTGGGCCTGGGCGACATCGGCCCCGAAGCCGGTCTGCCGGTCATGGAAGGCAAGGCCGTGCTGTTCAAGGAGTTCGGCGGCGTAGACGCCTTCCCCATCTGCATCGACGCCCACGACGCTGCCAGCGTTATTGCCGCCTGCAAGGCTATTGCGCCCACCTTTGGCGGCATCAATCTGGAGGATATCAAGAGCCCCGAGTGCTTTGAGATCGAGGAGACCGTTGGAGCGGGAGCTGGACATCCCCGTGTTCCACCACGATCAGCACGGCACCGCCATCGTGGTCACCGCTGCCCTCATCAACGCCCTGCGGGTGGTGAATAAAAAGATGGAGGACGTGCACATCGTCCTGAACGGCCCCGGCGCAGCCGGTACTGCCATCATCAAGATGCTCATGACCGCCGGTGCGAAGGATATCATTGCAGTGGATCAGTTCGGCACCCTGTACAAGGGCTGCAACAGCGCCGAAGCGCACAAGAACTGGCTGGGTGAGGTGACCAACCCCCGTCAGATCAAGGGCGGCCTGAGAGGCACTGGAAGGGGCAGATGTGTTCATCGGTGTGTCCCGCCCCGGCATCCTGACCACCGAGCTGTGCAAGACCATGAACAAGGATGCCATCGTCTTTGCCATGGCAACCCCACCCCGGAGATCATGCCGGATGAAGCCAAGGCGGGCGGCGTGCGCGTGATGGCTACCGGCCGCAGCGACTTCCCCAATCAGGTCAACAACGTGCTGTGCTTCCCCGGCCTGTTCAAGGGCGCGCTCAGCGTCCGCGCCCGGGATATCAACAATGAGATGAAGCTGGCTGCTGCCTACGCCATTGCAGACCTCATCACCGATGCCGACCGCAGCGAGGAGAACATCATCCCCGGCGCGTTCGACCCCCGTGTGGCCGAGGCTGTGGCAAATGCCGTGGCAAAGGCTGCCCGCGAGACCGGCGTGGCACGGCTGTAAGCGGAGGATACAGGCATGAGAACGATCTCCGCACAGAGCATTACGGATACGGTGGCGCGGCTCTGCATTAAAGCCAACACCCAGCTGCCGCAGGACGTGCAGGCCGCGCTGGAAAAGGCGCGGGAAGAAGAGCCGTGGCCGCTGGCAAAGAACACATTAGACCTGCTGTGGTCGAACCTTGGCGCTGCAAAGGAGAAAGACCTGCCCATCTGTCAGGACACCGGCATGGCCTGTGTGTTCGTGGAGCTGGGCACCGATGTGCACATTGACGGCAGCTTTGAAGCGGCCATCCACGAGGGCGTGCGCCGGGGCTACACCGATGGCTACCTGCGCAAGAGCATCGTGGCCGACCCGCTCCGCCGCGGCAACACCGGCGATAACACCCCGGCGGCCATCACCGTGCATCTGGTGGACGGTGACGGCTGCCACCATCACGGTGGCCCCCAAGGGCGCGGGCAGTGAGAATATGAGCCGCATCCAGATGCTCAAGCCCGCCGACGGCGTGGAGGGCTTTCAAAAGTTCGTGCTGGATACCGTGCGGCAGGCAGGTTCCAACCCCTGCCCGCCCATCGTGCTGGGCATTGGCGTGGGCGGCAGCTTTGATAAGGTGGCGTATCTGGCCAAGAAAGCCCTCCTCCGCCCGCTGGATGTCCCCAACCCGGACCCCTATTACGCGGCATTGGAGCAGGAGCTGCTGGCGGCCATCAACGCAGCTGGGCATCGGGCCCCAGGGCTTTGGCGGCAAGACCACCTGCCTGGGCCTTGCCATTGAGCAGATGCCCACCCATGTGGCAGGCCTCCCCGGTAGCCGTCAATGTCTCCTGCCATGTCACCCGGCGGGCCAGTGCACAGCTGTAAGGAGGAAACGACCATGCAATACAAACTCACAACTCCCTGCACGGCGGAAGATCTGGCTCCTCTCAAAGCAGGCGACACCGTGCTGCTGTCCGGTGTGGTGTATACCGCCCGTGACCAGGCCCACAAGCGGATGCTGGAGGCACTGGACAAGGGCGAGAAGCTCCCCTTTGATCTGGAGGGCAGTGCCATTTATTATGTTGGCCCCACCCCGGAGCGTCCGGGCGAGATCATTGGCTCGGCAGGCCCCACCACCAGCGGCCGGATGGACGCCATGAGCCCCCGTCTGCTGGACCTGGGCAACAAAATCATGATCGGCAAGGGCAAGCGGGACGCGGCGGTCAAGGAAGCGGTCGTCCGCAACGGGGCAGTCTATCTGGCGGCGCTGGGCGGAGCCGGTGCGCTGATGGCCCAGAGCGTCAAGACGCTGGAAGTCATCGCGTGGCCCGACCTCGGCTGTGAGGCCGTCCGCCGTCTGACCGTGGAAAATATGCCCCTGACGGTGATTCTGGATGCCCACGGCGGAGATTTGTACTTGTCCGGGCCGGAAGCTTACCGGGAAGCACAGGTGAAATAACACAAAATCGAAGAATGATTTTGGTTTGTTTATACAAACCTACTGAGAACGGCGTCCAGCCGGGATGTAATGGCCGCCGCGATCACAGTGGGGCTGTGCCGGTTGCCGATCTCGTTCTGCACGATCAGCACCGGGCGCACACCGCCCTGCTCCGAGCCCACCACCGGCGAAAGATCTGCGTAGAAAACTTCTCCTCTGTGTACCTCCATGGAATCTCCCTCCTGTTTGTCTGGAGGATGTGCCCCGCTATGTGATGCGTCCGGCGCATCCTGTCTGCTCTCAGTATGCGCAGGCGGGGTGCGGCTTATGCAGTGCGGGGGCGATATTCCATTGTATGCACAAAGGGTGGTCAGCTTTCCTCTTCCAGCGTGCAGAAGGCCAGCGCCATGCCGCCCTCGTGGCTTAAAGAGAGCCGGGCACGCAGCCGGTGCTGCGCCACCCATGCGGCAGTCTGCCCGCTGAAACGGTAGGCCGGGGCACCGTTCTCCTGCCGGACGGCCTCGATCTCACATAGAGAAAAGGGCTCCCGCAGGCCGGTGCCCGCCGCTTTGAGAAAGGCCTCCTTGGCGGCAAAATCTGCGGCGGCGCTGGCAAGGCGGTGGGCATTCAGCGGCGCAGGGGAGGCCTCCAAAAGCCCCAGTGCCGCCTGCTCGGCCGGGCCGTACACCCGGCGTACAAAGGCCGCTGCGTGGGCAGAGGAAAGGCTTTTTTCCAGATGGGAAAGGCTGCACAGGTCGCAGCCGATGCCGTAAAGCATACAAAGGCTCCTTTCGCGGGCAGAATGCCGCCCGGACATCGTTCATCTTGCCGGAACATTGCTGGAAATTTTGTGCAGGATGTGCAAATCCGGCGTAATTATCTTGAAGTTTCGGCGCATTTCGTGTACAATGGGACTAGTTTCAACCGAAGGGGGTGTATTGCGTGGGAGACGCAACCGCGATTTTCTCCATCCACGATAAAAAGGACTATGAGATCCACGAGATCGTACAGCAGGTGTACGATGCTTTGAAGGAAAAAGGCTATAACCCGGTCAATCAGCTGGTGGGCTACATTTTGTCCGAAGACCCTACCTACATTACGACCTATAAGAATGCCCGTGCCATGATCCGCAAGGTGGATCGTGACGATCTGCTGCAGGCTATGCTGCGCAGCTACCTCAACGTGTAATACGGTCCTTTTCAGCCCCGCTGTCTTGCAAGACGGCGGGCTTTTTTTGCGCGTGGGAGACAATTTAGAATGGTCTCCGTGACCCCACTCGTGAAAATGCGTTTGGAGCACTCCGCAGAGTGCGACAAACGCGAAATTATAAATGATTTTTCCGCTGAAAATGGTCAGAGCGCAAGCGGAGACCATTTTAATCGTTTTCCACCAGCGGCAGGGTGAAGATCTGGTTCACCACCACCTCGTACTCCCACGGCTCCCGCAGCTTTTTGAGTTGCTTTTCCAGCTTTTCTGCCCCGGCAAAGCAGTGGATGAGGTAGAACCAGTGCCCCTTCATCCGGCTGATGGCGCAGCCTGCGCTGCCAAACAGTTCGGTGTAGCCGTGGTACAGGTCGGTCAGGTAGCCCCGCAGCTCCTCCTTGGTGGCGGGTGCACCGCCCCGCGCCCTGCGGAAGAGTGCAGGGTCTGCGATGAGCCCGCGCCCTACCATGATGCCGGACAGGGCGGGAAACTCCTCTTCCAGCGCGTGGAGCTGGGCGGCGGTGGTCACATCGCCGTTGTAGCACACCGCATGGTGCACCGGGGCAGCGCAGCGGCAAAGGCGGCGCGGTCGGCCTGCCCGCGGTACTGCTGCCGCATCACACGCGGGTGGATGGTCAGCTCACAGATGGGATACCGGTTATAGATGTCCAGAATGGCGGCAAACTCTTCCGGCTTTTCCACGCCCAGCCGGGTCTTGACCGAAACAGGCCCTTCAGCGTGGGAGAACACCCCGTCCAGAAAGGCGTCCACCTTGGCAAGGTCCCGCAGCATTCCGGAGCCCTTGCCCTTGGCGGTCACCGTCCCGGCGGGGCAGCCCAGATTCAGGTTCACCTCGGTATAGCCCAGCGCCCGCAGCTGACCGATCATCCATGCAGCCAGCTCGCCGTCCTTCGCCAGCAATTGCGGGATGACCGGTGCACCGGGGTTTGCCTCCGGGGCAAGCTCTGCCATCTTCTTTTTAATGAGCACCCGGTTCTCCGGCGGGGAGATAAACGGCGCATAATAGCGGTCGGCAGCGCCTTGTGCGCCGAACCATTTCTGATGGGTCTGCCGCCAGACCCGGTCTGTGAAGCCCTCCATGGGGGCAGCATAATAAAGCATGGGCGTTTCTCCAAACGTTTTTGTTACCGGTATTGTAGCATAAAATTGCGTGAGGGGAAAGAGGAGGGGACGGGGGATGTTCTCTTTTGACACCAAAAGAGAACCAGAAAAGTGCCAGCGATTTCGACGCGCTGGAGCCACGAAAAAGGGGCTGCTCGCCCCTTTTAACCCCAAAGCAGAGGGCTGTACCGGAAAAAACTGAAGATTCACGCCTGTTCGGCGTGAAGATCTTTTAACCGTTTTTTCCGGCTCCGCCGATTTGAAGCCCCTCAGTCGCTGCGCGACAGCTCCCCTGGGGAGCGAGCGCGACAAACGCGAAATATCAAATAATTCTTCCGCTGAATATGGCTAGAGCGCAGCGGTAGCCATTTCAAATCGTCTTGTCCCCAAACAAAAACTCCCGCCCTGCGGGGTGCAGAGCGGGAGAGGAGAGTTTTTTGAGATTATTCAGCAAACAGCGGGGTGGACAGGTAGCGGTCGCCGGTATCGGGCAGCAGAACAACGATGTTCTTGCCGGCGTTCTCCGGGCGCTTTGCCAGCTCGATGGCAGCCCAGACGGCAGCGCCGGAGGAGATGCCCACCAGCACGCCCTCCTTGTGGCCGATCAGGCGGCCGGTGGCAAAGGCGTCGTCGTTCTCCACGGCGATGATCTCGTCATAGACCTTGGTGTCCAGCACGTCCGGCACAAAGCCTGCGCCGATGCCCTGGATCTTGTGTGCACCGGCAGTGCCCTTGCTCAGCACAGGGGAGGAGGCGGGCTCAACAGCCACCACCTTGACATCGGGGTTCTTGCTCTTGAGGTACTTGCCAACGCCGGTCACGGTGCCGCCGGTGCCGACGCCTGCCACGAAAGATATCTACCTTGCCATCAGTGTCCTCCCAGATCTCGGGGCCGGTGGTCTCAATGTGTGCCTGCGGGTTGGCGGGGTTCACGAACTGGCCGGGGATGAAGGAATTGGGGATCTCCTTTGCCAGCTCTTCTGCCTTGGCAATGGCACCCTTCATGCCCTTGGCACCTTCGGTCAGTACCAGCTCGGCGCCGTAAGCCTTCATCAGCTGACGGCGCTCCACGCTCATGGTCTCCGGCATAACGATGATGATGCGGTAGCCCTTGGCCGCTGCCACAGCCGCCAGGCCGATGCCGGTGTTGCCGGAGGTGGGCTCGATGATGACGGAGCCTTCCTTCAGCAGACCCTTGGTCTCGGCGTCGTCGATCATCTTTTTGGCAATGCGATCCTTCACAGAACCGGCGGGGTTGAAGTATTCCAGCTTGGCAATAACGTGGGCGGGCAGCTGCTCTTCCTTCTCAATATGGCTGAGCTCCAGCAGCGGGGTGTGACCGATCAACTGATCTGCGGCGGTATAGATCTTGCTCATAATACTTGTCCCTCTTTCTGATATCGTTACGGGGTGCATGACCCTGTCTTGTGCCGGGGTGTCCGGCTGTGATTCCCTCTAAACCTTTTAACCAACATTGTTTGTGGGTTTGATGGCATTATAGCCCTGTTTTCCCTGCTTGTCAAGGGGTTTTTTGAAAAAAGTAGGATTGAAAAGTGACTTACCCTGTTGTATAATGGGTTATAATAAATTTTGACCGGAAGGAAGTACGGATCATGATCGTTTGGCACCGGACAGGGTATAGCGCATTTCCAGCAGAAAATCAAAGGGGTAAACAAACTTGGTCAGGCCGTTGGGGGTCAGGGTCAGCACGATCTCATCATCCGCAGCGGTCTTGACCTGCCAGGGCAGCAAATCGGCAAAGCCGTGGACCTCAATGGGATAATCGGAGCCGTTAAAGTGGTGCACACCGCCGTCCGGCTTGCCGCAGCTGGGGAACAGGATGGGCACGCCACAGCGGGGGCGGTCCGAGGATTCATAGTTCTTATCGCGCAGCCAGAGGTATTCCTCACCGCTTTTGGTGAAGGAGGTTGCCATGCCGCCCTTTTCCGGTGTAACGGTCAGGGCGTACTCCCCATCGGTCAGGGTAAGGGTGGAATATTTGGCATTGTACTTTTCGTAAGTACCGGCAGTCAGCTTGGACATTGTTACAGTCCCCTTTCTTCAGTTACAAAAACGGCCCGACCGCACCGGGATTCTTGGAGCAGCGCACAGCGCCTTGATCCCAGAGCACCCGGAACGCCCGGAGCCGTTCCACTTTGTGCACCGCAGGCAGACACAGCTCCCGGCGGGCACTTCTTAATTCTCTTAATTCTATTATACTCTCAAAATGTTCCCAGCTCTACCCTTTTGGGTAAAAAATGCGGCGGGAGCCAGAGCATCAGTGCAAAAATTACAGCACAACGCCATCCTTGAAGATGGAAATTTCGCGGAAGCCCTTCTTCTCGGCGCAGGTCTGCTTGCCGGAAGCAACGTCCAGCACCAGCTGGTACAGGTCAGCACCGGCTTCATCCAGCGTCTTTTCGCCGTCAGCAACAACACCGGCGTTAAAATCGATCCAGGTGGATTTTTTGGCAGCCAGCTGGCTGTTGGTAGCAATTTTCAGGGTGGGAGCGGGG